>Ga0209512_1000012_pt1 | contig 551605 bp, 461 predicted proteins | sample frozenSSSSmetaG_FD_184142 | JGI IMG/M metagenome (GOLD analysis project Ga0209512, IMG submission 184142) | Glacier valley bacterial and archeal communities from Borup Fiord, Nunavut, Canada, to study Microbial Dark Matter (Phase II) -... | ecosystem: Environmental > Aquatic > Freshwater > Ice... | reverse complement strand
TTCCTTACCAAGGAAGTGCTCTACCGCTGAGCTACAATGGCGAAAAAAAAGAGCGGGAAACGGGACTCAAACCCGCGACCCTCAGCTTGGAAGGCTAATGCTCTATCAACTGAGCTATTCCCGCAATCTTTTGATTGACTTAACTAATATCCGCCATTAGAGATCCTCGTTAACAATCAATCGAAAATTTTAAAGGAAGAAAAATTTTCTTCCTAAAAAATATTCGAAGTGGGCAGTGATGGATTCGAACCACCGTAAGCTTACGCTAGCAGAGTTACAGTCTGCCCCATTTGGCCACTCTGGTAACTGCCCTTTTACCTCATTATTTCTGTATACGCATTATACAGCCGTTCTCTCTGCCAATAGGCTTTGTGAGAAACGGCTGCAAATGTAGTTGTTTAATTTGAAACCACAAAACGTTTTAGAAAAAAATTACTTAGCACGACTTTTTTCCTTAAACTTCAACAGTTGTTTTTCCAAAGCATCCACTGCTACATCAACGGACTCCTCAAAGGTGTCACTCAATTTGGATGCAAACATTTCGTTACCTGAAACCTTGATTTTCACCAGTGCTTCCTTATTCAATACCGTTTCTGGCTTTACAACTTTCAGGATAACTTCTGCTTCCAGAATGTCATCATAATATTGTCCCAGCTTGGTTACTTTTTTTTGAATAAATTTTTCCAATGCTTCTGTTGCATCGAAATGGATCGATTGAATTTTGATTTCCATAGAATTCTCCTTCTCATTTTACGCCCGGGGATGGGCTTGTTTATATACTTTTTTCAATTCTTCGAAGGTTGTATGTGTATACACCTCCGTCGCCGAAAGACTGCTATGTCCTAAAAGCTCTTTTACAGCATTTAGCTCGGCACCTCTATTTAATAATGTTGTTGCAAAGGTATGTCTTAAAACATGAGGACTATTTTTGGTTAATGTTGCAACACCTGATAATTTTTCATGAACCATCCTATAAACCAATTGTGGATATAAAGGTAATCCGTTTTCACGGACAAACAAACGTTCAGGTTTGCCTGAAATTTTAGCATCCCTTTTTACCTTATATATGGAAATGGCATTTTTTAATTCGGAACCGAAAGGAATCAGCCGTTGCTTATTTCGCTTTCCGGTTACACGCAACAAGCCAGCATCCAAATCCACTGCCTGATCCGTCAAACCTATTAACTCAGATAATCTCATTCCGGTTGAATAAAAAAGATCGAGAATCAGAAGATCACGCTCTTCAACAAAATCGACTTTAGCTTTCACTGTAGGCTTGAGTAATTCTTCCATCTCCTCTTCTTTTAAAAACACTGGAAGAGGTTTCTTTGTTTTGGGAGCCAGTACTTTTTGCATAGGATTTGTTTTAGCATACCCCTGACGCATCAGAAAATGCCAGTAAGATTTGACGCAAGACAATTTCCGGTTAACAGAGCGGGCAGTCACCTCTTTTTCCAACAGACTGACCATCCACGACCGGAGCATATCTGAATCAATTTGATCAGGCTGAGTAAGTTGAAATTCCTCCTTCACGTAATCCATCAATTGCATCAGGTCACGTTTATACGCAACAACGGTATGAGTAGAATAATTCTTCTCATACCGTAAATATTGTAAAAAATCGTCGACAAACATTATATTCTGTGCTTAATGAATTCAGCAACGAATATAACAAATTGATCCAATAAATGCAAGCCAATCCCTCTATAAATGGGTGGCCAGTAAAGAATAGAAAACTATTCTTCTACTTGTTGCAATTGCAGAACGTAAATTGCCTTACTTTTTTGTTTTCTTTTTTCAACAGAAGGTTTGATGAAAGCTTGTCTGCTTCTGAGTTCTTTAACGACACCAGTTTTTTCAAATTTGCGTTTGAATTTTTTCAGCGCTTTTTCAATATTTTCACCTTCTTTGATTGGAACTACGATCATGATCTTACGTGCTTTAATGTTTTATTTAAATCGGACTGCAAAATTAGATAAAGGGATTGATTTACCAAACATTTCGCAAAAAGTTTTTTTATCTTTTTGCGGATTTCGTCAAAAAGGTGTAAAAGGTTGCCTATAAAGCCTTGTTTTATGCAAAAAAAAGTACATTTGCCGCTTTCAAACTCCATATTATGAGCAAAACCATCATTGAACGGCTGGAAAATCTACGGAAACAAATGCAAAAAAGTGGATTTCAGTCTTGCATCATACCAACTTCGGACCCACATCAAAGTGAATATACCGCTGACCTCTGGAAATTCAGGGAATATCTGTCAGGATTTACCGGTAGTGCAGGAACGTTGGTCGTTGGACTTTACAAAGCGGGTCTATGGACTGATTCCAGGTATTTTCTTCAGGCTAAAGAGGAGTTGAAAGGGAGTGGTATTGAGTTGCTTAAACTCGGAATACCAGAAACACCAAGTCCTGAACAATGGATTTCGGAGCAGGGCTATCGTACGGTAGGTATTGATGGATCCGTCTTTTCCAGCAAAGAGGTACTTACTCTATCTGTTTTTTTTAAACAAAGGGATATCTCATTTGAAACTAATTTTGAACCTTATGTGGCTGTTTGGCCAAATCGGCCGGAAATTCCCAAAGGAAAAATCTACAAATTTCCGGAAATTTTCAGCGGAGAAGTAGTTAAAAACAAAATTGAAAGATTAAGAATCAGAATAAGTGAAGCGGGTGCCGATTGTATGCCACTCTCTGCTCTTGATGAAATTGCCTGGTTGCTCAACCTGAGAGGGGAAGATGTAGATTACAACCCAGTTGGAATATGTTATGCTTTCATACAAAAAGAAAAAGTCCTCCTATTTGCGGAGTCTTCAAAATTAACTTCTGAAACGAGCGCTTATCTTCAGGAAAACGACATCATCCAATCTGAATATGACAGTCTTCCCTCCTATTTATACAACCTTCAAAACAGGAAGGTTTTAGTGGACAACTCACAATTAAACTACAAACTGTATCAAAGTATTCATCATAGCTGCATAATTATTGAGGGTGCATCACCGGTTAAAGCGATGAAAGCCATCAAAAATACGGTTGAAATTTCCGGTTTTAGAAAAGCAATGGTTAAGGATGGTATTGCTTTGACCCGATTCTGGATGTGGCTGGAGAAGGCCATCAACCATTCAGAAAAGAGCCAAAGATCTAACGAGTGGGCTATAGGTGAACAAATTGCAGCATTCAGACGTGAACAGGAACATTACGTCTGTGAAAGCTTCAGTCCTATAGTAGGATACAACGACCACGGTGCCATTGTGCACTATGAAGCAGCACCTGAAACTGCTTACTCTGTTAATCCGCAAGGTTTTCTGCTGATTGACACAGGAGGACAATACCTGAATGGCACAACTGACATAACCCGATCATGGTCGTTCTACTCCGAAACGCCTGTCAAATACAAAGAAGATTATACATCCCTGCTCAAAGGGGTTATAGCCCTGAGTTCAGCCCGATTTCCAGCAGGGACGCGGGGCGCCCAACTGGATGTTTTGGCCAGACAATTCATTTGGAAAAGAAACCTTAACTTTGGTCATGGGACAGGACACGGGGTCGGGCATTTTCTAAATGTACACGAAGGACCGCAAAGCATACGTATGAATGAAAATCCGACAATCCTGGAAGTAGGTATGGTCACCTCAAACGAACCTGGCGTTTATCGATCAGGAGAATACGGCATTCGCCTTGAAAATCTGATACTTGTCTGTGAAAATGAAACTTCGGAATTTGGTCAGTTTCTTTCATTTGAGACATTGACACTTATGCCTTTTGACCTGAATAGTATAGAGAAAAAACTTTTAAGCCAGGAAGAAATACAATGGTTAAATCAGTATCATCTAATAGTTTATGATCGTTTAGCCCCTGGATTAAATGACTTTGAATGCAAATGGTTAAAAGAAAAAACCAAAAAAATAGACTAGTTGTATCACACCTTATATATAAGTTTAATAAAAATTGAATATGGCACTTATCAAATCAGTCAGGGGTTTTGAACCTCAATATGGTAAAAATTGTTTTTTTGCAGAGAATGCAACTATTGTAGGAGACGTCATCATGGGGGATGGATGCAGTATTTGGTTCAACACTGTTCTCCGGGGAGATGTAAACTCCATTCGGATTGGCAACAATGTCAACATACAGGATGGTTCAGTCATACATACCCTTTATCAAAAATCCATTGTTGAAATTGGAGACAACGTTTCAATCGGGCACAATGTTACCATCCACGGAGCAAAAATCGAGGACAACGCCCTGATTGGGATGGGTTCAGTAGTGCTCGACCATGCTGTAATCGGAGAAGGGGCAATCGTTGCTGCAGGTTCCGTCGTTTTAAGCAATACGATTGTAGAACCCTTCAGCATTTACGCAGGAGTGCCTGCCAAATTCGTAAAAATGGCCAACCCCGAACAAACACGCACGATCAATAAACGCATTTCCGACAATTATCAGATGTATGCAAGCTGGTATGAAGAAGACGATGAATTATAATTTATGCTGGGTCAATTAACTGATATTAAGCTGACTTAAAGTCCATATAAAGACAACTCCATTTGCGTACAAATGCTTTTATTTTATAAAAAACAAACTTTCTTATTGGTTTTTACTAATTTTGCGGCGCGATTTTTTTTTAAAATCCACGTTAATACACTTTAGATGCAAAAAAATTTAGTTATAGTAGAATCTCCGGCCAAAGCCAAAACCATTGAAAAATTTCTAGGAAAAGATTACAAAGTTTTATCAAGCTTTGGACATATCAGAGATTTAGCCAAGAAAGATTTCGGGGTGGACATGGCAAATAATTTTAAGCCAATTTATGAAATATCAGCTGATAAGAAAAAATTAGTCAGCGAATTAAAGGCTAATGCCAAAGATGCAGAAATGGTCTGGTTAGCATCCGATGAGGACCGGGAGGGAGAAGCTATTGCCTGGCATTTATACGAAGTACTTGGCCTGAAGCCTGAAAAATCAAAACGAATTGTTTTTCACGAAATCACCAAAGAAGCTATATTACACGCTATTGAAACACCTCGCGAAATTGATTTGAATTTGGTGGATGCTCAACAAGCCAGGCGTGTTTTAGACCGGATTGTGGGTTTTGAGCTTTCTCCTGTACTCTGGAAAAAAATTAAACCATCTCTTTCAGCAGGCCGCGTTCAATCTGTAGCTGTTCGTGTGATTGTGGAACGTGAACGTGAAATTCAAAAATTCGAGCCGGAAGCGTCCTACAAAGTCGCTATTATTTTCTTGCTTAAGGATCATGATGGAAATGTTACAAGCATTAAATCAGATCTTCAACAACGTTTAGGGACTAAAGAAGAAGCTATGGTATTGCTTGAAAAATGCAAAACGGCTTCATTCACGATAAACGATATTGCCACCAAGCCTACAAAAAAGACACCGGCACCACCATTTACAACATCTACCCTGCAACAGGAGGCCTCCAGAAAACTTGGCTTTTCCGTTTCACAGACCATGATGGTAGCGCAACGCTTGTACGAATCCGGGAAAATAACCTATATGCGTACAGATTCTGTCAACTTATCCGGCCTGGCTATCAATACCGCAAAAGCCGAAATCGAATCGATGGCTGGCAAAGAATATATCAAGGTTCGTCAATACCATACAAAATCGAAAGGAGCCCAGGAAGCTCACGAAGCGATACGTCCTACCTATATGAATGCTCATCAGGTTGAAGGAAACGCTCAGGAGAAACGCTTGTACGAGCTGATTTGGAAACGCACCATCGCCTCACAAATGGCTGATGCCGAACTGGAAAAAACGACTGTTCAAATTGGTATGTCCAATAGTGGTGAGAAATTTGAAATCATTGGTGAAGTCCTCAAATTTGACGGTTTTCTTCGCGTTTATATGGAGTCTTCTGATGATGAAAACGACTCTGAAAATGGCAGCAAAATTTTGCCTCCAATGACTGTCGGCGAAAACCTTCAAATGGATGTAGCTAGCGCAACGGAACGATTTACTCAAAAACCAGCCAGATATACAGAAGCAAGTCTGGTTCGAAAAATGGAAGAACTGGGCATTGGCCGACCTTCCACCTACGCTCCAACCATTTCAACCATTCAACAAAGAGGGTATGTCAGCAAAGAAGACCGTGAAGGTTCCATTCGCTCTTACAATATTCTGGAATTGAAAGATGGAGTTATTAAAGACACCATTGGAAATGAAAACTATGGCGCAGAAAAGTCCAAACTTTTTCCAACGGACATGGGTATTGTTGTAAATGATTTCCTTTTAGAATCCTTTCCTGAGGTTCTGAATTTCAATTTTACAGCTTTGGTTGAAAAACAATTCGACCAGGTTGCCGAGGGTGAAGTTCAATGGTCATCTGTCATAGACACCTTTTATAAAGCCTTTCACCCTGCAGTTGAAATTGCCAGTGTTTATTCAAAACAAAAGGTTGGAGAACGTATTTTAGGGGAAGACCCAAAAACAGGAAGACCTATATCTGTACGTATCGGCCGTTTTGGTCCTGTTGTTCAGATAGGCACTGCTGATGACGAAGAAAAACCACTTTTTGCTTCCCTCCAAAAAAGCCAAAGCATGGAAAGCATCACTATCGAAGAAGCGCTGGAATTGTTCAAACTGCCCAGAACCGTAGGAGAATACGAAGATAAAACTATTACCGTTGCTGTCGGTCGATTTGGACCCTATATCAGACACGATAACAAATTTATATCCATCCCAAAGGCTCTGGATCCTCTGGATATCACCTTGGATGAATGCCTTGTCCTTATTAATGCCAAACGCCTGGTAGACAGCCAGAAACTCATAAAAGGATTTGAAGAGGATGCAAGCATTCAAATCCTGAATGGTCGGTTTGGTCCTTATATTAATAAGGATGGCAACAATTACAGGATTCCAAAAACTACGGATCCTAAAACGCTGACCCTCGAAGATTGCCAGAAACTGATTGCTGAACAAGGAGAAAAGAAGCCTAAAAAGAAGATGGGTGGGAAAAAAGAATCCGCTCCGAAAAAAACGGGCGCTGCTAAAAAAACAACGGCAGTGAAAAAGACGGTATCAGGTACAAAAACTGTGACAGCAAAGAAAAAAGTCGTTGCCAAGAAAAAAACAACGATTAAAAAAGTTACGATAACTAGTCCAAAAGTTTCATAAACTCATCAAATATCCAAAAAGAGCCGGTAGAGTGCAATCACTCTACCGGCTCTTTTTTTTAACATCGAATGTTATACTTTATTTGTAATCCTTTAATATCTGTTGCAACTTTTTCCTTGCAAAAAAGATCCGGCTTTTTACCGTTCCAAGAGGAAGCCCCATATCTTCAGCTATATTCTCGTATTTATAACCAGCCACATGCATGGCAAATGGTTGTCGGTATTCTTTTGAGAAACTGTTGATGGCCTGAGTTATTTCAGCTATTGAATATGCACCTTCTGGTGAATCAAAACCCGAATTTTGAGGTATGTTGAGGTGATACAGATTCTCAGTCTGATCCACGTACGTTTGTTCCCGTACGGTCTTTCTGTAATTATTTATAAAGATGTTACGCATAAGCGTATAGGCCCACGCTTTGAAATTTGTTTCTTCAGCAAATTTCTCACGATTATCCAACACTTTGAGCGATGTTTCCTGAAGTAAATCAGAAGCATCATCTCTATTTTTGGTAAGGCGAAAAGCGAAACGGAACAAGTCATTCTGCACATTGAGCAGATCTTGAGTCAATTTTAGTGAGTTCATATCGCCAGAATTTATAGTTGACAAAAAAAGCCTCCACCGAGACTTTGAGTTTACTTTAAACTGTGTGCTAAAATAATAAAATATGAGATTCTATACGGATAAAAACTGATTAATAATACCTGATATCTGTTATCTACCTGAATTTACCCTAATTTTCACCCAAAAACACACCTTTTTTGTTGATTATGATTAAAACAAAAAAAAAAATTGTAGGTTTGCTATAGACAGAAAGAGTGTTTATGTGAACTATCTATAAACTTTAGGACAAACAATCAATATTAAAAGTACATTTTCGTTAATAAAAAGCAGAGATAAAAGCTTGTATTTTTGGCATAAGTATATTTATTAAACAACTATTGATGAGTTTATAGATTTCTTTATCAAGCTCTAAAACTTTAAAAGATAAAAAAAACGGGAATATCATGTGCACAATCAGTAAAAAAATCATCCTATCCTTGCTCCTTTCAGTATTGGCTATAGAGGTTAATGCATCGAAAGTATTTTTGTTTTTTGGTCAATTGATTCGTTCAGTATCTGAAAATTCTCTAATTAATCATTCAAGAGTTCCAGATCCTCACCAGTTTGCATTATGGACACAAATAGTTCATTTATTGTTTTGGACTTTGATGACATTCCTCATTATTCTACTTTTCCTGAATTGTAGAAAAAGGCGAAAACTCAATGAAAAAATGGTACACTTCATACAAGCGGTGTATGATTTACAAAAACCGTTAGAAATGATAAAAGGGCCTTTGGAGGATCTATCAAAAGAATATAACATCAATGATACTCAAAAAACCAAATTGGATGTGGCCATATGGACAACGACGTCGATACAGTCGACAATCAGTAATTTAATTGAACAGGCTAAATCAGACAGGTTTTTCTATGTAATTTTGAATTCTGCTGCTGGAAAAAAAATTCAATTAAAAGAAAAGATTGAGGCAAAATTCAATTCTTTTAAACAAGTAAAAAAATCGTTGAAAAAAGCCAATCGTGACATTCTTCCTGGCAGTGAAAATCAGACAGACGTCCTCTTTATGGAAAAACTGATGACCATTCTTAAAACCAACATTGAAGACACCAACTTTACAATTGATACGTTAAGTCAAAAAATAGGAATGAGCAGATCCTCTTTATATCACAAGATAAAAGATATAAGCGGTTTGGCTCCAGCAGATTTCATTCGTATCTATAGACTGGAAAAGGCCAAGGAGTTACTGGAAAAACATCAGTATACCATTTCCGAAGTAGCCTATAAAACAGGTTTTTCTGATGCTAAATATTTCCGTGCTGTCTTTAAGAAACAATATCATACGCCACCGGGAACCTACTCAAAAACGGTTTAATAATTCATAACCAGGCTGCAAAAAAACCTTTTTTACCGTAAGGATTCATTTAATATTTTTGTAAGTTTTTCTGCTCCTACTTCTGATAAATGATCCTGATCGTAAAAATCATCCGAAACAAAGGTGCTATCCTTTAAAAAATTCAGATAAACTATATTTTTATGGGTTTTCATTAGATCATGTATCACCTTATAGGTACAGTCTATCTGATTTTTGTACAGATTGTTGTAATAAGAAGGTCTTGCTGGTGTGGTGAAAAAAATCAGTTTAACATGATTCCACTTACAAAGGTCAGCAATATTCTCCAGATATTTTGCATTTCCAGGAAGATATCGCCAGTCTGTATAGTTATGTTCTTTAACCCGACTTGAACCATTATCCCAGTTTTTCTGATTTTTATTTTTAAGGGTATAATCTATCCCATAGCCCAAATCCGAACAATTCACTGTATTTTCACGTTTTAGATAATAGGCTTTTATCTTCGCTGTAGCGCCCCAAAAATGAGCCATTTCAAAGTGATATTTTGATAAAAAACCATATTTTTCACAGCCCATATACAATTGATAGTTGGTTATTCTGAACCATTCGGCATGGTGCTCCAAATTTTCAAAAAGCGAAAAGGCTGAAATGGAAACAAAAACGGCCCGAAGTTTTGGCGTTTTGGACAAATAGCGGTTTAACAGATAATCATCGTATTCCAATCCTTGGGATACATAAGCCAGATTAAAAGCCAGGCTATCAAAATAGACAGGATTTACCCCATAGAAAGCATGTGAGCTCCCCAGAATCATCACCTTCGCTTCTGCCGCATTCTTCTCCATCCACTGCTCTTTCATTTTATATGGATTGGGAACAGCCCTTGCCAGATATTCACCCAGCACAAGCAAAACCAATAATAAAGCGAACATCAGTAAAGACTTCTTTAAAAACTTTCTCATGATTTACTAGAATTGGGTGTAGATGAAAGAAGATTTTTGACCGGCAAATAGTGCAATGGATAGAATGATCAACAAATAAAAGATCCATCTTAAAAAAGGTTTTTTAATTTTTCCCACAAATTGCAGGGGATATTCTTTCTCCCTATGAATCCACTCAATTAAAAGCAACAATCCGATATAAACTATGGAGATGCGCCCTTCACTTGGCATGGAGAACAGTGATTTGGAGAAAATTCCTGATACAAATTGAAAAGCAGCCGATAAACTTTCTGCTCTAAAGAAAATCCAACCAAAAGTAGCAAGTAAGAATATACTGGTCATTCGAATAAAATCGCTGAAAGTGGGCAGCATCCTACCCTTTGAAACACTGATTGAAAAGTTTTTTTTCTTCTTTCTGACGACCAGCGGAAGAAACAACAAACCATTATAAAAACCCCACAAGACAAAAGTCCAATTGGCTCCATGCCATAGACCACAGAGCGTAAATACGACCATCGTGTTGAAAAATTGGCGTGCTTGGCTGCATCGGCTACCTCCCAGTGGGATGTATATATAATCGGTCAGCCAGGAGGTAAGTGACATGTGCCATTTACGCCAGAATTCTGAAATTGAACGCGCAAAATAAGGATAATTAAAGTTCTTTGCCACCTCGAATCCCAAAATTTTGGCCACCCCAATCGCCATATCGGAATAACCGGAAAAGTCTGCATAAATCAGAATGGAATAAGATATAGCTGCTAGCAACAACGTACTGCCTGTAAGTGTCTGATGACTTACCCAGACATGGTCAATGAATTTTGATAGATTATCGGCAATGACCATTTTCTTGAACAAACCCCAGAGAATCTGCCTCAGACCATCCACTGCCATTTCATAATTAAAAGTACGCTTTTTTTCCAACTGTGGAATGAATTTACCAGGACGGTCAATTGGCCCGGAAAGCAAGCAGGGAAAAAAGGCTACATAGGTACCAAATGTTATTACATTGCGAGTTGGTTCAATATTCCCTCTGTTTACTTCAATAATATACCCTATGAGCCTGAATGTAAAGAAGCTGATGCCTAAAGGTAGAATAATATGAAATGTTTGCAGGTTTGTATGCAATCCTAAAGACTCAAACATCTCCGAGAACGAGCTTATAAAAAAGTTCATATACTTAAAGTAGAGCAGGATGCCTACTCCAAGACCAATACCGATTGCTGTTAAAAGTGTGTTTAATTTTGAGGATTCCTTCTTTTTAAAATAGGAAATTCCTAGACCAAAAAAGTAATAGAGGATGGTTGTTACAATCAAAATAGGTAACATTCTCCAATTGCCAATTCCATAAAAAACGTAACTCGCTACAAATAGCAGCACATTTTGCGCTTTTGGCAGCTCTTTTAACCGGAAGAAATAGAGCGAAAATACAACGATAAAAAATACTAAAAATCCGATAGAATTGATTAACATGGAAGGTTTGTGTTTTCAACATTTTAGAAAGTCGTTACAAAGATATTATATCCTGCAAACGTTGAATCATTGACGGATTAAAAAATGAATACGATTTGCTTATTCATTTAAGTTAAAAAAAAGGCGTAAAAAAAGCACCTGAATATTGTTCAGATGCTTTTTTGGGTGGTACCACCTGGATTCGAACCAGGGACACACGGATTTTCAGTCCGATGCTCTACCAACTGAGCTATGGTACCATTGCTTTAGCGGCCACAAAAGTACGATTCTTTTTCAATCTACCAAAATTTCTAACCAATAATTTACATTCATTGGAATTTTTCTCTTTGGAGAAACTAAATGGTTTCCCTATATTTGCAATACCATTAGCTCGGGATGTAGCACAGTTGGTAGCGCGCTACGTTCGGGACGTAGAGGTCGGAAGTTCGAATCTTCTCATCCCGACTAAAAACGCCTGTTCATCGAAAATGAACAGGCGTTTTTGTATTTTTATAAAGACTGGAATACCAGTTATTTACCCAACAGCTCTGCCAGTTTATCGCCCAGAGCGGAGCCTCTCAAATCTTTAGCGATGATTATTCCTTTGGGATCGATCAACACCGTATGAGGAATACCCGAGAAAGAATAAACGGCTACAGCCTGACTTTGCCAACCGGCTAAATCAGACATTTGAGGCCAGATCATTTTATGATTTGTAATTGCCGACTTCCAGGCTTCGGCATCTTTATCCAGCGAAACCCCAACGATTTCAAAGCCTTTTTGATGATACTTGTCGTAACAAGCCAGGACGTTTGGCAGCTCTTGCATGCAAGGACCACACCAGGATGCCCAAAAATCAACCAACACATACGAACCCTTTCCAGCATATTCTGACAAAGACATGGACGTACCATCGGGCTTAGGCATGGTTAGATCAGGAAATTTACTGCCTATACCCACTTTTTTAGATAACGCCAATTGAGAAAGGACCATTTTCACGGTTGGATCTGCCAGAAAGGCAGGTTTAGCCCTTGTAAGGATATACTCAATGTCCTTGTTTTCCAAAGAAGACATTGTTGCCTGAAACAAATGAAGTCCAACAGGATTATCCAGGTTTTCCAGGATGGTACTGTTAGCCAGTTCACGAAAGGACTTTTCAAAAACAGCATATTCCGTATTGAACGCTTTTTCAAGTTCCTTGTTTGTTGGATTTGCTTTCAGTTCAGAATTCAACTTCACAATTGCAGCTGTCATATTTTCATATTTATCTCCAAAAGCCTGATACGTATTATTCACGGGACTCCCTTTTATACTTGCCTTTCCATTTTTCATGGTATAAGTAATATCGCCATCCAAATAAAAATCTTTATAAACAGGCTGACCATCTGCTTTCTTGAACATCAAGACATACCATCCGATGGTATCGACCTTTCCATTCAGCTTGAATGAACCGTCTTTAATTAGAGTCGAGTCAATAGGCTTTAGGCCAGATTTATTTGAAACATCGAGTAAAGTCACTTGCTTACCGTCCCAGGATTTATCACCCATTTCACCTTTAATATTATAGGCATTTAAGCTGTTGCAAGCCATTAACAGCATCGCAGATACAACGATCAGTACTATTTTTTTCATTGTTAAAAATTTTAGAATTTAAAATCGGGCAAAAACACTTAAAGGTAAATTTTTCCCAGACTGCTCAGTCACTAATAGTTCTCCGTATTCCACCTGATTAAAGTCGGGGAAATAGGCTTTTAATAAGTTTGCTGCAATAACAGCAGAAAATCCCATGGAATATAGATTTAAGATGAGAAAACCACCATCAGGCTCTAGTAAGTCGGCACAAGCTTCCATCAGAGGCGCAATGCTTTCTTCCAGAATCCATTTTTCACCATCCGGGCCACGTCCATAAGCGGGTGGATCCAGTATGATACCATGGTAACGTTTCCCACGTTTCACTTCACGATTTACAAATTTCAAGGCATCTTCCACGATCCAGCGTATACCATCCAATCCGGAAGACTCCATATTTTCACGAGCCCAGGTCACTACTTGTTTAACGGAATCTACGTGAGTAACTTCTGCACCTGCAGCACAAGCCGCAACGGAAGCGCCACCGGTATAGGCAAAAAGATTCAAGACTTTAGGGCTTGAAACGGGTAATGTTTTTATCTTTTCATAAATAAAATTCCAGTTTGAGGCTTGCTCCGGGAAAAGACCTACATGTTTAAAGGAGGTCATTCCCAGGCGGAATTTCAAATGCATTTGTTTGTACTGGTATTCCACAAACCATTGATCAGGCATCGATGGCTTCTGCAACCATTCTCCGCGCTCATTGTCTGAAGATTCTTTACCGGATGATCGTTTAAACCAGGCGTGGGGTAATCGTTCCCATTCTTTTTCATTCAGCGTCTTAGGCCAAACGGCCTGTGGCTCAGGTCTTCGCAGAGTATACTGCCCGAATCGTTCAAGCTTTTCAAAACCACCAGAATCAATCAATTCATAATCAGTCCAATCTGATGGGAATAATTCAATCATAGAAATGTATTTAGTATAGGGTAATATGGACAAACATAGCGTATTTTTTGTGGACCTCAAAATCTTTTTGCAATTTTGAACTCTCTAATCAAAAATGTACAATGGAAAGAATCACCAGTCTTCAAAATCCGAGAGTTAAACAAATTGTGCAACTTTCAAAAGCACGTGAGCGGCGCGAGCAGGAGCTTATCGCTATGGAAGGCGCCCGTGAAATCGGCCTGGCCATTGATGCAGGATATCAAATTGAAACACTGTATATTTGCCCTGAAATTTATTCTAAAAGTGAATATCCGGATTTAATCCTACAGATTCCAACTCAAATTAAAATTGAATTTACGCCTGCCATTTTTGAGAAGCTGGCATATAGAGAGGGTTCTGATGGTTTGATAGCACTTATAAAACCAAAAGACCATAGCCTTAAAAATTTAAAACTGCCAAAAAACCCTTTTATCATCGTTTTAGAGTCTGTTGAAAAGCCAGGGAACCTGGGCGCAGTACTTCGAACGGCTGATGCTGCAAAAGTGGACGCAGTTATTGTTTGTGATCCCAGTACAGATATTTACAACCCCAATGCCATCCGTTCCAGTGTTGGTTGTATGTTTACCGTTCCAATTGGTCTTTGTTCTTCAGAGGAAGCATTTAAATGGATGAAAGAAAACGGTATTAAAAGTTTTGCAGCTGAACTGACAGCATCAAACTGGTATCAGGATTGCGATTTCAAGAAACCTTCAGCCATTATCATGGGTACAGAGGCTGATGGGTTGACGGACTTTTGGCTTCAAAAGGCAGATGAAAGAATTAAGATTCCCATGCGGGGAAAAATTGATTCGTTAAATGTCTCGGTTTCTACGGCTGTCCTGACATTTGAGGCTATGAGACAGAGAGGCTTTTAGCCCAACCTGACATGTTCCGCTTTAATGGGACGTTTAACAAAATGGGACGCATTTTCTTCAAATTTCAAGGTAGATTCAGTGGTCAGATAACGACATGTTCCGTTTCGGCTACATCTTTCTGCCATTTTAGGATGTCTTTCCAGGTAAGAGCTCAGACTCTGAGCTACATATTCTCCTTGTGATATAATCCGCACACCTTCTGGCACAAATCTTTTGATGAGTGGTAAAAGTAACGGATAATGCGTGCATCCTAATATAAGAGTATCTATTTGTGGATCATTTGCAAAAAGGTGGTCAATATTATTCTTGACAAAGTATGCTGCACCGTCTGATTCATATTCTCCGTTTTCCACCAAAGGAACCCAAAGGGGGCAAGCTTCACCGGAAAGAACAATATCAGGGAAAAATTTATGGACTTCAATGGGATAGGAACCCGATTGAATAGTCCCCTGAGTTCCAATCAATCCTACATGCCTGGACTTTGTCAGAGGCCCAAGCACCTCAACAGTGGGTCTTAAAATGCCTAAAACACGAAGGCTCTGGTCAAGGTTGGGCAGATCGTTCTGTTGTATGGTTCGCAAGGCTTTTGCAGAAGCGGTATTGCACGCCAAAACCACCAACGAACAGCCTTGATCGAACAGGAAAAGTACGGCCTGACGTGTAAATTCATATACCATTTCAAAGGAACGGTTTCCATATGGCGTTCTGGCATTGTCTCCCAAATATAAATAATCAAATTCAGGCAGCTTTTTTTTAAACTCTTCCAGGATGGTTAAACCACCATAACCTGAATCAAAAACACCAATTGGACCAATAGTTGGTTTCATATTATCGCCATTAAACATTACAGTTTCGATGTTCAATATTAAACAAAAAAAAGGATGATTTAGCACCACCCTTTTTAAAATTACTATTTGAATACTACTTTAAATTCAATTTAGCGCGAACCATGCTGGTAACATCTGTGCATTTTTCAGCTGACCAATACATCAGACCGGCATTGATGGAAATGTCAAAAATATAAACAAAACCATTTTCCTGTCCTACAGCTTTAACTGCTTTAGATAGTTTATCGTTTATAGGAATAATCAATTCTTGTTGTTGTTTTTGAATGTCTTTTTGTGAGTCCTGATAGAACGAATTCAAGCGGGTTTCCAAGTCCTGGATTTCGGTCATACGACGGGCACGAATGGCTTCAGGAAGGCTATCACGAGTGGCTACAAATTCAGATCCTTTTTTCTGATATTCTTCCTGAATCTTAGTCAGTTCAGATTCGTAATTTTTAGCCAAATCTTCAATTTTTTTTGTAGCTGTAACAGTTTCAGGCATACTTTGAAAAATTTCGGCACGATTTACATATCCGAATTTAAGATCTTGAGCAAAAAGGCTCATAGGTAACAAACAAGCAATTGCAATAAGTAGTTTCTTTGTCATAATATTCTTTTGTTTTCTATTGTTAATTTGAATTTGGCAAATGTAAGTATTTATTCTTAATAACCGAGTTTCTGTAATACCTCGTCACTAATGTCATTTTTGGGGGAAGCAAATATAATATTTTCACCCGATGCGCGATCCAAGATCAGGCTGTAACCTTTCTCTTCAGACAGTAATTTAACAGCGTTGTATATTTCATCCTGAATGGGTGATAACAGACTTTGACGTTTTTTGAAAAGCTCGCCTTCTGCACCAAAATACGTTTTCTTCAATTCTGCTGCAGCTTTTTCTTTGGCAAGAATTTCTGCTTCTCTTTTTGCTTTCAGGTCATCAGATAGGTAGACCATTTCAGCTTGATATTTGGTGTATAAATCTTTTGCTTCTTTCGTCAATACGTCAACTTCAGCCTGCCATTTTTTAGAGACCTGATTTAATTGATCGTTTGCCATTTCGTATGCAGGAATTTTCTTCAGAATATATTCCATATCCACCAAAGCAAATTTCTGTGCAAAAACGCTAACACTTCCCATCAGGAGAAGCACCAGCACTAAAAATTTCTTTCTCATAGCTTTACAGATTTTTTAAGAATGGCCTCAAAAATACAAATTAAATTTTAACAAAAGCAGTTTGTTAACAATTTTTGTAGGCAGCTTTTACAGACTTTAAAACTCTTGACCGATAATAAAGTGGAATTGGCTTCCGCTTGCAGTTGACGAACCTGGCACTTTATCAAAACCATAAGCCCAGTCAATACCCATTAGACCAACCATAGGAAGAAATATACGCACACCCAAACCTCCTGAACGTTTCAATTCAAAGGGATTCCATTGTTTGGTAACAGACCAGCCGTTTCCTGCTTCCAGAAATGCAAGAGCATAAATAGTCGTGGAAGTCTCCAGCATAACAGGGTATCGAAGTTCCAAAGCCAGACGTTCATAAATCGAATTGGTTCCTAAAGAGCCATTTTCATATCCACGAAGTCCTACTGTTTCATAAGTATAGGTACTGCTATAGCCAGTTGTTCCGTCACCTCCAAGATAGAAAGCGCCAAACGGAGAAAGTTTGTTTTTGTTGTAATACCCAATATAACCTGCATCAAAACGGGTCATGAGTACCAATTTTCTATTGGCGGAAAGCGTTGTGAATGTTTTGCTTTTAAACTTAACTTTGTAATATTCAATCCACTTGTAAAGTTGCTCTGAAGACATAGCTTTATATTCAGCATCTGAATGTTTGTTTAAAGCAGAGTATGGAGGTGTCGCTTGGACTGAAAATGAAAAATCTGAACCTACACGTGTATACAATGGATTATCAGTCGATTTTCTTGACAGTGTTAAGCTTAGACTTAAATCATTGCTTATACCATTGTGGATAACAAAATAGGTCCAGTTTCTCAAACTATAATGTTGATAGGCTAATTCTCCGTATAATTGAAAATAATCATCGGGCCATGTTAATCGTCCGCCAATTCCCCCGGAAAGACCCCACATCTTTAAATAGGTGTCCGGATCCAACTCATACATGTAAGAACTGCTACTGTTGTTATTATAGCTGGAATAGGAATTGTAATAATTACTGTAACTGTTGGAATAACGGGAACTCACATCACTTTGATGAGAATAGAAACCGGAAACCTGCAACGAGTTGGGTCGTTTACCCCCAAACCATGGATCCAGGAAGGAGAAACTATACGAACTGTAATAATTTCCGTTGGATCGGCCAGTGATGGAGAAGGTCTGGCCTTCGCCCTGTGGTAAAATCTTATAAGTACCAATGTTAAGTAGGTTTCTGATCGAAAAATTGGTAAATTTAAGACTGACAGACCCTACAATACCTGTTGAACCCCAACCGGCTGAGAATTCAATCTGGTCGTTGTTTTTAGGTGTAAGATTTAAATCAATATCTACTGTACCAGCTTCATAATCAGGCACTGGAAGGATTCCCATATTCTCGGCATCAAAATGTCCCATCTGGGCAATTTCGCGAGCGGAACGCATTAAATCGGACTTACTGAACAATGCACCTGGTTTGACACGAAGCTCGCGTCGAACCACATTTTCATACAATCTGTCGTTTCCATTGATGTTGATTCTGTTGATTGTAGCCTGACGATCTTCATGTACACGGATTTCAAGGTCTATGGAATCGCCGTCTACTTTAACTTCAACTGGTTCAATGGTAGAAAACAGATAGCCGTTATCCATATACATATTAGATACAGCATCCTCGTTTTTAGACTCCTGAAGTCGTTCATTCAATCTTTTCTGATTGTAAACGTCACCTCGGCTGATTGTTAGAATGCGATTCAGTTCAGCTGCACTGTAAACGGCATTTCCTACCCAATTGATGTTGCGGTGATAATATTTTCTGCCTTCATCTAGTTTAAAATAAATGTTTACGGTCTTTTCATCAAAGCGGTATACGGTATCTTCCAAAATGGTGGCATCCCTATAACCGTATTCATTGTATTTTTGAATCAAAGCAATTTTATCTTTCTCATATTCGGCTTCGACAAACTTCTTTGTCTTGAAAAAATTGACCAGTTTTCCTTTTTCGTTGGTCTTTTTCATTGCACCTTTAACCCTGGCATCACTTAAGGCCACATTTCCATCAATGATCAGTTGATTTATTTTGATTTTGTCTTTTCTATCTACTTTGACATCGACCACAACCTGACTTTTATCTTTAGGATCCTCCTTCTGGATAATATCTACCGTCGCATTTTTGAACCCTTTTTCGTCAAAATGCCTTTTGATCATCGTTTTGGTACGATCTATCATGTTTGGAGTGATCTGGTTTCCAACAATTAATGTTAGTTTTGTTGCCAAATCATCTTTATCTGATTTCTTGAGACCTGTATATTTTATTTCTGAAATACGAGGACGCGGTTTTAACTGAACTTCAAGCCAAATCTGGTTTCCTTCAATTTTTGTTGCAATAATTTTAACATCAGAAAACAAACCATGTCTCCAATATCGTTTTAACGCTTCGGTAATTTCATCTCCGGGGACTTTAATCATCTGTCCGACGCTCAATCCGGATAATCCTACAAGGACGTAATCTTCGTAATTTTCAATACCGGTCACTGCGATATCAGCAATTTTATAATCACGGGGAGAGGAATAGAAAATTTCCGGAGCTTTATCTTCGGATATGGCTGCTTCAACCTTTTGCACATTTAAGAAAAATGCAATCAGGATACAGACAGAAGCAATAATTTTTTTAAACATAATTGTTATCAGGGTGTCTAATTTTGGACTTGTTCGCTTGTTTTACCAAAGCGTCTTTCTCTGGATTGAAACGAATATATCGCTTCATAGAATGCTTCCTTACGAAAAACAGGCCAAGGTGTTTCGGTAAAATATAATTCCGAATAGGAAAGCTGCCACATCAGAAAATTGCTAATGCGCAATTCTCCACCGGTGCGGATGAGCAAGTCGGGTTCGGGATATTTTTTGGTTGTTAAATGCTCTGTAAACAGGGCTTCATCTATGTTTTCTAAAGCTATCTTATTTTCTTTTACATCTTGCGCAATGGCTTTTACCGCTTCGATGATTTCCCATCTGGAGGAATAACTTAAGGCTAAAATCAATGTCAGATTTTCTCCTTTTGCAGTATCAGAAATACATTTCAAGGCACGATTTCTGACCTTTTCAGGCAAACGGGCTATATCACCGATAATTTCCAGCCGAACGCCATATTTTATCAAATCGTCCGTTTCGCGTTCGAGCGCCTTTACCATGAGATCCATCAGAACAAAAACCTCTGATTCAGGCCTGTTCCAGTTTTCTGTTGAAAAGGTATAAAGTGTCAAATAGGATACACCCAATTCACGAGCCGCTTCCGTCACTAAACGTACGGAAACAACACCTTCCATATGGCCATAGGAACGGTCTTTACCCTGACTTTTAGCCCAGCGACCATTACCATCCATGATAATTGCCACGTGTTTGGGTAAATGTGTTTTATCTATTTTATCTAAATATGACATTTTTATTTAAAACATTTTGATCCTATACCTGATATATCATAACTTAAATATACCATCACTATTGAATACCAATCTTTATTTTTGTTCCAGGAACCTGATCCTGACCAGGAATCCTGAAGTTGAAAATCCGTTGCATTACGGGCATAATCCAAATCGTCCGCTGTGGTTTTTCTAAACGTCCATTCACAACCTAAGTTTATACGAGGCGCAACTTTTGCCTTTATACCCAGACCCAAAGGGAAATTCAGACCCATTTTACTTTTTTCAGCTTTATAGCCTGTAAAGCCTATTCCAACAAGTATATAGGGTGAAACTCTACTCGATCCGGGTTTAAAATCCGGCGCCCCATAATTATAGAAATTCATCTCAAGTTGCACACCTGCATCCAGGACCTGATGATTAAAACGTATTTCAGTTCCATTCATATAGGTTGAAGCTGATCCAATAGTCGTTCCTGAAATACCTGCAACAAGTACATTCGCTTTCAGTGCAAAACGATCATCCATATTATAACGGGCTAGCAATCCATACGATGGATTTGTATTTTCAAACAACTTATCGTTATTTGCATCACCCATATAAAAGGAACTTCCACCTAAAATGCCTAACTCCATACGATAACTTTGCCCCAATAAACCCACTGGCATGAGGCAAAAAGCTAATGTTACGAGTACAAAATAATTCAATCCAGATTGTTTCATGCGTCATTCGTGTATTAACCTAGAATAAACGCGAAAAAACAACTTTCAGTATCTTTAGTGCTCAATTTCACCTTTTAACGAAGGGAAAAGACCATACTGTTCAAATAATTTTTCCAAACTGATGTACTTAAACCATTGTCATTTGTACCACCAAAAATCCAAAGATATTCCCGATCTTTTTTATTCACAGTATCTGTGATATGCTGTACATATACATTGTTGTTTACACGCCCATCAACCATTTTCAAAGACGCCCAGCTATCGGGTGCCACAAACCAACTTTTTCCCATATCAGCAGAAACATAAGTGGTTTTTAGTGTTAGTCCGGTTGAATCAATTCCTCCAAGACATACCAGATATTTATCGTAGTAAAAGATGGAAGCATTTTTTCTTTTGGATAAGGACCTCCTTACATTGATCTTATCTGAAACATTATACCATTTTATTCCTGATTCAGTAGTCCAAACATCCGACGAATAAGCTCCCGAAGAATTCAAACCAGTTGCTATTGTATAAGACTGAACGCCAGTTACAGTGGTATCGTTTGTCAAAGCATACTCTTTTACAGGAAAATCTGAATCAATTTTATCTCCAATGCCATTCTTCCAGTCAATTCCATTGGTACTTCTGGCATAGCAAGTCTCTCCGTTCGCATTTTCAGCAAGTCCTATTAAATAATTCGGATTCGGATCACTCCTGAGTGTTTTACTGAGCGAACCATATAAAGTCTTAATTTTTGTACCATCACCGGTTGCAGCCCAGGAAAGGCCATCTAAGGATGAATAAAGCTGACCGGAAGCGGTTGTCAGGTAAAATTTCGAATTAAATTGGCAAAGAGAATTTATTCGTACATCTGAAATATTATCTGAATTTAGGTTTGCAGACCAGGTCAGGCCATTATCCGTAGACTTATAAACGGACAAGCCGCCAGCATTTAATGCAAAAAAACTATAAATTACGTCCTTATTCCAGATGACCTTGTTTCCTGCAGTACCAGTAGGAGCCGGGTACGAATTTGAAGCCTGCATGACAATCATTGAATCTGGATCTACCTGATGCACATTGACCTTGATTTTGTAAACGTGCGTATATTCACCGTCACTTGAGGTGTTCTTAAAGATAACTGGGGTAGAAAAATCAATCGTATCTCCGTCAGCCCAAAGAGAATCGTTGAAGAAAATATATCCGTTTGTGGACTGCAAGTTTATTGTCGGGTACAAATGATCCACTTTACTTCCAAAAGGAAGAGAGTCCAGATTGAAAATTAAGCCTGTGTCTGGTGCCTGATTTATATTAAAGAAATAGTTTTCAATATCAGGACAGGTATCTTGCGCTTTAAAAGCAAAAGATGTAACATTTGCAGAATAATAGGTTCGTCCGGTAAAACTATCCATGCAGGATCCAAAAAGCCCAGAAATAAAAACAAAAACAATTAACTGGGAGATCTTTTTTCTCATCATAATTAAAGATTAACTTTCAAGCGTAAAATAATTCACGGCCAATTTTTTCGTATCCCGCTGTTTAATTGGCAAAAATAGTAAGATTTTTATCTTTTGAGGGTATGAATCTCAAGTTTTATGAAAAATTAGGTAAGTTATGCCTCTTATAGCTTTTTAACCTTAAAAAAGGGTTGTTTCCTTAAGAAGCAGCAGAAGTGTTTTCTAGAAAAGTGCAGAAGCATGAAAAGTCTGGATTTTTCGGTAATTCATACGAGTATCAAATTCAGTTATTTCCTGAGAAGAAGCAGCAATTCCAGATATATCGGGTGCAATAACCCCTTTACCTGCATATTGTGTGGAAGTTTCAATATGAATCTCATCCCAAAAACCAGCTTTCAGAAAAGACTGATGCATTTTTGCACCACCTTCAACCAAAAGAGTCTGCAGATTGCGTTTATACAACTCATGCAACAGTTGTTTGATGGGATCATTGCTGTAATCCAGTTGAATCCAGGATATCTTCCCACACTTTTTAGAGGGTTTTTCTGTAAAAATAAGTGTTGGAATTTCATCATTCAATAAAACAGAACCTTCAGGTAAAACTATTTGACGATCTAAAACTGCACGTACAGGATGTTTTCCTGGCCAGAAACGAAGATTCAGAGATGGATTGTCTAAAAGAGCTGTATTGGTACCAACCAAAATCACATCGCATTCGGAACGAATTTTGTGAGTCAGCATTTGTGTAAAGGATGTCGATATTTTTAGAGGAGTTTTCAGATCACCTGGTGTTCGAAGAATATCCATGAATCCATCTGCTGTTTGGGCCCATTTCAAAATGATGTAGGGTCGTTTCCATTTATGAAAAAGAAAAAAATGCTTGTTCAGACTCAGACATTCTGCTTCCTTAACGCCCACAGTGACATCTATACCGGCAGCCCGTAATTTAGACACCCCTCTTCCTGAAACCAAAGGAAAAACATCCAGACTACCTATTACGACGCGGGGAATGCCTTTATCAATGATCAGATCGGCACAAGGCGGCGTTTTTCCAAAATGAGAGCAGGGCTCCAGACTAACATACAATGTTGACTCTTTCAGCAATTCCTGGTTCTTTACAGAATAAATGGCATTTGGTTCAGCATGTGGCTCTCCGGTTTTTCGGTGCCAACCTTCTCCTATAATACGTCCCTTATGAACAACAACAGCCCCAACCATCGGATTTGGTGAGCATGTGGCTTTTCCATTGGCTGCAAGTTGCAAGCAACGAGTCATATAGATACGATCCATTTGGGATTCTGGCATATTTGGTTTATAGGTAAATTTTTTAAATAGTACATCCGGCTTTTTAGTAAAAAAGTTTTTTTCTTGGCAAAAAAAGCAGTAGTTTTGTAAACAAATTGTTAAACATGCAGCGCTTTTTAACCTATATAGACAGCCAGTTAGGTACTATTTATTCCAAAAATGAACTAAAATCCATCTCTCGCATACTGCTCAAGCAGCTTGCAGGAATGAATAGCGTTCAAATTTACAGCGACAAAGATACAAAATTCCCAGACGAGATTCTTACTATACTTAATGCCTCCGTTGACAGACTCTCAAACGGTGAACCCATTCAATACATTCTAGGAGAAACTGAGTTTTTTGAGTTGAATTTTAAGGTAAGCCCCGGCGTACTTATACCTCGCCCAGAAACGGAAGAGCTTGTAGAGCTTATTCTTAAAGATTTTAAAAATAAGGAAAAGAAAATCAGTCTGTTGGATATTGGAACCGGCAGCGGGTGCATCGCAGTGGCTTTGGCTAAAAACTTACCTGAAGCCAAGGTGGACGCCTGGGACATTTCCGATGATGCCTTGAAAATATCCCGGGAAAATGCAGCACTTAATCGTGTTTCTGTACATTTTCAATTACTGGATATCCTTTCTACAGAAGTTTTCGAAAAAGCAACCGGCCAATGGGAAGTCATAGTCAGCAACCCGCCGTATGTCTGCCAAAGTGAAAAATCAGGAATGGAAACACATGTCCTGAACCACGAACCCCATTTAGCCTTGTTTGTGAACGACAATGATCCTTTGATTTTTTACCGTGTCATTTCTCATTTTGCGGTCACTAACTTAAAAAAAGGAGGTAGTCTCTATTTCGAAATCAACAGCCAACTTGGTAAAGAAACGCTCGGTCTGGTACGGAAACAACCTTTCGAAAAGGTGGAGCTTTTTCAGGATCTTTCAGGTCGGGATCGCATGATCAGAGCTATTCTATAATTCTGGACAATCATGAGCAACTATTCTGAAGCACTTGCTTTTGCAGCAGCTTATTGTTCGTCAACCGAACATTGTAAATCGGAGGTACTGGATAAAACCTCCAAATTTGAGCTGGAGCACGATGAGCAAACCAAGTTAATTTTACGTTTGCAACAAGAAGGTTTTATAAATGAAAAAAGATACGTCAGAGCTTTTGTGATTGATCGGTTCAAATTTAATAAATGGGGAAAGATTAAAATTCGCTACATGCTGAGACAAAAAGGTCTTTCTGCCGAAATGATCGAAGAAGGGCTCAGGAATATTTCTGATGAAGATTACCAGGAAATGCTACTGACTCTGTTAAAGCAAAAGAAACCTTCCATTAAAAGTAAAACTCAGTACGAACTGAGAGGAAAAATGCTGCGTTATGGAGCAGGTAAGGGATTTGAACCTTCGCTTATTTCTTTATGTCTTAAAAAAATGGACATAGATGATGAGGATGATTTTTAAACATTTTAACCTATGAATTTATTCAACAACATCGTTTCAGATTTAATGGATCTGGCTTTTCCCAACCTATGCCTGCTTTGTGATAAGCCCTTGATTCAAGGGGAAAAACACATTTGCCTGAATTGTATGTACGAAATACCCAAGCCTAATTTCAAATCCTTTCAAACCAATCTTGCAGCCGAGCGTTTATTTGGTAAAATTTCTTTTGAAAAAGCAACAGCTGGTTTTCTTTATCAAAAAGAATCTAAAGTGCAGGATATTCTGGAATTATTGAAATACAAGGGGGAAAAAGAATTGGGAGACTATTTGGCGGGTTTTGCCGCTTCAAAGCTTTTGTCTGAGGGCTTTTTTGAAGATATTGATTTACTTGTTCCAGTACCTTTACATAAGGATAAAGCAAAAAAACGCGGTTACAACCAAAGTGAATGGATTACAAAAGGGCTATCCAGAATTACAGGAATTCCATCTTGTACTTTTAATTTATGCAGAACCAAGAAAAATCCGACACAAACAACCAAAACCATCTGGGAAAGATGGGAAAACACTCAAGGCCTTTTCATGCTAAGAGATCCGAATGCATTTGCAGGTAAACACATTCTACTGGTTGATGACGTCCTGACAAGCGGCTCTACCCTTGCTGCCTGCGGGGATGTTGTATTGACAGCATCAAATGCCAGAATTTCATTTTTCGCTTTAGCTTTGGCATAATTCACTAATATTCTATGCTTTATAAATCCATGTTTTTTGTGTAAGTCAAACAAAGAATGTATTTTTAGGTCGTCTTAAATCTTAAACCACCTTATTTAAAAATTATGAAAAGAAGTCTTCTCTTTTCGCTCCTGATAATCACCACCTTTACTCTTTCTGCTGAAAAAACTAGTAAAAGCGGCTACAATCTGGGCGTTTTGCCTGCCGTATCGTACAACTCTGATTTAGGCCTGCAATATGGTGCCATCCTAAATCTCTTCAATTATGGTGATGGCAGCCAATATCCAGCCTATAACCACTCTACCTACCTGGAAATTTCCAGATATACCAAAGGCAGTGGTATTTTTAGATTGTACTATGATTCTGAAAAGATGATTCCAGGTATTCGCAGCTTTTTGGAATTAAGTTATTTGACGGATGATCTGATGGATTTTTATGGCTACAATGGCTATAAAAGTGATTATTCATCAGATAAAGTAGATAATAATCGTGTTTTTTATAAAATGGCGCAAAAGCAAACCCGGATTCTGGCCGATTTTAAAGGAAAAATTCTATCAAAACATTTAAACTGGGTAGCCAGTTATAACTTTGAAAATTATAAGATCAGCCAGGTGAACTTTGCAAAACTGAATAAGGGTGTTGACCCTACGGCTCCAAGCTATTTGACTGGTGAAAATCTTTACAGTACCTATATTGATCTGGGTATTATAAACGCTAAAGAGGCCAAAGGGGGCATCCTGAATGCATTCAAAGTCGGCTTTATTTACGATACAAGAGCTGTTTTAAACAATCCTGAAAAAGGGTCATATTCAGAAGCATTGGTGGAAATAGCTCCAAATTTCCTGAACGAACAACCATATACACGATATTCTCTCATACACAACCAATATCAAAGCCTTGTTAAAAACAAATTGAATGCAGCCATTCGACTGGGAGTGCAGGGACAAATCGGATCGAATGAAGTTCCGTTTTTCCGCCGCACCCAATTGATGTCACCTTTTGCCAAACGCACCAATGTTACCGGATTGGGGGGCAGCAACAGCCTAAGAGGCATTCTTCGAAACAGGGTGGTTGGTGATGCCTTTGCTTTTGGAAATTTCGAACTACGCTGGAAAGCTGTTTCCTTTACATTCATCAATCAAAATTTTTATATTGGGATGAACAGCTTTTTTGATACCGGTATTATTCTGGATGATGTTCCTTTAGATCAGGAGCGACTAACTAGTCTGGACAGGCCAACCTATATCAATTTCCAAGAAAATGATAGCTTTCATTCATCCTATGGAGGCGGGCTAAAGATTGTCATGAATGAAAATTTTATTATTTCAGCCGAAATGGGAAAAGCACTGGATAAACGCGATGGAAGTGGTTTAGGAACCTATATTAACCTTAATTACCTGTTCTAAGAAATTAGTGATGATTTTTTAAACTTGAAGATGCGCATCTTTCTGAATGATTGCTTACTTTTGCACCTAAATTAAAGAGTCAATATTTCCTCAATTTATATACTAAGAAGATGAAAAAACTAGAACGAATTGTCGCCGCAAAATTACTTAAGATAAAGGCCGTAAAACTTCAACCCTCAAACCCTTTTACATGGGCTTCCGGTTGGAAATCTCCCATTTATTGCGATAATCGTAAAACATTATCGTATCCACAATTACGAAATTTCATCAAACTGGAACTGGCCCGTATCATTCGCGAGAAATACGATGAAGTAGATGCTATTGCCGGAGTTGCCACCGGAGCTATTGCTCAGGGAGCTATGGTGGCAGAAGAATTGGGATTACCATTCGTTTATGTACGTTCTTCCCCAAAAGATCATGGTTTGGAAAATCTGATTGAAGGCGATTTGAAACCAGGAATGAAAGTGGTGGTGATTGAAGATTTGATTTCTACAGGTGGAAGCAGCTTAAAAGCAGTAGAAGCAATTCGAAACGATGGCAGCGAAGTCATTGGCATGTTGGCCATTTTCACCTATGGCTTCCCTATTGCTGAAGAAGCTTTCAGAAAAGCGAAGGTTGAGCTTACGACTTTAAGCAATTATGAAGCAGTTTTAGAGATAGCCCTTGCAACTGATTACATTCATGAATCTGAATTACTTCCTTTGAAAGAATGGCGCAATTCTCCCGCAACCTGGTTACCTAAATAAGTGCAAAAAAAGAAACATGACAGACTTTGTAAGTGATATCCAGAAAATACCCTATAGCGCAGAACGCGTTTATGCAAAACTATCCGATCTGAACAATCTGGAAAAAGTAAAATTGCTCCTACCAGAAGGTAAAATAAGCGATTTTACATTCGACGCAGATTCTTGCAGTTTTAAAGTGGAAACATTTGGCAAAATTGCATTACGCGTAGTTGATAGAGAACCCTTCAAAACAATTAAACTGGAATCAGAGAAATCACCGGTGCCATTCACCATCTGGATACAACTACAGGAAGTTTCAACAGATGATACCCGGTTAAAACTAACCATTAAAGCAGATATCCCATTTATGTTTAAAGCAATGGTGGCAAAACCATTGGAAGAGGGAATCAATAAAGTTGCTGAAACACTGGCAAAATTGCCCTATTAAAAATGGAACGAATGAAACTTTGGGAAAAAAGCACAAAAGTAGATCATGAAATAGAACGTTTCACCATTGGGAAAGATGCTGAAATGGATCTATTTTTGGCTAAATATGATGTATTGGGTTCCATGGCACATATCACCATGCTCCAGAGTATTGGCTTATTAACCAAAGAAGAATTGGACTTGCTTCTGGCTGAATTAAAGAAAATATACCAACTAGCCGACGAAGGTAACTTTGTCATCGAGGAAGGTGTTGAAGATGTACATTCTCAGGTAGAACTAATTCTAACCAGAACTTTAGGAGATATTGGGAAAAAAATACATAGTGGACGTTCCAGAAACGATCAGGTATTGGTTGATTTGAAGCTTTTTACCCGCTCAGCTATATATGAAGTTTTCGATGCAGTAGAAGATCTCTTTGATGTTTTACAGAGCCAGAGCGAACGATATAAAACTGTTTTAATGCCTGGTTACACCCATCTACAGATTGCAATGCCCTCTTCGTTTGGCTTATGGTTTGGCGCCTACGCAGAAGCTTTGGCAGATGACTTACAGGTGCTTCTTTCAGCCTTCAAGGTATGCAACCGAAACCCATTGGGTTCTGCTGCAGGATACGGTTCTTCCTTTCCGCTCAATCGACAGATGACAACCGACCTTCTTGGTTTTGACGGCTTGAATTACAATGTAATTTACGCTCAAATGGGAAGAGGAAAGATGGAAAAGACCGTTGCGTTCGCCTTGGCCTCCATTGCCGGAACAATTGCTAAACTAGCTTTCGACTCCTGCATGTTTACAAGCCAGAATTTCAATTTTATTAAGCTTCCGGAACAATTCACTACCGGGTCAAGCATCATGCCCCACAAGAAGAATCCAGATGTTTTTGAGCTGACACGTGCCAAATGCAACAAAATACAAAATCTGCCACAGCAAATTACAAGCATTATAAGCAATCTACCTTCGGGCTATTTCAGAGATCTTCAGATTATTAAAGAAATTTTTATTCCAAGCTTTGGTGAACTACTGGATTGTTTAAAAATGACCACTGCTATGATGTCCCAAATTGAGGTGAACACTCATATTTTGGATGATGATAAATATTTGAATATATTCAGTGTTGAAGAAGTCAATAACAGGACCTTGGAGGGGATGCCTTTCCGCGATGCCTATAAACAAGTCGGTCTTGAAATTGAAGCTGGAAATTTTAATCCCTCCAAGATGCTCAACCATAGTCACGAAGGCAGTATTGGAAATCTTTGTACCGATAAAATCCGGGATTACAAACTGGACGTTTGCTCAAAATTTAACTTTGAGCAAATGATTAACGCAGAGAATAAATTACTTGGTCGCTAGACCTTTCTACAATAAAATAGGGGTAGCTGAGACTACCCCTTTACAAAACTATCCTTTCTTCTTCCCCCTTAACAAGAACAAATATTAGCCACCACACCGTTCATGCACTCCAGAAATAATGAAATTCAAGCTTTTTTTGTTATTATTCAAAAAGAAAATTGAAAATGAACTGATTAAAAACATTTTCGTGCTCTCAGGCTTCTTTCTTATTCTTGAAACAAAGATAAGTCCAATTATACGACCTTTTCACTGATTATCACTCTTTCTACATACAGAGAGAAACAATATTTCACGTTCATGAATGTAAACAACGATACTTGGCATTTAGCGAAAGTTTAATTGTTATTTAAGCCAATAATCATTATTATTGTACAAATAAAACAAACGTTTTGCAATTTATTCTAATGAGACATATTTTATTGGTTGAAGACGATACGGTCACTAGTGATATTATTGGTGAGTATTTAAGAACTGCAGGTTATATTTTTCACCATGCAGGGACATTACAACAGGCAAGAGAAGAAAGTATCAAACATCGGATGGACCTGATCGTTCTGGATGTCTCACTTCCTGATGGGGAAGGTTTTGATCTTGCGCTTGAATTTCGAAGTGAAACAAACTGTCCACCCATAATTTATATTTCTTCGCATGTTGCTATTGAAGATATTAGAAAAGGATTTGAAACAGGTGCACAAGATTATCTCAAAAAACCGTTAATACTAGAAGAGCTTGGAATACGAATAAAACGTATTTTAGGGGACTTCTGTACTTATTCAAGCCCACATAGATACATTGGTTCCTATAAATTCAATTCAACGTCGCAGACCTTGCAGTATGGGGATAAATTTGTCATATTAGGTAGACTACAGACCGCAGTTCTTGACGAATTGAGTGCGAGAATCGGGTGTGTTGTATCAAAGAATGATTTGCTTGATAAATACTGGGATGGAGCAACCTATTTTACATCGCGAAATCTGGACAGCGTGATAGTTAAGCTTAGAGAACGTTTCAAAATGGACTCTTCCGTGCATTTTCTGGCACTAAAAAAAGAAGGTTATCGCTTGGTTATCTTTTAGTAGAAATTCAAAAATATATATACAAAAAATGGCCACCCAAATTAGGGCGGCCATTTTCATAGAGTACGTGAAGCTATTTATTCTTTTACCTCCTTAAAACCATCATCATAATCATCATCAATAATATTCATTTGCTTTTTATTTACTTCATAAGCAACTGGAACAGCAATAAACAATGTTGAGTAAACACCTGTAATTGTACCAATTAACATGGCAAAAGCAAAACCTTTGATAGTATCACCACCTAGAATGAATATTGAAAGAAGCGTGATGAACACTGTTAAGGAGGTACTGAAAGTACGAACTAACGTGATATTCAGGGATTCATTCAATAAACGTTTTCTATTTCGTTTTGGATAGTAACCCAACATTTCGCGTACACGGTCAAAAATAACAACAGTATCGTTTACAGAATAACCAATAATGGTCAGTATTGCTGCAATGAACGTTTGATCAATTTCCAGGGAGAAAGGAACAATTGAATAAAATAAGGAGTAACAACCTACGATTAAAAGGACATCATGCACCAATGCGGCTACTGTCCCCAAACTGAATGCAACATTCTTGAAACGCATCAGGATGTAAAGACCAATAATGATAACAGCAAGGAATACCGCCCAAACAGCGGCTTTTGTTACATCATCGGCTACCGTAGGACCCACTTTCTGGGAATTCATAATATTGTTTGATACAAACTGTGCCTTTGTAATATCAGCTTTCAAGTAGGGTTTTAATCCTGTGTAAAGCAGGTTTTCCATTTCACCATCAACAGAATCGGCATTGTCATCAATTTTATAATTGGTGGTAATACGAACCTGATTTGGAGAACCAATTTGGATAACATTCAAAGAGGAACCTTCAAAATTTGCTTCCAATTTGTTTCTGACATCTTCTGTACTTACAGGTTGTTCAAAACGAACGACATAATTACGACCACCTGAGAAATCCACACCTAAGTTAAGACCTCTGAAAACAAGCGATAATATACATATTGACAAAACAACAGCAGAAATGATATAACCGGCCTTACGTTTACCGATAAAGTCAATTTTCGGATATTTCAGAAAATTCTTGGTTAACCATGTTGTAAAGGTTAGATTCAACAGTTTATCTTTGGCAAGAAGCGATTCATAAATCAAGTGAGTAACGAATACGCCTGAGAAAACCGATGTGATAAGACCAATGATCAACGTCGTAGCAAAACCTCTGATTGGGCCTGTTCCAAAGTAGAACAATACAATACCAGTCAACAAGGTGGTAATATTTCCATCCATAATGGCAGAAAGCGCATTCTTGTAACCATCGGCGACAGCTTTCTTCATGGACTTGCCTGCCGCAAGCTCTTCTTTGATACGCTCATAGATGAGTACATTCGCGTCGACGGCCATACCGAGCGTCAACACCATACCCGCTATTCCAGGCAAAGTCAGTACAGCCTGGAAAGAGGCCAAAATACCCATCATGAAAAATACATTGATCAGCAAACTGGCATCAACAATTAGTCCAGGGATAAGACCATAGTTGAGCTGCATGTAAAACAGAATCAGCACAAATGCAATAATAAATGAAATAAAACCATCATGAATAGCCTCAGCACCCAAAGACGGACCAACAACGTCTTCCTGTACAATGTGACAAGGTGCAGGCATCTTACCAGATTTCAGAACGTTGGCTAAATCCTTTGCTTCAGCAGCAGTAAAGTTTCCGGTTATTTCAGAACTTCCACCGGTAATTTCACTTTGAACAGTTGGGAAAGAATAAGCAAATCCATCCAAAACGATGGCTATGCTTCTTTTCATATTATCTTTGGTCAAACGAGCCCAGGATTTTGCACCTTCAGCATTCATCGTCATATTTACTTTGGCAGAACCAGATGTTTGCTCAAAATCGTCAGAAGCATCTGTGATCACATCACCTTCAAGTACGGGCTTTCCGTCACGAGTAGTTACTTTCAAGGCTATTAACTGATACAATGCAGTTTTCTTGTCAATTGAATTGACAGTCCATACAAATTTAAGATCTCTGGGAAGTACATCCTTCACTCTCTTATTATTCAGGTAGCTGTTTACAGTAGCTGTATCACGTCCGTAAGCTAAACCGACAACAGGACCTGAACCAACGCCACTTTCAGTCTGATTAATTTGAAGTACAGAGAATAATGGATATTCTTTTTTCCACTCTGCAGCAGATTTGGTCTTTGTTGTGGTGTCTTTTTTTCCTAATTTAGCAAGCAACTTATCGTCTTCAGATGAAGCTTTTGTGGAATCAACTTTTGCGGCAGCAGAATCTGCAGCAACACCTATTTTTGCAATACTTGATGTTGTTTTACTTAGATCACGAATAACATTGTTAGCACCAACCAAAGATTCATAAATTTCACCAAGCTCATAGGTTTCCCAAAATTCGAGGTTAGCTGAACCTTGAAGTAACTTACGAACACGTTCTGGTTCTTTAATACCTGGTAGTTCAACCAGAATACGACCAGATGTTCCCAACTGTTGTAAATTTGGTTGTACTACTCCGAAACGGTCAATACGTGTACGTAATACATTAAAAGAATTTTGAATAGCTGATTGAATATCAGTACGAAGCACGGCTATGACTTCTTCATCTGTATTTTGTGGATCAATTCGCCCTTTCATCTCGAAAGTACTGAAAATGGCCGAAAGTCTGGCTCCGGAATCAATTTTTTTATACTCTTCAATAAATAAGTCTAAGTAATCTTTTTGGCTTGCACTCTGGCGTTTTACTGCAGCAGCCAATGCTTTGTTAAAATTAGCGTCCGGATTATTGTTGGATAAAGAACGTATAATATCTGGAACAGAAACTTCCAGAATAACATTCATTCCACCCTTTAAGTCAAGACCTAAATTAATGACTTTTTCACGGCATTCTCCGTAAGTAAGACCCATATAAACCTTCTCTGTTTGCAGAGAATCCAAATAATAGGCCATCTTTACCTTGTCACCCTGTGCGATTTTTTCTGCATTTTTCTCAATGTGGTTGTTTACAATTGAAAATGACAGATAATAAGCACACACAATGGTTAAAAGTATCGCAAAAAGCCTTACAAATCCCTTGTTTTGCATGTTAAACTATTTTTATTGATGTAATTTTATTAGATTTTTTTTTATGAACCGCAAAGATATACTATTTTTTTATTGTAAGGTATCTACAAGTTAAAAAAATCAAAGTCCCCTACGTTTAAGTAGCGCTTCCGGATTTGGATTTGCTCCGCGAAATTTTCGGTACAAGATCATAGGGTCTTCACTAAAACCACGTTCCAGAATATTTTTTCGGAAGGATGTGGCGGTTTCTTTATCAAAGATACCTTTTTCGACAAAAGCTTCGAATGCATCTGCATCCAACACTTCAGCCCATAAATACGCATAATACCCTGCAGAATACCCCCCACTGAATATGTGATTAAAGAAAGTACTCCGATAACGTGGCACAATTTCGTCAATTAGTCCAATTGAATCCATACTTGCTTTTTCGAAAGCTCTCACATCAAATGATTGTTTTTGAGTTTGCGTATGCCAATCCATATCCAACAAAGCCGCAGCAACTAGCTCCGTTGTCATGAATCCCTGGTTAAAGGTGCCGGCTTTTCGGATTTTTTCAATCAGACTGTCGGGAATAATTTCACCCGTCTGATAATGTTTGGCATACAATCGAAGCACTTCAGGATTCATAGACCAGTTTTCCATTATTTGTGAAGGTAGCTCTACAAAGTCGCGGGCAACATTGGTTCCACTGGTAGAAATATAGTGACACTTAGTGAGTAACCCATGCAATCCATGGCCAAATTCATGAAAAAGTGTCTCCACTTCATCTTCATTCAACAAAGAAGGTGCATCGGCTGTTGGCTTGGTAAAGTTTCCAACATTATAGACAAATGGCCTGACCTCTTTTCCATTTTGAACGTAGGATTCACCAAAATTGCCCATCCATGCCCCTGAGCGTTTTCCTGAACGGGGAAAATAGTCGGAGTAAAACAGACCGATGTGTGAACCATCAGCATCTAAAACTTCAAAAACCTCAACATCGGGGTTATAAACGGGGACATTGTACACTTGTTTGAATTGTATGCCATAAAGTTTACTAGCCACTGTAAAAGCTCCCTGACGCACATTTTCCAATTTAAAATAAGGCCTGGTCTCAGATTCATCCAGATTAAACCTGGCTTTTCGCACTATTTCGGAATAATACCACCAGTCCCATGCTTCAAGTTTAAAAGTTCCACCTTCTGCCTGTATCACTTTCTGCATATCGATGACTTCTTTTTTAGCCTGTGCTATTCCTCTTTTCCAGATACCATCCAGAAAAGGCATCACCGTTTCCGTATTTTTGGCCATATTCTCATCCAGTATATAAGCTGAATGCGTAGGGTATCCAAGCAAATTGGCACGTTCAATGCGATAATTTACAATTTTGTTTATATTGTCCTTATTGTCGTTTGCATTATCGTTGTCGCCTTTATGTATGTAAGCCTTGAACATTTTTTCCCGCAAATCACGGTTTTTGGCAAACTGAAGAAAGGGTACCAGACATGGTATATGCAAGGTAAACAACCACTTGCCCTCCAGGTTTGCAGACTTGGCATTTTCAGCAGCAGCATCTATCAAGCTCTGAGGCAAACCTGCCAAATCGGTCTTATTATCAACGACCAATCGGAAAGCATTGGTTTCATTCAAAACATTGTCAGAAAATTTTAAAGTTAACAATGACAAGTCCTTGTTGATTTCGCGTAAACGGGTCTGATCTTTCGTCTTCAAGGAAGCACCGGAACGCACAAAATTTTTGTAATCTTTTTCCAAAAGTCTTTGTTGTTCGCGATTCAGGCTTAGAGAAGCCATTTTGTCATGAAGTGTTTTAATTCGGGCAAAAAGCCTGGCATTCAAATATATATTGTCACTATGTTCAGAAAGAATAGGTGTAATTTTTTCTGCAATAACCTGCATCTCATCGTTGGTTTCACTTTCTGTCAAGGCAAAGAAAACAGCACTCACATTGCGCAACAATTCTCCTGAAAAATCCAATGCAGCTATAGTATTCTCAAAAGTTGGGGCTGCAGTGTTGGTTGAAATTACTTCAATTTCCTTGTTTTGTTGTTTAATACCTTCCATAAAAGCCGGCATATAATGCTTTACCTGTATTTTATCGAAGGGTGGAGCACAATATGGTGTTTTGTACGTACTGAAGAATGGGTTTTCAGCTTCCTTTGCTGCAAATGTCGCCATGGAAAATAAGCTAAGAATTAGGACTAAATAGGATTTCATGTTATGTAAATTTTTAATAATGATAACATTGAGTGGCAAAAGTAGCTTTTTTGAACGATTGTAGGGTGCTTTTTATATAAAAAGAAGATTATTATTGATTCTTTTATAACTTTGATACTTTATATTTTCAACCCGAACACTCATTAAAAACGCTTAAAAAAATGGATTATACGCCAAACGAGTCACGCTATTCCAACGGAATGGACTATTCCTACTGTGGAAAGAGCGGATTAATGCTTCCCAAAATTTCTTTGGGTTTGTGGCATAATTTTGGTCATGTTGATGATTTTGAAAAAAGTAAGGATGTCATTCATTGTGCTTTTGACCGAGGTATCACTCATTTTGACCTTGCCAATAATTATGGACCGCCTCCAGGTTCAGCGGAAGAAAACTTCGGTAAAGTCTTTAAAAGTTCATTATCATCCTATCGGGATGAAATTATAATTTCAACCAAAGCCGGACATCTCATGTGGGATGGGCCTTATGGGGATGGTAGTTCCAGAAAAAACCTGATGGCTAGCCTCAACCAAAGTCTGAAACGTCTTCAGCTGGATTATGTGGATATTTTCTACTCTCACCGTTACGACGGAGTCACACCCATCGAAGAAACGATGCAGGCATTGATTGATATTGTTAAATCCGGCAAAGCTCTTTATGTCGGAATTTCCAAATACCCGCCTCACTTGGCCGAAAAAGCGTATAAAATACTGGAAAGTCAAGGTGTACATTGCCTGATTCATCAGGATCGTTACAGCATGTTTTCCCGGGAAGTAGAAGATGGGACATTAGAAACGGCTCATCGTAATGGTGTTGGTCTGAGTGCTTTCAGTCCATTGGCACAGGGTTTATTGACAAACAGATATCTGGGTGGCATTCCTGCCGATTCCAGAGTAGCCCGCAATGGTTTTCTGAAAAAGGAACAGGTAACCCCTGAAGTGATTAGTATTGTTCAACAACTCAACGATATTGCTGTTGGAAGAGGAGAAACCCTGGCACAAATGGCCTTGAGTTGGATATTAAGTGACAAACGAATAACAACGGTGATTGTAGGAGCCAGCTCTGTAAAACAGTTGATTGACAACTTAGGCACTCTTGACTCTCCTGAATTGAGTGAGGAGGATTTAATCACTATTCGTTCAATTATTGAAAAATTTAAATCCAATACCCCTAAATAGAGGTCTATTTTTGATGAAGCAATGGTACATAAGATAAAATCTGGATTGTTTTTGGTCATCCTATTCTTTCTGGCAGGTTGTCAGGGCGATATTTCGAGCATCCCTGATTTGTATGTTAATGTTGTACGGAATATCGATACATATAAATTGAATAGCTCAAATAGTTATCTGTACATACCCAAACCCGTTACAGCGTTAGATGCAACCGGTTTTGGCGGGATTATTATTGTTCATGACTTAAATGACAATAACTATTACGCTTTTGATCTCGCATGTCCGGTAGAAGCAGACAGAAATGTAAAAATAGGTAAGCCAGACCTTAATTTTATCTGCGAATGTCCCTCCTGCGGTGAAAAATACGATTTAAAATGGGGCCATGGTGTACCTAAAATAAACCTAAAAAATAAAGTTTTAAAGCGCTATTCAGTTAGCCCTCCTGATTCATACAATAACCTTTATGTAACCAATTAGTGAATACATAAAGGACTTCAGTCACTATTTTTAATTTTTTGTTTGCCTATTTTTCAGAAAAATAATTATCTTTGCGGCCGCTAAGCGAATCAAAACAATTTAAACGTTTGAGAACTTGGCAAGATTCAGCGAGATAGCGTTCTCGTTTTGCACCAAAGACAAATTGCGAAAATAGCTCAGTTGGTAGAGCACGACCTTGCCCTCTTTCGTGTAAACGTTTTGAGACCTTGGCAAGATTCAGCGAGATAGCGTTCTCGTTTTGCACCAAAGACAAATTGCGAAAATAGCTCAGTTGGTAGAGCACGACCTTGCCAAGGTCGGGGTCGCGGGTTCGAGTCCCGTTTTTCGCTCTTGTTGCCCGAATGGTGAAATGGTAGACACGAAGGACTTAAAATCCTTTGGCCATAACGGCTGTGCCGGTTCGAGTCCGGCTTCGGGTACAAAAGATCCCTTTATCCATGTGATGAAGGGATTTTTTGTTTTTGGAGGAATACGAAAATTTAATGTATTTTTGTGGCAAAGAACTACTAAAAGACGGAATTTTATGAAAAGATCAACCTTTTATTCCAGCATATTGTGCCTGTTTGTTTCCATCAATATGTCAGCACAAATCACTGTAAATAAAGTTTTAGATGTAAATTCTGTACAAAACGATACCCTCTTAACTCCAGCAAATGAAGTACTTCAGGCTCAGGACAGAATGCAACTTTTTCAGATTCATGGGCGTATTTTAGACGCCCAAACAGGCGCACCACTTTCCTACGCAACAGTCAGCATCAATCAATTGGGCATTGGAACAGCCAGCAATATGGATGGAGTCTGGTCATTAAAGGTGCCTGTAAACGGCGCCAAAGAAAAACTTACTGTCAATTTTATGGGTTATACCACTCAGATATTGAATATTGCTGATTTATCCGTGGAAACCACCATTCGACTAGTTCCATCTCAATTTCAAATAGCAGAAGTAATTGTTACACCAGGAGATTTTATTGGTGAATTACTTCGTAAAGCCTTTAAAGCAATTCCGGAAAATTATCCAACCACCCCTACCTTATGCGATGGCTTCTATCGGGAGACTCAACGTGTTAACGACACTCTTTTCCTGTATTTTAACGAAGCTGTATTAAATGTATATAAGAACACCTACAGTAACTCCTTAAATTTTGGGCAAATCCGGGTTGAGAAATCACGAAAAAATGTATTTCCGGGTATAGACAGCATTAACGATGTACGCTTTTATGGCGGGCCTCATTTTCCAAATGATCTGGATGTTGTTTTCAGTCGTTGGGATTTCATCAAACCTTCTGAGTATAAAAACTGGGTTTATGAATTGGATGGTGTTTATAAAGACAGCCTGACTGAATTTTACACCATTGCTTTCAGAAATCGAAAAGCACCAAATTCCAACTTTCAGGGGCGGATGTTTATAAACAAAGATAATCTGGCGTATGTTGGCTTTGAATTAAAGCGGGCAGGACTCAGTGTCTACTCCCAAAAAACAGCTTCAGATGTGGCTTATATTCCAGGAAATACAACAACAAAAATAGGCTATGTAGAGAAAGATGGTAAATACAATTTAGGATACATCACTTATATTACCAATGGGCTGAATACAGCAAGCAAAACTAGAATCTACAAAAACATTGAGTATGTAACGACCTCGGTGAAAACAGATTCAGTTTCGCCAATACCTTACAGTCAACAATTTGACTATACGGATATTTTATCGATTGAAGCGGACAATTACGACCAAAGTTACTGGAAAGACTACAATGTTCTTCAGGAAACAAAGACGTTGAATACACAGACAAATCTGTTGTATAAGAAAGATGAAGCGATGAAACAGCTCACAAAGGTCTATAACAGAGCATTAACACAGGAAGAAAAGACGTTACTTTTTCTGAAAAGATTTACATTTGATGGTGGTTTAGCCTACCATCCAGTCAGTTACAAAGGTGGCATACACAACATTTCTTTCGGTGCTGCCACTGCAAATGAGGCTGTTTCTTCTCATTATTTTGGTATTTCCACCATGGATGGCATTCGATTTGAGCTAACCAAACAATTCACCATTTTTTCAACGCTTTCAGCAGCTTTATATGGTATCGAACAAATACAATACGATTTAGGATTGAGTTATCGTATGTCCTTGGCTCCAAGCGGTCGTTGGGTCTTTTTGGATTTAGGGTTTGCCGCCTCAGGGTCTAATACCAAAATTGATATTTGTACTTTAACAAATACCGATCCGAATCTTCGGATCGGAGGTAAGACATTCGATTCAAAAACCATCAATGTAAAAGCTGGTAAATCGGGTTATGGATTTAGGCCAGTTATCGGATTGGCTGTAAGAATGGGGAAAAAATACGAACTGTTTATGGATGGCTCGTACTTCCTGCCCTTCTTGTTCAAGCGGGATTACGTCCAATTTAAGGAAGCAAAGGGGCCTATTTTCGGCAAAAAAAGTGCGAAAGTCAGCTGGGACGATTCTAAATTATCTTACGCTGTTGATGATAATCGTATCACCAGCCCGCAATTTGATGTTGAACCTTATCAATTTCGCCTGGGCATTCGTTCCGGATTTTAACTCTTATTCCTGAACAATAGGGGGCGCCACTATGGACATCTCCGGATAGGCAATTCGTGTGTGATAGATGGTCTGTAATTTAATCTTAAATACAGCTTTAATTTTTTCAAGATCCCTGAATGTAATTGGTACATCTTTGAATGCACCCTCCTGAAACTGCGTATTGATTATTCGTTCAACCAATCCAGATATACTGGATTCAGAATATTCTTTCAGACTTCTGGACGATGCTTCCACAGCATCTGCCATCATCAATATCGCCGTTTCCTTAGTCGTTGGATTTGCGCCCCTATAGTAAAGATCTTCTGGCACCTGCTCATCAGGATGTTCGTTTTTAAACGCATTGTAGAAATACCGGACAGGTCCATCCCCATGATGCGAACGGATACAATCTCTTATCACCAAAGGCAAACCGTGCTTATGAGCCAACTTTAACCCCTCTGTTACATGACCTGTAATAATCTTGGAACTTTCTTCGGGAGTCAGATTATCGTGAGGATTTACTCCTGATTGATTTTCGGTAAAATAAATTGGATTGCTCATTTTCCCAATATCATGGTATAGAGCACCGGTTCTGGCCAATTGCACATTGGCATTGATTTCCTGAGCTGCAGCCGTGGATAAATTAGATACCTGCATTGAATGTTGGAAACTTCCAGGACAGGTCTCTGAAAATTCACGCAACAAGGAATTATTAATGTTGGAGAGCTCCACCAAAGTAACATTGGAAGTGTATCCAAACATCCACTCAAAAAGATAAATCAAGAGATAGGAAGTCAACATTAAACCGCCGTTGACTACAAAATAGACAAACATGCGCCAATTTACCCGGTTCATATAACCTTCCTGTATCAAAGATATACCAAAATACATGATGCCATAAGTTATTACAACCAAAATGGCGCAAAACACAAGTTGAGAGCGTTGTGTCAAATCTTTTAAGGAATAAACGGAAGTCATACCCGCTGCGATTTGAATCAGTAAAAACTCATATGGATATGCTACAATGGTAGAAGAAATTAAAACTGTAATGATGTGGGCAAACAACGCTGTCCGTGAATCAAAAAAGGTTCTGACCATGATTGGCAGGATGGCATAGGGTATGATATATACGTTCAAATACCCGGTATGCACTATCAGGGATGTGAGCAAAACCAACCCCGTAATCAGAATTAAGATAAAAACGACATTGGATTTCCGTTCATATGTAAATGGACGGAAGTACCACAAAAACAGAAACTGCAATAGGAAAAGGCCCATAACCAGTACAATCTGCCCCAACAGTACACCGTTGTTCCCTGAAGCCATTGAACGCTGCTCTGCCACTTTCTTTAGAGAAGACAAGACCTTATAGGTTTCGGACGAGATAATCTCACCACGATCTATTATGCGCTCTCCCCTTTGTACTACACCTGCAGTTTGAGATATTTTTTTTGAAAAGGCTTCTCTGGACCTATCAGTAGCAAGTTCATCGGGTTTTAGATTTTCAACAATATACTTATTCAGCTTGCAAGTCTTCAGAACCCGAGCATGAATATCAGGCGGAAGATTCTCAAACATAGCCCCATATGCTCCCTGAGCCGTAAAAAGCGTGGAAATATCCCAGGCTTTTGCGATTCTGTTCTGAACCACCAAAACGGCAGATACAGAATCACTCAGATATTTCTCAGCATCATTATTTGAAAGGATACCCACTGAATAAATTGTTTCAAGCTGTTCCCTCATATAGTTCAGGTAACGAGCTGGAACAGTTATTTTCAGATATGAATTATAATCCGAGTAAAGTTGCTTTTTTACCTTTTGGAAAACAGCTGTATCCAAGCTCATATAGGGTTGAAATCCCTTCATGACGCTGTCCGTTTCCTGTTTAATTTCCTGGTCTGATTTAAATATCTGGAAATCATAGGGAGCAGTCATCAAACCATATCGCCATGGCTTACCTTCCTGAAAACTGTAACGAAAACGTCCTTCTCTGGGAAAAGACTGTAGAATTAATATAGCAGCAATAACAAAAAAACCAATTTTGAGCAGGTTCTGTGATAAATTCTCCTTGAAATCCGACAGCTTCATAGACTTTATGTATTGAAAATGAACATTTCAGCAAACAAGAAATGCACCGATTATTCGTTCTAAAAGTACAAAAAAATCAAACACTACCGGATAAGTCTTAAAAAATATTGAAAATTAGACTACTTTTGCAAGCTTGTACAAATAAAAAAAGAAAGTCATGTCTCAACAAAAACGCGTTCGGGTACGTTTTGCACCCAGTCCTACCGGTCCACTCCATATTGGTGGCGTACGAACAGCCTTATTTAACTATCTGTTTGCAAAGAAATTTGACGGAGATTTTATCTTACGCATAGAAGATACTGATTCCCAACGTTTTGTTCCGGGAGCTGAAGAATACATTCTAGATGCACTCAATTGGTTGGGCATTCGCTTTGATGAAGGTGTTGGTTTTGGTGGCAAATATGCTCCTTACCGCCAGTCGGAAAGAAAATCCATCTATAAGATCTATGTTGATGAGCTGTTAGCTGCAGAAAAAGCATACATCGCATTTGATACCCCAGAGGATTTAGATGAAAAGCGAAAGGAAATTGATAATTTTCAATACGATGCATCCACACGTCTTCAAATGAAGAATTCACTGACACTTTCACCAGAAGAAATAGCAAAACGAATTGCTGACGGTGAAAATTATGTGGTTCGTTTCAAGATAGAACCTGGCGAAAATGTACTTGTAAATGATGTTATTCGCGGCGAAGTCTATATTAACTCCTCTGTTTTGGATGATAAAGTTTTATACAAATCATCGGATCAATTACCAACCTATCATCTGGCAAATATAGTTGATGACCATTTAATGGAGATTTCCCATGTCATTCGTGGTGAAGAGTGGTTACCATCGGCTCCCTTGCATGTATTGCTTTACCGTGCATTCGGTTGGGAGGACAGCATGCCAGCTTTCGCACATTTACCCTTATTGCTCAAACCTGACGGAAAAGGGAAATTGAGCAAACGCGATGGTGATCGTCTAGGTTTTCCCGTTTTTCCATGTGACTGGGTTGATCCAAAAACAGGAGATAAAAGTTCCGGTTATCGTGAAGCTGGTTATTTTCCGGAATCAGTAGTCAACTTTCTGGCATTGCTTGGCTGGCATCCAGGTTCTGAACAGGAAATATTGACTATGGATGAACTGATCCAGCTTTTCGAACTTGAAAAATGCAGTAAGAGTGGTGCAAAATTTGATTATGAAAAAGGAAAGTGGTTTAATCATCAATACATGCAAATGAAGCCGGACATCGACCTGACTGAAATGCTCCTGCCACTTTTACTGGAAAAAGGCATTTGTGTAGATAACAATCTCGTTTTACCCGATTTCAACGGAGAAAAAGATGGTGTTTCTAAAGAATATATTACAAAAGTAATAGGGATGATTAAAGAACGTGCCGGTTTTATAAACGACTTATGGGATCAAAGCTTTTTCTTTTTCCAACGTCCGGATATTTATGTAGAAAAATCCGTTCAAAAATTCTGGAAGCCGGAGACTTCTAGCTTAATGAATGAATTGCTTGGACTACTGGAGAGTCAACTTGATTTCAGATCTGAAGTACTTGAACCCATCGTCATTAAATGGATAACCGAAAAGGAATATAAAATGGGAGGCATTTTGAATGCATTTCGTGTAGCATTGGTTGGTGAAGCAAAGGGGCCTCATTTGTTTGATATCACAGCCATGTTGGGTAAAAATGAAAGCATCCTCCGCCTCCATAAGGCCATCGAGGTTTTAAAGTAGTTAACAAAAACCGTTAAAGGATGTATCAAATTGGCATATTGATTTATATTACTTTATTTCGTTTAGTAGCCATTTTTCATAAAAAAGCGGCCAAAATGGTGTCAGGTCATAAAAATACCTGGAAGATTTTGCGCGATAAAATGGATAAAAACAGCGAATGGTTGTGGTTTCATGCAGCCTCTCTCGGTGAGTTTGAGCAAGGTCGACCCATCATTGAACAAATTCGCGCAGAACATCCTGATTATAAAATTATAGTCACATTCTATTCTCCATCTGGATATGAAGTACGGAAGAATTATTCAGGGGCAGATATTATTTGTTACCTTCCCTTTGACACACTCTTTAATTCAAGAAGATTTCTGAATCTGGTAAAACCAAAAATGGCATTTTTTATCAAATATGAATTTTGGCCAAATTATTTACGACAGCTTAAAAAACGAAAGATACCTACCTACTTGATTTCAGGTATTTTCCGTCCGGATCAGGCATTTTTTAAGAACTATGCGAAATTCTATCGGAATTTATTGGAAACATTCACGAACTTTTTCGTTCAGGATCAAAAATCGGTCGACTTATTGCAGTCCGTTGGTTATACAAACAATGTCAACATTTCGGGCGACACACGTTTTGACCGTGTTCTCGAGATAAAAAACAAAGCAAAAGTTTTAGATATTGCTCTGGCATTTTCTACAAAAAAGACCAATCCATCGGACAAAATACTCATAGCCGGAAGTTCCTGGCCAAAGGATGAGCTCCTTTTTATCCCTTATTTCAACGAACATCCGGAGCTCAGACTGATAATTGCACCCCATGAAATACATGAAGATCATTTGCTATCGATCGAGGCACAATTAAACCGGCCTTTTAAGCGTTATACAAAGACTACTCCTGATGAAGCGGCAAATTGTGATTGTCTCATCATTGATTGTTTCGGACTACTCTCCTCCATATATCAATATGGTGACATCGTTTACATAGGTGGTGGATTTGGCACAGGAATTCATAATACGCTGGAAGCAGCAGTTTTTGGCATTCCAGTCCTTTTTGGGCCAACCTTCGATAAATTTCTTGAAGCAAAAGATTTAATAAGTTGTGGGGGCGGATTCAGTATTGATTCAAAAGAGCAATTAGTGCACCTTCTGGATCAACTTTTAAGCAACGACGAAGCAAGACAAAAATCAGGCGAAAAGGCCGGTGAAATGGTAAAAAAAGGGAGTGGCGGCACGAAAATAATCCTTCAAACAATTAAATTTTAACAGTCTCCAACCGGATTCACCCATAGAAATGGAAAAAACACTGAAAGAGAAAACGACCACCGCTTTGATTTGGAGTTTTATTGATAAATTCGGACAACAAATCATTTATTTTATGTCAGGTATCGTTCTGGCACGAACTCTTTCTCCGAACGATTATGGTTTAGTAGGAGCACTTTCCTTATTTATTGCTTTATCAACCATATTTATAAGCAGTGGTTATGCACGTGCACTTTTGAATAGTCCAACTTATTCACAAATAGAATACAATACGGTATTTTTTTACAATGTATTTTCAGCTACAATCATATATAGTGTCCTTTTTCTTTGTTCTCCATTAATTAGTCTGTTTTTTAAGCAACCATCCCTCACGTTAATATCCCGCATTCTTTTTCTGACGCTGATTTTTAATTCATTTGTAGGAGTACAAGGCACTTATTTGACAAAGAAGATGAATTTAAAGGCCTTTTCAAGAGCAAATATTTTTGCTTTATTTTTGGCAAGCATTTTTGCAGTAGCTGCCGCTTTAAAAGGGTTTGGTGTATGGGCTTTAGTTGTACAGTCCCTTTTCAATTCCATTTTTACAATGATTTTTTATTGGTATTTCAGTGAATGGAGACCAACCAAAGTTTTTGATTTAAAAATCCTAAAACGCTTTCTGCCATTTAGCAGCATGATTTTGCTGACAAGTTTAATTACAACAGTCTTTAACAACATCTATTCCATACTCATTGGACGAATTTTTAATATCACTCAACTAGGTTACTATACTCAGGCCAACAAATATCAGGATATTCCAACCGGATTAATCACCAATACATTCAGAACGATTTTAGCACCCTTACTATCAAATGTAAATGACGATGAAGAGCGTTTTAAAAGGATAGTCAGTAAAATAATGAAAACCCTTTCTTTATTCATTTTTCCTGTACTTTTGGGAATGATTCTTATTGCAAAACCCTTTTTTATAGTACTTATTACAGAAAAATGGCTTACATCAGTACCACTTTTTCAGATACTCTGTGCGGCTGGTATTTTTGTTTCTATAAACACAATTCTTCAAGAAGCCATTTTATCAAAAGGCCGGTCAAAAGAATTGCTGATTTTGGAAATTATTAAAAAGTCCTTGTTTGTTGTCTTAATATTAATAACGATAAAATATGGAACCACCGGGTTGGCTTATGGCTGGACCATTTCATCCTTTGTCACTTTGGTGCTTACCCTTATTCTTTCTAAAAGAATTATTCGTTACTCCATCCTTGACTTGATAAAAGACTGTTTTCCATATTTCACCATTTCATTGGTTTTCTGTATAGCTGCTTATTTCTTAAGCTTATCAATTTCAAATAATTATCTTTTCATGGGATTCTGCATCGGATTTGTTGGCTTTTTATATACTATTGTATGCCGCTTTTTTAAATTGGAAGCCTTTGAGGAAATGACTGGCTGGATCAAACTAAAACTGCGAAAATCCTGAATAAAACTGAAACCATAAACACAAAACTTTAAAACAAACTATTATGAAAGATTTCGTTTTTTTTGTCAACAAAAAAGGATACCAAATTAAGAACTTCCCCGATAAAGATTTAAAAAACAGAATGAAAATGATTCACTATTACAACATCAATACCGTATTTGATATTGGTGCCAACGATGGTGGATTTGCAAAACAGATGAGAAAAATTGGTTTTAAAGGAAAAATGGTATCTTTTGAACCATTAAAAAGTGTTTATAAGGTTTTGGAAAAGATTTCATCCAAAGACGAACACTGGACGGTCAAGAATTATGCTTTAGGTAATGAAGATGCAAAAGGAATGATTAATGTAGCTGGAAATTCATACAGCAGTTCCTTATTAAATATGCTTCCTGCTCACCTGAAAAGTGCACCTCAATCCAAATACATTGCACAAGAAGAAATTGAAATAAAAAAGATTGATACCATTTTCGATGAATTCTGCACGAAGGATGACCAAGTCATGGTTAAGATTGACACTCAGGGATTTGAAAAGAATGTAATTGATGGTGCTTTGGATTCCCTTAAAAAAATTAAAATCCTACAGCTCGAAATGTCACTTGTACCCTTATATGAAAGTGAAATGTTGTATATGGATATGATCAATTATCTCGATCATAAGGGATTTCAATTATTTGCCCTCGAAAATGGCTTTGCTGAACCAACTACAGGTGGGTTATTGCAAATTGATGGTATTTTTATTAATAGACTCCTACTATAATTTTGTGTATTAAAAGACTATGAGTAATCTTTCAGTAGCTGTTTTATTGACTTGTCATAACCGTAAGGAAAAGACCCTTGCATGTCTAGAATGTATACACATGCAAAAAGGTATAGAGGCAATTGATATGGAGGTTTATGTTGTAGATGACGGATCAATGGACGGAACCTGGGACGCAATAGAAAGACTGTATCCGAAAGTAAAGCTGATTAAGGGTAATGGGGACTTATTTTGGGCAGGCGGTATGCGTTTAGCCTGGAATAAGGCTCTTAAAGACAGATCTTTTGATTACTTCTGGTTGATTAATGATGATACACATATTTATGTGGAAGCATTACTAAACTTGCTTAAAGCCGATGAATTTTCCATTAAAGAATTTTGCAAACAAGGCATTTACGTCGGCAGCACAATAGACCCCACCACAAAAAGACATTCCTATGGGGGGCAAAAATTAATTCGAAAGGATAATTATGCAAGTGAAAGAGTTTTGCCCAATGAGACCTATCAAATTTGCCAATTCTGCAATGCGAATATCTTATTTGTCACTGCTTTAGTTGTAGAAAAAATTGGGATTTTATGTGAAGGATATACACATTCCATTGCTGACTATGATTATTCGATGCAGGCTTTCAATGCCGGATTCCCTGTCCTGGTACTTCCAGAGTATTGCGGTGAATGCATCAATGATCACAAAACAGAAACATCGTTAAAATCAAAGCCACTTATAAAGAGAATTCAGTATTTATACAGTTCAAAAGGATTTGCCTACAAAGAATTTATATATTTTGTCCGAAAATTCTTTCCATCCAGGTATTTAAATACGGCTTTAACTCTTTGGATTCGAACTATTTTCCCTACTTTGTGGGAAAAGTATAAAGCATAACCAAAATCAATTGTAAAGAAATATTTCAACTATGATTTTATGAAAGATCTTGCTCCTATCCTGATTTTTGTTTACAACAGACCAGAACATACCCGTTTGGTCCTTGAATCACTTAGTAGAAATTTTTTAGCTGGGCAAAGTGAACTTTATATTTACGCTGATGCTGCAAAAAATGAATCAGATAGATCGGATGTTGAAAAGGTCAGATCATTCATTCAATCAATTAATGGATTTGCAAAAGTCAGTATCACTGAAAGAAATAAAAATATTGGTCTTGCTAATAATATTATTGATGGAGTTACAAAAGTCGTGAATCAATATGGCAAGGTTATAGTCCTTGAAGATGACCTGATACTCTCTCCCTATTTTCTCCAATTTATGAACGAAGCACTGGAAGTCTATAAAAACGATGAAAAAATAGGCCATGTTCATGCTTGCGAGTTTTTCATGAATGACAATTTACCTGATACATTTCTGACCACATTTATTGGCAGTTGGGGATGGGGAACCTGGGACAGGGCATGGAGGTATTTTAATCCAGACGGGACATACCTTTTGAATCAATTAAAGGATAAACAATTGACCAGGGCTTTTGATTTAAACAATTCGTATGGTTTTACCAAAATGCTACGAAATCAAATCAAAGGATTGAATAATTCCTGGGCTATTCGCTGGAATGCCAGCCTTTTTCTTAAAAATTGCTACGCATTAAATGTCGGTAAATCCTTGGTTCGAAATGTTGGATTTGATGGATCCGGTACAAATTGTGGGGATGATGATTATATTTCATCCAACCTTTATGGTCAGAAAATTATAGTTGAAAAAATTGAACCAAACCTTTTAAATGAGTTTGCCCGTAAAGTTATTGAGAATTATTACCGAAGGGTTTTCTCCTTTCAGGCAAAAGCAATACGAAGAATAAAACGTACTTTAAAAGGTGATTTCGGAGCCTGAAAGAACATTACTCATGATAAATATAAGATTGTAGATTCCTGATGAAGAATACTAAATTTGTTTTAGTCCCAGTTGGTGGTTTAGCAAACAGAATGCGCGCAATTGCTTCCGCTATTTTATTATGCCAGCGCTTTAATCGCACTTTGGAAGTTATATGGTTTAAGGATCAGGCATTAAATGCAACTTTTTCTTCACTTTTTGAATCCATTAAACTTCCAAATATTAAGATTCGGGATGCTGTACTCTTTGATTATTTAATATACGACAGGCCTCGAAGACGAAATCTTTACCTTCCAAAAATTCCACAAAGGATTCTTTTTTCTAAAAGGATTTATGAAGGAACGTCACGTCAACGCATCTTGGATAACGCTACATATCCCGAATTAGCCCAAGCAGGATCCATTTATATCGCCAGTTTTGTCAAGTTGACAAACGAAAACTTTGATTATTCTATATTCAAACCTGTTTCAGAAATACAAACCGAAATAGATACAATCATTTCAAAATTAGGCAATTATTGCATCGGAATCCACATTCGTCGTGGTGACAATATCTTTTCAATTTCAGAAAGTCCTTTGGAAGTTTTTTTTGATCACATGGATCAAGAGCTGTTAAATAATCCTACAGCAACATTCTATCTGGCAACCGATTCAAACGAGGTAAAAGAAAAATCTAAGCAACGTTACGGTGAAAAACTCGTATTTTTAAACCGCGAAGCCGACCGATTGTCAAAAGAGGGAATGCAGGATGCCGTTTTGGAACTTTATCTTTTAGCTGCTACAAAAAAGATAATAGGATCCTATCACAGTACTTTTGCACTACTTGCTTCTGAAATTGGATTACAACCCTATCAGGAAGTAAGAAATCTGACTAATTTGAATCAAGAATGAAAGTACTTCTTATCAATACATTCGAAACTAAAGGTGGAGCCGCAGTTGCCTGTAAGCGCCTGGCTATTGCCTTGCAGAAAAAAGGTCTAGATGTTACGATGCTGGTTCGGGACAAAACAACCACGGATCCTTTTGTGGAAACTGAAGTAGATTCTTACTTTATCAGGCTTTATTCAAAATTTACATTTATTGCCGAAAGACTGCAAATTTTTATTGCTAATCGTTTCAAAAAGAACAACTTATTTGCCATTTCAACGGCATCGTGCGGTTTTAAGATTCACAACAGTCCTCTGGTACATGAAACAGATATTATTCACCTTCACTGGATCAATCAAGGGATGTTATCCAACCGTGAAATTGGCAAACTGACAAGACTGGGAAAACCCATTGTATGGACTATGCACGATATGTGGCCGATGACTGGCGTTTGTCATCACTCGGGCGATTGTACCCGTTATATGGAAGGCTGTGGCTACTGTAAGTTCCTGACAAAGCCTTCCAGGCACGATTTGTCTTATCAGGTATTCAGGAAAAAGAAAGATGCGATCTGCAACAGAAACATACAATATGTTGCCTGCAGTGAATGGTTGCGAAACAAGACTGAAAAAAGCCTTTTATTGACGGCCAATCAGATGACCAACATTCCCAATCCAATAAATACTGATTTCTTCGTACCAGGCAATCAGCAGAAAGCCAGGCAGGAATTATTGCTACCAACGGATAAAAAACTGATTCTATTTGGTGCAGCCATTGTTTCTGAAAAGAAAAAAGGCATCGACTATCTGATAAAAGCAACGAATTTGCTGACAGATCTTTACAACGACGTTGAATTGGTCTATTTTGGTGAAGTCAAAAGCGAAATATCAGAAGCTTTTGGTTTAAAGACACACGCCTTGGGTTATATGTCAGACATGACTAAAATCGCAAAAATGTATCAGGCTGTCGATTGCTTTGTGACACCTTCTCTGGAAGAGAATCTGCCGAATATGATCATGGAAGCCATGTCATGTGGAGTTCCCTGCATTGGATTCGAGACTGGAGGTATTCCTGAAATGATAACCCATCTGGATAATGGTTACATCGCTCAGTATAAATCGGCTGAAGACCTGGCAACAGGCATTCGTACCGTACTCGCAAAAAGTAGTGAAGAAACCTTTAAAGTGGCGGCACGATCTTTTGTTCTTGCAAATTATTCGGAATCAAAAGTGGCTGAGAAATATATACAAATTTATAATACCCTTCAGAAAAATGCAGAATGAACTGACCGACAGAGCGCATTGGGCCACCTATTGGTCGAATTATAAGTACGAGAAAATTCCGTCAAAAACCATTTACGACACCTATATACCAACCTTAAAAGGAAATTCATTTATCGAGATTGGTGGTTTTCCAGGCATCAATGCTGCCTATTTCTATAAGTATTTTTGTCAGGACGTGACTTTGCTCGATTTTTATGTGGATAAATCCATCGTTTGCAAATTCGAAGAAAAAAACTCGATTCCCCCAGGCTCCATAAAATGCATAGAATCCGATTTTTTCCGATTTCAGGGTGAGCGCAAATATGATATCGTTTTTTCAATGGGTTTCATTGAACATTTTGAGAACACGAAAGATGTGATTGACAGACACATCCGGTTGCTTTCAGAAAATGGAAGCTTGCTGATTATTTTACCCAATCTGAGAGGCCTGAATGGGTGCATCCAGTGGCTTTTTGATCGTAAAAATCTTCGCTCTCACCATTTGAAATCTATGAGGTTGGATGTTTTAAAGGCTATTTTAAAAGAATCCGGTCTTCATTCATGGAAAGTAGAATATACTAGAAAACCGATGGTTTGGCTGGAACCAAAACCAGGCATTTCAAACGCAATTTTGCGGAAGCTCGTCAAGTTATTCAGCTATTGTATCAAAATTTTCCCAATTAAAAGCAGACTTTTATCACCCTACATCATACTTACAGCAGAACGTTAAGACTATGAATCCGCTTATATCCATCATTACCATTACCTACCAGGCAGAGCTTTACCTAAGACGTACAATGGAAAGTATTCTTTCACAAGATTACTCAAACATTGAATACATCGTTGTAGATGGAGGGTCAAATGATCAGACAGTGTCAATCATCAAGGAATACGAAACACTATTTCTGTTGAAAGGAGTTTCATTCAAATGGATCAGTGAATCGGACAAAGGTATTTACGACGCCATGAACAAAGGCCTCCAAATAGCCACTGGGGATTATGTGTGGTTTATGAACGCTGGAGATCAGATTTCATCTGAAAACTGCCTGAGCGGTCTGATTCAGGACCTTTTTGGCGGATTGATGAACGAATTGGTCTCTACTCCTGATTTTATTTACGGTGAAACGTTTATAGTGAATGAACAAGGAGAAATTATGGGTTCCCGTCGATTAAAAGCCCCTGAAGTGCTAAACTGGAAAAGCTTTAGAATGGGCATGTTGGTATGTCACCAATCGATGCTGGTGAAGCGTCTGATCGCTCCTGCTTTTGACCTGCAATACAACTATTCGGCCGATTTTGACTGGACCATCCGTTGTTTAAAAAAAGCAAAATACATTCATAATACACATCTGGTTCTTTCGTCTTTTTTAGACGGAGGCGTCTCCAAAAAAAGAATGAGAGCCTCCCTGAAGGAACGTTTTAATATTATGGCTGATAACTACGGTTTAATGTCAACCTCTTTACGACATTTATGGTTTATATGTCGCGCGGTTTGGTTTAAATTAGTTCATGGTTGGATCTAAAATTCTTTTTTTCTCATAAAAAAACAGGTCGCTTCAAAAAGTTGAAACGACCTGTTTTTTCGTATTTAAAAGTTTACGCTTTCTTCTTTTTCTTCAAAAAGTCAATTCCAAAAGCAAAAACGAGGAGTAGAATTAATCCAATTAATGCTACGACCGATAAGTTTTCAACTCTGGCAAAAGATTCTGGAGCGAAAGTGAACTCTATTTGATGATCGCCAGCAGGTACAGCCATAGCACGCAATAAATAATTAGCGCGGAAATAAGGAACCTCTTTACCATCTAAAGTGGCATGCCAACCATCGGCATAATATATTTCAGAAAAAACAACCAATTGTTCTTTTGTGGTGTGTGTCCTATAGGTCAGGTGATTGGGTACATATTTCACCAAAGCTATTTTGGAGGTAGTATCTCTGGTAAAAGTCTTTCCTGCAAGCTGATCGTTAAACTTCTTATCGACTATCAATTCCTGAGCTGGATTGAAGTTACCTAGTGCTGCTATCTCTTCATCCGGGTTGTTGACTACCCTATATTGCTCCACAAACCAGGCAGCTCCCAAAGCATCCGAATTACGTTGAACAACTGGTTGTTTGTTCGCATCGGGGACAATGAAATATCGCGTATTTAGCATGTTCAGAATTGGCATATTCATGCTTGATGACAGATAGCGATCAATGACATCCTGATACCTGCGCAATTTAGCTGCGTGATAACCTCCTACCGAGCGGTGATAAAAAGAGGTACTTGCGTCCTGAAATGGACTTACCGTCAAATTAAAGACCCTGTAACCTAAATCCTTATCCTGTAAAATGATTTTATCAGCCGCTGTTTCTTTCCAGGCTATCACTGTTTCTCTTTTGGGAACGAAATTGCTATCGTTCAGATAACGTTTGTCTATCATCCATAAATCAGCAAAAACCATTATCCCTATCAAACTGATTAATAAACCTTTCTGGATTTTCTTTTTTTGATACAACATCAAAGAGCCTACCCCAAGTACAATGAGGATGAAGGAACGCAGGGCATCCGACTGCAGAATAGAGACACGCGCGGACTCTAGACCAGACATAAACATGTTAATCTGACCTACCGAATTTGGATCTTGCTGCATCATCTGCGCAAATTGAGCGGTTTCCCTTTGGCTGAAAAAGTTAAAGAACAAACGGGGAGCCACCCAAAACAGAAACGCCAATCCGCCTGTCAGTCCAAAACTAATCCAGAAGGCCTTTTGCTTTTCTTTAATGATTTCAGGTCTTTTTACAATATCAGACAATGTCAGTATAGCTAAAATAGGGATACACAATTCAGTTATGACTAAAATGGAAGATACCGACCTGAATTTATCATACATAGGGAAATAATCCAGGAAGAAGTCAGTCAAAGGCATCCAGTTTTTTCCCCATGCTAAAAAGATAGTAATCACAGTGGCAAATAATAAAGACCATTTGATACCACTTTCCACAACAAAAAGTCCAAAGATGAAAAGAAATAATATAAAAGCTCCAACATAAACCGGACCTGATGTAAAGGGTTGATCACCCCAATATCGGTCTCCATTTTCAGCAATATATTGTTTCATGGAAGGATCCACCTTTTCCAATAATTTAGGATCATTTCCGATTGGTTTATTACCTCCACCTTTTATATCGGGTACCAGTAAAGAGAATGTTTCAGCAACGCCATAACTCCAGTCTGTAGCATAGCTTTTATCGATTCCTGTACTTTGAGCACCTTTTTCTGCTGTCAGTTCCGATTTTCCCCGAATAGTATCCTTGCTATATTCTGCTGTAAAAAACAAATTGGTTATATTTATCCCAATAGCCAGGATGGCGCCAAACAGCAAGACGCCACTGGCTTTTGAAAAATTCAGGTAATTCTTTTTTTTAATGGCTTCTACCAATTCATAAACAATGTACGGAAGACCGGCAAAGACGAAGAAATAATAGGTCATCTGAATGTGGTTAGCAAAGAGCTGCAATGCAAAAAACAGCCCAAAAATGGCAGCTCCTTTCAGAAATTTTCCTTTGTAAGCCCAAATAATACCGGCTAAAGTGGGTGGAATTAGTCCGAGAGCCCAAACTTTCCAAATATGCCCGGCCGTTATAATAATTATAAAATACGAAGAGAAAGCAAAGGCTATGGCTCCGATTATTCCTAACCATGGACTGACTCCCAAGGCACACATCAGAATAAAGAAACCCAACATATACAAGAAAATATAGGAAGCAGGAGTTGGAAGTCCACCTTCAAAAATTCGGCGAAGATTGGAAAATGGATACGCTTTATAGCTTGGAGATATCTGATATGCCGGCATTCCACCAAACATGGACCCTGTCCATAAACTTTTCTCTCCGGTTTCTGCTTTAAATGTTTTAATATCCTGCCCCATACCTGCGCCATTACGCCCATCCATCTGATTCAACTGTTTTCCCTCTAACATAGGAGAACAATAGATAATAGATATGGCATAAAAAGCCAGAATTGCTACCAAATAGGGTAAAATGTCCTTTTTGAAATCCAAACCTTTAAACATACTCGTTGATTTTTATTTGTATAATGTTTCTTGTTCTTTTACTTTTTGGGTTGAGGTACCTTTTATCCATTCCTCCAGAAAGCCCAATCCGTAACCACCTAATTGTGCATAGGCAGCCACAACTGATAAAGAGGCTATTTTAAAACTTTTATTTTTTCCAAAAGAATCCGAAAACAACAGCAGTGCGTAAAAAACAATGAATAGCAGCCAGAGAGGACTACAAAATACTGCTAAAATGAACAATACTAGATGTCCCAGAACAAAAGCAACCGGTAACAGATGAACCAGTTTAAGCGATCCCGGATGAGCTTTGGTTAAAACGATGCGTGCTTTGCCAAAGGTATTGGTTTGTGAGAAAAACTTGCGGATATCCACCCTACGTTTGTGGTAAACAAAAGCTTCACGGAAAAGTTTGGTGTCCATACCAGCTTCCCTGACCCGTAAACTAAAATCTATATCTTCTCCAATCATAGACCTGAAACCATCTGTCATTTCAAAGGCTTTTCTCGAAATACCCATATTGAAAGATCTTGGATTGTATTTCTCCAATTGTTTGGATCCGCCCCGAATGCCACCTGTAGTATAAAAGGAGGTCATTGAATAATTCACTGCTTTTTGCATGTCTGAGAAGCTCTCATCGGCATTATCGGGGCCACCGAAGCAATCTACCGGATGTTCTTTCAGCGCTTCTTCAACGGCTTGAAGGTATCCTGATGGAATAACGCAATCGGAATCGAACAATATAAAATAGTCGCCTTTGGCTTGTTTCATGCCATAATTGCGTCTATAACTCCGATCTGTCCCAGGTATAAAAAAATAATGAACATCCAGTTGGCTCTCAAAGTCCTTGGCAACCTGATCGCTTTTCCTGGGTGAATTATCTTCCAGAATCAAAACTTCAAAATCTTTAAACGTCTGAAAGGTGAGACTCTCTAGGAGCTCAGCCATTTCATCCGGCCTGTTGTATATAGGAACTATGATGCTGTATTTAGGCATTCTGCGGATTTTTTTCCAAATAAATAAACATTCTTCGGATGCCTTCTTTCACATCACATTTTTGAACAAAACCCAGCTTTTTCAATCTTGAATTGTCAATCTGATAACGATCATTCTTAGAAAAACGACTGAAATCAGTGATGAGACTTTCATTGGGTGAGTTTACGACGATTTCAGTTCCGTACATTTCCTCATAAATATCTTTGACAAAACCGGCCAACTCCAGCAACGTAAAAGTTTGAGAAGAGGAAATATGATAGGTATTGGCATCTAGCGTTTTAGGTGCTTTTTCACATAAAAGTTCCAAAGCCTCACAAACATCGCTGCCATGTACAAAATCACGCTGGGGCGATCCGTCAGAAAGTAGCCTGATGGCCTTTTCGGTGTAAGCAGTACGACATAAATCATTCACTGCCAGCCACCAGCAATTGTTTTCAGGAAAAACCGGATGTCCATAGCTATTTGACAATCGCACGGTCAGACAATTGATATTGCTGGTCTGATTGTAAAAGGTACAAATCTGTTCACACATAGCGTGTGTCAATGCATATACATTTCCAGGATTCAATGGATGCTCTTCAGAAATAGTGGTATCCGGCAATTTACCATACACATGTATGGTTGAAAAATAGATAAATTTTTTCAATCCACTATCCTTAAAAGCATCCAGTAACATCCAACAAGGCTGTACATTGACTGAATTTACCATTTCGGGTGTAGCGGTTTGTGATTGATTGTGATCCATCGAAACTAAATGGATGATGGTATCAAACGACCTTTTTTTCAGTAAATCTATCGTTTTCCGTTCAGCAACGCTTCCAACAAGAATTTCCTCCATCAGCTCACACCAATCTATATCATTAGGTGCTTCCGGATAACAAAGTGCAGTGACCCGATGACCTTTCAGAGCGAGATGCTGACTGACCTGTGCCCCAAGGTAGCCGTTCGCACCGGTTATCAAAATGTTTTGAACCTCAATCATTTGTTTCTCAGAGGATAAGGAAACCGATCCAGATCTACACGTTCCACCTCCTTGGGGTCGTGCTCCAGATCAGCCACATTCAACAATAAATTTAAGTCTTCACCTATACCTTCAAATGCCATAAATAAACCCGGAGGTACAGTCAGTCGCTGATAATTGTCAGGCCCGATTTCAATCGATGTTGTTTGACCTTTTGTAGAACTGCCTTCTCTGTCATCGTGTAAAACAAATCGAATCAAACCAACAGGAACAATCAGATTGAGCGTCATTCGTACATGCTTTTTCCAGGGTTTTATATCTCCAGCATGAATGGTTGAAAAGTAGGCTTCTCCAAAGTCTACAAATCCTTGATCACCCTTTTTCATACCATGAAAAACATCTCCTTTCGGATGGTAAACTTGCTTTAGTGGAGTTAACAAAACACCTTCTATCATCGTACTGAATTTATTCGATCCAACTTTGCTTGCGTTGTGCAGCCTTTTCCTGATACGATTTTAATTGTGCCATTGTTAGGTCGTACATATCTGCCTCACCTGTATTCCAACTGCGATACCAAGCTGCTGTAAAATGAATCAACTCCTCGTATTGAAGGGTTGGCATCCATCGTAAATGAAAAAGAGCTTTATCGCAATTGAGTTTTAACAAACCGGCTTCGTGAAAGGGTATGTTATCCGTAATGGTGTAGGGCTTCTGACCTTGTGGCTGGCCAAAAATCGAGCCAACGGCAGAAATTAAATCAATAACGGTATGGCTATTTTCAGCCTGAGGACCAAAATTGAAAGACTCCCCATTAATTGTTTTATCCAAAGAAAGTTTATGTCCCAATGCCAGATATCCGCTTAGTGGTTCCAGAACATGTTGCCAGGGTCGTGTCGCTTTTGGACTGCGAATTTCTACAGGTTTACCCTTGCTCCAGGATCGGATACAGTCTGGAATAATACGATCCAGAGCCCAATCTCCGCCTCCGATTACATTTCCTGCTCGGGCAGTAACCAAACGAACACGGCATTCTTCCTTTTTAAAGAAGGAATTGAAATACGCTTTGATGATTATTTCGGCAGCACCTTTTGATCCGCTGTAAATATCTTTTCCACCAAGGTGGTCTGTTTCCTTATAACCCCAAACCCACTCTACATTTTCGTAACATTTATCACTGGTAATAATAACAGCAGTACATTCAGGATTTTCCAGACGAAGCGCTTCCAGTAAATTTGCTGTTCCTAGAACATTGGTAGTAATGGTGTCAATCGGATGGTCATAGGATACAGAAACCAAAGCCTGGGCTGCCAAATGAAAGACGAAATCAGGCTTTACTTCCTGAATGATTTCCTGCATTCTGGAGGTATTGCGAATATCTGCCCAATAATGTTTGATCTTCTTTTCGAGGCCAAGTTCATTGAACATGCATGGGGTGCCTGGCACTTCGTTGGATAAACCATAAACTTTAGCTCCCAATTCTAAAAGCCAGAGCGTAAGCCAACTGCCTTTAAACCCGGTGTTACCAGTCACGAGTACTTTTTTGCCTGCATAAACGCCAGCAAATGCCCGTTTATTTATTTCCAGATTGCCCATGGTGCCTTATTATTCTTGTAGATGTCATTTAACAAACTGTATTCACGGGAAGTATCCATCGGTTGCCAGAAACCATCGTGTTCAAAAATCTGAAGTTGTCCGTCAACAACCAGGTGACGAATCGGATCTTGTTCCAGCACCAGATTTTCATCATTGCACAGATAATCAAAGATTTCCCGACGAAAAATAAAAAAACCGCCATTGATCCGACCACCTGTTACTTGTGGCTTCTCATTAAAGCCTTCCACCGTTTTGGTTTGAGCATCGTACTCCAATTCCCCAAAACGTCCCGGAGGATGCACGCCAGTCACAGTAGCTATTTTACCATGGGACAGATGAAACTTCATCAATTCGTCCAAATCGACATCACCTACACCATCTCCATAAGTAAGCATGAAATTTTCATCCGAACCAATGTACTCCTCAATTCTTTTTAATCGGGCACCGGTCATCGCATTGAGACCGGTTTCGGCCAACGTAATTTTCCACCCGTTTTCATCGGTCTTTTTACGTGGTATTGAAGGCACCTCATCACCCAAAGTGATGGTTAAATCGGCCGGAATAGAACCATAATTCAAAAAGTAATTCTTAATGACCTCGCTCTTGTAACCCAAACACAAGACAAAATCTTTGTGTCCGAACTGAGAGTAATATTTCATGATGTGCCACAAAATGGGATACTCCCCAATCGGAATCATAGGCTTTGGCAAATTTTCCGCCACCTCCCGAATACGAGTCCCGTATCCACCACAAAGAATTACCGTCTTCATACGTCTGTTTTTCGTCAATTACCAGTCTTATATCTATTTTTCTTTATTCTTTGTGCAAATTCCTTATTCCTTGCACCTTTTTTTTCAAATGAGTGATGCAGTACAAGGCGCAGATAAAAAATAACACCGGAACGTACTTTTCGTACGTGAGGATTTATTTTTTATCTGCAACGCCGTAATGCGCGCTCATTTGGAAAAAAATCAGTAGCGGTAGTGGTCTGCTTTGTAGGGGCCAGCGGGGCTGACCCCGATGTACGCCGCCTGCTCATCCGTCAAAATCGTCAACTTCACCCCAATTCTCTCCAAATGCAATCTGGCAACCTCTTCGTCCAACTGCTTTGGCAAACGATAAACGTCTACTGCATAATCTTTGGACCAAAGTTCAATTTGCGCCAAAGTCTGATTGGTAAATGAATTACTCATTACAAAAGAAGGATGTCCGGTAGCACAACCAAGATTTACCAAACGACCGTCAGCCAACAACAGAATAGAATGTCCTTCAGGGAAGAAATACTGATCTACCTGAGGTTTGATGTTTCGTGCTTTGATGCCTGGATAATTCTTCAGTTTTTCAACCTGTATTTCATTATCAAAATGACCAATATTGCAAATAATAGCATTATCGCACATCTTGTTCATATGGTCTATACGAATAATATCACGGTTCCCTGTAGTTGTAACATAGATATTACCTTCATTAAGTGCCTCTTCGACCGGTTTCACTTCAAAACCTTCCATGGCGGCTTGCAAAGCACAAATCGGGTCAATTTCAGTGACAATAACACGGGCGCCGTAACTTCGCATGGAATGCGCACATCCTTTACCCACATCACCATATCCACAAATAACGACCACTTTACCTGCAATCATGATATCAGTGGCACGTTTGATACCGTCTGCCAAAGACTCGCGGCAACCGTATAAATTATCAAATTTAGACTTAGTCACAGAGTCATTCACATTAAATGCAGGAAATAAAAGTTCTTTTTCTTCCATCATTTGATACAAACGGTGCACTCCAGTGGTTGTTTCTTCTGAAACACCCTTTATGAATGGTACACGGTTAGTCCAGAAAGTACTGTCTTCTTGTAAGAGTGCTTTCAAAATAGCCTGAAGCTCTATTTCATCTTCTGTTCCTGCCGGAGCATTCAATACAGTTACATCTTTTTCAGCTTTGAAACCTAAATGGCACATCAGAGTTGCATCGCCTCCATCGTCCACAATCAACGTCGGACCTTGTCCGTTCGGAAAACTCAATGCTTGCAGCGTACACCACCAATATTCTTTAAGGCTCTCCCCTTTCCAGGCGAAAACTGGAACACCGGCAGCAGCAATGGCTGAAGCAGCATGATCCTGGGTTGAATAGATATTACAACTTACCCAACGTACATCAGCACCTAGTTCTACCAATGTTTCAATTAACACTGCCGTTTGAATGGTCATGTGCAGGGAACCCATGATGCGTGCACCCTTTAAAGGTTTAATTTTCCCATACTTTTCGCGCAAAGCCATCAAACCAGGCATTTCAAACTCAGCTAATTCAATTTCTTTCCGGCCGAAATCGGCCAACTGGATATCTGCAACCTTGTAAGGTTCAGTCGAAAATAAACTCATATATCAATTATTTTTAAATGTATCAATCCTGTAAACAAAATGCCTGTTATTTAATTTTTGTTTTAATGGACAAAGATACAAAAAGTGCAAAACTAAAAGACAGAATAAGGACACCTTTTTAGAAAGTTGTAAAACCTGGACACCGAGATTTACATCACTCATAATAAACAACTTAACAATAGTCTTTTTATTAAAATGACTTCCTTAAAAAATAATTCATTTTCACTGTAGCGTTTTTTTATCCTTTTACATCTTAATATTATAAACAAAAACTCTTTTTAATTTCCTCTATATACATTTGAAGCCGTTCCAACGTGATGTTGTGGCGGCTTCGTCATTTTAAGCTTAAATGAGCTTTTGAAGTCTAAATTTTAAACCCAAGAAGTTCCAGCTTATCCAACGTTCTTTCCTTGACATTCATTGTATGGAGTTTATAAACAGGGTATTCTCTTCTTACCGGATAATCTTCCCGAAGTTTTTCAAACAATTCAGGATTGCTACGTAAAGCAGCATCATCGGTTCTGATGTCATAAGTAGATAAAACAATTTTTGATATGATTTCTTCTTCTGACAAATTCAAGCCGTCCAAAAAAATAGTTGTTTGCGCCGGGGAATCTATCTTTTCAGCTTGCCAGGTATCAATACCCAAATTAAAGAAACGACTGATAGCCTGAACACTCAAGCTAGTTCCATTTGCTTTACCGTCTTTGGAATAACCTGCAATATGAGGTGTGGTTATATCGGCCATTTTAAGGAGTTCCAAATCAATTTGAGGCTCATTTTCCCAGCAATCAAGAACTATTCCAGAAAGTTGATTCTTAGTATAAGCCTGTTTTAAGGCTTTTGTTTCTATAATACCGCCCCTGCTTGAGTTTAGAATAATAGGTTTGAGCTTTAATGCTTCAAAAAAAGACGAATCAGCCAGATGATAGGTGGAGTCTTCTCCTTTCAAAGTCAAAGGCACATGAAACGTAATAATGTCTGCTTTTTGAATGATATCACCAAAGGTGCAATATTTTTCAGAGCCCTCTTTTCGGGCACGAGGCGGATCATTCAACAAGACTTTCATACCAAAAAGTTTACACACTCGAGCCACTTTAGAGCCGACGTGGCCTACACCTACTATACCAATAGTCTTATCCTTTAATGAAAAGCCCTTTTGTGTGGCCAAAACAAAAAGTGCGGATGCCATGTATTGTTCCACTGATCTGGAATTGCATCCGGCTGCATTCACCCATTTAATACCCATATTATCGCAATAGGAAGTGTCGATATGGTCGTAACCAATGGTTGCTGTAGCGATAAATTTTATAGAAGAACCCGACAACAAACGTTCGTTGCAGATGGTGCGTGTACGAGTAATAAGAACATCAGCATCTTTTACTACTTCCGGCGTCGTTTTAGCACCTGGCAAATAAACAACTTCTCCGAATGGTTCGAGAACACCCTTTATGTAAGGAATTTTGTCATCAATAATAAATTTCATAATTCAACCTGCTGTTTTAAAGCTGAAAAAGAGTTCTAAACTCCGCTGAAAGCATTAAACCCACCATCCACTATAGTGGTCGTACCTGTTACAAAGCAGGAAGCATCACTAGCCAGATAAATAAGGGCACCTTGTAAATCCTCCGGACTCCCCATACGCCCCTGGGGCGTACCTTGAAGAATCAGGCCTCCTCGTGGTGTCAGGCTTCCATCCTGATTGATAAGTAAAAAGCGGTTTTGTTCCGTCAGAAAAAATCCAGGTGTAAGTGCATTCACACGAACCCCTTTTCCATATTTTTGAGCAAATTCAACAGCAAGCCATTCCGTAAGATTTTTGACGGCAGCTTTGGCGGATGAATAGCCCAGCACACGCGTTAACGGGCGTTCAGCAGCAGCAGAGGTTATATTGATTATGGTGCCGCTACCTTGTTTAGCCATCTCTTCGGCAAAAACACGAATGGGATATAACGTTCCAAAATAATTCAATTCAATAACGGTACGCATGGCACCCATGTCAATATCGAAAAAACTTTGATCGGGTTGAACACATGCACCGGGTAAATTTCCGCCTGCGGCATTCACCAGTATGTCTATTCGCCCAAAGTTAGCCAGGACTTCAGCCTTAACCAGTTTCAATTGCTCCAGATCTAAAACATTAGCGACAAAAAAGGTAGCTTCTCCACCATTTGCCCGGATTTCTGTAGCAACCTTCTCACCACTTTCAATATTACGACCAAGAATAGCAACTTTTGCTCCTTTTGAGCAAAGTCCTGCACACATTGACCGGCCAAGAATACCATTACCACCGGTTACTACTGCAACTTTACCGGTTAAATCAAACAAATCTTTCATTATCGTGTATAAAATTTATATCTGACCAGGTTTTTCCATTCAACGCCTTCTGCTTTTTTGTTTGGAATAGGGCTTAGAATGATCTCCCGAATAAGATGATTTCTTGTTGTAATCAGACTTTGGAACATATTCTTTTATAGCTTTTAGCGGAGCTTTTCCCTCTTCATCTACAACCATATCTGTAGCTAATGCAAAATCCAATTGTTTACGTTCCATATTGGCACGAGCTACCTGAATACGGATTGGATCTCCCAAACGGAAGAATTTATGATTACGACGCCCGGTCAAACAGTAGCTTTTTTCATCAAATTCATAGTAGTCATCGTCCAAATCACGGATTGGAACCATACCCTCGCATTTATTCTCATTGATTTCAACGTAGAAACCCCATTCCGTCACACCTGAAATAACTCCATCGTAAACCATCCCCAAACGTTCTGACATAAATTCCACCTGTTTGTATTTGATGGAAGCACGTTCTGCCTGGGAGGCTAACATTTCCATATCCGAACTGTGCTTACAAAGCTCTTCCCATTTTTCAGCAGGAACACTTCTACCACCTGCCAGATAACGTTCCAGTAAACGGTGTACCATCATATCGGGATAACGCCTGATTGGAGAAGTAAAATGCGTGTAAAAATCAAAAGCCAGGCCATAATGACCCAAATTGGTGGTTGAATAAACCGCTTTGGCCATGGCACGTATGGCAACAGTTTCAATCAAATTTTCTTCACGTTTACCCTGCACTTCATCAAGCAGACTATTGATCGATTTTGAAACATCGGACTTACTACCCGTTGTTTTGAGTTTATAGCCAAAACGCCTGATGAAATCGGCAAAATTTTCCATTTTTTCAGTATCCGGTAAATCATGCACACGATAAACAAACGTCTTAGGTGGTTTGGATTTCCCGACATATTCTGCCACGGTTTTGTTTGCAAGAAGCATAAATTCCTCGATCATTTTGTTGGAATCTTTGGCAACTTTAAAGTATACACTAAGAGGTTTCCCTGTTGAATCGATGTTAAATTTGACTTCCCAACGGTCAAAGTTGATGGCACCGGCTGCAAATCTTTTTTGTCTGAGTTTTTTGGCCAGACGATCCAGTGACAGAACTTCTTCCTGGTAATCGCCCGTATTTCCTTCGATAATGGCTTGAGCTTCTTCGTATGTAAAGCGTCTGTTTGAATTGATAACAGTTCGTACAATGCGGTGATTTGTCACAGTGGCATTATCATCCATTTCAAAGACACAGGAAAAACACAGCTTTTCTTCGTTTGGCCTGAGGGAACATATTTGATTGCAAAGTCGCTCCGGTAACATGGGAACAGTTCTGTCAACAAGATAGACAGAGGTCGCACGATTTTCTGCTTCCCTGTCAATCTGGGTGCCTGGCTTCACATAATGGGTTACATCAGCGATATGTACCCCTATTTCCCAAAACCCTTCGTGAATTTTGCGTACAGAGATTGCATCATCAAAATCTTTAGCATCGTGCGGGTCAACCGTAAAAGTCACAACCTCTCTAAAATCCTCCCGTTTTGCGATTTCATCGGAAGTAATCACATCAGGAATTAATTCAGCGGCCTTTTCCATTTCTACCGGATAGGTATATGGCAGGCCGTATTCAGCCATGATGGCGTTCATTTCGGTGTTGTTTTCTCCTACTTCGCCGAGAATATCGATGACTTCACCTATTGGGTTCTTGGCACGATCTGGCCATTCAATAATACGAACAACAGCCTTTTGACCTGTTTTACCACCCTTAATCTTATCTTTTGGAATAAAAATATCGTTGGCCAGCTTCTTACTGTCGGTAATTAAAAAAGCATAGGATTTTTCAATATTCAGAACACCAACATAGGTGTTTTCCGCATGCTCCAATACGGCAACCACTTCTCCTTCGGGTTCACTTCCTGCCTTTTTGGCAGAATGCATCACCCGAACCCGGTCGCCATCCATGGCATGGGCCGAATTACGTTCGGCAATAAAAATGGGATCACCACCATCGTCTGGATTCAGATAGTTCTTACCATTTCGACTTCGCTTTATGCTGCCTTCTACATAGAGGCCACGTTCATTGAACTTATATTTTCCAGTTGAAACCTCTATCAAATAATCCTGAATGGATAATTCAGCCAGACATTCTGCAACCATGGTCTTCAATGCCTGCTTGGTCAGTCCAAGTGCATTTGAAACCTGTTGATAATTGAATGTCCTTGCAGTATCTTCCTGAAAAAATTTCATTATTTCTGCAATAAGTTCTTTCTTTCTGATGCGACCTGAATTTGTTTTTTCCATAATCTTCTAGTATTTTCGAATAACCCAAAGGTATACAAAAAAACCCGGACGATTAACATCCGGGTTTCTAAAATAAGTTTCATGATTTATACTGGTTTAATGCCTTGCTCCCTGAGCAATTCCAAACCAATATCCTTTAGTTTGAATTTCTGAATTTTACCGCTACCTGTTAATGGGAAACTATCAACGAAAAATACATACTTGGGTATCTTGTGGCGAGCAATTTTTCCACGACAAAATTCACGAACGGATTCTTCATCCATCCCAGCACCTTCGTGTAAAATAATAAATGCACCCACTTCCTCACCGTATTTTTCGGATGGGATACCAGCAACCTGTATGTCTTTTAAACCTTCCAGATGGTATAAGAATTCTTCAATTTCACGTGGATAAATATTTTCACCACCACGAATAATCATATCTTTGATTCGACCTGTAATGCGGTAATTGCCCTCTTTGTCTCTTATACCCAGATCGCCGGAATGAAGGAATCCATCTTTATCAATAGCTTCAGCAGTCGCTAACGGGTTTTTGTAATACCCTTTCATCACCAGGTAACCCCGGCAACAAATTTCACCTTGCACCTCCTCCGGACAAACTTCGCCTGTTTCAGGGTCAAGAACAACCACCTCTGTAAATTCATATGGGCTACCTACGGTGGTACAACGTACCTCGAAAGTGTCTTCAATGCGAGTCTGGGTCATACCGGGTGAAGTTTCAGTAAGTCCATAGACACTTGTTATTTGCATAAACATCTTATCACTCACTCTGCGCATCAGTTCTATTGGACATAAAGCACCAGCCATGATACCGGTACGCAGAGAACTCATGTCAAACATATCAAACATAGGATGATTGAGCTCAGCTATAAACATCGTCGGTACACCATAAAGTACAGTGCATCGTTCTTTATGAATGGATGCCAGTACAACCAGCGGATCAAAACGTTCCACCATAACCTGGGTGCATCCGTGAGTCAGGCAGTTCATCGTTGCCAGTGTAACTCCAAAACAATGAAACAGCGGCACACACACACAAAGTTTGTCTTTGGTGGTAAATTTCATATGCTCACCTGTCAAATAACCATTATTAGCCAAATTGAAGTGTGATAACATCACCCCTTTTGGAAAACCGGTAGTACCCGAAGTATATTGCATCATCATGATGTCCTCAGGAGTAACCTGGCTTTTCACGTCCATAAGAAGTTGCTCGTCTAAGTTACTTCCAAGCAATTGAAGTTCAGCAGAATTGTACATACCACGGTATTTTTCCTGCCCGATGTACACAACGTTGCACATCTTTGGAAAACGTGCACTGTTCAATTGTCCACGTTGTGATGTTCTGAGTTCAGGAAACATTTCATAGGTCATCTCCACATAGTTGGAATCCCATGTACCATCGGTGATACATAACGTATGCATATCGGAATTCTCTACTAGATACTCCAGTTCATTTTGTTTATAACTGGTATTTACGGTAACATAAACTGCACCAATTTTTGCGCAGGCATACATAAAAGTCAGCCATTCAGGCACATTCTGAGCCCAAATACCCACATGGTCACCTTTCTTTACACCGATGGAAAGAAATCCAAGTGCAACTTCGTCCACCCTTTTGTTGAATTGCTTCCAGGTAAAACGCAAATCGCGGTCAGAGAATACAATATACTCTGCATCTGGAGTTTTCCCGACCCAATATTCTAGCCAGTCACCCACTGTTCTATCAAATAGTTGCATATTCGTTTTTATCAAAATGGTGTATAAACAACAGCCAAAATTTTGGCTTTGGAATCGTTGGCAGCATGCACATTGTGATCGACAATGGAATCGTAATAAATACTTTCGCCTGAGTTTATAACATATTGTTGTTTTCCGTAAGTCACTTCTATTACCCCTTCCAGTACAAATAGAAATTCTTCGCCTTCGTGGTGAGATAGTTGATATTCAGTCTTGGTAGAAGAATCTATATCAATCAGAAATGGCTCCATATGCCTGCCCGTTTTTGATTGGGCCAGAGAAAAGAAATTCAGGTTGTTGTGTGAATTGGCTGTGTCACTGGAAAAACTGATTCCTTCTTGTTGTTCATCCTTTCGACAAATCACAGGACCCAGATTTTCACTGTCATCCAGAAATGTTCCCAACCGTACTCCTAAAACACGGGCTATTTTAATAAGTGGAGCAAGTGAAGGAAGATTGGTATTCGCTTCAATTCGTTCAATTTGATCTGCTGAAAGTCCTGAACGTTCAGCAACCTGCGCCATGGTAATGCTTTTTGATTCGCGGATAGCTTTGATTTTAGATCCTACCACTGTTGATTTTTCCATCTGGTTCTATATTTAAGATTTTGATTATTCCTTTCAATTCGTAATGAAACGGCGCAAAATTAAGAATATTTTCTATATTTACTTCTTAATTAGCAATCTTTTGTAAGACTTTCAACTTTAACCTTTGAAGTGGAAAACTAATATAAAGATTTATCAACCAAACATCAATATAATTCGTATTTTTGCGACACCATTAATTCAATTATTAATTAACATAAAGGTGCTTTTATGATTATTCCTCCGTTTTTGCAAAAAGGCGATTGTGTCCATTTGGTTTCACCTGCCGGTGCGATTGATCAGGAAATTGTAAAAAGCGCAGAAGATTGTCTTAAATCATGGGGGCTGCATGTTTTTATTGGGGTAAATGCCACCAATAATATCGGACGTTTTTCCGGTAATCCTTCACAGCGATTGGCTGACTTACAACATGCACTTGATGATCCAAAATGTAAGGCAATATTTTGCACACGGGGTGGATACGGAGTCATACAGCTGATAGACAAGCTCCATCTGGATGCTTTCCGAGCAAACCCAAAGTGGCTGATAGGTTATAGCGACATTACCATGCTTCATTCTTTGCTGCAACGAGAAGGCTTTGCCTCCATACATGGGGGAATGGCAAAAATGCTGGCTGAACAAATGAATCCTGCTTCAAACAACAATGCTGAACCAGCACTATTTTTGCACAATATTCTTTGGGGAAATTTCCCTGAGTATACTGTAAATGCACATCCACTCAATAGAAGAGGAATGGCATCCGGTACCTTAACAGGTGGAAATCTCTCCATTTTATACAGTTTGCGAGGAACACCCTACGATCATATTCCTGCCAAAAGCATCCTTTTCATCGAGGATATTGGCGAAAAGCCCTATGTCATTGACCGCATCATGCACAATTTAAAACTGGGCGGAATACTAAAAAATCTTTCGGCTTTAATAGTCGGTCAATTCACGGATTTTGAAGAAGATCCCTCTTTTGGGAAAACGGTCCGTGAAATAATTGCTGATGCAGTTGGTGATTATTCTTATCCGGTTTGTTTTAACTTTCCTACAGGCCATGTTGAACAAAATTTACCTTTAATATCAGGAAGCTTAGTCAATTTAAGTATATCAGAAAACGGAGTGAGATTATCATATTCTATCTGATGTTCGGCTACATAACATATCCACAACCATTAATTTAATACATTTCCGATGAAAAAAATGTTAATTATTTTCACGCTTTTCACTTGCTTAACTTCTTTATGGGCGGAAGATCCTGTCTTAAAGACTTTAATAAGCGAAGCAAACAGAAATCTCAAAGTTTTAGAGAAGCAGGATGTACCTGCTTATTTTATCGCCTATCGGATCATCGATATCAATGCGATTAATATCTCAGCCAATTTTGGCAGTCTATCCGGAGGTGATCTGTATCACAATAGAATCCTGCAAGTGCAGACACGTGTAGGCGATTATACTTCGGACAACAGTCACGAATTGAAAAATGGAGGTTTCTCTTACGATTTCGGAGCCGATCAGGTTTCTATAGAAGACGGTGTCAAATCTTTGCGAAATAACCTTTGGCTCAAAACAGATGAGAGTTATAAAAATGCCGTTCAGAAATACCAACAGATCAAAGCGAACGCTGCTGTCAGTACAGCCTCTGAAGATAAATCCCCTGACTTTTCCAAACAAAAAGCAGACAATAATTCAGAAAAAGTCGTTCAAATAAAAGACTTTAAATTGGATATCAAAAAGTGGGAAGCTTCCATGACACGATTATCTAGCCTGATGAAATCAAACAAAGACATTAAAGACGGTGGTTTAAATTTCTCCTGCGAAATACAACGTCGTTTGTTTTACAATACAGAAGGTTCATCCAACGCAGAAAATAGTGTTTCCTTCCGTGTCTTTATATCTATGACAGCAATAGCTGATGATGGTATGGATTTACCATTATACAAAAGCTATTTTGCTGATAAACCGGAAGATTTGCCAACAGAAGCAGAACTCGAAAAAGAATTATTGAGTATGAGCAGTTTGTTGACCGATCTGAAAAAAGCCCCGATTGCTGACCCCTATTCTGGCCCAAGCATTTTAAGTGCGGAAGCTGCAGGTGTATTCTTTCATGAGTTTTTTGGCCATCGTGTAGAAGGCGCCCGCATGAAACAAGACGGCGATGCTCAGACTTTCAAAAAGAAAATCGGAGAAAAAGTGTTGTCCGAGAAAATATCAGTCACTTTCGATCCTACCATAAAGAGCTTTCAGGGACAAGCATTAAACGGAAGCTATATTATGGATGATGAAGGCGTTAGGGGAAAACGCGTCGAAGTGGTAAAGGATGGCGAACTTAAAGGATTCCTGATGAGTCGTACTCCACTGGAAGGTTTCCCTGAATCGAACGGACACGGCAGAGCGGCTTTCTATTCCACAACTCCTGTAACCAGACAAAGCAACATGTTCATACAAAGTAGTAATCCTTTATCCAATGATTCATTGCTTGTCAGACTCAAATATGAGCTTAAAACCAGCGGAAAGGAATACGGTTATCTGTTTAGTTCCGTTAGTGGTGGATTTACCAACACCAACCGTTATATGCCCAATGCTTTTAATGTAACACCTTTGATTGTTTACAGGATCTACGCAGACAACCGCCCTCAAGAATTAGTCAGAGGCGTAAATATGATAGGCACACCTCTTTCTGTATTTTCTCAAATACTTGAATGTGGTGATCAATATCAGATTTTCAACGGAGCCTGTGGTGCTGAATCGGGTTCAATCCCAGTATCGTGCATAGCACCTGCACTTCTGGTTCGCCAGGTTGAAACTCAAAAGAAACCCAAATCCGGAGCAATCCCTCCTATTCTTGAACGCCCTTAACCCATCTATCATGCAAGTCAATAAAGTCTTATTAATTGGTTTAATCACCCTTTTATTTTTTAGTCCGGCTCAAGGGCAAATTCAAAACGACCCCATTCTACAGTCCATTAAAAGTGAAGTAGACAGAAACAAAGCCCAACTACATATCGGTGAACTTGAATCTCCGTTCTGGATATCCTTTCGTTTTAAAGAATCGGATAAAATGGAAATTACATCTTCAATGGGGGACATTCTCTCAAACAACACTTCCTCCACCAATCTGGGGGCAGCCAATATTCTGGTAGGTGATGCCAAAAGAAACAACAACAATTACCAATCTTTCAACGGCTATACTATGATTGGAAATACCGATCTGGTGTCGGCCATTAAATATGCTATTTGGAATCAGCTGGATCCAGCCTATAAAGATGCTGCTGAATCGTTGGAACGTAAAAAAGTGCAAATCACTCAACAGAACATTTCAGATGAAGATTTGAATATAAATGATTGGGATCAATCGGCCGCTGCACAATACTATCAGCAACAGGAAAAACAGAAAATTGACATTAAATTCTGGACTGAATATTGCCGTAAAGCCTCTCTGGCACTATGTATGGATACAGCTATCCTAAAAAGTAACTTCAGATATAACATAAATCAGGGTGATTACTACTATTACAGTACTGACAGCTTTATGTACAGAGTACCTACTAGATCTATTGAGTTAATCGCTCATGCTGAGTGCCGTACAAAAGATGGTCAAAACATTTCCAAAGATTACAGATATTGTTTCGACGATCTAAACGATGTAATGCCTATCGAAACCTTGTGTGCAGAGCTCATTCGCTTTAATAAACTAATGATCGAAGAGAGCAATGCACCTCTGATATCGGATTCTTATTCAGGCCCTGTCCTATTTGAAGGCAGAGCGGTTACAGATGTTATTCGAGCCTTTTTCCTGAATAGGGACAATGGATTGTTTGCTAAACGTAAACCCATAGCCCAATCAAATAATTACGGTTATAGAAATACTGAAAACCAAATGGAGCAGATGATGAATAAAAAAGTGGCGGATCGTCGGTTTGATTTTATCTCCATGACAGGAACACCCACATGGAAAGGCCAAAAACTATTTGGCTATTCCCCAATTGATGCACAAGGAGTTAAACCAGACAGTTCAAAAGTCCTAATTGAAAACGGAATTCTTAAAAACCTGCTTTCTGACCGTACACCGACTAAAACAAATCCTAAAAGCACCGGAAATAGTCTTTTTAAAGTGAACAGCCCCAACGCCGAGCTTGGAGCAGGAGTACTTAGAGTCAGCGCCTCTAAAACAATACCCGCTAAGGCTTTGAAAGACAGCCTTCTTGCTGCCGCCAAAGATGAGGGATATGACTTTGCTTACATCAGAAAAGGATACGATCATTTATCTGATTTCTTTATTTACAAAATATACGCTGACGGCCGTGAAGAAATGGTCAGGAATGCTTCAATCAATGAATTAAACCAGAAACAGTTTAAATACATTGAGTATATTGGTGATGATGAGTTCGTATATAATTCGTTGGAGAATGATAGCAAATGCACCATTATAGCACCTAATGGGATTATTTTCAAAGAATTGGAGATCGTTCGAAACAATGATCAAAAACTGAATAAACCTTTCATTGCCCCAAGACCAGACAGCGTACTAAAAAAATAAGTTGTTAACACTTTTGAAGGGGATTTTTTCAATCAGAAAATGTATTTTTGAGGTTGAAAAAATCCTCTTTACAAATTGTATAAAATGTATAAACTATCTCCATTTATTACTCTTGTCATCCTTTTTATATTTGGTATGACTTCTTGCATTTCCGGAGCGAAAAAAAAACTGGCAAATGACACAAAAAATGTCACCATTCCAGTTTTTGATGCTGATAGTGCCTACAATTTCGTAGAAGCTCAAACCCTTTTTGGACCTCGGGTACCAAATACAGAAGCACATGAAGCTTGCAGAAATTATATCGTGACCAATCTACAAAAGACCGGGGCCAAAATAATTGAACAAACGGCCGATCTTAAAGCTTTCGACGGCACCATCCTAAAATCAACCAACATTATTGCTTCCTTTCAACCAGATAAAACGAACCGTGTCCTTTTGTGCGCACATTGGGATTCCAGACCATGGGCGGACAATGACCCAAATAAAAAAAACTGGCATACACCCATTCTGGGAGCCAATGACGGTGCCAGCGGAGTTGGTGTTTTAATGGAAATCGCCAGACAACTTGGACTGGAAACCGCTAAAAAAAATCAATCCAATGTTGGAATTGACATTATTTTCTTTGATTCTGAAGATTATGGGGAACCTAAGTTTTTCGAGGGAGTTGAAAACGAAGACAGTTGGTGTCTGGGCACCCAATATTGGGCAAAAAACCCTCACACCCCAGGTTATAAGGCAAAATACGGAATTTTACTTGACATGGTAGGTGGCGAAGCACCTCATTTTGCCTGTGAATACTTTTCCTACAAATATGCTCCTCAAGTTGTTCAAACTGTTTGGGAAAAAGCATCTAGATTGGGGTATAGCAACTATTTTATTGATGTAAAAGGTGGAGCAATTACCGATGATCATGTTTATGTAAACAGTATGGCGAACATTCCCTGCATTGACATTATCGACAGTGCACCCAACAGTAAAACAGGTTTCGTTCCATACTGGCACACCCTCGACGATACCATGAAAAATATTGATAAAACGACCTTAAAAGTGGTTGGTGAAACTTTACTGAACACGATTTATTCTGAATAATTACCTAAATGCTTCTTCCATATTTTAATATACATTTACAGGAAGCCGGCTGTGATGAGGCTGGCAGGGGTTGTCTGGCAGGGCCGGTCTTTGCAGCAGCAGTTATTTTGCCCAAGGATTTTCGATGTGAAGAACTGAATGATTCCAAGCAGCTGAGCGAAAAGAATCGATACTCACTGCGTAAAATTATTGAGAAAGAAGCCATTTCATGGGGACTTGGCATTGTGGAAGCTGTAGAAATAGACAAAATCAATATTTTGAATGCATCCTTTCTGGCAATGCACAGGGCTATTATTCAACTGAAACAACTACCAGAATACCTTTTGATAGACGGAAACCGTTTCAGATACATTCAACAGATTCCTCTGAACAAACTTCCCCATCAGAAAATGGAGGAAAATAGATTTAAGGATTATCCGGAATATCCCTATTCAACTATTATTAAAGGAGACGGAAAATATCTTTCCATTGCAGCCGCCTCCATTCTGGCAAAAACATACCGGGACGATTACATGTTGATGCTACATGATCAGAATCCTCCATACGACTGGAAGTCAAACAAAGGCTATCCTACTGCCAAACATCGCAACGCCATTCGAGAATTTGGGCTCACGGAACATCATCGCAAAAGTTTTAAACTTCTCGAAGATCAATTAACGATTGATTTTTAGCAGGAATTTACTGAGCCCTTAGCTTAAATGCCAGCGCATAATTTCTGATTTGTTTCACCATGGAAACTAAACCGTTGGAGCGTGTGGGAGAAAGATGTTCTTTCAACCCGATTCGTTCTATGAAATACAAATCCGTATCCAATATTTCCTGAGGTGTCCTGCCTGAAAGGACTCTCAATAAAAGAGTAACAATGCCTTTTACAATGACTGTATCACTTTCTGCTTCCAAAACAACGATTCCATCGGAAAATTTAGCATGAACCCACACTCTGCTTTGACAACCCTCAATCAAGAATTGGGGCGTTTTAAACTGATCATCCAGTGGTTCCAGCGAATTTCCGAAATCGATTAAAAGCTGGTATTTATCCATCCAGTCATCAAAGATTTCAAATTCTTCGATGATCTCGTCTTGAATTTCATTTATGGTCATACTTCATGTACTTAAAAAGACAGAGGCAAAGATACAAAATCTTTACCTCCATTTGTATTGAGTTTTTTAACTTTTCAGCATTGCTGATTTTAAAACATGGTCAAAACACGTTTTAGCCCATTAACCAAAACATCGACTTCCTCCGGGGTATTGTAAAGCGCAAAAGAAGCTCTTACGGTACCATCTATTCTAAGTCTTTCAATCAGTGGCTGAGCGCAGTGATGTCCTGTACGAACGGCAATACCCAGATGATCAAGCAACGTACCCACATCAAAAGGATGAATATTTCCCAACAGGAAAGAAACAACAGCACTTTTATCGGCAGCCGTTCCGATGATTCGCATTCCTTCTATTTTCAAAAGTTCTTCGGTTGCATAACTAACCAGTGAATGCTCGTAGTCTGCAATACGTTTTATTCCGATTTCATCGACAAAATTCAGTGCTTCTGCCAATGCGGTTGAACCTATAAAATCGGGTGTACCTGCTTCAAATTTATAGGGTAGGATATTGTAGGTTGTTTTTTCGAAATGAACCTGATCTATCATTTCTCCTCCACCCTGATAAGGGGGCATTTGGTTTAGAATATCAACCTTTCCATATAAAATGCCAATGCCAGTAGGCCCATAAACCTTATGCCCTGAGAACGCATAAAAATCAGCATCCAGCGCCTTCACATCAATCCGGATATGAGGAGCAGACTGAGCCCCATCCACTAAGACTTTAATATTCTGTGCATGTGCCAAAGAAATCATTTCCTGAACAGGATTAACTGTTCCCAGAACATTTGAAACATGGGTAACAGCAACCAGTTTAACTTTAGAAGTAAGTAAAGCCTTATAATCATCCATCAGCAACTCTCCGCGATCATTCATCGGAATTACTTTCAAAGTCATCTTTTTCCGTTCACAAAGCATTTGCCAGGGCACAATGTTGGAATGATGTTCCATCACAGAAACGATAATTTCATCGCCTTCCTGACAAAAAGCCTCACCAAACGAAAAAGCAACCAGATTGATGGATTCAGTGGTGCCTCTGGTGAAAATTATTTCGGTAGCTGATTCTGCATTGACAAACTGCCTGACAGTTTCTCTGGCAGCCTCGTGAGCATCCGTTGCGCGCTGACTTAGATAATGTACACCGCGGTGAATGTTTGCATTACCGTTGTAATATCCACTTTCAATTTTCTCAACGACCCGACGCGGCTTTTGGGTTGTTGCCCCATTATCCAGGTACACGAGGTCTTTTCCATAGATTTTCCTCGATAAAATGGGAAATTCTGAACGAATATCATTAAAAAATGAGTCCATAATCTACGAACAATTAGCAGCAGAACAACCTGCACATTTTGCCAACTCACCCCGGAAACGTTTCTCAACCAACATACGCATCCTATCCTTTAAGGGTTCCAGACGAATATGATCCAGTACATCGGCAGAAAAAGCAAACTTCAGCAACAACCGGGCTTCCGTTTCGGAAATACCACGTGTTCTCATATAAAACAAGGCTTTCTCGTCAATTTGTCCTGTAGCTGTACCATGACTGCATTTTACATCATCCGCATAAATTTCAAGCTGAGGTTTTACAAACATTCTGGCTTCACGGGTAGAACATAAATTTTTATTAGACTGAAAGGCTACCGTTTTTTGAGCATCCTTACGAACCAAAACCCTGCCACCAAAAACACCTCTGGCAGAATCGTCCAAAACATATTTAAACAACTGCTGACTGGAGCAACGTGGCACTGCGTGGTCAACAAACAATTGATTGTCTATGACTTCCTTTCCATTACCCAAAGCCATACCTGAGATAAAGGCTTCAGCTCCCTCCCCGTCAAAACGAATATTGATGTTATTTCTGGTTAAACCGTTTTGAAGGGTAATGCCATTCATCAAAAAGTTGGAGGACGATTCCTGAGAAACGAAGGTATTTGAAACTCTGGCTGTATTTACATCATCCATTTCCAGATCATAATACTCGAGAGAAGCATTTTTACCGACAAAAATTTCAGTAACCTGATTGGATAAGAATTTTTTGGATGAGAGCGAATGATCACAAACTAAAAATTGAGCCTTTGCATTTTCTTCTACAATAACAAGTAAACGACGATTTACCATCATGTCAGCTGCTCCCTGAAGTACCTGAATCAACTGTATGGGTTTTTCAATAACAACACCTGCAGGCACGTACAAAACAAAGCCATCCTGAGCAAAAGTAGTATTAAAAGGTACCATTCCATCGGAAGATTTACCGGATAATCGGGTATAATAGGGTTCCAGTAATGCACCATGTGTCTGTGAAAATTCATTTAGACTTCCGCACAATACACCCTCTGGTAAACCTATGGATTTATCATTTTTATAAAACTGATCATTGACTACAAAAAACAGTTTCGTTGATAAATTAGGAACGTCACAACTAAAAACATCGTGTGGATTGATGGGAATATTCACTCTATTGATGTTCAAACCGTAATCAATAGACAAGACTTCCTGTAAATCACAATAGCGATATTCTTCCTGGGAGACCTTTGGAAAGCCCGCCGTTTGAAATTGATCAAAAGCTACCTCACGCTTACTGTTCAGCAAGTCGCTGCAGCTTTTGCCAATGGTACCGGCATTTTGCTTATAAAGATCGATATAGTCTTTTTCTACTTGCATTATTCTTCCGTTTCTTGTTTAATCCAATCGTAACCTCTTTCTTCCAGATCAAGAGCCAATTCGCGACCAGCGGATTTAACAATTTTACCTTTGTATAAAATATGCACCTGATCGGGTACAATATAATCCAGCAAACGTTGGTAGTGCGTAATAACCACCGCTGAATTATGTGGTGAACGCAATTTATTGACTCCTTGTGCCACAATGCGTAAAGCATCAATATCCAGACCACTATCCGTCTCATCCAGAATGGATAATTTTGGTTCCAGCATCGCCATCTGAAAAATTTCATTTCGTTTCTTTTCGCCGCCGGAAAAACCTTCATTGACAGAACGATTTGCCAGCTTGCTGTCCAACTCCACGACACTTCTTTTTTCACGCATGAGTTTTAGAAAATCCGAAGCAGACAAAGCCGGTTCCTTACGATATTTCCGATGTTCATTCACTGCAGAACGCATGAAATTAACCATACTTACACCAGGAATTTCCACCGGATATTGAAAGCTTAAGAAAAGACCTTCCCGGGAACGGTCTTCGGGTGACAATTCCAATAAATTCTTACCGCGAAACCAAACTTCACCTTCTGTGACCTCAAACGCAGGGTTTCCGGTGAGTACCGCAGAAAGGGTACTTTTTCCAGATCCGTTGGGTCCCATGATGGCGTGAATTTCACCCTCATTGATGCATAAATTGATTCCTCTCAATATTTCCTTTCCGTCTATTGAAGCATGCAGATTCTTTATTTCCAACAACATATTTACTGATTATTCGTTTGTATCTATTATTCTTTACTTTCCCTTAACGGGTTTTTCTTTTGATCGTTTTTCTTTTTGCCGGTGTCTTCTTCGTGACTGAAATGCGCGATCTCTTTTTTTTACCTGGCTTGTAAAGGCCAATCAGAAAAAATACAATCGCTACAGAAAAAAGAATGACAGCAACACCGCTGATCATCATTCGTTTCATATCAAGTACATCTTCCGGAGCTTTTGGCTTTTGCAAAGCCTCAACCAATAAAAAAATACCCACTCCAATCGTTAAAACCAAAACAAACAGGCAAAATACAAGAAGTCCCCAACTTTTTTTTACAGGTTCTTCAATATCATCATCCATTGTACTTCTCATACGTTTTTTTCCATTCATATTGCGCTTTAATCGCAATCAGTGTAAATGCCCCGAACAAGACGGAGGTAAAAATCATTCCCATGCAAGCATATAAAATGGTGCTGGCTCCATCCAAAACAATCCATAATGGCCAATTATCCCATATCTTTCGCGACAACAAATATTGGGCGACGACACTACCCATAGTCAGCAAAGCATCCAGCCAGGGATAGGCCGGCGGTTCAAAATAGGCTGGAAAACCAGCTTGCAGATGAATCACACACCATCCCCAAATTAAACCCGAAAGAACAATCCCAATCAAAAATAAAACTCTCTTTTTAGTTGACAACATTCGAATTTTCTGTTCCTTGTTGGTATCTGCATCTTCCGGCTTAGGATGCCTCCAATGATAAAAGCCATATATGCTGAAACTAAAATAAACGATCTGCAGCAACATGACCGAATACAACCTGTATTGAAAATACAACAGGAAATAGGCGATGCTGTTGACCATGCCAAAAAGAAAATTTACCGACCAGGCTTTTGATGCTAAAAAAACCGTGGTAAAACCTGTCAGCACAGCTATCAGTTCCAATACACTCAAAGGATACTCCCAAAGGGTAAAAAGCGTATAGTTTAATACGTCCATTTATCCAACACTTCCTTCCAGTGAAACCTGCAGCAACTTCTGTGCCTCCACCGCAAATTCCATGGGTAACTTATTAATAACTTCCTTGGCATATCCGTTTACAATCAATCCCACAGCATCTTCTGTGGAAATACCACGTTGATTGCAATAGAAAAGCTGATCTTCATTTATTTTTGAAGTGGTGGCTTCATGTTCCACCATGGCCGTTTCATTGTTAATGTCGATGTAGGGAAAAGTATGCGCACCGCATTTATCCCCCAACAGCAAGCTGTCACATTGAGAAAAATTACGGGCATTATCCGCTTTTGGAGAGACTTTCACCAAACCTCTATAGCTGTTCTGGCTATGTCCTGCTGAAATTCCTTTGGAAACGATGCGACTCTTCGTATTTTTTCCAAGGTGTATCATTTTTGTACCTGTATCCGCTTGCTGATAGTTATTGGTTACAGCAACCGAGTAAAACTCTCCGGTGGAATCGTCTCCGGCTAAAATACAGCTGGGGTATTTCCAGGTTATGGCAGAGCCTGTTTCAACTTGTGTCCAGGATACTTTTGAATTTCGGCCTTTGCACAGAGCCCTTTTAGTTACAAAATTAAAAATACCGCCTTTGCCGTTCTTGTCACCAGGGTACCAATTTTGAACAGTGGAATATTTGACATCCGCCCTTTCCAGTATGATAATTTCAACGATAGCTGCATGCAACTGATTTTCATCACGCATGGGAGCAGTGCATCCTTCCAGATAACTAACATAACTGTCATCATCTGCCACAATGAGCGTTCTTTCAAACTGACCTGTATTTGCTGCATTAATGCGGAAATAGGTAGAAAGCTCCATGGGGCAACGTACATTTTTCGGTATGTAAACGAACGAACCGTCGCTGAATACGGCCGAATTGAGAGCTGCAAAAAAATTGTCACGATAGCCTACCACGGATCCCAGATATTGTTTAACAAGATCGGGATATTGCTGAACAGCTTCACTAAAAGAGCAAAAGATGATGCCGAGTTCAGCCAGATTTTCCTTAAACGTTGTTTTTACGGAAACACTGTCTATCACAGCATCTACGGCCATGCCCGATAGAAGTTTCTGTTCCTGTAGGGATATACCTAGTTTATCGAATGTTTTTAACAATTCGGGATCCACCTCATCCAAACTTTTTGGAGCCGTTTTGGATTTGGGAGCAGAATAAAAAATAATATTCGGGTAATCTATTACTGGGATTTGAAGATGTGCCCAATCAGGCATTTTTAAAGTCAGCCAGTGGTTATAAGCTTTTAAGCGAAATTCCAACAACCATTCCGGTTCATTTTTCTTGGCTGAAATGACTCTGACTACCTCTTCACTAAGACCAGAAGGGATACTTTCAGCTTCAAAATCGCTGACAAAACCGTACTTATAGTCTCCGGTGGTTACTTCATCAATTATATCACGTGGCTTTTCTTCCATTATACAGTCTTTTTAGTCGAATTCTATGAATCGATTTTTTCAGGTTTCTGATTGGGATGAACCGTTTTAAAATAAGGAAATAAGCTCGGAGCTACTTTCAAAACCGGTTTGTACAGAAGGGAGGATTCTATGTGCTTGGCCCCTATGAAACTTCGATCACTATCTATTGTTTCGTACAAATTTAGTACGATACTAAAAATCAATACTCCCTTAAACAAACAGAAAAGGCCACCTGCCAATCTATTAACGCCACCTAAAGCGATTACCCCTATAACACCTTCAAAAATCTTTGCCAAGATAAGAATTAGCAGGTAAACTACCAAGAATATGAATAGAAAACCAATTGCTGAGCTCCATCGTTCAGAATTAAAACAAACAGGACTTAGAAAATGAGCCATTCCGCCACGCATAGCAGATGCCACATAAAATGCGACAACGAGCCCAACAATAGAGCCGGCTTCTGCTACAAAACCTCTTTTAAAGCCTCTGAATATCTCATAAACCAACAACAACCCTATAAAAACATCAATCAGTGTCATAATTTTTGTATAAAAAAAACAAAGGTACTTGAACGATAAATGTGAATTCACGTCCCAGTACCTTTGCCAGATAAATAGTGCAGATTGTCTCAAAACAAACTCGTCGGTGACGAACGTTTCAAAAGATCTGATTATGTATTATAAACTCTTTCGAACTTCCACTTCTTCAAATGATTCAACCAGGTCACCCACATGAAGATCCTGATAGGAAGCAAAGCTTAAACCGAATTCGTAACCAAAGTTGACTTCTTTAACATCCTCCTTGAAGCGTTTCAAAGCGCCCATTTCACCTGTATATATTACAATACCATCGCGAATAAGTCGTAGTTTGTTTCCACGTTTCACCTTGCCTTCTTTCACCATACAACCTGCAACTGTACCGGTTTTGGTAATCTTGAAGACTTCGCGGATTTCGATGGTTGAGGTGATTTCTTCCTTGATTTCAGGAGAAAGCATTCCTTCCATAGCGGAGCGAACTTCTTCGATGGCATCGTAGATGATGGAGTACATATGCATATCTACACCTTCTTTATCAGCCAAACGACGGGCTGCCTGTGACGGACGAACCTGGAATCCGACGATGATTGCATCTGAAGCAGAAGCCAATGTTACATCCGATTCGGAAATAGCACCTACCGCTTTATGAATGACATTCACCTGAATTTCTTCAGTGGTCAACTTAATCAGGGAGTCTGACAACGCTTCCACCGAACCGTCTACGTCACCCTTAACGATCACATTCAATTCCTTGAAGTTACCAACTGCGATACGACGGCCAATTTCAGCCAAAGTCAGCAACTTGTTGGTTCGTAAACCTTGTTCACGTTGCAATTGCTCGCGTTTGTTTGCAATTTCACGGGCTTCTTGTTCTGAGTCAAGCACATGGAAATTATCACCTGCTTGTGGAGCTCCATTTAAACCAAGAATTAATACTGGTTCTGAAGGACCTGCTTCTTTAACGCGTTGACCGCGTTCATTGAACATCGCTTTGATACGACCATGATTGGTTCCTGCAATAACAATATCGCCCATACGAAGTGTACCGTTATCAACCAAAACTGTTGCAATATATCCACGACCCTTATCCAAAGAAGATTCAATAACTGAACCGGTCGCTTTTCTGTTTGGATTGGCCTTCAGGTCAAGCATTTCTGCTTCCAAAAGTACTTTTTCCAATAGTTCCTTAACATTTAAACCTTGTTTGGCTGAAATATCCTGAGATTGATATTTACCACCCCAATCTTCAACCAGGTAGTTCATCTGAGCCAGTGCTTGTTTAATCTTTTCTGGATCAGCATGGGGTTTGTCCACTTTATTGATGGCAAAAACCATGGGTACATTGGCAGCTGCTGCGTGATTGATGGCTTCAATGGTCTGAGGCATCACGTCGTCATCGGCTGCAACAATGATAATTACAATATCTGTTACTTTGGCACCACGTGCACGCATAGCGGTAAACGCTTCGTGACCTGGAGTATCGAGGAACGTAATTTTTCTGCCATCGGCAAGTTTCACGTTATATGCTCCGATATGCTGGGTAATACCTCCGGCTTCACCGGCAATTACATTGGCTTTACGGATATAATCAAGCAAAGAAGTTTTACCGTGGTCAACGTGTCCCATCACCGTTACAATCGGAGGACGTGGCAACAAATCTTCAGGTGCATCGATCTCTACCTGGATGGCTTCCATAACTTCTGCACTGACATATTCGGTTTTAAAGCCAAATTCATCTGCTACGAAGTTGATGGTTTCTGCGTCCAAACGTTGGTTGATAGAAACCATCTGGCCGATGCTCATACAGGTTGAAATTACTTTGACAACAGGTACATCCATCATGCTGGCCAAATCGTTAACGGTCACAAATTCCGTGATTTTAATCACTGCATTGTCTTCGCGTTCACGTTCAGCGTCTTCCATACGACGTTGTGAGCCGGCTTCCCGTTTTTCTTTACGGTATTTTGTTCCTTTTTTAGGCTTCGATGTTAAACGGGCAAGTGTTTCTTTTACTTGCTTAGATACGTCCTCGGTGCTTATTTCAGATTTTAAAACTGGCTTTTTAAGTCTGGATTTTAATTCCTGATTGGCCTGAGCAGGACGAGGTGTGTTTGTTCCACTTGGTTGTGGTTCATTTACTTTAACTTTTCCGTCTTTGATGCGGCTCCGTTTCTTCTTTTTAGCATCCGCAGCAGCAGCTGATAATCCTTGTTCAGATTTATCTGCCAGAATAGGCTTAGCTATGGTCGAAGTCTGTACACCTGGAATGGGTCGGGTTTTAACATCAGCTGGATGAGCCGATCTTTGATTGCGATCGCTTTGTATTTTTTCTTCGCGTTCTTTGCGTTTTTCGGCCTGAGTCTTTTTCTTAGGTCTGGTAGATTGATTCAAAGCATCCAAATCAATGGTTTTTATAACCTTGATGTTGGTCTCCAAACTTTTTATACCAATCTTAAATAATTCAGGTTCAACTCGAACTGCTTTTTCTTCCTGTGCTTCAATTTCGGCTACAGGTTCAACTTTCTTTTTATGTACTTCGGGTTTATTGACCTTCTGAACAGGTTTTGACAATTCTGTATGTTCTTGTTTAACAAAGACTTTTTCTACCTGGGGTTTCGGTGCTGAAAGGATCACTGGCTTTTCAGCTTCAGCTACTTTTTCATGTTTTACCTTTTCTTCAGGTTTTGCGACTTCCACGACCTCAACGGGTTTAACGGGTTCAGCAACATGAACAGGTTCTGCTGGTTGAACATGTTCGACTACTGGTGATGCAATTATTTCAATAGGCGCAGCAACAGAAGGTGTTGGGGTAACTTCTTCTACAACTTCAACCTTTATTTCAGGTTTGGGTTGTTCATGAATGATGATTTCCGGCTTTGGTTCCGGAATCGATTTTTCTTCCGGTTTATGCTTTCTGTTAATAGCATCGAGATCAATGGTGCCTACATGCTTAATTTGGGGACGTAAGTCTACGACGTCTTCCTCGATATGGTGAATAACCGGTTTAACTTCTTCAACAGGAGTTTCAACAGGGGTTTCCGTTTTAGGTTTATCACGGTTGGTGCGTTCATGAACCAAACGTTCAGCCTCTTGTTTCAGCGACATATCCTGGCTGAATTCTTTTACCAATATTTCGTATTCATCTTCTGTGATCTTCGTGTTGGGATTGTTTTCCACCACGTGACCCCTTTTCTGCAGAAAATCCACCAGTGTAGACATTCCCACATTCAAATCTCTTGTTACCTTATTTAATCGAATCGACATAAATTGGGTTTAAAAATAAAAAACTAAAAACAGAGGCAGAACGTTTTTCTGCATAAACCGAACGGAGTCTATTCTTCAAACTCAGCACGTAAAATCCCCAACACTTCATCAACAGTACTTTCTTCCAGGTCGGCTTTTTCAATCAAGTCTTCACGAGGTATGGCCAAAACATTCTTAGCTGTATCACAGCCCAGTTTTTTCAATGCTTCAATAACCCATACATCTATTTCATCCTTGAATTCATCCAAATAAATATCATCATCCTCAATTTCGTCTGTTTCGCGGAATACATCAATGGTATAACCGGTCAACATAGAGGCAAGTTTAATGTTCATACCGCCTTTACCGATTGCCAAAGAAACTTCTTCAGGTTTCAAAAAGACTTCTGCTTTATTATTTTCTTCATCCAGACGGATGGAAGATATTTTGGCAGGACTCAATGCTCTTTGAATAAAGAGATTGATATTTGAGGTATAATTGATAACATCAATATTTTCATTGCGTAATTCGCGAACAATACCATGGATACGAGCGCCTTTTACTCCGACACAAGCACCTACCGGGTCAATACGTTCGTCGTAGGACTCTACGGCTACTTTAGCTCTTTCTCCAGGGATGCGGGCAACTTTCTTTATCAGGATAAGTCCTTCGTGAATTTCAGGAACTTCCAGTTCGAACAGGCGTTCAAGAAATACTGGAGATGTTCTGGAAAGTATAATCTTGGGATTGTTGCTTTTGTTTTCAACGCGTTCAACGACTGCACGTACGCTTTCGCCCTTGCGGTAAAAATCGGATGGGATCTGTTCACCTTTGGGCAGTAACATTTCATTTCCTTCGTCGTCCAAAAGTAAGATTTCTTTTTTCCAGATTTGATATACTTCCGCGCTAACAATCTGTCCGACACGGTCAACAAATCTATTGTATAAACTATCTTTCTGAAGTTCAAGAATTTTGGAAGCAAGTGTCTGTCTAAGATTCAGCACTGCACGACGCCCAAAATCAGCAAAATGCACTTCATCAGTCACATCTTCACCAACTTCAAAGTCAGCATCAATTTTCTTTGCTTCACTCAGTTTAATCTGTAAATTTTCATCTTCCAGAGCAGCATCTTCAACGATTTGACGGTTACGCCAGATTTCAAAATCGCCCTTATCCGGATTGATGATGACGTCGTAATTTTCATCGGTACCGAACATCTTTGCCAGAACATTGCGAAAAGATTCTTCCAGAACGCTTACCATTGTGGGGCGATCGATGTTTTTCAATTCCTTGAATTCTGCAAAGGTATCAATCAAACTGATTGTTTCAACTTTCTTAGCCATTGGTTGATTTGATATGTTTATGTATTCTTTTAATTTAAAATCAGGAAAAGCGGATTAAATATTTAACCGATTTAACTTCGGCATGAAGATGCAGCTCATCAACATCCATAGTCATCGTCTTTTTACTGTTTTCCACTTTCACTTTACGGGTTACTGTCAGATTGAAGCTATCCTGATCGACACTTTTCAAAATACCGGAGATTTTCAATCCGGCTTTGGTTATGACTTCAACTTCGTCACCTACATGTATTTCATATTGCTTTAGCACCTTAAAAGGTTGACCCAAACCAGCTGAGCCAACTTCTAAAAAGAAATCTTCTTTTTCGCGGTCAAGCTTGGATTCAATAAATTTACTCAAATCGGCACAATCATCGATGTTGATGTCGCCAGTTTCCGATTCAAAATCGACAAAAATTTCGTTTTCAGAGTTGATTCTTACATCAACCAAAAAGAAGGGTGTATTTTCCATCCACTCTTCAACAGCTTGAATTACAGTGTCCTTTTGTACCATTAGTTCCGTTTTAAGAATAAAATAGGGGAACCCTCGCTCCCCTCACTTCCTCTTAACAGCCGCAAAGATACGAAGATTCAGCACTTTTACAAAAAAAATAGTACAAATATGCAGATGCCCAGTCAAGTAAACACCAATAATTTGTAAATCACCTAAAAAAAAACCACCCCAAAAGGAGTGGCTTTTTCAAATATTTAAAACAGACGACTACAATTCACCAGCTTCTGCTTTTTTCATCATTGCTTCGTTAGCTGTGATAGCGACTTCAACACGACGGTTTTGAGAACGTCCGGCTTCAGTCTCGTTGGTTTGAACCGGAGATGTTTCGCCCATACCTTTCGTTGTGATACGACTTGAACTAACGCCCTGAGCTACTAGATAATTTTTAACTGCATTGGCACGATTTTCAGATAAAGTCTGATTCATGGCATCTGAACCAACATTGTCGGTATGACCATAAATCGTAACGTTGGTATCCGGATAGTCCTTCAAAGTCTGAGAAAACTTTGTTAACGCTGTTTTAGAAGATGCACTCAAATCAGATTTGCCGGTATTAAATAAGATACCTGAAGCAAATGTTACTTTAATGCCCTCATCTATACGTTCAACTGCTGCATTTGCGCCCAATTCAGCTTCCAATTCAGCAGCTTGTTTATCCATATGTTTCCCAATCAAAGCTCCAGTCGTACCGCCGACAGCAGCACCTGCAATTGCACCAATAGCCGTATTTCCGACCAATTTACCTACACCAGCTCCAATAGCAGCACCGGCAACAGTACCAATGGCGCCACCTTTAAGGGCATTCGACATAGATTTACAACCGGAAAAAACCAATGAGACGCTCAATAAGCTAACTACCAATAAACGTGTACCTTTCATAATGATAAAATTTTAAATGACTATTTATTTATTATGCTAAAACTCTATGGACAAAAGTACGGTTTTTTTTAATATCAAAATGATAATAAAGCATTCCTTTTAAAAATTGTGGAGAGTCAATCTCACCTGATTATCAGCAAAAATCACTACCTTTGTGCCTCAAAAACTTTTTAATTAACAAATTAAGGTTATAATAGTTCAAAGGTATGAGTAAAAAAGCAATGTTGATGATCCTTGACGGTTGGGGCATGGGACATCATGGTAAAGAAGACGTTATCTACAACACCCCCACCCCTTACTGGAATTCCTTGTTGGAAAAATATCCACATTCACAGCTTCTGGCATCCGGCGAAGACGTTGGACTACCTGACGGTCAGATGGGTAACTCAGAAGTAGGTCACTTGAATATTGGTGCCGGACGTGTCGTTTATCAAGATTTGGTAAAGATAAATAAAGCATGCCGCGAAAATAGTATCCTGCAAAATCCGGAAATCATTCGTGCATATACCTATGCAAAGGAAAACAACAAACAAATCCACTTTTTGGGACTTGTTTCTGATGGTGGCGTGCACAGTTCACTGGAACACCTGTTCAAACTCACAGATATTGCTAAAGAATACGGCATTGAAAAATCATTCGTTCATTGTTTCATGGACGGTCGTGACACGGATCCCCGCAGCGGAAAAGCTTTTATCGAAAGCCTGGAAGCACATCTGGCCAAGAACTCTGGCGTAATCGCATCCATCATTGGCCGTTATTACGCCATGGATCGCGACAAACGCTGGGAACGTGTCAAAGAAAGTTATGACTTGCTTGTAAATGGCGCTGGTACATCATCCACCGACATGGTTCAATCCATTCAGGATTCCTACGATGCCGGAGTAACGGATGAATTCATCAAAGGCATTGTACATGTAGATGCAAATGGAAAGCCCATTGCCAAAATTGAAGAAGGTGATGTTGTTATCTTTTTCAACTACAGAAACGACAGGGCTAAAGAACTCACTATTGTCCTAACGCAACAAGACATGCCGGAATTTGGCATGAAGACTTTGCCTCTCCAATACTTTACCATGACTCCTTACGATGAAAAATTCAAAGGACTACATATCATCTTTGATAAGGATAATGTTCAGAAGACCTTGGGTGAAGTCGTATCGCAATCAGGAATGACTCAATTGCGCATTGCTGAAACCGAAAAATATGCACACGTTACTTTCTTCTTTTCCGGTGGTCGTGAGAAAAATTTCGAGGGTGAAGAGCGCATCTTAATCCCTTCACCAAAGGTTGCCACGTATGACCTGAAACCAGAAATGAGCGTTTACGAAGTGGCTGATGCTTTAGAAGAAGCGATTAACAGCGAGAAATTCGATTACATCACGGTCAATTTCGCAAACGGAGATATGGTGGGTCATACCGGCATTTACGAAGCCATCCAGAAAGCGGTTATAGCCGTAGATGCGTGCGTAGCCAAAGTGGTTGAAGCTGCCAAAGCCAAAGATTACGAGGTTATCATCATTGCCGATCATGGGAATGCAGACAACGCTGTAAACCTGGACGGCTCTGCCAATACCGCTCACTCACTTAACCCTGTTCCATTTGTTTACGTGACTAAAAATTCTTCAGCCAAAGTTTCCGATGGAATCCTGGCAGACGTTGCCCCTTCTATTTGCCACATCCTGGGCGTAGCACAACCTGAAGAGATGACAGGTAAGTGTTTAATCAACGATTAATATTCAACATTATTAATAAGGAGGAGCCGGTTAATGCCCGGTTCCTCTTCTTTTATATATGCTTCAGATAAAAGATACACTCATTAGCCTCGACCTGATTGAACAGCAATTTTGTTGCAATCTGGCACACTGCAGGGGAAATTGCTGCGTAGAAGGCGATTCCGGAGCCCCTGTGGAACTGGACGAAATTATTCAGCTGGAAAACGCCTTGCCTGACATCTGGGAAGATCTTTCACCAGAGGCTAAAACCTTGATAAAAAGTCAGGGAGTCGCTTATGCCGATCGGGACGGTGAAATGGTGACCAGCATTGTGAATGGCAAGGACTGTGTCTTTACCTGTTACGATGAAAACGGTACATGCTTCTGTGCCGTTGAAAAAGCCTGGCGGGCCGGATACATTTCTTTTATGAAACCAATATCTTGCCATCTTTATCCTGTCAGGGTGAAAAAATTTGCAGATTTCACCGCCGTAAACTATCAGGAATGGAGCATTTGCTCAGGCGCCAGACTCTACGGACAACAATTGGGCTTACCGGTCTATCAGTTTCTGAAAGAACCACTTATCCGCAAATTCGGGCAGGAGTGGTACGATGAGCTTTGTGAAGCTGCCATCCTGCTGAATGAAGGAATGAAAACTCAAGAGTAAAAAAGGTCTGAAAAGGATAATTTTGACTAGCCCATAAAAACAGATGGCCTCTAAATTTAGAGGCCATCTGTTTTTATATCCTGAAATGAAGCATTTACTGCATATCGGATTCTTATTTTCTAGTCGTACGTTTGCGTTCGTTTTCATCAAGAATAATCTTGCGCATACGCATATGTTTCGGTGTAACTTCAACATATTCATCTTCCTTGATGTATTCGAGTGCCTCTTCCAATGAGAAAACAATTGGAGGAGGTAAAGTAGCTTTATCATCCGTACCGGAAGCACGAACATTGGACATCTTTTTGGTTTTGGTTACATTGATCACCAAATCACCTTCTTTGGTACTCTCACCAACTACCTGTCCTGAATAAACATCTTCTCCGGGGAAAATAAAGAAACGACCGCGATCTTTCAGCTTATCCATTCCGTAAGAAACAGACGTTCCGGTTTCGATGGCAATCATGGATCCGTTTTCACGCTTATCGATATCGCCTTTATAAGGTTGATATTCTTTGAAACGATGGGCCACAACAGCTTCACCTGCAGAAAGAGTCATCAACACTCCACGCAATCCGATGATACCACGGGAAGGCATAATGAAGTCCATGTGAACACGTTCGTTTTTGGTTTCCATCATGGTCAGTTCACCCTTACGACGAGTAACAGCATCAATCATTTTGCTGGCACTTTCTTCCGGGCAATTTATGGTTATTTCTTCGATTGGTTCGCATTTCCGACCGTCAATTTCCTTGAAAATTACACGGGGCTGACCTACCTGAAGCTCATATCCTTCGCGACGCATGGTTTCAATCAAAACAGACAAGTGCAATACACCGCGGCCAAAGACAGTCCAAATATCAGATTCTGTACTTTTTTCAACACGCAAAGCGAGGTTCTTGTCCAATTCTTTCATGAGGCGATCATGGATGTGACGGGAAGTCACAAATTTACCGTCTTTTCCAAAGAATGGAGAATTATTGATGGTAAAGACCATACTCATGGTCGGTTCATCTATGGCAATTGGTTTCAGTGCTTCAGGTTCCAAAAGATCGGCAATAGTATCACCAATTTCAAAGCCCTCTATACCAACTACAGCACAAATATCACCAGAACCCATTTCGGTACAGCGTTTTCGGCCGAAACCAACAAATTCATGCAATTCCTTGATTCGGCATTTTGAAATAGAACCATCCCGTTTAACAAGACTGACGTCCATGTTTTCCTTCAGCGTACCACGATGTATACGACCAACTGCTATACGACCAACATAGGATGAATAATCCAACGAGGTGATCAGCATTTGAGGGGTACCTTCCATCTGTGTAGGTGCAGGTATATGTGAAATAACAAGATCCAATAAATAGGTGATGTCTTCCGTTTCATTTCTCCAGTCGTCAGCCATCCAGCCTTTTTTGGCAGAACCGTAACAGGTAGGAAAATCAAGTTGGTTTTCCGTTGCATTCAAACTGAACATCAAATCAAATACAGCTTCCTGCACTTCTTCGGGACGACAGTTGGGTTTATCCACCTTATTAATACATACGATAGGTTTCAAACCAATTTCCAGCGCTTTCTGTAAAACGAAGCGGGTTTGTGGCATAGGACCTTCAAAAGCGTCAACGAGCAAAATAACACCATCAGCCATATTAAGCACACGTTCTACCTCACCACCAAAATCCGCGTGACCCGGAGTATCGATGATATTGATTTTTGTACCTTTATAATTAATGGAAACGTTCTTCGAAAGAATAGTGATACCTCTTTCGCGTTCAAGCTCGTTATTGTCGAGAATTAATTCTCCGACGGTTTCATTACTTCTGAACAATTGACCAGCTAGCAACATCTTGTCAACAAGTGTTGTTTTACCATGATCTACGTGAGCGATAATTGCGATGTTTCTAATGTCTTGCATCCTATTGTTTTAACTCTTTTCTACCTATTAAACCTTATTGGCCACAAAAGTAGTTGTTTTTTTGCACAAAATCGTTGTTTATATAAAAGTATTGTCTACTTTTGTGGCCTTATTTGATTCAATTCACAATAATAACTCAATTTTTATGTATTTAACCCCAGAAAAAAAGCAAGAAATCTTCGGTCAATACGGAAAGTCTAACACTGACACTGGTTCTCCCGAGTCCCAGGTAGCATTGTTTTCCTATCGTATCAACCATTTGACTGGTCACCTCAAGTCAAATCACAAAGATCATAGCACAGAACACGCCCTAAGAATCATCATTGGTAAACGTCGTCGTTTACTTGATTACCTGAAAGAAAAAGATATTGAAAAATATCGTTCACTTATCAAGGAATTGGGCATCAGACGTTAGTCATCTGATTATCGCAAAAAAAAGCCGTACTCGAAAGAGCAACGGCTTTTTTTTATATCTTTGAACGATTTTTTTAGAAAAAATCAGCATTCATTATATATAGAGGAATATCTGAAGGTACTAATTTACAAATCCTAATCTATTGCCATGAGTTTAGAAATCAAAGAAGTTCAATCTACCAAGGAACTAAAGGCTTTCGTTGAATTTTCACTGAAACTTTATAAGAATAATCCATGTTACGTTCCATCTCTAACCTTTGATGAAATAAACACTTTTAATCCAAAAAAGAACCCGGCTTTTGATTTCTGCGAATCTGCCCGCTTTGTCGCTATTAGGGACGGTGAAATTGTAGGACGTATTGCTGGAATTATTAATCACGAAGTGAATGATTTTTGGAAACAAGATCATGCCCGATTTGGTTGGTTTGACGTTATTGACGAACAGGAAGTAACGGAAGCGCTCCTTGAAACAGTTAAGGTCTGGGCAAAAGCCAAAGGAATGAGTGCATTGAAAGGGCCATTAGGCTTTACAGACCTGGATCATGAAGGAATGTTGGTAGAGGGTTTTGAAGAGATGGGTACTTTTGCCACCATTTACAACTACCCATACTACCCAAAACATTTTGAAAAGCTTGGATATCGCAAAGACGTCGATTGGAAAGAGTATCAGATAACATTACCGGAAATTATTCCCGAACGTTATACGAGAATGGCTGCCATTGTTTCCACAAAATATGAATTACGCACGGTCAAATTTAAGAAGTCCGGCGATTTGATTAAAGTCTACGGTGAAAAAATATTCAAACTCTGGAACGATACCTACAAAGTCCTTTACGGCTTCGCACCATTAACAGGCAGGCAAGTTCAATACTACATCAAGATGTACCTTTCTTTTGTCCGCCCTGATCTGGTAAGTATTATTGTTGACAAAGACGATAATGTGGTGGGCATGGGTATAGCCATACCGTCGCTGAGCAAGGCTTTTCAGAAAGCGAAAGGGAAAATACTACCCTTCGGTTTCATCTATTTACTGAATGCGCTACGCAAGAATGATATTGTAGACCTTTATTTAATGGGCATACATCCGGATTATCAGGGCAAAGGTCTTAATTCAATGATCTTTGCAGATTTGGTTCCCATTTTTATCAAGAATGGCTATAAATTGGCAGAAACAAACCCTGAGCTCGAAGAAAACGGACGTATCCAGCAGTTATGGTCGGATTTCAACCCACGCCAACACCGCAGACGAAGAGTTTATATCAAGGAATTCTAAAGACCTCATCGTTACACTGAAAACGGTGAGTACCTTTCCTTTAAATTCCGGTAAATTGGAATAAAAAAAGTGAACTTTCAAAAAAAGACAGTGTTTTTTTAGCCAGTTTCTTAGTACATTTGCGAAACGATCCCAGAAATAATTTGACAATCTATGGAAGAACTGATCGCAACACCACCCACTACCGGGAGTTACGAAGACGAAAATATTATTACGCTTGAATGGCAGGAGCATATCCGTCGCCGTCCTGGTATGTACATCGGAAAGCTCGGCGACGGAAATTCTGCAGATGACGGTATTTATGTTCTGTTGAAAGAAGTCCTGGACAACAGCATTGATGAATTTATGATGGGCAATGGCAGAACGATAGAAGTCGTTGTCAAAGAAGGTTTTGTGTCCGTTCGCGACCATGGCCGAGGAATTCCTTTGGGCAAAGTCGTGGATGTTTCCTCCAAAATGAACACCGGAGCTAAATACGACTCCAAGGCTTTTAAAAAGTCAGTCGGACTAAATGGAGTCGGTATAAAAGCGGTCAATGCACTTTCCTCCTTTTTTCGCATTCAAAGTTTTAGGGATGGTGAAACGAAATGTGTGGAATATTGCCGGGGAGTCATTACAGAAGAATCCAACAAACAATCAACGACTGAAACCAACGGAACTCTAACAGAATTTATGCCGGATGTTCATATATTTCAGAGTTACACCTACCAGGACGGATATATAGAGACATTACTCAAAAACTACGTTTTCCTGAATTCCGGTCTGATCATCTATTTTAACGACAAGAAGTTTCTTTCCAAGAACGGACTGGTTGATTTACTCAATGAAAACATTACTTCGGAACCTTTATACCCCATCATTCACTTGCAAGGTGAAGATATTGAGGTCGCTTTTACCCATGGAAATCAATACGGGGAAGAATATTATTCCTTTGTAAACGGACAACATACCACACAAGGTGGAACGCATCAGACTGCTTTCCGGGAAGCGTTATCCCGTACCATTAAGGAATTTTACAATAAAAACCACGATTACTCGGATATCCGGATGGGTATCATCGCAGCTGTTAGCATCAAAGTGGAAGAACCGGTTTTTGAGTCACAGACCAAAACCAAGCTTGGTTCAAGGGATATGGGTCCAAACGGTCCAACGGTGACAAAATTTATCAGTGACTTTCTTAAAAAAGAACTGGACAACTACCTTCATAAAAATGGAGATGTATCCGAGGCTTTACTTCGAAAAATAGCTGAATCGGAAAAAGAACGAAAAGCCATAGCAGGGGTTACAAAATTAGCCAGAGAGCGTGCAAAGAAATCCAATTTACACAATAAAAAGCTGCGTGATTGCCGGTTTCATTTCAACGATGCAAAGGGCGAAATGCTTGAAGAAACCAGCATATTCATCACAGAGGGCGATTCGGCAAGTGGTTCAATCACTAAAAGCCGGGATGTAAATTATCAGGCTGTATTTAGCTTAAGGGGTAAACCTTTGAATTCTTTTGGAATGACCAAAAAAGTGGTTTATGAGAATGAAGAGTTCAATCTTCTGCAAGCTGCCTTAAATATTGAAGATGGTCTGGAAGACCTGAGATACGGTAAAGTCATTATTTCTACCGATGCCGATGTGGACGGAATGCATATCCGCCTGCTACTGATGACCTTTTTCCTGCAATTTTTTCCGGAACTGATTAAGAAAGGTCATGTTTACATTTTACAGACTCCTTTGTTCCGGGTTAGAAATAAAAAAGAAGCGCGCTATTGTTACAGCGAAGAAGAACGTCTTCAGGCCATCGAAGCGCTGGGACCAAATCCTGAAATTACCCGATTTAAAGGGTTAGGCGAAATTTCACCCGACGAATTCAAACATTTCATAGGCAAAGACATCCGGTTGGATCGCGTCAGCTTAAGAAAGGAAGACCTTGTGAAGGAACTTCTTGAATTTTACATGGGTAAAAACACTTCTGAACGTCAGAATTTCATCATCGACAACCTGGTTGTAGATGAGGAAGAACTTTAATGAGTCAATTATGAAAACAGCCATTTTTCCTGGCACCTTTGACCCTTTTACGCTGGGACATTCTTCAGTTGTAAGACGGGGCTTACGACTTTTTGATCATATTATTATAGCAGTTGGAGTGAACGACAACAAGCAGACCATGTTTACGCTGGATGAACGGCTGAAACAAATTAAGGCCTGTTTTCCCAATGAACCGAGGGTTAAAGTTTGTTCGTACGAAGGGATGACCGTCGATTTTGCCCGTAAAGAAAATGCAGGTTTTATCATTCGTGGGGTTCGTTCACTAGCTGACTTTGAATACGAACGCCTCCTTTCGGATGTCAATCAGAAAATTTCTGACATCGATACCGTCCTCTTATTTACCGAACCGGAATACTCCAGCATACAATCCAATGTCGTGAGGGAATTCCTCAAATACAATCAGGATATCAGCGCTTTTGTCCCATCTGCCATCATCGAACTTTTGAAAAAATAAAATAATGAAGAAAACCATTCTTTGCCTTTCCTGGATTTTTCTACTTACCCCATCACTTATCGCCCAATTTGCAAATTCACCGGCAGAACAAAAAATGAATATGGTAATGTATGCCATTAAGAATTTATACGTCGATGAAATTGATGCCAATAAACTGGTTGAAGATGGCTTGCGTGGCATGATAAAGGAGTTGGATCCGCATTCTGCCTACATGACTATCGATGAAGTCAAAGAAATGAATGAGCCATTACAGGGAGGCTTCGATGGTATTGGAATCTCATTCAATATGATGAAAGATACTCTTTTCGTGATAGAGGTCATATCTGGCGGTCCCTCAGAAAAAGTCGGTTTACTTCCTGGTGACCGCATCATCAATGTCGATGGAAAACCCATTTCAGGTGTCAAAATGTCTAATACAGATGTTATGAAACGATTGAAAGGTCCAAAGGGTACAACGGTTATAGTCTCTATTAAACGCCGTGGGTTCGAAGGCTTAAAAGACTTTAGCATTATCAGGGATAAAATTCCTATTTACAGCATGGATGCAGCCTTTATGGTTGACAAAAATACAGGATACATCAGACTGAACCGTTTTGGTGCGACCACTGTGGATGAATTCAATCAGGCATTTGCCGATTTGAAAAACCAGGGAATGACCCAGCTTGTACTTGATCTTCAATCCAATGGCGGAGGTTTCCTGAACGCAGCCACCGATTTAGCCGATCAGTTTCTTTCGTTAGGAAAATGCATAGTTTATACGCAAGGCCTTCACAATGCCCGCCAAGAGACTGACGCAACGGCAATAGGTTGCTTTGAAAAAGGAAAACTGGTTATTCTGATTGATGAATATTCAGCTTCAGCCAGTGAGATTTTATCGGGAGCCATTCAGGATTGGGACAGGGGACTGGTTATTGGCCGCAGAAGCTTTGGCAAAGGACTTGTTCAGCGTCCGATTCCTCTTCCGGATGGTTCGATGTTGAAACTGACTGTTTCGCGTTATTTCACACCCAGTGGTCGTTTTATTCAAAAACCCTACGAGAATCTGGAAAACTATAGCAAAGATTTGATTGAAAGGTATAACCGCGGCGAGATGTCCAATTCGGACAGCATCCATTTCCCGGATTCTCTTCGTACCAGCACGTTGGTTAACAAACGAACCATCTATGGAGGTGGAGGTATCATGCCTGATGTCTTTGTGCCGATGGACACTATGAGTTTTACCAACTTACATAGGACATTGGCCTCTTCGGGTATCATGAATCGCTTCAGCATTCAATATGTTGACGAGCATCGTTCGGAACTGAATACCAAATATCCAACCATGGATAAATTCATCCAGGAATTCAGTGTTGACGATAGTATGGTAAATCAAATGATCCGTATGGATGAATCTGAAAAAATAACCATCAAAGTAGAAGATAAAAACTCTGATAGTTCTGATCTCAAGAAGCAACTTGTACCTACTGCAAAATTTGAAAAAAGAACATTTATAGAAACAGACCGCAGCTCTGATAATTCTCTTATTAAGAAGCAACTAAAAGCTTTTATGGCCAGAGACTTAGGAAAAAGCGCAGATTACTACAAAGTTATGTGGACTGAAAACGAATCACTGATGGAAGCATTGCGTATTCTGAATGAAAAGAAAACGTACGACGAACTTTTAAAAAGAAAATAATTTAGCAAACCCCGATTGATATGAGCGTTATTGATAAAATCATTCAAAACAAAACCACCGCTTTTTCATTTGAGTTATTACCTCCATTGAAAGGTAATTCCATAGATAGTGTTTACAAAACAATAGACACTTTGCTTGAGTTTGAACCCAAGTACATCAACATTACAACACATCGGAGCGAAATGGTCTATCACGAGCTGCCGAACGGGCTTTTTGAACGGGTAGCTGAACGTCATCGTCCTGGTACGGTTGCCATTGCAGCTGCCATTCAGAACAAATACAAAATTCCGGTAGTGCCTCATGTTTTGTGCAGTGGGTTTACGGAAAGTGAAACGGAATATGTCTTGATGGACCTGCAATTTCTGGGTATACAGGATGTACTGCTTTTACGCGGTGATAAGGCCAGAAACGACAAGGCTTTTGTTCCTACCGGACATGCTCATGCAACGGACTTGCAAGAGCAGGTGAATGCCTTTAATGAAGGTGTATTTATTGATGGAGCCAGAATGAAAAAACTGCCTACGCCTTTTTCATACGGTATGGCTTGTTATCCGGAAAAACACGAAGAAGCGCCTAATTTAGCTTCTGACATTCATTGGGCGAAGCAGAAAGTGGATGCTGGTGCCTCTTATCTGGTGACTCAGATGTTTTTTGACAATCAGAAATATTTTGATTTTGTGGACGAATGTCGTGCAGCAGGAATCAATGTGCCTATCATTCCAGGGTTAAAGCCTATTACTTTTATGAATCAGATGACGGCTCTGCCGAAAATTTTTCATGTGGATTTGCCTGAGGCTTTTTCGGTGGAACTGGCTAAATGTAAGACGGATGCTGAGACGGTGGAAGTTGGGATTGAGTGGTGTGCTTTGCAGGCTAAGGGGCTAATAGATAAGGGGGTGCAGAGTTTGCATTTTTATTCGATGATGGCGACGCAGAGCGTCAGGAGAGTCGCAGAAAAAGTTTATTAATTATTTTTTTAATTAATATTTGGAAAAGGTTGTCTTGGAAAAGGCGGCCTTTTTTTTGCAATGATCTGAAGCGCTTCCAGCGTAAAGCGGCAGGGCCTCCTGCTCCGCTCGGCCGGCCTTGTGAAAGCTAGACTCCAGCACAAAAATCTAGTCACTGCGTGCCGTCGATATTTTGTATTGCCGGATTCGGCGCTTTTACGGCGGCCGGCCTCGAAGTCGCAGTCGACCCTGCCGCTTTACGCTTCACGCTTGTTGGATTAATTGCGATTATTGCTTGCTTTATGAATTAAATCTCTGGGATTGAATCAAAGATCTGGAAGAGTTCGGCGACGGTTTCGGCGCGAAGCATGGCGATACGGGTTTCGCGGAAATTGGGGATGCCCTTGAACAGGGGGGTTGCGGCGAGGTGTCTGCGAATATGGATAATGCCTCTTCGTTCATCCAATCTTCGTACACTTTGATCCACTTGCTGTTTCAAAATGTCAAGTTTCCATTTAAACGAATAAGGTATAATATTATCGTTTAGGGAACTATTCGTAAACGATTCTTCAATGTGCTTTCCGTGATTTAAAAAGTATTTCATTTCCTCGAAAATCCAGGGGTGTCCAATGCTGGCACGGCCTACCATAAGTGCATCCACTCCGGTTTCATCAAAACGTTTTTTGCAAATTTCGGGGGTGGTAATGTCTCCGTTTCCAATAATAGGGATGTGCATTCGGGGATTATTCTTTACATCGCCTATCAAAGACCAATCGGCCTCACCCGTATACATTTGTGCACGGGTGCGTCCATGAATGGCCAGGGCTGCGATGCCGCAATCCTGAAGTGCTTCGGCCAGTTCCACAATGATTTTTGAGTTATCATCCCACCCCAAACGGGTTTTTACTGTGACTGGAATTTTGACGGCATCAACTACCCTGCGGGTAATTTCCAACATTTTGGGGACATCCCTAAGCATTCCTGCTCCTGCTCCTTTTCCTGCAACTTTTTTTACCGGGCAACCAAAGTTTATATCCAGAATATTGGGATTGGCAGCTTCACTAATTTGTGCAGCTTCTGCCATGGCATCGGGAAACCGACCATAAATCTGAATAGCAACAGGACGCTCGTCATCACTGATCTGTAGCTTTTGCTGCGTTTTGTTTACATTGCGTATTAAAGCATCTGACGATATAAACTCCGTATAAACCATATCGGCTCCAAATCGTTTGCACATGAGGCGAAAAGAAGGATCTGTCACATCCTCCATCGGTGCAAGCATCAATGGGTATTTTCCTAAATCAAGATTTCCAATCTTCATAGTCTTACATTCAACTTCCCGGGAATAAACTATTTCTGGCTACCGGAAATCCCTGCAAAAGTATTGATTTTTAACCAATCGGACACCGTATGGTCGGAGAATTCGTTCATTTGTTGTATTTTTGTATTAAAATCAGGAACAGAAAAAATGCAACAAAATAAAACCATTCAACGCAAAGATTTTGAAATAATGGCCCCTGTTGGCTCTTATGAATCCTTGGCAGCAGCCTTTCAGGCAGGAGCCGATTCCGTTTATTTTGGGATAGAAAACCTGAATATGCGTTCAAAATCCTCCAACAATTTCACGATAGAAGATTTAAAAGCCATTGCAGCAACCTGCAAAGAACGAGGTTTACAAAGTTATCTGACAGTAAATACCGTTCTTTATGACAACGACTTGGGGCTGATGCAGCAAATAGTCGATGCAGCTAAACAAGCAGATGTTTCTGCCATTATTGCCGGAGACGTGGCCGTGATGTCCTATGCCAAACAAAAAGGCGTCGAAGTACATCTTTCCACCCAACTGAACATAGCCAATGTGGAAGCCCTTAAATTTTATGCTCAATTTGCGGATGTGGTGGTACTTGCCCGGGAGCTCAACCTGGATCAGGTAGCCGAAATTCACCATCAAATAATGGAACAAAACATTTGTGGACCAAAAGGCAAACTGATCCGAATTGAAATGTTTTGTCACGGAGCTTTATGTATGGCTGTTTCCGGCAAATGTTACCTCAGCCTTCACGAATACAATGTCTCAGCAAACCGAGGAGCCTGTGTGCAAATATGCAGACGAGGCTACACCGTCAAGGACAAAGAAACAGAGGTCGAACTGGATATTGACAACCATTACATCCTTTCGCCAAAAGATCTGAAAACCATCCACTTCATGAATAAAATGATGGATGCCGGAGTTCGAGTTTTCAAAATTGAGGGACGCGCAAGAGGTGCTGAATATGTAAAAACCGTTGTGACTTGTTACCGTGAAGCCATCGAGTCGCAACTTGAAAATACGTTTACAGAAGAAAAAATCAGGACTTGGGACGAAAAGCTATCCACTGTATTCAATCGCGGTTTCTGGGATGGTTATTACCTGGGGCAACGACTGGGTGAATGGACACACAAATACGGATCTTCAGCCACTAAAAAGAAAATACTGATAGGAAAAGGCATAAAATATTATTCCAAACTGAATGTGGCTGAATTCTTGATTGAAAGTCAAAGTCTCAGTGTTGGCGATGAAATACTGATAACAGGCCCCACTACCGGAGCCATTGAGACTGTTGTTGAAGAAATCCGGCTAGACTTGAAACCCGTTCAAAAAGCATCGAAGGGCGATCATATTTCCATTCCGCTGAAAGAAAAAATCAGACCTTCAGACAAATTGTATAAACTGGTAGAAGCCGAAAAGACTTTTATGTAATATTTTCACATTATTTTTTCAGTATATTAATATTTTATTTATATTTGTCAAAAATAATACGATGGAAAAATACAGTCTGAAATTTGAGGTACGGGATTACGAATGCGACCTTCAAGGTATCGTCAACAACGCAAATTACATGCATTATCTGGAACATGCCCGTCACGAATACATAAAAACCATTGGGCTCGATTTTTCTGAAATGCATGCTCAGGGAATAGACTTCGTGGTTGCCAGAATTGACATGGCATTTAAAACTCCCCTGAAGAGTGGCGACGAATTTATTGTAACTGTCGCTATGAAAAAGGAAGGCATCCGATGGATTTTTATTCAGGATATTCTTCGATTGCCCGATCAAAAGATAGTGGTTCGTGCAAAAGTAGACTCGGTTTCCATTATTAATGGTAAACTGGCAGACTACAAACCTCTTGACGAGATCTTTAGTCAGACGGAAGCCTGATATGGAGGAAGCCCTTCGATATAAAATTGCTCTTTCGCTTATTCCATCTTTAACCCCTGTAGAATCCAGACTTTTATTGGATTACTTCGGGTCAGCAGAAGCTGTTTTTTTAAAGGAAAACCTGGAACAAGCAGAAAGTTTAAATCCAAAAATACGGGAAAACATACTTCGTGGTGCAGCTTTGAAAAAAGCGGATGAAGAAATGGAGCTTATTGAAAAGCATCACATTCAGGTAAGGTTTATCGATGATGCTGACTACCCGAATCGTTTACGCGCATGCCCTGATGCACCTATTGTTTTATACAGCAAAGGTTTCAGCGACCTGAATGAGAAAAAAATAGTATCCATCGTTGGCACCAGACATGCTTCTGCCTATGGTAGAAGTCTGACTGAACATTTGATCCAGGATTTTGCGCGGGTTTATCCAGAAATGATCATCGTTAGCGGATTGGCCTACGGAATTGATATATGTGCACACAAAGCGGCTATGACAAACAACTTGAATACAGCGGCAGTACTGGCACATGGGCTTCATGAAGTCTATCCTGCACTTCATAGAGATATTGCCTCTAAAATCCTCTCTAATGGATCTCTTATTACAGAATTGCCATGGGGTACCCCTTCTGAGCCATGGCGTTTTGTGCAACGAAACCGTATTGTTGCCGGAATGTGTGATGCCTGTATTGTGGTAGAATCTGCAGATAAAGGTGGATCGCTTATCACTGCCCATATGGCAGCCGATTACAATCGGGATGTTTTTGCTTTTCCTGGGCGTAAATGTGATGAACACTCCAGAGGTTGTAACAAACTCATCAAAAAACAGGTAGCGAGACTAATAGAATCAGCTGAAGACGTTCTTTTGGAAATGAATTGGGATATTCCTCAAAAAAAGGCACAAAAACAAACCAAACTATTTCTGGATTTAAAGCCTGCTGAAGAAAACCTTTATTCGTATATGAAAATAGGTGAACTATATAACTGCAATCAATTGGCGATTCAGACCGATGTAAAAATTGGAGAAATTTTATCAAGCCTGATGCAACTTGAAATGATGGGTCTGGTTGAATCTATTCCCGGAGGATCATATTGTAAAAAAGACTAAAGTGTTCGGAATTCATAACCTTCCTGCAAAAGCCATTCAACGGCCTTTGGCATTGCAAAGCGCATATTGCGGTGAGCTTTAATCGAATCATGAAAAACAATAATTGAACCATTGCGCGTGTATTTTTTAACTCCATTCAGCACTCTTTGTTCTGATAAATCATTGTCGTAATCACGGGTTATAACATCCCATTGAATGACTTCAAACTTTTTTCTGATCTCTATAAGCTGAGCCAGACGCAATTCACCGTGAGGTGGTCTGAATAAAGTGCTATCGATACACTCAGAGGCCTTATTAATATTTTCCAGATAGGTTTTGGTTGAGGTAAAAAAACCACGTATATGATTGTAAGTGTGGTTACCTGTACGATGTCCACGCTTAAGGACTTCCTGATAAACTTCAGGATACTTCTCGACATTTTCGCCCACACAGAAAAAAGTAGCCTTTATCTGGTATTTATCTAAAACATCCAATACCCAAGGGGTAACCTCGGGTATTGGTCCATCATCAAAAGTTAGATAGATTATCTTTTCCTGACTGCACTTTCTCCACGTTACGCCTCTATAGGCGCAACGTAGAAAAGCAGGTAGTTGCTCAATTAACATTCATTCTACTGATTAGCTTGCGAACCTGCATTACTCATCTGAGATGCCTGCTGAAAAAGCTGTGCATGTTTTTGGAAGGCTTCCATATACGGTTTTGCATGTTCTTTATCGTATTGATCCATTGCGTATACGATGATCTGTAAAGTGGTTAGGTTTTCACGAACCAATTCACCTGCAGAAAGATACTGGTTGGGTTTCAATGAATAAGCCCAATCCAGATTTTCCATACTGACTTTTGCGCAATGTTTAATAACGGCCAGCGCTTTAGCAGGTTTCCCTAATTTGTAATAAAGCTCTGCCATTTCTGCATTGTTGTAGTTGGAAGGAACTGTAGTCATTGGAATAACTTTAAGGCTATAATTCAACACTTTTTCAGCTTTATCCATTTTTCCTTCTTCGAAAAGCGATTTAGCTAAAATAGTAAACATGGCACGATGCGTACGGCACATTCTGAGGTTGTTTTCGTCCAGATAAACTTTGGGATCCTGGATATTTCCCCAAAGGAATTTATGCATCATCATGTCATACATTTTATCTGTATTGACAGTCGGTTCACCATTCGTACTCTTAATAGGGGCAATCTTATAGGCTAACCCTTCTTGCAGGAAGGAACCTTTAAGTCCGAGGAACTGAGATTGCTCAACAGTCACTGCATAATAAATAGGACGTTTCCAATTGTTTTCCCTAAGCATTTCAAGAATCATCAGTTCCTGCTTACCCAGATAGGTTTTGTCTCCCAAATTAATTGTTATCTGAGGTACAATCTTATCAGCATATTTTGGCTCCAGATACTTGTTTTTCATTACCTGAGAAGCATTAATATCCATGTAGATTTTATTGGATGGAATAAAATCAAACTTTTCATCGTAACCCGGAATCTGTTTGTAACGGGGATCCTCTGTTTCAATCCATTGCATGGCCATATCCAGACTGATAGAATCATCCGTCAATTTGATGATACGTCCAATATCCCTTTTACCATTGGAATACATGGCTGGTGTCCATTTAATGGGTAAAGCCTCTGATTGGTAATAAGGTCGGCGCATTTGACTTACATACCAGTCTGTCTGAAAGTAACTTAAATTACAAACACGAACATCGGTTCTAACACCTTCCACTTCCTGAATATACCAGAGAGGGAATGTATCGTTGTCGCCATTGGTAAATATCACGGCATTCTTGTCGCATGATACCAGATAATTATAGGCAAAATCACGGCATGTAGTACGGTTTGAACGATCATGGTCATCCCAGTTTTGGGTAGCCATCAATGTGGGTACACATAGACAAAGTAAACTTGCAGCAATGGCTGATGGAGTTTCAGGAAGTATCTTCCTAAACGCACGTACCAGAACAGGTACACCAAGACCTATCCAAATGGTAAAGGCATAGAACGAACCAGCATAAGCATAATCTCTTTCACGAGGTTGAAGCGGAGTCTGATTCAAATAAAGGAGAATAGCCAAACCTGTCATAAAAAACAACAGGAAGGTTAACCAAAAGCCCTGAAGACCTTTGTCACCTTTAGATGTTTGGTATAGAATACCCAATATTCCGAGCAACAAGGGAAGCAGAAAATACTTGTTGTGACCTTTGTTGTTTTGCATTTCGGAAGAAAGATTGGACTGATCGCCTACTAAAAACTGATCAATTGCATTAATACCTGAAATCCAATTCCCATTTTGAATTTCACCATTTCCCTGAATATCGTTTTGACGTCCGGCAAAATTCCACATGAAATAACGCCAGTACATGAAATTAACTTGATAATTAAGGAAATAAGTCAGATTTTCAACCATAGTGGGTTTTTGAACCGTTTGAGTCTGACCACAATGATCAATGGTCACGGTTTCACCTTTAAAATGGCTCCACATTTTATACGCTTCTACGTGTGCGGGAACTTTACTGTACATTCTAGGAAAAAACATATTGCACTGGCTCACCATTTCAGGCTTTTCATTGTAACCGGTAATCATATATTTATCCTTTTCACCTGGAGTTTCTTTGGCTTTTTGATTCCACATGGGGCCACCCTTTTTATAAACAGGCACACAATTGTTGCCTTCGGCTTTCCAGGCAACATCTGAAGCAAAAGTTTCACCATAAATCAGTGGTGTTTCACCGTATTGTTCGCGGTTCAAATATCGCTCCAACGTAAACATATTATTGGGCGAATTCTGATCCATTGGAGGTTGTGCATTGGAACGGATAACTGTTACTCCATAACTGGAATAACCAATCAACATCACCATCAAGGTTAATAGCAAAGTGTTCATCAGACGAGGATTAAGACCTTTCCAGAAAAATGTAAAGGCAATGACCAGGCCACAAAGTAAAACCCACAAGATGGTGCTGCTACCGAAAAATGGAATACCTACCAATATGATGTTGACGCAAAAAGCAATCTTCATCCGCAATTCATTTTTGCCGCTGAATGTTTCATAAAGGCCCCATACAATGGTTCCAATCATAACCAGAACATAAACAATAGCACCAGTATTGAATGCAAAGCCAAAAACATTCACAAACAACAAGTCAAACCACCCGGCCATATTTACAAATCCAGGAACTATACCGTAAAGTACTATACCGATCAGGGCGATTGAACCGGCCAGAGCAAGCAATGATCCTTTAATGGTCACCTTGGGTGCTTTCTTGAAATAGAAAATAAGCACGAGGGCAGGAATACAAAGTAAATTTAACAGATGGACACCAATGGAAAGGCCCATCAAATAGGCTATAAAAATAATCCAACGTTCAGAATAAGGCTGATCGGAAGCATCTTCCCACTTGAGCATAGCCCAAAAAACGACAGCAGTAAACAGGGATGAAAACGCATAAACTTCACCTTCCACAGCCGAAAACCAAAAAGTATCCGAAAAAGTATAAGCCAAAGCTCCTACCATACCGGAACCAATAATGGTTATAATTTCTCCAACAGTCATGTTTTTTTCATCCTTTGGTACTATCTTGCGAGCCAAATGTGTGATGGTCCAAAACAGGAAAAGAATGGTTAAGCCACTAAATAAGGCAGACATGCTATTGATCATCTGTGCTACCATCGATGGATCTGCTGCAAAGTTGGTAAAGAAACGACCGATAAGCATGAAAAATGGTGCTCCGGGTGGATGTCCGACATCCAGTTTATAAGCTGTAGAAATAAATTCTCCGCAATCCCAAAAACTTGCGGTGGGCTCAATCGTTAACAAATACGTCACTGCGGCAATGATAAAAACAATCCAGCCAAACAGATTATTCGCAAGCTTAAAATTTTTCATACGAACGGTTTAAATTTAGAAGAGCATATGGAACACACGTTTCTTGAAGAAATTAGCATGCATATGTTTAGTGCATGATTATTAGTTTAAGGCGCAAAGATAAAAAAAAGAGACAATAATATCCTTTATAAAAAATGCAACTCGACCTTTTTAGCTTATAAAAAACATTTTTTAAATATTATACCTATTTTTGTCTTGGAATATAATGTTTATTTAAAAATACATATATGAAAAGAACATGCCTTTTTCTTTTACTTTCATTCGTAATTTCTTTTACGTTTGCTGAGCAGAGTTTTAAGCCATTGCCTATGGATACAACTATTCGCTATGGAAAGTTAAGTAATGGAATGACGTATTACATCCGTCACAATGAGCAACCCAAAGAAAGAGCCGATTTTTTTATCGCTCAAAACGTGGGAGCTATTCTTGAAGAGGATTCCCAGAATGGACTGGCTCATTTTCTGGAGCATATGGCTTTTAACGGCACCAAGCATTATCCCGGTAAAAGTCTGATCAATTACTTCGAAACGATAGGAGTTCGCTTTGGATACAACATCAACGCCTATACATCACTGGATGAGACTGTTTACAATCTTTCCGAAGTACCAACCACCCGCGAAGGAATCATCGATTCCTCCTTGCTGGTATTGCACGACTGGTCCAGCTTCATTTTATTGGAAAATAGTGAAATTGATAAGGAAAGGGGAGTTATACGGGAAGAATGGAGGCAAGGACAGAATGCAAGTCGCAGACTGATGAAGGAAACAAATAAAGTTATTCTGGCAGGTTCTCAATACGCCAAAAGGGATATAATCGGTGACACAGCTGTTATCAATCATTTTTCATACCAAACATTGAAAGATTACTACAAAAAATGGTACAGACCTGATTTGCAAGCCATCCTTATTGTAGGAGACGTTGATGTTGTAAAAATGGAGGCCAAAATTAAAGCCCTTTTTTCAGACATACCTGCTCCGGTTAACCCGGCGGAACGAATTTATTATCCCATACCTGAGAACGAGGAACCCATCGTGGGCGTTTTTACAGACCCGGAAATGGAAACCACTCAAGTGAGTTTGTACTTTAAACATGAACCAATACCAGATGTTGCTAAGCTCTCTTTTGATGGCTACACGGTATCCATTGTAGCAAGCCTGATCAACACAATGACCAACCAAAGGTTGAATGAAATAAAACAAGAACCTGAATCTCCTTTCACTAATATCGGTGCAGTGATGACTGACCTGGTAAGAACTAAAGATGTCTTTGCTTTTTATTGCAGCCCTGCCACCGGAAAAGAAAAAACAGCAAGAGAACGAATTCTGAAAGAAGCAGAATCCATCAAACGCTTCGGATTTTCTGCCACTGAATTGGAAAGAGCGAAAACAGAAATGTTGAGTAGTTACGAAAAGACATATAACGAACGTAATCAACAAAAGAACACGACTTTGGTGCGTGAATATGCCCGTAACTTTTTATCTGCAGAACCTATACCCGGTATCGAGTGGGAATATTCATTTGTTCAAAAAAACCTGCCTTTGTTAACCATTGATATGGTGAATCAATATGTTCAAAATTACCTTGGAGCTAAAAATATATTGTATACGGTGTCAGGCCCTCAAAAAGAAGGTCTAATCTATCCGACAAACGACGAGCTGAAACAAGAAATAACTGCAGCCAAAAACGCAGAGTTTAAAGGTTATCAGGATAATGTATCGAATGAGCCATTGATTTCTACAACTTTAAAACCCGGTAAGGTTCAAAAGGAAAATTTAAACGCAACACTTGGTACAACTGAATGGGTTCTCTCCAATGGAATTAAGGTGATTTTTAAACCCACCAAATTTAAAGAAGATGAAATCCGAATGTCAGCCTGGAGCGATGGTGGATTTAGCCTGTTGCCCCAAAAAGATCTTCCTTCAGCCCTTTTTACCTCAACAATCATCAGTCAAAGTGGCCTTGGCACCTTTAATCTGACGGAACTTCAAAAGAAACTGACCGGTAAAATAGCATCCGTTAGTCCTGGCATAGCTGGCATGGATGAAAGTTTTAGGGGATCTTCTTCCGTAAAAGATCTGGAAACCATGCTTCAATTGACTTATTTATATTTTACAGCTCCTCGTAAAGATGAAACTGCGTATCAGTACGTGATGAAATCCTATAAGACTTATCTGGAAAATGCAGCACTCAATCCTGAAAATGCGTATTCCGATTCGATTACGACAAACCTTTACGCGCACAACCCAAGAGTTCTGCTAACCAATCTGGAGACACTGGACAAAGTGGATTATCAAAGTGTACAGCGTATTTACAAGGAACGATTTGCCAATCCGGCAGACTTCACCTTTGAATTTGTAGGGAATATGGATGTTCAATCGTTTAAACCCTTGATTGAATTATATCTGGGAAGTTTGAAGACGACCAAAAATAAAGAATCCTGGAAGGACAACAACATTCGCATTCAAAAAGGACAAATTTACAAGGAAATAGAAAAACCTTTGAAAGTTAGTAAAACGACCAATTACATTCATTACAGCTTTGATTTGCCCTTTACAATGAATAACAAAGTCAATTTAAGAGCAGTACAGAATTTGCTTGATTTACGTTACACAGCGACCATCCGAGAAGAAGAGGGAGGTTCATACGGTGTTGGTGTAAATGGATCACTTTCCCGCAAACCTATTGAAATTGGAGAACTCATAATCAATTTTGACACAGATCCCAAACTCGACAAAAAAATGCTGGGAATCATTCATTCAGAAATAAAAGAGCTGGCTGATAAAGGCCCAAAAGCAGAAGATCTGAACAAGGTTAAGCTAAATCTGATGAAGCAATTTAAGGAAGATCAGGCGGAAAATGCCTGGTGGATGAGTGCTATTTCAACCTATTACCGCGATGGTTTGAACCATGTCACGGATTATGAAAAAGCGGTTGACGCTATCGATTCAGCAAGCATCAGTGCCCTTGCCAAAATCATTATGGAACAAAAAAATTGTGCACAGATTCTCCTGATTCCAGAGAATAAATAAGGATAAATAAAGTTGTTAAAAAAATTGGCCCTTGCAATGGAACTATTGCAGGGGCTATTTTTTTTATAACTTTGCAGTCTGAATGATATAGTCACAAGAAGAAATTAGAATATGGGATTGGAACAAGGCCTTTTTCACCGTACAGAATTGCTGTATGGACAGGAAAAGATGAAACAAATAACTACAGCTAAAGTCATTATTTTTGGTATTGGAGGTGTTGGAAGCTGGTGTGCAGAAAGTTTAATTCGCAGCGGCATTTGCCACCTCACCATCGTAGATTCCGATCGAATCTGCATTACTAACGTTAATAGACAATTACACGCCACAACCCTGACAGTGGGAGAAGTTAAAACTGATGCACTTAAAAAACGTTTGCTGGAAATAAATCCCAACGCTGAAATCACGGCCCAACAGAAAATTTACTGCGCAGAAAATAGCGATTCTTTTAAACTGGAGGAATTCGATTACATCATCGATGCCATTGACAGTCTGAAAAATAAAATTGACCTGATACGAACCGCCACCAAATACAAAGCCGTCTTTTTGTCCTCCATGGGTGCAGCACTAAAAAATGACCCGACAAAAATTCAGGTAGCCGAATTCTGGAAAGTGAAGGGCGATCCGCTCGGATCCTGTTTGCGTAAAATCATTCGCAGAGGAGAAATGCCTGCTAAAAAGTTCCTTTGTGTGTACAGCGATGAAGTTCTTGAAAATAAAGGTGCGAACAAATCCTGCGGCACAGAAAAATGCCTTTGTCCCAAAAACTCCGACGCCCAAGGCGATCCGGAACTGGCCAATCACGAATGGTGCAGCCTCAAAGCCGTCATCAATGGCACCGTAGCCCACATCACCGCCATCTTTGGCTTCACCCTTGCCGGCCTCGTCCTCCAGGACCTCTACACCCAAACCCCCACCGACTAAGCCCCCTCTTTCTTCCTCTTTCTTCCTCTTTCTGCTCCTCCCTAAATCACCCCACGGTAAAAACGAATAATGGAGATGCAATACAAGGCGCAGGCTGCAAATTCATACCGGAGCGTACTTTTCGTACGTGAGGATTGAATTTGCAGCCTGCAACGCCGTATTGCGCTCCAGTATTCGTTTTTACATAGGGTTTTTGTTGGGATAGTCGAGGGTAAAATGAAGCCCCCTGCTTTCTTTTCTCTCCTGCGCCTGCTTAATCACCAGATACCCCGTATTAATAATATTCCTCAACTCACAAATCTCCTTGGAAACCACCGACCTTACAAACAGCCTTTCCGTTTCCTTATAAAGTATATCCAGCCTGTCCATCGCCCGTTTTAAACGAAGGTTTGAACGAACAATACCCACATAGGTACTCATGATCTGCTCCACTTCCTTGACACTTTGAGTAATCAAAACCATTTCCTCAGGAAGTCTGGTACCCTCGTCGTTCCAAAGTGGAATTCGATCTTCAAAACCGAGTGTATCCAAAATAGAAAGTGCATGTTTAGCTGCAGCGTCCGCATAAACTATCGCCTCAATCAGCGAGTTGGAAGCCAGTCGATTGGCTCCATGCAAACCGGTACTGGAACATTCTCCGGCAGCATACAAACGATTGATGGTGGTTCTTGCATTCAGATCAACTTTGATGCCACCGCATAGGTAGTGAGCAGCAGGAGCTACCGGAATTAAATCTTTGGTCATATCAATACCCAGGGAAAGACATTTTTCATAGATCATCGGGTACTGATCTTTGGTCTTTTCTGCATCGGCATGCGTTACATCCAGATACACAAAGTCATCCCCTCTGGTCTTCATTTCGGTATCAATGGCTCTGGCTACAATATCCCTTGGAGCAAGCGAGCCCCGTTTATCGTATTTCTGCATGAATTCCTCACCATCTTGAGTACGCAAAACTGCGCCATAACCACGAAGCGCTTCCGTAATCAAAAAGCAAGGCCGTTCACCCGGATTATAAAGTGCGGTTGGATGAAACTGTATGAATTCCATGCCGCTGACCAAACCTTTTGCACGATAAACCATGGCAATACCGTCGCCGGTAGCAATAGCAGGGTTGGTGGTGGTTTGATAAATATTTCCGATTCCGCCGGTAGCAATCATGGTTGTCCTGGCCAAAAAAGTATGGATTTTGCGGGTTTTCATATTGAGAACATACGCGCCATAACATTCAATATTTTCGGAATGTTTGGTCACGTTTTGTCCCAAATGATGCTGAGTGAGAATTTCTATGGCAAAATGATGGTCAAAAATATGAATATTTGGATGGTTCTTGACGCGGCGAATCAGACTTTTCTGAATCTCTGCCCCTGTAGAATCTTTGTGATGCAGAATCCTGAAATCCGAATGACCTCCTTCTTTGTGCAGATCAAAATGTCCGGTTTCATCTTTGTCAAATTCCACCCCCCAGTTAATTAATTCCGTAATCTGATTGGGTGCCTCTTTGACTACTTTTTCCACGACCTCCCGATCACACAGGCCATCACCGGCTATCATCGTATCCTGAATATGTCTTTCAAATTCATCCGTCGTTTTAGTTACAGAGGCTATGCCACCTTGAGCCAGATTGGTATTGGCTTCTTCCAAACCGGTTTTACAGCAAAGCGCTACCTGATAATGTTCTGCAACCTTTAAAGCAAAACTCATACCGGCCAACCCGGAGCCGATAATTAAAAAATCATACTTTTTTACCATACTATTCTTCTTAATCCACTTTATAAAACAATCCAAAGCCTTTTTGAATCGAAATTTTTATGAACGGATATGCAAAAATAAGTCTTTTTTCCTGAATCGTTTACTAAAACCTCCGTCAAGTTTCTTTTTGCAAATAGTAAGGCAGGTTTCCTCCAAATGATTAACTTTGCGGCGATTTTTGTGTAGCATTTATTATAAGGAGCAAATGGAATATAATTTTAAAGCCATCGAGCAAAAATGGCAGGCAGCCTGGAAGGCAAATCACACCTACAAAGTAAAGGAAGATACCTCAAAACCCAAGTATTATGTACTGGATATGTTTCCTTATCCTTCGGGAGCAGGACTACATGTTGGGCATCCGCTTGGATATATTGCCTCGGATATTTACGCCAGGCACAAACGACTGCAAGGTTTTAACGTATTGCATCCCATGGGCTACGACGCTTACGGTTTGCCGGCAGAACAATATGCCATTCAAACCGGACAACATCCAGCCATTACGACGGCAAAAAATATAGCCCGCTACCGGGAACAACTGGATAAAATCGGTTTTAGCTTCGACTGGGACAGAGAAGTACGTACCTGCGAGCCGGATTATTACAAATGGACTCAATGGGCATTTATCCAAATGTTCAACAGTTACTACGACTACAGCGCTTGCAAAGCCAGTCCTATTTCAGAACTCGTTAAAACATTTGAAACCAATGGAAGTTTCGATGGAAATAATCAGACGGCTTTACTGAATATCGCCTGCTCGGAAGAAATCGCTTTTACCGCTGAAGAATGGAAGGCTAAAAGCGTTAAAGAACAACAGGATCTGCTGATGAATTATCGCATCGCCTATCTGGGTGATTCCATGGTGAACTGGTGCCCTCAATTGGGAACGGTTCTGGCCAACGATGAAGTGAGTGAAGGTCTTTCACTTCGCGGTGGTTTTCCCGTGGAGCAGAAAGTGATGCGTCAATGGTGTTTACGAATTTCAGCTTATGCTCAACGATTGCTGGACGGACTGGATACTGTTGACTGGACCGATTCAATCAAAGAAACTCAACGCTACTGGATGGGACGGAGTGAAGGAGCTGAACTGAATTTCAAGGTACAAAATTCATCAATAGATTTTACTGTTTTTACAACACGTGCCGATACCATTTTTGGAGTCACCTTTATGGTGCTGGCTCCAGAAAGCGAATTGGTAGCTGCCGTGACGACTTCCGAACAAAAAGCCGAAGTTGCTGCCTATATTCTCAGCACCAAGAAACGCACAGAGCGCGAACGCATTGCAGATAGAAAGGTTTCAGGGGTATTCTCAGGTGCCTACGCCATCAATCCATTCACCAATAAACCTATTCCTGTTTGGATCAGCGACTATGTTTTGGCCGGTTACGGTACAGGCGCTATTATGGCCGTTCCTGCACACGATTCCAGAGATTATGCCTTTGCCAAGCATTTTAATTTGCCCATCATCCCTCTGGTTGAAGGAGCCGATGTAAGCCAGGAAAGCTTTGACGCCAAGGAGGGAATCCTGATGAATTCAGGCTTTTTGAATGGGTTGACCGTTAAAGAAGCCATTGCCAGAACCAAAGAATACGTCAAAGAAAATAAGTTGGGACGGGTCAAGGTAAATTTCCGTTTACGCGATGCTATTTTCAGCCGTCAACGATACTGGGGAGAACCTTTCCCCGTTTACTACAAGGATGGCATGCCTTATATGCTGGATGAAAGCAAATTGCCTTTGGAATTGCCCGAAGTTGATAAATTTCTGCCAACAGAAACGGGTGAACCTCCACTTGGAAACGCCAAAAACTGGAAAACCGAAGAAGGCTATCAAATTGAGCTCTACACCATGCCTGGTTTTGCCGGTTCTTCAGCCTACTACCTAAGGTATATGGACCCGCACAACGACAAAGCGTTGGTGAGCAAAGACTCCAACAACTACTGGGAACAAGTCGATTTATACGTGGGGGGAACCGAACATGCTACAGGCCACCTCATTTACAGCCGCTTCTGGAATAAGTTTTTGTTTGACCTGGGCGTTATCTGCAAGGATGAACCCTTCAAAAGACTGATCAATCAGGGTATGATTCAGGGTCGTTCCAATTTTGTTTACCGCATCAAGGAAACCAACACCTTTGTATCTTTCAACCTAAAAGATCAGTACGATTATACCGCCATTCACGCCGATGTAAATATTGTAAACAACGACGTTTTGGATATTGAACGCTTTAAAACCTGGAGCCCGGACTATGCAAACGCAGAATTCATTCTGGAAGATGGCAAATACATCTGTGGCTGGGCTGTTGAAAAAATGTCCAAATCCATGTACAACGTTGTAAATCCGGATGACATCGTAGAAAAATTTGGAGCTGATACACTTCGTCTGTATGAAATGTTCCTGGGTCCTATAGAACAATCCAAACCCTGGGATACCAACGGTATTGACGGGGTACACCGCTTTTTGCGCAAGCTTTGGAATCTTTGCACCAACGAAGACAACTTCGAATTCAGTGATGCCCAGGCCAGTAAAGAAGAACTCAAAGCTTTGCACAAACTGATCAAAAAAATCAGCTGGGATATTGAACATTTCTCGTTCAATACTTCCGTTAGCGCCTCCATGATTTGTGTCAATGAACTGGCCACCCTGAAATGCAAAAAACGCAGTATTCTGGAACCACTGATTGTTCTGCTTGCTCCGTTTACCCCACACCTAAGCGAAGAAATCTGGGAAGCACTCGGACATTCAAACAGTGTTTGTGACGCTCAATGGCCAATATTGAATGAATCTTATCTGGAAGAATCGGTTTTCAACTACCCTATTTCCTTTAACGGTAAAACCCGTTTTATGATGGAACTTCCTGCCGATTTAAGTATCGATGAAATTAAGGCTGCAGCTTTGTCCAATCCGGCTTCTGAAAAATGGCTGGAAGGAAAAGAGCCTAAAAAGATCATTATAGTACCTAAAAAGATTGTAAATATTGTGCTATAATACTTAGTATCAACAAATTTAAACGCCCCAATAATGCGAATTAATTATAGATTTGATACCGTCAAGGAATACCTGACAATCATCATTGGTTTAGCTTTATATGCACTGGGTTGGACAGGTTTCCTCCTGCCTCATGAAATAACCACTGGGGGCGTTACTGGTATAGGGGCATTGATCTTTTTCGCGAAAGGGGTTCCAGTAGCTGTTACCTATTTCCTGATTAATATTCTTTTGCTGATCTTATCGGTGATACTTTTTGGTTGGAAATTTAGTGTGAAAACTATTTTTGGCGTTTTTACCTTAACTTTCTTTCTGACAGTAGCACAAGAACTGATTACAAAGCCATTATTAATTGAAGAACCTTTTATGGCCTGTGTTGTAGGAGGTGTTCTGACTGGTGTAGGTATCGGTATTGTTTTCACAGCCAATGGCAGTACTGGTGGAACGGATATTATAGCTAAAATTCTAAACAAATACAGAAATATCACTTTGGGAAGAGGTATTTTATATAGTGATCTAATCATTATATCCTCTTCTTATATTTTATTTCAAAGCGTAGAAAAAATTATTTTTGGTATCACAACACTCGTCATAAGCACCTTTTTCATAGATTTTGTGGTAAATGGCGTAAGGCAATCGGTGCAATTTCTCATTTTTTCCAGAGAGTATGAAGAAATAGCAAAACGCATCAGCGTAGAAGCGCACCGTGGAGTGACAGTTCTGGATGGGATGGGTTGGTATTCCAAAGAAAAGGTGAAAGTGCTGGTGGTACTTGCCAGGAAAAACGAATCAGTCAAAATATTTCGTATCGTAAAACAGACCGATCCACAAGCCTTTGTCTCACAGAGCTCCGTCATTGGAGTCTATGGTCAGGGGTTTGATCTAATTAAAGCAAAATAAAAACGATCTATATGAAACGTATTCTTTTAGCATTTTTACTCGTGTCACTTACCTGCAATGGTTTTGCCCAAAAAGGGTTTGGTCTGGATGGAACAATTGGAATGGGGCGGAATGGTGGGGATTTGGTCTATCCGTTTTTGGTAGAAGGACGGATTCAGTTCAACGATTATTTTTCCATGAATCTGGGTTTGGGATTGTGGAATTCGGGATTTAAAGACAGTTGGGAAAAGCCTGACCAAAATACATCAACCTTGTACACCATTAGCAGCAATAAAACGCTGCCTAGTATGCAACTAAGCATGCGGGGGCAGGTTCCTGTTTTTAACTACAAGAATAAACAAATTCGGCTATTTGCAGAACCAAAGCTTTATTTTTTACCGTTTTCTGCACAAACTGTCACACTTAAGGAGGTTTACTTCAATCGGGTTACCGATAACAACCCATTTATCCCGACAGGTAAAAGTGACCTGTCAAGTATGAAAAGCGAGTGCCATCCAAGGTTTTATGGAGGTCTTCAAGTGGGTTTTGCATACGAAATTGCCGAAGATATAGACTTGGCTGTCAGCTATGGTTACACCAATATGGACTTATTCAAGGACTTAAGAGGGCGTACAATGACCGATAAATCATCTATAGCATGGTCCTTTGACGATAGACTACCTCGTAAAGACTTGCAACAACTCAATATCGGTTTTCTGATAAATTTCAATGTGAATTGATTTTAAAAGGGTATCTTTGCGCCTTCATTTTTAAGATAACTTTTATATCTTATATTTCTGATAATGAGATATTAAAGCTACAGTAGAACAATGCGTTAACTGTAAAAAGATAAAAATATGAATTTCTCTTCTAGTTTTAGACCAAAGCTGATTGATTCAATCAAAAATTACAACCGGACTTTGTTTCTTAAGGATTTGATGGCTGGTATTATCGTTGGGATAGTGGCACTGCCTTTAGCTATTGCATTCGGTATTGCATCCGGAGTATCTCCTGAGCGAGGTTTAATCACAGCCATTATCGGGGGGTTCATCGTTTCATTTTTTGGTGGAAGTAAAGTTCAGATTGGTGGACCAACAGGTGCATTTATCGTTATTGTTTTTGGCATTGTGGAAAAATTCGGGACCAGTGGTTTGATTGTAGCTACCCTAATGGCCGGAATCATGTTGTTCCTAATGGGTGCCCTGAAATTGGGAAGCATCATTAAATTTATGCCTTACCCCATCATTGTAGGTTTTACCAGCGGAATTGCCCTGACTATTTTTTCCACACAAATAAAAGACCTTTTTGGTCTGTCTATTGATAAAGTTCCGGGTGATTTCATCGCGAAATGGGGTGTCTATTTTCAGAGTTTCAATACTACAAACTGGATTGCACTCACTATTGGTGTTATTAGTGTGGCACTGATTTTTCTCTGGCCAAAGGTATCCAAAAAGATACCAGGCTCGTTGGTGGCTATAGTTCTGATCACGGCAGTGGTTTATTACCTACGTGAATTTATGGGCATTACTGGCATTGAAACCATAGGTGACCGCTTCACCATTCAGGCATCCCTGCCATCCCCTAGTACACCGGTTATTAATATGGAACTGATCCGGACCCTATTTCCTGCTGCTTTTACCATTGCCATGTTGGGTGCCATTGAATCGCTGCTTTCAGCTATGGTGGCCGATGGAGTTATTGGTGACCGGCACAATTCAAATCAGGAATTAATGGCTCAGGGTTTGGCCAACATCGTTATTCCTTTCTTTGGTGGGATACCTTGTACAGGAGCCATCGCACGTACTATGACCAACATCAACAACGGAGGTCGTAGCCCTATTGCGGGCATTATCCATGCGGTTGTACTGCTAATGATTTTGCTTTTTTTAGGCCCGTTGACGAAATACATTCCGATGGCCTGCCTGGCTGGTGTTTTGGTGGTTGTGTCCTACAATATGAGTGAATGGAGACAATTCAAAGCCTTGTTAAGAATGCCCAAATCAGACGTAGCAGTACTTCTGATCACCTTCTTTCTGACAGTCTTATTTGATTTGACCATCGCCATTGAAGTAGGATTGGTTTTGGCCATCGTTCTGTTTATGCGACGTATCATGGAAATATCGGAGGTTTCGGTCATTGAAGAAGATATGAAATTGGACGGATACTCCGAGATAGATGAAAAACTGACTATTCCAGATAGAGTAGCTGTTTACGAAGTGAACGGACCTTTCTTTTTTGGCGTTGCCAATAAGTTTGAGGAGCAAATGGATTTGTTGGGTGAACGTCCGAAAGTACGGATTATCCGGATGCGAAAAGTTCCTTTTATTGATACAACAGGCGTCATGAACTTAAAGAATCTGTGCCTGTCTGCAAAACGGGAAGGAATAATCACCGTTCTTTCAGGTGTAAATCCAAGGGTTCATCATGTTCTGGATCAAGCCAAATTTAACGATTTACTGGGGGAGGATAATATCTGTCCGGATATTTACGCAGCCCTGGAAAGAACCAATAAAATACTCAGTTTATGACCACCTTTGACTCTCTTGGTTTATCTCCGGCTTTAATTGAAGCCCTCGCAGAACAGAAATATACTCAGCCCTATCCTATACAGGTTGAAGCTATTCCTGCCATCTTAAACAAAAGGGATGTCTTAGGGATTGCGCAGACCGGATCGGGTAAAACGGCCAGTTATGTGCTGCCTATTTTAATGAATCTGCAAGGAGTTGAAACGTCCAAAAACAGATTTATCAACGTTTTAGTACTGGTTCCAACCCGCGAACTGGCCATGCAGGTTAGTGAGGTTTTTTACATGCTGGGTAAAGATCTTCCTTCACGCATCAAAACAATGGCTGTTTACGGTGGAGTGTCCATCAATCCACAAATGATGCGCATGAATGGAGTCAATGTATTGATTGCCACCCCTGGACGTTTGCTGGAATTGACGGAATCAAATGCCGTTCATTTATCTGACATTGATACGCTGGTACTGGATGAAGCCGATAAGATGCTGAATCTGGGTTTCAAGGAGGAAATGGATCGCATCCTGGCACTTCTACCCAGAAAACGTCAGAATTTACTCTTTTCAGCCACATTAAACGACGATGTATCCAGCATCAATCAAATCCTGCTTCACGATCCTATAGTCATCAAAATCGAGCCGGAAAAGGATTACATAGACCTGATCAACCAATTGGGTTATTTTGTTTCGGAAGAACGCAAAGGGCCGCTTTTGCGATATATTATTAAAAGCCAGAATTTAGAACAGGTACTTATTTTTACTTCCTCGACTTTTAAAGCCGATACGGTAGCCGATAAACTTCGTAATAACGGTATCAAGGCAGCTGCCATCCACAGCAAAAAAAGCCAGGGAGCCAGAACGGAGGCTTTGGCCAAATTTAAGGCGGGTACGCTTCGGGTGCTGGTTGCTACGGATTTAATGTCACGTGGTATAGATATCAAGTTTTTGCCTCACGTCATTAATTACGAACTGCCCCGTTCACCCAAGGATTACATTCACCGGATAGGTAGAACCGGCCGGGCTGAGAACCCTGGTGAAGCCATTTCACTGGTTACACCCGAGGAGCAGCATCACTTTCGGATTATCCAGAAAAAAATGGGGAAACCCATTACGATGATTGACAGTGAGGGGTTGGATTTGAAGGGGTATTAAAATAAATAAAGCGGTGAAAAACTCTAATCAGGAGTTTTTCACCGCTTTATTTTAGTTTTATTACCTGTAAACCTTGCCTGAAACTTTCTTCAAATAATCTTTTATTTTAATATTGGAAGTTCTTAAGCCTATACCTGAAGCTCCATCTTCATTTGATTGAAACTCTACAATATCAATAATATCAACTGACTTTTTTAGGGGAGGAAATTCTAAAGTGAACTCCAATGCTTTATAATCATAACCTGAAACTATCATTTTTTGATTCAAAGGTAGATCCCCCTCCAATCTTCGAATAATATATTGATCCTGGTTTTTCTTGTCAATTATTGTAAATCCCTTATCAAATGAGACCCAGTTCTTATCTTTTCGCATTGACACTGCAATTGTTACCATTGTAGCATTTGACATTTTCTCAATGGAAACTATCTGTATTCCATTATCTAAACCACTGTAAGACAATCGGCTAACCTTAATTTGTGAAGGCTTCAGTTGAATTTCATTTTCTTCAACCTTCGGTTCATCAATTTCTACAGGATTAGTGGTATCCTTTTCTGGTTCTACTTTCATTTCGGAAGATAGCCCCCCCAATGCAGTTCCCATCGCATTCACCATCGGAGTCATCATATCTTCTAACATCGAAGTCAAACCACCCATCTGAGCCTGAAGAACTTTCGCTACCAGATTAACTTTAATCATACTCAATACTAAAATACTGAATTTCTGTGCTTTCAACTGGTTATTCTTTTCCAATTTCAATGCATCCATTTCTTTTTTAATTCGAATAAAATCAGTTCTTGAATTGATTAAATCCTCCCTTGTAACTGAAGATGAAAATTGTTCGTTGATCTGATTTTGACCTGCTGCGCCACTATTGAAGCTGATCGACATCAATTGAACCACTTTCTGTAAACTTAGTAATCTGGATGCTGGAGTTTTAGACTTTATAGTTATGGCAAGTTCATCAATTGCCAGGCCCAAACTTGCAGAGGTTTTAATAATACCCTTATCTATCTCTTGATCATTTAAATTACTTGTATTATCTACTTTAAAATTCAAGTTTGATGCAGGAAAAGTCTGATCAAGTAAGCCAGAATTTGACAGGGTGTCAATAATTTCATTTTCTGGAATAGTTGCTGGATTATCATTCATGACATATATTGTTTCTCCTTTGCCTTCCGTAAAACAGAGCAAGCAAAAAACACCTACTAAAAAAGGTATTAACGTGACACGACGCAGCATTGTAAAGCGCACTCTAAAATTATTTTTCATCATAATAAATCGTTTTTTGGTAAATGAATTGTTGAAACCATTCGCTAAATAGGGATTTTGCTCCATCACTTCCTCGAGGATTATGGTCTGGTATTTATACAGGTCATGCCCTTCGTCAAGGACACTACGGTCTGCCTGATATTCACTCACGTTGCGAAGTTCTTTGCGCACCCACCACAAGACGGGATTGAACCAGAAAATCCGGACCAACATTTCCATCACCATCACATCCACATAATGGTGGTGTTTGATGTGCCACTGTTCGTGTTTCAGGATTACTTCCAGCTTGTTTCCTGAAAGGTTTTTCCCGATAAAAATGGTTTTGCAAAAGGAAAAGGGTGTAGGAATGGCTGCACTTTCCACTATCTCAAAACCAACTCGCTGACACACCACTCCTTTGCGTCGAATAGAGAGGATTCTTAAATATTGGATAATAAAGGAAAGCAAAAGGATTAGGGTCACCAAGCCATAAAGCATCAGAACTATATTTTGAGCGGTCAGGAATGGTGAAACTAAATTCATTAACGAAGTCTCTTCCTTGGCTTTTTGAATGGCAGACGTTGTTGGCGCATCTTTAACCAGAGTCCCAACCTGCATTTCAACTGGTGAAACTGTTTTTTGAGCCTCAACAACTACAGTTTTTACAGGCGGTGAAAAAACCACTATGTGAAACTGCGAAATCAGAAGTGCAACAACCACAATAGAAAGCAGATAAACCCGACTTTGGTTAAAGGTGCTTTTTCCCTTGTAGAAAAGTTGATAGAAAAGCACCAGCAATGCGGTCGCAAGTATAAACTTTCCGACTGGTAAAAGGAATGGCAGGATTTCTGGTATCATGGTTTCTTATTTATGGACAGTATTGGTAACACTTCTCATATTGTTCTTTGCGTCATTAGACATTGCATCCACAAAAGCTTTTTTAATTAAATTATCTTGACACAATGCCAAACAAATCTTATTGTATTCCTGATTCTTAACGTGTATGGATTTTTCTTTTCTGAGTCTATCCAATTTTTCTTTTGAAGCAATAAATAAGTCAGTCGTTTGTATCAGATCCCTTTGCGAAACGGAATGAATGAATGATAGACTAAGAGCAGATACACCTATTTCTTTACCATTGATTTTCATATGAATAAATTGGATCAAAACATCGAGTCCCTTTTTAATTGAATTTGGATTCTCTTTTTCAATACACTTATTTAGTTTCTGGATTGCTACCCCCAAATCTTTTGAATAGACATTCATCAATGAGTCAATGTCGTTGAAAACGGCTAGGGAATCCACGCTGATATTCATTTTACCCAGTGAACCGCTGGCATCGTTCAACTTATTATAAACAGTCTTTAATGTACTATCCAATTCTTCTTTGGATTTCGGCGCTAAATTGTTCTTTGATGTTCCATTCTTACTTAAACCATCATTCAATTTAGAATTCATATCATCCATTGCTTTTGCCATCGGAGTCATCATATCTTCTAACATGGTAGTCAAAGCACCCATCTGAGCTTCGAACGTTTTTTTTATCAGACAAACCTGCAACATTCTCAAAGCCAAAAAATTGAATTTTTGAGTTTTGACTTGCAAATTCTGTTCCAATTTCAGGGCATCTATTTCTTTTTTTTTTGAGTAAAATCAGTTTTAGTCTGGATTAAATCCTCCTTTGTAACCGTTGCACAGAATTGTTCGTTCATCTGATTCGGGCCTATTGCACTACTATTTCCATTGAGTTCCAACACTTGAATAACTTTCTGTATACTCAGTGATCGCGAAGCTGGATTTTTAGTTTTTAGAGTGATGGCAAGTTCATCAATAGCCAGACCTAAATTTTCAGAAGCTCTAATTAGACCCTTATCGACCTCATCCTCACTCAAATTATTTTCATCTTTTACTTTCCAATCATAGTCAGGCCTCTTTTTAGTCGTATCCAGTATGCCAGAAAATGCTGTTGTATCAACCATTCCATTGCCTGGAATAACTGTTGGATTCTCATTCACATTCCTGACAAACCGGGTTTCCCCTTTACCTTCTGTAAAACACAACAAGCAAAAAACGCCCACTAAAAAAGGTACGATCGATATACGGCGTAATACTGTAAACCGCGCCTGAATAGTGTTTTTCATCCTGATAAATCGTTTTTTGGTAAATGAATTGTTAAAACCATTCGCTAAATAGGGGTTCTGTTCCATCACTTCCTCAAGGATGATGGTTTGATATTTGTACAATTCATGCCCTTCGTCAAGAACACTTCGATCGGTCTGATATTCGCTGATATTGCGCAGCTCTTTTCGCACCCACCAGAGTACAGGATTGAACCAGAACAACCTGACCAGGGTTTCCATCACCATCACATCGACATAATGGTGGTGTTTGATGTGCCATTGTTCGTGTTTGATGACCACATCCCGCTTATTACCGGTTAAATTTTGACCTATAAAGATCGTCTTGCAAAAAGAGAATGGCGTTGGTATGTCTTTACTTTCCACTATTTCAAAACCATCGCCTTCACGCACCAGTCCACTGCGCTTCATGGAGATGATTTTAAAATATTGGATAATAAAAGAAAGAATCAAGATGAACGTGGTCAAACCATAGATCAGCAAAAGGATATTTGGGACAGTAAGAACATCCAACAATTTTGTTTTGAGGGAATTATCATCCTGTGACTTTTGAGAAACAGATAGGGCAGTCTGAGGAAAATTAGTAGTCAAAACGGGAGAAGTAATGTTTCCAGCAGCCTCTACTTTCACAATCTTTACCGGTGGTGTCTTAACTATGATATGAAACTGCGAAAGCAATATGGCCACAATTGCAATTGAAACCAGATATTTTCGGCTGAGATCGTAGGATGTTTTCCCCCTGTAAAAAAGCAGGTAGAAAAGAACCATTAAGGTCGAAGCCAGAATAAATTTACCGACTGGCAGGAGTAAGGTCAGGATTTCAGGTATCATGGTTTCAAGTTTAATTAGTGGTCTTTTGGCGCTGTATAGGTTACTTTTGTGGTAAGGGTTTTTGTGTTGGTTGTCTTTGTATATTTTGTGTTCTGAGCCTGTGTCATAACATTTTCAAATAAACGTATAACCAGCGGATCTTTAAAGAGAGCCTGACACTGATTGAACATTTCAGAAGCTGCAATTTTGCCGGCAGGCTCGCTTTTTAATCTTTCAATTTTTTCTTTTATCACCATAAAGTTGGCTTTCGTTTGCTTTAAGTCTTCCATTGTTACTGATTTTACAAACAAAGGATCTAATTCTGAAGCGCCTACTTTCTTTCCATTCATTTCGAAATGGACCAGTTTGACTACAACTTTTAGCCCATTTAGAATGGACGATGAGTTATTTGCCTGTATGTACTTATTCATTTTACCTATGGCTGTTTTTAAATCGCCTGAGCTAACTGTCAGGATAGAATCCACAAAAATTTTAAGGACGGCGGAATCCATGGAACTGACCATCACATCAAACATCCTGGCAGAAAAGTCCATACCTTCATGAAGTTCAGCCATTGCTGAATCTATTTCAGCTTTTCCCTCCTGAGTCTTTTTTAGGTTATTGGCGTCTAATGGATTATTTGCAGCTAAATTAAATTGGTTTTGATTACTAACAGAATCAATTGTTGTTGACTGTTCTATGGTAGTCTGAGTAATAATATAATTCGTATCGGTAACAATCGTATCAAAAGTTACTGTTTTAATGGGCTCTTTAGAAACCTTGACCTGAACTTTTGAAACCTTGGCCTTTGCTTTGGAATCCCTGGATTGAACTGTTGAAACGAAAAAAAGAAGAAACATGATACTAAGCAACGCAAAGCGCATACTTTTAGTAAATATGGTATTATTTTTCATGGTTTAAAGTTTTTTGTGTTAAATAAATTAGATTCTTCTAGTCAATGTTTTTAATTTTACTTTCATCTAAAATTTTCATGATACTCTCAATTTCACCCTTTGAAAGTTTCTCTTTCCTCGCAAAAAAAGAAATCATAGATTGGAAAGACCCACTGAAAAAAGTGTCCTTTACCCCGGTCATAAAGCTTTCCATATACACTTCCCTTGAAATCAGCGGATAATAGCGGTGGCTTTTCCCGGTACTTTCATAGCCGACAAAACCCTTATTAACCAATATGCGCATAAAGGTCGAAACGGTATTGTAAGCCGGTTTGGGCTCAGGAATCTCTGCCAGAATATCATTGACAAATCCTTGTTCCTTATCCCAAAGAACATTCATGAGCTGAAGTTCTACTTTCGTAAGTTCTTTTATTTTTTCCATAGCTTCAAGTAATTGTGAACATTAGTACGATGCAAATATATAACTAATTCTTTAGTTACAACTAACTATTTAGTTGATTTCCTCAATTTAATATAATTTAACATTATGGCGAATGAAAACCCGAAGTGGCGTGTTACCAATTAGATCTGAATTTGGTAAAAAAAACTATTTCATATTTATCCAAATATATATATCTTTGCATCATGAATTTGTGGAAGGATTTGGACGCTTGCAACCACTTGAAAAAATGCTAAATTATCATCTAGTCCGCGCTTAGCGCAACATCCTCCTCAAATTTTATAGTATGGAACTGTGCTTCTTAAGAAGTACTGCTCTTAGTTTTTTTACTTAAAACAGTATAAAATGGCTTATTTATTTACGTCCGAGTCCGTATCTGAAGGACATCCGGATAAAGTTTCCGATCAGATTTCTGATGCTCTGTTGGATGAATTTTTGGCTTTTGACCCAGAATCAAAAGTAGCCTGTGAAACACTGGTTACAACAGGACAGGTTATTCTAGCTGGTGAAGTTAAATCCAAAGCATACGTTGATTTGCAGGATGTAGCCCGCAAAGTGATCAACAAAATTGGGTATACCAAGAGCGAATATATGTTTGAGGGCAATTCCTGCGGTGTTTTTTCCTCCATACACGAACAGTCGGCTGATATTAACAGAGGCGTGGACGGTGCTGCTAAAATTGACCCTATGAACCAAGGTGCTGGTGACCAAGGAATGATGTTTGGTTACGCCACCAACGAAACCGCCAACTATATGCCGCTGGCATTGGATCTGGCCCATGGTTTACTCATTGAACTGGCAGACATCAGACGCGAAATGAGCATCCCTTATTTACGTCCCGATGCAAAGTCTCAGGTAACCATCGAATACGATGACAACAACAAACCCATTCGTATCGACACCATCGTTATTTCAACACAACACGACGATTTTGTTAAACCGGTCGATGAAAGCAACGAAGCTATTCAAAAAGCGGATTCTGAAATGTTGGCAAAAATCAAAAAAGACATCATTTCCATCTTGATACCAAGAGTTGTAGCTAAACAAACGCCTGAAGTTGCAGCTTTGTTTGACAAGGATATTATCTATCATGTTAACCCAACCGGTAAGTTTGTTATTGGTGGCCCTCACGGAGATACCGGTTTGACAGGTAGAAAAATAATTGTGGATACCTACGGTGGCAAAGGCGCTCACGGTGGTGGTGCATTCTCCGGAAAAGATCCCTCAAAAGTGGATCGTTCAGGAGCATACGCAGCACGTCACATTGCCAAAAACATGGTAGCGGCAGGTGTTGCCGACGAAGTACTTGTTCAGGTTTCATACGCCATTGGCGTTGCGAAACCCATGAACTTATACGTAAACACCTACGGAACATCCAAATTGGATATTCACGATGGTGATCTTGCCAATAAGATGTACGAACTTTTTGACATGCGCCCAAAAGCCATCGAAGAAAGACTGAAACTTCGCTTTCCCATCTATTCTGAAACAGCCTCTTACGGGCACATGGGACGCGAACCAAAAACCGTAACCAAAGTTTTTAACTCCCGTTACGAAGGCGAAAAAATTCTTGAAGTAGAACTCTTCACCTGGGAAAAACTCGATTACGTCGACAAAATCAAAAAAGCCCTTGGCCTCTAACCAACCGCTTACCCCCCAACACAAACAGGCTGCCCCCACGGACAGCCTGTTTTTTTTACCCGATCATGTTGTTTTGGAATCTATCTTTCCTAAAAAACCCCATTCCTTGCAAGGGTTTATTTCAAATGGGAGATGCAGTTCAAGGCGCAGCCCCCTAATCACACCGGAGCGTACTTTTCGTACGTGAGGATTGATTCGGGAGCTGCAACGCAGAAATGCGCTCCCATTTGAGATAAACCACTAGAGCTGGCCTTGGTCGATCTGGATTATGATGCGCTCCAACACATAATCCTCATCCTCCGGATCATACCCCATCTTCAAATCCGTCCTAAAAATCTTTGCAACCCCCTGCCAAAAGGATGCCGAGAAATTGCCCCGATATGCACGTATCAAATCAAAAGGGGAGGTTTTACATTCACGGTTAATCAATTTCAGCAATATTTTCCCCTGACTATAGGACATTTTTCTAAGAGTCGGCTCATACTCCTTAACTAAATCCTTTTCCATCTGCCGCAAATGCTTATCACGAGCCTTCTGATCAGGTATGGTTTGTACGTAATCCATCGTTTCGAGCAACGTGTAATAAACCACCTTTGACAATGGATACACAATTTTTACATCCCTGACCAACTTCCAGTAATATTTCTCGTCCCGTTGATTCTTGAATATTTCCTTTGGAAACACGAAAGCAGAGGTTAAATAACCCATAGGAATAGTATCGCCCTTATCTAGAACAGCAAAAATAGTATGATGTGGCTTATTTGAAGGCTCCACACCCCACACCTCCTGGTACTCTATTTTTACCGGAGCTATGGGATTTTCCTGAGCATAGGAGCTGAGAAAGTAAAAGGTGAAAAGACAAACTAAATAAAAACGTTTCCGTTTCATACCATCATTCTTGCGTGAAATACAAAAATACGGTTTTTTCCTCTTAGAGTGAACGAAAAAAAACCATTTTACTTTTATTAAACTTTGAAAACTAAAAAACAAATTATAAAATATGTATTTTTATTGTTTCTTTATTGTTATTTTTAATATACTTTTGTTAACTTTAATTTAAAATATAATGCGAGCTATTGTTTTAACTATTTTAGTTTTAATAGGCAATCAACTAAACCTTTATGCATTAAACGGTACCTCCTGGCAAAAGGACGGAAGAAGTATAGGGCTGGGTGGTGGCATGAATGCTATGGATCAGAATCCATCAGAAGGTATTTCAATAAACTATTTTGTACCCTATCAATTGGCTGAACTTTCTACCAGAAGTCTTAAAATGGTACACCATACAAAATGGATGAATCTGGAAGGGATGTGGGCACAGACAGGTGATCTCGTTTTTCGTGAAAATTACATAGCCCTGGGTGTTTCCAGATATCTTACAGGCACAATCCTGTTTAAGGTCAAAGCAGGGTATTATCATTCAACTTTAATCAGTGGAGAAAAGGGTTCCACTTTTTTAGCTGAAATAAATTGCAAATACAAGCTTTATGAGAAGTTGGAAATGGATGTTTACCTTTTAAACCCAACCGGCTCACACATAAAAAAAACAGGATATAGCATTCCCCTGATACAGTCATTTCATCTAGGAGCCACTTTTTATCCGGCAAAAAAGATACAAACCTTGATTGAAATCGAGAAATCACTTCAGGTTAAACATATCGTACATTTTGGAATTGAATACGACATATTTGAAAAATTAAGTATCAGAGCAGGTTTTTCTACGCAGCCTTTAATGCCTTCCTGGGGGCTGGGAGGCCGGTATCGTCGCTTCAACTACAGCCTTGGAGCAAACAGTCATCCCATACTAGGTTTCAGCTCGTGCTTTTCAGTTGGTTATACGTGGTAGAAAAACAGGAATTCATGAGACTGCTACTACTACTTTACTTACTGATGTTGGGATCTTCCTGCCTGGTTATCTCACAGGAAAAAAGCGAAGAAGATTCAATCCTCACAGAAAATAAAAGAACACAGGACTGGACGCCACTCATTGAAGAAATCCTTGAAAACAGCGAAAGTGAAGAAATAGCAGAAAAGTGGCAGGAAACGTTATCTGAACTGGCAGAAAATCCCATTGCTCTGAATACAGCTACAAAAGAATCGTTGGAAAGCATCCCTTTTTTAAGTGAAAGTCAAGTAGAAGCACTCTCCTACTACATTTACAGATATGGTCCGCTCCTAAGTCTTTCAGAACTCTTATTGGTGGAAGGAATGGACGAGCAGACGCTTCGCTGGCTGAAACACTTTGTCTGTCTTGGTAAAGCGACAGCCTTCCCCATTGAAAGGCCCTCTTTAAAAAAAGCCCTAAAATATGGAAAGCAGGAAATTCGGCTGAATGCAGGTCGGTCCGTTCAGAAAAAGCTTGGATATAGGAATGATACAGACAGTACCCAAACCAGTAAATCCTATTTGGGTGATCCAAATCATCTGAATTTTAGATACGGTTTTAACTACAAAGAAAAAATGCAATGGGGCCTGGTTTTGGAGAAAGATGCAGGTGAAAAAAACTGGGACAGTAAAAATAAAGGCATTGATTACACCTCATTTCACTTCTTGCTTAAAGATCAAAAGAGAATGAAGTCAATCATCGTTGGAGATTACAACGTAAAGTTTGGACAAGGATTAGTCTGTGCTAGCTCTTTTTCAATGGGGAAAAACGTCTCCGGTGTTGCTCTTGAACAAACCGGAACAAATTTAAGCCGTCACTTTTCAGCTTCTGAATCGGGATTTTTTCGGGGTATTGGTGCGACGTTTGTGCTAAAACCCTATGTCTGGAAAAATTCAGAAACAAAAGGAAAATTCGGTTTGGATCTGACCACTTTTGCTTCACTCAGAAACCTGGATGCAAAAATCATAAATGATAGCTTCCCTTCCGTTTCCTTAGGCGAGTTGCATCGGACAAAAGCTGAATTAGCCATGAAGGACAAAGTCGGGATGTACACTCTGGGAATGCACTTTGCACTTAGAACAGACTTTGGACAATTTGGGCTTACCGGAATTGGTTATCGCCTGAATGCCAGCATTCAACCAGAATGGAAACCCTACAACTGCTATTATTTAAGAGGCAAACAAAGTGGAAACATATCTATTGACTACCGCCTGCGCATCCACGGAATACAGTTTTTCGGAGAATTTGCACTGGATGAACAAAGAGAAAAGGCGTATATCACAGGCCTCACACTCAAACCTTATGGAAATTTAGACCTCTCCTTGTTAGCCCGTAACTATGCGCCTCAATACAATGCATACTTTGCAAATGCTTTTTCCGAAGGCACTTCCACAAAGAATGAGCAAGGTGTCTTCGCAAATATAGAATGGAGGCTTATTAAAAATTTAAGACTCAATGCGTACTACGATGCTTTTATTTTTCCATGGTTGAAATATTGCGTTAACGCTCCTTCTACAGGAATGGATTATGCCCTGCAAACAACATGGTCACCTTCCTCTAAAAGCCAGGTGATCGTTCGGTTTAAATCAAAAAGGAAGGAAAAGAACGGTAGTAATGAATCAAGCACTTTTCCTTCATTAGAAAGTCAGTTAAAAAACCAGCTTAGCTTTCAGATAAATGCTACATCTGGGTCTTGGAACATGAAGACTGTGCTTGACGGAAACGAGACACGACTAAAGACAAATAGAAACAAAACTATTGGAATTGCTGGCTCTCAGGAAGCCACTTTCGCCCCAAAAGGAAGTCGTTATGGTTTTTCTATGAGGTATGCCCTTTTTGACACTGAGACGTTTGATAACAGAATCTATTCCTACGAAAGAGACCTGCCAGGAGTTTTCTCTATGACTTCCCTTTATGGAAAAGGCTCCAGATTTAGTCTGCTTTTTCATTACAACTATTCAAAAGCAATCAATATGCAAGTAAAAATCGGACATAGTTACTACCGCGACCGACAAAACGTGGGAACAGCGCTGGAGCAGGTTGATGGAAACCAATTGACCGATATCCGGGCACTTTTAGTGTGGAAATTCTAAACAAAAAGGACTATGGCTGATTTTTTCCATACCTTTGCCAAACAGAATTAAAACCATCCGATTATGGCAACAATACTTTTTGAAGAAATTATTTTTGGCCCTATACACAGCAGAAGACTTGGTACATCACTGGGTGTAAATCTTTTACCGCTTCATGGCAAACTTTGCTCCTTTGATTGTCTCTATTGTGAATGTGGGCTTAATGCACAAAGCAAAAGTGGCACTTTACCCAAGGCTGATGAAGTGAAACAAGCCCTGGAAGCTAAACTGATCAAACTCAACACTGAAGGGACCTTGCTTGATGTCATTACCTTTGCAGGGAACGGCGAGCCTACCATTCATCCGGAATTTGAACAAATCATCGACGACACCATCGCTTTGAGAAATCAATATTGCCCAAAAGCAAAAGTCAGTGTACTCTCCAATGCGACGCAACTGGACAAACCAAAAATATTTTCAGCCTTGCTCAAAGTGGAAAATGCGATATTGAAGCTTGACAGTGCCTTTGATGAAACAGTCCAAATTCTGGATCGCCCGGTTTCTTCCTCCTTTTCCATCAGGCAACTGGTTGAAAAAATGAAAACGCTGAAAGGAAAACTGATTATCCAGACCCTTTTCACCAGAGGATCTTATGAAGGAAAGGCTTTTGACAATACAACCGAAACTGAAGTCACTGCCTGGATAGCACTTATTCGTGAAATTGCACCAGAATCCGTCATGATTTATGCCATCGACCGGGAAACAGCAGTAGCCGGATTGGAAAAAACTACAGTGAAGGAGCTAAAATCCATAGCCAAAAGGTTGAAGGATGAAACAGGCATCGACGTTTCTGTTGCTGGATGATCTACTCAATGGAACCAACCTCCTTTATCTTAAAAAAGACAGCCGACGGGTCTGATACGCTTTTCTCCAACGAAATGGACGAATCATACCATTCCGTGAACGGGGCAGCTCAGGAGTCCAGACATGTATTTATCGAAGCGGGATTACACCAGATGTATAAAAAGAACTTGAAGATTTTCGAGGTCGGTTTCGGCACTGGATTAAACGCACTGCTAACGTGGGAAGATGCTCACAAAAACAAGCTACAAATAGAATACGATGCTATCGAAGCATATCCTGTATCAAAAGAAGTTATCGAAACCCTCAATTACGGAGAATTCACGCCCGAATTGCATTCAAGTGCCTATTTAAAACTTCACGATACGAAATGGGAAGTGCTGGAAGAACTTGAAAATAAACGGTTTAATTTGCGAAAGATCCAGGGAGATTTTACGGATTATACATTTAGCCAAACATACGACCTCATTTATTTTGATGCCTTTGCACCTGATAAACAGTCCGAAATGTGGGATGAACCTTTGTTTTTGAAACTTTTCCAGGCACTAAACAGTCAAGGACTTTTAGTGACTTATTGTGCCAAGGGAGAAGTTCGTCGCCGGATGCAACGAGCCGGATTTATGGTAGAGCGTATACCAGGCCCTCCGGGAAAAAGAGAAATGCTCAGAGCCAGCAAATCAACTTCCCAAAAGGAAATAGACACCGATGGACAGGAAAATCAAAACAAAGAATAGACTTCGGGAAAACAGCGTATCAATCAAAGAAAAGAAATGTGCCACTATTAGTGTTGACAGACTGAATAGAATAACCAGCAAACCCGTATCATTTCCCGAAAAAATCCAAAGTGCAAGCAGGCTAAACCAAAGTAAAAGCACGCTGTTTAAGTAATTTCTGGTACGTAACTTTTCAAGGTGCTGTCTTGGCCAAAAGGACAACATAGCTGAAAGCATCAAAATCCCCACAAACAAAGTATAGGCAATTTCAGCCGGTGTAAAACTTGCCAGGTTTATAAGGTCTTGTTGCAGGAGATCCTGGCTGAATTTCTGCAGAAACGTGTAATCCTCAAAAAGGAAGGATACTCCTCCAATAATGCAGAAAAGACTGACTACACCTATCAGGGACGCAAAAAAACTTTTAAAGGAAAACAGCTGCAGAATACCCATAACGACCCAAAGTACAGGTAAAAGAAAAATAATTTTGCTTTGAAACAACGATGAAATTGCCAGTAAGACAAATGCATCAAATACAGAGCGATTTACCGGTCCGGTTTCACAGGCAGCAAAAAGCCGCAAAACTGACCAGCAAAAGAAAAAACAAGCCACTGAAGTCCCGTCAAATAATAGGATGGGAATAATCGTGGCTGAAAAAACGCAAAAAATAAAAAACGGAAAGAAACTTCTGATCCGGATTAAACGAAATTCAGAAGAAATGTATTGCAAAAGCAAAGCACTTCCAAACAAAAGCAGAAAACGAAAAAAATAGCCTAAAAAGAAGTTCTGAAAAAGAAGATCAAGCTGTAGGCCAAAAAGATTCTTACCATAGATTTCAGTAAAAGCAGAAATCCCGGCAGCTTGTTTGTCTGCATAAAAATACGAGATATTGCCAAAAACTGAAAGCAACAGCATTAAAAGCCCTACCATCCAAAGACCATTGGCATAGACAATCCGCGTCAGGAAACTCTTTTTCATCCGATCTGATTTTTAAATTTTAGCCTAAAGCCAGGTACAAGAAAATCCTAAACCTTTTATTCTTATAAATCGAATCCAATATCCGTTCTGAAGTATTTGTTGTCAAAGCTTATTTTTCCGGCATTTTCAAAAGATTTTGCCAGCGCATCGGCTTTATTTTCACCGTAGGAGCTTACAGCAATAACACGGCCACCATTGGTCAGAACATCATCACCCACTTTTTTGGTCCCTGCATGAAACAAAATGCTGCCATCCACTTTTTCAAAACCGGTTATTTTATTTCCTTTCTCATATTCGCCGGGATATCCGCCTGCTACCAACATCACTGTCACAGCCGACCTAGAGTCAAATTCAAGCTCCCTTTCGTTTAAATTCCCCTGCGCTACACCTTCCAGAAGGTCAACGAAATCAGATTTGATACGCAACATAACCACCTCTGTTTCAGGATCTCCCATACGGGCATTGTATTCAATGACAACGGGTTCACCATCCACTTTGATAAGACCAAGAAACAGAAAACCCTTGTAAACGATGCCTTCTGCAGTTAATCCATCAATGGTTGGCTTAATGATCCGCTCTTCCACTTTTTTCATGAAGACCTCATCGGCAAATGGAACAGGCGATACAGCTCCCATACCACCGGTGTTCAGTCCTGTATCTCCCACACCGATGCGCTTATAGTCTTTGGCTTCGGGTAAAATTTTATAATTGGTACCATCGGTCATAACAAAGACAGAACATTCAATACCTGACAGGAATTCTTCAATGACAACAGTGCTGCTGGCTTCTCCGAATTTACCATCCAACATGGAACGCAATTCTACGGAGGCTTCCTCGATATCTTCTATGATTAAAACCCCTTTTCCTGCAGCCAGTCCGTCGGCTTTCAGTACATAAGGCGCTTTCATGCTTTTCAGAAATTCAATGCCGACATCCAGCGTTGCAGAGGTAAAACTTTGATAGGCAGCAGTAGGGATGCCATGTCTCTGCATAAAGGCTTTTGAAAAGTCTTTACTTCCCTCCATCTGGGCTCCAACTTTAGATGGGCCGATAACGGGAATATTTTTTAAATCCGCATCATCAGTAAAAAAATCATAGACCCCGTTCACCAATGGATCTTCTGGTCCTACAACAACCATATCTACTTTATTGGCCAGCACAAAATCCTTCATGGCAACAAAATCATTTACAGCGATGGGAACATTGGTTCCAACCAGAGAAGTACCGGCATTTCCCGGTGCAATAAATAAAGAACGAACCTTGGGACTTTGAGCAATTTTCCAGGCGATGGCATGCTCACGTCCACCTGAGCCTAGTAGTAGGATATTCATAGAATGATCGATTGTGTTTGGTTGGCAAAGATAAGTCTTATTGATAAGATGTTTGCAGTTTTTGATGTATTTTTGCAATCATGACTAGCAAAGACTTAACATTATTCATCAAAAATCGGGCTTTAAGTCTCGGATTTGAGTCTTGTGGTATTGCCAAAGCTGCTCAATTATCCGATTCGGAAAAGACTCATTACGAAACCTGGCTTGCGAAAAAACACCACGCCGGTATGAGTTACATGGAAAACCATTCGGAAAAACGATATGATCCCAGGCTTCTGGTAGAAGGATGTCGTTCTGTGATTGTCGTCACACTCAATTACAATCCGGTGAAAAAACAGAACCCTGAAGCCCCGCAAATAGCCGGATTTGCCTATGGAAAAGATTACCACGATATCATTCGCACCAAACTCCGAACACTACTTCAGGAAATAAAGGATTTTGGAATTAAAGTGCACGGACGCGCATTCGCTGACTCCGCGCCCATTGCTGAGCGCTACTGGGCTTCTCAGGCAGGGATAGGCTGGATAGGTAAAAACCGTCAGCTTATTTTGCCGGGAAAAGGCTCTGCTTTTTTACTGGGAGAATTGCTCATTGATGTTGAATTGGTGTATGATACTCCAGCAACTAATCATTGCGGAAATTGCAAACGCTGTCTGGATGCATGCCCAACTAAAGCATTGAATGAAACCTCAGGCCTGGATGCCAACCTTTGTCTTTCTTATCTAACCATCGAAAAACGAGGTCTTTTTAATCCTATGGAAACCTCCCTTGTCGAAAAAAGCAATTGCCTGTTCGGATGCGACAAATGCCTGGATGCATGTCCCTGGAACCGCTTTTCTACTGGAAACAACGTCCCGGAATTTCAGCCAAAAGAAGGTTTTTTATCTATGAAAAGGGAAGATTTCGAAAAAATGAATGAAGCCGAATTTAATGTTCTTTTTGCAGGAACATGCCTGGAACGAACAGGCTTTGAGGGTTTTGTCAGGAACCTGCACGCAAAATAAAAAAAGTCCGGATATCTTTTCAGATTTCCGGACTTTAGAGTTGTCTCACCAGGATTCGAACCTAGACAGGCAGAACCAAAGACTGCAGTGCTACCATTACACCATGAGACAATCCTCATTTGCTTTCCTTTGAAAGCGGGGGCAAAAGTACATAATATCTTTGACCTTACAAATAGTTCAGTGAGATTTTTACCTTGCAATCAGCAAAAAATAATTTTTCTTACCCTTTTGTGCCAGGATATATCGTCCATTCAGTAAGTTGGAAGTATTTAAAAGACCTTCCACTTCCATCCATTTTTCCTTGTTGATGGAGAAACCGCCAGCCTGGACCATTTTTCTCATTTCTCCTTTGGAGGGGAAAACAGGAGCTGTCTCCGTAAGCAGTTCCAACGCTTTAACACCGGATGTCAGCGATTCAAGAGTTATTTCGAAAGTAGGAACACCTTCAAAAACAGCCAGCAAGGTTTCTTCGTCCAGATGACGTAGTGCATCGGCTGTGGCATTTCCAAATAAAATGGAGGAGGCTTCAATCGCTGCGTTGTAATCTTCTTCAGAGTGCACCATACACGTTATTTCTCTGGCAAGCCTCTTTTGAAGAACCCTTAAATGAGGGGCTTCCTGATGTTCAGCGATCAGACTTTCAACCTCTTCTTTGGATAGAAAAGTGAAAATCTTAATGTATTTTTCGGCATCGGCATCACTGACGTTCAACCAGAATTGCACAAATTTGTAGGGTGAGGTGTAACGACGATCCAACCAGATATTCCCGGTTTCTGTTTTACCAAATTTTCCTCCGTCGGCTTTGGTTATAAGCGGACAAACCAAGGCAAAGGCTTCTCCTCCGCAAACACGGCGAACCAGCTCTGTCCCTGTGGTAATATTTCCCCATTGGTCAGAACCTCCCATTTGAAGTTTGCAGTTTTTTTCCCGGTACAAATGCAAAAAGTCATATCCTTGCAAAAGCTGATAGGAAAATTCGGTGAAGGACATTCCTTCATTGGACTCAGAGCTCAAACGTTTTTTGACAGACTCCTTTGCCATCATGTAATTAACTGTCAGATGCTTTCCAATATCCCTGATGAAATTCAGGAAGGAATAATTCTTCATCCAGTCGTAATTGTTAACCAATTCAGCTGCATTGGGCGCTGAGCTTTCAAAATCAAGAAATCTGGATAATTGGTTTTTAATAGCTTCCTGATTGTGTCGAAGCGTTTCCTCATCCAGCAAATTTCTTTCCTGCGACTTTAGGGATGGGTCGCCAATCATTCCGGTTGCACCACCAATCAATGCAATGGGTTTGTGACCACAACGCTGAAAATGCATTAACATCATGATACTTACGAGGTGACCAATATGCAGAGAGTCTGCAGTAGGGTCAATTCCCACGTAGGCAACAGACATTTCTTTTTTTAATTGTTCTTCCGTGCCGGGCATCAGGTCTTGAATCATACCCCGCCATTGTAATTCTTGAATGAAATCCATTTGAAAATTGCTGTTACTATGTTGATTGATTGTTAATTTATGTTATATTCCACAAAATTAGTAAGATAGAATGAACATTCGGGTACAAAAATACGTCTTATTTCATAATAAAAGATAAATTGATTGAAAAATTTGCCTAAACCAATACGTTGGATTATTTTTGCATGTTATTATTCTTTTGGTATTAGGTCTTTAGTGGATTTTTATACCATATTATTTATTCATTTATTAAAAAAATCAAACATTTATGAAACCACTCCAAAGTAATGTGTTGATTTTTTCTGTAAAAGGTTCTGTTCTTGGCACCAAAGTCCAGGAGTCACTTTCGAACACGCGTGCTGTTTTAGAAAACACATACAGCGTTCAAAAGGCTTTTGAATTTATCACTGAGGAAACCCCTTGCTTAATATTTTTTGACACCCCGTCAGATGATGCTAAAGCAATTGAACTTTGCAAAAAAATCAAGAAATTAAAAGAAGAACTACGTTTTAACGTATACTTCCTGATCGACAACAATCAAAACATCGAAGAACAATTAGAATGGTTCGACCTTGGAATTGATGAATTTGGCACACGTGATACCAATTCTACACTGATTGCCCGTCGTGCATTAAACATCCTGTCCAAATATTTGGGTAACACCAAAGATATGGTTCCACAAAAAGGGATAGTTATTGACCGCGAACGCTATTTGGTATTCAAAGACGGTAAAGATATTTTCTTACCACGTAAGGAATTTGAACTTCTAGTTTTGTTGGCATCTAAACCATTGAAAGTATTCACACGTGAAGAAATCTTCAAATTGGTTTGGGGTAACAAATCCATCGTTGGTGATCGTACGATCGACGTACATGTTCGTAAAATCCGCGAAAAAATTGGTGAGAACTTCATCTGCACCATCAAAGGTGTAGGTTATAAATTTGTTGGTTAATCCAAAGACAGTGCTGTTTTAATAAAACGACAGAGAAATTCAGGAGATTATAATTGTTGAAAAGCAATTATAATCTCTTTTTTTTAGATATCCTTTTGTTTATCGAAAAGAGTAGAAAAATTAGACTCAATCTGTTTTTCCAGTTTTTCCAAAGTGCATTGAAGGACTTGTTCCACCAGTTCATAAACGACATTAATATCAACACCACTGTTATCTGTTTCCAGTAATAGACGGTCTGACGGACAAGCAAGCAATCCTTCTTTGTTGAATTTAGGACCAAAAGAAAGGTAGAATCCCTTACTGATATATTGCTCTGCTTCCTGTTTTCCTCCACGAAATCCATGGATTACCCATGCAGGAATAGTTGGATATTCTTTTTTTGCTTGAAGCGTTTCAGCCATCGCTCGAACAACATGCAACAAAACAGGCTTATTGCATTTTACAGCCATTTCAAGCTGAGTCTTAAAAACCAACATTTGGTTGCTAAAAGGTACTGTTGAACTTTTATCTAGTCCAATTTCTCCAATAAATAAGACCTTTTTATTTAAAAAATCATCCATCAGGCTTAAAACAGAGTTCAAGTCCCAGTCTAAAGCATTCCAAGGATGAATGCCAAGGCTCATAGAGGCACGTTCGCCCTGTAAATCTACACCTGTATCAAAGCGCTTAAAATCCGCAGGCTCAACGCTTAAAATTCGTTTTAACCCAGCCTTTTGTTGAGCTTGATGACTATGAATATCTATCCACATACTAAACTTTATAAAAAATTAAGGTACCGGATCAAAACCATGACCGCCCCATGGATTGCAGCGTAAAATTCTTTTAAGTGCCATCCACCCTCCTTTTATTGGACCATATTTTTGAATGGCTTCAACGGCATATTGTGAACAGGTGGGGATATATCTGCATGAAGCTGGAGTGATGGGAGAAATAACATATTGGTAGAATCTGATGATCCCCAAAAACAAAAATTTGAAAATCTTTTTCATCTTGTATAAATTATGCCTGAAATCTACAAAATTATTGACAAAATCTAAAGAGTTTCAATATCGGAAGTCTCAATTGCTTCCAAAGCAACCACTTTATCCTGGAGTAATTTCTCTAATTTAGCCAGCGCATCTCTCATCTTCTTTTCAACCTTAGGATATTCCAGAACTTCAGATGGTATCCAAATAAAGGCTATATGCAGGGTATAACCTTGATTAAGAGCTTGATCCCTGAATACTTGCTTATTTAACCGATAGGCTTCGCGTAAGAGTCTTTTAACCCTATTTCTGTCAACTGCGTGTTTAAGTTTCTTTTTAGGCACACTCATCACAACCTGCACTTCGGGGTTTTGATCAGCTTTAAAAGCCAGCCAAACCACACGTACAGGATAAGACATAAAGGATTCTCCGCTCAGAAAAAGTTCATTAATCCGAGTTTCACTGCAAAGACGTTCTTGTTTGGAAAATGTAAATGAAGGGTTTGCCATAAAAAATCAACACGCTGTTTTCACAAAGGTAGAGTTTCTACCGGAAAACAGCGTGCTGTATAGTCGTTAAAAAGAATTATAATTTTTTCGCAGCTTTGTGGTTTTCTTTGATGTACATATCGATAGCTGCTGCCATAGAAGGTGCTGCAACAGTCGGAGCTTCAACGTCCAATCTCAATCCTGCATCACGAACGGCTTTTGCTGTGGTAGCACCAAAACATCCAATGGATATTTCACCTTGTTCGAAATTTGGGAAATTTTTCAACAAGGATGCTATCCCTGATGGGCTGAAGAAAACCAACATATCGTAATCAAATGGTTCACCTTCTTTAAAGTCGTTGCTTACGGTGCAATACATGACCGCTTTGGTATAGGCAATTTTCTTTTCATCCAATCGGATAAGCAGGTCTTCTTTGTGTACATCCGAAACAGGAATCAAAAATGTTTCACCGGAATGTTTCTGAATCAACACGACCAAATCATCTACTTTTCCACTAGTAGAATGAAAAATTTTACGTTTACGATACACAATATATTTTTGCAAATACAAAGCGACCTGCTCATTGATGCAAAAATATTTCATGGTTTCAGGAATAGAAATACGCATTTCTTCGCATAAGCGGAAAAAATGATCCACAGCTGTACGGGCTGTAAAAATGACAGCAGTATGATCCAAAATCGACACCTTCTGCTGTCTGAATTCTTTAGCTAAAACAGCCTCAACCTTTATGAAAGGGCGGAAATCTATTTTTAAACCATATTTTTCAGCCATATCAAAATAGGGAGACTTCTCAGTAGTCGGCTTTGGCTGGGAAACTAGCAAATTCTTGATTTTCAAAATCTTAAATTTTTAAAAATGAACGCTTAAATTATAACAGAAACAAACCCTTATAAAACAATAAAATAGGTAAAATTTCCAAGGCGCAAAGATACAAAATCAAATATAAAAAATCTCCAATTCTAATGGAAAAAATATTTATTGCTTTTGCAAACAGCCATATCTTGGTAATTATTAAAAATCCAACAACCCAGGAGATAATAAATGTCTCGTTCATTGGAAGTCCGATTTCCGAAAAAATCAAAACAGGTGTAAGGCTAAAAGCAAAAAAGGATAGTGTTGTTTTGGAAGCAGAAATCCATCTTTTGGTTTGATAGGTATTGAAAAATACCCAGCCCATCATTCTGAAAATGGAAAATTTCAGGGTAAAATAACCCACAGCATAAAGAAATAACCTAAGAAAAAGCCACGAATCCAACTCGTATTCGACTTGATTTATGCCAATATTAATCACAATAGGTGCAAATAAGGCAATAACCACAATACTTAATACCCATAAATACTGACTAAACTGTGACCACTTTTGTCCACTTTCTTCAGACAAATCAGCCCTACCATCTGATACCAGAACGTTCCTGATGGAATTATTTAAAAATTTAAGACCGTTTTTAATTAAATAGGCAACCAGCAATGTCTCCATTAGCAATAGAACCAGCAGCAAGCTTTCAGACATCATTTTATCCGAACGAAAAATGCCATCATGTCTGGTAAAATAAGTCGCATTTTGTTGATGAATAAGTTGGATGGAATCTTGAAGCCAACACTTGGTATCAACCGCAGGTGTGGCATAACTGGTATAATGCCAATCTTTCAGCATGATTGCTGTTGAATCTGGATAAGCAGTACTATCCAACCTGGCGGTTGTATTTATTGTAGTGAGCGTATCTGCCTCCATTCTCTGCTTAATTAACCGGGGTCTTCATTAATTTTCGCAAAAATAAGCATTTCTTTTCGTATTTTTGCGACACATCATGATTCATATGAAACCTCAAATAAACAATCTGGTTTTCCTGACTGGCTCTACGGGTCTGTTAGGTGGACATCTTATCATACGACTTTACCAATCAGGAAGAAAAATCCGCGCATTAATACGTCCTACATCCACTTTCAGTCAACTTCAATTGATTTGCACGTTTTACGATCAGTCCTTTGAGGAGTTGTACCAATCTGTGGAATGGGTCATTGGTGACACCTTGGATTTTGTAGGTCTTTGTGATTATTTAAAGGATGTTGATGAAGTTTACCATTGTGCTGCTGTAGTTTCCTTTAATTCCAGGGATGACAAAGAGTTGCTTCGTACCAATATTCAGGGAACATCCAACATGGTTGATGCCGCTTTGAAATGTTCCGTAAAAAGTTTTTGCTTTATCAGTTCGATCGGGGCTTTAGGCGCAGTAAAAAACGGAGGAATCGTCCATGAAAAAAGTCCGTGGAAAACAGACGGAAAAACCTCAGCCTATTCAAAAAGTAAATTTCTTTCCGAACTCGAGGTTTGGAGAGCACAAAATGAAGGTTTAAATACAGTCATTGTGAATCCAGGAATTATTCTTGGCCCAGGTAGCCCCAATAAAGGTAGCTTGCTGCTTTTTCAGGCTGGGCGTAAGGGTATGCCTTTTTACACCAAGGCAAAAACCGGCTATGTAGATGTCAGAGATGTCTGTAAGGCGGCCACAGAACTGGTAGAAAAGGAAATTTACGGCAAACGTTTTATCCTGGTTTCTGAAAATGTAGACAACAGGGAGCTGTTTACTTTAATTGCTTCAGCATTTAATGTCAGACCTCCACGTTTTGAAGCAGGGATAGTGTTATTAACTTTGGGGGCCTTTTCATCGATAATTTATGGAGCGATCACCGGCAAAACGCCTCAACTGACAAAAGAGACTGTACGGTCTGTCCAGAAAACACAAATCTATTCAAATCAACTCATAAAAAGCACTTTAAACATTGATTTCATTCCTTTGAAACAAACCATTCAGGACACGGCACTTTTTTTAAAGAATCAAAAAACAGATTGTTGAAAAGGAAGTTTATTCCTTAGATATAAAATGAAGACCGGATATACAACTCCTGACTTTTCAATCGGAGTGTATAGCCGGGCTTATTTGTTTTAGGATCTACTTGATTAAGACCTTAAGTGTATTCAATTTCCCACCTTGGGAAACACTCAAGATATAGACCCCTTTGGATAAGGAACTTACATCTATACCTTCTTTGCCATAGTTGCTCCTGGAAACAACCACCTGACCCTGAAGATTCACCAGCTTGATGGAGCTACCTTGGTTGACACCATATAGAAACATCGTATTCTGAACAGGATTTGGACTTACACGAATATCCTCAATAATCTTATTCTCAACAATAGCTGAAGGTGTATTTGGTTCAAGAATCCATATACCGGAAGGTTGATCTAAGTCGGACCACAGACGAACTAAAGCACCTGGATTAACTCCAGGAAGACCTTCCATCAGTTTGTCGGCTTTTCTGTTAATAAACTTCACAGAATCCGTTCCCACTTTTTGGATTGCGAACTGCTGGTAAGTAGATGTGGCCAATGTTAATTTAAGGTCGGGTAAGGCTCCTTCAAGAGAATATCCGGTTTGAATGGATTTCCCATTATAGGTTGTGAGGTGATAAAAGCCATTTAAAGGCTCTGCTAGAAGGAAAGACTGCGATTCTGAAGTGCTTAATGTATTCTGAATCACATTATCTTTGAATGGAATATTGTCTTCACAATCCAGATACAAACCATTCTGGGCGTTTCTAATTTTATACCATCCTCCAATGGACTCGGTACCGATTCGGCTGATATCCAGAGAGGTCACTAAATCGGCGAAACCGGCATCATCCAGGCAACTGCTGTCTGAAGTCAAAGTCAAACTTTGACCTAGAAAGTTGTTTTCAGAATACAAAATAACTCTATAACCATCCATCACTTTGATGGAAGCAATGTCGTTGTCTAATATTCCGGCTGCATTTAATGCATTCGAAGTATAAGAACCTGCTTTCAAGGCAATGGCTTTGCCGCCATAACCGCAACCAGGGTAAACAACAGCTGGGCCAACAACGCAAGGAGTCTTGCCTGTAGTGCCACCAACACATTCCTGACAATCGTCCAGAATGGCAGTGCCTTTGATAACGCCTGCGCAATCTTTTTTGGTAAAGGGAGACAAAGCCATTAAGTCAGCTTGAATGTAACGTTGGCGATAGAATAGTTTATTCCTGTAGCAGGGACCCCAATCTTCTCCGCAATTGACTGAATAGGATATGGACATCTTACCGTCAGGCAATAAACCATGGAAATTGGGCATGTAGTGGGTAAATGTACTATCCTCTGGAATTCTGTATAAGTTCTGCTTGGTACTCCATGGTCCTTCGGGGTGCTGCGCATAAGCAATTTCTACATAGGCAGATAACATACCACCTGTTACTTGTGCATAGTTCCCTTCAGCAAATTTCACAACAGCATCAGCAGCCAAATTATTGATTTTGAATGATTTAGTTGAATCCGTTGTCCAGCTTTTACCGTCGAAGTACTGGATATGTTCTTTATCACCCAGGATATTTGACATGGGAGTACGGGCTACATGCGTCCCACCATTTCCTGACCTGTACATGAACAGGGTGTCACCTTCCACCAAATAGGTTTCATACGAATGCATGGAAGGTGCTTGTTTTTTAGCCCCCAAGTATTCAAGACTTGGATAAGCAAACTCTCCAATGTATGTTTTACCGGTATTACTTATTCCTCCTGTGGAAGGTTGAGTCAGATCAACTAGATAAATTTTAACTTTGCTTTCTTTTGGATCAAAGAAAGCATCCCCAACCCAATAAAGGTTATTCACACTACCACCAACCAAAATGGTATCCACTACTGGGAAAAATACATTCGCTTTACTTTAATTTCCATGCCATCTGCTAGTCAATACATCATCTGCACCCTTAATAACCAAGGCATTTCTTAAGAAACTACCTCCAGTCATCAAATTGTCGGCAGGGAAGTCTTTACCATAAAAACTATCGTTGAAAAACCACATGGTTCGTCCATCAGGTAACTTAAGCGAAACATCGTTGTCTCCAGCCACCCATTGCCAGTCATCTGTCCGCACGCGGTTGTTGTTCCAGATATAAGTTTTACGTACATCTATACCAACATCGTTGTTTTCAGCTATCAATTCCACCCCATCTAAATAATAAGTACCAAGCACTAGAAAAGTGTAGCGTACATTAACGACTTTACTGTGTGTCTTGAAAGGAAAATGATAGAGGTAAGAACCATGTCGAACCACAAAGCGAACTTTATAAGTGGTATCTTCACATTCTATATATACATTCATATCCATCTTATCATCCATTGGATTGCCTATTGAATAAGACTTTGCACGAAAGCGTAACAAATAGATGGAGTCATTTTGAGGGAGTTCGACCTTGTTCATTACCGATATGTACTTGGGCCAAGCAAGGTTTGTTTTTGTTACTGTCACCCGGAGGGAAGAGGTCCCATCAAGAGCTACAATTGGGTCTGGTAAGAATTTGGCCATGGCAGGGCTTTTCACCGTATTTTCCCAGAATTCAGTGCCTCGTTCAAAGCTTCCATTTTTGAGCAAACTCGCTGCATATGAAAACGGAGTAAAAAAAATCATCATCAAAAATGATGCAAAAAGTGTTTTTTAATAAATTAAATTATTAGTCAGGTCTGTTTAAATGATAGGATATCCTTCACAGGATTGGGGATAAATGGTATTCCCATACAATTTAAAAAGATGGTTCCAGATTTTAGAAGTAATAAATCCGGAACCATCTTAAAATAGCTTCTTTTTATAGCTTGAAACGGTTTATTCTAATTATTTACCGCTGAATTTTGTATCAATTTCCTTGATAATGTGTTTAGCCAAGGGCAGAGAAAGTAATTGCAAAGCTGCCACGATAATTAAGGCATATTTAAGGGCAAAAGTTTCGGAAGCCAGGTAAGCCATCAGAATAAAGAGGATCATCCCTAAAGCACGTCCGAAAAATAGTCCAATTTCATGACTCAAAATATAGGCATATTCGTTTCGCTTTTCGATGGCAGAAACCGCATCAATGGTTTTCAACATGGTTGGGAAGTATGCCAAATCATGTAGTGGTTGAAAAAGCACTTTACAAAGTACAAAGACAATTACACTAAATGCAGAGAAGAGTATTCCGTTGGTAACAGTACCGATAAAGAATACCAACAAGCCGAATCCGAAGATGGCCATACGGTGTTTGGGTTTAGCCACACGTCCAAGAACATAGACTAAAATAGCTGTTAAACCTCCTCCAACTCCTTGAATTAAGCCTAAAGAGCCTTCATCTCCAACCAGGCGCATCACCAAAATAGCAGGTGCTGTAACCAGGAAGCCTTGTACCAACCCCTTCAATCCTGCCAATGCCAGAAATTTCACCCAAAGGGAATGAAATTTGTAGTAAAAGAATTTCTTTTGAACAGGGTTTGAAAATTCGCCTTTCGATAAAGCAATACATGAAGCAATAGCAATAAACAAAACGACAACAGTAATCACTTTATAACCTTGGTTAGCATCCATGTCTATTCCGAACAAGGTCACGCTCTTCAAGCTTCCCAAAAAAGCACCTACTGCTAATGGAATTACGATGCCCCAAAGTGAAAAGAAAAATGATTCGAGTCCACAAAAGTAATTTCGGTTATCATCTTTTGTTGAAACCAGTGTCAATAAATAACGGTTGGTCCAGAAAAAACCGGTTGATGCACCCAAGGCGAAACCAGCTATACCTAAGCCTACAATGTTGATGGATTGGATAAACATCATTGCCATTAAAGAAATGGCTGTTAAGATGATACCAAAACTGTAAAGCCAGTTTACCTTAAAGTATTTTAGTAACATACCATTTAGTACCGATGTAGAAACAACTCCCACATACATGCACAACTGATAGATAACCACATTGGTTGAATCTCCTGTGTTGCGCATAATGTACGCACCCACAAAAATTTCAATGATAGGCAATATCATGGCGTACAGCATATTGGTAATCAACAGTGTACGGATATTGAGCGGTTGAGATTTGAAGAACGTAAGTTCTCCGGTTAGTTTACCCACGGTTAGTTCTTTTTTAAGGTTTTTAATATCTCAGCAATTGAAAACTCAGCGCTGCAAATAACTTCATCACTTGCTCCGTAGAAAATCTTAACGGTATCACCATCTACATAATGTCCGTTTGTAAAAACCACGTTTCCAAAGAATCCGGTTTGTTCGTATTCGGCGATGGGCTCCATGATGGGTTCTTCACTTCTGGCCAAAACAATGGTAGGATCATTCAGGTCAAGCAACAAGGCACCTAAACAATAACGGTGATCTTTGTTGGCTCCATGATAGATTTCCAGCCAACCTTCAGTGGTCTTGATAGGAGGTGCACCCGCTCCAACACGAGCGCTGTCCCACATGCCGTCACGTGTTACAGTTATACATTTGTGGTTCCCCCAATGCACGCGGTCTGGCGATTCGGCAATCCAGATGTAGTTGCCACCCAATTCAGGACTGCTTGGTCTGTGAAAAGCGTAATACATACCGTTGATTTTTTCTTCAAAAAGGGCACTATCTTTATTGTGAGGTGGGAAAATCATCCCTTTTCTATCGTAGGTAATAAAATCTTTGGTAGCAATAAGGCCAACACCAACAGCAACAGAAGAAACTTCTGTATAAGTCAGATAAAAACCATCTTCCATCGTTGCCACACGGCAATCTTCAATACCGAAAGATTCCAGGTCGCCTTCACCAAAAATAGGTGGATATGCAGGATCTTCGTAGAAATGAACATCATCGTCGCTGCAAACCAAACGCAAATACGATAAAGTGGTCAGGTAGTTTTTACCCTGATACATAATAACACGAGGATCAGAAGCGTCCAATTGAGGATCGTTAATATCAAAGCTGAGAACTTCAATTTTGCCTTCCTGGTTGTAAATGGGAAAACTAATCTTGTTTTCAATTTGTTTTGGTCGTTCAGCAACCCGTAACAAAAGCCAGGTTTTTCCATTCATTTGGAATACTCCAGGGTTAAGCAAACAGGTTATTTCCATACCATCTATTTTTGCCGGCAAATTGGCCGGGCGGAGCAGAGGATTGTTAATGCTTCTTTTAGCAATGTCCATGATTTTTGAGTTTAAAGCGTGTTTATTTTGGTCAAATGTAATTTTTATTTGTCAATTGCAAAAATGATTTAGCGAAAGTAATAAGACTCAGGTCGGTTAAAGTTGAGGTATACTATTCTTACAAAGGGCTAAACGGATTCAATCCTTTTTAGAAAGATACCTTTTTGTTTAAATTGTATACCTTTTTGAAATCCATTTTATTCTGTACATTTGTCTGATACTAAAGCAAATCAATACACGGATGAAATTCAGACTCCTTGTCTTTTACATTCTTATTTCCCTTTCCATCGCAGCAAACGACTACGACATAAGCCACCTGACCAATAATGACGGGCTGTCAAACAGCTCCATAAACACCATTTTTCAGGACTCTGACGGGCTTTTATGGTTTGGTACATGGGATGGTTTAAATTCTTACAATGGTCGTGAATTTAAAATTAATAAGCCAGACCCAAATAACAGCCATACCATCAGCAACAATATCATACGGGAAATCGTTGAAGAACGAAAGAATATTCTTTGGATAGCGACCGATCGTGGCATAAACAGGTTGGATAAAACAAGCGCTGCTTTTGAACGATTTTTCGTGAATGCAGGCAACCAACGAATTTCCAGCGAACATTCCTTTTTAATTGCAAAAAACAGTTCCAATCTTATTTTTGCAGCCATTTTCGAACAAGGACTTTATTATTTCGATACGAATATACACAATTTCGTACGTCTAAACACGGCAGACAACTTCAGTACAAAGAAATTTTTTTTCGACCTGGATGATAATTTATGGATATACACCAAAGAAAAAAACTTGTTTAAGGTTCTTTTCCAAAAAGGGAATTCAGTAAAACCTAAAATTGAAAGTATAGTCAAGTTCCCACACTTAAAGAATATTGAATCTGTTTTCTATCGTTCCAACAATGAACTATGGATGCAAACCACTGGTGAAAATATCTTTTCGTACAACATTTTGAAAGGAGTTTTGACTGAATATGCAGGCATACCAAAGATTGGAGTCGTCCGGTCTGTCCTGTTTAAGGAAAACGATCAGGTATGGGGCACTGACAATGGATTGTTCCAATTTGATCCAAAAACAAGGAAGATAGAAACCTTGTTGTCGAACAGCTCTGTTTTGTCACTATTTGCGGGTACTCAGCAAATTATATGGGTAGGTACAGACATGCAAGGAGTAGGACAACTTTGCCCATCCAGGGATAAAATAAAATCGTACTCCGCTGAAAATATTCCATCTTTTAGCAAGAGTGCCGTTCGGACTTTTTTCGAAGACAGTAATCATAAGCTCTGGGTCGGGACAAAAGGGGAAGGGCTTTTTTCCATGAATCTGACCAAAGAGAAACAAGATGCCTCTTCGTTAAAACACTATACTACAAAGGATGGATTGCTGAATAATTCTGTTTTTACCATTGCTGAAGGTCTTGGAAAAGAATACTGGATAGGTACAGATGGACGCGGAGTCAATTATATGGATGCAAAAACTACTAAAATAGCAAGCTTATTTGTTCCTGACAGCTTACAAAAACAGGTAAATCTTACATCCGTCTATTCTATATTAATGACCAGTGAAAATACGTTGTGGGTAGGGACCAGTGGAAATGGAATGTATAAATTGACCATTGACCGGAAGTCAAAACCCTACTCCATTAAGAATTTCAAGCAATACCTTTACAAAAGAAATAATCCTTCATCACTTAGCAATAATATTGTTTATTCCATCATTCGGGATGACGATACTCATTTGTGGATAGGAACCAGAGGCGGAGGGCTCAACAGGTTTGACACCGTTACGGAGAAGTTCAAAAACTATAGGTTTTCTGCCGATGAATCCGGCTTTATTAGCAGTGATGATATACTCTGCTTGTACAAGGACAGTCGGGGTTTCCTATGGGCAGGAACAAGTATGGGCTTGAATAAATTGGAGCGAATGGATCAGGGGAAACCCGTCTTTACCCATTTTACTGAAAATGAAGGCATGCCCAACAATACCATTCATGGTATCCTCGAGGACAAGGAGCATACGATTTGGCTCAGTACAAACAAAGGCATTGCTAATCTGGTATTTGAGCAGGGTTCGTACCGCATTATTCCCTATACTAAAAAGGACGGACTGCAAAACAACGAGTTTTCGGATGGTGCATTTTATGAAAGTCCGTACTCTCATCTTTTCTATTTTGGAGGCATCAGCGGTTTCAATGCTTTCAATCCGTTTGGCATAACCCATAGCAGTTATATGCCCAACATCAAGCTGGACGCTTTTTATATGGATAACGTGGAAACGAGTTTATCCGATCATTTAAAAACAAAAAAGGCCGGTGAAACACTAGTTTTGGGCTATAAAAACAAGTCCTTCAGTTTTAAATTTATCCCTCTGGATTATATTTCGGGTTCCAAATGCGAAATTTCCTATTTATTGGAAGGTTATCAAAAAGACTGGATCAATTTAGGGACCTCCAGCACCATCGTCTTCTCCAATTTACCGACTGGCACCTATACTTTAAAGGTTCGGTGCAGCAATGCAAATAAGATATGGAGCAGACAGTATTTCATCTTGCCAGTTACTATCCTACCTCCCTGGTGGGCCAGCCCTTTTGCCTGGTTTTGTTATGCTTTACTGGTATTAATGATCCTGGCAGGCATCCGAAATAGCGTGAGTTATCAGTTGAAAGTACGACAGGACTTCCGGATGAAAGAACTTGAAAAACAAAAGATAGAAGAAATTCATCAGGCCAAATTAAGTTTCTTTACCAACATTGCCCATGAATTTTCTAATTCACTGACACTCATTTATGGGCCGTGTGAGCGACTGTTAAGCATTCATCCATCCGATAGCTCTACCCGAAAATACATCAACATCATCAAATCCAATTCGGAAAGGATGCAAAACCTCATCCAGCAGATGATTGATTTCCGCAAGGCTGAAACAGGCCATTTGAGACTGAAAATCGAACGAATTGAGATTCCCGAATTGGTGAAGTTTGTGGTCGATAATTTTACGGAGGTACTGGAAGAGAAAAAAATAGCCCTTTCACTGACTTTTTCACCAGAAACCTTATTTTGGAAAACCGACCGCGACAGTGTGGAAAAATTGGTGTTCAACCTCATTTCCAATGCCGTAAAATATACTCCTTCGAATGAAAGCATTGAAGTGGAGGTCGAAATAAAAGACGCTATTCTTCATATACGTGTAACGAATTATGGAGTAGGTATTAAACCAGCTTTTCAACAAAGGATTTTCGACCGGTTCGAAGTGCTTGACCGGTTTGAAATGCAAGTTTCAGAAGGTTTCGAAACACGAAATGGCATTGGGTTGGCTTTGTGTAAAAGCATAGTAGAAGTTTTGCATGGGAATATTGAAGTTAAAAGCGATGGCGAAACATTTACCTCCTTTGTGGTCAGTTTGCCTGAACAACTATTGGATAAAATATCCTCTGTTAAACAAGAGGTGGAGGTACAAACCATTCAATCTTCAGAAATTAACGCGAAAGACGTTCCTTTGTTAAAACCTGAATCTATACCCAATGTTGAAAAAAAGGGTTTAGTGCTAATTGTTGATGATGAAAAGGATATCAGACATTTGTTAAGCGACTTCTTAAGTGAAAAGTATGAGGTTGCAGAAGCATCCAACGGACAGGAAGCCCTAAAAATGATGGCTATCCGGATGCCGCTTTTCATTATTTGTGACATCATCATGCCAAAAATGAATGGGGTGGATTTTGTAAAGATTTTAAAAAATCAGGAAATAACCAGGCATATTCCCATCATTCTTTTATCCTCCAAAAGCACGATAGAAAGCCAGATAGAGGGGCTGGAAACAGGTGCAGACGCGTATTTAAGCAAACCGTTTCAACAACGGCACCTGGAAGCCATCATCGATAGTTTGCTGCATCGAAATAAAGCCGTTTTAGAATACAATGAGTCTGTTTATGCAGCATTGGAGCAATACGAAGGGAAGTTCATTCATAAAGAAGATAAAGGATTGATGCTTCGTATCACCAACATTATTCACGACCACATTGACGATGAAACATTGTGCCTTGATTACATTGCCAGCGAAACCGTTATAACCAAGATGCAGCTTTACCGAAAAATCAAAGAAATAACCGGACATACTCCTACAGAATACATCCGGTCAATCCGTTTAAAGCAAGCTGAGAAATTACTCAAATCGACCAATAAAACGGTTCAGGAAATTATGTTTAACTGTGGTTTTAACAACAAAGCTTATTTCTACAGGGAATTTTCCAAGAAATATCACCTGACGCCAAAAGAATACAGAAATCAGAAGTAAGGCTTGATGCTTATTCATTTACCTCCACTGAAATCATATCCATTATTTTTCATTTCAGTGTTTATTTTAGTTTAAGAAATAACTCTTTTCTGTTACCACAAAATTCACAGCTATCGGGTAAATTCATCCCATCAAAAGTGTTTCCACAGACAGAGCAGATTTCAAATTCAAAAGGCAAATTGTATGTTTTTTTTGATTTTATACCCTCCAAAGCCTTTTTAAACATCGCTACATGCTTTTTTTCGGTTTCCAATGCCCAAGTCAGAGATTGAATGGTTTCTTTCTTGATCCTTTTAGATTTAGCATCTTTTAGGAATAAGGGATACATTGAATTTACTTCATTTGTTTCACCATCAATGGCTTCCTGAAGATTTTGAGCGGTTAACCTGACATTGAATTCCGGCACAAATTCATCCATTACCTGCTTTAAACTCGTTAAGACTGCTTTGTGATTGGAGGCATGAATGGCTTCAGATTTTGATGCGGCATCAAATAGATTTGCAATGGTATCAAGACCTTCTGCTCTGGCTTGTTTGGCAAAAGCGGTATACTTGTCACTTGCTGTGGTTTCAATTATTATTCCATGTTTAATATTTTCGATTGTTTTTGCCGGCTTAGTGGTACATCCGGCCAGGATGATGAAACAAAGGATATCAAAAAACAAAATGTTTTTAGTAGTTCTCATAGCTCTGAATGCATTAAATTATGAATGTTGGTAATAACTCTTTCCTCTTAAAAAGACAAACATAATTCCATTCAAAAAGTTCGGACTATGGGAATAAAAAAAGGGTTGCCCAAAGGACAACCCTATCAAAAATAACCTTTTCAGGCTTTTAATCTTTGAATTTAGCGCTTAAGAATTCGCGGTTCAAACGAGCGATGTTTGTAATGGAGATGTTTTTGGGACATTCAGCTTCACAAGCAGCAGTGTTGGTACAGTTACCAAAACCAAGTTCGTCCATTTTTGCAACCATGGCTTTTGCACGGGTTGTAGCTTCTGCTTTACCCTGAGGCAACATAGCCAATTGGCTTACTTTGGCAGAAACAAACAACATGGCTGAACCATTCTTGCAGGCAGCAACACAAGCGCCGCAACCAATACAAGAAGCAGAGTCCATTGCCTCATCGGCAATAACTTTAGGAATAGCGATCGCATTGGCATCAGGAATACCACCGGTATTTACAGACACATAACCACCAGCTTGAATAATCTTGTCAAAAGCGGTACGATCTACCATCAAGTCACGGATGACAGGGAAACCGTGTGAACGCCAAGGTTCAATAGTGATGGTTTCACCATCCTTGAACTTACGCATGTGCAACTGACAGGTAGTAACATCTTCGTCTGGTCCGTGGGGATGACCGTTGATATAAAGTGAACACATACCACAGATTCCTTCGCGACAGTCGTGGTCGAAAACGATGGGTTCTTTGCCTGAGTTGATCATTTGCTCATTCAACATATCCAACATTTCGAGAAATGAACTATCGGTAGAAACAGCATCCAGTTTATAAAACTCAAAAGCACCTTTGGCTTTGGGTCCACGTTGACGCCAAATTTTTAACGTTATATTGATTTGTTTTTCCATCTCTTTAATTATTTGTAGTTCCTTTGTTGAACCTTGGTAAATTCATAGTTCAGATCTTCACGGATCAATTCAGGTTCCTGATCAGCGCCCTTATATTTCCAGCAGGAAACAAAAGAGAAGTTTTCATCGTCACGAAGAGCTTCACCTTCTGGTGTCTGGAATTCTTCACGGAAGTGACCTCCACAAGATTCTTCACGAACAAGAGCGTCTCTGGCCATCAGTTCGCCAATTTCAATAAAGTCATCTACACGCAAAGCCTTTTCAAGCTCTGTGTTTTGATCTTTGCCTTCACCCGGGATGTAGACATTGGTCCAGAAGTCTTTCTTGACAGCCTGGATTTCTAGCAATGCTTTTTCCAAGCTTTCTTTGGTACGACCCATTCCAACAAAATCCCACATAATCAAACCTAATTTCTTATGGATGGAATCAACAGAGTGTTTACCTTGTATTTTCATCAATTTCTCGATGCGGGTAGCCACGCCTTTTTCTGCTTCTGCAAATTCAGGCAAATCGGTTGAGAAACGCGGTGTGCGGATTTCATCGGCCAGGTAATTCTGAATGGTGTATGGCAATACGAAGTAACCATCGGCCAAACCTTGCATCAAAGCAGATGCACCCAAGCGGTTGGCACCGTGATCGGAGAAGTTGGCTTCACCGATACAGAAACAACCGGGAATAGATGTCTGTAGTTCATAATCCACCCAAACACCACCCATGGTGTAGTGAATAGCCGGATAAATCATCATTGGAGTTTGGTATGGGTTTTCATCCACAATTTTTTCGTACATCTGGAAAAGGTTGCCGTAGCGGGCTTTAACAGTATCAAGACCCAAACGGTTGATGGATTCAGAGAAATCCAAATAAACGGCCAAACCGGTTGCACCTACACCAAAACCAGCATCGCAGCGTTCTTTGGCTGCACGGGAAGCAACGTCACGTGGTACCAGGTTACCGAATGCAGGGTAACGACGTTCCAGGTAATAATCGCGGTTGTCTTCCGAAATATCGGTTGGTTTGAGTTTCCCGGCACGAATAGCTTCGGAATCTTCTTTCTTTTTTGGAACCCAAATACGACCGTCGTTACGGAGAGATTCCGACATCAGGGTCAATTTGGACTGATTTTCACCATGAACAGGAATACAGGTCGGGTGAATTTGTGCAAAACAAGGATTTGCAAAGTAAGCACCTTTCTTGTAAATCTGAATGGCTGCAGATCCATTGGATCCCATAGCATTCGTAGACAAGAAGAAGGTATTTCCGTAACCTCCGGTTGCAACAACAACTGCATGGGCTGCGAAACGTTCTATTTTTCCTGAAACAAGGTTTCTGGCAATGATACCACGGGCTTTGCCGTCAATCATAACCAAATCCAACATTTCATAACGGGTATACAATTTTACACTGCCTTTGTGAGCCTGACGGCTTAAAGCAGAGTAAGCGCCTAGCAACAACTGTTGACCAGTTTGTCCTTTGGCATAAAAAGTTCTGGAAACCTGAGCACCACCGAATGAACGATTGTCCAGCAAGCCACCGTATTCACGTGCGAAGGGTACACCTTGTGCCACGCATTGATCAATGATGCTGTTTGACACTTCAGCCAGACGATACACATTTGCTTCACGTGCACGGTAGTCACCACCTTTGATGGTATCGTAAAACAAACGATAAACGGAGTCACCGTCGTTCTGATAATTCTTGGCAGCATTGATACCTCCCTGTGCAGCGATGGAGTGTGCACGACGGGGTGAATCCTGAATACAGAAGTTTAATACATTAAAGCCAAGTTCTCCCAGAGATGCTGCAGCAGAAGCACCGGCAAGTCCAGTACCTACTACAATAACATCCAAACGACGTTTGTTGGCCGGATTTACCAGTTTCTGATGAGCCTTATACTCCTTCCATTTTTCAGCCAAAGGTCCTTGTGGGATTTTGACTTCAACTTTCTTAGTTTCTTTATTTGTGGTCATAGTAAAATATTTTTAGCCCAAAAGATTTGTAATCAGATAGTATACCGGGATAGATGTAAACATCAGCATCAGGATAGTTGCTACGATGTTTGAAATCATTTTGATACGTGGCAACCAGGTATGGTTACTTCCGCCCATTGATTGAATAGCACTCCATACACCGTGAGTTAAATGAAACCAGATTGCAACAAACCATACAATGTACAGGATGCAGTAAATGGGACTTTGAAACAAGTCTTTTACTATTTCTGACCCTACTGCCGGTGCAGTACCCATAATTTCAGGTAATTGCATTTTGTACCAAAAATTGTACATATGGAGACCCAAAAATCCGATAACAATCAGACCAAGAACCAACATGTTCTGTGCAGCCCAATCAACACCAGGAGCTCTTTCAGAAACAGCGTAACGATCTTTACCCCTTGCAATGTAATTCTGAAGCGAAAGCCAGAAAGCATAACAAACGTGCAAGACAACCAGAAATGCAATACCAGCTGTACCAACAAGTGCATACCAATGTGCTCCTAAAAATTCACAGATCTGGTCATAAACTTCCGGTGAAATGATCACGAAAATATTCATGGTCGCATGAAAAATGAGGAACAAAACCAGGGCTAAACCGGTGATACTCATTACGAGTTTCCTTCCGATTGAGGAATTGACAATAAATAAACCCATACCTTTGATTAATTAGTGTTTATAGAAATTTACAAAAAAATTCAATGTGTTTTTAAATAATGCGCAAAAGTAAGGCAATTACTCGGCAGACGCAAGCAATTACAGAAAATTTTCTTTAATAAGTTTATCAAAAATGCGTATTCACGTTGTTGCATTTAAAGGTTATGTTATAACACGCAAACAGAGTGAAGGGTTCGCTCATTTTAAACCAACCTTAAAAATGAACGGTTTTGGCACTCTTTTTATATATTGTATCCCCCAATTTGAAATTTACAGCTTCGTTTCATGTAAAATGATTATTTTTGCACCTGATTAATAAATAGGTCATGAACATCATCCATTCCGAAAAGATCACCAAATCTATACAAGAACTTTCACAGTATGACCTGTTGAAAGGGCTTTGCCACGAACAGCAAGACTCAAATCCAATGCCTTCAGCGCTGGTTTTGGAAGAAATTGTCACGCTGTGTCGTGCCGTTTTATTTCCCGGATACTTTGGAAATGCATCCATTAGTAAGCAAAACCTTTCGTTTCATATAGGTGTAAATATTGAACGCCTTCATCATATTCTTACGTCTCAGATTCTTTCCGGTCTTTGTTTTGACCGTCATTCTGAAAACATTGTCATGGAAGGATGTCAGGAAGCCCCTAATAAAAAGGAAGAAATACACCAGCTTCGTGAACGTTCAGAATCCATTTCAGCCGATTTTATTGCCGAACTGCCCAATTTACGAATCGTTCTGGCTACAGATGTTCTGGCTTCCTACAACGGTGACCCAGCAGCTGAAAGCCTGGATGAGGTCATCTATTGTTACCCTGGCATCAGAGCCATTTGCAACTATCGGATTGCCCATAAATTGCTGAAACTTGGAGTTCCAATGATTCCACGCATGATTACTGAAATGGCCCATTCCGAAACGGGCATAGACATTCACCCGGCAGCAACCATCGGAACCCATTTTGCCATCGATCACGGGACCGGTGTTGTAATAGGCGCTACAGCCATTATTGGCAAAAACGTCAAGATTTATCAAGGGGTGACATTGGGAGCAAAAAGCTTTCCATTGGATGAAAAGGGACATCCGATTAAAGGAATCCCCAGACACCCTATTTTAAAGGACAATGTTATTATTTATTCCAACGCAACCATTCTGGGTCGCATCACCATCGGAGAAAACGCCACAGTTGGCGGTAACCTCTGGGTTACGGACGATGTGGCACCAAATGCACGTGTTATACAACCAAAAGCTAAAAATTAATGCGTTTCGAAATCATTGCTAAAACGATGCAAGGCCTGGAAGAGGTACTTGCCAAAGAGATCATAGATTTGGGCGGAGATCAGGTACAGATTGGCCGGCGTATGGTTTCATTTACCGGTGACCAAACGCTTCTATACAAAGCGAACCTACATCTTCGCACAGCTGTGCGACTTCTCAAACCCATCATTTCTTTCAAAGCGAAAGATCCAGACGAGGTTTACGAACAAATCCGTAAGATTAAATGGGAGGATCATTTTTCTCCCGATCAGACTTTCTCCATTGATACTGTGGTTTTCTCTGAATTTTTCCGTCATTCAAAATTTCTTTCCTATCGTGTGAAAGATGGTATGGCCGATTATTTCAACGAAAAATTCGGTAAACGCCCTTCGGTACGGTTGACAAATCCGGACATTTACATTCATGTTCATGTTTCGCATACAACATGTACTGTATCCCTGGACAGCTCGGGTGAATCTCTTCACAAAAGAGGTTACCGCGTTGATCAGACAGAAGCTCCCCTGAATGAAGTGCTGGCTGCAGGTATGTTGCTTTTGGCAGGTTGGGACGGACAGTGCAATTTTATTGATCCCATGTGTGGTTCAGGAACCCTGTTAATTGAAGCGGCGCTGATTGCCCTGCGGATTCCACCAGGCATCTATCGCAAATCTTTTGCTTTTGAAAAATGGAAAGACTTTGACTCTGAAGCTTTTGAGCATCTGCTCAACGAAGAATCGGATGAAAAGCCCTTTAACTTTAAGATCTACGGATCGGATATTTCTGCACAGGCTATTTCCATCGCTGAAAAGAACATCAAAAGTGCCAGTCTTTCAAAATACATTCAACTGGAAACCAAACCCATCCAGAAAATAACCGAGGCACCTGAAAACGGAATGCTTGTAATGAATCCTCCTTATGGAGAACGTATTTCTTCACCCGATTTACTTTCCCTCTACGAAAGTATTGGGGAAAGACTCAAGCATGCATTTTTGGGATATTCAGCCTGGTTGCTGAGTTACAGAGAAGAATGTTTTGATAAGATAGGTCTTCGTCCTTCTGCCCGCTTTAAACTGATGAACGGTGCTCTGGATTGTGAATTTCGTAAATACGAGATTTTTAGTGGGAAAAGGAAGGAATTCCTTCATACCGACGATTCCGACTTGTCGAAATAACGTCTTCCCACATGGCCAAAAAGGAGAAGTTTTACGTCGTCTGGTCTGGGATTAAACCTGGAATTTATCATCGTTGGTCTGATTGCAAAACTCAGATTGATGGTGTGGAACAGGCCAAATATAAATCTTTTGAATCGTACGAGGAGGCTGAGAAAGCTTTCTCGTTTGATTGGAAGACGTATTATAAAAAGCAGACCTCGGCCTTGAAAAGTAGCCCTTCAGGCACCAGACCTACAGGAAACTACATTGCTGTTGATGCAGCCTGCAGCGGAAATCCCGGTTTAATGGAATATCGGGGAGTTTATCTGCCCACCGGTCAGGAAATTTTTCATCAGGGTCCACTCAAGCTAGGCACAAACAACATCGGAGAATTCCTTGCCATCGTTCACGCGCTGGCTTTGCAGGTAACCAAGAAATCGAATTTACCCATATATTCCGATAGTATGAATGCCCTTTCCTGGGTGAAAAAGAAAAAATGCGGTACAAAATTGGTGCAAACGCCAGTAAACGAGCCTATTTTTGATTTGATTGATCGTGCTGAGAAATGGCTTCAAACGCACTCATGGACAATTCCCTTATACAAGTGGGAAACAAAATCATGGGGTGAAATTCCTGCCGACTTTGGAAGAAAATAACAGATATTTTATTCAATCAGTATGAAGATTATTCTTAGTCCAAAATATAGCATCCTGGATAATTTCGTTTCAGGCATTCCTGATTCATTTGAAAAAGAAGGCACTGTTATCTACAATCAACGAAATATTTTAAAAGTGTTTTCGGTGGGTGCATTCACGGTCGTTGTAAAAAGATTCCGGATACCTATTTTTATTAATCGGATTGCCTACACTTTTTTTCGTTCATCAAAAGCCCAGCGTTCCTTTGAAAATGCTTCTTTGTTACTCGAAAAAGGGATAAGCACACCTGACCCTGTTGCCTATATTGAAGAAAAAAAGCATGGCCTGCTGTATCATTCCTACTATATTTGCATCTATGACAAGGAGTCTTCTCATATTCGTGAACAAATGCTTGGGAAAAAGGTTGATCAGACATTTATCAGGGAATTAGCCTGTTTTATAGCAAAAATGCACAACAATGGTGTGTTTTTTCTAGATTTATCCCCAGGCAATATATTGTTTCAAACACAAGAAGACCAACTAAAATTTTCTTTAGTCGACATCAATCGTATGAAATTCAGAACAATTATACCTTTAAATACTCGGTTTAAAAACTTTAAAAGGATTTCAGAGGATTCAGCTATAATTCAAAAATTAGCTCAGGAATATGCCAAGGCCTGCTCTTTAAACGAAGAAGAAACTATTAAAGGCATCACTAAGTCCTGCATTGATTTTTACACTAAAAATCGTCGCACAAATTATTCTCAAACTGCATTATGATAAACAACATAGAAAAAGTCAAACGAAGTGGAGATGAGATCTTTAAATATACGTTATTGATTCCCACCTGGAATCTTTTAGATTATTTGAAGCTCTGTATCAGAAGCATACAACAAAATTCGCATTATCGACCACAAATTATCATCATTGTAAATGATGGAAGTGACGGTACGATTGAATGGATTAAAAACCAGAAAGGGATTGACTACATCCACTCGACAGAAAATATTGGTATTTGCTATGCCTTAAATGCCTGCAGGCGCCTGATTGCCACGGATTATGTGGTTTATGCCAACGATGATATGTATTTTTTGCCGGATTGGGACAAAGTCTTGTTTGATGAGATAGATAAAATTGGTCATAATAAATTCATGCTATCCGCCACTATGATTGAGTCATCCGGAAAAAATGCCTGTTGTATTATCCGTGATTTTGGTACGAACCCCGGTGATTTTCAGGAAGAAGCGTTGCTTGGCAGCTATAAAAGCCTATACAGAAAAGACTGGAGTGGAAGTTGCTGGCCACCAAACGTCATGCACATCGATTGTTGGGATATGGTAGGTGGCATGAGTATTGAATTCAGCCCGGGAATGTTTTCAGATCCGGATCTTTGCCGGAAACTTTGGGAAATAGGTGTGCGTATCTTTATAGGAAAAGGCGACAGTTTGGTCTATCATTTTGGTTGCAAGTCGACCAATCGCATTAAAAAAAATAAAGGGAACAAAGTTTTTACCTTAAAGTGGGGAACTTCCGCTAGCACTTTTATGAACAAACAATTGCTACGGGGGCAGGATGCAGTGCCCGAACTGTTTTATAATGAACATTCCAGACTGGAAAAACTTAAGCAATTTATCAAAAGACTTAAATCTTGTTACTAACCATGAAAAGACCGGTAAGTTTAATTATCTCCTTTTACAACAAGATTGACCTTTTACGTTACATCTTCGCTGCGCTTGGAAGACAAACCTATACCAACTTTGAGGTAGTGATAGCAGATGATGGCTCTAATCCTGAAGTAGTGAAAGAAATTGCTGAAATACAATTCAATTATTCCTTTCCCATTAAACACGTTTGGCACGAGGATAATGGCTGGCAGAAAAATAAAATTCTAAACAAAGCTGTAATTGCATCCGAAGGCGATTATCTGATATTTATTGATGGAGACTGTGTACCACACCCTAAATTCATTCAGGAACATGTTGAAAACAGAGCCCGGAATCGGGTGATAACCGGTCGGAGAGTTTTATTATCCGAAAGCGTTTCTAAAAAACTAACTTTGGAAAAAATCAGTAACGGCTATCTGGATCGTCGGGTTGCTTTTCCCTTACTTTTTGAGAGCTTATTTCATGGGGTAGATACAGAGGTGGAAAATATGTTACGAATTCGTAACAAAATTATTCGCAAGCTTTTCATCAAAGACAAAATCAAGGGTTTCTGGGGTTGTAATTTTTCAATATGGAAAAAGGACATACTCAAGGTGAATGGTTTTGACGAACGTTATGTTTATCCTGGATTTGGTGAAGACCGTGATTTGGATGACAGACTGCAGCGAAATGGGATTTTCCCCATATCAAAAAAGCATTTAGTTACTGAATATCATATACATCACGTACACTTCGACACCATGCATGAACCGAACTTACTTCTTTTTAATGAAAAGAATGTAAACAACGAAAAATATACCCCTTACGGAATTATCAAGGATGGCAAGATTCCTGAATAAATCGAGAAATATTTAACAACAGTGGCGATAATATGAAGATTGCTTTTGATGCGAAACGGGCTTTTCACAATGCACGGGGACTGGGAAATTACAGCCGCGACACCATTCGTTTGCTTGGTTCTTATTATCCGGAAAACTCTTACTTCCTATTTAATCCTTCCTCTAAAAATTCCATCCGTTTCCCATTGACCAATCAAACGAAAGTGGTTTATCCTCAATCGTTGGCCGGAAAAATATTTAAATCCATTTGGCGAAGCGGTGGCATGTGCCTGCAATTACGGTCTATCAAACCAGATATCTATCATGGTTTAAGCCAGGAATTGCCCAAGGGAATCGAAAAAACCGGAGTTAAAAGTGTTGTCACGATGCACGATGCCATTTTCATGCGTTATCCGGAATTGTATTCGGCGACCTACCGCTCCATTTTCATTAAAAAGAATAAACATGCCTGTAGGGTTGCAGACCGAATCATAGCTATAAGCGAACAGACAAAGTGCGACCTTTTGAACTATTTTGCCGCTGATGAAAAAAAAATAAGCGTTGTCTATCAGGGTTGTAATGCTATTTTCAGACAAGCTGTTTCTACGGATAAAAAAGAAGCTGTACAAAAAAAATACCAGTTGCCTGCCCGCTTCCTTTTAAATGTCGGCGCTATTGAAAAACGTAAAAATGCCGCACTGATAATTGAGGCTTTGCATCAGAAACGGCTCGATATTCCGCTTGTCATTGTTGGAAAACCAACCTCGTACATTCAGGAGATTCGTTTATTGATTTCCAAATACCAAATGGAGAATCAGGTACTTTTTATTCACGATGCAGAAACTTTTGATTTGCCGGCTATTTATGCATTGTCAGAAATATTTCTTTATCCATCTATTTTCGAAGGGTTCGGTATACCTATCCTGGAAGCCCTATGCACCGGAACGCCTGTAATTTCATCAACCGGAAGCTGTTTTGAAGAAACGGGCGGTCCATTTTCAATCTATGTAAATCCAGATAGTCCGAAAGAATTGGGTGAATCGATCTACAAGGTTTTGAGTGATTCTGATCTAAAAAATACCATGATAAAAGAAGGATTAACTTTTTCCGAAAAGTTTTCCGATCAAACTATAGCTAAAAGCCTTATGACAGTCTATCAATCTCTATTAAATTCGTAAAAGATGAAAGCTGTTCGAATAACATCAGGACACTATTAACTCCGTTGTATTTTTATGAAAATGCCATTATCAGTCGTCATAATTACCTTTAATGAAGAGCACAACATTGAACGATGCTTAAAATCCGTTCAGAATGTTGCGGATGAGATCGTGGTAGTAGACTCTTTCTCAACCGATCAAACTGCTTTTATTTGCAAAAAATACAATGTCCGATTACTACAACGGGAATTTGACGGTTATGGGAACCAGAAACAATTTGCAACAAAACAAGCATCCTTCGATTACATCCTTTCACTGGACGCCGATGAAGTACTTTCTAAAGAGCTGGAAAAGTCCATATTGGAAGAAAAAAGAAAAGGGTTATACCCCAGCTATTCTTTTAACAGAAGAAACTTTTATTGCAGCAAAGCCATTCGTTACTGTGGTTGGTACCCAGACTACCAAGTGCGGTTATTCGATCGTCGTGAAATACACTGGAACGATAAGAAAGTGCATGAATCGATAGATTCAGCCAACAAAAAGGCGGTTTTCCACTTAAAGGGCGACTTACTTCATTATACCTGCAATTCCATTGCCGAACATCAGGTTAAGGAAAGAAAATACGCTAAAATGAATTCAGAAATTCTTATCCGTAAAGGAAGGCCTATTTCAACGTTGACTCCATATATAAAAGGCTTTTTCCGTTTTTGTAAAACGTACTTTCTTAAGCTTGGAATTCTAGATGGCTATTATGGCTTGGTTATAAGCTTCACTTTGGCTAAATCGTCTTTTCATAAATATGAATGGGCGAGGAAAGGTTTAAGACTGTGATAACCACCTATTATTGTAGCGTATTTATCAGAAAGCATCATAGAGATTTGCTCAATTCATTCAATAAATGTAAATTCGCGCTTAATTTTAGTATAAATCCTGACCTTTATTAAACTGGAAGTCGACTTACCTTCAACTATTTTTTTGTGAGAAATTAGGAGTTATAAAATCAATATCTGAATTTAATTTAAGGATTACTATGTTACAGTATTTTAAAAAAAGACTTGAAAAGAGCCAATTAAAAAAAACGTTTAAAGAATATGGATTTGAAGTAAAAAACTTCCAGATTGAAAATTTTGGAAGCATAGATTATGCTCGATGGCTTCACCCCTCAGATTCTCCAAAAAGTATCGATGCTTCAAAAATTAAATTTTATCAAAAATTATCCAAAAAAGGGGGTATGATCATCGATATAGGTGCCCATGAAGGAGATACGACAGTACCTATGGCGCTTGCAGCGGGAAAAGATGGATTGGTTTTAGGACTTGAGCCCAACATGTATGTCTATAAGGTGCTTGAAAAGAATGCTTCTTTGAATACCGACAAGACAAACATCATACCACTTTGTTTTGCAGCAACAGAAAAAGATGGTGATTTTACCTTTAATTATTCCGATGCGTCTTTTTGTAATGGCGGATTCCTTTCCAAAATTAAAAAGAAAAGACATGGGCATAATTATACATTGAATGTAACCGGTAAAAACCTGCAGGACTATCTGTTCAAAAACCATCAGGATGATTTGCAAAGATTAGACCTCATCAAAATTGATGCTGAAGGGTACGATAAGGAGATTTTAAAATCATTACCAACCATTTTGGAGCAATTCAAACCAAATTTAATGATAGAATGCTATAAAAGATTAAATCTGGAAGAAAGAAATGAATTATACGATATTGTGGATGGATATGGATATCAGCTCTATTTGTTGGATGATTTTGAGGAATTTAATACGTTGGTAAAAATCGACAAATCAAATATGACGGATCAAAAGCATTTTGAAATGCTGGCAATTCACAAATCAAAAGAATTCAACGTTCAATAATTAAACCCCCAACTCTTTTTCCAACTTCAAAATTACCTGATCCGAAGAAAGAGCATCCATACAAGCGTAATCGCCTCTGAAACAAGGTTTATTACCAAAAACTGAACAAGGCCGACAAGAAAGGTCGGCCTGAATCATATTTCTTTCATCCTGATACAAGCCTAAGAAACCCGCATAAGGGTGGGTGGCCCCCCAAATAGAAACAACGGGGGTATAGGCCAGTGAGCCCAAATGCATGTTGGCTGAGTCCATAGTTAACATAATATCCAGACAGCTCATCAGCTTTATTTCTTCGCTGAGTCCAATTTGACCCGGTATCTGAATGAGAGGATATTTAGCTTTCCAGCTATTCATTTTTGCTATTTCTTCTTTTCCTCCACCAAAAAGGAAAATAGTAAATTTCTCATCTCCGGAAAAACGGGCAATGACTTTTTCCATCTTTTCCAATGGATATATTTTCCCTGGATGTTTGGCAAAAGGGGCAATACCTATCCATTTATTAATTTTCTTTCCGAATTCACCTTCAAAAGACTTCAAAGCTTCTGGCGATGGACCCATTTTCGGATAGGCGTCAAAATAATTCAGGGATAGGCCAGCTTTGGAAAAGACATCCCGATAGTTCTGAAAAGTAGACCTTAATTGTTTGAATTCCTTGTTGTTTTTACGAGTCAATTTACGACGTTCGTTTCGCTCTTTGTTGATCCGGAAAACAGGAATGCGATACATAGCAAACAAGAATCCGAGGAAATGACTTCGTAATGTATCGTGCAAATCACATACGACATCAATATGACTTCCATCAAGCTCCCGAAACAGTTGGATCAGACCCAAAGTCCCTTTGTGCCGCCCCTTGGTATCAACAGCCTTGAAGGTAACGTTTGAATGACTGTTCTCGAAAAGAGTAGCCATTCCCGGCAGCGAAACAACGGTAAAATGATGTTCAGGATACTGTTCCGAAAGATTGCGCATCAAAGGGACCAGAATAGCCACATCACCCAATGCAGAAAGCCTTATGACCAGTATTCTTGCCATTTTATTTTTTTATTTGGTACAAAGATGGGTTTAGGGACGGGTCATTGTACATTTTCATTTGTTTATAAACTTTCATGTAGCGACGGCCTGTTTCAATATCTTCCAACAATTGATCGATGGCCGAGGACAGATCACTGCGTTGTTCCAATAAAACAGACAGCTTTTGTTGGCATTGAGACCTGTGTTCCGGTGTTGCATCTTCACGTTCTGCCTCTGAACGCATGTGCCATATTTTCAAAATAAGGATTGACAAACGATCAATGGCCCAAGCCGGACTTTCTGTATTTAGAACTGCATTTGGTAAAGATTTAACATCCTTAAATTTTTCCCAGAAATAACTGTCAATTCGTTCTACTAAATCGGTACGGTCCTGATTTGACATATCAATGCGACGTTTTAAAGCCAGAGCATCCACAGGATCTATGTCCGGTTTGCGGATAATGTCTTCGAGATGCCATTGAACAGTATCAATCCAGTTTTTCAGAAAAAGGTCATATTCTATCGTTAGAGGACTGTAAGGATTGGGGTTTGGGGCATCCACGTTGTCAGTGACATGATAAGATTTAGTCGCCTCATTAAAGATGTCATTCGAAAGAGTGCTAAAAGTCATTTTATCTTCAGTTTAAAGTATAGCAGCAAATATACGTTCATTTTATTAGATATAAAAACCAGACTACTTTCTCAAACCAAAAAGTTTGTTTACGTTTGTTGTCTGAACTTTTAGACCATCTTTCCCTTTATGAAAATTGTTGTTGACTGTAGGATTCCTTTTATTGAGGGCCTTTTAGAACCATACGCTGAAGTTATCTATTTACCGGGTAAAGAAATCACAAATCATGATCTTCTTGAAGCAGATGCATTAATTATTCGTACAAGAACCCTTTGCTCCAGAGAACTCCTGGATGGGACGAAGGTTAAATTTATCGGGACGGTAACAACTGGCTACGATCATATCGACACCGAATATTGTAAAGTAAAGAATATCCGCTGGATAAATGTTCCGGGCTGCAACTCCAGAGCGGTAGCTCAATATGTCATCTCAGCCATACTTTGTCTATCCAAAAAATACGGTTTTAACCCATCCGATAAAACAATAGGTATCATTGGTGTTGGTCAGATTGGCCAGAAAGTAGAGCGTTATGCCAGATTACTGGGTATGAATGTCATGCTAAACGATCCACCCCGTTCCAGAAATGAAGGGGAAAAGAATTTTCACTCCCTGGAGCGACTACAATCCGAGTGTGACATAATGACCTTTCATCCATATCTTGAAAAAGAAGGTCCGGATAAAACCTTTCACATGGCTGATACGCTTTTTTTCAATAAGATGAAAAAACCAGTATTTATAATCAATACAGCCAGAGGAAGTATTATTGAGACTAGCGCACTAAAAAATGCCATTCAATCGGGAAAAGTCATAGATTGTGCTCTGGACTGTTGGGAGAATGAACCAGATATAGACAGGGATCTATTGAAATCAGCACTGATATCGACACCCCATATTGCAGGATATTCGCTGGAAGGAAAAGCGTATGCTACCCGAATTATACTGGAACAGCTCAACACCTTTTTTGATTTAAAAATGCCCAGGGTTTTGCCCATTTTGCCAGTGGCAGAAGAATCAATACTTAAGATTCATAAAAACACCCCAAACAAGATTTCTTCTGCACTTTTATATGCGTATGACCCATTGAAAGATTCAGAAGATTTAAAGAAAAATCCCGATCAATTTGTCGAGTTAAGGGCAAACTATACGCTTAGAAGGGAATATAAGGCATTCCGGATATTGAATGCAAAAGAAACAGATCTTGATATACTTACAGCTTTTGGATTTCAAACTCCTACAAAAACAGCAGAAAATAAGGGACCTGAAACTTACCGGGAATAGGAATCAAATTTTAAGGCCAAATTCCTTTTGAAGCACCTGGTCAATGATTTCCGGAAAGTGCTTATATTCCAGAGCATGAACCTTTGAGGCAACATCATGAGGGGTATCGTTTTCAAGCACTTCACATTTGGCCTGAAAAACAATAGAACCTTCATCGTAATTTTCATCTATAAGATGTATGGTGATACCGGATTCTTTTTCCCGGGCTTCGACTACAGATTCGTGCACCTTATCGCCATACATTCCTTTTCCACCATACTTTGGTAATAAAGACGGATGAATATTTATCATTAGATTGGGATACGCTTTGACTACCCCATCCGGAATTTTAAGCAAGTAACCTGCCAGTACAATAAAATCAACTTCATATTTCCTGAGGACATTTAAAAAGGTATCAGCATCACTCAACGTCGCTTTGGAAAGGGTTATTGAAGGAATACCCATTTTTTCTGCTCGTTTGTGAACATAAGCATCAGCCTTGTTTGAAAGGATGATACTGATTGCAACATCTGATCTATTTAAAAAGTAGTTATAAATGTTTTCAGCGTTTGAGCCTGAGCCCGATGCCAAAATGGCTAAGCGGATAGGTAACATAATTGGTTTTCGGTTATTTGTTGCACACAGTTTGTAAAATTGTGCAAAATAAAGTACTTTATACAGGAAAAATTAGGAATTTTTCAATTTTTATTCGTTTCTTTGTGCCGCAAATTTACAAACAAAATTTTATTATTAACCTAAAAAAATGACCGTTATGTCTGATGTTGCTGCAAAAGTAAAAACTATTATCGTAGATAAATTAGGTGTTGAAGAAACAGAAGTTACTCCAGAAGCTAGCTTTACAAACGATTTAGGCGCAGACTCACTTGACACTGTAGAATTGATTATGGAATTCGAAAAAGAATTCGGTATTTCTATTCCAGATGACCAAGCTGAAAAGATCACCACTGTTGGAGAAGCTATTGCTCATATTGAAGCAGTTGCTAAATAAGTGGCTTTATTAAAAAAACGTATGGAATTAAAAAGAGTTGTAGTAACAGGCCTGGGAGCCATTACCCCCTTGGGCAACAATGTACCTGAAACATGGTCGTCATTGATCAAGGGAGTAAGCGGAGCCGGGCCTATTACACGCTTTGATACGTCAAAGCATAAAACAAAATTCGCCTGTGAAGTCAAAGATTTCAATCCTATTGATTTCTTTGAAAGGAAAGAGGCTCGTAAATATGATTTATTCGCCCAATTCGCCATTATCTGTGCTAAAGAAGCAATTGAAGATTCTGGTTTGGATACTGAAAAGGAAGATCTTGACCGTATTGGTGTGATCTGGGGCGCTGGAATTGGAGGTATAACCACTTTTGAACAAGAAGTTGTTGAATTTGCCAATGGCGATGGTACCCCCAGATTCAATCCGTTTTTCATTCCCAAAATGATTTCTGACCTTTCTGCCGGACACATTTCAATTATGTATGGTTTCAGAGGTCCCAACTTTTGTACGGTTTCAGCTTGTGCTTCTTCAACGAATGCCATTGCTGATGCTTTCAACTACATTAGATTGGGTAAAGCGAATGCATTTGTTTGTGGTGGATCTGAAGCTGCAATCACTGCCTCAGGTGTTGGAGGTTTTAACTCCATGCATGCACTTTCAACCAGAAACGACGAGCCATTGACTGCTTCCCGCCCATTCAGCAAAAGCCGTGATGGTTTTGTAATGGCCGAAGGTGGTGCTTGTCTGATCCTTGAAGAACTGGAACATGCATTGGCTCGCGGTGCGAAAATCTATGCTGAAGTAGCCGGTGTTGGAATGTCAGCAGATGCTCACCACATGACTGCCCCACATCCGGATGGACTTGGAGCTATCAATGTCATGAAAAATACCTTGTCGGATGCAGAAATGACACCTGAAGACATCGATTACATCAATGTTCACGGTACATCTACTCCACTTGGTGATATTGCAGAAACAAAAGCGATCAAGAATATTTTTGGAGAACACGCTTACGACCTGAACATCAGTTCAACCAAATCTCAGACAGGCCATTTACTTGGTGCTGCAGGTGCAATTGAAGCGATGGTATGTGTATTAGCCGTTCAAAACGACATTATTCCTCCAACGATCAATTTCACGGAAGGTGATGAAGATCCGGACATCGATTATAAACTGAACTTCACCTTTAACAAAGCGTGCAAACGCGTTGTCAGAGCAGCCCTTTCAAACACCTTTGGTTTTGGAGGTCACAATGCCAGCGTCATCGTTAAAAAATGGAATCCAAACAGTTGATTTCAACTATAATACAAAAAATAAGGCTCCTAACTGTCAAACAGAAGGGGCCTTATTTGTTATTTCGAAGCATTCTAGGCTTCTATCCAAAGAAGGTAGAAATCTACGAGCAGGCGCTTCGTCATAAATCGTTGTCCCTGCGTACCAAAGATGGACATTTGTTAAACAACGAACGGTTGGAGTTTTTGGGGGATGCTGTGCTTAATGTCTTGGTCGCTGATATCTTGTTTAAACAGTTTGAAACGAAGAATGAAGATTTCTTATCCAAAACGAGATCCAAAATTGTCCAGCGAAATAGTTTGAACAAAATTGCCATGGAGCTCGGGTTAAATAAGTTGATCTTAACTGCCACCCCTGCCGAAGTGCCTCATCATTCCATTTACGGAAATGCTCTGGAAGCTCTTATCGGGGCTATCTATCTGGATCAGGGTTACAGGCAGTGCAAACGATTTCTGGAAAAGAAAATTATAGAACGATACGTTGATATTGAGCGTGTTGCCAGGACGGATGTTAATTTCAAATCTATTCTTTTGGAGTGGAGCCAACACGAAAAAGCAGCGCTGCATTTTGACACTCAGGAAATCAGGAAAAACGAAAGCAATGGTTCAAAGTTCAAGGCTTTTGCCATGTTAAATGGTGTGCCTATTGGTGAAGGGGACGGTTTTTCCAAAAAAGAGGCACAACAGCAAGCTTCAAAAATGGCTTTGGATCTGATAGAGAGTTCTCCTGAGGATGTTAAAGCTTTACTGGAAAGTTCGATACCAAAAAATACCGATTCAGACAAAGATCTTTTAGTTTCGTAGTTTTCCCAAAAAGTGTACCCTCAGAGTACAAAAAATTCATTACTTTTGACGAAAACAACCGATAAGCTTATTCATATGGCATTCGACTTCATTTCCAATTTCGTAAGTTTATTTTTTGAAGATCGCTTTAAAGAAATCGAGGACTTTAGTTTGCTTTCATTTGACATTCAAAGTGAACAGCTGTTCAACCTATTGAGGGAAGCTGAAGAAACAGAATTCGGAAAAAAATACGATTTCAAAACGATTTTCAGTTATCAGGACTTTCGTGAACGATTACCCATTCAGCACGCAAGTGATTTAAAACCCATTCTTGACAAAATTAAGACTGGAGTGCCCAATCTGATTTGGCCTGGAATCCCAAAAGGAATCCTGCCGACTTTTGGTGAGGATGAAGTCCCTATCTTTGAACAAGCCATCGAGGAAACCTTTTTTCAAGGTGTAAATGACGGTTTTTCAATCTATTTGCATGCTTTTCCAAATAGTAAAATCTTTAGTGGTTTTACAGTATCTGTGGGAAATTCAAGCTATAGCTCCTGTATGGATGGACTCTTATCACTTCTAAGAGAAAACGAGCCTTTTATCCTTTCGCTTTTGAATATGCCAAAACGAATGGCAAATGAGACGGTGAATAAAGAAGCCCTTCTAAAAGAAATAAACGGTCAAAAAGTTACCTGCTTCAGAGGTTCTCCTGATTCTCTGTTGGAATTGTTGGAAAAAGCTGGATTAAAAGAGGAAAAGTCAACTTTAAAACAGCTTTTTCCGGATGCGGAAGTCCTTTTCCATAGAAACCCAGGACCAACATCCTGGTTAAAAGAAATCAAAAATATTTTGCCGTCAGAGCTGATTTACCAGGCTACCTACTGTAGCCCTGAAGGAGTGTTCGGCATACAGGACAATCCCTCTGATGAAGCCTATCTTTTGATGCTTGATTTAAGCACTTTCTATGAGTTCATACCTGAAAACGAGTCCTCCGAACAATGCATTCCATTGGAAGACATTGAGTTAAATACCAATTATCAAATGGTAATTACAAACTGTTCCGGACTTTGGCGCTACTGTTCTGGAGGTCCAAAACTTCGTTTTATTTCAAAAAGCCCTTATCGTTTTATCCTTATTTGATTTATCTTTCAAAATTTTCAATAATATGCTACACGATTTAGTATTGTACAATACTCTATCTCGGAAAAAAGAAGTTTTTAAACCCATTCACGAAGGTCGCGTTGGTCTTTATGTCTGTGGTCCTACAGTTTATGGAGACGCTCATTTGGGACATGCCCGGCCGGCCATCACGTTTGACATTCTGTTTCGGTACCTGACACAAATAGGCTATAAAGTACGCTATGTGCGCAATATTACCGATGTTGGTCATTTGGAAAACGATGCAGACGAAGGGGAAGATAAAATAGAGAAAAAGGCTAAACTGGAAGAACTGGAACCGATGGAAGTGGTTCAATTTTATACAAACCGCTATCATCAGGCTATGGAAGCCCTCAATGTACTGCCTCCAAGCATAGAACCCCACGCTTCCGGGCACATCCTTGAACAGATTCAATTTGTAGAAAAGATTCTTAAAAATGGTTGGGCTTACATCAGTGACGGCTCTGTCTATTTTGACGTTGAAAAATACAACAATACCTATAATTATGGTAAACTTTCAGGTCGAAACATTGAAGACCTTTTAAGCACTACCCGTGTATTGGATGGCCAATCAGAAAAGAAAAACAGTGTGGATTTTGCCCTTTGGAAAAAGGCATCGCCCGAACACATCATGCACTGGCCTTCTCCCTGGAGCGAAGGTTTCCCTGGCTGGCATCTGGAATGCTCTGCCATGGGCACCAAATACCTGGGTGAAGAGTTTGACATTCACGGAGGAGGCATGGATCTGATGTTCCCGCACCACGAATGCGAAATTGCACAATCGGTGGGCGCACTCGGTCACGAAACGGTTCATTACTGGATGCACAACAACATGATTACCATCAATGGCCAGAAAATGGGCAAATCCTTGGGGAACTTCATTACCCTGGAATCTTTTTTTGATGGAAATCACCCGCTCCTCACCCAGGCTTTCAGCCCCATGACCATTCGTTTCTTTATTTTGCAGGCTCATTATCGCAGCACGGTTGACTTTAGCAGTGAAGCGCTTCAGGCCTCGGAAAAGGGCTATGAACGTCTGATGGACGCCTACAATCGTCTGCAAAAAATAACAGCTTCAGCAGACACCACCATCGATGTGAAAGATCTCAGAAAACGTTGCTTCGACGCCATGGACGATGATTTGAACAGCCCCATCGTCATTTCCTACCTGTTTGATGCCAGCAAAGGCATCAACCTGATCAGCGACGGAAAAGCGACCATAAATGCTGAAGATCTGAAAGAACTTAAAGAAGTGTACGACCTGTTCATAAAGGACATCCTCGGCCTGAAAACCGAAACCGCTGTTTCTGAAAACACCGGCGAAGGCTACAAAGGCGCCATCGATTTGTTACTCCAAATGCGCATGGATGCCAAAGCCAACAAAGACTGGGCCACCTCCGACAAAATCCGCAACGCCCTCACAGCCCTCGGCTTCGAAATCAAAGACACCAAAGACGGCTTCGAGTGGAAGTTAGTACGCTAACGACCAACCTCCCATAAATGAAAAAGGCTACACGAGGGTGTAGTCTTTTTTATTTATATCTTCTTTTTCTTCTCTTCTCTTAAAAACCAACTTCCCTGCACGGGATTATTTAAATAGAGTGATGCAATACAAGGCGCAGCGCATGAGTCACGCCGGAGCGTACTTTTCGTACGTGAGGATTGACGATCGTGCTGCAACGCAGTAGTGCGCGCTCTATTTAGATAATCCCTTCTGCAGGGGATAGAGGGTTGATTGGGCTGATCTAAACACCGCCTTCACCGCCCCCACCCTTATCGGCGATTCCACCAGCAACGGAATTTTATTCCCATCGTCAGAAATCCACATTTTCAGCACATCCCCCCTTTTAAAGACCTGCCCTTCAATCATAGACAAAGTAAAGGCATGTGCAACATAAGAACCTCCACCATAGAGTTTTATACGTTCCTTTCCCTTGTAGGTCAAGTATATAAAATATTCGTCATCGTCTAGCCTGACAGGTATTTGCCTACGTTTCCCCACTTCATAAAAAGTCTCATCGGTCATACAACGAAGACGATACAAACTTGTGACCAAATCAAAACCACATTGGGCAGTCCAGTTTTCCACAGGCGCTTTCCAAAGTTTTTTACGTTTTAATCTGGTGGTGACATTCCATCCACCGCTTTCCTCACTAAAAGTAAATTCATCAATGCCATGCCATTTATCTTCGTGAGCTAACTTAAAGGCTTTATAGGGTACCAATCTATCCTTATCAACATAGGACACCAAAGTATCCCTCACTTTAAAAAAGGAATCAAATGATTTTAGAGACTTGCCCTGTATCATTAACTGATAGACAGGTTTATTTGCCCAGGATGTATTACGAACGCTAAATTCGCACGTTCCGGCTGGAATCCAGACAAAACTCAAATTGTAATACAACTGATAATTGAGAGTTTCTCCGGCAACAAAAGTTGTATTTTCGATGGTACAATGTTTGTTTGACTGGCAAACCGGAACCAGACATCCTACCAAAAAAAAGAATACCAAACTTCTTTTCATTGTATTTACTTATTAACCTTTGGAAGGAGTTCTTTTGGCTTCTGTTGCAAAACGGGATATTCATTCACATTCCAACTCTCCTTCACATCCCAATTTGGACGCAAATCCAACTTTCGTGGATCATAATACACATTTTCAGGTTGACGTCTGGCTGCAAAATTACCTGTATCCCAGAGGAAATTTGCATTACGGTCTTCAACTGCTCTGATAAAATAGGAACCAGGCATCAGATAAAGAAATTCAGCCTGATTTTTTACAATCATTTTTCGCCTGAACACGTTGTCTGATTTATCAAGAACTTCCACAAAACCAGGTCCTTGAATACCACTAATATTGACAATCAGTTTGGAATATTCTTCTTCTTCCCTGACTTTAAAAGTCTGGCTGTATTTATCATTAGTCTTACCATAGATCCCAACGACCATGCCTGAATCAATGTCAAAACGATATTCAGCTCCAAATTCCCACTTAGCATTCAGATAAAAATCACGAAAATAAACACTATCCTTTTGAAATACAAAAGGAGTCTTCACCCAGGTAGTATCCTTTTTTTTATACAAATTCCAAGGATTGCCTTTCACCTCTTTTATGGGTGAATCCCATTCAAATCGGGGCTTGGAGAATACATCAGCTGTACTTTTCAAGTCTGAAGTAACCATTAAAAAAGAAATTGGTGGAACAGTAAGGGTATCTTTTGCTTTCTTTTTTTTGCTTTCAGTGGCTCCGGCTTTGGGATGAAAAGACCTTGAAATAAAATTGATCGTATCGGTGGCTGGTGAAAGTTTGTTCAGGGAATCGGTCTTCAAATATTTCAACTGAATCTTTAAAGTATCCATTTTTGAAACCAGCGTGTCGGTAATCCAGTAGACCAAACTGTCCCTGGTTTTATTTGATTCAAGTAAATACCAGTCTGAAATATTGGAATTCAGCAATTTAACACTAGGTAAAGTCTCTGCTTTATAGCCAAAAGTCAATACAAGTTTTTCCCGGACAGGTCTGGTCCGTTTGGCTAAATACTGACGGCCAAAATCTTCGGAAAAATACCGAAGAATCATGTTATCTGGCTTATAGCAAGTAATTTGGCGCACCATTACACTATCAACGGTAATGCTGTCTTTCCAGATCGTATCACTTTTCAGGCAAGGTTCAGTCCACGGTTTGATGATGGAATCCAGATAAGCGATGGATTCACCCGGTTGATCAAATAGATAATCACCGTTTTTATCTCCCAAGGCAAAAAGATTAAATTGATTTTCAGGTAAACCTTTCACCGTAAAAGAACCAAATTGATTTGTTTTGGAGATTCGTGCAAAGGGTATTTTTGTAAAACTGGTGTCGCTTAGATTGTTTTGAGCGCCAATGATTATACCAGGAACCGGATTCAGGTTTGACGCATCCAGCAAAATCCCAGAAATGCGCAATGAGTCTATTTTGCTACCCGTCGAAAAAGAAAAGGCATAGTCCCCGAATTTATTCTTTTCATTGTAGTCAACAATAGCGTCTGTGAAATCAATAGTGTAGGTCGTGGCCGGGAGTAAACTATCTGCAAACATCACAGAGATCTTGTTTCCGATGGCTTTTGTGGTCGGAGTTATTTTCTGGGGGGGGGAAATAATAATTTTATCATTGGGCTTTTCCAAAGAAATAAGTTCATCAAAAAAAATCTCAACCCGTCCTTTAGAGTAATTCACTTGATTTTGAAGTGGAATACTTTTCGTTAGATTGGGAGGACTAATGTCCTTTGGTCCACCTCCTGGATTTCCGGTACTTGCACAGGAATTCCAGAGTAGGAGCCCTGCCAAAATTAAAAATTTCTGTATATCTTTTCTTCTCATTTGCACAAGACTGGTATTTCCAAAACCTATTAAACGCTACTTCTTGCTGAGCGTAATTCCTTCAAAATAGCTCAGTGGTACAAATGTACAAGTATTTTAAGAACCTTTCGACTTTGCTGGTACCTTTTTAACAGATTGTAAGCATTCTTTCAGAGTCTTGCCTTTTTTTTTACTTATCTTTGACTTTTTAAAACTAGACTTATTGCACCAACCACGGAGTAGACGGGCAAAGCCTTTTGCCTCAACGCCTTCGCAGGATTATTAGTCAATAAAGACATACTAAAATATAAAAGCGTTCATATGAAACAAGCATGTACAAAGCAGTACACCAATGGGGATAACATTGACATGCGGATTTCCATGTGGCCTATAAATAAAATAAACAATCACACATGAAAATTGCATTGATCGGATATGGCAAAATGGGCCATGAAATTGAACGGATTGCACTGGAGCGGGGACATTCCATCGTTAGCACCATTGACATTAACAATCCCGAAGAATTTGAATCCGAAAATTTCCGTTCAGCGGATGTTGTTATCGAGTTTACACGCCCTGAAACGGCTGTTGAAAATTATAGAAAATGTTTTGCAGCAGGTCTTCCCGTTGTTTCAGGTACTACAGGTTGGCTGGATCAAATGGATGAAGTAAAAGCTGCCTGCGAAAAGGGAAAAACCTTTTTCTACGCATCAAACTTCAGTCTGGGGGTTAATATCTTTTTCGCCATCAATAAGAAACTGGCGGAAATGATGAATAATTTTCCGATGTACGATGTCCGGATGAAAGAAGTGCACCATACTCAAAAACTGGACGCTCCATCCGGAACAGCCATCACTTTGGCAGAAGATATTCTGGAAAATCTCGACCGTAAAAATGTTTGGGTTAAAGAAGTGGAAAATGCACCCCAGGAACTGGCCATCGCTTCTGAAAGAACCGGTCAAGTACCTGGATTTCATGAAATCACCTACGAATCTGACGTAGATACCATCACCATTTCACACGATGCCAAAAACCGTGTAGGTTTGGCTTTAGGAGCCGTTTTGGCTGCAGAATACACGGTCGGCAAAAAAGGATTTATCCGGATGTCCGATATGTTGGGTTTTTAAAACGTATAAGCTACTATCAATTAATAATTTGTGAACGTATGAGTACTCCTTCCCATTTTACTACACTCAAGTCAAAATGGATTCGTTTTGCACTTTGGGGAACACTAACCATTCTTTTTTCAATTTGGACCAGAAGTGGCTGGTGGTTAATCGGACTACCCCTATTTTTCGATTTGTACATTAGCCGGTACTTACCCTGGGGCTTTTGGAAAAACTCAAAAAACAGTACGTTTAAGAGCATTATGGATTGGGTAGACGCTATTGTTTTTGCTTTGGCAGCGGTTTATGTTATCAACATTTACTTTTTTCAGAACTATCAGATACCCTCCTCCTCACTTGAAAAATCGTTGTTGGTTGGCGACTTTCTTTTTGTCAGTAAAATGAGCTACGGCCCGCGTGTTCCATATACCCCGCTGGCATTTCCTCTTGCTCAACACACCTTACCCATACTGAATATAAAATCCTATCTGGAGAACCCACAATGGAACTACAAACGTGTGGCGGGTTTTGGAAAAGTAAAACGCTATGACATCGTCGTCTTCAACTTTCCAGCCGGAGACACAGTCCCGGTAAAACAGCCGAATCCAGATTATTACTCCTTGTGTTACTTAATTTCCAAGGATAATAATGTTTCCAGGTTTGAAGCCAGTAATTATATAAAAAACCATCCTGAAACCTTCGGAAATGTCGTTTACAGACCTGTTGACCGTCGTGAAAATTTCGTGAAACGTTGCATCGGACTTCCTGGTGAAACTTTAAAAATCATCAAAAATCAGGTTTACATCAACAACAAAATTGTACCCGATCAACCCGGTGTTCAATACAATTATTATGTGCAAACTAATGGATCCTATATATCAGACGACCAGTTCCGCAAATGGAGCGTCAGCAAAGATGACCGTCGTATGCTGGAAGAAGGAGATCCGTTGGTAAATTTATTATCGTTCAAAAAAAATGCAAATGGAAGTGTTAATCCCATTTACCATTTCCCAGCTACTTCAGCCCTGATTCAGACTATCAGAACCAGTTCTGCCATAGATACGGTTATTATCGAACCTGACGTGATTAAAGATTTTAATTTGGGAGGTACAACATATCCATTAAACGACCGCTTTAATTGGACACGTGATAATTACGGACCACTTTGGATTCCGGCTAAAGGATCAACCATTACGCTCACACCCGATAATATTATCCTGTATGAACGCGTTATCCGCAATTACGAATGTCAGAATCTGGAAATAAGAAACGGTATTGCCTTTATTGATGGGAAAAAAGCAGACAAATACACCTTCCATTTGGATTATTACTGGATGATGGGCGATAATCGCCATAACTCTGCCGACTGTCGTGCCTGGGGATTTGTTCCCGAAGACCACATTGTAGGCAAACCCATTAGTGTGTGGTTGTCTCTGGATAAAGACAGAAGTTTGTTTGACGGTAAAATTCGTTGGAACCGATTCTTCAAGAAAGCCTATTAAAATGAAAATCCAAGGGTAGTAAATGAGCTTTAAAAGACTGGCCGTCGTATTACTGTTTGCAGCTGTTCTGGCTGTAATCATCCGGATATTCTTTTTTGAGACAATACGGGTTACTACCCCATCCATGTCCGAAAGCCAGGTCATTGGAAACAGACTGATTGTTGAGAAATTTACAGTTGGTACCAGATTCCCTTTATCCATTGGTCTTCCTTTTGTTCCAGATCAATTTATGGGCAAAAAGACGTATTTTCCTCTGTTTAAGAATGCGCATCGAATTCCGGGGTTCGGAAAAATTAAACGCAACGACCTTATCGCCTTCAACTACCCTGTTGTGGACGATAAGCCCATGGATGTGCACCCTATCCTGCTTAGTCGATGTGTTGGTTTACCAGGCGAACTCATCAAACTTAAAGGGGCCAGGTTGTTTATCAATGACGAAGAAATGGAACGTCCAGTCGATGTATCCATTTGCTACCGATATCCCATCAGGTATCAGGAAAGTGTGGAAAGACTTTTAGAAGCAGGGAAGTTCAAGCTGAAAACCTATCAGGAAAAAGACTCGGGTTTTGTCTATCTAACCAGATACGAATTTTACAATCTTTCCAAGCGGGAAAGTAATGATGCCATTGAATTGCAACCCTGTTCCTCGTCCTTTGATGAGCAATCGGCCGTAATTCCCTACAAAGATTTCCGTATTGAGCTCAACGAGCGTTCATTTAACACCTGGGGTGAACTGATCAACAAATACGAAGGTGTCAAACTGATTCGGACAGAAAGTGGAAATTTCAGAAGAAACGGCAAAGAAGCGGACTATTACATCTTTAAGCAGAACTACTATTGGATGCTCAACGACCATCAGGGGTATCTGGATGACTCCAGAACCTTTGGTCTTATTCCCGAAAGTCATGTGATCGGAAAAGTCTATATGATCCTTTTTTCGCCCAAAACGAAACGGTTTCTACAGAAAGTCTAAAACAAACTTTCAATCTCCGATGGAGTGATGGGCAGCCTCTTCTCACCAATCATTCTACAACCAATATCTGTAACCAAAGCATCATCTTCCAACCGGATGCCACCAATACCGATATATTCTTTGGCCTTGTTGTAATCTATAAAATCTGGAAGGATTTTTTCAGCTTCCCATTTTTGAATCAGGCTCGGAATAAAATACAAACCAGGTTCCACGGTTAAAACAAAACCGGGTTGTAAACGCCTGCCCAGTCGAAGACTTCTCAAACCAAACTGAGTACTGCGGCTCACCTCGCTGTCGTAACCCACAAAATTTTCGCCCAGATCTTCCATGTCGTGTACATCCAGACCCATCATATGACCAAGTCCATGCACCATGAACAAAGCATGTGCCCCATGTGCAACGGCCTCTTCCATATTTCCTTTTAAAATACCCAGAGACTTCAGCCCATCAGCTAAAACACGGCAGCAATCCAAATGAATGTCCTTGTAAAACACACCGGGACGAATCAATTGAAAAGCTTTGTTGTTGGCATCGAGCACAATCTGATACAACTCTCTTTTCTGTGACGAGAAATAACCACCTACAGGGGTCGTTCTGGTAAAATCGGAGGCGTAGTGACTGAGTGATTCAGCACCGGCGTCACAAAGCATGAAACGGCCTTTTTCCAGCGTCAGGCTGTGGTCGTGTCCGTGTAAAATCTCACCCTTTTGAGAAAGGATTGTTGGGAAAGATACTCCAAAACCTTTTGACAGGGCAATGCCATCAATTCTGCCAGCTATTTCCCGTTCAGAAGCACCAGGAATGGCTGAAGTCATGGCAGCATAATGCATGGCATATCCAATGGCTGAAGCTTTTTCTAGTTCTAGAATTTCCTCGGGGCCTTTGATGGAACGCAATGCAACTACCGACCGTATAAAGATTTCAGAGGCTGCATTTTTCAGTTGCTGGGTTGGAATGCCCAACAGGGATTCCAATTTAAGTTTATTTTCAGCCCTGTAGGGTGGCAAATAATGGATATCACGGTTTTGGGAGGTTCCTTTATCGATATATTTCGACAATTCGGACAAAGGCAATACCTGTTTAATGCCAGTTTTGGCAGCCTCATCGCTCAGACTTTCCATAGGCCCAGTCCAAATGATGTCGTCCATCGTCAGTTCATCTCCAAAAAGAATGGTTTTCTGAGCATCCACATCAATCAGTACAAAAAGGTCGGGCTGATCCATTCCAACAAAATAGAGAAAATGACTATCCTGACGGAAATGATAAATGTTGTCGGGATAATTCATGGGAGAATCCGTATTTCCCGGCAACAGAATGATGCCTGAACCTACCAGTTCACTTACGAGTGAACGGCGTTGCTGATATATTTCTTTTGCAAACATGGCCTGAAGTTTTAGTGTTCAATACTAGCAAAAGTAGCGAATTTAGGACAGAAACACTACCTTTGCAAGCAAAATGAAGACAACCATGTCAACAGATCTCTTTTCAACTGCTTATTTTGCTCCCATTCAATACTATGCTCACCTGAGACAGAGCACAAATCCGCTGATTGAAAGCTGCGAACATTTCATCAAACAAACCTATCGGAACCGCTGTATCATAGCCACTGCCAACGGTTTGATGCCGCTTTCCCTGCCCATCGATAAAAGCAATTCGGAAAAATCGGACATCCGGGATGTGAAAATTTCTGATCACGGAAATTGGCAGCATCTTCATTGGAACAGCATTGAGTCGGCCTACAATTCCAGCCCTTTTTTCGAATATTACGCCGATGACATCCGCCCTTTTTTCGAAAATAAGCCTGGATTCCTGTTTGATTTTAACGAAGAAATACGGGTGAAAATCTGTGAATTGATTGATATTTCAAGTGTTTTAAGCTTCACGCGGGAATTCATAAAAGAAGGGGAAACGCCATTGGATTGGCAGGACTTTCGGGGAATTATTCACCCCAAGAAAAACCCGGTAGAAGTTGATCCAACGTTTATCTCCAAACCGTATTATCAGGTTTTTAACCACAAGTTTGGATTTCAGTCCAACCTGAGCATTCTGGACCTGCTTTTCAACATGGGTCCAGAATCCATCCTCTATTTGTAAATAAGCAAGGTCATGGCCTGAGGGTCAAGCACCTCGTTGGCAATTTCCAAAAGCGATTCAGGCGTGAAATTTTCCACCTTCTGAATAACTTCTTCCATGGAATCGTAACGATTGAAGTATAGCATACTTTTACCCATACTCAAAGTCTGGTTTTCCTTGTTTTCGGAAGAAATGAACATTTGGCCGTACAGCTGTTTTTTGGCGGCATGCAGCTGAATGGGCGTTAATTTGATTTCACGCAAGCGTTTCAGTTCCTTTTCGACCAGTTTCAGACATCGGTCTGTTTTAGTCAGATCCGTACCGAAATAAATCGTAAAAATACCGGTATCCGTGTAGGATGTCACGTTGGATTCGACCGAATAGACCAGTCCAGAACGTTCCCTGAGGGCTACATTCAAACGGCTGTTCATTCCGGGGCCACCCAATATATTGTTCAACAGATACATACCTACACGCTTGTCTTCAAACAACGAATAGTTTTTATTTCCATAAACGACATGTGCCTGATGGGTATCCTTGGATAAGATCTTTTTGGCACCATGCTGTTCGGCCGGTTTATGATCGAGAATCCCCGTTTGTTTTTCACAAAATGGTATACTGCCAAAATATTTTTCCGATAAATGTCTTACTTTATTGATTCCCAAAGGGGACTGTGAGTAAAAGACAATTCGGTCGGTGGTGTAATTTCTAGAATAAAAATCGGCAAAAGACTGATTGTTGAATTTTTCCAGACAAGTTGGATCTCCCAGGATCCTTCTTCCCAGGGGATGTCCTAAAAACAAAAAATCCTCATAGTCGTCAAAAATAAGTTCAGAGGGTGAATCCTCGTAGGAATTGATTTCATCGAGAATAACGACCCGCTCCCGTTCGATTTCCTCTTCGGGAAAGGTTGAATGGAAAAACAGGTCGCTCAGTAAATCGATGGCTCGTTCGTAATCTTCCTGCAGAAAAATGGAATAAACGAATGTTTCCTCCTTGGTGGTATACGCATTCAGCTCCCCGCCCACGTTTTCCATGCGGTTGACGATGTGATGAGCACGGCGGTTGGTGGTCCCTTTAAACAATAAATGCTCGGTGAAATGGGCCATGCCCAGCTCGTAGTCCAGCTCGTGTCGGGTCCCTGCATTTACAGCAAAACCACAACAGGAAACGGAGCCCTGACATTTTTTATGAATCACCCGGATTCCGTTTGGAAGAGTGAAGGTGAAAGGTTGGGAATCTGAGGGTATGATCATGTAGCAAAAATAGGTATTTTTTGCGTATAGACCTTGACTACGGTCTATTTATTGATGTTTAAAAGTTCATCCGTTTTTTGAAACGGAAAAATGCTTATTATCACAATTTAAAGTGATTTTTAGTCGTAAATATCGAAAGATTAGACTCTCACAAACGAATATCACAGTTTAGTGTGATATTCGTTTTATAATCAAAATTAGTTTATGCTTTTGCGCTGAGGGTAAAACTCTTCCTGAAAAACAAAAAAAGAATGTTGTAGTTAGGTTTGCAAAGCAAATAGTCACGTGTGATCAAGGATGGTAGATTAAATCAAAATGGACACAAATTTATATGCCGGTAAATAGTCGTATAGTGCCCTTGTTCTTAAAATTGACCGCCTACAGCGGTATTAAAAATAGTCACATAAATTAATAATCCCTAACACAACGAACATAAAAACCATAACTCCCCGAATAGTTGATTCTATACAGATTGTTGCTATTGTAGAACAAGGTCCTATACCACGCACTCGTGGCACTATTCTCAGTAGAGGACCACCAGCTACTGACGCCGCCAATACCACCGAAACTGCCATCGTAATAACGATCGCCGCCTGGCAGAGCTAAAAAGCCTGATGTGTTATTCTTTGTTAAATCGTCGCCAATTGCGCCACTTACTGGATATGGAGACGCCCAATCTGTTGTAGCAGCTAAGGTTTTAGCTATTTTATTGCCCGTAGTTGTACCATCGTAATTATAACCATTGGCTATAAGGTAGTTTTCAAGAATTGTCCACTCGGCATCAGTGGGTATATGCCAGCCTGAAGGGGCTAATTTACGACTATCATTAACTGCATACCACGTATAAAGTCTGCCGTATTTAGAGGTGTAACTCTCGTCACCATTGTACGCCCACTGGTATTTGGGTTCGCTTTCGTTAGTAATATCTTTGTCAGGCGGAGTGGTCGTACCAATTGATTCACCATTGCGATACTTGGTGGTATTTAGGTTCTCAACCATCCAAACCTGAGTTCCGATCTGTACTGCCGCATAGTGGTTGTTATCTGCATCTGTGCAATCAACAAAATTAAAAGTAATCGTTTTGCTTTGAGTTGGTACATCCGTTACAATCGTTTTACTATGACCTGTTGCTCCTTTAAAAAGCAAATGGTCTCCTTCGGTGTAGAGCATTTCTGTTGTAGCGTTACTATTCCTTAACTGTACGTTGTTTTTGATTTTAGAAGAAACTGGAGCTTCAGTTTCTTTATTACCAAGGAAATCAATGACCGGTTTGTTCACTGAATAGGCTTGACCAATCACTTTGGCGGCATAAGAAAAACCTTTTCCTGCTATTCTGATTGCATAGATTCCTTTTGGCAGAGAAAGTTGAAATGAATTTTCGCCGGCAGACAAGTCTTTGTTTATTTCAACAATTTTTTTGCCATCTATTCCAAAAACATTTATTTGAGTACTGCCAGATTTTTTTGCATTGAATAAAACGATGGTTTTATTCAATGCAGAACTAGGAAAAACACGCACTGTTTGTCCATTTTCTGGCAGCTGGTCTATGGAAGTTGGACTATATTTCAATGTTAAACCATTTCCTGCAGGCACAGTTACGGTCGTACCTTGCGTTAAATTTTGAACTATGACACTGTCCACAATGTCGCTGGCATTTTTTCCGGCAAAAGTAATGGTGTAATCTAATGCATAGCTTTTTAATGAGATAAAAAGCATTAAGAACACTGCCACGATTAGAAAGTGAGAAACTAAGCTCTTTTTCATACTTGTCAATTTTTATATTAAATTATAGATAGCTTTAAAGTTCATCCGTTTTTTCGTGCAAAGCAAATATTCACTCGTAACCATAGATGGCAGATTTGATCAAAATAAACGTAAGGATAGTTAACTGTAATTCGTAAGTGGCTTTATAAACCGGTAATCTATCGTATTGTGCCATCATTTTAAGAATTGATCGCCTGCGGCGGTATTTCAAAAAAAATAATCAATTAGTCAAATAAATTATTATTCCTTTACACAACGAACAGAAAAACCATAACTTTTTGTACAGTCGCGCCTCTCAAGAAAGCTGTAATTGAAGCCCAAAAGCCCACTCAAAGCTAGTGTTGAACTACTCTCGTTAGTGAACCACCAGAAACCAGTGAAACCAATAGGATCAAACGAACCATCAATAAAGCGGTAACTGCCAGGAAGAGCAGAGAAACCAGAAGTATTGTTTTTTGTTAAATCATTGCCAATTACACCTGAGCCTGAATCGGACTTCCAGACGGTCGATGCGGCTAATGATTTAGCAATTTTATAACTCATATTTATACCCTCATAGCTGTATCCATTGGCTCTCAGATAGTCTTCCATTGTGGTCCACTCGGCAGCTGAAGCTACATGCCAACCGATTGGTGCTAAATTTCGACTATCGTTTACCGCATACCAAGTATAATATCTGCCATATTTGAGGCTGTTGCTCTCATCACCATTATATGCCCATTGGTATTTGGGCGTACTTTCGCCCCTAATGTCTTTGGTTGCCGGTGTTGTCGTACCTATTGATTCACCATTGCGATATCTTGTGGTTTTCAGATTCTCAACCATCCATGTTTGACTGCCAATCTTTACGGTATGATACACGTTGCCATCAATATCTGTCATGGTTTCTTCAGATAATGTTGTAAATAATACGGCATTTCCATACGAGGTTCCAACACTATTGGTGGCATAGGCACGTACATAATACTGGGTGTTTGCAGTCAAATCAGTTATACTGCTTGTAAAACTGCCAAGACCTGTTCCATCGGTTGTTTTGCTATTGGCAGTGGTTGGGTTCGGCGAAGTATTCCAGCAAACACCACTGGCAGTTATCGCTGACCCTCCATCGTTGGTTATAATCCCGCCACTGGTGGCCGATGTTGTTTTTATGTTGTTCGCTGCAGTAGTACTCAAGATCGGAAGAAGTAAAACGGGGGTATTGTCATCACTGACACAACGTACGGAAAAACCATAACTCTTCGAAAGGTTGAGTCTGCTCAGATTGATGTGATCGTAGTACAAGTTCCTGAACCAGGCACTCGTGGTACTGCCCTCGGTAGAAGACCACCAGCTACCGTAGTCGCCAATGCCATAGAATGTTCCACTGTAGTAGCGACCGCCCGGCAGAGCTGCAAAACCAGAACTGTTATTTTTTGTCAAATCGTTGCCGATAGTACCGATGCCTGTATATGAATTCCAGTCAGTCGTAGCAGCTAATGATTTAGCAATTTTATTGCCCGTAGTTGTACCATCGTAATTATAACCATTGGCTATCAGGTAATTCTCAAGAGTTGTCCACTCGGCATCGGAAGCCACATGCCAGCCCGTGGGGGCTAAATTACGGCTATCGTTTACCGCATACCATGTATAAAGTCTGCCATATTTGGAGGCGTTATTCTCATCGCCATTATACGTCCACTGGTATTTTGGTGCACTTTCACCCGAAATATCTTTGTTTGCCGATGTTGTTGTACCAATAGATTCACCATTACGATATCTGGTAGTATTTAGGTTTTCAACCATCCATGTTTGACTGCCAACCTTTACCGTATGATACACATTACCATCAATATCGGTAACAGTTTCTCCAGCTCCCTGCAAGGTTGTAAAACTCCGAACTTCGCTAACTGCAGTCGCTCCGGTTATGGTCGATTTCACCTTCACTTTCCAATAGTAGGTTCTTTCTGATTCCAATTTCGCGAAAGTAAACAGATCATTCGGGAAGTTCATGGCTACCAATGTTGTTGCATCTTTGGTGTCCAGATAGAGATCGTATTTAAAGTCACCGGTTTGTTTTTCCCAGCTGAGCGAAAGAGGAAAGGATTGTGACGTCGCGCCATTTGCAGGCAGTTTAAGGACTGGTACGGTAGGTGTCGTGGCGATACCGCTTGCCGTAGTGAAGGTGAATTCATTGTTATCAATAACAACACCGTCGCTGCCTTTTACGGCTAATTTCCAGGTGTAAATAGTGTTATTGGATAAGGTGGTGGTGTAGGTGTAGGAGGATGTGGTTAAATTTGAAGCAATCAAGTTATATGCTTCACTGGTTTTTTTGAGATAAATATCATACTTCTGATTAGTGGCATAATTGCCTACTTGCCAATTGAAAGTAAAACCGGAAACTGGTATTGAGGTAGCACCTTGGACTGGGTATGAAGACCGGATGGCAGGGGTTGTCTGATCTTCGATTTTTACACTACTTGAAACGATGCAACCATTAGCATCTTTAACGAAAATAATATGATCGCCTACTGAAAGTTTACTGTATAGGGTTGTTTTTGAAAAATGATCTTGATTATCAATAGAAAACTGGTAGGGTGGCGTGCCTTTTTCTCCCGAGAGTTGCAATGTATTAGCCTGTGTCATTGCATTCAAATTCAAATCAGTATTGTCACATGGGTCAGTTACATTTACAGTAAAAGATTTAACAATGATGCAACCATTTTTATCTTTGACATAAACGGTAAAAGTGCCTGGAATATATGTACTAAACTTTGGAACCTGATTATTATAATCAATACCATTTATTGAATATGAATAGGGCGCAGCACCACCAGATACTGATGGATATTTATAGGTTTGGCCTGATTTGATAGCGATATACAAATCGCTATTTGAACAATCATAAGATTCTACATTATTATATGCTGTGACAAATATAGGTGAGTTTTCTATATTCAAATGCTGATAATCAAGAACATAAGCTTTTAATTTATTTACAGGGTTTGTACCTAAAACCCAGTTGTAGCTAACACGCCCATTTAAATCAGTTAATTTTGTATCGTCAAAATCTTGGGCATGACCGTTTCCGTCTTCTAATTCGAATCTTACTGGCACAAAAGGGACTCCTATGCCAAAACTACTCAACACTTCAAAATTAATTGGCTTGAGTAATGCTTCTCCTTCTTTACCTTTTTGGAAATTACCATTCAGAAGTTCAATTTCATTTGGCCAACTGTATATTAGCTTGCCTACTTCATCACCTCCAAAGTCAAGATGATAGTCAAAATCTGGAATTCTATTAAATAGCATACTCTCTTTAAAAAAAGTCTTTACACCAACAGAAGCATTAAAACCCAATGATGCTTTTCCAGACCAGTTTAAATCAGTATTAGATCTTAAATCTAAATCTATTTTCAATGGTGTTCTTACATATGGACCAAATACTTCATATAATCGGAAAGAAATCTCAGGTCCAATTTCGAACTCCCCATTAATACCAAAACTTGTTGTATTCGTATAAGATTTTTCAATGGAAGATGTAAATTTGTCACTCGATAGCTTTTCTATATGTGGAAAATAAGGATTTAATAAATCAAATGTCATAATAGCGGTAAAATTATTGGTATAATGCCCTTTATGTACTACAGAAGCTCCTAATACAATGCCGATTTCACTTTTTGCCTTAATGCCCATATGTAAAGACAATTCAATTGGAGGGCAAGAAGGAGGAAAAATCCACCAGCGCATGGGAGGGATATTTAATAGTTCTTTTTCTGAATCTAATAGATCACTTTCCCCTGCTGTTGCCTCATATTTTATTGTATAATCACATCTAAATATAGCGTTGTTTAATCCAAACTTTATTTGTGGAGGAAATATTTTAAGATCGCTAACAAAGTTGGGGGTTAAACCAATGACAAAATCTTCTAGAGTAAGCTTAAATGCTCCATCGGCGAATTCAAATATTTCTTTTGAAGGTGGTGCTAGAATTATTTCTTTATTATCAGTACCATCTGTGTCTACTGATCTAAGCTGGGTATTACCAGAATTGACATTCGAATAGAGTACTACAATATCTTTTCTTTTGGCATTTTCTTTTAATGTTTGTCGCGTAGGAAAACTATTTGCACTCCTTAATGTACTCCCTTCAAGAAAAGATTGATTGATAACATCACCCATGTTGAGAGTACCACTCGTAAAAAGATCTTCAAATAACCCTTGTTCCGTTATAAAAGTGTAGATACTATCTTCAAGTGTAAAGGTGTTAACTCTTCGCAAACAACTGATGTCTTCCCGCATTGCTATAAGCATGACTGAATCAAACGGTGCTATAGTGGGGTCACTGAATTTAATTCTATAAATACCATTTGCTATTTCGGTGCTTTCACTGAATAGTGAATCTGTATTATCAAATACGATATAATTATTTCTTGATATTATTTCATCAAAAGTTACGACAACAGTGTCAGAACTCTGTCCGCAAGCATTCGTCAAAGTCCACTTCAAGCTATAGACTTCTTTATTAATTCCTTTAAATAGTGCTTTAGGGTTAAACTGGTTATCAAATAAGCCGCCTGTTCCTGATAAGATAGTCCATTCGCCGGTTGAACCATGAATTGAATTACCAAGTAATGTCATTGTAGTATTACCTATTGTTCTATCTATTCCCGCATTCGCAACGGGTGATAATTGCACAAGGGAAATGGCTGAATACAACGGCCCGCAATCTGTCGTTTTAACAATCGCTCTATAGTATTTTGTTTGGGTAGGGAAAAAGGTGTAAGTTAAGCCGCTAACTTCAGGGACTGTTGCCCAGTTGATGGTGTCAATGGATTCTTGCCATTCGATGGTACCATTCACGTAATTATCAACAGTGAGCATGATGGTATCGTTGCCGCAAACATTCACTATTTGTGCTTTTGCCACAAAAACAGCTAATATGACGAATAAAGTAAGTATTAGTTTTTTCATGGCTTAGCTTACTTTTTGATTAACAAGGTGGTGGATGATTCTTCCTGAGTGTTGACAATATCCAAAATGTACGAACCAGGTAGAAGATTTGTTATATTGAACTTTTTCACCAATTTGTTTGATTTGCTGAATACCGTTTCACTAAATATGGATTTGCCGCTCAGGTCGTAAATGTTTATTGTCGCTTTATCAATTTTTGACTTGAAAGTGACAACAACTGTGAAATTTCCGGAATTGGGATTGGGGAAAATCTCTAGTTTATTGTTTTGATCAATGCTTTGTTTGTTGATTTTTACGATAATTTCATTGCAGTTCCTTGGCAATGTTAATTTTACGACTGTCAGGGCGCTTGAATAGCTAGTGAATAGGCAGAAAAGGATGAGAATTAATGTGTTTTTCATAATAGGGCCATGACTTATTCAATAGTAAATAGTTGAATATCAAAACCCAAAGATACAATTAATTCAAGTAAGTTACTCTAAACTTTACCCAAACATATCTCTCAATTCCTTGTTATTCAGTTTCACTATCCAGTTCACGGTTCAATAATTTGGACATCAATGCAGGGCGTTTAATAATCCAAGTCCTAATGATCGTAACCAATGTTCACCACACCATGTTTTTCCGAATTGAATAGCCATAAATTTATTTTTGTACTTAATTTTCACAGCAGATCATATCTAATAAATATGGTTTATTCATTGAATATGCTGAAGTACAACTATATCAAAAAAGATTGAGGTGTTGAAGACGGATTATACCCCTTCATGGGTATCCTGTCTTTTGATTAAGTCATGTGTGAAACTTTAGTACTAATTTAATTGTCAAAAAGAACTTCTCCAGTGCTTTCTAAAGAAATCTAAAGCAGTTTATTTCAGGTAATTTTCAGCAAACTCCCTGGAAATGTAATTGTCATAGGACATACAAACTTCGGCGGAGAAATCAAGTCCACATTGAATAATCCCGTCCCAATCCCTTTCAGTCAGGGTCGGCAAATCCTGGCGTCTGATTCTGGAGCGCAGCAATCCAAAAAGAACACCGGCGTTAAAGCTGTCTCCTGCACCAATGGTACTGACCGGCTTAATCGGTTTCACAGGATAATGTTTGGCAAAGTTTTCGCCCCGTACATCTAACCCTTTATCTGCTGCTGTATAGATGAAAAACGGTGAGTAAAACTTGATCTTGTCTTTGTAAATTTTATCGACATCGGTCAAATTGTACAGGTATCGGAAATCGTCCTCAGAGCCCCTGATTATATCAGCAAATTCAAAATTTTCAATGAAAGTGGAAGATAAGCGTAAGGCCTCATTAGCGTGCGTTTGTCTAAAATTTATATCGTAATAGACGATGGCTTTCTTTTCGTTGGCCTCTTGCAACAACTCCATCATGCCAGGCCTCAGTTGAGGATTCAGCGCATAATAGGAACCGAAAATAAGAATATCATCCGCATCAATTCTGGGAAAAGCTTTATCCAGACGCTGAGAGGGGTAATCTTTGTAAAAAAGGTATTCGGCGTCGTTCTGATCATTCAGAAAAGCCAGGGAAACAGGCGATTTGCCATCGGGAAACGTATTGATGAAATCAGTCGTCAGGTTGCTTTCTATCATGAAATTCTTGATGATATTTCCCACTTTATCGTTTCCAGTTTCACTGATAAATAAAGCCGGAACATTCAGACGACCCAGGGAAATCATTCCGTTAAAAACGGAACCTCCTGGAACTGCAGCTGTGGGCTGATCATTTTTAAAAATAACATCGAGAATGGTTTCTCCTATACCTATAATTTTACGCATACCCAGATTCTATTGTTATCACTTCAAAAAAAAATCGTAAATGCTTTTGTATTAGACAGTAACAAAAAAGAGCATTCTAAGACAATTTTGCCCCAAACATAACTCATTCAGACAGATTAGGCAAGAAAAATGAATTTTTTTTGGAAATTAATAGCTACCTTTGCCCCGCTGTTGATGATAACAGCATTTTAATCATTATAAATGAAGACATTTGAAGAATTGGGAATAATGCCGTCTATTTTGAAGGCAATTTCCGAAATGGGTTACGAGCAACCCATGCCAGTACAAGAAGAAGTGATTCCTTTTCTATTAGGCGAAGAAAATGATGTAATTGCCCTCGCACAAACCGGCACGGGAAAAACCGCTGCATTCGGATTACCCATCATCCAAAAAATTAATCTTGCGCTGCACCAACCGCAGGCATTGGTACTATGTCCAACCCGTGAGCTCTGCCTTCAGATTGCAGACGACCTCAACGACTATTCCAAATACATAGATGAACTGAAGGTTCTTCCCGTATATGGCGGATCTAGCATCGAAAGCCAGATTAAGACCCTGAAAAAAGGTGTACACATTGTTGTAGCCACTCCAGGTCGCCTACTCGATTTGATGAACCGCCGTTGTGTGGATTTATCAGGTATTATCAACGTCATTATGGACGAAGCGGACGAAATGCTCAATATGGGCTTTACCGAAAGCATCGATGCCATCCTGGCTGAAGTTCCAACCGGACGTAACACCTTGCTTTTCTCGGCAACCATGCCCTCAGAAATTGCCCGCATTACCAAAAAGTACATGCGCAATCCCAAGGAAATCACGATTGGTAACAAGAACGAAAGTACAGCCAACGTGAAGCACGTTTACTACATGGTAAACGCCAGAGACAAGTATTTAACCCTGAAACGTATTGCCGACTTCTATCCAAACATCTACGGTATTGTTTTCTGTCGTACCCGTAAGGATACTCAGGAAATCGCCGATAAGCTGATTCAGGATGGTTACAACGCTGATTCTCTTCACGGAGATTTGTCGCAACAACAACGCGATGCCGTTATGAACAAGTTTCGTTCACGCAACATTCAGTTGCTGGTTGCTACCGATGTAGCTGCCCGTGGATTGGATGTTCAGGACCTGACACACGTCATCAACTTTAGTTTGCCAGACGAAACCGAAGCTTACACGCACCGAAGTGGTCGTACAGGCCGTGCAGGAAAGACAGGTATTTCCATTTCCATCGTTCACACCAAGGAAAAAGGAAAAATCCGTCAGATTGAGCGCATGATCAATAAGACTTTTGTTGCAGCCAAAATGCCTACAGGAAATGAAATCTGTGAAAAACAGGTATTCCATTTCGTAGACCAAATTGAAAAGGTTCAGGTAAACGATGCTGAAATTCAAGCTTTACTTCCAGCAGTTTCCCGTAAACTGGAATGGCTGGAAAAAGAAGACTTGATTAAACGTATGGTTTCTTTGGAACTGAACCGTTTGCTCAATTACTACAAGGATGCCAACGAAATCAGAACTGTTGACGATTCCGACAAAAGAGAACGCGGCGATCAGGACAGAAATGCACCTATTGCCCAGGAATCCGGTTTCTCCAAACTTTTTGTAGGAATGGGAAAAATGGACGGCATCACTCCAAAAAATTTGATGGATTTGATCAACGACTACGTTGAAGGACGCGTACAAATTGGAAAGATTGATTTCTTTTCCCGCTATTCCCTCTTTGATGTAGAAGAAAAATCGGCTAAACAAGTGGTAAACGCTTTGCGTGAGCTGGATTTCCTTGGCCGCAATGTCAAAGTTGAATTTGCAACCGAAGAACAAATTTCCCGTGGAAACAAAGACCGTGAAGAAAGCGCAGGACCTCGTGACCGTGGTGGTTACAAGGGACGCAGAGAAGACGGTGGTTCAGGCAGCAACTACAGAGGTGGCAGCTACAAAGGACGCAGCTCAGAAGGCGGCGGTGGCGGTGGCTACAAAGGACGCAGCTCTGACGGACGCAGTTCAGAAGGTGGTAGCTACAAAGGCCGCTCTGAAGGAGGCTACAAACCACGCACTGAAGGAGGAAGCTCCGAAGGTGGTTACAAGGGACGCAGCTCAGAAGGCGGTTACAAACCACGTACCGAAGGTGGCTACAAAGCTCGTTCTGAAGGTGGTTACAAACCACGCACAGAAGGCGGAAGCAGCTACGGCGGCGAAAAGAAAAGCTACGAAGCAAAACCTTACAGCGGAGGCGGCGAAAAGAAAAGCTACCCAGGCAAAGATAAAGGCTATACCGGTGGTAAAGAAAAGACCGGCTATCCTAAAAAGAAATATTAATATTTCTCACAACTAACTAAAAAGCACCGCGGAGCAATGTTCCGGGGTGCTTTTCTGTAAAAGTATATTGACTAACTTTGCAAACAGCAAAATTAAAATTGATTCAATGATTTCAGTAGAAGGACTCGGTGTAGAATTTAACGGAACCACATTATTTAAAGACGTATCTTTTGTCATCAACGAGAAAGACCGTATCGCCCTGATGGGCAAAAACGGAGCAGGCAAATCAACTCTGTTGAAATTGCTTGCCGGTGAACGCGAACCGACCAAAGGAAGGGTAACCATACCAAAAGACGCTACTCTGGCCTATTTGCCACAGCACCTCTTGACCGAAAATGATCGCACAGTATTTGATGAAACGGCTCAGGCTTTTGCCCACATCCATTCTCAGGAAGCGGAAATCAATGAAATCAATCAGCAACTGGAAATACGCACCGATTACGAGTCCGATGAATATATGGAGCTTATCGAACGCGTTTCCACCCTGAGCGAAAAGTTTTACAGCATCGAGGAAATCAATTACGACGGTGAAATCGAGAAAATGCTGCTGGGTTTAGGATTCAGCAGAGAAGATTTTCAACGTCCCACCAGTGAATTCAGCGGAGGCTGGCGTATGCGCATTGAGTTGGCAAAATTACTGCTGCTTGATCCCGATGTACTCCTGCTTGATGAGCCGACCAACCACCTGGACATCGATTCCATTCAATGGTTTGAAGAGTTTATCATCAACAGCGGAAAAGCCGTCATTGTCATTTCCCACGACCGTGCCTTTGTAGATAATATCACCACACGAACCATCGAGGTCACTATGGGCCGAATTTACGATTACAAGGCAACATACTCCCACTATCTGGAACTGCGCAGAGAGCGCCGCGAACAGCAGCAGAAACAATTCGACGAACAGCAACGATTTATTGCCGATACCACCGAATTCATCGAACGTTTTAAGGGCACCTATTCCAAAACACTTCAGGTTCAGTCCAGAGTCAAGATGCTGGAAAAACTGGATCTGATCGAAGTGGACGAACAAGATACCTCAGCTCTGCGTCTTCGCTTCCCTCCGGCACCACGATCGGGAAATTATCCGGTCATTGCAGATACTTTGTCTAAAAGTTACGACGAAAAAAACATCTTCCAAAATGCCAATTTTACCATTGAACGCGGTGAAAAAATCGCTTTTGTAGGCAGAAACGGCGAAGGAAAGTCCACTTTGGTGAAATGCATCATGGGCGAAATACCTTTTGAAGGAGAACTGACCCTTGGTCATAACGTAAAAATAGGTTACTTTGCACAGAATCAGGCTTCGATGCTCGATGAAGACCGTACCGTCTTCGAAACCATTGATGTAGTGGCTGTGGGAGATATCCGTACAAAAATTAAAGATATTTTGGGAGCGTTCATGTTTGGAGGAGAAGCTTCCATGAAAAAAGTAAAAGTACTTTCAGGAGGAGAACGAACCAGACTGGCTATGATCAAACTACTGCTGGAACCGGTGAATTTGCTGATTCTGGATGAGCCCACCAACCACCTGGACATGAGAACCAAGGACATTTTGAAACAAGCATTGGTGGAATTTGACGGAACACTTATCGTTGTTTCCCACGACCGTGATTTTCTGGATGGACTGGTCAAAAAAGTATACGAATTCGGAAACCATAAGGTGACCGAACATTTAGAAGACATCTATGGATTTCTGGCTAAAAAGAAACTCGAAAACCTCCGGGAAATCGAACGGGCAGTCTAGTATTCTGCCGGTTGAAGACCTGGAAATAAGCCTGATCCGGAAAAATGTGAGAGGTATGCGCCTCTCCATTCGTCCGGATGGAGAAATCCGTCTGTCCATTCCTATTCATTTAAGCGATGCTCAGGCGAAAGCCTTTGTCGAGTCTAAGCTAACCTGGCTTCGCGAACACCTGGAACGCATCAGCGAACGGAAAGTACTGGAGCCTGACGATCTAAGTTCAGTCTCCTACCTGGGTTCCATCTATCAGACTCAGGTCTTTTATCATCGGATTGCCCCACGCGTCGTCATCGATTCTTCCGAAAGAATGTGCATCTTTCTCAAACCCGGATCGCCGCCAGCTACCATGGGCAAAGTCATTGATGCCTGGTACCGCACAGAACTTAAAAAAATCATTGCACCATTGATTCAGGAATGGGAGCCCATCATGGGTGTAAAGGTCAATGCCGTCCAGTTCAAACGGATGAAAACCCGTTGGGGCACCTGCAACGTGATAGATCACCGCATCTGGTTCAATGTGGAACTGGCCAAGAAGTCTTTTCCCTGCATCGAATACATTGTGGTGCATGAAATGTCACACCTGCTGGAACGTGGGCATGGGCCAAAATTCAAAGCCTGTATGGACACGTTTCTGCCGGATTGGCGCAACCTGCGCAAGGAGCTGAACGGCGTGCTTAAAGATTTTTAAAAAGCTACTTCTTGAAGAATTTATTCGGAAGTGGTATCGATTGAAGTGAAAGATCCTGCTTAATGGCATAAGCTAAAAAGACTATTAAAAGTACGCTTCTGAATGCAAGTCGCATAACGGTCGATTCAATCGGAACATACATACCCAGCAGATAAAATAACAAACCGACCAGCGTATATTTTGCAATGGATTTTAAATCGTAGGAAATCGGATAGTATTTCTGCCCCAGAGCCCAGGAAATAACCATCATGACAAAAAAGGTGACGGCTGAAACCCAGGCAGCGCCCATATAGCTGTAAAGTGGAATAAAAATAATATTCCCTACAACTGTCATTACGCAACCAATCAACGAAATATAAGCTCCCCACTTTGTTTTATCAGACAATTTGTACCAAAAGGACAGATTAAAAAAGATGCCCTGGAAAACGAAACTAAGTAAGACGATGGGCACCACCTCAAGCCCACTGTAATAGGTATCCTTGATGATGTATTTAATTATTTCCAGAGAAAACATGATGCCTAGAAAAATGAAGATGGAAAAAATATAGAAAAATTTCATCGCATCGGAGTAGGCTTTTTTGTCGTCTGATACTTTCTGTTTGGCAAAGACAAATGGTTCATAGGCATAACGGAATGACTGTGTAAACATCATCATCACTACCCCAATCTTGTAACAAACGCCGTAAATACCCAACTGAGACTTTGCAAAATCTTTATTGTCAATCAAGTGCGTAAACATCATCTTGTCAAAGGACTGATTCATGATGCCTGTAACGCCCAACAACAACAAGGGCAGGGAATAAAGCAACATTTTTTTAAGAAGTTTTCCGTCAAAACTCCATTTAATGTGGATAAAGTAAGGAAGTAGTATCATCATCCCAATAAATGAAGAAATAAGATTGGCTACAAAAACATAGCCTACCCCATAGCTGGGATTGTAAAACCATTCAATCAACTCGGGCTTCCAAAGCATTATTTTGGGACAGAAAAGCAGAAAAAACAAGTTGAAGAAAATATTGGTGAAAATATTCAAAACCTTCATTGTTGCAAAAGCAATAGGTCTTTTCTTAAACCTCAACCAGGCAAAAGGGACGCTGCTGAACGCGTCCAAAGCAACAATAACAGCAATCATCCAGATATAATCCCGATGATTGCCATATCCTATAACAGTGGAAATGCCAGGGAGAAAAAGGAAGCAAATCAGCAAGAAAAAAACCGAAGAACCGGCCAAACTGGTCAGTGAAGTGGAATAAACCTGTTCAGGATCAGCACCTGGCTTGTTGGCAAAACGGAAAAACCCCGTTTCCATACCATATGTCAGCATAACAAGCAGAAGGGCAGTCCAGGCGTACAGATTGGTCATAATGCCAAATTCGGCAGAATTCACCAGCGTAAAGGAATAAAAGGGCACCAAGCACCAATTTAAGAACTTGCCCAATATACTACTAACCCCATAAATGGCGGTATCCTTCGCCAAACCCTTCATTTCAGCCATAAAAATGCTGTTAAAACCTATTAATCAACTAAAAAAATGGGCCAAAATTATTTAAACAACTCCTGATCAGAGCTATCCCGGAATTTCCCCAAATGCTTCCAGGCAAATGCTGTCACTTCCCGTCCACGTGGCGTACGTTTTAAGAAACCTTCCTGAATGAGAAAAGGTTCATACACTTCTTCTATAGTTCCGGCATCTTCTCCCAACGCAGTTGCAATGGTAGATAGTCCTACTGGCCCACCCTGAAATTTATCTATTAAAATACTCAGAATCTTATTATCCACTTCATCAAGCCCATATTTATCAATATTCAAAGCTTCCAATGCAAATTTAGCAATGGCTATATCAATCTTACCAGAACCCTTGACCTGTGCAAAATCCCTGACCCGACGTAAAAGGGCATTGGCTATACGGGGTGTCCCGCGGCTTCTTCCGGAAATTTCATCGGCAGCTTCCTTGCTGCAGGATATATTTAAAAGTCTGGCCGAACGTAAAACAATGGATTGCAAAACTTCAGCCTTGTAATATTCTAAGTGGCAGTTGATGCCGAAACGGGCACGAAGCGGAGCCGTTAACAACCCGCTGCGGGTAGTGGCTCCAACCATAGTGAATGGATTAATTTCCAGCTGAATGGATCTGGCAGAAGGGCCTTTATCAATCATGATATCAATTCGGTAGTCTTCCATGGCAGAATACAAATATTCTTCAACCACAGGGCTTAAACGATGAATTTCATCGATAAAAAGGACATCGTTGGGTTCAAGGGCAGTCAGAACGCCGGCTAAATCTCCCGGTTTGTCCAGCACGGGACCTGAAGTGACTTTTAAGCCGACACCCAATTCGTTGGAAATGATGTTGGATAGCGTGGTTTTTCCCAAACCCGGAGGGCCATAGAGCAACACATGATCCATGGCTTCACCGCGCATTTTGGCAGCTGAAACAAATATTTTCAGATTATCAACAATCTTTTCCTGACCCTTAAAGTCAGAAAAGCGAAGCGGCCTCAGAGCTTTGTCAGCCTCTTTGTCCCACTCACTTGGGTTTTCGTCCCTGATGTCAAAAATTTCCAGCATGCTTATAATTTACAGCGACAAAGGTACAGAATCTGATTCAAATTTAATCAGGATTGATGCTTCGTACTATTTTTTAACCTACAGACGTTGAAGATCTTTATTCACCTTTTTAAGAATGAGGCACTTAACAAACGGGAGAAGTGTTAGAATAAAGTTTAAAAACGGCCATAATGGGTATGGATAGATCTTTTTCGTATCCTTCTGAATGCCTTTTAAAATGGCTTTTGAGCAATCTTCTGAAGACTGAACAGGCCCGGTTTGGTCTAAGGACGTTCCTGCCCGCTCAAAAAAGCGGGTTTTGGTGGCTATGGGATAAATGATACTCACTGTAACATTCTTAGGCACTTCGAATTGTATGGATTTCATGCCACCGTTTATGGCATGTTTGGTTGCCACATACAAGGCATATCCAGGCACTTCCATCTGCCCGGCCATGGAATCGGTGACCATAAAACTGAACTTTTGTTTTGGGTACAAAGTCAGCATTTTTTGCAACGAATAAAAGGGAGAAAGCACATTGGTATGAAAAATAGATTCCATCATCTCCCAATCGGGTTCGCCAAATTTCTGATAGGCGCCATATCCGGCATTTGCCCAGAACAGATCGATACCACCCAATTTAGCGGAAGCTTCGGCAAAGACTTTATCCACGCCTTCCCTGGTTGCTACGTCGCATTGCAGGGGAAAGACCTTAGCATCCAACGGAACATTTTCCATGTTTCGTCCCACTGCCAGAATGCGGACATCGTACTTCAACATCAACTTCAGGACTTCCAGACCCAGGCCGGAGGTGGCTCCGGTAATGACAATGCGTTTTCCGTTTAAATCCATGATTTTTAAGTTTTAGAATGTGATTTTTTTCTGTCAAGTTGGGGGTTTGGGTTCGTTAAAAAAAATCTTTCCATTACAAATGGAAACTTGTTTTAATTGTGACTGGAAACAATTCAGAATGAAACACATTTATTCTATGTTCTTATTTTCCGTTTATAGTCAGCATTATTTCTTTAAAACTCTCAATACCAGCTTCTAAATTTTCAATAATGTCGTTTGCCAATAAATCTGGATCGGGCAAATTGTCCAAGTCTGTCAGACTTTTATCTTTTATCCACGAAATGTCTAAACTGGTTTTGTCACGTTCGATGATTTCATCGTAGGAAAATTTCCTCCAGCGTCCATCCGGATTGGTTTCGGCATTGTATACTTCCTTTCGTTTGTTGATGTTGCCGGCATTGTAGCAATCGACAAAATCACTTAAGTCGTCCAATTTTAAAGGATTCTTCTTTAGTGTGAAGTGTATGTTTGTTCTAAAATCGTAGAACCAAATTTCTTTTGTCCACGGATTTTTTGCAGCCGGCTTGTTGTCAAAAAACAAGACATTTGCTTTGACACCTTGTTTGTAAAATATTCCGGTCGGCAAACGTAAAATGGTGTGCAAATTTGTTGTTTCCAATAGCTTTTTCCGAATGGTTTCACCAGCACCACCTTCAAACAAAACATTGTCGGGTAAAACGACTGCTGCGCGTCCATCCGATTTGAGCATTGTTCGGATATGTTGCACAAAATTCAACTGCTTATTGCTTGTTGTTACCCAAAAGTCCTGACGGTTGTAGGTTAAATCCTCACTATCCTGTTCGCCTTCATCGTTGGTAAAAGTCATACTGCTCTTTTTTCCGAAAGGGGGGTTGGCCAAAATGTAATCGGCACGTAAACCGGTATCTGAAACTAAAGCGTCGGCTGGAGAAATAAAACTATCACTTTCAAAATCACCAATGTTGTGGAGAAAAAGATTCATCAGCGCCATGCGGCGAGTGTTCGCTACTATCTCATTTCCGTAAAAGGTTTGGAGTTTAAGAAATTCTTTTTGGTCACGGTCGAGCGTATAGTTTTTTGGATTTGCGATAAAATCATATGCCGCCAAAAAGAAACCACCCGTTCCACATGCTGGATCTGCAATGGTTTTCATTGGTTCAGGTCTTACGCATTCTACCATCGCTCTAATGAGGGCTCTTGGCGTAAAATATTGACCTGCGCCACTTTTTGTATCTTCCGCATTTTTTTCTAAAAGTCCTTCGTAGATTTTGCCTTTTACGTCTGCCCCCATGGTACTCCACTCCTCTTTGTCAATCATGTCTATAAGCTTGTAGAGTTTAGCAGGGTCTTGAATTTTATTCTGACTTTTTATAAATATCTGGCCCAATATGCCTTTTGAATAGGATAACTCACGAAGCAAAGTGGAGTAGTGACTTTCCAATATTGCACCTCTTTTATCGGATAAACTTTCCCAGTTGTAGGCTACTGGAACAGGCAATTTTCTATTGTATGGCGGTTTACTAAATTCATCAGCCATTTTAAGAAAAAGTAGATAGGTAAGTTGTTCCAAATAATCCCCATAGCTCACGCCATCGTCTTTTAGTATGGTACAGAAACTCCAGACTTTACTTATGATGCTTGATGTGTTATTTATTTCGTTGGTCATTTTATTATAGTTTTTCATTAACTCATTTGGTTACTCCGTCAATTGCTCCGACAATTGCTCCGACATTTACTATTGTATCGTCTTCAATTGTCGGTATATGAATGATCATTTTAAACATATGTCCTTCTGCAAAAGTAGGTTTGCCATCTTATATTTGTTTTCGATTAATACTGTTTCCGGCAATATCCGGCAATATATTTATATAGCAATCAATTGAATAATAGATAATTAAGTGTTTAAAACAAATTTATCCGGCAATTTACATCAGAGTCTTAAATTATCTTCAATTTTTTATCCGGCAATATCCGGCAAAAAACAAAGATTCGGTGGTTTAATAAAGCCCTGTATTCCAATCATATAAAAATAAATAGCAATTTTATCCGGCAATATCCGGCAATTTTTTACTGGTTTTTAAATATTTAGTTTGTGGCCCATCTCCAATTTTTTTAAGCCATCCACCTTCAGTTAGTTTTTGAAGATCCATTCTGGCTGTTCTTTCTTTAACTTCATCTTTAAAAAAAGCCATATAATCTTCTCGGTTGTATCCTTTACTTGGATCTATTTGGTTAATAAACTTTAGCATTCTTTCATTAACTATAATCGCTTCTGGAATCCCATATAAAGTAAGTTTTGTATAACCACTTTGAAATGTCCATTCTGGTGATTTTAACCCCAATTCATCAAACTGTTTTTTGATAAGTGTAAGACCTCGTCCTAATTTCTCCATTTTTCCTCTAAGGAAAAACATATGCGCTATAGTGGGGTTTCTAAGAACAGAATGGTGGGATTCAATTTTATTTTTCTTCGTAATAATATCAGAAGGAATTTCGCCCGAATTAATTATTTCAATTTTATCTTTATGAATATTGATCGTTATTTCTCCTGACATATCTCCATAATCTCTGTGAACCATAGCGTTGACAATAGCTTCATCCAAAGCGGCAAAAGGATATTTTTCTCTGTCTATTCTTAATGGACTTTCTTGAAGAAATTCACTTACAATAGGATTATTTTTCTTGAAGTAACTCATTACCTTACTAAAAGAAATAAAGAGATTATCTTCTATTATTTCAATATCGTTAAACTTGTCACCAGTTGCACCCTCAGGTATATTAGTGATTCTAACCCTGCATTGAGTGAAAAACCTGGTTGGCTCCTTTCCAAATAAAATGACTGCACCATTCTTTACTGCAGTGTAGTCAATCAACTGGAAATAACTCAGAAAATCGCCAGAAGTTACAGGCAATGATTTCGTTTTCCCCAAGTTCTTGGCAGCATTAATGGTGGAAATAATTTCATTTTCGCTTAAGTCGTTGTAAGTAGCGTCAACAGTTGTAAGTTTCTCCCAGCTAGATGTATATTGGTTAGACGACCTTAAAATCAAACTAACATCGTCCGGGCTTGCTTTTATAGTCTGACCAACTTTCCGAATGAAATAGCTTTTCATATAGGAATATGGCTGCCTTGAACCTTTCAATACATTCAGCAATACAACCGACTTTTCATTTACCGTTTCTAATTGCGCATAAACAAGCGGTTGCGGAAAAATATTCTCTAAAGCACTTAACTTTAGATCGTTTACTTTTTTTTCAGTAATATTGGGTAAACCAATCACGTCATTTTCTTTGTAACCAACAATAATCCAGCCACCTTCTGTGTTTAAAAAAGCACAAATAGTTTTTAAAATAGCCTCAACGTTCCAATCACTTATAAATTCAAGTGAGGTATGCTCTTGTTGATTGATGAGCTCTTCAATAAATGATTTTACACTCATATAGCTGTTTCTTTAGACTTGTCAATTAATTTTTGAATTCGCTCTGGATATTTAAACTGACTTTCAAGATGCATCTTAATATCATCATAGCCAATATAAGGCTGAACCCAGTTACCTGTTCGTCTTGATGCAGGTCTTACATTATCTTGAATTGCCATATTATACATTCTGATACATCTGGTATCCATCACCCCATTATTATCAAATGAAATTTTTTCAAAATCAATTTTCTTAGAAGTCATATCTTCAATAACGAATGAACCTTTGAAGAGAGCACGCGTGAATTCTACCCGAAAATCTGCTAAAATAAATCTGGGGATATTTCTTAAATAAGCTGTATCAAATTCAGAATGCGTAATTGATTTCCCCCCTGCTTCTAAAACACCTGAGCCATAATCAGGACGAATAAAACCAACAAAAACATCGCATTCCTGAACTCCATCCGTGCAATTCTCTAAATTCGATTGCAAACTATCTAATAAAATGGTTCCCTTGTGTGACATTAAAACATCGTAACCATAACTATCTAATAGCTCGTATATTTGTTTTAGCTGATACTCAAAATCACGAACTGTTGATGCAACGAAAACCCGAATATGATTCCTTTTAGCTATCATTTATTTTAGTTTAAATTTTTGCTTTTCACTTTTTTATCCTTCACTTTCTTGACTGGTTGATTTTGCATTCTATCTGCCTTTATTCTTTTCAACAATTTTTCAGCTGGTTCATCGTTCGGGTCTTGCGGTACGAGTTTGCCTTCAAAGGCTTTTTTTAGGATGCTTTGGCGAAGGGCTTCGGCTTGCAACAAGCTGGTGGTAATGCTTTCTTCTATTTTATCGCAAACGGAGAGGCGGGATTCGATTTCTTGGATTATTTTTTCTTGTTCAACTAATGTTGTGTAAGGAAATGGATATGTTTTAAGCTTAGTTCCATTGATATTTGATTGATTTACTCCAAAACTTTTCACTTTGCTTCCATAATTCTTTGCCTCTTGTGAATTCATGTAATAGTTTAAATAATTCGGATTTATTTTGTCCTTTTTGTAATTAATCCGAATAAGATAACCTGCAAATATTGCTGGCCTTTCACCTTTGTACAAAGCCGTTTTACCAACCCACTCTGGACTATTAGTTCTATTAAATAAAACATCATTTATTTTAAGTAGATATTTCTCAATTTCGTGATCATCATTTGTGTAGACCAAATCATGCCAATCAAATCTACCTCCCTGAATATTTCCCATTCTTAAAACAGGAATTTTACCAATTTCTTTTGATTTTATTGCAGAGCCATATTCAACTCCATTACAGAACTCACCTAATGTAAAAAACTTAACATCTTTATTATTCGTCAATTTTCCTTCAAATGCCCATTTCAGAACTGCTTGCCGATAGACTTTAAGTTGTGCTTGTGCGGTTTTCAGGCTTTCGATACCTTTATCCAAACTGCTGAATAATTCTTCAATTTTGGCTACTATGCGATGTTGTTCGGAAAGAGGTGGAATAGGGATTTGCAGATCTTTAACAGTTGGAACGGTTAATTGGGGAATAGTAGTACCTGTATGGATAATTTTACAATTATCAACTGCATATTTTAAAAAAAGAGCATCTAAATTTTTTGTTGGACATAAAACAATTAATCTAACAATTGGGAAAAAAGGAGCATTCCTAAATTCTGAAAATCCAATTGAACCTCTAGCAGATATTGTAACACTCGGAATGGCTATTTTAGGAATATCTGTAAAGCCATAAAGTCCTTTGTTTTTTTCGCCATTTGCAAAAATTGGTATTTGAAAATCAACAGTTTTGTTTAATGAGAAATTATTTTTTGGCACATCTCCCCCTGCCGATATTTCATCACATACATTTACTAGTTTCTCAACTATCCACCCCTTCGGTATTTCATCTATCTCACTCATTATGCAGCCAAGACTTCGTTTAGTTCATTAATAATTGTTTCCATTTCGTCGCCGAAAAGTTGCCACATTTTGCCACGTCCGCCTTTCGCGTCAAAGGGGGTGTAGTCTAAATCTTCGGTATCGACATGTACTGAAGTTGCAATTTGGTCTTTAAGCATTTGCAGCCAGTCCATTTGTTCTTTTGTAAACCGGTTGTGTTGGCCTGCGTTCTTTTTCAATATCCATTGCTGGAAGTTTCGATCCACTGTTTTGTCGTAAGGCGTTAAAACGGTATCAATGCCAGCCACTTTTCGAATCAGCGAAACCAGTGCTACCATTTCATTTTTAGGTTGTCCGCTAACTGTTTCCAGTTGTTCGTATGCACGCCAGAGACTCATGGGTGCCAGGGTTGGTTTTTCCATGACAAGGAGTTCCACCAACTCTTTGATCATTCTGAAAGTCAGTTCACGCCTACGGAAGGGCTGTCCGTAAAAAATCTGCAAAGCGGTGACTTCATCTTTGTGGCTTTCTATCCAGTCTTTGAAGGCCGCAATCGTTTCAGTGGCCTTTTCTTTGTTGTGTTTGTCCCAACCAACATGGATAACCTCATCGGGGTTAAGCAAGTCAATTTTCTGCTCGTGTGCTTTTCGAACGTTTTCAATATATTCGTTTAGCTCGCCTGTAAAAACACGGGCAGAATCGTTTTGCAGTTTTACCAATTCTTCGTGAATAGCGGCTTCAATTTCAAGTGGTGCTTCGCCTTTTTTATCAGTTCTGACTTTCTGCTCAATATCTTCGATAGTATCAGGATTATAGGCATTTAACAGACCTTGTACAACGGTTGAAAGGGGAATACCACCCGATTTTTCTTCGAATTGTTTTTTCTCTTTATCGGTAATCTGTTTGTCAAGTCGAGTCAGCCGATTTGCCAACGAAGTGAACAGGTCTTCGTCTCTGGCACCTACGGTAATAGCTCCCAGTAAGTCTTTGAGGGGTACACCTGGCTTTTTTTCCAAGGGACGGCTGTCGGTTTTGAGGCTTTTAGTTACACCAATGGCATCCACAATGACAAAATGGTCTTTAGTTATTGTGGCCGATGGCGACACTTTTCTCAAGTCATCGTAATTGATAACCCGTGTGCCACGTCCTTTCATTTGTTCAAAATAATTTCGACTTTTTACGTCACGCATAAAAAGCAAACATTCCAGCGGTTTTACATCCGTTCCAGTTGCAATCATATCAACGGTTACGGCAATGCGGGGATTATAATCGTTTCTGAACTGTGCCAACACCGATTTGGGGTCTTCGATAGCTTTGTAGGTTACTTTTTTGCAAAAGCGGTTTTCTTCGTCAAACTCTTCCCGTACAATATGGATGATATCGTCAGCATGACTGTCGGTTTTTGCAAAAATCAGAGTTTTGGGTACTTCGAAAGCTCCATCCTTATCGTAGCGGTCGGGAAACATTTCGGGTAGATGTTCCTTAAAAGTCCGAATGACTGTTCGTATTTGATTTGGGTTTACAATGTCTTTATCCAATTGTTTAGAGCTGTAGACCTCATCTTCGTCTTGCAATTCCATTCGTTTTTTTCGGCTTAACCGTTCTCGATGTTCTACGTATTCGCCTTTCCAGAGGGTTGCGCCCTGTTGAGTTACTTTCGTGTCAATCAAATAGACATCGTAACCTACATTCACACCATCGGTTACTGCCATTTCGTGCGAGTATTCCGAAACCATATTTTGCTTGAAATAGGCAAAGGTTCTGGCATCTGGTGTAGCCGTTAAGCCCACTTGAAAGGCATCGAAATAGTCTAGAACTTGCATCCATAAATTATAAATACTGCGGTGACATTCGTCAATGACAATAAAGTCGAAATATTCTATTGGCAGTTTTTCGTTGTATTCTATGGGTGGCACTTCTTTGGGTTGCCACTTTTCGTTTGGGTTTTCCTCTTCGGCACTTTCTTCCAAATCTTGTCCTTTCAGAATGGCATACAATCGCTGAATGGTGCTGATATAAACGTGATTATCGTCTGGAATGTGTTTTGATTTCAAACGATGAACGCCATATAATTCGGTAAATTTGCGGTTGTCGTCGTTGGGTAAAAACGACATAAATTCTTGTTCGGCTTGTTCACCTAAATTTTTGGTATCTACTAAAAACAGGATCTTTTTGGCTTGGGTATATTTGAGTAACCGATAAACAAAGGTAATAGCTGTAAAAGTTTTGCCAGCACCAGTAGCCATTTGAATCAGAGATCTTGGCTTGTTACCTTTAAACGATTCTTCAAGTTTTGTAATGGCTTTAATCTGACATTTGCGTAAACCTGCTTCAGGTAATATGCCCAAATCGTTGATGGAAGAACGAAGAGATTTTGACTTTTTCAACAAGTCTTGAAGCGTTTTTGGACGGTGAAACGAAAAGACAGTTCTGGCTCTCGGTTTTGGGTCACGAAAATCGGTAAAGGAGGTAATTTCTCCCGTGCTTAAATAGACAAAAGGCAGTTTTTCATTGTTCAGATATTTGAGTTTGGCAGTGGCATAATCATCGGCCTGGTCTTGGTGAACAGTGATATTTTGTGCTTCTTCTAGTCGTTTAGCTTCAATAATTCCTACAGGTTTGGAATCAACAAATAATACGTAGTCTGCAGGTCCAACATCTGTTTGATATTCACGAACTGCCACACCCAAATTGGCATTCAAATTTATTTTTGATTTACTCTGAACTACCCAACCACTAAGTCTTAGAGCTGTGTCGATAAAATCTCTGGCTAATTGTTCCGGGTTTTGATTGATCATAGTTGATTAGATTCCTGCAAAGTTAGTTTTTTAAGCTAATTTCCAGTCATAAATTTTCACTTCCTTAATCCTATCATTCATTTTTTTTAAGATACTTTCAGGTATTGTTTCTTCTTGTAAATGAGTCATTATCAAGCTTTTTTAGATGTAATGCAATCGTATCTGTTTTTATCGCTTTTCAAAATTTAACCCAAATCCCCAGCACCTCCAAAATATACGGAGCCAATATCGCCGTAAAAATCCCATTCATAATCAGCCCCAAACTCGACATAGCCCCAAAAGCCGGACTTATTTCCATCGATTTTGACGTACCTACCGCATGCGCAGCCGTCCCCATGGAAAGCCCCTGTGACATGGGGTTCCGAACGCGTACCAACCGCATGATCTGATACCCGAAAATAGCACCAAAAATACCGACCACCACCACTACGGATGCCGTCAGTGCAGGTAAACCACCAATAGTCTTCGAAATTTCTATGGCAATAGGTGTCGTCACCGATTTTGGAGCCAGGGAAAAAATGACCTCTTTGGAAGCACCCATCCATTTGGCTATCATAACTACCGAAACGACCCCAACAACGCAACCGGCAAGCTGAGAGACCACGATGTGAACGGCCTGTTTCTTTATTTTTTCAAGTTGCTGATACAAAGGAACTCCAAGTGCAACCACCGCCACTTTTAGAAAAAAATTAATCATCTTGCTCCCTTCGTGGTAATACGAATAATCGATCTTAAAAACTTTTAAAAAAGCAATAATGATAATGATAGCCACTAAAATAGGGTTAAGTATGATTGAGTGTGCTTTCTGTTGCAGTTTCTGTGCCAAATAATAGACCAAAAACGTAAAGGCAACGATAAATATTTCACTTTGTAGAAATGCCATCTTTTAGTTTTTGATTCGAATTTTTTTTCGCATGATTTGATGCACCCAGCCTGTCACGGCTAAAACAAGAATGGTACTGACCAAGGTGGAAACAATAATGGGCCAGAATGAGGCTCTAATCAGATCAAAGTACAGCATAACGGCAACTCCTGCGGGGACAAAAAAGAAGGCCATATTGGTGACCAGAAAATCGGAAACGCCTTTCACCCAATGGAGCTTCACCCAACCCATTTTCAACAACAGAGTCAGGAGAAGCATTCCAATGATGCTTGATGGTAATTTAACGCCTGTGAGGTAAACAATCAATTCACCCATGGCCAAACAGCCGAAAATGATGGAACATTGTCTGATCATATCTTAAATTTGAAGTTTTACAATTATACTACAAAAGAAAGCATTTATCGGGAGATATGAAACAGGTTGCTAGTTTGACTCCATCATGCTGGGTTTCCCTTCCAACTGAGCGGCGGCATCGACATTAAACGCCCCTTGAGTCACAATTTCTTCACCTTCTTTAAGTCCATTGACTATGACGTAGCTATCGCCCAAAGAAGGGCCGAGCTCTACCTGGCGAAGCTTGAAAACAGCTTCTTCCGAGTCTGGAAGTTTCACATAGACCAGTGATCGTTTGCCTGTCCATAAAACAGCAGAACCGGGTATTACCAACTGGTTTTGAAATCCTGAAAGATTGGCATGAACGGTACCTGTAGCAAACATCCCGGGCTTTAGGTTTCCGGACCGATTTCCGATTTCAACCCTGACTTTGGACACCCGGGTATTGGGATCAATAATTGGATCAATAAAAAGAATGTTTCCAGTAAAGTTTTTTCCAGGCATTGACTGCAGGTTGAATGAAATGCGATCGCCCTTGTGCAAAAAGGGAAGATCACTTTCGTAAGCATCAAACATCACCCACAAGCTCGAAAGGTTTGCTACTTCGTATAAAGCCGTACCCTGACCAACATAATCTCCTGTATTCACCCTCTTAGCCATGACCACACCGGAAGCACCTGATACAACTTCGAAATTTTCTTTCACCTTGCCTAATTTTTCAATGGATGAAATCTGACCTTCGGTGAGTTTCCACTGCCGAAGCCTGTCTTTGGAAGCCTCGTAAATTTCAGGTTGAGAGGCCTTGGATTTGGCCGCTTCCAGCAATTCCTGCTGGGCGGTTACCAATTCGGGGGAATAAATCAAAGCCAGGGTCTGCCCTTTTTGAACACTTTCCCCGGTAAAATTGACCATCAGTTTTTCGATTCGGCCAGACAAATGCGAAACCTGAGTCTGCAACAAACGTTCATCCGTTTGAATTTTACCGAAAAGGCGGACATCTTTGACGGGTTTTTGTCGGGTGACAATAGATGTCTGTACGTTAGCAAGCGCAACCGCTTCCGGTGTGAAATGGATGGCTCCTGAATCTTCTACAGCTGTGTTTTGAACCAATGGAATCAAATCCATTTCACAAATGGGGCATGGTCCTGGCTCGGATCTGCGGATTTGCGGATGCATGGAACAGGTCCAGATGGTGGCTTTCGTTTCATGGATTTCGGTTGCGTGACTTGGTTTTTTATCCGAGGTGTGAAAAAAGAGCCAGCCGAGTAAAAGGCCAACAAGGATTAAAAGGCCGTACCGGACATATTGGTTTAAAAGTATTTTTTTCATTGCTGATGTATTTACTGAATTTGGAAATTTGCGTTTAATCTTTTGAGCCAGGCTATGGCTGTGTTGAAACTGGCCACTGCTTCGACTTGTTTCAACTCATAATCAAGTAATTGCTGACGTATTTGCAAGACATCGGTCAAGCTGGCACCTGATGCGGAGAAACTCTTGATGGTTATGTTCAGGGATTGCTTGGCGAGCAGACTCTGACTTTCATACAGTTTCATTTTGCGGTCTGCATCCTGATACGTTTGCAGAGCCTGGTAATAATCGGTCTGCAAGCTATTGGCTGCGGCTTGATATCCATGTGCTGTGGCTGCTCTCAGCAGGCCTGCTTCGGTTTTTATCGCTTTGTATTTCTTCCGGTAAATGGGCAGGGTTACTTTGACCATGGGCATGATCATATCTTTTCCATTCATGGACGAAGTGGCCATCGGATTTTTATTGATGAGTGAATAATCCACCCCTACTCCAACCATGGGATAACCCATGCGGCTTACCATCTTTTCACGGGCATTCAGCGATTCCTGTTCGTATTTCAGCATGCCTAGCATTGGATTATTGGCCAAAAGGCTGTCTGAAGGATTGGAAAAATTCATGCCTGAAGAATCCGGTAGTAGATCTTTTGGTAAATATACCGTTGTTGTAAGCGACCTGTTAAGAAAGCTGTTGAAAGTTGCAACCAACGTACTTTGCTGACTTTTCAACATAGCGATATTGTTCTCCAGATCGCCGATTTCAATCTGTATCCGATACAAACCAGCCAATCCGGATTCACTGGAAGAGGAACCCATAGAAGGGCCAGGCATGGATGTGGCTGCACTAACTGGTGTGGCTCCCGAACCGCCTCCCATGGTATTCATGCCCGTGTTTCCACTTGGTGTGTTGGGTTGAGCTCCGCTAAGGGTGGGTAAACTTTTTCCACCGACTGTTCCTGTCCTAAATTTAATTTGTGATACTCTTTCGATGGTTTTTAAAAGTTCAATGTTCTTTTCGGATATGAGTATATCTTGTTGAACCTTCTGGAGCTCGTACCACGTGCGCTGTACTTCGTAAAAAACCTGCAGCTTGGCATCCCGAAACGATTCGTATTTCGCTTTCGCCATCAGACTCATTTCATCCTTCGCATTTTTAAGAACTCCAAACCAGGGGAACATTTGCATCAACTGAATGTCTGCCACTTGATTGCCGCTAATCAGCTCCATGGGACTTAGAAAAACGCCCACCGTAAGTTCCGGGTCGGATAAACTGCTCGCCTGAGGCACTTTTTGCAAAGCAGCCTGGTACTCATCGAGCTTCTGTAGCACCGTTGGGTTGTTTTTTGCGGATAAATCCAGGTAGTGCATCAGGGAATCGGCTTTTTGCTGAGCAAAAGAGGCTTCTATGCAAGATGCCAGGAGCAAAAACACTAGTATTTTATTCATCGTTTTCTGTATTATTTTGAATGGAAAGCTGGTTTGCTTTTTTCACTTCCCCTTCGCGCCACATGGACTGAAAAAGTGGAACAACAAAAACAGTCATCACTTGAATAATCATTCCGCCGAAAGTTGGAATAGCCATAGGCACCATGATATCGGCTCCTTTTCCAGTGGAAGTAAGCACTGGCAATAGGGCTATCACTGCTACTGCAGTAGTCATCATCGCGGGTCGGACACGTCTGAGTCCTGCTGCAACGACGGCTTCCCGAACTTCGTGGACGGTAGTTGGGTGACGCGATTCAAAAACCTGATGTATGTAGGTACCCATAATCACTCCGTCGTTTGTGGCAATGCCAAACAGGGCTATAAACCCTACCCAGACTGCCACGCTCAGGTTGACGGGATGCATCTGAAACATGTCTCTCAGGTTCATTCCGGCCACCGAAAAATTCATAAACCAATCCTGACCGTAAAGCCACAACATGATAAATCCTCCGGCAAAAGCTACGAAAACCCCAGAGAAATGGATGAGTGAGGCTGTTACCGTTTTGAACTGGAAATACAACAGCAGAAGGATAAGGATCAAACTGATGGGTATAACAATGGCCAATCTCTTGGTGGATCGGATTTGCTGTTCGTAATTTCCGGCAAATTTATAGGTCACACCAGCTGGCAGTTTTAGTTCACCGGAAGCTATCTTATTCTGAATAATTGTGGTCGCATCTTCAACCACGTCCACTTCGGCTTTATTTTCTACCTTATCAAAAATGACATAACCAACTGGAAAGGTATTTTCACTTCGAATCATTTGTGCTCCTTTCGTATAGTCGATGTCTGCAATTTCGCTTAAGGGTACCTGAGCGCCATTCATGGCCGGTATGAGAATGTGTTTGAGATCCTCTGGGTTATCCCTGAGTTCTCGGGCATAACGAACCCGGATGGTAAACCGTTCTCGCCCTTCCACCGTATTCCCTAAAGACATACCACCTATTGCCACCTGCAAGATTTCCTGAACATCAGCAACGGTCATACCGTAACGAGCCATGGCTTCCCTGTTAAGTTTCAGCTCAATGTAAGGCGCTCCCACTGCCCTGTCGTAAAACACGGAGGATGCTTTAACTGAAGGATTCTCTTTCAGTGCTTTTTCAAACACCATTCCTGCTTTTTCTATGGATTCCAGATCCGGGCCATACACTTTAATACCCATGGGCGCTCGCATTCCTGTAGAAAGCATTATCTGCCGCGTTTCGATGGGTTGAAGTTTGGGGGCTGAAGTGAGTCCCGGTATGTTGGTTACTTTCACAATTTCGTCCCAAATATCCCCTGGCTTTTTAATCTGAGGCCTCCACTGACGGAAATATTCTCCGTTCAAGTCTTGAATCAAACTATCGGCGGAAATCACCCGAAAGTTTTCGGTTTCCGGATGGTATTTTTTCCCACTTTTAAACAGAAAATTACCTTTGTAATCAACTTTAAACCGCATGCGTTGACCGTCTTCGTTCAAAATGTATTCCGATCGGTAATTGATGGTATTCTCAAACATTTGCACCGGTGCCGGGTCCAGGGCAGAATTTACACGCCCCCACTTTCCAACGGCCACTTCCACTTCGGGAATGGCGGATAGCCTTCTATCCAAAAGCCGTACGTACTCCAGATTTTTTTCAATGCCTGAATGAGGCATACTGGTTGGCATCAACAGGTAGGAACCTTCATTGAGGGTTGGCATAAACTCCTTGCCCGAACCTGGAAAAGTTTTCACAGGTCCTTGCCACAGGGCGGTCTGTTTAAAATTTTTCCAGCCTAAACCTTCAAAACCTTTGGCTGTAAAGCCGAATAGTTTATCATAGCCTTGCCAAACCAGCAATCCAAAAAGCAAAGTGAAAGCCGGCATTAGCAAAAATTTCCATTTATTTTCCAAAGCCCATCGCAGAATCGTTTCGTAATAATGGACCATACTCATCAATGCTCCAAGTATCACAGAAACAATGCCTGCGACAAATAGAAAATTCACGAAGGTACTATTATGCGCTCCCAACGGAAGCCATTCGTTGGAAAGAAAATAGAGGGCAACCAGCACCGCTATAACAATGTTGATGTAATTGGGATACTCCTTGCGTTTTTCAGACCAACGATAGTCCAGCAAATTGTTTAACCCGATGGCAATTAAGGCCAAAGCAGGTCCGGTTTTCCAGAAGACGACAAAAAAGACTCCGGCAACAATCAAAAGACCGTTCCAAAATCGTCGGATCTTCTTCGTATCAAACCGGATATTGAAGAAAATATGCATCAGGGTTGGCAACACCACAATACCTAAAATAAAGGCCGAAAGCAAGGCAAAAGTCTTGGTAAAGGCCAGCGGGTGAAACATTTTACCTTCAGCTCCCTGCATGGCAAATACCGGAAGAAAACTGACAATGGTTGTGGCAATGGAGGTAACAACAGCTGCTCTTACCTCGGTCGTAGCCTGATAAATGACGGTCATTAGTTTTTTTCCGCGAACATCCTTGTTCTCCGGCATTTCCAGATGTCGCAGAATGTTTTCCACATCCACTATACCAATATCTACCATCACACCGATGGCTATTGCTATGCCTGACAAGGCTACAATATTAGCCTCAACGCCGAAAAAATGCATTAATATGAACGTCATCAATACGCCGATGGGCAACAAGCTGGCAACAATAAAAGAAGCCCGCAAATTGAGTACCAGAATGATAATCACGATAATACAAATCAGAATTTCATGTGAAAGTGCCGATTCAAGCGTCCCTATGGTTTCCTTAATCAAACCTGTCCTATCGTAAAAAGGAATAATTTTCACCTTTGAAACACTCCCATCCGACAACGTCTTTTGAGGCAAACCTGCTTCTATTTCCTTGATTTTATCTTTGACATTGGTGATAACCTCCATGGGATTCGAGCCGTAACGAGCCACAACCACTGCTCCGACGGCTTCTGCTCCCGATTTGTCCAGACCTCCCCGACGCGTTGCAGGTCCAAAAGTGGTACGGGCTACATCCCTGACACGAACCGGAACATTGTTTCGCACCGCAACCACGGAATTTTCCAGGTCTTCCAGACTTTTCACATAACCCAATCCCCGGACTATGTATTCAACTTTGTTCATTTCGACCGTTTCAGCTCCTATATCCAAATTGCTTTTTCGCACCGCATTCATCAGATCCATGATGGAAACATTAAAGGCTTTTAGTGCTTCCGGATTGGCATCAATTTGATACTCCTTCACAAAACCGCCTATGGATGCCACTTCTGAAACGCCTTCTGCTGTAGCCAGACTGTATTTTACGGTGTAATCCTGTATAGTTCTAAACTCCTCAGGACTCCAGCCTCCGCTTGGTTTTCCTGTTTTGGTATCCCTGCCTTCCAGCGTATACCAGAAAATCTGTCCCAAAGCAGTAGCATCCGGACCTAAAGTAGGCTGAACACCAGCAGGCAAAGTTCCAGCTGGCAATGAATTCAACTTTTCCAGAATGCGGGAACGACTCCAATAAAACTCAATATTGTCCTTGAATATGATGTAAATAAAGGACATACCAAACATAGACGTACTTCGGATGGTTTTCACTCCAGGCACGCCAAGTAAAGCCGTCGTTAGCGGATACGTCACCTGATCCTGAATATCCTTGGGCGAACGTCCCATCCATTCAGTAGAAATAATCTGCTGATTGTCACCAATATCGGGAATAGCATCTACAGAAATTGGATCACGCGGCACAATACCCAAATGCCAGTTGAACGGCGAATACACCACCCCCATCACCAAAAAGGCAATCAGAAATAAAAAGGTAATCAACCGGTGATCCAGAAAATATCTAACTAAGCGATTGAACATAGTCTTGAAAATAAAAAGGTGAAAAAGCAGATTCTTTTGTGATCTTCTTTCTTAATTAAAACCCAACTAGAAAGCACAAAAAATCAAATAGGATGTGCAAGACAAGGCGCAGCTTGCGCGTCACACCGGAGCGTACTTTTCGTACGTGAGGATTGACAAACAGGTTGCAACGCAGTCATGCGCTTCCTATTTGGTTATTACCTGTATTTACAGCAAGAAGGTAGAGAATTGTAGACATTGGTGGCCGCCTTAAACTTAGGCGTATCGTGACCAACCGCAGCAATTTTCTTCTGCACATCGTCACTTTTCACCTTTGCAGGATTGTACACCAAAGTAAGCACTTTGGTTTTTACATTCCAGTCTGCCTTGCTTACGCCATCCACTTTGGCGGATTTCTCTATACGGGCTTTGCACATTTCGCAATTTCCGGATACCTTGATGGTTTCGGTTTTGCTAGCCTGTGTTTTGGTAGCCTTGGATGTGGTAGCTGTCATTTTGGAATGATCGTGCATTTGAGCAAAAGCACTGGTAGAAAAAGTCACTGCTACTAAAGCAACGAATAAAAATTTAATTGTTTTCATTGTTCTAAAATTTAAATTGTTGTAAAAAAAAGATAACAAACATCCTGCCGAAAGAGTTTAGAGTCCCTTCGGTGAATCAATTTAAGAACAAAAATCAAATGCGGAAAACACAAAGCCTCTCCAGGTTTACTGCACTAATTTGCAGCCTATCTCGCGGATTTATACTGGTGTATAAGGAAGAAGGAGTACTAAAAGAATTTAAGGAGAAACTCTCTGGTATGGAAAAAACGTGTATAAGAGGAGCCAAAAATTTCTTTAACTGAAAATCTGAAGGGCTGTAATTGGAATCAACCGTACAAACGGAGACCTCATCCTGACAGCAATTGGATGTAAAAACATCATGAATAGGACATTTTGTCTGAGCCTGCTCCATTCCACATGTACCCTTCTCACCAGTTACTGACCATTTTACAGCCGCGATTTCTCCACCACAAAAATGAGTGGCTATCGAAAGGTGCATCCCGGAAACAAGGATGAGCATCGCGAATACTATGGAAAGAACCTTTTTCATTTTGAAAAGTAACAAAAGCTAGTCAATAATGTTCTGTAAAAATACAATTCATTTGTCTTAAAACAAGTAAACTTGTCTCTTAATCAATGTTAAAAGCTAAAATAAACTTAAAAATGATTCAATTTTCATCCTTTAAATCTAGAATTTCAAAGATTAGTGTGTATCTTAAGTGCCCATTCATAGAGGTCTTTCTAAATGAATAAAAAATTGAACAAATCCATTCGATTGCATGTTTAAACACTATTAGGTTCATAATAATTATTCAATGAAAAATCTAAAGACAAGGTATATGGGTATCGAATTGGATAACCCAATTATTTTAGGAGCCTCCAATCTTTCAACAAACCTGGATAATCTTAAAAAGGCGGAAGAACTTGGGGTTGCTGCCATTGTTTTTAAATCCTTGTTTGAGGAGCAGATACAACTTGAAACGTTGCAACTGGATACGAAACTGACTGAATTCAACGATATTCAGGCAGAAATGCTTACAACGCACCCTAATCTGGAGTTTTCAGGTTACGACGATTATCTCTTTAATATCAGAAAGGCCAAAGAAAGTTTGTCTATTCCAGTGATTGCTAGCCTCAACGCCATCAATAAAGAAACCTGGATAAAGTATGCCATTTTACTAAGTGAGACCGGAGTTAATGGCATCGAACTTAATTTCTACAACACCCCCATCGATTTTAATAAAACGGGGAAAGAAATTGAAGACGAACAGATAGAAATCGTAAAAGCAATCAAACAAAACATAGCTATACCGGTGAGCGTAAAATTAAGTTCGGACTATACAAACAGTCTGAATTTTATCAAAAGAATCGATTCCGTTGGAGTGGATGCCTTTGTTTTGTTTAATTCCTTCTTTCAACCTGATATTGATATTGCAAAAGAAGGTCATATCAATTCGTTTAATTTTAGCCAGGAAGGCGATTACGGGAAATCTCTGAGATATTCGGGATTGCTATTCGAAAAAATCAATGCCGACATTTGCAGCAGTCATGGCATTTTTAAAGGTGCTGATGTCATCAAACTTCTACTATCCGGGGCATCCTCTGTTCAAGTGGTCAGTACACTTTATAAAAACGGATTGACTCAAATAAGTACAATTATAAAAGATCTGGAAAAATGGATGGACCTAAAAAACTATCAAAGCATTGATGAATTCAGAGGAAAGTTATCAGACAGCAAGCTCATCAACGATCCTTCCGTTTATAATAGAGCACAATATGTTGATTTGCTGATCAATTCAGAGAAACAAACTAAATTACCCGAAAATAAATAAACTATTTATTACTTATAATTTAATATACAGACCATTATGAAACTAAACAAAGAAGTTGAAACCGTACTGAACAACCAAATTAATGCTGAATTCTGGTCAGCATACCTGTATCTGTCTATGTCTGCCTGGTTTGATAACAAAGGGCTAAAAGGTTTTGCCAATTGGATGCGCATTCAATATCAGGAAGAAAACACCCATGCCTTGAAATTTCACGATTATATATTGAAATGTGCAGGAAAAGTAACGCTGCAACCACTTAAATCGGTTGAAACGGAATGGAAGGGTATTTTAGACATCTTCAATGAATCCTACAAACACGAAATGAAAATAACCGAAATGATTGGCAATTGCTACGAAGTCGCTCTAGCCGAAAAAGATCACGCCACTGCCAGTATGCTGAAATGGTTCATTGACGAACAAACCGAGGAAGAAAGTAATGTCCTGACCATCATTGATCAGATAAATCTTATTGGTGAAAATGGACAAGCCATTTACTTACTCGATAAAGAATTAAGCACCAGAGTCTTTGTTGATTCGACATTGACCATTTAAGGTAAAAAAGAAACAAAAAATACGTAAACACAGACCAGCTGCCTGAAAAACAGCTGGTCTTTTAATAACTTATTTAAATACAAATCAAGATGCAAGAACTATTTAATAAAGGTAAAGTGTTGAATCTGGAAGAAATGATCGAATATTCAACGGGTGGTGTCATCAGCAAACAAGTTTTAAAAAATCAGTCGGGAAATGTCACTTTGTTTTCGTTTGATGAAGAGCAGGGATTAACGGAACATACCGCTCCTTTTGATGCTATGGTTCAGATTCTGGACGGTGAAGCACAAATTATCATTGGAGGCAATTCAAATCTGGTAAAAAAAGGAGAATCCATCATCATGCCAGCCAATGTAACCCATGCCTTACAGGCAGTTAAGAGGTTCAAGATGCTGTTGACAATGATAAAAGGATAATAATAAGCACGAATTAACAGTACTTATTGATTATTAGCGACTACCTTTAGAGGAATTAAACCGGAAAAGAAAATGCAAGTTGCTATAAATAGAAAAAATATTAGATTTCTGCCCGATTCTTCCAGGGTCATTGCACGTTTTTTTTATGCAGATGATGAAAGAGCCATCAACACCATCAAAGCCGTTTTGCAAATGTCGGAAGATGATGCGCAACGTGCTTTAAATCAGGTATTGAGAGATTATTCACTACGTCATAGAAACATCACAAAGATTTTTCAAAGACATTTTGACACGATCGCCTATTTGTTTATTCAGTTAAACTTGGAGGTTAAACTGCTTAGTTTTACGCAGAAAATATTGATAGGATCCTATTTCACAAACGAATATTCGATTGATTCTGCTGCAATATTCAATCCCTCCATGGTAGAACATCCAGATCAGACAGAAACTGGAAATGGAGAAAAAAGAGTTATTATCAGCTTCAGGGCTACCGGCGAAGGACATGTCTCTTCCATCGTTTTCAGGACAGGCATTCTGGATAAAAACAGCAATCTTACTGTTGAGCCTGTTGGAAAAATGCTCGATGAAGCCGAACAAATCCATAGGCACATTTACGATAAAATTTCGTTTAGAGAAAAATTGGAGTTAATGAAGGTTAAGCATCCAGAGCTTGATCCGGATCTAATTCTAAAAAATCTGAACGATGAGTTCACGTATGAAGAACTCCGGACAGCCATCGATGAAGTGAGAAAAGTAAATGAGCTTTCGTACGATAATGGAGATCTGTTAAATCAAATAACCTGGATAGCATCCTCACACTACGAACTTGACTTTTCGATGGATACCAATCTTTCCGAACGGGTTATTTTCCCGGTATCGGCCAATGAAAAAAATGGTATTGAAGATGCCAGGTTTGTAAGATTCAGCAATGAGAAAGGTCAGATCATGTATTATGCGACCTATACTGCCTACAATGGTACTTCCATCACTCCCAAGATGATTGAAACCAGAGATTTCTATCATTTCAACATCATGCCTCTCAATGGAGAAATAGCCCACAACAAAGGTATGGCCTTGTTTCCCAGAAAAATAAATGGTAAATATGCCATGCTTTGCCGCATGGATGGGTTTAACAATTACATAGCCTACTCCCCTAATCTTTCTATATGGCGAAAAGCAAAACTACTGCAACAGCCCAAATTTCCGTGGGAGTTTATCCAAATAGGAAACTGTGGCTCACCCATAGAAACAGAAGAAGGATGGCTTGTTGTTACACACGGCGTTGGCCCTATGCGCGAATATGCAATAGGGGTGTCCTTGTTCGACCTGAATAACCCGGAATTGGAAATAGGACGTTTGGAAGATCCTATATTGGTTCCAAATCCGGAGGAAAGGGAAGGTTATGTGCCAAATGTTGTTTACTCCTGTGGATCCATGATTCACAACGAAGATCTGATTATACCCTACGCTATGTCGGATTACGCATCGACCTACTGTTCAATCAATTTAAAGGAACTATTGGCTGAACTGAAAAAATCCAGGAAGACTTAATCTGTTTTATGAAATTCTTCATAAGCTTGTAGAACCGTTAAATGTGAAATCAAATAGGCCAGAGAGCTTTCTGCACCTTGATTTCGATTCACACCGTATTTTTCAAAACCATCACAACAGCCTTGTGTCTCGAAATCATACAAACTCATTCTCAGATCGTTTTCTCCCAGAAACCACAAAAAGCACGTATATAGTTTGTTGAGGTATTCCTTATCCCTTGTCAAATGAAAGGCCTGATGATACATCAGAATCATGGCCATGGCATCAATAGGCTGTTGGGCAAAAATGGATCGCTCGCTGCCTTTTTTATACCACTTTTCATTGCCAATAATCGAGAGGTAACCATCTTTTAGTGTTTTTTCAGTCAAAAAGTCCATCGATTCCATAGCTATCTTCGTGACTTTCTCATCATTCAGAATTTCTGCGGCATGCAAAAGCGCTAATGGCAGAATGCCATTATCGTAAGTCAGCACGGTCTCAAACCATCTCCAATCAGGAGTTGCATGCTCGTTGTACTGCTGCACCATCACATTGGCAAGACTTCTTAGTCTTTCCGTCATTCCATCGTCCGAAGGATTTTTCTTGAGGTAATGGCATATCCCAATCATAGTGTTGGCTATACTTCTGATAGATTTTAACTTTTCAAAATTGGGTGCTGCATTAAAAAAAACCAGTCTTCCCGTTTGATAATAGGCATCGTTGGGTGCATTACCCAGTAAATAGCCCAAAGCCCACATGGTTCTCCCAAAAGAATCTTCGGAACCAACCTCATCCAGAAAATTTCGACTGAAACTTAGAAAGTTCCTGAAAGTCCCGTCTGGATTCTGCATATAATGAATGTAACTCAAATAAATGGGTGACAATTCGAGTGCCCGATTGTTCTTCATCTGCCTATAGGCCATCAGTACCATCAGCAAAGCTCTGGCATTGTCATCCAGGCAGTATCCTTCCTTCAGGTTTGGAATACCAAATTTAGCATGTTGAATAATACCTGTATCGTCAGTCATCCGATTGATGTGATTCAGGCAAAAAGGTGGCAAGGTGAGCAAATCAAGATCTGTTTCGCTTTTTGCTACAACTTTGGGTTCTTCTTTTAAAATAGCTTCGGCTAGTGCAACGTATTTTTCGCCTGTTTTTGGCCAGGTAATTTTTAATCCATAGTCCTTCGCCTTTTTCTTCATCGCTTTCAATTCCTCCGGGCAATCGAAAAGTTCGGTCAACGTTTTGGATAAACCTTCGAAATCACCAAAATCAAAGAATTTACCTCTCCCATCTGCCAACAATTCAGCAGCATGCCAGTACGGCGTAGAAAGCACAGCAGCACCAACTCCAACAGCATAGGAAAGAGTTCCACTGGTTATTTGAGCTTCGTTCAGATAGGGTGTAATGTAAATATCGCAAGCATACAGGTATTTAAACAAATCTTGTTCACTGAGAAACTCATTGAGAAAAACCACATTTTTCTCCAAATGCAGGGCTTTAACAAGTCGTATCAGATAAACACGATATTCTTCGCCAGAATGACGTAGTACGTTGGGGTGCGTCTTACCTAAAACGATGTAGAGCACTTCCGGGTACTTCTCAACAACTTTTGGTAAAGCCTTTATGACTGTCTCTATACCTTTGTTCCGACCCACAAAACCAAAAGTAAGCAAGACTTTTCTTTTATCGAATTTGAATTCTTTCTTGCATTTTTCAGGACTAAAATGAATATCCGGCACACCATGTTCATAAAGAGCTATTTTTTCTTTCGGCACATTGTAAATTTCTACCAGAAATTCAATAGCTTTATGACTCATAACCACTATATGATGAGCCATTTTGCATATTTCCTGCAACACGACTTTCTCATTGTATGAGGGTGTCTTAAGTATGGTATGCAACGTAACGATTAAAGGAATCTCCAACCTATGCAATAAGGGAAGTATGAAAACTCCGCTCTGCCCGCCAAAAATGCCAAATTCATGTTCCAGTATACAAACATCTGCACCACTGATATTAATGAATTTTACAGCCTCCAAATAGTCTTTCTGATGATCCTGCCTGATAACCATTTTCACTTCTTCGGGGTAGTCGTAAGCAATTTCGTTGTCGCTCAATGCGACAACGAAACCCTCATGCTCCTTTTTCCTGCTTTCATCGCTGTTTAACATCGATTTGAACAGGTTGTTTGTAAAAGTGCCAATGCCACATTCTCGTGGCGGATAGGTGGCTATAAAAGCTATCTTCATATGTTAATTCTTAACAGTTATGGCTTCGTCACTTCTACCTGCACGTTTAGCCACTTTGGCTGCTCTTTTTTCTTTCAGATTCTTTTCAGGTGCTTTCTTATCGTTCTTTACCTTAGATTCTTTTTCTTTAGACATGATGTTTATTTTAAAATGAATAACACTATAAATGTACAAGTCAGAAGTACAATTTGTCTTATACTATTTGCAGAAAAATTTGCAAAAATCTCACATTTACCAAAAATGTCAAAACTGCTACACAGACTGTAAATAAAGTCTTAGTAGCAGTTTTAATTTGAATTTGTTTACTTAGTTGCGACCCTTATTACCTTTGTCGCCCTTGTTGTCACCTTTGTCACCTTTGTTGTTACCCTTTTCACTGTTACCCTTTGAATTTCTATCATTCGATGGATGTCCGACATTTTGATTCCCCCTGGATTCATTTCTCGGTTGAACGTTTTGATGATTTCTATCCATCGATTGGTGGTGAACATTTCTGTTAGGAGCATTATGAACATTCCTGTTTCTTGAATTATCCTGATGGTTTCTGGCATCTCTGTACCGGGTATCTTTACTGTCGCGGATATTTCTTTGTCTGGAATGATAATTCCTGTACTTTTTATAATGCGTCTGATAATAGCTGTGACGCAAATAAGGTCTTGGTTCATTAATTACGACTTTGTAGGTGGAATACAAGTTAAAATTGCGGTATTGATAAGGCAATCTGCTTGAGAAAATCCATCTGTTTCCATTTCTGTAAATAAACTGGGCTTTGGGTGCATAATAATAGACCCCTATCTCAGGCATGTAATAATAATCCACATAATCGTATTCTTCTGGTCCCCATTGTGGTTGAGATCCGATATTAATATTGACACGAATTTGCGCACTGCTATCCGATGGACTCATCAGGAAAAGTGCAGCTAAAAACAATAACATTTTAAACTTTTTCATTTTGTCTAATTTTAAATTGCAATAGAATCATTGCAGCAATGTTAGAAAAAGTCTCAAAAAGATTTAATAATGTTCCTTTTGAGACTTCTTCCATTTATTTATTGGGAACAATATCAATAATGACCGTCCTGTTGTAAAAACGTTCTTCCGGAAATTTATTTTCGAAAGGGGCATTCTTTACATCGGCACCATATCCATAAACATCGTATTTGATACCTTTTCTACCTGCTTTTATAAGAGCGGATTCAAGGATACCCCTGGCATCGCTGGCTCTTTTATTTGAAAGTTTCAAATTATAAGCTTCTTCACCGATGGTATCTGTATGACCATGTATAATGATGGTTCCATAATCAGGCACCAATGGCACGACCGTTTCAGTCAGGAATTTTTTGTAAGTATCCACCGATACTGACTGATCAAAATCAAATAAAATACTGAAACGTAAACTGGCTTCTTTTGGTGCGGCATCGTGTATCAGTATCATAGTGCTTTCTCTTCTGATGGTAGCACCATCTTTGGTCGTTCCAAGCATGACAACCTGGTAAGTACCCTTTGCGCGATCTCCCAAGATGTCATTGCCAGAAATACGTTCCTCTGAACGTGTAAAAGGGCCGTAATTCTGTACAAGTCCCGATTCATCCGTAAAGGTTAAAGTCCAGGATTTCAATGATTCTTTAGATCCCTTTTCTGTTTTGAAAAGAATCAGACTTTCCTTAGGATCTACTGGTACAGCAGTGAGTTGAACCGGAACCAATAAATCGGGATTTGTGCTGACAATGTCAACTCTGCGATCTCCGTCGCGAAGAGAAACAAGGTCTGTTGTTCCACCCGGTTGTTCTGAGGAAATAATGGGTTGATTGCGGCCTTCTGTTGAAATTCTGGATGGTTTAATTCCATAAACATCGACTAAATACGTCTTAACAGTTTCAGCATATTCTTTGCCTCCTTTAGCGCCCTTCCCTGCGGATGAACCAATTAATGTGATGCGGGCATCGGGATTTTCAACCATACGTCTTCCCAGAATATTCAATACATTGTAATAGACTGACAATTGTCTCTGAGACCTACCATTCAAATCTTTTGGTGCTGGTTCCAGAAATTGACCTTCTTTGAAATTCTTTGCCTGGTCTTTTTTCAGTTTTACATACCGATTGGGTATTTCATTGGAACCTTCATCGAAAAACACGTAATTACGAAGGGGAAAAGTTTCCTTTACTTCACGTTTTACAGGAATGGTTGATGGAGCATTAATGGAAAATTCGATTTCCTGAACAGCGGCCATTGGTACTACAACTGCTTCTTCCGCTTCAACTGCAGCATATTCTTTGGCGGCGGCTCTACCGAATTTCAAAGCCAAACCGACCCGAATGGTCGAGATGGACCAGCTTTCAACAGCGCGTGGTTCTTGTCCAAAATACGGATGGTACGAAACGAATGGAGACAAACTGACCTGAGTCCTGCTTGTCCGGGCAGCCAGAGGAATATCGTAACCTGCTCCGACTTGCGCTGAGAACACGTTTTTGTAGATATCACTGAAGTCTCCCTGAGACGTATTAAACTGATTCTCCGGATCACGTACAAATTTGTAGGTAAAGGACTTATTGGTATTGTAACTGTAAGCTCCTCCTAAAAAGACATAGAATCCATTGGAAAAGGGTGCAATTCGTAAGCTGGGTTCAATGGTCAGGTAACTTAAACCTGTTTTCAAATCTTCCGGGCAATTGCAGGGAGACATCACTTGTTTAAACTTACCTCCGCGGTTGTCGTAACCCAGGTTCAACATCAAACCCCAAACTGGATCTGGTCTGTATTCCATCAATATGGAACCGTAAGGGCCTACTCCCTGGCCATCGTGAAAGGCTGCAGGGGCTTTTAAACTTGGATTAAGTGTTTGTGTGGTACCTGTATATAAATTGATATTTCCGGCAGCTGACACACCAAACCAAAATTTTGGCTGAGGTCTTTCAATTTCCTGGGCCTGAATCGTAGCAGCCATGCCCGTCAATAAAAACGAAGTCAGAACTAAATTTCTAAGCTTGTTTTTGTATTTTTTTGTAACTTCTAATGTATTCATAATGTTGTTTTTTATAAAGGTTTGACAATGATGTTCGATTCTAAAGTCACAGCTCCAATTCTTGTCAAAGCTCTACCGTATAATGTTGCACCAGTAGTTAATGTAATAGACTGGTCAGCAAGGATTGTTCCATAAAAAATGGAGTTTGTTCCCAAAGTGGCTGAAGTACCTACAGACCAATAGATGTTTTTCGATTGTGCACCGCCGGACAGAACAATACTGGTTCCTGCATCGGTAACCAAGGTAGATCCCATTTTGAAGACCCAAACGGCATTGGCATCACCTCCTGCATCAAGTGTCAGGATTCCGTTTGTACCTGTTCCGGATATACCACTCGAAATTGAGTTGACATACAGACCTGGTGCAAGCGTCAAGCCGCCTACTTGTCCTGGCAATGAGATGGCATTCAAAGACCTTCCCTGTGCTTCATTATAAGCAGTAGTTAAATCTGTTTTAGCAATTCCAACAATTGGATCTGCTGTAAGATAAAGTAAACCGTTTACATTTCCGGAAAGAATTCCATTCATTGTAGCGGTAGGAAAAGAGCCTACATTTCCGGTAATATCGGTATTAACACCAATATTGGTGACACCTGACCCGCTTAATACGGCAAAATTGCCAGCCGATCCAAGATTAATACCATTCGCATTGGAAGAAGTGACTGTAAAGTTTGCTTTTAAAGTTCTGTTGCGATCTATCACAAAAGAGTATTCTGCATTGACAGATACAATGTTTTGACCTTCAGTCCAGTTGACAAAAGTAAATCCTACATTTTTAACTGCTTTTGCATTGACCAGTGCACCTTCAGCATACGTTCCACCTCCAAGTGTACTACCACCTATCGCTGGGTTTGATGAAAGCACAACGTCGTAAACATAATTAATGATGGGAGCATTGCCAGTACTAAATTTCCAGACATGATTTTTAATAAGAGCGTTTCCTGCCAAATCTATTGATCCTGTGGTAATTATACCAGTATAGACCGTATTTGCAGTAAGACTACTAGTCGGTGTAAAAGTTGCTGTACTATCCATGAAAGTAACCTTACCTGCAATCAGATCCGTACCATCTTTTAATAGAAAGGTCGATTCATTAATGGTAGAACTATCCATAACCTCATTGAAGGTTGCTGTTACAATTTTACCTAAGGCAACATTTGTTGCGCCATTAACAGGATCTGTTGAAATGACTTCAGGGCAAACGCCTACAGTCTCACCGGTATAATCATCTTTATCACATTGCCACATGGTTGTAGCCAAGAATAAAAGAAATAACCACGCCGAACTTTTTAACCAGGAATGACCATTCTGCCTTTTGGCAAAAGTCTCTTTAAGCTTGTTTAACTGAGGGTTCCAGTTTTGGGTGAACTTAAAGATTTCACCGCTTTTCGTACTTGTAGTGTTCATATTTTTAGTTTAAATTTTATAGAGTAAAGGTCATCTGTTTGCACCTGTTAACATTACATATTATTTGTATATAGTTGCAAAAATCACTGATTTCCTGTATGTTAAGTTTATAAAAAGAAAATACCATCTTGATTTCTCAAGATGGTACAATCCACTATAAAAAAAAGGAGTGGTTTTAGCGGTGATGTTTCCGCCATTATTTAAAAAAAATCGGGGATATCTTAACTAAATAAATTGAACTTTTTACAATTTGAACGTTAGACCAAGCTTGCCACCGGAAAAAGCATTACCGCCTCCAAATTCCAGATTCAAAGCAACTTTGTGTGACAGATAAACTCGACCACCAACCTGACCACCCAAGCCCAAACCTGAAGTATTGGATCCGTTATAATTATCTGGTGAAGTCCAAACATAGAAACCCAGGTTTAAACCTGCATAAAAATCAAATTTAGGAGAAATGTTAAGCAGACTGTTAAAATGGTAATTACCGTTTCCGGAAAAACCCATGATGTTGTGGTTGTAATAATAGTTGTTCCAGTTTTCACGATACGAACGGTAGGAAAATTCACCACCAAGGGTTACATCTTCCAGAACGCCATAATCAACACCTAAATAGAAAGGCACACCTGCATCGGATAATCCAACACCAACATTAAACTGACTTCTACCTTCGCGAAGCGGATTTTGGCTAAAAGAATAAGCGGAAATCATAGCGAATGCTATTCCTAATACGAACTTTTTCATAATTATGATTTGTAATTTTTTATAAATACTTTTTAAAGTCTGAATCCAACTGTAGCCTGATACCACATATTTTTGTAGCGGGGAGTGGTGGATGTTCCGTCACCTTTATTGGTTTGAAGATCCCATCCTACTCTGGTGCCGATAACTACATTATCCAAATTGAAATCGATGCCACCCAGAAAACATAAAATGTTCTTACGAATGTTGTCATTTTTTAAATCTTCCTGCTCGTTGATGTTGACAAGCGCACTTTCAAAGACATAACTTTCTTTGACCAAATACGAAAATTGCGGACCAGCTAATAAAGTAATCCGGGGACTTGGTTTTAAAGCCAATAAAAGAGGCACATCGATAAAATTGGTGGTACGTGTGTAGTTAAATTCACTGCCTATAATAGATCCAGACCCCTTATACCCTTTTTGAGAAAATAAAACTTCAGGCTGAACACCTAAAAAATGGCCGATTGGAATGGACAAGAAAGCACCGGTGGCCCATCCGAATTTAGAATCTGCCGTGAATTCTTCTCCTTGAGAGTCATACACGTTGGAATAATTTGCTCCTACTTTAAAACCCAAAGAAATTTTATCATTGAAATTGTTCTGTGCAAAGCTGTTGCATACTATTAGGGTAGCAGCTGCAATCATCAAGGTTATTTTTTTCATTTTATTTTTATTTAAGTAACACAATTCAACCTATTATCCCATCGCTATAGTTAGCTACATTATATCGATCGGGATTTGTTTAGGATGAAGCAAAGATGGCGAGTTTCTGTCCTTAAAGTATTACATATTCATAGAACAATCTTATATATATCACAGATTAATTCTATATTTAAATTGGATTTGATCCTAAAAGTAGCATATATCCCGGTAATTTGGTAAAAAACCGAACTTATGTTTTTTTGAAGTACGTACTATTTCTGTTGAAATCTTTTAGCAACTTCTTCCCAATTGACAACATTCCAGAAAGCGTCAATATAGTCGGCCCTTTTGTTTTGATATTTAAGATAATAGGCATGCTCCCAAACATCCATAACCAGTAAGGGTGTACCTTTTTTATCGGCTAAATCCATTAAGGGGTTATCCTGATTGGGTGTGGAACAAATGAAAAGATTTTTGCTTATATCCATACATAGCCAAACCCAGCCACTGCCAAATCTACTTTTACCTGCATCCGAAAATTGTTTTTTAAATTCATCAAAAGTGTTGTACGTTTTGGTAATAGCTGCTAATAATGAACCAGAAGGCATGCCGCTACCTTCCGCTTTCATATTTTCCCAATAAAGCATGTGATTGAAATAACCACCACCATTATTTCTAACCGAAACGGGATAGTGACTTACATTCCTGAATATGGAATCGATGGACATCGATTCCATTTCAGTTCCTTTTATTGCCTTTATGAAATTGTCAAAATAGGTTTTGTGATGTTTGTTGTAATGAATATCAACCGTTTGTTTATCGATAGAAGGCTCTAATGCGTCTAAAGCAAATGGCAATGGTTTAAATACAATTTGATCAACAGTTTGCAGGGTGGAGTTTTTAGCTGTTTGGTCGCTTACGAGGGTACTTTGGGCATTTGCAAGAAGAAATGCACCAAACATCAGAAAAATAATCAGAATCCGTTTCATAGTCGTTTGTATTATATTTACCTTAAATAACATCCAATAATAAACGTTGAATTCTCAAAAAAGTTTACATCCGCTCCATGTACCAATTCAATTGTTTTTCCAGTTTCTGAAAACTAAAAATGGCATTGATGGCTTTTTGTAAACGTAAAAAGGCTGTTTCGCTTTTTACGACATAATCAAAGGCCTGATGATGCATACAACTTATAGCTACGTCAATCTTATCCTGTGAAGAAAGCATGATCACTGGCAGATCTTTATAAATGGCTTTTATCTTGTCCAAAGTCTCAATTCCGTTCATGGCTTCTTTGTCCAGGCCGTCCAGATGAAAGTCCAGGATAATCACATCTGGAATCTGGGATATGTTCTCGACACAAAGTTCACCAGTTGCGAATGTTTCAATTTCAAAATCACCATGCTCATGAAATTCAAGAGCCAATAATTTTAAAAATAAGGCATCGTCATCGACCAGGAAAAGTTTTATTTTATGTTCATTACTCATGAATTGCCATTTTTTATAAGGTTATATTCTTCTTTTAATTCTTCACAGGCTTGCGAACAGATGTTTTCAAGCTGCAAAACCAAGTCCGGTATTTCATCCGATTGTTTCTGTGTGCTTGCAAATTCCTGCACTTTTTTGGCCATATTCTCAAAATCCGGACTAATTCCAACGATGGAAAAGGAAGGAATCATTTTATGGACTGCCGAGTACAAGGAATGCCAGTCTTTATTCTGCATACTTTCTTTCATTGCACTGATTAATGGGGGAGTTTGCGTTAGATACAGGGAAATCATTTCCATCATCAGCACCGGATTCGATTTGGTGCGTCGGTTCAGATATTCCATATCTATACATTTTGACTTTTCAAACTGATTTTTTATAGATTCCGCTTGTCCTCCAAAAAGGATGGGCTTCTTGATCAATCCAATAATTTTACTGTACAACAAGCGCTCATCCAATGGTTTGGATATATAATCGTTCATTCCGACCGCCTTGCATTTTTCCAGATCAACGGTCGTAACATCAGCTGTTAAAGCGATGATGGGAATATTGGAATTCATGACGCTGCGAATGTAATCTGTTGCTTCAAACCCGTTCATTTCGGGCATCTGCAAATCCATTAGAATAATATCATAAGGGGTGGTTTGCAGTTTCTCAACTGCTATTTTTCCATTTTCAGCAATATCGCGCTCAAAACCAAAATCATCCAGGATGGTTTTCATCAACAATTGGTTAAGAGGAATATCTTCAGCAACCAACACCCGGATGTTTTTAATGGTTGAATCTGCTTTGACATTTTCAATTTCTGCTTCTGCTTCCGCATTTGTTTTAATAAAATCAAGGGTAAAGCTGAAGGTTGAACCCTCACCTACTTTACTCTTTACACGTACAGTCCCTCCCTGGGTTTCCACCAATTGCTTCACGATGGCAAGTCCCAATCCGGTTCCTCCGTACAATCTGGAGGTACCGCTGGTGGCTTGTTGAAAATTTTCAAAAATATTTTCCATTTTGGATTCCACAATCCCAATCCCTGTATCCGAAACAGAAAATTCAATGGTCACTTTTTCATCGTCCTGAGACAACATATTTACACTGACCGTTATTTTCCCTTTGGAAGTAAATTTTACGGCATTGCTTACCAGATTTAAAATGATTTGGTGCAATCGCACGGCATCACCGACCAACACATCCGGTATATTTATATCATATTCCTTAACCAGCACCAGATTTTTCTCCATGATCTTTGTTTGAAACAAATGAAGCATGGCTGAAATGGACAAAGACATTTTAAAGGGCGTTTTTTCAAAAGTCATCTTTCCGGAATCTACTTTTGCCAGGTCAAGAATATCGTTAATAAGCACAATCAAAGCATCTCCACTCATTTTAATGGCGGTCAGGTATTCTTTTTGTTTGGCACTCAACTCTGTTTTAAGCAACACTTTGGTAAACCCTATGATGGCATTCATTGGTGTACGAATCTCATGACTCATGTTTGACAGGAATTGTTGCTTGGCTTTGACAGCATCTTCTGCAATTTTGGTGGCGTCTTCTGCGATCTTGGTGGCATCCTCCGCTATCTTGGTGGCACTTTCTGCAATTTTTGTCGCATCTTCAGCCTTACAGGTGGCGCTTTCTGCAATAATGGTGGCATCTTCAGCTTTCTTAGTGGCTTTTTCTGCTATGATGGCAGCATCTTCAGCTTTCTTAGTCGCCGTTTCAGCTATAATGGCTGCATCTTCAGCTTTTATTTTGGCCACTTCAGCGACTTTGGTAGCCTTCTCTGCTGCGACTTTTGCCTCTGTCAATTCAGTGGCTATTCTTTTTTGTTCAGTTACATCTCTGGCCACAACCACCACTCCTAATACATTTCCTCTACCATCCTTATAGACAGAGCCATTGAACAGAACATCGGTCAGTTTACCATTCCCATGGCGAAGTGTCAGAGGAGAATCGGCTACAGAACCCATGGCAAAAATCTCCTGATAGACCTCACGCGCCTTTTGAGGCTCTGTGAAATAATCAAAAAAGTCGGTACCTGTAAGTTGTTCACGCGTTAAACCGGTAACGTTCGCCAAAGCTTCATTCATATCCGTAATCTTGCCTTTGGTACTAATGGTAACCAAAGGGTCCAGACTGGCCTCGATCAAACTTCGTGCGTACTGAGATTCGTGCCTGCTTAATGCTCTCATTTATATTTATATTTAATTAATTTACAGATACTGCCATTGATCGTTCTCTAATTTCTCTAAGTTGTTTAAAATGAGAGGGTGTAAGGCCGGTTACTTTTTTAAATTGATTGGACAAATGGGCCACACTGCTGTAGTTCATTTTCCAGGCTATTTCTGTCATATTCAGTTCCCCGAATAATATGATTTCTTTTATTCTTTCCACTTTTTTTAAAATCAGGAATTGACCAATGGTAATGCCTTGTACTTCAGAAAACAAACTTGCCATGTACGTATAATCCTGATCGAGCTTTTCACTTAAAAACTCCGGTAAATTAGTCTTTAACATACCATCTGTCTGATTGACCATTTCAATAAGGATCTTTTTTATTCTTTCTATAAGTATACCCCTCTTATCACCCATCAATTCAAGACCAGATTCATTTAATTGAAATCTGAGCTGCTCTCTTTGTTCATTTGTAATGTCTTCCATAATTTCAATTTCCCCCAAATCGACGACGACAAAATGCAGCCCAATCTCCTTGAGCGCTTCTTTCACCGCCATTTTACAGCGAGAACTGACCATGTATTTGATGTATAGTTTCAAATAATTAAATTTTAATCAAAGGATAAAAAAAAACATTTCACTCCTAAGTACGATACCTGCAAATCGGCAAGAATGTATTAAAAGGAGTAAAATGAAATCACGGATTAAGAATTAGTTTCTTTATTGTTTGTTTTCAAATCTTTCAAAGCCTTTTCAAGGCCAGTCATATCGTGATTGAATTCATGCTTAAATGAAACCCATTTCCCTTTGCTTTCCATTTTGTATTCATCCAGCTTCCTTTTCATGTCACTGTTCTTTTTTTCCAACTCATCCACTTTGGAATGATACTTTTCAACCAAATTGTATTCGATATTTGGTATACTATCTCTAAAATCAGAGATTATTTTTTCATTATTGGTATTTTTTTCTTCCGATTCTGTCTTGAAATTCTGGATGGAATTTTTTAATGCTTCCACCAGATTCTCACGAACCAGAATGACATTATCCTGAGCCTCTTTCAATTTCACTCTTGCTTCTCGTACTTTTTCGGCTGGAGAATCTGCCGCACCTACCTCAAACCCGGTTTTCGGTTGATTAATTACTTTTGTTAAATTTAACATTCATTTATTGCATTAGGAGATGAATACTTACGATGTAAAGATGTAACCATTTGTACCGAAAAGTGTTACACATATTCGGCTATATGTTACATTATTCACACATTTTCTTCAGAAACTAAAGGGAATCAGAGGTTTTCCAGGTTGCCGTTGCGCTTTTGCTTCAATTGCTTGTAGTAGGATGGAGAAAGTCCGGTCACTTTCTTGAATTGGTTGGAAAGATGGGCTACACTACTATAATTTAGTTTGTAGGCTATTTCAGAAAGATTGAGTTCATCGTACAACAACAACTCTTTGACACGTTCAATTTTGTGTATTATGATGAATTGCTGAATGGTTATTCCTTTGACCTCCGAAAAGATATTGGACAAATAGGTATAATCGTAATTTAATTTTTCACTGATAAAGTCGGAATAGTTCTCTTTAGGCACTTCGTCTGTGTAATGGATCATTTGAACAATCACGTTGATGATTTTTTCAATCAGGATGGCTTTCTTATTATCCAATAATTCCAAACCCGATTGGAGGAGGTTTGTCTTTAGCTGATCGTGCTGCTCCTGGGTGAGATCTTCCATTATTTCAACCGTACCAAGATCTACCACCGAGTATTTTAATCCAAGTTTATTGAGCTCTTCTTTCACCAACATCTTGCAACGCAAGCTTACCATGTATTTGATAAATAGCTTCATACTAATTTTTTTAGCAATTACGAATAAACCTTTTTGATGGAAAAGTTCAGATCGATGTTTAGCAAAGGTAGCAAGATCTTTGACTTTTTGCTCCAAACGCAACTCCTTTAAGAGGTTTTATGTAATTAGAACAATGTTTTTGGTAAATCGTTCAGCAAAAGTTACTTTTGTACGTTCTATATTCCCTACTATGATATTAAACTACATCTGGATTGGCTTTTTCCTCGTTGCCTTTGTCGTAGCTCTTGTGCAACTTCTTATTTTTCAAGACTATGAAGTCTTTGAAAGAATAATAACGAGCAGTTTTGACATGGCCAAATTCTCGGTTATGGATATTGCTTTGCCATTGGTCGGCATTATGACCATGTGGCTGGGTATACTGAATATCGGAGAAAAAGCAGGTGCTATGAGGTTTCTTTCCAGAATCATAGGCCCGTTTTTCAGTAAACTTTTTCCTGAAATTCCAAAAGGTCACCCTGCCAATGGCCAGTTGGTGATGAATTTCTCAGCCAATATGCTGGGTCTTGACAACGCCGCAACGCCGCTTGGTTTGAAAGCAATGCAAAGCCTGCAGGAATTAAACCCAAAAAAAGATACGGCATCCAATGCTCAGATTATGTTTCTGGCACTGAATACTTCGGGATTGACCATCATTCCTTTAAGTATTCTTGCACAACGTGCCATTTTGGGTGCAGCCAACCCGACCGATGTTTTCATTCCCATTCTGATAGCGACCTTTGTTTCAACCATAACGGCCATCATCTATGTTGGTCTTCGTCAGAAACTAAACCTTCTGAACCTGACTGTCCTGTCATGGATTGGAGGTCTTATGATCGCTTTGGGTTCTTTGGTCTGGTGGTTTTCGGGATTGGACAAAGATCAAATGACCACTGCTTCCGGTCTGCTGAGCAATGTGACTCTGTTTTCCATTATTGTTCTGTTCATCTCCGGAGCATTTTATAAAAAGGTCAATGTATGGGAAGCTTTTGTAGACGGGGCTAAAGGTGGTTTTGAGACCTCTGTGAAAATTATCCCCTATCTGGTGGGTATGCTTGTCGGTGTAGGTGTTTTCAGAGCCTCAGGAGCCATGGATTTATTGACAGATGGCATTGCCTGGTGTGTAGGAGCATTGGGATTGAATACAGACTTCGTAGAAGCTCTTCCCACAGCATTTATGAAACCTTTGAGCGGCAGCGGCGCCAGAGCTATGATGGTGGAAGCAATGAAAACCAATGGTGCAGACTCTTTTGTAGGCAGGTTATCCTGTTTATTTCAGGGAGCGGCAGATACGACCTTTTACATCATCGCCCTATATTTCGGTTCTGTCGGAATAAAACGTACCCGATACGCCGTTGTTGCCGGTTTAATTGCTGATTTAGCTGGAGTTATTGCAGCCATTATACTAGGTTATATTTTCTTTCATTAATAACAGGTAAAGATGATCAGGTATCATTCAGAAGACTGCAACCTACCCGAAATAGATCCTAATGTTGTTACTGACTGGATCAATCGTGTAGCCGCTTTGCATGAGAAAAAAACGGGCGAAATAAATTATATTTTCTGTTCGGATGCGCGAATTCTGGAAGTGAACAATCAGTATTTGCAACACGACTACTTTACGGACATCATCACCTTTGATTACTCAGAGTTTAAAACGATATCCGGAGATATTTATATCGGAATTGAAACCGTGTTTTCCAACGCAGCAATGCTTGACGTTTCGTATGAAAAAGAATTGAACAGAGTGATCATTCATGGTGTTTTACATCTTTGCGGATTTAAAGATAAAACGCCTGAAACGGAGAAAATAATGCATCAAAAAGAAGATGAAGCATTGGAAATATTTATTTAACTACTTGTATATCATCATATTATAAATATAATGAAGTTTACTTACGACGTAATTGTGATTGGAGCAGGACATGCAGGCTGTGAAGCTGCTGTTGCTGCCGCAAACATGGGTTCACAAACCTTGCTCATCACAATGGATATGAATAAAATTGCACAAATGAGCTGCAACCCCGCCATTGGTGGCATTGCAAAGGGTCAGATTGTGCGCGAAATTGATGCCCTTGGGGGGCAGACCGGAATAGTGACAGACGAGACTGCCATTCAATTCCGAATGCTCAATAAATCAAAAGGTCCGGCCATGTGGAGTCCGCGTTCACAAAGCGACAGACAAAAATTCATTCTTACCTGGACAAAGATCATCGAAAACACCAATAATCTTTATATGTGGCAAGACACTGTTAAAAGTCTGCTTATAGAGAACGGAGTCTTAAAAGGTGTAAAGACAGCGATGGACGTAGAATTTCTCGCTAAAAGCGTTGTATTGACTACAGGAACCTTCCTGAATGGACTGATCCATATCGGACGTACTCAATTTTCAGGTGGCCGAATGTCTGAACCTTCTTCCACAGGATTGACCGAGCAACTAAAAAGTATGGGCTTTACCACTGATCGAATGAAAACTGGTACACCAGTCCGGATTGATGGAAGAAGTGTTCATTTCGAGGATATGGAAGAACAAGGTGGAGAAAATGACTTCCATAAATTCTCCTACCTAAAATTTGAACCCCGTCAGCTTAAACAAAGGAATTGCTGGATTTGTTATACCAACGAAAAGGTTCACGAAGTCTTACGCAGTGGTTTGCCAGACTCTCCCCTTTTCAACGGACAAATATCTAGTATTGGACCCAGATATTGCCCCAGCATTGAAACAAAATTATACACGTTCCCGGATAAAAACCAACACCAGTTATTTTTGGAACCCGAAGGTGAAGATTCCCATGAATACTATTTAAACGGATTTTCATCTTCTCTGCCACTTGAGATACAAATAAAGGCCTTGCAAGAAATACCATGTTTCCGGGAGCTTCATATCTTTCGGCCCGGTTATGCCATCGAGTACGATTATTTTGATCCAACACAATTGAAGCATTCACTGGAAACTAAACGTATAAAAAACCTGTTTTTTGCCGGTCAAATTAATGGAACAACCGGTTATGAAGAAGCGGCAGGTCAAGGTCTGATAGCTGGAATTAATGCTCACCAAAACTGCCAGAATGCAGAACCATTTGTTCTGGGTCGCGACGAAGCTTACATAGGCGTTTTGATCGATGATTTAGTGACTAAAGGTGTTGATGAACCCTATCGAATGTTTACATCTCGCGCAGAACATCGAATTCTTTTGCGACAGGATGACGCGGATTTTCGTTTAACGGAAAAGTCTTACAAATTGGGACTTGCTAAAAAGGATCGTTACCAACTGCTTTTAGATAAAAAAATACTTATAGAAAATCTGCTGGTATTCTGCGACAATTATTCTATTAAAGCAGTCTATATAAATGATGCTTTGGAAAAACTTGGCACTGCTCCCTTAAAACAAGGCGTACGATTGACTGACTTAATTCTAAGGCCACAGTTAAATTTTAGAAATCTGGAAGTGCATATTCCTGCTTTGAAAAAAGAGTTGGAAAAAATTACCGACAGACAGGAAGAAGTGATAGAAGCGACTGAAATTCGCATTAAATATAAAGGTTACATTGAAAGAGAAAAAGGAATAGCTGAAAAAATTCATCGCCTCGATACCATTCGAATTGCTGATAAATTTGATTACAACAGCATAAACGCTATCTCAATTGAAGCCAGACAGAAGTTGAGCAGGATAAACCCGGAAACTATTGGCCAGGCCAGTAGAATACCTGGGATTTCGCCAAACGATATAAACATATTGCTCATATTACTAGGACGATAACCCATTGTTCCACGTGGAACATAAAAACAAAATAAAATGATCGACATTAAAAATTCTATCCGTAATATCCCCGATTTTCCCATCAAGGGAGTTCAGTTTAAAGACATCACCACCTCTTTAAAAGATGGGATAGTGCTACGGAAAATAGCATCGGCAATGTATGAAGCCTACAAGGACAAAGGCATTACTGTGATAGTAGGAATCGAATCCAGAGGATTTATCATGGGGTCTATTTTGGCAGAAAAATTAGGTGTAGGCTTTGTTCCTATCCGAAAAAAAGGTAAACTACCAGCAGAAACAAACACTGTATCGTATGAAAAAGAATATGGTATAGATGAAATAGAAATGCACAAAGACGCCTTATCTCCAGAGGATGTTGTCCTTGTGCACGACGATCTACTGGCCACCGGCGGCACCATGCTTGCAGCTGAAAAACTGATCAAACAATTTGGTGTAAAAGAAGTTTACTTCCATTTCATCATCGAATTGGATGAATTTCATGCTAGAAATCTATTTGAAAATCCGGATAGAGTTGAATCCATGGTTCACTTTTAAACAGACTTCTTTTAAATGAAAAGCCTCAATCCTATTTCAGCTGCTCTTCAGGATCAGCTGGACAGAATCCCGGATAACCCCGGAGTATACCAATACTACGATGAATCAGGGACAATTATCTATGTAGGAAAGGCTAAGAATCTGAAAAAAAGAGTATACTCGTATTTTTTAAAAGACCATTCAGACTCACCAAAAACACGGATTCTTGTTCGAAAAATCAGGGATTTGAAAATCATTGTCGTTGATACGGAAGAAGACGCTTTGTTGCTTGAAAACAACCTGATCAAAGAACACCGGCCCAGGTACAATGTCCTTTTAAAGGATGATAAAACATACCCAAGTATATGCATCAAAAAAGAAAATTTTCCACGGGTTTTACAGACTAGAAACATCGTACAGGATGGTTCTGAATACTTTGGACCATATAGTTCATTACCAATGGTGAGAACAATGCTACAAATGATTCGAAAAATATACCCTTTAAGGACGTGTAAACTGCCTCTACTGGAAGGTTATATCAAACAAGGTAAGTACAAAGTATGCCTGGAATACCACATTAAACGATGCTTGGGTCCATGTGAAGGATTACAGAGTGCTGAAGGTTACAACGAAAATATTAGTCAGATTCGGGAGATCCTTAAAGGAAATATTCACGTAATCAGCAAGCATCTACTGAATGAAATGCAGAAACTTGCCAGTGAATTACGCTTTGAAGAAGCGCAACTAATCAAAGAAAAATACGATTTAATCGATCAATACCGAAGCAAATCGGCCATTGTCAATTCTGGTTTACACAATATTGAAGTCTTTTCTTTTGATGAAACAGATCAATCTGCCATCATCAATTACCTGTATTTGGTAAATGGTTGTATAGTTAGAGGGTTGACTTTTGAATACAAAAAAAGGCTCGAAGAAGAAAAAGAAGCTCTGCTAAGCACTGCCATTTTTGAAATGCGTAACCGATTTAAAAGCATAGCCAAAGAAATAATCGTACCTTTTATACCTGAAGTTGAGCTTGAAAATGTGATTTTTGTAGTACCACAACGGGGAGATCGCAAAAAAATACTGGATTTATCCCTCCAGAATGTGCATCAATACAAAAAAGATTTGCTCAAACAGCAAGAAAAATTAAATCCGGAACAACGTACCACCCGAATACTGAGTACAGTAAAAAAAGACCTTAACCTCAAGTTTCTACCTCTTCACATTGAATGTTTTGACAACTCAAATACCCAAGGTACCTTTCCAGTTTCCTCCTGTGTAGTCTTTAAAAATGCTAAACCATCTAAAAAAGACTACCGACATTTCAACATCAAGACTGTAGAAGGACCTGATGATTTTGCCTCTATGGAAGAAGTTCTTACCCGAAGGTATAGAAGGCTGATGGATGAAGAGCAACCCTTACCACAGCTGATCATTGTTGATGGAGGCAAAGGGCAACTCTCATCGGCTGTTACGGCCTTAAAATCAGTGGGAGTTTATGATAAATTACAGGTCATAGGAATAGCAAAAAATCTGGAAGAACTCTTTTTTCCCTACGATAACGTACCCTTGTATTTGGATAAAAACTCTGAAACACTGAGACTTATACAACAATTACGGGATGAAGCCCATCGTTTTGGCATCACCCATCACCGCAATAGACGAAGTAAAAACCAGATCACTTCAGAAATAGATGAGATTACTGGTATCGGAGAAAAAACAAAATCTCTTCTTTTGAAACAATTTAAGAGTGTTAAAAAAATCAGGGAAGCCGATATGGAAACACTTGAAAAGGTTGTTGGGAAGTCTAAAGCCGAAAAAATATATGTATTTTTGCATACAAAGAAAATCGTCGAATGAGAGCAGTTATACAAAGAGTATCCAGAGCGAGTGTGGAAATTGAAGGACATACAAATGGGAGCATCGGACCTGGACTACTCGTTTTACTTGGCATTGAAGACTCTGATAATCTGGATGATATAAATTGGTTAACCAAAAAGATCGTTCAATTACGCATCTTTAACGATCAAGCGGGACTAATGAATAAATCCGTGCAGGAAATTAATGGTAATATATTGTTAATCAGCCAGTTTACACTATTCGGACAAACAAAAAAGGGAAATCGTCCATCCTTTATCCGTGCAAGTAAACCAGATATTGCCATTCCTTTGTATGAAAGCTTTTGCAAAGAATTAAGTTTATATCTGGGCAAAAAAATTGAAACAGGAATTTTCGGTGCTGACATGCAGGTTTCTCTTCTCAACGATGGACCCGTAACTATTTTTATGGACACAAAAAACAAGGAATAAATGACCCTGGAAGAAGCTCAAATTAAGGTTGATGAATGGATTAAAACCTATGGAGTACGCTATTTTAGCGAACTCACCAACATGGCTCTCCTAAGCGAAGAAGTGGGAGAAGTCGCCAGAATTGTCGCTCGAAAATACGGTGACCAATCATTCAAAGAAAGCGATAATGATAAAGATCTGGCCGATGAAATGGCAGATGTACTGTGGGTCTTACTTTGTCTGGCCAATCAAACAGGTGTAAACTTAACAGAAGCGCTTGAAAAAAATATTGCAAAAAAAACAAAAAGAGATAAGGAACGTCATAAAAACAACATAAAACTTCATTGAAATGGATAAAATTACAGAAGGATTAAAACAATATACTCAACTTTTAGAATCAGATATTGAAAGCAACGTAAAAGAAATTCTGAATGAAAAGTTGTCTGCAAACAACAAAAAAGAGGTACTAACTACCATTTTGAGTTGCATCGACCTGACCAGTCTGAATACAACCGATACAGAAGACTGTGTTTCCATCCTTACAGAAAAAGTCAATGATTTTGGTGAAAAATATCCAGAATTACCTAACGTTGCAGCGATTTGTGTCTACCCTTCCCTTGTAAAATCAGTCAAGGAAACGTTGACCGAAGGTGTAGAAATTGCAGCAGTGACCGGAGGTTTTCCACATTCACAAACGTTCATCGAAGTTAAAATAGCTGAAACCGCCCTGGCGATTTTGGATGGTGCTTCAGAAATTGATATCGTATTTCCAGTTGGCAAATTACTAGATGGTAAATACGAAGAAATACTGGAAGATCTTCAGGAATTGAAAGCCGCAAGTCAGGATGCATGTCTGAAAGTTATTCTTGAATCAGGCATCCTTGAACTGAAACAATTGCAGGAAGCTGCTATTTTATCCATGGAATCTGGTGCTGATTTCATCAAGACTTCCACTGGGAAGCTTGAAAAGGGAGCAACAACTACTGCAGTTTACTGTATGTGTCAAATGATTTTGGAATTTTTCCAAAAAAGTGGAAGAAAAGTTGGAATAAAAGTTTCAGGAGGCATAGTAACCATTGAAGATGCACTTCCCTACTATTGCATCGTAGAAGCTGTCCTTGGAAAAGAATGGCTGAACAAAGATTTATTACGATTTGGAGCAAGCCGATTAGCGAACAATGTGGCAAACGAGATCCTTGGTAAAAAAACGAACCCATTTTAAAGGTTCAAAAGAATATACAAAAAGCAGCTTTTCAAAAAGAAGCTGCTTTTTTTATTTTATTTAGAACGCTTCATTGCAAAATCCAAACAATCGAGCAAAGACTTTTTAGAAGGCGAATCCGGAAAATCCTTGAGAGCCTCTGTGGCTAAAATCCTAAACTCTTGCATTCTCATTTCAGCATATTTAATTCCACCTTTGTCCAGCACAAACTGACTCATTGTCTTCAATTTTTCCATTGAAAAATCTTTATTCCGAATCATGTTCAAAATAGGTTTAGCCTCCATTTTATCGGCATTTTTCAATGCATAAATCAAGGGCAATGTCATTTTCCCTTCCTTTAAATCATTTCCGGTAGGTTTTCCAATATCGTTGGAATCAAAATAATCAAAAATATCATCTTTCATTTGAAAAACCATTCCCAGATATTCACCAAAAAGGCGAAGTTTTTCTTCATCAGAAGCACTGGCATTGGCAGAAATAGCGCCCGATTGCGTGCAAAAAGCAAAAGTTTCAGCAGTTTTTTTCTTAATAACATTTAGATAAAGGGGTTCATCTATCAATAGCTTTCTTTCATTGTTTACTTGCAAAAGTTCACCATCTGAAAGATCACAACCCAATTTCGCCAATAAAGGTGTAAGCCTTCTACTTTTTACCCCGGCCGAAATCTGAGCCGATTTTGAAAGGTAAAAATCACCTACAAGTATAGCTATTTTGTTGTTCCATAGAGCATTAACAGAATATTTAGAACGACGTTGATAGGTTTGATCCACCACATCGTCGTGCATTAGACTGGCTGTATGTAGTAATTCCAAAGACACCGCGGCCTGAATGGCATCAACATCCACTTCGCCCAACAAGGAGGCTGAAAGCAATACCAAAACCGGTCGAAGCTCTTTACCTTTGGTTGTTCTGACGTAGCGCAGAATATTTGCCAACAGCTTATTGTCTGTTTTAACAGCTTCTTCGAAAGCCGCTTCATACAGACGAAATTCCTTTTCAATCGGTTTTCTGATCTGATCAATCATAACTAAATATTAGAGTTACAAAAGTAATAAAAAAATGGAGCTTGCTCATTTTTTAGTACTTTTACAGACTTATCTACAGATAAAAAAATACGACCTGTTTCATTTATAAACAAATAAGGATAAAGAAGGATGGAAAATCCTAAAAAATTATTTTTACTGGATGCCTACGCATTAATTTACCGGGCATACTACGCCTTCATCAAAAATCCAAGAATGAATTCAAAAGGTCAGAATACATCGGCCATTTTTGGGTTTGTAAACACCTTGGAAGACTTGCTTAAACGCGAAAATCCCAGTCATATTGCTGTTGCTTTCGACCCCTCAGGCCCTACTTTTCGGCACGAAGCTTTCGAAAAATACAAGGCACAAAGGGAAGAAACACCGGAAGAAATTCGTAAATCTATCCCCTATATCAAGAAAATCATCCAAGCTTACAACATTCCCATTCTGGAAGTAGCAGGATTTGAAGCAGATGACGTAATTGGTACTATGTCGCTAAAAGCCGAAAAGGCTGGTTACACCGTTTATATGATGACTCCGGACAAAGATTACGGGCAATTGGTGACGGACAAAGTCTTTATGTATAAGCCAAAATACGGATCGAACGATTGTGAAATTTTAGGCCCTGATGAAATCAAAGCCAAATACAGCCTGACGGACACCAAACAAATGATTGATTTTTTGGGACTGATGGGCGACAGTTCAGACAACATCCCAGGTTGCCCTGGGGTTGGAGAAGTGACTGCAAAAAAACTGATCGCCGATTTTGGAAGTATCGAAAATTTACTGGCAAACGCAGAAACCATCAAAGGAAAACTCAAAGACAAAATTATAGAGAACAAAGAGCAAATTATTTTTTCTCAATTTTTGGCTACCATCCGCACCGATGTACCCATCGAATTTGAAGAGGATAAATTAATTCGCGAAGCAGTGAACGAAAATGAGCTTCGGGATCTTTTTGAAGAATTGGAATTCCGAAATATGTTAAACCGGATACTTTCTTCTCCAGCGGCCATTCCTCCGACCGAAAAAAGTGAACAACTTAAAAAGATACTAAAAAAACCAGAGGACACTCACGGACAAATTTCGCTTTGGGACACTTTTGAAGATTCAACAGAAAAAACGAACGAAGAAAAAAATTCACAGCCGAAAAATGCGTTTGAAAACACCATCGAGAATGAATTATTTGCGCCCCACGGTGCGTCTGAATTTATTCACACCACTCTCAAGAGCTTAAAAACGGTACCTCACTCCTACTATCTGCTTGATACAGAAGCAAAAATAAACGATTTTATAGCCAAAATTTCTGATCAAAAATTTTACTGCTTTGACACAGAAACGACGGGCTTGGATGCCTTGACGGCCGAGCTGGTTGGAATGTCCTTTTCCTGGATAAAAAATGAGGCATATTACATTCCCTTCCCCTCCGATCATAAAGCATGCAAGGAAAAAGTACAAAGTCTTAAAAATATTCTAGAAAATCCCTTGGTTGAAAAAATCGGCCAAAATCTGAAATACGACATCGTCGTTCTTAAAAAATACGACATTCATGTTTGTGGTCCTATTTTTGATACGATGATAGCCCACTATCTTCTTCAGCCCGAGTTGAGACACAACATGGACTACCTGGCCGAAATTTACCTGAGCTACCAGACCATTCACATCGATGAGCTTATTGGTGCCAAAGGGAAAAATCAAAAATCGATGCGGGACATTTCTCCCGAAGTGGTTTGCCCCTATGCTGCCGAAGATGCAGACATCACCCTTCAGCTAAAAAACATCCTGGAACCGGAAATCCAAAAAAACAATCTCGATTTTCTTTGCTACGATGTCGAAATGCCCCTTGTCCTTGTTTTGGCGGAAATGGAAACCACAGGCGTTGGCATCGATCAGGAATCGCTTAAGCAGGCATCCATCATCATGACAGAAACCCTCAACAATCTGGAACAGGAAATTCAGGATATGGCTGGAATTACTTTCAACGTTAATTCTCCCAAACAAATTGGAGAAATACTCTTTGAAAAACTGGAAATCGGCGGCAAAGCAAAAAAAACAAAGACAGGCCAATTTTCCACATCGGAAGATGTCCTTGAAAGTTTGAAAGGCAAGCACCCCATTGTGGAAAAAATATTGGAACAACGGGGAATGAAAAAACTTTTAAGCACCTATATTGATGCTTTACCCTTGTTGATAAATCCTCAAACAGGAAAAATTCATACCTCATTCAATCAGGCTGTTACAGCTACAGGAAGGCTTAGTTCCAGCAATCCAAACCTCCAGAATATTCCCATTCGTGAGGCCATGGGAAGAGAAATCCGAAAAGCATTTGCAGCCGGACCCGGGGAAATCTTTTTCTCTGCCGACTATTCACAAATCGAATTGCGGTTGATGGCTCATCTGAGCGGCGATCCAACCATGATTGAGGCCTTTCGGAGCGGACAGGATATTCATGCAGCAACAGCAGCCAAAATCTACAAGATACCCTTGGAAGAGGTTACATCCGATATGCGCCGCAAGGCTAAGACAGCCAATTTCGGCATCATTTACGGCATATCGGTATTCGGACTGGCAGAACGTATGGGCGTGCCCAGAGGTGAGGCAAAAGAGCTGATAGACGGCTATTTCGAAACCTATCCCCAGGTAAAAAACTATATGGACAATGCCATCCTCACAGCCAAGGAAAATGGTTGGGTAGAAACCATTTATCACCGTAAAAGATACCTTCCAGACATCAATTCCCACAATGGAAATGTCCGCGGCTATGCAGAACGAAACGCCATCAATGCGCCGATTCAGGGCACAGCTGCAGACATCATCAAAGTGGCCATGGTTCGTATTCAAAAAGCTATTGAAGAAAAGGAACTGAAAACCAAAATGATACTTCAGGTACACGATGAGTTGAACTTTATCGTACCAGAAAATGAACTCGCACAAGTCAAAAAAATCGTGACCAATGAAATGGAAATGGCCGTCAATCTGGATGTTCCATTGAAAGCCGACACGGGCTTCGGCAAGAATTGGCTGGAGGCTCACTGATAAATTGGCTATTTTTTCGTACTTTTGCGTTTTAAAACAGACTTTTAAGGTCAATTTTTTTACAGGGTTCTACCCTATTCATCATTAATATATTTCACACTTATGGCTTTACAATGCGGTATCGTCGGCCTTCCCAACGTGGGTAAATCAACTTTGTTTAATTGCTTATCCAACGCGAAGGCACAAGCAGCAAATTTCCCATTTTGTACCATAGAACCCAATGTCGGGGTTATCACCGTTCCTGACGAACGTCTGAGCAAACTGGCAGAAATCATTAATCCCCACCGCATCGTTCCAACTACCGTTGAAATTGTGGACATCGCCGGTTTGGTAAAAGGCGCCAGTAAAGGCGAAGGTTTGGGTAATAAATTTCTGGCCAATATTCGGGAAACGGATGCCATTTTGCACGTTCTACGCTGTTTCGACGATGAAAATGTGACCCATGTGGACGGAACCATCAATCCGGTACGCGATAAGGAAATCATTGATTATGAGCTACAAATCAAGGATTTGGAAACCGTTGACAGCCGCATCCAAAAGGTACAGAAACAAGCTCAGACAGGCGGTGATAAACTGGCCAAGCAAGCTTACGAGGTACTGATCAAATTTAAGGAAGCGTTGGAACAAGGCAAATCAACCCGTACCGTAAAATTTGAAACCAAGGACGAAGAAAAATTTGCACGCGAACTCTTTTTACTTACCAACAAACCGGTGATGTACATTTGCAACGTTGATGAAGCATCTGCTTTAAATGGCAACAAATACGTGGATATGGTTCGCGAAGCAGTAAAAGATGAAAATGCTGAAATACTGGTAGTTGCAGCAAAAATTGAATCTGAAATTGCAGAATTCGATACGTTCGAAGAGCGTCAGATGTTTCTTCAGGAAATCGGATTGGAGGAATCTGGTGTAAACAGACTCATCAAATCTGCCTATAAAATGCTGAACTTAAGCACCTACCTCACAGCAGGTGTTCAGGAAATTCGTGCCTGGACTTTTCCAACCGGAAGCAAAGCTCCCGTTTGTGCCGGCGTTATTCACACCGATTTTGAAAAAGGATTTATCCGCGCTGAAGTGATTAAGTACGACGATTTTATCAAGTATGGATCGGAAGCGGCGGTGAAAGAGGCTGGAAAAATGTCGGTAGAGGGCAAGGAGTATGTTGTTCAGGATGGCGATATCATGCATTTCCGCTTCAACGTCTAGTTTTTTCTTATAGAACGCCCAATTACTGCGTTGCAGATCACTCGTCAATCCTCACGTACGAAAAGTACGCTCCGGTATGACTCGTAATCTGCGCCTTGTACTTGAACGTTCTATTCAAAAAAACAGTGCAAGGAAGTAGATTTTAAAATATAAAACAAGAAAAAACTGCCCGAAAGAGCAGTTTTTTTGTTTTAATAACTTAGGCAACGCACGGGGTTGTTTCAAATGGGTGATGCAATACAAGGCGCAGTTTGTGAGTAACACCGGAGCGTACTTTTCGTACGTGAGGATTTACGAACGAGCTGCAACGCAGTAGTGCGCTCCCATTTGAGACAACCCATTATTTTTTGCCTTTTAGGATTCGTTTGATATCGCTGAGTTTGTTGAGAGCCTCAAGCGGGGTTAAGTTGTTGACATCCACTTTGATGATTTCGTCCCGGATCTGGGAAAGGATGGGGTCATCCAGCTGGAAAAAACTGAGCTGCATACCGGAGCGTTCGGCCGCAATTTCCTGAGTGGGTTTGTGAATGCTGCCTTTGCGGTTTTCTTTTTCCATTTGGCCGAGTATCTGAGTGGAGCGTTTCAGAATGCTTTGAGGCATACCGGCCATTTTGGCTACGTGAATACCAAAACTGTGTTCCGTTCCACCCCGTTCCAGCTTTCTCAGGAAGATGACTTTACCATCGGCTTCACGAACAGTTACATTGAAATTTTTGATGCGGGGAAACGATTTTTCCATTTCGTTCAACTCGTGGTAATGGGTGGCAAAGAGCGTTTTCGCTTTAAATTTGGGATGCTCGTGAAGGTATTCCACGATGGCCCAGGCAATGGAAATACCATCGTAGGTACTGGTACCACGACCCAATTCATCAAAAAGAATCAGACTGTTTTGGGACACATTGTTGAGAATATCGGCAGCCTCATTCATTTCTATCATAAAAGTAGACTCCCCAGAGGAAATATTGTCGGAAGCCCCTACCCTGGTGAAAATCTTGTCAACTACTCCGATTTCTGCAGATTCTGCCGGAACAAAAGATCCAATCTGAGCCATCAAAACAATGAGGGCGGTTTGCCTTAAGAGGGCTGATTTACCAGCCATGTTGGGCCCGGTTATGATGAGAATTTGATCGGAATTGCTATCCAGAAAGACATCATTGGCTATGTAAACCTCCCCTATACGAAGTTGTTTTTCTATAACAGGGTGCCTGCCCTGACGAATGGTAATGGCATCGCCCTCAACCAAATGAGGACGGAAATAGTTATTTTGAGCCGCTACTTTGGAAAAACAGATCAGGCAATCCAATTGGGCTATTTGAACAGCATTTCTCTGAATATCGGACATATACACATTCAATGTTTCAATCAGCTCCGTAAAAATGGACAATTCCAAAGCCGAAATTTTTTCTTCGGCACCTAAAATCTTTTCTTCGTAAATCTTGAGCTCCTGAGTGATATACCGCTCAGCATTGACTAAGGTCTGTTTCCGGATCCATTCTTCGGGGACCTTGTCCTTTTGAGAATTGCTGACCTCGATGTAATAGCCAAAAACGTTGTTGTAGTTTATTTTCAGACGGGCAATACCGGTACGGATGGCTTCGCGTTCCTGAATACCGGTCAGGTAATCTTTTCCCGAGGTGGATAATGCTCTTAATTCGTCCAAATCTGGATTTACTCCGTTTCGGATCACTTCTCCCCTGTTTAATGCGATGGGTGGTGTGTCTACAATTTCCCGATGAATGCGGTCCCTGATTTCTTCGCAGGGATTTAATTTTTCCACCAATGCCATCAAAGCCTGATAACCAGGGTCTTCCCTATCTTCCGACCAATTATCATCCAGGCAGGCCTGTTTGATTTCTCCAATAGCCTGCAGGGAGGTTTTTAAATAAACCAGTTCACGGGGTGAAACTCTTCCTACCGAAATTTTGGAAACAATGCGTTCCAAATCTCCGATCATGGCCAGCTTTTCATTTATAAAATCGCGTAATTCCGGGTTTTTGAAAAAATAGTCCACTACATCTTGCCGGCGGGTAATAGCTGCCACATCTTTGAGTGGAAATAACATCCAGCGACGCAACAAACGTCCTCCCATGGAGCTTTGAGTTTTATCCAGAACGCTGAGCAGACTTTTTCCGCCTTCATTCATGGCATCGCAAATTTCCAGACTTCGGATGGTGTACCGGTCCAGTCGCACAAAACGGTCTTCTTCAATTCTGGAAATGCTTTGGATATGTTCAAGCCTGGTATGCTCTGTCATATCCATATAATAAAGGATGGCTCCTGAAGCCAAAATGGCAAAAGGCATGTTTTGAATGCCAAAACCCTTTAGATTTTTAGTTTGAAATTGTTTTAAAAGCCTATTGTTGGCAGAATCTTCGGTATACACCCAATCTTCCATTTCAAACTTCGCGCCGGAATGGTGAAAATGCTGTAAAAAAAAGCTCCTTTTTGCCCGTTCATACAAAACTTCCTTAGGTGCGAAAGAATTCAACAACTTATCCACATATTCAAAAGATCCTTCAGCTGTTAAAAATTCACCCGTTGAAATATCCAGTAAAGCCAATCCAGCTTTAAATTTATCGATGTGAAGACTGGCCAGAAAATTATTTTCTTTTTGGTTGAGAATATGTTCGTTGGTGGAAACACCAGGTGTAATCAGTTCAGTAATACCCCGTTTTACCAACTTTTTAGTAAGTTTCGGGTCTTCCAACTGATCGCAAATGGCAACTCTTCTACCTGCTCTGACCAGTTTGGGTAAAAAATTATCCAGAGCATGATGGGGAAAACCGCACATTTCGATAGGTCCGCCTCCACCATTTGACTTTCTGGTCAATGCAATACTCAAAATATCAACGACCTCCAGTGCATCCTGACCATAGGCCTCATAAAAGTCACCGACACGAAATAAAAGTACAGCATCCGGATGTTTACTTTTCATCTCGAAATACTGTTTAATCAACGGGGTATTCTCAATAATTTTTGTCAAAGCTCTTACAATATTATAGACGCAAATATAGAAAAAAGCCTGTTCATAAGTTGTGAATAACTGTGTATAACTTTTTAGAAATAGTTATAAAATAAATCTTTTGATGAAACAGATGAATTTATCAGACATCGATAAACTTTTTCAACAGTAGATATCAACAGAAAAAAAATTTCAACTTATAAACAATACATTTTTTCAGAATAAAAAAGTTTTTGCTCATTATATTGACTATCTGAAATTTAGTTCTATTTAAAAAGTTTATAACTTGTTGACAAACGATCTATTGTATTCACAACTCACTTTTTAAAACTTTTTCAAAAAAGTATTGAACAGTATCAACAGGCTCTTATAATATTACCTTTCTTTTTTAAACTACTTTAAAACTAAAGAATAATAATAGAGATGTTTGTAACTTTAATCCAATTGCAATTTTAATTGATCAAAAAACGACCACAATACAATACCGGAGGCCACTGATACGTTTAAAGAATGTTTGGTACCCAATTGAGGAATTTCAAGGCAAGCATCACAAGCATCAACAACAATTTGTTGCACACCTTTAACCTCATTACCTAATACAATGGCATATTTTTGATTTTTTTTTAAGTGTAGATTGGAAAGTAAAATACTTTCGTGAGCTTGTTCAATGGCAAAAACAAAATAATCATCGTTTTTCAATTGATTAACCGCATCTAACGTATTTTCCACATAAGACCATTCAACAGTAAATTCAGCTCCCAGGGCTGTTTTATGAATTTCAGGGTTTGGAGGAGGGCATGAAAGACCACATAAAATTATTTTTTCTATTAAAAAGGCATCGGATGTACGAAAGACAGAACCAATATTGTGAAGGCTTCTGATATTGTCCAAAACGACAATTAAAGGAATTTTTTCACTGTTTTTAAATTCCTCAGGAGTGAGCCTGTTCATTTCAAGGATACTTAATTTCTTCATGTATTCAAATATTTAAAAGCAAAATTAGGAATAAATTGTATAATTTTGTGACTCATACTAAAACTGATATGGATAAAGTACAGTTAATTACAGAAATAAATAGATTAAAAAAGCAGAAGAATGCCGTCATTATGGCGCATTTTTATCAAGAAGATGATATTCAGGATATTGCCGATTTTATTGGTGATAGTTTGGCGTTGGCTCAACAGGCAGCAAAAACAGAGGCTGATATTATTGTAGTTTGCGGTGTACATTTTATGGGAGAAACCGCAAAAATTCTTTCTCCCGGTAAGAAAGTACTGATTCCCGATATGGATGCTGGCTGTTCCCTGGCCGAAAGTTGTCCCGCTGATGCGTTTGAAAAATTTATAAATGAACATCCAGACCATCAGGTTATTAGCTATGTGAATACTACTGCTGCAGTTAAAGCTTTGACTGATATAGTCGTTACATCAACCAACGCTGTTGCCATCGTTGAAAGTTTTCCAAAAGATCAAAAACTCATTTTTGGTCCGGATAGAAATCTTGGCAATTACATCAATTCACTGACTGGAAGAAACATGGTCCTTTGGGATGGAGCTTGCCATGTTCACGAACAATTTTCATTGGAAAAACTGATTGAATTAAAAAAGCAACACCCCCTTGCAAAAGTATTGGCTCATCCGGAATGCAAACAGGTAGTACTGATGTTGGCCGATTTTATCGGATCGACTGCTTCCTTATTAAAATATGTTCAAGGTTCTGAATATGAAGAATATATAGTTGCGACGGAATCCGGTATCATCCATCAAATGGTAAAAAGTTGTCCTGAAAAAACGTTTATTCCTGCACCTCCAAATGACAGCACTTGTGGATGCAACGAATGCTCTTTTATGCGCTTAAATACATTAGAAAAATTGTATAATTGTCTTAAAAACGAAAATCCGGCCATAGAAATAGCTGAAGAAATACGTGTAAAAGCTGAAAAGCCCATTCTAAAAATGCTTGAATTATCAACTAAACTCGGATTATAACTCATTTTGAAGTATGCATAAAATTGTATTTGCTACCAACAACGCACATAAAATGGCTGAAGTTTCTGCTATTTTAAGTAATGCTATTGAATTGCTCAGCTTAAAAGACATTCAGTGTTTTGAAGAAATACCTGAAACTCAGGATACCATTGAAGGCAATGCGTTGCAAAAAGCACGTTTTGTCTATGAAAAATACGGTGTTGATTGTTTTGCTGACGATACAGGTTTGTTGGTTGAAGCGTTGAATGGAGCACCTGGTGTTTATTCAGCCAGATATGCAGGTGAAGACTGTAATGCTGAAAACAACATTCAAAAAATACTGTTTGAAATGAATGGAAAATCCAATAGAAAGGCCAGTTTTAAAACTGTTGCAGCATTGATTTTGGATGGTAAGGAATATCTTTTTGAAGGAAAAATATCAGGAAGGATTTTAATTGAAAAAAGTGGAACAGATGGGTTTGGTTATGATCCCATTTTTTTACCCGATGGTTACGATTTGAGTTTTGCTCAAATGAATGTGGACCTGAAAAATAAAATTAGTCACAGAGCATTGGCCATGAATAAATTATCCAATTTTTTAAACAAATAAGAAATATCAACTATGAAAAGAGTTCTTTTGCTGATTTGTGTGTTGATGCAATCTTATTGCGTTTTTTCAGGAATACCGGTTGGAGAATGGCGTACCCATTTTTCGTATAATTATGCCAATCAGGTAGTCAATGGAGATGGAAAAGTGTATGTGGAAGCTAGCAAAAAATTGTATTCCTATTCCAATACCGGAGAAATAGAAACATTTTCTACTTTGACAGAATTAAATGGAAGCAACGTTTCGAATATTGCCTGGTGTGAAGAAGAAAAGACTTTGATCATTGTTTATTCGGATGGAAATATTGATTTTTTGACTAAATCCGGCTTAGTGAATCTTTCTGACTTTAAGAATAAATCTTTAACAGGAGATAAAACGGTCAATGGTATTCGTATTTTCGGTAAAAAAGCCTATTTATCCACCGGTGTTGGCTTAATGGTGATTGATGTAACCAAACGTGAAATAAGTGAAACGTATTATTTAGGTTTTACTTCCACTTACACCAAGGTTACTGATGCCGTCCTATATAACGATACAGTGTTTGTAGCGACCGAGTCTGGTTTATATAAGGGAAATATCAAGTCCAACCTTCTCGATGCTTCTTCGTGGAGCTCTGTGCCTTTTATATCAGGAACAAAAGCATCTAAAATTGTAAGATTCAACAATGAATTTTGGGTTTTGGCAGAAAATGGATTCTTATATAGAAATGTGGGATCGGAATGGATAATCTATTTAAGTGCTCCGATTACCTCAAAATTAAAAGTTCAAAATGGTTATTTGTTTGTTTGCTTTGGCCTGCAAACATATATGATTGATTCAACCTATGTATCACATAAAGTTGAAAACATTGAAAGTAATGATATTACAATGGATCCGGTTAATGATGTACTTTATATTGCTTCGGGATCAAAAGGTTTGTCTAAACTTTCCAAAACACAAACAGGTTATACCATTACTAAAGACTCTATAATGCCAAATGGTCCAGCAAGCAATATTGCCTGGAAGGGTTTTTTCAAAGAGGGAGCATTCTATACTACAGCTGGTGGTCAGGCTCAAAATTGGGGTAACAGAGCCTTATTTCAAGGTGATATTTTAGTTTTTAAAGATGATTCATGGAGCAATTTTAAAAATAAACAAGAGGTTATAAATCAAACGAAAGTACCTTTTATGGATTTATTGAATCTTGCAATTGATCCCAATGATAAGGGACATTATTTTGTAACATCATGGGGAGAAGGACTTTATGAATTTAGAGACAGCGTTTTTTTCAAACTTCATACCAACAAAAACAGTCCGTTTGTGACTTCAGTACCTGGTGATTCCAGCCGATATATTCGTGTTGATGCAGCAATTTTTGATGCAGAGGACAATCTATGGGTCATGTGTTCCAATACGGACAAACCATTACAAGTTCTTAAAAAAGAAGGAGGATACGTCAATTGGAGTTCTACAAAATACCCCTTTATGCCCAAGTCGGAAACCTGGAATTCCATTGTATTTACTCAGGGAAATCAAGCCTGGATGAATTCCTTGCGTGCACCGGGAGGAATTTTCGTCCTGGATAACAAAAATACGATAGATGATGCTACGGATGATCAATCTCGCTGGATAACGTCCTTTACGGATCAGGATGGAAATGCAATTAGCCCCTATTACATCAACTGCATCACGGAAGATTTGAACGGCTCCATTTGGATAGGAACCGTTTTTGGACCTATCGTGGCAAACAATCCCTCCTATGTATTCGAAAAGGATTTTACCTTTACCAGAATAAAAATTCCTCGCAACGATGGTACCGACAATGCCGATTATTTATTGAATGAGATACGTATAAATTGTATAGCTGTTGATGGTGCCAACAGAAAATGGATAGGAACAAATGGAAACGGAGTTTACTTGGTTTCTGCAGATGGTCTGCAAACCATTCATCAGTTTAATAAGGAAAATAGTCCCCTGCCCTCTGATTATATTTGGTCAATTAATATTGATCCTGAGACCGGTGAAGTTTTTTTCGGAACAGAATCTGGTTTGGTTTCTTATCGCAGCGACGCGATACAAGGTGCCATTGTTAATCAAAAAATTCATGTTTTTCCAAATCCGGTAACAGCTGCTTACAATGGAATGATCACAGTGACCGGTTTAATGGAAAACTCACAAGTCAGTATTTCAGATTTGGCCGGTAATGTTTTAATTAAAGGTGTCTCCTTGGGTGGTCAGTTTTCCTGGGATGGTTTTACCGTAAAAGGTCAAAGAGCTGCTAGTGGGGTCTATATTGTATTTTCCGCTTCAGAGGAAGGGCTTCAATTTCAGACCTGTAAATTCATGATTGTCAAATAAGCTCTTTCAAGAGCGTTTCGATGTTTTTGTGAAGAACGGGATGCATGAGTTTTGGAGAAATCTCTGCTAAAGGTTCAAGGACGAATCGTCTGTGGTGTGCTAAAGGATGTGGAATAGTCAGATTTTCATCGTTCAATACTAATTGGTCGTAAAAAAGAAGGTCAATGTCAATGACCCTGTCCTTATAACCGTCTGTTGCCTGTCTAACGCGCCCAAGAATTGATTCTACAGAAGAAGTGATACGAAGGCATGCCTGAGGATCTAAAGTCGTCTCTACGGCTACGCAGGCGTTTTTAAATGAATTTGGAGATTCAAAGCCCCATGGGGCATAATTATAAAAAGCAGATCGGGCCACTATGAGCCCGATCTGCTTTTCTATTTCTACAATGGCCAACTCAAGAAACTCGTCCTTACGACCTAAATTTGAGCCTAAGCCAAGATAAACGAGTGCCATTTTTAACTTCTGTTTTTTAAATGATCAGCATGGCATCACCATAAATACCAAACCTGTATTTTTCTTTAATGGCAACTTCATAAGCCTCCATAATCCGGTCATAACCTCCAAAAGAAGCCACCATCATCAATAAAGTGGAAAGTGGTGTGTGGAAATTTGAAATCATGCAGTTGGCAACGCTGAAATCGTAAGGTGGGAAAATAAATTTATTCGTCCATCCTTCAAAACTTTTCAAGTGTCCGGCTGCACCAACAGAACTTTCAACAGCACGCATTACGGTTGTTCCTACTGCACAGACCCTGCTTCCATTGTCTTTTGCGAAGTTTACCATTTTTACAGCTTCTTCTGAGATAAACATCTGTTCAGAATCCATTTTGTGTTTAGTCAGGTCTTCTACGTCTATTTCGCGGAAATTTCCCAAACCTGCATGCAGAGTGATGTAGGCAAAGTCTATGCCTTTAATTTCCAGTCTTTTTAATAATTCACGGCTAAAATGCAATCCAGCGCCAGGGGCAACAACTGCACCTTCGTTTCGTGCAAAAATGGTTTGAAAGCGATCTTCATCTTCTGCTTCAACTGGTCTTTTAATGCTGCGTGGCAGTGGGGTTTCACCCAATGCAAAAAGTGCACTTTTAAAATCTTCGTGATTTCCATCGTACAGAAAACGGAGTGTGCGACCTCTGGAAGTGGTATTGTCAATAACTTCTGCCACCATCGAATCGTCTTCACCAAAGTAAAGTTTGTTACCGATACGGATTTTTCGTGCAGGGTCTACCAATACATCCCATAAACGCAATTCCTGATTGAGTTCACGGAGCAAAAAAACTTCGATCTGAGCACCAGTTTTTTCCTTATTGCCGTAAAGGCGGGCAGGAAAAACGCGGGTATCATTAAAGATAAAAACATCCTTATTGTCAAAATAAGTAGGCAACTCTTTAAACAACTTATGTTCAATACTTCCGGTTTTCCGGTCGATAACCATCATGCGGGATTCATCGCGATTGTAGGCTGGATACTGAGCAATAAGCTCTTCCGGGAGTTTGAATTTAAATTTTGAAAGCTTCATATTCTATGTATTTATTTATTATTCTGACTGAAATCTAATTATCCGACTTAACTTTATCGGTCTTTACTGATGAATCTGAATCAACGGTTCGTAAACTTTGAATAAAATCATCAAAATTCAGGCAATCATTCAGACCAATTTCTCCGATCCGTGTTCTGCAAAGGGCTGTCAAATGTGCGCAACTTCCAAGTGCTTCTCCCAAATCTCTGGCCAGTGCGCGGATGTAAGTTCCCTTACTGCATACGACCCTGATTTTTATCATAGGTAACTCGTAATCCAGAAGCTCAATCTCATCAATGACTAAAACTTTTGGTTTCAGAACGACTTCCTCACCATTGCGTGCCATTTTGTACGCCCTTCTACCATCTACTTTGCAAGCTGAATAAGCTGGAGGTATCTGTTCGATACGACCGATAAAGGTTTTCAACTTTTCCTCGACCGATTCGCGTGTGATGTGACTGAATTCCATACGCTGATCTACCGGATGTTCCAAATCAAAGGAAGCAGTTGTAGCCCCCAATTCAAGTGTTGCAATGTATTCTTTTGTCTGATACTGAAATTCCTCTATTCGTTTTGTGGCTTTTCCGGTGCAAATAATCATTACTCCAGTGGCCAAAGGATCCAATGTTCCGGCATGCCCTATTTTTATCTTCTTGATTTTTAAATATCTGGATATGGTATTTCTTACTTTCGCAACCAAATTGAAAGAAGTCCAGGTGAGTGGTTTGTTGAAATATAAGATTTCGCCTTCTATATAATCCATTTTTTACTTAATCGTTCTTCCCTTTTTTAAGTATCCCAAAAATAACAAACAAAAATCCGATAAAGCTGATGCCAGGCGCAAGAACTATGCGTCTAAAACTAAAAATATCAGGATTGTACGCTTTTTCCAATGACGGTGCGCCCATCATCAAAAGAAACCCTAAAACAATGACAACAAAACCAATACCAATTAATACAAGGTTCTGTTTGCTTAAAGCGAATTTATTATCCATATCTTTTTTATTAGTATTTACTGGGAATGATTAAACGTAATACAGATCGTTCGTGTTCATTTTTAAATACCGATTAACAGCCAGCCACGTAGCTGTTATCATTATCAATATGCCAAAAACCAACATAGTACCAAAAATAAGAGCCAGCGTTTGAAGATCCAGTACCTGAATGGTTCCGGAAAACTTTTGTTCCACATAGGTCAACGTTCCGTATAAAAGTCCCATGGCCAATATCGCTGCAACAACTCCATTCCACATATTTTCCAGTAGAAACGGACGCCTGATGAAAAGACCATTGGCTCCAACCAGTTGCATGGTGCGTATCAAAAAGCGTTTTGAGTAAATCATAAGTCTGACCGTATTACGTATCAGTGAATAGGAAATGAACGTCAATAATAGTGCTAAAGCCATCAGCATCAGACTTATCTTTTTTACATTTTCGTTGATCAGATGAATGAGGTCTTTTCGGTAAATAACTTCCTGAACGTCTTTATTCTCCTTAAGAATCGTTTCAATTTTGGCAATACTGTCTGTATTGGCATAATCTTCTTTTAAATACAGATTAAAGGAGGCAAGAAGAGGATTGTATCCCAGCAAATCTTCCGGGTTTTCACCCAAATCCTTAACCAGCTGCTTTAAGGCTGTTTCCTTATCGATGTATTCGACCGATCTGGTCCAGGGTGTCGTCTCAATGTGTTTTTGGAACATCTTGACATCCGGAAGAGACATTTCGTCATCTACAACCACGGATAAACTGATATTTTCTTTTACGTATTTAGACAGATCTTTTGCCAGAAAGCCTAACACCAACATGATTCCTATCAGGAAGAGCACTAAAGTGATGCTTATCGTGGAGGTGAACCGGGAATTGAAAACCCTGGTGGCGCTAATTTTTTTTTGCTTGTTCATTGTAGAAAAATGGAATAAAAGGGATATGGTCAGTATATCCCCAAAATTGCCGCAAAAGTGCGAAAAATATCCGAAAAAACAGCGGTTTTTCGGATTATTTAAATTCTTTTGTTAAATAAGCACGCCTAGAAGGGTTGCTGTCGTGAAATCTATCACCTTAACATGTACGAATTGACCGACATGAACATTTTCTTTTGGAAAGACCACGACTTTGTTTTGTTGGGTCCTGCCGAAAAGTTGTTCACGGGAGCGTTTAGAGAATCCTTCCACCAAGACTTCGAACACTTTGCCCAGATCTCTGGCATTGCTTTCTCCCGAAAGTTTGTTTTGCAGATCGATGAGTTCATTTAAGCGGCTGATTTTCTCTTCTTCGGAAACGGTATCCGGTAAATTTTTGGAGGCAAAAGTGCCTGGACGTTCGGAATATTTAAACAAAAAGGAGCCGTCGTAGCCTACTTCACGCATCAAGGACAGGGAAGCCTGGTGATCTTCAGGTGTTTCGGAGTGAAAACCACAGAACATATCGGTGGTGATACCACATTCAGGGACAATGCGTCTGATGGCAGCGATGCGATCCAGATACCAGGCACGGTCGTATTTTCGGTTCATCAGATCCAGTATTCTGGAACTTCCTGACTGAACAGGGAGATGGATGTGTTTGCAGATGTTCGGGTACAAAGCTATGGTTTCCAGAATATCATCCGTCATATCTTTAGGATGGGAGGTGGAGAAACGGATGCGCATATCGGGTTTGGCCTGAGCTACCAGGGCAAGCAGGCCTGCAAAATTGAGGTCTTTTTCTTCAGAACCTTCATCTGCCTTGAAGCTGTATGAGTTCACGTTTTGTCCCAGCAGTGTCACTTCTTTAAATCCCTTGTTGTAAAGGTCGTCCAGCTCTTTGAGAATGCTTTGTGGTTCACGGCTTCGTTCACGTCCGCGGGTATAGGGAACGATGCAATAGGTGCAAAAATTGTTGCATCCCCGCATGATGGAGATGAAACCACTGATTCTGGCATTTCCCAATCGGGTAGGGATGATGTCTTTATACGTTTCGGTGGTGGAAAGATCAATGTTGATTGCTTTCTCTCCTTTTTGAACAGCACCGATCAGATTGGGGAGGTCCAGGTAGGCATCCGGTCCAACCACGATATCGGCGTGATGATTGCTGATGAGTTCTTCGCGGACACGTTCGGCCATGCAACCCAGGACACCGACTACCAGTTTTCTTCCTTTTTTCTTCTGTGATTGAAAAAATTGCAGGCGGGAAATGATTTTTTGTTCGGCATTATCGCGTATGGAGCAGGTGTTCATTAAAACAAGGTCTGCTTCGCCCAGCGTTTTGGTCAGTTCGAATCCGTCCATTTCAAGAATGGATGCCACGACCTCGCTGTCAGCAACATTCATTTGGCAGCCATATGTTTCTATAAATACTTTTTGAGTTTTTGAATCCATTTTTCTAGAGTGCAAAGTTCTTCCCCTGAGGGAAAAATGTAAGTTTAAGTGGTTAATTTTAAACGGAATAGTGGGAGAATTTTTCCATAACTCTTTCCGAGTATGTCTTTGACACTGGAATGTCGGGAATATTTTCATGATCGAGTGCCAGATAAATTCCGTCTTTTTCTTTTCTCAGCACCTTGACTTTGTCAAAATTAACGATGAAAGATCGGTGACACCTGATTAAAACTCTGTTTGAGAAACCTTCGTCCAAAGTTTTAAGGGAATTTCGAAGCATAAAATTGGACAACTTGCCTTTGTTCAGGTAGTATATTTTTACATAATTGTCGGCTGATTCCAGATAGAATAATTGATCTGACTGAACGGACAGTTTGAATTCTCCTTTTTCATCGTAAAAACTGAGCATGCCTCTTTTTGTCTGGTCTGTTGCAGTTTCTTCCATAGACATTTCGGCCAGTTTCTTGTTTTTGTCCTTCCAGGAAAAATAAAGCCAGGAAATGGAGTAGGGGAGCAGGAGTACCAAACTGGTGTTGATCGCCGATTGCTTAATCATGTCTTCGATAGGCCGGGGATCATCCAGTACCAACTTCTGAAACAGCGTATAAAATGCGGCCATAGCCAATATTTCAGCCAAAATCCAAATTAAATATCCCAGAAGCAGCAACTCTTTTTTCTTGCAGTAAAAATACATGATGATCCGGCTGATAACCACGACGATAACTCCCGTTAGCATGATCAGGCTGGAGAATAAAAAATAGGTGGTAGCTGTGACTCTGAACCATTCTTTGGAGTTGAAGGGTTCGTACAGATTAATGAACGCCAGGGCAAAAAAAGCCGTGAATAGTATCAGTCGGGTAATGTTACCCTTTTCATACAGAAAGGCGGGAATTTTTTGGTTCATAGACTGAATGAATAACTTTCCTATATTTATTTACAAAAGTAGCTGATTTCTGCTGCTTTAGCAATTCTTTTGAAAATCTTTTTTAAGGGGGACTCGTCCCTGTAATCCGATTTTCATCCCACATGGAACGAATATACCCCATGGATGTCACTGAAATACCTTTGATTTGGAGTTGCAGGGAACGGACCGTTTCTTTGCGGCAGGTTATCAATTAAATAGTGTATTATGGAATTCTTTAATTTTGTAAAAAGGCAAAAAGAGCTGCTTCAGATTTTCCGTATGGATAAAGAAGTAGCCTTGGAGGAATCGGATCTGGAAATACGTTTTGTAACATTTGAATCTGAATTTTCTCAGAAAAAAAAGACAACTGCTGGTGAATCTTTAGACAGTGATTCATTAATAACTGAAAATAGTACGTTTCATTATCCGGTTTTCTTTCACAAAGGCACCGAAAAAGCAAAGGATGTGATTGTTTTGTTGCACGGTCTGAACGAACGGAACTGGGATAAATATCTTTGCTGGGCTGAATATCTGGCAAATCATACGGGGAAGGCTGTGATGCTTTTCCCAATCGCTTATCACATCAACCGTTCTCCTGTGCATTGGAGTGATCCGCGCAGTATGTCGCTTCTGGTAAATAAACGAAAATTGGAGGTAGGGCAGGATCGTTCCTTGTGTTTTGCCAATGTAGCGCTGAGTGAACGCTTGTCGGAAAATCCGGAACGTTTTTATACTTCAGGCCGGCAAACGGTTCAGGATTTAACCAGCCTGGTCAGGCAAATCAAGAAGGGAAATCATCCATTAATGGCCAAAGGGGCTTCTGTCGATTTCTTTGCATATTCCATCGGTGCTTTCCTTTCTGAAATCACACTGATGTCCAATCCGGAAAGGTTGTTCGAAAAATCCAAGCTGTTCATTTTTTGTGGTGGATCTCTTTTCAGATATATGTTTGGAGAATCGCGAAGCATCATGGATAAACTGGCATACAAGCGGTTGCTCAACTATTATTGCACCGAGTGGCTGGGCAAGAAACAAAAGAAAGATCAGATGTTGGAGGCGTTCAATACCATGATTATGCCTGAAATGAACCGGGAGAAACGGGAAGGCTTCTTTACTAGTTTGGGAAATCGTTTGTCAGGTATATCGCTTAAAAAAGACAAAGTGATGCCTTATGAAGGCGTAGAAGCCTGTATGGGACATGAAGCCGTGGTCAAACAATTTACCCTGACCGATTTTCCTTTTGAATATACCCACGAGGCACCATTTCCGACCAACACACACATTGATGAATCTTTGCTAAATAACTCATTCAATGACGTTTTTTCCAAAGCGGCTCTTTTTTTAAGATAAATTCGCTCGTGATTTCTTCTAAAAAACCAGTTGAAATCATTTCTTTCGTGTTTATAAAATTCCTACCTTTGTGCCGTCAAAATTAACAGCAAAGCGTATGTCTTTAAAATTTATTACTGCTGAAGAAGCAGCATCTATCGTTAAAAACGGCGACCGCATTGGATTCAGTGGTTTTACTCCTGCAGGAGCACCGAAAGTAGTATCAAAAGCCATAGCCCAAAAGGCTATCAAAGAGCACGAAGCTGGCCGTGAGTTTAAAATAGGTGTTTACACAGGCGCTTCTACCGGAGATTCTCTGGATGGAGAATTGGCCAGAGCAAATGCGGTTTCTTTCCGTGTGCCCTACCAATCCAACAAAGACTTGAGAGTAAACCTGAATTCAGGAATGACAGATTATGTGGACATGCACCTTTCCAATTTGGCGCAGGAGCTTCGCTACGGCTTTTTGGGCAAGATCAATATTGCCATCATCGAAGTGGCTGATGTGACTGAAGATGGTGAATTGCTCCTGACTGCAGGTGTTGGTATTTCTCCAACCATTGTTCAATTGGCAGATAAAATCATTATCGAATTAAATTCAAATCATCCCAAATACATCAAGGGGCTTCACGATATTTACGAACCTCTGGATCCTCCTTACCGCAGGGAGATTCCTATTTACAGCCCTTCAGACCGCATCGGTTCTCCGACTTTGAAAGTGGATCCTGCAAAAATTGTTGGTATTGTTAAAACCAATGAACCTGACCAATCGGGTGGTTTTGTGCCAGCTGACGACGTAACCAATGCCGTTGGTGACAATGTCGCTCTTTTCCTGGCCAACGAACTGAAAGTTGGGCGTATTCCTGCCTCTTTCCTTCCAATTCAGTCTGGAGTTGGAAATATTGCCAATGCTGTGCTTGGCGCTATGGGTAATTCCAAGGATATTCCTCCTTTCGAAATGTATACCGAAGTGATTCAGGATTCAGTTATCGCACTATTGCGTTCCGGTGACATGAAATTTGCCAGTGGTTGCTCGTTGAGTATTTCTCCCGAGTTGCTGGATGAAATTTATGCCAACTGGGAATTCTATAAGAACAAACTGGTGCTAAGGCCTCAGGAAATTTCCAACAATCCGGAAGTTGCACGTCGTTTGGGTTTGATTACCATCAATACGGCTCTGGAAGCTGATATTTTTGGAAATGTCAATTCAACCCATGTATTGGGTACCAAAATGATGAACGGTATTGGAGGTTCAGGTGACTTTACCCGCAATGCCTATATGTCAATCTTTACGACACCTTCCATTGCGAAAGGTGGTAAGATTAGCGCCATTGTTCCTATGGTATCTCACAACGACCACAGCGAACACTCAGTCAAGGTTCTTATAACTGAGCAGGGTATAGCCGATTTACGTGGAAAATCACCCATCCACCGTGCTGAAACTATCATCGAGAACTGTGTTCACCCGGACTACAAACAAATACTTTGGGATTTTATCAAACTCACAAAGGGTGGTCACACTCCACTTTCACTGAGTAAAGGAAATGCCATGCACCTGGAATTCGCCAAGTCGGGCAACATGCTTAATACCAAGTGGGAATAATTTTAATACGAAAATAAAAAACAGTCTCTTCCATTTGAAAGAGACTGTTTTTGTCTAAACCAAGCACTATGGATATATTAATGCTTCTTAAAGCCTTACTGATTGGCATTGTCGAAGGGATCACCGAATTCCTGCCAATATCAAGTACAGGTCACATGATTCTTGTTGATGAGTTTATTCAACTTTCAACGGATAAGGTTTTTACTGCAGCTTTTGAGGTCATTATCCAACTTGGAGCCATTATTTCCGTCATCGTCTTTTTCTGGAAAGACCTTTGGCCTTTTGCAGGCACCCCGGAACATAAAAGTCAAACATGGCAGCTTTGGTTTAAGGTGATTGTTGGTGTTATTCCTGCAGTTGTACTCGGCCTTATGTTTGATGATGCCATCGAAGAGCATCTGTTTAATTCAAAAGTAGTGGCCATTACTTTGGTGTTTTACGGGGTAGCACTTATTTTGCTGGAACGTCGAAATGCTAAAAAGACCAATTTCAAGATCAATTCTGTCACGTCAATTACTTTTGGCCTGGCTATTGCCATTGGTTGTTTCCAATGTCTGGCCATGGTGCCTGGGACGTCACGTTCAGCCGCGACGATTATCGGGGCGATGTTGCTTGGCCTTTCACGTGGTGCTGCTGCGGAGTTTTCCTTTTTTCTGGCGATTCCAACCATGGCTGGTGCTACAGCGTTGAAGTTGTTTAAGAATGGATTTGCTTTTGATGCACAACAATGGTTAACACTTTCTGTTGGTTTTATAACCGCTTTTGTGGTAGCTTACATTGTAATTAAGTTTCTGATGAATTTTATCCGCCGGCATGATTTTAGTGTTTTCGGGTATTATCGAATTGTTTTAGGTATCCTTGTTCTGTTCCTCTTGTGGAACAATTCATAATATTAGGAAGTCAACTTTTTTGAGTTGACTTCTTTTTTTTGTATCCTTGTACCCTCATTCTACTATTATCTAATTGAACTACACTACATGAACAGAATCTTTTTAATAGGATATATGGGCTCCGGTAAATCTACTTATGGAAAGCTATTGGCCAAAGAACAGAAATTGTCGTTTATCGATTTGGATGATTTTATTGAATTAAAGTATTCTAAAACGATCACCGAATTGTTTGATGAATTGGGAGAAAGTGAATTTCGTAAAATGGAGCGTGAATCTCTGTATGAAATCTCAGTTACTGAAAACTGTGTAATAGCGACAGGTGGGGGAACACCCTGTTTTTTCGACAATATGGAATACATGAACAGCATGGGTGATACGATTTACCTCAGGACTTCTGTGCGTGAACTGCGTGACCGGTTAAAGATGTCCCGTACTAAGCGACCATTACTTAGCCACAAGACCGACGATGAACTGGAATCCAACATTGCAGAGATGCTTGAAAAGCGTGAGCAGTCTTATTTGAAAGCAAAATTCATACTGGATACAGACGATCTGAATCCCAACAATTTGTTGTCCAGTTATATGGCGATGCATGAGGTTTAAAAGGATATTTCTTTAAGTTTGGTATAGCTATTGCCCCCAGTTTTCCCTGTCCAGTGTCCGATACTGAATGGATTCAGCTACATGCTGCACCTGGATTTCCACAGAATTTTCCAAATCGGCAATGGTTCTGGAGACTTTTAAAATACGGTCAAAGGCTCTGGCTGATAGATTCAGTTTTTGCATAGCCATTTTTAGCAAACTCTGACCCGAGGCATCTACCTGAGCAAATTTTCGGATATCCCGGGTGGTCATTTGGGCGTTGCAGAAAATGTCTGGGCGTCCCACGAAGCGTTGATGCTGAAGTGTTCTGGCCGTGATGACGCGTCTCCGAATATCTTCGCTGGACTCTGCTTCTTTTTTATCGTTGAGTTTATCGTAGGTGACCGGGGTAATTTCTATTTGCAGATCGATTCTGTCCATCAGTGGTCCGGAAATGCGGTTCAGGTATTTTTGAACCTGGCCTGGTGAACAAACGCAAGGTTTTTCGGGGTGGTTGTAATAGCCGCAAGGGCAGGGGTTCATGGAAGCAACCAGCATGAATCCTGCCGGATAGTCGATGCTGTAACTGGCGCGCGAAATGCGGATTTTACGTTCTTCCAGAGGTTGGCGAAGCACTTCAAGAACCGATCTTTGAAACTCCGGGAGTTCATCCAGAAAAAGCACACCATTATGTGCGAGAGAAATCTCACCAGGTTGGGGCTTACCTCCACCACCAATTAAAGCTACAGAACTGATACTGTGGTGGGGTGATCGAAACGGCCTTTCAACCAGTAGGGCGTGGTGTGAGTCTGTTTTTCCTGCCACGGAATGAATTTTAGTAGTTTCGAGGGATTCCTGTAAGTTCATAGGAGGTAAAACTCCTGGAATGCAGTTGGCTATCATTGTTTTACCGGCTCCTGGTGGACCGATCATTATGAGGTTGTGACCACCTGAGCAAGCAACTTCAATGGCTCTTTTCACATTTTCCTGCCCTTTGACATCAAAAAAATCGGCACAATTGGAGGTCGATGTTTTTTCAGAAAAAAAGTCCGGGCATTTTTCAGGTTCTCTTTTCTGTTCTTTTTTGAGAAATCCAACCACCTCATTGATGTCTTTCATCCCATAAACTTCAAGTCCTTCGACTACTGCTGCCTCTGCTGCATTCTCAGTGGGCAGAATCAGCCTTTTGATGCCCATTTCATACGCAAGGACTGCGATGGGCAAAATGCCGCGTACGGGTTTTAAATGACCATCCAGGGAAAGCTCGCCAATAAAAAGACTGTTCTCCAGCGACTCTACAGGCACAAAATCTCCTGCTGCCATTATTCCAACGATTAATGGAAGATCGTAGGAAGTCCCTTCTTTTCGGAGGTCGGCAGGAGCCATGTTTATAACGATTTGTTTTCGTGGTAAATCCATTCCATTTACCTGCAAAGCGGAAACAATGCGTTCATGACTTTCCCGAACAGCATTATCCGGTAGCCCAACCAAAGAGAATCGAATGCCCCTCGATAAGTGTACTTCTATCCATACGGGTTGTGCCCCAACGCCTTTAATGGCAGCACTTATAACTTTTACAAGCATGTATTTACATATTAAATATATGCAAATATAATACAAAATAAACGTTATGCAAATAATTAAGATTTAAGCTGAATGGAATTTTACCAACTTTGAATTCCCTCGCGGATGCGGGTGGTGAGGTGAAATTCTTTTGCATCTCCTTGAAGTAGGTCCAGAAGATCTTTGGTACTTGGATCGTAATCCTGATAGAAAAAGTCCTGAATAAGTACAACGCTTGCGATGGATGAAGGGTTATCCTTAATGTATTCTTTGGCAACGCGTTTCAGTAAAAGGTTTATTTCGGCCAGCTGTTCTTCCTTTTCATCAGCTGTTGTGAACTTCCCGTCAAGAATGGCAAGCCGGTTCAGGTATAATTTCTTAATCTGTTTTTTGTAACGGCTCAGATCGTCGTTCACTATTCCTCCAGAAATGTTTAAAAGGTCAACCATTTTGATGTCACCTTTTATCGCAACACGATCTCCTGATTTTGCAAAAAGCGTGGTCCAACATTTTTTCTCGGAGAAATAAATAGTGATTGGAGTTATTTCAACGTAGGATTTTACTTTAAAATCAAATTTTCCCGAATTTGAGGAAGAAACGGTATCAAAGGCAAGTATATTTTCCTGATTATAATAGGAGATGCACAAAGTAGAAGATCCAAGATCCTTTATTTCTCCATGAATGGAAACTTTTTCAGCTTCAGGTGCTTTGCAGCTTAATGCCAGCATGCAGCATAAAGTGATTAAAGGCAAAAGTAGCTTCCGATTCATAATAAATGTTAATTTGGGGTAAAAGTACGAAATTAAATAATATGACCAACTAAATATAGGTTTATTAAGGCTAAAGTTCTAAAAACTTACTGAAACTATCTTTTTTATTAAATTTCTTTGACTATTTTTCACAGGTATAGTTTAATGATTTGCTATATTTACTAATTAGTATCTCGTCAAAAGTCGCTAAAACTGAACGAATTTCGGATGAATGACCTATATTCTTCATTATCAGCGATATTTACTTGGTACTTTTGATAAACTTAAAATAATAATATTTTTATCCGGAAAATGTTTGCAAGCCCAGTTAATACAAAAATATATAGTACTTTTGATTCTTGTTAAGAAATATATTATTTTAATATAAATAATTTATTAATATTAGTTTATTGAAAGTATTCAGAATTTTTTGGAGTAAAACGTGAAAAAAAAATCAGAAGATATTACTAAGCCATTCTTAAAATGGGCTGGGGGTAAAAGTCAACTACTTAAACAGTTAAATAATTACCTTCCATCAATATATAACACCTATATTGAAGCATTTTTAGGAGGAGGGGCTCTCTTTTTCTCATTAAAACCTAAATCTGCAATTTTATCTGATATTAATCCAGAGTTGATTAATTGTTATAAAGTTGTTAGAGACGATGTGGACGGACTTATTTTAGTTTTGATGAAATACATAAATGAGGAAGTGTTTTATTATGAGCTTAGATCGAAAGATGTTTTAAAGTTGAGTATCATAGAAAGAGCTGCTAGATTTATATATCTCAATAAAACTTGCTTTAATGGATTATATAGAGAAAATAAAAAAGGTGAATTTAATGTTCCTTTTGGAAAAAATAATAATGCAACAATTTGCGATGTCGATAGATTAAAGGAAGCAAGTAAAGCATTAAAAAATGCGAAGATAATATGTGCTGATTATAAGTTTGTATTAAGAAGATATGCACAATCGGGTGATTTTGTATTTTTAGATCCACCTTATCATCCTGTAAGTGAAAGTGCCGATTTTAAGCGTTATACAAAAGAATCTTTTTATGAAGATGATCATGTTGAGCTAAGAAATGAGGTCAATAGATTGGTTCGTAAAGGTGTAAATGTAATTTCGACAAATTCAAATACTGACTACATAAATGAATTATATTCAGCTTTTGAAAGAGAAGTTGTTGAAACAAAAAGGTTAATAAGTAGTAATTCATTAACTCGAACTGGTCAGGATTTAATTATAAACTCTGTTGGTAGTAAGATAAAATCAAAATCCATTGATGAATTGTTAGAAAATTTCCCCGGTACACGATATATGGGAAGCAAATATAAGATTCTGCCATTTTTGTGGGATTCTATTAAAGATTTCGAATTTAGTACGGCTCTTGATGCTTTTTCTGGGAGTGGATGCGTATCTTATATGTTAAAACAGAAAGGCATTGAAGTATATAGTAATGATTTCATGACTTTTTCAGCTAATATTACAAAAGCTCTAGTTGAAAATTCTAATATACGCTTAACCGATGATGATTTGAAGTTCCTTTTCAAAAGAAATATAAAATCGGGGAACTTTATTTCAAAAACGTTTAAAGATATTTATTTTGAAGATGAAGATAATTTATTCTTAGATAATTTAAGAGCAAATATTGATCTTTTAGATAATGCCTATAAAAAGTCATTGGCTCTAGCTGCCATATCAAGAGCATGTATGAAAAAAAGACCAAGAGGAATATTTACATATGTTGGTCAGAGATATGATGATGGTAGAAGAGATTTGCAATTGACTCTAAAAGAACATTTCATTGAGAATGTAGAAAGTATGAATTCTGCTGTTTTTGATAATGGTAAAAAAAATAGATCATTTAATCAAGATATCTTTGAGTTGGAAGTAACTCCCGATCTCGTATATTTTGATCCTCCATATTTGACTTCTAAATCAGATAATGATTATATTCGAAGATATCATTTTGTTGAAGGGCTCGTGAAAAATTGGGAAGGAGTTACAATTGAACAAAATACTAAAACAAAGAAATTTAAGAAATACCCTTCTCCATTTGACTCTAAAAATACAGTTAATGAGGCCTTAGACAAACTCTTTAAACAATACAAAGACAGTATAATAGTTATATCTTATTCCTCAAACTCTATTCCAGCAAAAGAAGAAATGATTGGACTCCTTAGAAAATATAAAAAGGATATAGAATTGAAAGAAATTGATTATCAGTATTCAATTGGAAATCAAAATCATAAAATCGGTGATAATGCAAATAAAGTAAAAGAGTATTTATTTATAGCAAAATAATATTATGGCTTTCTTAACTACAGATTTACCTCAAGCAGACAAATTAGATAAAGTCATTCAAACTGTTGAAGCGGTTTCAAAAGGAGCAAAGAGTGATCAAGACATTGCAAATTATATTGGTTTTACTGATCGCCAAGGTCGTTATTACAGACATGCAGCTGTTATGCTTTGCTTTATAATAAATCGGGACAATTTTGCGACTTTAACCGAACTTGGTACTGAATTATTAGAGGCTGAGGATTCGGAGAAAAAATATATTCTTCAGTTAGCAATTTTAAATAATGAATTGTTTAATATTATTTTGGAACATATAAAAGAGTCGGCTATTGGATTAACTAAAAAAGAAATAGAGGATTTTGTGTTTGACAATACAATTGACCCATCAATAAGCACAATAGAGCGAAGATTGAGTACTCTATTACAATGGTTAATTGATCCCAAAATAGAGTTATTGAAAAGAAAGACCAATCGTTTTCAATATAATCCAACATTGATTGTTGATGATAGTGACACCAAAGATGCTGATTATTATAAAAGAGAAGATAGTGAGACTCCAAGTATTTATCCAATTGATACATACGATTTTGAGCTTGATATAAGAGAGGAACATCATACTGTTTTTGGACTTTATAGAAAGATATTACAAGGAAAAGTAAAAATGGATCCTGAATTTCAACGAAATTTTGTTTGGAAAAATAAACAAAAAAGTCAGTTTATTGAATCTTTAATTATTAATATACCCTTACCGCCAATTTATGTTAGCCAAGATAATGAGGGAAACTTTGTCATTGTTGATGGGCTTCAAAGGACTCATACATTAAAGTCCTTTATTGATGGAGATTTGATACTTGAAGGTCTTGAAGCAATTCCTAAATTAAATGATCTGACATTTAACGATTTGCCAATTGAATTAAAAACAAGAATAGAGGATAAAAATCTATTATTATATATCCTAAAACCTTCAGTTCCATTAGTTGTTGTATATGATATTTTTAAAAGAATAAATACTGGTGGCACAACGCTAGAAAGGCAAGAAATCAGGAACTGTATTTATATTGGTGAATCCACTAGATTACTTAAAGAATTAGCTGAAGAAGATGTGTTTAGAATTGCAATTGACTATGGTATATCCCCAAATAGAATGAAGGATAGAGAGGCTGTTTTAAGGTATTTGGCTTTTAAAATATATGACTATAGATCAGAATATCAAAATGATATGGACGAATTTCTCAGTCAAGCGATGAAGAGGATAAATTCAATGAGTAAAGAAGAAATCGAAAATGTAAAAATTGATTTTTTACGTTCGATGAAATTTTCATATGAATTTTTTGGTTCTGATAATTTTAGATTGCCAACGGAATTTAGCCGCGGAAGAATAAATATTGCAATATTTGAATCAATAAGTTACTTCTTTTCGAATGAATCAGATGAGTATTTATATTCTAATAAAGGAAGAATCGTGGATAATTATTGGAAATTTTTGCTAAAAGACCAAAATTATTTGGACTCAGTTCGCTTCTCTACTGGAACTACATCTAAAGTGAGAAATAGATTTTCATTAGTGCAAAAAATTTTAAAAAAAACAAACTAATTATGATCTCAAAATTGACTTTAAAAAATTTTAAACTATTTCAAAACGAAACAGAGATTAAATTGTCTGCGATAAATTTATTTACCGGAATAAATGGAAGTGGAAAATCAACGGTATTACAATCATTATTGTTAATGCAGCAATCACCTGAATTCAATAGAACTACGGATAAAATCATTTTCAATGGGAATTATATACAATTAGGTAGTTTCACCGATGTAAAAAACAATAAATCCAGTTTTAGAACTCCTATTGAATTTAAATTTGATTATACTTTAGATGATTTTAATTTTGAATTGTTGTATCAATTTAATACTGAAGAACCCGATAGTTTAGATGCTCATATTGACAGAATAGCTCTTAAAGAGGATGGAGATCCTGATTTAAAAGACATTTATCCTTATTTTATTAGCGATGGAGAAGATTTTACAAATCTTAGATACTTATTTAATTTCTTTCCAAAAGGAGGAGGTTTAGATAAGAATATTGAACGTATTGGAGAGTATTTAAATTTCTCTAAAATACATTACATTTCTGCCGATAGAATTGGCCCAAAACTATATTACAACAAAAGAAGCTTAAATGAATTTGCATCAGTTGGGGCATTAAGTGATAATTCAATAAATGTACTATGGCACAAAAAAAATGATATAATATCAGATACACTTTGTTATGATAAGGATAGTAGTAAAACTGTTCATAATCAATTAGAATTATGGCTAAATTTTATTTTTGATGGTGCTAAACTAAATCTAGATGAAGTGCCTAAAACCAATTTACTAACGTTAAAAATTAGCACTAGTAATACAACAGATTATTTTACTCCAACTAATGTCGGGTTTGGTTATAGCTATATTCTTCCAATTTTAATCTCTGGATTAATCGCCAAGAAAGGAGAGATAATAATTATTGAAAATCCAGAGGCTCATTTACACCCAGCTGCCCAATCCAATTTGGCTAAGTTTCTTTCTATTGTAAGCCTTAATGGTGTACAAATATTCATTGAATCTCATAGTGAACATATATTGAATGGTTTAAGAATAGAGGTTTATGACAAAGTATTAAAGAATAAGGATTTGAATGTACTTTATTTTGATAAAAGCTTAGAATCCATTTTTAAAGAGATAAAAATTGAAGAAGATGGTGGAATAAAGGATTGGCCAACTAACTTCTTTGATCAGGCAACTAATGATTTGAATTATTTATTTGGCATTTAATTATGGAGATATTTATAAACGAATGTTCATTAATTGAACAATTTCATCCATATAATATTGTTGATTCTATAAGAGTTTTTCTTAAAACAATAGAAGCTGTAAATAAATATAATGACAAAACTGTGTTTAAAAGTTCAACATTCATTAGTTACAAGGCAATAAAAGATACTCATATTGAAAGTTCATTAAAAAGTGATTTCAATTTGAGATCTGTTTTTTTTCAAAACCTAAAAAATGCAACTAGTTGGGAATCTCAACAAATACATGAAAACGAATCAGAGTATATTTTTGAGACAATAAATTATACAGGAACTTCAGTAGCCGAAATTGCGGAAAGAAAAATAATTGAACCTCGTGGAAATTCAATCTTAATTAACTTTATTGATTCTGTATTCGGTGATAAATCAGAAATTGGAGTTGAAAAAAATAAAGAGACAACAGCCAATGTGAATTGTGCTTATGATGAAGACTCCATAATCGATTGGTTGATTAAAATTGGTATTATTGATCCGTATAAAGAATATAATGTTAATTCAAGACTTCCTCCTCTGGATCAACAAACTGTTTTGATGAATCCCGAATTTGAATTGACTCGGTGGAAAAATAATAGACGTAAGTTATACCGGCGAATAGGGACAAATCAACTTTGGGCAGTCGATTGTTCAAAAAGACATACAACTCAAAAAGCACATATTGAAATCTTTGATGAAAATACAAGAAAACATCTGGGAACTTCTATTTATAATAAGATTGAATTAAATACTTCATATTGCGACCTTAGTCGCACTGTAGACTTAGATTAGAAATATTATACCCACTCTAGAGTTACTAGCCATTTATTTAAAGAACCTAAAACAAATTCTATTCCCAATTGTTGTTCAAAAAGTAAACTTCCCTAACCCTCTAATGCCCTTCTCTATGAAAATGCAAGTATTGTTGGATAACAGAATTCAGGATGTAGACCTTGAAACGGAAAATGGACTTTCTATTTATTTGGAATCACAGGGTCAAAGGTGGTTGCTAGATACGGGGAAGACGGATAAGTTTGTAAAGAATGCCGATTCTTTAGGTATAGATATTAAAGAAATTGATCTGGTTTTTATTTCTCATGGGCATTCAGACCATATTGGTGGTTTACCTACTTTTTTAGAGATGAACACCAAGGCGAAAGTGGTGGTGTCTGAAAAGGCGCTTACTCAGAAATTTTTCTCCACATCGAATGGTTTGAAAAGTCTGGGCATTGATTTCGATTTTTCAGCCTACAAGGATCGTTTTATTTATGTGGATGATTTTGTTGATTTTGGTAAAGGGGTCTTTATTGTTCCATGTTCGAACGACAAATACTCGACTCCAAAGGGTAATGAGGATATTTATAAAGATGGAGGTTTTGGATTTCAACACGATGACTTTGATCATGAACTGGCTGTTTGTTTTGGTACCACGGAACTTTTGGTTTATACCGGTTGTGCACACAATGGAATTATGAATATATTGGAAAATGTTAAGTCATACACTCACCTTCCGGTATCTTGCCTGATTGGTGGTTTTCATTTGATTGACAGCAGTGATATGAAATTTTTTGAGAATATTGAGGAATTGGATGAAATAAGCAAGGCTATTAAAAGTGAATATCCGAACGCTTATTTATATACCGGTCATTGTACTGGTAATCATGCATTCAAGAGGCTGAAAATGGTTTTGGGGCCTCATTTGAATGCATTTTACACGGGGTTCTCGCTGGAGATATAGACATGTTTAATACCTCTAAAGGCTCTGTAAAGGTTTTGTTTGATTAAACGGCGAAATACCGTTTTTTAAACCAGAAAGCCAGATTTACCAGGGCTATCATTACCGGAACTTCCACCAAAGGCCCGATCACCGCTGTAAAAGCTTCTCCCGAATTGATTCCGAAAACGGCTATGGCTACCGCTATAGCCAGTTCAAAGTTGTTGCTGGCGGCAGTAAATGACAGGGTGGTGGACTGTTCGTAGGTTGCGCCCATTTTTTTACTCATGAAAAAGGAAACCACAAACATGATAACAAAATAAATCACCAATGGAATGGCTATCCGAACTACATCAAACGGGATTTTTACGATGTATTCGCCTTTGAGTGAAAACATAACCACGATGGTAAACAATAAGGCAATCAATTTAAGTGGTGAAATTTTCGGAATGAATTTGGTGTTGTACCATTTTTCGCCTTTCCATTTCACGCCAAAATATCTGGTCAGAAAGCCTGCAAACATGGGTATACCCAGGTAAATCAAGACACTTTTGGCAATTTCCCCCATGGTAATTTGTGCAACCGAATCATTTACTGGCAAACCAAACCAGCCCGGTAAAACGGCGATGAAGAAGTAGGCATATACTGAAAAAAACAGAACTTGAAAAATGGAATTGAAGGCAACCAATCCGGCTGCATATTGGCGGTCGCCTTTGGCCAGATCGTTCCAAACGACCACCATGGCAATGCAGCGTGCCAAACCAATCAGAATCAGGCCGTACATGTAATCCAAATTGAATTGCAGAAAAAGAATGGCCAGAAAAAACATCAACACCGGGCCGATGATCCAGTTTTGAACCAGGGAAAGTCCTAAAATACGGGTGTTCTTGAAGACATCTCCCAGTTCTTCGTATTTAACTTTTGCCAAAGGCGGGTACATCATGACAATCAGGCCTATTGCAATGGGGATATTGGTTGTACCAACCGACATACTGTTCCAGAATTCAGCCACGTCTTTGCTCAGCCATCCGGCAAAAACGCCAATAAACATGGCCAGGAAAATCCATAGGGGCAGGAACCGATCTAGAAATTTTAATCGCTTATTCATAGTTTTATATTTTAACAGCAGCTTTGTTTACTTGTCGTTGTACAATCACAGCTTGGTTCAGTACCATTGAGAAGTCCGTATATCACAGCGGCAGCACATCCAACACCTTTTTTTACGGTCAGCGCTTTCGTTTTGCAATTCAGGGCGCAGGCTCCGCATTCCATACAATTATCCAATTCAAGTATCAGCGCTTTTTTATTATTTATTTCAAAAACAGCATGTGGGCAAACTACTGTACACATGCCACAACCTGTACAGAGCTCACTATCAAGCTTTAATGTTGCGCTATTTTTTAAATATTGCATGGTGCCACAAGATTAGTTAGGATAAATAAGATAGCGCCTGATATCAGGAAGATCAGCTGAATCGGAAGTGCCCATTTCATTTCTTTTTGAACTCCGGAAAGAGAGGTATAGGTTGACGATCCGGTAAAATTCATAGTCATAAAGGAAGCAATGCTTACATTGAGCAAACCCATGGAAATAGATTCCATAATAGAAGCATTCCAAAATACGGTGTTGGCAATCGTAACAATCAATCCCCAGAATGCGCCTTTTAAAGCAAAGGCTCTGAAGGGCGTCCAGGGTAAAAAAAGAGTGGCTAGAACGATGCCTGCTACATAGGCACTGAATACACTGACTATCGGAAAAAATCCTTTTTCAAGCATGTTTGAAAAGATAAATCCGGTTTTGTCCAGTCCTGAGAAGAAAAACAAACCCACGAATACAAGTAACAGTTTATATTTGGCATAGAGGAAATCCACCGGTATGAGCTTAGCCCGTTCTTTGATGGGAAAAGTCATTTTACGCATTTCCGGCGTCGCTTTGTGGCCTGACTGGATAAAGGATTTGATATCTCTGGCTTCTACCGGCCCGAAAAGAACTCTGAATCCGGTTTGTTCTTTCACTTGATAGCCTGCCACGCCACTTGCCGAGAGTTGTGGAAGGATGATGTTGCGGTGCTCTACGATGTGTTCAAGCGACCACTTTTTAATGCTTTTCACTACCGTTTCTGTCCCAAATGTACCTTTTCCGGCAGCACACCAAACGTTGATGCCTTTGGTATCAATCACTAAAATCCAAAGATTCAGGGATTCCAGATTTTTCCGCAGCATGTCGAAGCTAAATTTGTAATTGGCCGAAACAAGGACATCGGAATGAATATCTGGTTTTCCAACTTTGTATAAGCCAGGGGTAACAAGGTAGTTGTCTCTGCCTATGCCCAATCGCATTTTGAAAGCCCCCATCAAATCCGAAAAATCCAGTTTGGTGGAAATGGAGGGTACGCTTAAAGCGACTGATTTAAAGGATTGAATGTTTAAAAGGGCTGCCATACTTTTAGTCTTTAAAGGGGACTATCTTTTTGGTATAAAATTCAAAAAAGCCTTTCTTGATTTCATCCCGGACGCGTTGGAATTCGCTCCAGATGAAGTCGTCGCTGCCAATCGCGTGTGAAGGATCTTCAAATCCAATATGCAGGCGGTGTTTCACGTTGCCTAAGAAAAGTGGACATGTTTCGTTGGCATGGTCGCAAACAGTGATGACATAATCCCAGGTCTCGTTCAGGTACTGATCGACTAGTTTGGGGTAATGGCTGGAAATGTCAATGCCTGCTTCTTTCATGGCTAAAACGGCTTTGGCATTGACTTGTTTAGCTGGTTCTGTACCTGCAGAACAAACGGTGAGGTTTGCGTCAAAACTTTGTAAAAAACCGTGTGCCATCTGGCTTCGGCAACTGTTGCCGGTACATAGGATTAAAACTTTCATAGTTGTTTTGTTATTTTACTTTTCCTTTAATTTTTAATTCCACAGTCGAATTAACTGCGTTCGAAGTGACTGTCAGCGATTTGTTAAAATGGCCAACAGTGCTGGTGTTGTATTTCACACGAATAATGCCTTTTTCTCCTGGCGCAATGGGATTCTTTGGAAATTCTGGTACGGTACAGCCACAGGAAGGTTTCACATTAAAAATGACCAGGGCTTTTTTCATTTTATTGGTAAACACAAACTCGCATTTTCCGGGGCTGCCTTTTTTTATACTGCCATAATCGTGGGTGAGTTGTGTGAAAACGATGGAGTCTTTTTGAGTGGGTTTTTGTGCCAGTAAAGTCAATGTAACTACGCAAAAGAGGATTGTTAGTGCTTTTCTCATTCGGATAATGTTTTTAATACGCTATTTATTAACAAGATTTTTCGGTGTCACAACAGATTTCTACTGCTTTGATATTGCCAAAGAAGGTTTCGAAAAGTTCCAGTTTTTCGGCAATGCATGTTCCACACAGGCAATAATTAATTTTGAGACCGTCTATTTCTCCATGGATTAATCCCATGTCGCGTAATTCCTTTAAGTGTTGAGAAACGGTGGTGCGGCTTAAGGGGAGTTGGTCTGAAATGTCGCCAGAAATGCAGGTTTTTGTTTCAGCCAGGTATTTTAGAATGGCTAGTCTGGCTGGGTGGGAAATAACTTTGGCAAACTTTGCGAGTTCCTGAAGTTCTGTGCTAAAGTTGTCTGATTTTATCATTGTCTTTTTTCTTGTGATGTATGACGCAAACATACGACATATATTTTGAAAAACAAACAAAACAATGTTATTTTTTTCGATGAAAAGAAGCCATGCATTTGTTTGAATAGAATTATCCGGACATTTATCCTCGCTTAAAAATATCCGTAATTTTCTCAGAATCAACCAAAATGATGTCTTTTTCATGCAATTCAATCAACCCTTCTTTCTCGAACGTTTTCAAGAGTTTGACAGTGCTTTCTGTGGAGATTCCTGCAAATTCAGCCAAGTCTTTGCGTGAAAGCAGTTGAAAAATGGTGGACTGGGTTACTTTGAGACTGTTCAGATACAACAAAGACCCTGCCAACCTGCCGTTCATTTGTTTAAAAAGTTGGTTTTGCAGGACTTCGTGCAGGTCTACATTTTCAGCACTGTATCGTTTAATCAGGCTAAAACTGAAGCTGCCATTTTCTCGGAGCACTTTTTCAAGGCTATCTTTTTCGATGAGTAAAACCTGGCAATCAGTCAGGGCAGAGGTGGAATAGGAAAAAATGCTTTTGGAGAAGACGGAGGAAAGGCCAATAAATTCTCCGGATTGAATGATTCGAAGATTGAAGCTGCGGCTGTCCGGGCTTTCAATGTATTGTTTCACCACACCGCTGATCAGAAACATCACGTAGGAAGCGTAAGCGCCTTGCTTGGTGAGTGTATCCCCTTTGCGGAAAAATACCTGCGTTTTGCTTTTACGTATGTACTCGGCATCTTCTTTGGATAGTTCCTGAAAGCAAGGTGCCTGGATGTCGCAAATAAAATCCTGATCGGTTTCTGTAATGGTTTTCATGGGCTTTAACTCCTGATGTTGAGTCAAAGATAGAGATTAATCCAGACAGAAAGTGTGAAAATTGCAAAATCATTCCTACTTTTGGAATCAACAAAATCAAACAGAATGGAAATAGATGTAAAACTCCGTACAATGCAAGCTGTGGAAAACTTTAAAATGGGTTTTAATTGTGCACAGTCGGTTGCATTGGCTTATGCAGATCTTTATGAGGTGGATTTGGAAACAATTAAACAGATTTCTGCTTCCTTTGGTGGAGGTATGGGGCGTTTGAGAGAGGTTTGCGGGGCTGCTACCGGAGCATTCATGATTCTAGGAATGGAGCATCCTGCCACAGATCCAAACGATCAATCTAGAAAAATTGATAATTATACGGCTGTCCAGAGTTTAGGCTTGCAATTTAAAGAAAAACTGGGAAGCTATATTTGTGCTGATCTACTAAAACTGGAAAGAATACCACAGGAGCCCATTCCGGATGAAAGAAACAGTGACTACTATGCTCAGAGCCCATGTGCTTATTTTGTAGCGGTTGGTGCTGAACTGCTTGGCAATGAAATTAATAAGTCAAGAAAAGCATTGGTAGATTGAATTTCTGGTTTTAAACGTCACATTTACCATTGATGCAAGGACTGGATGTTAAAAATAAACCAAGCAGTGCCCCCATGGTTATACTTCCAAGTGGTGTTCCGGTTATGGCACAATTTCCAGATGTACATCCGATAAAATAGTAGTATACAAATCCGAGAATTCCACCCGCAAGTACGCCAATAAAAGGCTTGAGGAATGCTCGTGAAAATAGGTATTTTTTGATTTTTTTCATTTTAGTTTTGTTTTACGACTGCACTCATGGGACATCTTTTTGCACATTTGCCACATTCGATGCATTTTTCCTCGTCAATGAGGGGCAATCCATAACCATTCTGAGAAATCGCGTTGACAGGGCAGACCTGAATGATGGGGCAGCGGTGATTTTGTGGACAAGCCAGCGAACTAATAGTAAGTGCCATAATTTTTTGTTTTTAATATAGAAGCAAAGATACCTTGTAAAAAGAGGAAGTCATTACAAGTGGACGTATACCACAACGGATTGTACATTGAGATAGAACAAGTTTTTTACTGATCTTTACTAATTTAGGTTCAATAGATTTTTTAAAAAAATATTCTAAATAATACTTTGAAATTCCAACTATTATTTAGAATATTGCGATATCAAAATGATATCACATTTAATACTACATAAACATGAAAACAAACGAAGAGATTTTTAGTGGATTCAAGCTTCCTGGAATGCTAATGTTGTTCTTTAATTTCCTTTTTTTGGTTGGTGTCATTACTTTTTTTATTTGGTGCCTTGGACTTCCTGAAAGCGGACTTCAGGTAGGTCTCCTTTTAGCGGATACTGTATTATTAATTCTGAATTGCATTTTCTGGAGTGGCTTTATGCAGATAGAACCCAACGAGGCTAGGGTTTTGATTTTCTTCGGAAAGTACGAAGGCACAGTCAAAGAGAATGGCTATTTCTGGGTGAATCCATTTTACACCAAGAAAAAACTGACGTTGCGTGCCCGAAATCTGGATGTCCCACCTATCAAAGTAAACGATAAAACGGGTAACCCCATCATGATTGGTTTGGTGGTCGTATGGCGGGTAGCCGACACGTATAAGGCTTCCTTTGATGTAGACAATGCTTCGATGTCATCGGCTCCAATTCCAGGGAAACCAGCTATTGACAGTGTGGCAGAAAAGATGAAGGCTTACCAGAATTTCGTGATGGTACAGAGCGATGCAGCCCTGCGGAATGTGGCCGGCAGATATGCATACGACCATTCGGGACTCGATAAAACCGAAGAACTGACGTTGCGTTCCGGCGGGGATGAGATTAATACACTTTTGGAACATCAGCTGAATGAACGGTTGGGCATCTCCGGTATTGAAGCGGTAGAAACCCGCATCAACTATTTGGCTTATGCACCGGAAATTGCAGCGGTCATGTTGCGTCGCCAACAGGCAAATGCCATCATTTCTGCCCGAGAAATTATTGTGGAAGGAGCAGTCGGCATGGTGAAAATGGCACTCAATAAGTTGTCGGCAGAAAATATCATCGAATTGGACGATGACAAAAAAGCAGCCATGGTGAGTAATTTACTCGTGGTGCTTTGTAGCGAAGAGTCTACTCAACCCATTGTGAATGCTGGAACTTTATACAATTAAAGAAACGTGGTCAAGGAAAGCAAAAATAAAAGTTTTGTCTTACGCGTTGATGCTGATATCATGGATGCCATTGAGAAATGGGCTGCGGATGAATTCCGCAGCACCAATGGACAGATTTTGTACTTGCTGGACCAGGCGTTGAAAAAGAGTGGGCGGGGGCCGAAAAGCAAGAAACTTGAAAAATTGTAAATCAATCGTTTTAGCCTTTTAAAATCGATGATTCATTTTCTTTTATCGGAATAGTTAATCATTCTTTTGCATTAATTACTATTTTTGCATCAACCTTTCGCTTCCTTAATCTACTATTCCATGTCTAAAGATGCCTTAGTAATACTTCTCTTTATTGCTTTTGTTTTTTCTGGTTGCAAAAAAGACCTTGCAAACCAAGCCTTAAACCAATTGGATGTTTGTATTGAAAACAAAGATTCCTATGAGGCGACAAAAGTGCAGCGAATTCAAGACTTGGAAAGCAAACTTTCAGGCAAGGATCTTTCAAACTTTGACCAATACGATCTTTATACAGATTTGTACAATGAGTATAAATCGTATAAATATGATTCAGCCTATTCGTATGCCGGTAGAATGTATAAACTGGCAGAAGAGTCTGATGATAAGAATCTGATAGCAAAGTCCAGACTGGCACTGGCTTTTAGTTGTATGTCTGCCGGATTGTATAAGGAGGCTTCTGAGATTTCGTCTACCATAGATACAACAGGGCTTAAGCACGATATTCAGGTGGACTACTTTTCCTTTCTTTCTACGTTGAATATGGACATGGCTAATTTTTCTGCCGCTGAACCTTATTACACGCTTTATAGAAAAAAGTCTGCAGAATATTGCAGTGTTTGCATTGGATTAACACTTAAGGAAAAGAGTTCAGATGTAACGATGGTTAAAATTCGTGAATGTCAGTTACTGAACGATTATCCTAAGGCCATCAAAATTGCTGAAAAGAGTCTCCTGGACAAGAATCTGGGTTTGCACGACTATGCCATTATTTCGTCTACACTCGGTTTTTTTTATCAGATTCAGCGGGATACGACACGAGCCATTGTCTGTTTTGCCAACGCTGCTGTGGCGGACATCAAAGCAGGGACGAAAGAAACAGCAGCCATCCGTCAATTGGCGGAGTTACTTTATTTACAAGGCGATGTACAACGGGCATTTTCATACGCTACATTGGCTCTGGACGAAGCTAATTATTACAATGCCAGACAGCGTAAAATTGAAATCGGGCGGGTTTTACCCAATATTGAAGCGGCACAATTTAAGACCATTAAAGATCAGAAAGATAAGCTCATGATTTATGCCGGGCTCATTTCTGTGCTTTTCATTTTATTTATGGTGGCAACCATTATCATTTTAAGGCAAAAGAAACATTTGAACAAGGCGCGACTGGTGATACTTCAACAGAACACAGAGTTGCTGAATTCAAATGAAATGCTCACCGATAGTCAGAAAAAAATTAGTAAACAAAATCTTGATCTGATCCGGATAAATGAAAAATTGAAGGAGGCAGATCGTATTAAGGACGAATACATTGGTTATTTCTTTAGTGTAAACTCTGCTTATATTGAAAAAATAGAAAACTACCGCAAGTCGGTGGCGCGAAAAATTAAAAGTCAGCAGTTTGATGATCTGCTCCATTTTTCCAACGAGTCCGATATGCGAAAGGAGCGGGAAGAGATGTTTATTTTGTTTGACCGAATTTTTATGAAGCTTTTTCCGGATTTTGTGAATCGGTACAACCAGCTTTTTGTGGAAGAAGATAGAGTCACTATTAAGGCTGATGGGATGCTAACCCCTGAAATCCGGATTTTTGCTTTAATCCGGCTTGGGGTGACAGAAAGTGAACGCATCGCTAAATTTCTGGACTTCTCCTTGTCGACCGTTAAGAACTACAAAACGAAGGTTAAAAATCGTTCCATTGTTTCCAATGAGTTTTTTGAACAGAAGATTATGGAAATAGAATCTATAAAAACGGACAACGAGGACAAAATTAGCTAAAATTTTTGTACATAACCGGTACTTTATAAGGCATCCATATGGGTGCCTTATCTTTTGTCTATCAGTAATTTAATACATTTATAACTGTCTATTACAGTACCTAATGAGTTGCCGATATTACAACTCTTTAACAAAGAGCATATATTTGCCACTGTTAAAACCTAAACCCGACAGAAAAACGTTTCCGTCTCAGGGGTAAGGATTTGATTGTACCATAACCGCCTAAATCTATACACATGAAAATGAAATTAATTTTCAGCACCTTATTCCTTTTTTTGGGAATAACTCTGTTTGCCCAAGGACAATACACGTTCAAAGGGAAAGTGCTGGATGAACAAAATGCAGCCTTACCCGGTGTAAGTGTTTTTGAAATTGGATCCAATAATGGAACCATCACAGACCAGGATGGAAACTTTGTGTTGAAAGTGACCAGAGAGTCCTCCACCATTCGTATTAGTTTTACAGGGTATAAATCCGTTGAAAACGCTGCCAACAGCATCCCATCTGTCCTTATTCTTAAAGAAGACAATTTAGCGATTCAGGAAGTGGTCGTTGTGGGATACGGTTCCATGCTTAAAAAAGATGTAACGGGATCTGTCTCCAGTATTTCCAATGAAAATCTGACAAAAGGACCTACGACCAATCCGCTTCAGCAGATTGCAGGCAGGGCAGCAGGTGTCACCATTACTCAAATGGGAAGTGAACCAGGCGCAACGCCCAGTGTCCGGATCCGGGGCATTACGTCACTGAGTGGCGGAAATGATCCGCTGGTGGTAGTTGATGGTATTCAGGGCAATCTGGAATTGCTGAACCAACTTCCACCCGATGAAATTGAATCGGTTGATATCTTGAAGGATGCTTCTGCTACTGCCATCTATGGTTCACGTGGTGCTGCCGGTGTTATTTTGGTCACCACCAAGAAAAGTAGGGCAGGCGTTTCCAAGGTGGAATACAGCGGTAACGTTTCTGTGGATATGTTGTCCAATAAACTGGATATGTTTACTGCGGCTCAATGGCGCGAACAGGCTCCCTTGTGGAGTGTGCCTTCAACGGAGGATTATGGCGCAACGACTGATTGGTACAACCTTTTGACTCAGAACGGTATCACCCAAAACCACAGTCTGGCAGTAGGTGGTGGCACCGATACGTTCAATTATCGTGCTTCTCTGTCTGGCATCATGCAAAAAGGGATGGTCATCAATTCAAAAAATGACAATTACATTGCCCGTTTGCAGGCTACTCAAAAGTTGATAGACAACAAGTTAACTATTTCTGTAAACCTAAGCAGTGCTACTGTTCAAAAGCAAGGCAGTCCCTCCAGTATCGGTCGTGCCGATTTTACCTCCAACCTGATCAGTAATGCCTATGTGAGCCGACCTACCGACCCTGTTTTAAACAGCGACGGCAGTTATTTCACCGATAAAAATGTATTTCAGTACATCAATCCGTATGCAGTAGCTCAGGAAGTAACCAACGACCAGACCATCAACAATACGTTCGGAAGTGGCAGAGCTAGTCTGGAAGTATTAAAAGGACTGACACTCGAAGCTTTTGGTTCCTGGCGCAAGCTGGACGGAAACGCCGGATATTATATGCCTGCGTCTTCCACTTTGACCAGTGCCATTGACCAAAAGGGGACTGCAAATGTTAATAATTGGCATCAGGATGAAAAATTGGCCGATTTAAGCGTCAACTTTAAAAAGGATTTTGGTGGGCATCATGTAGATGGAATTGCTGTTTATGAGTGGCAAAAACAAAGCTACAACGGAAACTTTTCTCAGATGAAAGGATTTCTGAGTGATGCAACGACCTACAATGCTTTACAGCTTGGTGATTTTTCGAAGGTCTTGGCAGGTGATATTTCTTCCTACAAAAACGATCGGAAACTGATCTCCTTTCTGGGACGTGTCAATTATTCGTATCTGGATCGCTATTTGTTGACTCTTAGTATGCGTAGAGATGGTTCTTCCGTATTTGGAGCCAATCACAAATGGGGAAATTTTCCTTCAGCCTCTTTAGCCTGGAGAATCAGTGAAGAATCTTTTATGAAGGGTTTGGGTTTCCTCAACGATCTGAAGCTGCGCGCCGGTTATGGTGTCACGGGTAATCAACAGGGTTTAAGTCCTCAAAATTCCGTTCGATTGGTCAGTGCTTCCGGTCAAACCTATTTTGCGGGAAGTCAAATTACAAACATTGCCATCACTCAGAATGAAAATGCCGATTTGCGTTGGGAAACCAGGTTGCAAAAGAACGTAGGTATGGATTTTGCTTTTTTGAATAGCCGGATTTCTGGTTCTGTAGACGCATACAGCTCCACTACAAAAAATCTTTTATTCAACTACAGTGTACCTCAGCCTCCCTATCCTTATTCCAGTGTTTACGCCAATGTAGGAAGTCTTTTGAACGAAGGATTGGATTTCAGTCTCAATCTGGATATCATCCGATCCAAAGATTTCAACTTTTCCATGAATGGAAATCTCTCGCTGATGAGAAATGAAATTCTGGAATTGAGTGGCGAACTGAACGGTATTCCTTTAAATACCAACTATGTTTCCTGGGGATACAACAGCTATTTGGTAAAGGGTCAGCCCATTGGATCTTACTACATTCTCAAACACGAGGGGAAAGATGCCAGCAATGCGGAAACGGTGGTAGATATAGATGAAGATGGTACCATTGACACTGGCAACGAAAGTAAAGACCGCTACAATGCAGGTTCAGCTTTGCCCACGTATACCTATGCTTTTTCACCAGTGTTCAGTTACAAAAGATTTGATTTATCCATGCTTTTCCGCGGATCGGGTGGCAATATGATCTACAACAGGATTAAATCGGATTTCAGTTATTTTGAGAAATTAGGAAAATCTAATCTGTTAGCCAGTGCTACAGAACAGGGTCTTTTCACGTCGAAATATGCCTCCGATCTTTGGTTGGAAAAGGGCGATTTCCTAAGATTTGACAATTTGACTTTGGGCTATCGGTTTGGTACTAAAAATCTGAAACACATCGAAAACCTTAGGCTGTCTTTTACGGCGACCAACCTGGCATTATTCACCAAGTATTCGGGTCTGGATCCAGAGTTGAATACCAATGGCGGCAGTCAGTCCGGGACAGACCTTGGTATTTATCCACGTGCCAGGACTTTCTCCGTGGGTTTGAACATCACTTTTAAATAACCAATAAAATCAGATCGAAATGAAAAAATTAATCGCGGTAGCTTTTCTGGCTTTGCTGGTCTTTCAAGGCTGTACCAATGTAGATGAGGAAGTTTACGATAAATATATAGCAAAGGATTTTTATACAACCTCTATAGGCACAAATGCAGCACTTGCCAATGTGTATTCACAAATACCCGGTAATTGGGATGGCGTGGGTTATGCAGGTGCAGATAATGGATGGTACGATTTGAATTGCATGTCCACCGATGAACAGGTGATTCCACACCGCACCACAGGAGACTGGCAGCTCACTTTTTCAGAATTGTATCTGAGGACCTGGCAACCCGATCATCAAATGGTTACCAATGCCTGGAACTGGCTGTATTCCTCTGTTTACAAAGCCAATCTGGCTGTAGAACTTTTAGTGGATGCCAAAGCCGATCCTTCCAAAATTGCTGAGGCTAAGGTGTTGCGGGCTTTTTTCTATTACCTTTTAATGGATGATTATGGCAGTGTCCCTTTTTATACCGAAAACAACATCACGGTGGATAAAATGCCTCAGAAAAGCAGAGAAGAGATTTTTGCTTTCGTGGAAGGCGAATTGAAAGACAACGTGGGACTACTTTCAACGGTAAAGGGAGGCGATAATTACGGTCGTTTTAATAAGTGGGCTGGTTATTCTTTTCTGGCCAAACTGTACCTGAATGCCGAAGTTTATACGGGCACAGCCAGATGGAACGATTGTATTGCCGCTTGTGATACCGTTGCCAAGGGTAGTTTTTCACTTCATTCCGGGGCTGCCGATGCTACGAATGTGCTTGGCTTTAAATATTACGAATTGTTTGGTGATGTTTGTCCGTCTGACGAAACTATTTTGGCCATTTACACGGAAGTGGATAAAGTAGGGCGAAATATTTTTACCATCCGAAGCTTTGGTGGTACAGATGCTACCAGAATGTTTGGATATACAGGCTGGAATGGTACTATTTGCCCGGAAGGTTATGTCACTAAATTCAGTGACAGCGATATTCGCAAGCGTCAGTTCAGATATGGAGCAAACCCCTACGGAATGCATTCTACTGCCGGTTTTATTACCTATTCGACTTCGGTGACCAATCTGGATAATCCGGGGGCATCCCGCAATGCCGGTATCAGAAATCAAAAGTTCTGGCCAGCAGGCACCATGAACAGTGGTGGAGCTTCCAATGATTTTCCCATCTACCGGTATGCCGATATCTTGCTGATGAAAGCGGAATGTCTGGTTCGCACCAATGCGGCTTCAACGGCAAAACCTTTGATTGATGCTGTCCGGGTACGTGCAGGTCTGACGGGTTTGGCTGCAAATCCTACCTTGGAAGATATTTACAACGAGCGTGCTTTTGAATTGTCGTGGGAAGGTCATCGCCGTCAGGATATGATTCGCTTTGGAACATTTACAACTGCTCACGATTTGGCACCTGCTGTGGACGATCATTGGAAGCTTTTTCCAATCCCGACTTCAGCTTTGAATACCAACACCAATCTGGTGCAAAACACCGGTTATTAATACGTTTATCCAGGCTGCTTGTGTATGCGGCCTGGTCATTAAGAAAATAGAATTTATGTATTTGAACATGTTCAGAATTTTGGGAAAAGGTTTTACGACCGGATCCTTGTTGATTTTTTCCATTCTTTTAAGTAGCTGTTCCTCTCCTGAAGAAATAACGACAGGTAAACCGCCAGTTGTTGTTATAGCAGATCCGGACACCGTGCAGTATGGTACGCCTTTTTCGGAGGTGCCTGATGTAAGGGATGCCGTGATTTATCAGGTGAATATTCGCTGTTTTAGTGCCACCCGCAATTTTCAGGGGGTTATTTCCCGCCTTGATTCGATTAAAAATTTGGGAGTCAATGTGATTTACCTGATGCCTGTTTATCCGGTAGGTCTTTTGAAATCTGTTAATTCTCCCTATTGTGTCAAGGATTATAAAGGAGTGAATGCGGAATTTGGCAATCTCACCGATTTACGGAATTTAATAGATGGAGCACACAGCAGGGGAATGGCTGTTATTCTGGACTGGGTGGCCAATCATACATCCTGGGACAATGCCTGGGTTTCGGATGATCCAGACTGGTATAAAAAAGATGCTTCCGGAAACATTGTTAGCCCAACGGGCTGGACAGACGTGGCTCAACTCAATTTTGGCGATAATTACATGCGAAAAGCCATGATAAAGGCCATGAAATATTGGGTCTTTGCGGCAAACTGTGATGGCTTTCGCTTTGATTATGCAGACGGTCCACCCACTTCTTTCTGGACGCAAGCCATCGATTCTCTGGAACAGATTTCCACCCATAAATTGCTGTTACTGGCTGAAGGAACTCAAAACCGGCATTTCACCGAAGGTTTTAACTATACCTTCGGGATGGGATTTTACGGACAGTTGAAGTCTATTTATGGTAGTACGAGTGTTTCGGTTACGAATCTTGATAAAATAAATACGAGCGAATACACAGGTGCCAGCGATGCAAATAGGGTGGTACGTTACATCACCAATCACGATGTTAACAGCTCAGACGGAACACCGCTGACTCTTTTTGGAGGAGCAGCCGGATCGATGTCGGCTTTCGTTGCAGCAGCTTATATGAAAGGTGTGCCTATGATTTACAATGGACAAGAAGTGGGTACCCCCAATCAATTGACCTTTCCTTTTGCCACTTCCTCGATTGACTGGACATTAAACAAGCCTATGCTTGCCGAGTATAAAAAAATTATCGCTTTCTGGAAAAGCAGTTTAGCCCTGCGAAGAGGTACTTTAACGACCTACAACAGCGACAATGTGTGTGCTTTCACCAAAATAGCTGGTACGGAAAAAGTGCTGGTACTTATCAATATGCGTAAAACAACGGTCAGTTACACCCTGCCAGCCAATTTGGCCAATACGACCTGGATCGATGCCTATACAGGTAGCTCTGTGGCTTTAACAACGACTATTTCACTGGCGCCTTATTCCTATGTAGTTTTAAAATAATACCAATTATAAATTCTAATTATCAACCTTTTAAATTAGTCAGACATGAAAAAATTAAACATGATTGTGTTGTTTGCTCTTTTGCTTGTGACAACATTGGTTTCCGCTCAGATAACAGTAAAATTTAAAGCGCCAGCAAGCTGGACAAAAGTGAGTCTCTATACTTGGGGACCTGAAGCTTTGGGTGGCTGGCCTGGCGCAGCACTTACACTAACCGATGGCTGGTATTCGTACACTTTTGATGCCGCTTTTATTGGTGCGAACCTGATTTTCAACAATGGTGGTGACGGTGAACAAACGGTCAGTCTCAATGTCACCTCCGATATGTGTTTACAGGCTCCGGATGTTAAAAATGCAGGTGGAGTAGAATACGATCTGAACCCGGTAGCTTGTTCAGAAGGAGGTATTGTTGTACGCGTTCATAAACCGGAAGCATGGAACGGCATTTCTCTTTATGCCTATTATGCAGTAGGTGAAACAACCTTCCAGCCCTTAGGCGGATGGCCTGGAGCAGCTTTGACTGAAACGGACGGATGGTATACCTATACGTTTGACGGTGCAATCAATGGTGTTAACCTGATCTTTAACAATCCGGATGCCGATGAAAAGTTGACCGATACCTATGTGGAATCTTCCACGTGTTTCAACTATGGCGCTTATGATGTTGATAACGGAATGTATGCTTTGGTTGCTACAGATTGTACAACGGCTTTATCCGAGGTAGAAAGTGATGCATTGGTTATTTATCCCAATCCTGTAAAAGAAAGTTTAAAAATATCTCTGGTTGAAAAGAGTGCAACTCTGACAATTATAAACGAGACAGGCCAGGTTTTGATCAATCTTTCGACTGTTCCTTCAGATGGAGTTATCGATGTTTCTTCCCTTCAATCTGGTGTTTATTTTATTATAATAGCTTATTCCGACGGTCAGCAAAAAACCGAAAAATTCGTGAAATTGTAAGAAATTCAGCCTGGCTGATTTGTTTTGTACCCATTAATTAAAAGAATCAAGTGAATAAAAAGGTTTTGCTTATTTGTCTGTTGACAATTGGTTTTTTTGAATGTTCGTATTCGACCAACCAATCAGATAAACTTATTGCCAATAAGGTGTCTGTTTTTTATCCTGAGAATTATGTTGCTAAAGCGCATCTACCTTCTTTTGCTTTGCTTGAGGAGCCGAAAGTACTGTGTGATGTTCCGGAAAATTGGGGATTAAAACCTGTTTTTTATTCGAAAGAGGGCAAAAGCTATGCTGCTTTGCCCATTTCGAAAGGAACAAATCTTTACGGCACCGGAGAAACCACAGGAACCTTGTTGCGCAACAACAGCAGCACCAAACTCTGGAATACGGATAATTTCAACTATCTGGCAGACAGTGGCAAACGCCTTTATCAAAGTCACCCCTGGGTCTTGGGCGTAAATGCCGACGGTACAGCTTTCGGTATTATCGCAGACAACACCTGGAAACAAGAGATCGATATTTCCGATAGTATTCGCTTTGTATCGGATGGTCCAGCTTTCCGTGTCCTGATCCTGAAAGGTGATTCCCCGCAAGAGGTTATCAAGACCCTGACAGATCTGACCGGAAGAATGGAAATGCCTCCCCTTTGGTCACTGGGTTATCAGCAATGTCGGTTCTCCTATGTACCGGATACGCGCATTAAATGTCTGGCCGATACTTTTCGCCTGAAGAATATTCCCTGCGATGTGATCTGGATGGATATTGACTACATGGATAAATTCAAGATTTTTACGTTTGATAAAGTGAAAATCCCAGATCCCAAATCGGTCAATGACTATTTGCATCTAAAAGGATTTAAGTCCATTTGGATGATCGATCCTGGCGTGAAAGCTGAGAAAGGGTATTTTGTCTATGACTCTGGAAGCAAGGGCAATCACTGGGTACAAAACAAGGATGGCAACGAATTTAATGGAAGTGTATGGCCGGGGAAATGTGCTTTTCCCGATTTCACCAGACCTGATACACGTACTTGGTGGAGCGGTCTTTTTAAAGATTTTATGGCAACTGGCATCGACGGCGTTTGGAACGATATGAACGAACCATCTGTGTTTGACGGACCGAACGGCTCTATGCCTGAAGACAATTGGCATCGGGGTGGAGGAAACCTGTTGGCAGGGCCCCACCTTCGTTACCACAACGTCTATGGCATGTTGATGTTGAAAGCTTCACACGACGGCATTCAGGAGGTTCACCCCGATAAACGCATGTTTATTCTTTCCCGTTCCGGCTTTTTAGGGAGTCATCGCTATGCAGCAACCTGGACCGGCGACAACATCGCTTCGGAAGAGCATATGAAACTTTCCATCCCCATGACCTTGAATCTGGGCCTCTCCGGACAGGCATTCAGTGGCCCGGATCTAGGTGGTTTTTCAGGGAATACTTCTCCCGATTTGTTTGGACAATGGATTTCTGTGGGAGCGTTTTTTCCCTTTATGAGAGGGCATGCGAATAGTGGCACAAGCAACAAGGAACCATGGGCATTCGGACCTGAAATCGAAAACGTTTCCCGTATGGCTTTAAACAGAAGATATCGATTGTTGCCTTACTTTTACACCTTGTTTCGGGAAGCTTCCAAAACAGGCTTACCGGTGATGCGCCCTGTCTTTTTTGCAGATGCCAGAGATACCACCCTGAGGAAAGAACAGCAGGCCTTTTTAGTTGGAAACGATTTGCTGGTTGTACCCAAATGGGCAATCAATCCGGTTTTGCCCAAAGGAATCTGGAGAACTGCTTCCATTGCAGGTGAAAATAGCCTGACAGATAAATATCAACCCGATGTCAAAATAAAAGGCGGAGCGATTATTCCATTGGGAAAAATTATACAGAATACTTCTCAGTATAACTTGGACTCGTTGACACTGTTGGTGTCGCTGGATGAAAAGGGGATGGCCAAAGGCGTATTGTATGAAGATGCAGGCGATGGTTTTCAATATCAGAAAAAAGGCTATTTACTTTCGGATATAACGGCCATGCAAAAAGGATCCTCGGTTATGATTCAGATAAAAGGCAGAGAAGGAAAAATAAAGAATGCGCACAGGAACTATCAGGTTTGTGTCGTTACATCTGACGGTACTTTTTCCGGGGAGTGGACACAGAAGAAAACGATCACCGTTTCTTTACCTGCACAAAAAAGATAGTGTTTTTCTTGTATTAGATTGATTAATAGTTTTAGTGAAGGGAGAGTGTCGAAAGGATTGACTTTTTGGCACTCTTTTTCCGTTTAAAAATTATTTTGCGATGAAATAGATATACGAAAGTGAAACCACGCTGATGATGATCCAAATCAGTACACCTTGAATCATTGGTCGTACGCCTACGCTTCTAAAAACCGTTTTTGTGAGTGAGACTCCGATAAAAAAGAGGGAAAGCGTTAAACCCTTGCGTGCTAACATTACTAGACTACTTGTCAGGTTAGCCGGTAAATTAAAAACCGAATTGAGGATCATGGCCAGAATAAACAGGAAAATAAACCAGGGAATCGTCATTTTTTCCGACTTATTTTTAAAAAGTAGAGAAGTGACGAAAGCGACCGGAATGATCCAAAGGGCTCTGGTCAGTTTAACCGTAGTTGCCACCTGGAGAGCCTCTTTGCCATAGGATGAGGCTGCCCCGACCACAGAGCCGGTATCGTGTATGGCAATGGCCGACCAGAGTCCAAACTGGTGCTGGCTCAAACCGAAAAGATGTCCGAGTACTGGAAACAGGAAAAGCGCGATGGCGTTCAGGATGAAAATAGTGCCGAGTGCCACCGACATTTGCCCGTCGTTGGCTTTGATAACAGGGCCAACGGCTGCGATGGCACTTCCTCCGCAAATGGCTGTACCTGTACTGATGAGGTAACCGGTTTTAGTATCAACGCTCAGCTTTTTTGCGAAAAGTGATCCCAATAGCAAGGTTCCAACTACTGAAACAATGGTAAATACCATACCGTCTTTGCCGGAGGCGTAGGCTTGTTGAAGGTTCATTCCGAATCCAAGACCAACGACCGAACCCTGCAACAGATATTTGGACATTTTTTTATTGAAACCGGGAAAAGTCTGACCACAGCTCAATGCGAAAATCAGACCTGCAAGCAATGAAATGGGTGGTGTAACAAGGGGCATTAGACAGAGGAGCAGTAATAAAATATAGAAGAATTTTTTATATTTTTGTAAAAAAAGAGGAAAAGCATTCATGGTCATGAATTTTGAAACAAAGGTAAGCATTAAATCGCTCATCCACGAAAATCAGCGTATGCCTGGCTTTCCCAGGTTGGCTGATTTTATTATCAGTAATCCCGAATCCATGGCAGAACTAGTCGGTCTGGCTATTTCGGACGAGGAATATCCCTATCCTCAATATGCTTCCTGGCTTTTGCTTCATGTAGCGCGAAAAAATAATTTGCTGGTAGAACCTTTTTACAATCAGGTTATTGATGGAATTCTGACCACCAGAAACACTTCCGCCTTGCGAAGCCTGCTAGGGGCTAGTCTTTGTTTGCCTTTAAAAGAATATGAACAGGGACGTTTTTTGGATCGTTTGTTTGTTTTAATCAACGACACCGACACCAAGCCTGGATTGATCAATTATTCCGTTCGAAAGTTGGCCGAATTTATTGAAATGTATCCGGAACTGCTTCACGAGCTGGAGCTGATCCTGAAGTTCAGGGAAGAGATGAAAGTGAGTCCGGGAATTGTGATCTGGAGTAAAACGGTGCTGAAAAAAAGAAGAATAAAGTTTGTAAAAGCTTAAAATAATAGCGTTAATTTGCGCAACCATCAAAAACAGAATTCCGTTTTTAAAGGAAACTACATGAACTTCCCCGAAGGAATAGTATTAGGATTAAGTACAGGAGCTATTTGTCTGGCCTATTGTGGCCCGGTTTTAGTGCCCTATCTGTTGGGGCAAAATAAAAGTATACATACGAACTTCATCTATATTTCCCTTTTTTTGGCGGGAAGGTTGTTGGCTTATCTGGGCATTGGAATCATAGCCGGAATAGCAGGGACCTTTTTTCTGCAGCCTTCTGAATTTAATGTCAAACTGATTGGTTTTTCGTATTTAATCTTATCGGTGATGCTTGTTTTTTATGGATTCAACCGGTTTAAGGAAATATGTCTGGGAGGAAAGCAAGCAAAACTTCCTACAACGTATTTTAAAAAAATGCCCTTTATTTTGCCCATAATCGGAGGTTTTTTAACCGGTCTGAATATTTGTCCACCGATGATACTGGCTGTTACCAGAGCCGCTTCAACACACAATATCGGCAGCAGCGTCCTGTTTTTTACGATGTTTTTTATCGGTACATCGTTGTATTTTATTCCGCTTTCGTTTATTGGGGCATTTAAAAGGCAACAGGTTTTGCGGGTAATCGGTAAATTTGCTGCCATTCTCGCTGGATTAATCTATTTCTATAAAGGCGTAATACTAATCAGTAACTAAGGTATGATGAAACGAGCATCTGATTATTCGACAACGGGCAGCGTTTGGAAAACAACGTTGATGATGCTGCCTATGTTTTTGTTGATTTTTACCACAGGAGGTCAGCCCAATTTTTCGGATACGGCACATATTGTATCTTTCCTGATCACCTTTTTGTTTTTTAATGCCTTGTTTTTCCTGATTTTATATACCGGGAAAACCAACCGCTACCGATCCATTGGTTTTGTGACGCTTGCGCTGTTTTTTGCCTTTACGTTTATTGTAAACCTGCTAAAATTGCGCGGCTCTATGTCATTCTCGAATGCAAATCTGTTGTCGTGCGAGATCCCTTTTTGCCACATCGTGACTACCATGATGATTATACCGGCAGCGATCACCCAAACCATCATTTTTCCTGGCAGCATCCTGACTGGTTTTGCTTCCATTGCTTCCATGCTGGTTATTGTGATAGGAGTGAGTCTTTCGATTGGCCGAGGTTTTTGCAGTTGGGGTTGTTTTTACGGGGGCTGGGACGATGGTTTCTCAAGCCTTGCCAAAAAACCATTGATAAAAAAAGTGAATCCTTCCTTTAAATGGCTGCCTTTTGCTATACTGTTGATTGTTTCTCTCGCATCCGCGGCTTCGTTGTCTCCTGTTTACTGCGATTGGCTTTGTCCGTTTAAAACGGTCACTGAATTTGAAAAAGTGACATCGATGGAGATTTTTTTCAAAACGCTGGTCTTTCTTTCACTTTTTGCAGGGCTGGTCGTGGTTCTTCCATTTCTGACGAAAAAGAGGATCCAATGTTCCACCTTTTGTCCGATGGGTGCACTCTTGTCGTTTACCAACAAGATAAATATTTTTGGATTGCGCATAGACAAAGATACCTGCACCAATTGTAAGCTATGTGCCAAAACCTGTCCTACTTTATCGATTGATGCAAAGGACATTGAAGCCGGAAAACCTTCGTTTACTTGTACCAAGTGTGGTAAATGCATTGATTGTTGCCCGAAGAGCGCAATACATTATCATGTGAAAGGTACGCCTGTAAACAAAAATCATACGTTAAACCGAATGTTGTTTTTATACCCCTCGTTTACATTACTTGTGGTATTTGCTGGCGGAACGATGCAACAAGGCATTCAGCTCCTTTTCAAATTGATTGCTACAGGAAGTCTAATTTAAAACAAACATGCAATGAAACGACTTATATCCATTCCTGCATACCTTTGGGCCATCGTTTGTCTATTTTTAATTCCGGTGACTTTTATTGGTAATGGTTACTTTGCTACGAAGTTTGCCACCTTGCCGTTTATGAAAATTAATCCGATTTATACAGGTGGTGATAGCATCCGTAGCTACAAGCAAGACAGTGCGACAGTGACCATTTTTAAACCTGTTTTTGAATCTTTGATTGGTACCAGTAAAAAGGGCTTTGTGCAGGTGAAATTTTCAGGAAAACTTCCTGATTTGCTTAAAAGTAGTATTGATTACGACATGGATAGTCGGGCTGATTTTCGACTGGAAATAAATACGCTGAATGGCGATACGAAACTTCTACCTTATTCAAAGTGGGTGACCAAGCTGGAAATATCGTCCAGGGTGAAAAATTATTGGATTGTCAGGGTAAACGTACTGAACAGAAAGGAGTAGGCATTAGCTTAAAGTCCCATCTTAATTCCAATTCCGTTTTTCTCAAAATGCTTTCTGAAATACCCATCTTGAGCATTCAAAATCATCTTCGGAACATTATTTTGTAGAATTTCAAGCACCTTTTCTGCCCTGATTTTCGGATCAGGAAATAGCCTTTTGGCCAGTTCCAATTTCTTGTTAATTCTCAAGGCTTCATCACCTCCCTTTAATTTTTTAAACAAGGAAACCTGCAGATCATCAATCACATTATTGAGATTTTGGAGCGGTGCTTTTTTGGTGGTGGAATAATCGCCCAACAGATGGGCATCGTACAGAAGACTGGCAAACCCATTGGTGTATTCGCGCATTTGTCCGGACATCCCCAAATGCAAGGTCAGGCTTGTATTCTCCATCACCAAACGATTCCTTCTGGCTTGCTCGCTGGTCAGCTTTTGTTGGAATATAACGATGGTATGAATATCCCAGTGGCATAGCTGTACCCTTTCTTCCACTTGTGGACTCCAGGGTTTACTGTTAAAACCCCAGTGGAAAAAGATCCGATGGCCAAAGTTACCCCAGGAGAAGTCCTGATGGGGAGGTGTTCGCAAACCTTCAAAATAGGTGTTGAACGGAAAATCAATTGTTTTGTGAACGACTTCAAACCAATCCGAAATTTTAGTGTCTTTTTCAAAAGGGAGAATGGAATAGGCATCGGCTTCGTGTCCAAAGGATTGACCTCTTGAAAAGGATTTGGCTGAGGCTTGTAGGGTAATCAGCATTATAAACGAAAGCAGGGCGTACGATTTCATTTTTCAGGAAATTTTAAAGTCAATTCATTAAAACATAAATACAAACGAAAACCGTAGCCCTTGTTTTTTCACATTCAGGGCGTCAAGATACGTCAATCGACGCACATATTCCACCTGCAGGAATTTAAAGATGTTGTGAACACCCACACTCATTTCGATGTAAGGATTTTTGGGGTCCATCAGAATATTGGTTTGATGGCCGTTTCGCATGGGGAAAAGGAATAAATCTCTGTCCCCTGCATTTCGTAAAGGATTATTTTTATTGGTCAAATAGCCATTAAGTGATTTAAAACGAATAATTTCCCGCCATTCCAGTTTTTTCAGCAAGGGTATACGGTTGAATATTTTCCCGTTAAAATCGTACAGGATATCGATGGAGGCAAAGCGGTCATTTAGGAATTCCATATTCTGAATCAGGTTGAAGGTGCCGTTCTGAGTATAGTAAGAGGCGTTTGCCGCTGGCATAATCAGCAAGGGAAAGGGCACTTTATTCCATTGAGCTCCTGCTTTGAGGGACAGATCCATTTTTCCCCAAGAGGTAAACCAGAACCGTTTTTTAAAACCCAATTGGGTGAGGTTGGAACTGTAGTCACTTCCCAGAAGACCTTTTAAACCTGAGGAGTGGGAGAGGCTGAGAGCGTAAAAATCTTTCGAAATAGAGACCCGGCCTTTTTTAGAAGCGATAAAATTTTTGTCGGGGGCATATTCCAGTGTAAAAGTAGCCTGGCTGGTGCTGATGTCGTGAACGAAGGCATTGGTTTCGTCGTTTCTGATGTAGAAAAGGTTACCTGCTGGCTCGTCGTTGCTAACATTGAGTTCAGCCGAAGTCATCAGCCCAACGGTGGGTTCCAGCTCATATTTTAAGCGGGTAGAACGGATGTAGGACATTTGGTCGACAGCCGACGTTTTTAGTGAGACAAACAGATTGTCCTTATCCGTGTTCAGGTATTTATCCATGGGGGAAAACACATCGTACTGATAGGAAACCGATAGGCTGTTTTTTGGATATTCGTCTGGCACATATTTTTTCGTATTGAAGGAGTATTCTGCCTTGGCCATGTACTTGGAACGCTGATCCTTAAAACCATAGGCATAGTATCCTTTCAAAAACAGTTGCGGATTAAATAGGGCTGTGGTTTGCAGACCTGCGCGTAATCGAAGCCCGTCGATGTAGTTTTGGGATATAAGCGAAGTGACCGGCCCAAAATCCACGGTGCTTTTGTAGTTTTTTATTCCAAATCCAATCAGGTTTTCTGCTAACAATCTGCTGCTAAACATGATCAGGCCAAATCCGCGGGTCTGTTCCAGGCTGTCCATAAACAGATCCATGGGCATTTTTGCATTGCTTAGCGTCATACTTTGGGCTAAATATAAGGAGTCACCACTTTCGGAAAGGCTTTCTGTTTCAACGGCATCGACCTTTTTAAATTCAGAATCCGGTATGGGCTGAAAACTATACCCTCCATAGCTCGTTTTTCGTTGCAATTGCAATTTTTGCAGGGATTTATCGAGGTAAATCTGGGTAATCATGTTGTCACTTTTCAACAGCCATTTTCCTTCTGTGGAACGTTCATAATCCTGCATGATTTTCAGGTTTTCTATAAAGTTTACACCCGAACTTTTAGGAAGATCCATCAAACATCTTATCACAGCATAGGATGAATCATTTAAAACATAAAGGTCTCCTTTAAAGCCAAAATCCTGAGCATTCTGAGGATAAAAAGCCAGGTGGATGCATTCGTATTGGGTATCTATTTTCACCGTATCCAAAATAAAATACTTGTAAAAAGATAGGGCTGACCGAGTGGATATCGGACTGATAAAGTGGGATTGAAACAGGCGGATGTCGTTGTTGTAAATGTTAATATCTGAAAAATAGTCCTTAAAAATGGTACTAAGTACTTTTCTGGAGGAGAAGAGTTTGCTGATGCCTTTGCTTTGAGTATCCAGAATAATGCTTTTCTTGCTATTCCGTTTTTTGGAATAAATGATTCTGGAAAATTCATCCAACGTTGTTAACGGAAGTATTTGTCTGCCAGTTTCTTTACTAATAATAACGTTATTTTTCAAAAAAGGCATGGTCTTAAAAATGCCCTGTCTGAGTTTTTCATTGGTGACATCGTCCAGCGCCAGGGTGAATTTTTGGCTTTTACAGAATTGATAGTTTTCATTCTCCTCCATTTCGCGGGTGGTTTTGCTATCAATGACTTTCTGCATCAGATCCACGGCAGGGTTGTTTTTTCTGGAGTATTTTTGCTTTTTGCCTTTTTTTACCACGATCTCATTCAATTGGATTACTTTCGGAGCAAGCATAATGATAACAAGCTCACCGTTTTTCTCCAACAAAACGACTTTCTTTACATAGTCTACGGCTGAAAAAGTTACTTGGTTTAATCCAATCATTGATTTAATCCAAAATACGCCTTTTTCATCGGTTATTTCCCTGACGTCGCTGTTGTCGAAATAGATAAAAATGTTGGATAATGGTTTCCCGGATATTGAATCTATTACAATACCTTTTACTTGTGCCTGCAGGCTTGTGCAAAAACAAAGAAAGAGGAAGATGATTTTAAAATAAGAAAGCTTCATGAAGTAGTTGAATAATCTCTAGAAAAACGCTGCATGTACTTGTCTAGTTAATACCATTTTATTTATTTTTTTTCAATCGTAAATTATTTTATCGTAAAGTTTCAATTTCACAAAGTAACTACATTTATCGATAAATAAGCTACTTTTTACTTCATTTATACGTATCCTCAAAGTTTTTTGAACCAAAAACCGCCTTCCTTTTTTTCGTAGAAAAGGTCTTCCAAAAATATCACCGTAAACTTTTTTCTACTTTTTTTGTTATTGATTAGATATACGACGCTCTGTCGGTTTCTTTAAATTACTGTGTTCCCCCCTGGCACTTTCGTAGAATTATTCATCCAAATTCAATAGACTATGAAAAAGCGCTTTTCATTTTTGGTACTGGTTTTGGGGTTTTCACTCACGACTGGCCTTTCACAAGTTCTGAATTCTGCTAACAATGAGACGATTAAAGCTTCGGCTAAAACGACTGATGATCCTACTAACCTGATTGTTGATGTTCCTGATGCCGGTTATCTCTCCAATATTTTGCCTGCAGATCAGGCAGTATTGGTGGTTAGTCTGAAGTTGACTGGCTATCTGAATAATGCAGATATCAATTATCTACGATCTTATTTGCCCTTGTTGGCCAATCTGGATTTGTCTGAGGCTATTTATTACTCTGGCTATTTTCAAGACGATGCATTCAATGGGAAAAAATCGCTTGTTCGTATCAAAATGCCCAAGCAAATAACAACTATTGGAACCAGCGCCTTTAACGGTTGTTCCTCCTTAAAAAGAATCACTTTGCCAGACAGCTTACGGTCTATTTACTATTATGGATTTGTAAATTGCAATTTACTGGATTCGGTGATCCTGCCTGCAAAACTGTATCGCATATTGTATCATGCATTCGAAAATTGCTATGGACTTCAATCCATCTCCTTTCCAAAAGGTTTTACCTCTTTGGCCGATAATGTTTTTCGAAATTGCACCGGTCTGAAAACGGTCAATCTTCCAGATACACTTACAACTATAAGTGAAGCCGCTTTTTATGGTTGTTCTTCTCTTCAGCAAGTACACCTTCCAGCTAAACTTAGTTCTATAAACAACTATGTTTTTTCTTATTGTACGTCGCTGGATTCCATTGCTCTGCCAGTGACTTTAACCAATATAGGCTATGAAGCTTTCGGATACTGCTCTTCCTTAAAATCAGCTATTTTACCCAATTACCTGACTGCCTTACAAAGTTTCGCTTTCAGAAATTGCAGCGCTTTAAAAACGGTGGTTTTTCCCACCAATTTCCAGTCCATCGCCGATTATGTCTTTTACAATTGTCCGTCCATGAGTTTCCTCAAACTCCCTGAAAATGTAATCAATATAGGTGCTTATGCTTTTTACAATTGTAATTCTCTGAAAAATCTGAATATTCCAAGTTTGACACAAAGTATCGGTAGCTATGCCTTTCAATATTGCAGTATGTTGGATACGTTGATATGTCCCTCTACCATTACCCAAATTAGCAACTATGCCTTCAGTTACTGTTCTTCGTTGAAAATGATTAAACTGCCAAGCAATATGACGGTAATTAACGATGGTGTGTTTGCCTATTGTTCAGCCCTTGATTCCATCGTTTTCCCGGTAGGTCTGACTCAAATTGGGAATTATGCTTTCAGGGATTGCAATGCTTTGAAAGGTCAGCTGGTTTTACCCGAATACCTAACCAATATCGGTTATATTGCATTCAATAATTGTGGCTATTCCACCTGTAAATCTTTAGCTGTAACACCACCTTCACTCTACGATCAGTCCAGTTTGGGCTATCTCAAGGTTGTATTTGTGCCTCTTGCATCAGTAGCAGCCTATAAGAGCTCGTGGTCAAGCTTCCTGATTGTTGGAGGTGATACGCTGACATCGGCCGATGTCACTTTAACAAGTGCCGGTACACTGGGAGATGCCATTTTGCAAAAATACCCACTTCTATACCTGAAGGATGTTCATAAGCTAAAGGTTACAGGTCCTATGAATACGACCGATTTGAATGTGATTAAACAAAGTATGCCTTCGCTTGTTTCGCTCAATCTTCAATTTGCCGTACTGACTCAAATACCGGATAATCAATTCAGGGATAAAAATCTGATGGTGGAAATCTTACTGCCTGATAGTTTAACCTCTATAGGAACAAGAGCTTTTTACGGTTGTACAACGCTGGCATCCATACGAATTCCAAAAAAAGTGGTTTCCATTCCTGACTATTCCTTCCAATACTGTTACAACCTGGTATCAGTTTATTTGCCTGAAGGGTTAACGGGCACAGGTTACCAAAGTTTCTACTACTGCACCTCGCTTGAGTTTATTCCGTTGCCTCAATCCCTGAGCTATCTTGGACAGGAGACTTTTGCCTATTGCAACAAATTAAAATCGATCAACATACCTAAGAATCTAGGATATATTGCCACTTCGACCTTCTACAGCTGCACTATTTTGAAAGAGGTGCTTTTTCCTGATTCTGGCGGACCTGCCTATATCAGCCCCTATGCCTTTTACGATTGTGCCATCGAACACCTGAAACTTTCGGACAACATCACTCATATAGATGATTATGCCTTTTATTCCAACAACATCAAACATCTGTCCTTTCCTGCCAAACTGACCAGTCTGGGTTCCTGGAGTTTTGGCTATTGTCCTTTGGATTCCATTTTTCTTCCTGCCGGTTTAAGCAGCATCCAGGGCAGTGTATTTGGCAATTGTACTTCTTTAAGGAATGTACGTTGTGAACAACCTACTCCTCCGGTTTTATCTTCCGATCCATTTAGTTCCGTCGATAAAACAATATGCTCCTTGACGGTGCCCTTCTGGACCTCCAATATGTACAAACAGGCAAACATCTGGAGTTCTTTTTACCCGGTTTATACTGTCAATAATGAAATAAAAGACTTACCAATTTCCGCAGATCTGGTTTTGTCCGATAACATCCGACCTGTAGGTAAACCAAATGTGACCATCCTCAACCAAGGTTCACTGACCGTTCGGGGGAATGCACCCTTTACCAACAAACTGTTTACCCTGACAGCGACACTTAACAGTGGCTGGGATTATAGTTATGGTTACTCCAACAATTCGCCCTATTATGCCGAAATGATCAGTGAATGCAACTCGATAACAGCCGATCAGGTGAATATCAGGCTTACTGCAAATGCCGGTAACTGGTTTTATTTGACTTTCCCATTCGAAGTAGCGGTGGATTCTTTATCCATCAACAACAGTGCTCAATTTGTTTTCCGTAAATACGATGGTGCATCCCGGGCTTTGAACGGTGCCGGAAGCAGCTGGAAAACAATGACCAATGACAGTATACTCAAAGCTGGAGTTGGTTACATCTATCAATGCAGTGTTGCGTCCGAGCTTAACGTTGCGCCAAAAGCAGCCAGCAAAAATCAGGTTTTTGCTTCTGAAAGCCGAAGCTTCCCTCTGAAAGAATACGCTTCGACCACTTTAGCCAACAAGAACTGGAACTTAATGGGAAATCCTTACCCGGCATTCTATGATATTTTCTATATGGAAATCATGGCTCCGATCACCGTGTGGGACAACCGTTACAAAACGTACAAGGCTCTTTCACGCACCGACGATCAATATGCGCTCAAACCCTACGAAGCCTTTTTCGTTCAGAAACCCAACGACCTGGCTCAACTCAATTTTCCAGTTCAGGGACGTCAGTTAACGTATTCGATCATCGCTGAAAATCACAGCATGACCAGACTCAGCACATCTGTAGATCGTACGTTGATCAATATGTGTATCAGTAATGAAAACTTTATGGATAAATGCCGCCTGGTCATCAATCCCAATGCCAGACTTTCGTACGAGCTCCAATCGGATGCTTCCAAGTTTATGAGCAGCCAGTCACAAGTACCACAACTTTACACGTTGGATGATAACGGTGAAAAATACGCCATCAATGAACGTCCAATGGGCACAGGTGTGATTCGTCTGGGCTGTTATATTGGAGAAGCAGGCACGTACGTTTTATCTGCTCCAGATCTGGCAAAAGACGGAGGAAACGTGATACTTTCTGATAAGTTGCTCCAAAAGCAAACGTATCTCAACGAACAAAGTTATCAGTTTACTATAGCCGAGGGCACTTTTAACGACCGGTTTGAAATTAATGTCCTGAATATTCCTACAAATCTGGAATCCAATGACGTAAATCTGACCAATGTTTGGTGCACCAACGGAACAGTTCACATTGCAACAAAGGCAGGAAACAAAGTTTCTGTTTTTTCACTGAATGGCGTACTGATTAAGGAATGGATCACATCAAACGCACACATGCAGCTACCGCTTAACAAAGGGGTTTACCTGGTAAAAGTGGCTGGAAAGACATTCAAGTCTGTTGTATTCTAATACCTTAAAAGTATGAAACGATTCATAACCGGAATCGCGATGTACCTTTTGTGCAGTTTGTCTGCGCACTCCGGACCATCCGATTTCAATCCAGGCAACCCACCTGAACCGGAGACCGGTTTCGCACTCACGCTTAGCTGCGATTCCATTCAGGCAGGCAGTGTCACAGGGGTAGGACATTATCATACCGGAACCAGGGTTTCGCTTTCAGCGACATCCAACGATCATTACGTTTTTAGCTCCTGGAAAGAAGGTGAAACAGAGATTTCCAGCTCTGCCACTTTTACTTATACCATGCCGGACAGAGACGTACATTTGACCGCTCATTTTGAATACAGGCAGATGTATCTGCTTTCACTTGCCACCGTTCCCACTGCAATCAGTACCACCAGTGGCGGAGGTTTCTACGAAAAAGGAAAGTCTGTTACTGTTGCATCGAGCGAAGTAAGCGGATATGAGTTTATGGGCTGGTGGGAAGGCGATTCCCTTTTAAGCGCAGCCTTGAGTTTCCGTTTTGAAATTAAAGACAGATCTACTCAACTAATAGCCAGGTATAAATACAATCCTTCAAACCCGGGTGACCCCAATTCACTGGGGGCAAAGCACCGTTTATACATGATTGCTCAGCCTGCCAATGGTGGTTATTTCGCCAATGCAAGCGGTGTTCAGATTCGGGAAGGGGAAACTATGCCTCAGTATGCGTACTCCAATACCAACTTTGTTTTTGATGGTTGGTTTCACAAAGACACCTTATTTGCCAGAAGCACCAATCTAAACTACACTATGGGAACGGCTGACGACACGCTTACTGCCCACTACCATTTCGACCCGTCCAGTCCCGGGGATCCAAATCCTGGAGCAACGGCTAAATACAATTTGTCGGCTATCAAACAGACAGCAGCGCTGGGTAGCAAACTGGCCTTTCCGGTGTATCTGCAGAACGATAATATTGGCATCCTTTCAGCGACTTTTGAAATGACTTTTCCGGCAGGTATCCTCGTTGATTACCTTCACGTAAGTCTTTCCAGTCGAAGTAACGGGCATGCACTTACGTGCGATTCGCTGGGAAACAATCTTTATCGGTTTATCGTATCACACGATACCTTGGCTCCATTTGCCGGTTCATCCGGCATCCTGTTAACCGTTCCAGTGACCCTGCCCACCGATTGGGAGGCTGGTTCAACTCATTCTGTGCTTTTCAGCAATGCTACTCTTGGAACCGCTTCAGGGCAGGTCAGTTGTCCGGTTTTGAACGGCTCCATTGGAGTGACCGCCTTGGTATCAACCCTGTATGCCAGTTTTTATACCGATATTTATTTAAACCGGGTTTTGTTTTCCAATTTGTCTTCAGAAAATGCAACTACTTTTTCCTGGGACTTTGGTGATGGACAAAACAGTACAGAAAAAAGTCCGATGCATGTTTATGCAGCTGGCGGTTCTTATGAAGTAACCCTTAGCGCATCAGACGGTACTGAGACAAAAACACTGAAGATGCTCATTGATATTTCCAATGAAAATCTTTGGGCTATGACAGGTTATTATACCCTGAACAAGCATAAAAGCAATGTAAAAAATTTCACCACAGGGTTTGATCTGTTTAAAACTCTTTCCAGGTGTGCTGTTACTGGCAACATCTTCATACAGGTAGAAAACGGTGAAACATTTGATACCCCTTTGGATTCGACCCTTCATGCTCTTATCAGCAAACTGGCTGTGAAAATAGTACGCAAGGATGGACCTATCCTGACGTTCTTTTCAGACAGTGTGCAAAACATTCCGCTTCTGGATTTTTCCGGTACGTTGCATCGGCCTTATGTGGAAACAGTGATGTCAACAGCCACTCATTTTAGTTTTGAAAAAGTGGAAATGGCTTTTTCAGGCCTGAAACTGAATCCGACTGAATTGCATGCGCTCAGTGACATTGAACTATGTTCCGGACATGAGACACCTCCAGTGGATATGTCCGGTGTTGGAAATCAGTTTACCATCAACTGGCAGCTGCTCAAAACACCTCTTTATTTGAGTGGACAACTGGAATCCGGAACCATTCGGATACCTGCTATGACACTGTTGAACGATACCACATTCACCGATAGCCTGACGTATCGCATTCAATTGGTCAGTAATAATTATGTATTCTTTTCAAAGGATATAAAGTATGTGGTTCTGGCATCAATCTATGTATTGCCAACTCTTCTGGAGCCTGCAAGCAATACCATTATAGAGGTTCCCATCGTTACGTTCAAATGGAAAGCACAAGGGAATGTATTGTACGACCTGTATTTGTGGGAAAGTACCACTTCCATGCCTGTAAAACCTTTAATAAGCGGAGCCTGGACAGGTACGTATACGGATAACAGTCATTGCATCTACGGAAAATCCTACAAATGGAGAATTTTGGCCAAAAGCACCTGCGATTCTATCTGGAGCGTTGCCGATTCCTTCAACATTGGTCGTTTACCCGATCTGGCCGTAGAAAGCATCACTTTTTCAGATGCTGAGGCCTACGCCGGTGAAGCAGTCGATGTTCATGCCGTGATCCGCAACAGCGGTGGCAGGATCAATCGCTTTTACTGGAGTGACCGTTTGTATCTGGTTTCCGGCATCAATCAGCAAAACAAGTTGGCTTTAGCCACTACGCAAGGCTGGAGAATGTTGAAGACAGACAGCAGTTATCAGGTGGATTTTCACGCAATACTTCCACTTGATACGGTTCCATACTCGAATTTCATGGTTGTAGCGGATTATGCGCTCAATATGCCGGAAATCAGCGAACCAAACAATTCAAAGCTGAGCGAGCCCCTGCATCTGAAACATTACGTTCTGGATAGCACCGAATTTGAAGCCTTGAAGCATGTTTATGAAAATACCAATGGTGAAAATTGGACCAGGCCCTGGAATTTATCCACCAAAAAGCTCATAGCAGCCAATTGGAGCGGTGTGGGTTTCCAAAAAGGACGACTTATATCGATAGACCTGAATGAGAACAATCTGAACGGGTCCTTGCCAGCCGATCTTTTCAATATGCAGTACCTGACAAGCCTGAACATGTTCAACAATAAGCTGATCGGGAAATTAGATACCCTGGCTTTAGCGATGAAAACGCATCATTATCGGAGCGACAGTCTGACGTACCTGAATTTGGGTGCCAATTCAATGAAGGGCGAAATTTCCTCCTTTGCCAACCGCTTCCCGAATCTTCGAACGTTGTATCTGCAGTCCAATCGATTTAGTGAAATTGATACAGTGCTTTCCAGAAAAATCACCAATCTGAATATCCAGTATCAGACTTTCAGCCATCCGGATATTTCTTTATCCATGAATCCTGCATTGGAAATACCTTCCTTGTTTTGGTACAAACACGAGACTTCAGAACTTATGCGAAAAGACATGTCCATCTATCTGATGAAAAATAACAACTACCTGGGCTGGATCAATTACAACGCCTCGAAGTTTGTGATGGGTTTGTACAACGATTGGTTTTATGCTCCCGCGGACAGTGTTGAACTAATGATAAATAACAATTACTTCAATGGTAGCCGGGCAAAACTTCATATGAACTTTTCAATGGGGGACGCCAACATTGACCAAAAGACCAATTTGTTGGATATCCAGCATACCTTGAACCGGATTTTCGCAGACTATTCGTACCCGTTCAACAGATATGCCGCCAATACGTATCTGGACAATCTAATAACGGTGCAAGACATCGTTTCGACGGTCAACCTATTGCTGGAAACTGGTGTCGTGGTCGATACCACGCAAAATACCATCCAACGAAATGAGTCTTCCGGAAACTTCTTGTTTATCGCCAACGGCGAACTCATGCTGGATATTCAGGAACCAGTTTCAGCGCTGGATCTTTCTCTGAAAAATGTGCGTGACAAGCAACTCGGCATGCTGCTCAGCAACACAGATTTCCAGACTATGACCAAAAATACATCGGATGGGATTCACTTTATTATTTTTTCAGGTTCAGGAAAGGAAATCCCAGCTGGAATGACGGCTTTGGCTCAATTATCATCGGAGAAAGCGCAGATTGTAAGTGCTTCCATAGCCAACAAACAGGCTGAAAATGTACCTGTCCGGATCGGAGATTTTCCAACAGACCTGGACAATGGAGGGCTTCAAACTGTGCAGGTTTATCTGAACAAATCCAGTGTCACCCTTCTGATGTTTAAACCGTATGAACATGTCACTGCAAGTTTATACAATTTGCAGGGGCAGTTGATCAACCAACAGACGCTGAATCAAGTGACTGTAGGCAGTCATACGATGGAATATACTCATTCGCTGCCTTCCGGTGCCTATCTGTTGACACTGATTTTCCAGAATGGGAAATCGTTGCAGACTAAAAATTATAAATGGATTGTGTCAAAGTAAAGTCCTATGAAACGTACCACATATTTCATACTATTCCTCATCCTGAATATTTTCAGTTTGAGCGCGCTGGCTGAAAACAGGCTGAGCATACCTACGCTGGAGATCGGAGCCGGCAAAGAAGCCTCCGTTCCAATCTCCCTGAGTAATGACAGTCAGGTAGTTGCTGTACAGTTCCGGCTTATTCTGCCAAAAGGCTTTACCATGTCTGATACGACCCATTTAAGTCTGAGTGACCGAAAGACCAACCACACGGTAACGGTCAAGCACATGAGTGGCACCGAATATCTGATTGTGATGTACTCCATCACCAATCATTCCCTGCGAGGAAATTCGGGTGTTCTTTTCAGATTACCCGTACTTGTCCCAGACACTTGCACCACTGGACATCACTTTTCGTTCCAGTTTTCAGAAGTCATTCTGAGTGCACGAAACGGGGTTAATCTGGAATCCTCTTCCGATCCGGGTGGCCTGCTTATTCTTGATGCCCCCAGACCTGATTTCAATGTGGAAAACATACAGGCTGGATCGAATACGCTCATACCTGGTCAAAATGCAGTAATTTCCTGGACGGTGCGAAATTCAGGAAATCTGAAATCTTCGGCCGGATGGAGTGAAAACGTATCTTTGATAGCAGAAAACGGAGAAACGGCTTTTTTGGGAACCGTATATTACGATCAGCCTCTGGAAGCTGGCGGTGTCGTTTCCAGACAAGCGACTTTCAACCTGAGTCAAACCATAGGCCTGGAAGGTAACGCCAAAATTCTGGTCAAAGTCTCTCCCTATACAGGTTCTGGTGAATTACCTGCTTCACAGATAAATAATTCAGTTAGTTCGGCTCATTTTCTGACGGTAGCAAAATTGCTTACGATGTCCTTGTCCAAAGACGCTCTTGGTGAAAAAGATCCCAATGCTGTTCTGGCTCGCATTTACCGAAGTGGCAGCCGGCTGACGGAACAATCTTTTGCCGTTCAGTCAAACAATGCCTCACGCCTGAATGTACCTGCCATTGCACTTATTGCAGCCGGGAGTTCAAGCGGTATTTTTTACATAAATGCCATCGATAATTCATACGCCAGTCTGGATACCACCATTTCGGTTTCTGTTTCCGGAAACGGGTATCAGACTGCATTAGATTCCATCGTTTTGGTAGATAATGAAATACCTGCCTTAACGATGGTTTCTTCCAAAGACTCCCTCGTGGAAGGAGAAACGTTTACAATGACTGTCTCCAGAGAACTGGTTACCGGAAATTCGCTGGCCGTGCTTTTGTCGACCGATGTTTCCGGACGAATGAATTTTACGAGTCAACTATTGATTCCGGCCAATGAAAAATCAATCACGGTGGATGTGACCACCATTGATGATGCAATGCCATCCCTGACCGCTTTACCCATGTTTACAGCGACTGCTCCCGGTTACAACAAGTCGCAAAAGGTCGTAAAACTTTTTGACAACGATATCCCAGCCATTCAACTGAGCTTTTCACCAGGAACAGTCAGCGAATCGGCAGGTTATCAGGCAGTAGTTGGAGTTGTAAAAAGACAAGGAAGCACCACCAATGCATTAAATATTCAACTGACCAGCAATGCAGGAGGAGGGGTGTATTTTTCTTCCAACATGATCGGACTCGAAAAAGGTGTTTCCGAAAAGAAATTCACCATTGGAGTGGTTGATAACGATTTGGTTGACGGTTCACGGACCTATACTATTCAAGCTGCTGTCTATTTATCAACTTGTGGTTGTGCAGCCACTGGTACAGATGGGGGAGTTGTTCAGTCAGATTTGACAATCCTGGATGATGATGGCCCAGCCTTAAAGTTGACCGCTTCCCAGACGATGCTTCCAGAAGGAAAAACGGGTGTGGCTCATTTGAAACTAACCCGAAATACAAGTAGCACAGAAGCACTCAGCGTAACTTTGAGTTCCGATCACCCCAGTGACCTGAGCATGAATACTACCATTGATATTCCGGTTGGCAGTACATCCATAAATATTCCAATTTCAGCTTTGAAAAATGATATTTCTGAGGGTGACCGTACTGTAATCATCAATGCTAACGCCTCAGGGTTTACCAAAGGCGTTTGTTGGGTCATGATCACCGATCAGACACTGACCGATGCCACGGTGGCTATTTCTTCTCTTTCCACAACTACGGTATTGGCAAAATCAACAGTCGATGTGACTGTTCAGGTTCGAAACGAAGGCGTTGTTAAATTACCATCCTATCAAAGCGTGGATATTTATTACACCAAAGACTCCCTGAATTTGGTCACAACAGCAGCTTATTTGCTGAATACCTTTTATACCACCAAGGATATTATGGCCGGCAAGAGCGAACCATTTATGAGTACTGTGACTTTGCCTGATCTGACGGGAAAATATTACCTGTTTGCTGTAGTTAACGCCAAACAATCCATTCTGGAACTAAGTTATCTCAACAATACGTCTATACCAGTCGGTCTGCTTTTGCAGGCACCTTATACCGCAACGGTCAATACCGATAAAACTATTTACAAACCCAACGATTTAATTTCGTTCTCGGGAGTCGTTGTAGCCAGAGGCAATTCAGAAATTGCAGGTGTTCCGGTGGAAATCTATATGATCAACAATGGTGACCGACAAACTTTGACAGCGACAACAGATGCAAATGGAGCATTCAAAGCAACTTACAAGTCTTTTGCCACTCAAATGGGACACTTTCAAACGGGAGCCTGTTATCCGGGAGAAGGACTAAAGACGGAACAAAAAGCCTTTGACATTTATGGTTTAAGAAGAACTTCATTTAGCAACATCGTCTGGGAAGTTTTGGTCAACGAAGAAAATACCGGAGAAATTGAATTAATCAATCCGGGAAATTTGACTTTAACCAACCTGAAAACCACCATAACCTCGGATACATCCGGTTACATTCTGACTTTTGACCCCATTACCTCGATGACTGGTGGTAGTAAAGCCAAGCTCACATACCACTTGAAAGGCACAAAACCCAGCACAGGCAATGATTGGCAGCGGATCTACTTTCAGGTCGTTTCAGATGAAGGAGCCACGTTGGATTTGACCACCTTCTATTTTGCACGGACAGCAAAAGCTAGTTTAAAAGCAAGCATTTCGTCCATACAGACAACCATGTGCAAAGGTGTAGAACGTACGTATACTTTTACAATAAGCAATCAGGGTAAGGGAAATTCCGGTCCCATTTCAGTCCTGATTCCAGACGTTTCCTGGCTAAGTCTATTGACTCCGGCAACTATGCCATCCCTGGCCAGCAGCGAATCTGCCACCATTTCTTTGAAATTTGCTCCAGGAAATGAGCAGGCAGTGAATGTTCCCATTTACGGAACCATCGGTATCAATTGTGAAAACGGGACCGGAATCCCTTTACCTTTCCGCATAGAAACGGTTTCTGAACAAACCGGAAGTCTGTTGGTGGATGTCTGTGACGAGTATACCTATTATACCACGGAAGCTCCACATTTAGCGGGAGCGACTGTCGTTGTGAAACATCCTTACACACAGGCCGTTGTTGCGCAAGGAGTCACCAATGATAAAGGTATTTTTGCCGTAGACAGCCTTTTGGAAGGCTATTACACCATCGTAGTCACAGCCGCAAAACACGATACCTACACCAACTCCATTTTAATTGATCCTGGAAAGACTACCAGCACTTTGATTAATCTGAGTTTTCAGGCCATCACTTACACCTGGAATGTTGTAGAAACTGAAGTCGTGGATGAATACACTGTTGAGGCCATTGTCAAATATGAGACGAATGTTCCGACGCCGGTTGTTGTCACGGAGTCACCCGACAACATCAATGCCGATTCCATTCCACTTGGTCAATCCCTTATTTACAACATAGTGGTGACCAACAAAGGTCTGATTACGGCAAAAGACGTGAATATTACGATTCCGTCTGGATTAAATACCCTCACCTTTGAGGCTTTGACTGAAACGCATTTTGATCTGAAGCCTCAATCATCGATGATTATTCCTGTCAAAGTGACTAAGATAGCCATGCAAGGATCGTCGATAGCTTCAAAACTGCGCTCGGCTTCTTCCACGAACGGCTTGCTGGATGGCTGTTCTGTACAGACTATCACCATATACTACTGGGATTGCGGATTGGATCGAAAGTGGCATCAGTTTAGCAAGGATATGAAGATTTACGTATGTCTTGGTTCAGGTGGAAGTTCCAGCGGTCCTGGCGGTGGTGGCTGGGGAGGCTGGGGTTACCCCAGTTTTCCAGGTGGCGGTTTTCCGACCAATTATGTCCCTTCCTCAGAAACTTCGGCTCCCAGTGCCAACGAGTACGATTGCGAACCCTGCCAGAACCGATTTTTTTATAAGATGTCCATGTGCTTGTTTAAACGCGTGCCCATCCTTGGTCAGGTTATAGAAATAATCGAAGTTATTCAGGAAGTTCAGGAAGTGCTCACAGATGGCACCATCAGCATAAAAACGGTGATCAGTTTCATCCCCAAAGTCGGTGAAAAAATAGTCGGCTATCTGGATTTATACAGTGATTGCATAAAGCCAATGTTTGAAGATTGCGTTCCAGGCGATTTTGGTATCCAAGCCAAAAGACCGGATGGTCTGAATAAACTACAATTGCGATCGGGTAGTCTGATGCCAGACTATATTAAACATTATCAAAAAGTGCTGCATAAGGTTTATTCCTCACTAAACGCATCTGAATCCGAACGTTATGAAGTATTTGCTGACTCTGCCTGGCTGAAACTCACGTGGTCTGAGTTGAATACTTTCTGGGAAAAACTGATTCTCCTGGAAGGCAAAGTAGATACGACAAGTTTAGCTCCTTACAAACCACAGAGTATTACAGACGAGCAGTTTGCTACTTTTCTTGATCGATGGAACAATTCCCAACTGGGCATTGCCTCCCCAAATAAAATTGATCAGACTTTTCTAAGAGCCTGCTACGATACGATAGCAACCGTTGTAGATTACGCCCATGAATTGGGATACAGTTCCATCTCGGAAATGTTTACCAAAGAAACTGATATTTATACGGAAAAAGCAACGACCCACAAGCAATCCGTTTGCGCCACCATTACCCTTAAATTTGCCCAGTCTGTGACGATGACCCGTCAGGCATTCCGAGGAACTTTGACTATTTTCAACGGACACGAAACTGCGCCCATGCAACAGGTTAAACTTAATTTGATTGTGCAGGATGCAAGTGGAAATCAGGTGAGTTCCCACGAGTTCCAGATCAATACGGAAAGTGTGGACAAGCTCACAGCCATCGATGGCACCGGAAAACTCGATGCACAGGAAACAGGAACAGCCACCATCCTTTTCATTCCGACCAAGTATGCAGCACCGACTATTCCTCAGGAATATTCTTTCGGTGGAAAACTTTCCTACCTGGACCCATTTACCGGCACTACCGTGGAACGCGATCTTTACCCGGTCACACTCACGGTGAAACCTTCTCCCGACCTTTCGCTGACATATTTTATGCAGCGCGATGTCCTTGGAGACGATGCCCTGACAACAGATGTGGTAGAAAGTATGGAGCCTGCTGAATTTTCCTTGCTGATAAACAACAAAGGCTACGGCGATGCCACCAAAGTGAATATCCACTCCAGTCAGCCGGAGATTATTGACAATCAAAAAGGGCTTCTGATTGATTTCAAAATCATAGGCTCCAGTTTGAATGGTGCACCAAGTAGTTTCGGTATAACCGATATCAATTTTGGTACCATCCCAGCCGGGAAATGTACGTACGGCCAATGGTGGTTTACCAGTACCCTGCTTGGCCATTTTGTGGATTACGACATCAGTCTGACTCACGGTACCAGCTACGACAATCCGGACTTGACCCTGATCAGTGACGTATCCATTCATCAGCTCATCCGAAGCATACAAGCCGACAGTGCCAGTACCATTCGTGCCGGATTTATGGTGGACGATCAGGTGGATGGGGAAGACATGCCTGACATTCTGTACCTCACCGATGGAACCACCAGAGAGGTCAGCCTGACCACGAATGTCCTTTTTACCAAAAACTCAGAAACAGTCTACACCATGAAGGTCACACCCACCAAAGTTGGCTGGACCTATGGAGTCTTTGAAGACCCGGTACTGGGTAAACAAAAACTGCTCAGTGTGACCAGAACCAGCGATGGGAAAAGCATCAACCTGAGAAATATCTGGCAAACCGACCGAACTTTATTGGATGGCAGAGAGCCTTTGAACGAATTCCGCCTGCATTTTGCAGATGACCTGAAAACGGCCCAAACCTACACCCTGACCTTTGAACCCAGACGGGACAATGTTCTCAAAGTCGAGGCCTTTGGCGGGGTTCCTGTAAAAGTTTCGGAGACACCTGTCGGAACAGTAACGGTGAAATTTAACCGGCCCATCGCCGATTCAACTTTCACCTGGAGAGATTTAAGGCTGAACTGCCAGGGCGAACAGATTCCTTTGGACTCTGTTACCGTCAATCGGGTTGACAGCGTTACCTTCGCACTCAATCTGACCAGCGCAACCACGCTCAACGGCTATTATGTGCTGACCGTCCAGGCCAAAACAATCAAAGATGCCGAAGGTTTCACGGGTGAAGTTGGAAAAGAAACAGCCTGGAACCAATACCTTGGAAACAAAGTACCGTTGATACTAAGCATTCAACCTACTTTGAGTGGAGTCGTCACACCCGATTCCGTAACCTATACCTATGGTTCAACCGTACTTTTCAAAGCCAAACCCAATAAGGGTTACCGCTTCAAAAGCTGGATGATAAAAGGGGAAACACTTTCTACCGATTCCACTTTTACTATCACCGCAACGGAATCCAAAACCATTGTAGCCAATTTCGAAAACCTGTTTTGCAACCTGACTCTTTCTTATAAAGTGGCTCAAGGTTCTGTTACCGGAGCTGAAACGGGTGTGTACAATTACGGCTCGGTGGTGAAATTATTTGCAAAACCTGCCTTGAATTACCGATTTACAGGTTGGGTGGTAAATGGAGTAACAAATACCGATGCAGATTCAATCACCCTTACCCTGAAAGAAACCAAGACAGTAGAAGCTTTGTTTACCTCTACCTTATTCTCTGTAGATCAAAACTTTGGACAGGGCTGGAATTGGATGTCTTTCAATTTCTCCAATGCGCCCTTCAGAGATCCCAGACAATTTCTTTCTCCCATCATGGTCAGAACGCTTAAGTTGCTGAGCAGCAACGATGAGTTGTATCTTGATCCGGTACTGGGTTTGACGGGTGGAATAAGCAGTATGTCTGTCAAAGAGACCTACAAACTGGATGTCAATTCATCCTGTGTGCTGAATATGACTGGATCGCCCTACACTCCGGCAGCCATGGATATGAATCTATCTCCGGGCTGGAACTGGATTGGCTATCTTCCTACTGCTTCTTTGACTCCTTCGGTTGCTTTGGCAGGTGTTCAGGCTCAAACCAACGAAGTCATCAAGAACCAGACTGATTTTTCCATTTACAGCGGCAGTGATTGGGTTGGAACGCTCGATCTGATGACACCTGGCCAAGGTTTTATGTATTTTGCCCATTCATCCAGAACATTCCAGTATCAAAGCCCGGCCAATTTGCAAGGAACGTATGTCCAGGTGCTCAGGTCCAGTGCTGAATTAAATAATGGATGGATATGCAATGTCCGGCAATACCCCGACAATATGACCATGATTATCAGGCTCTATTTAACCAGTTTGCCTGTTGACCCCGATGAATATACGCTAGCCGCTTTTGTGGGCGAGGAATGCAGGGGTATTGGAAAAACAGTTGGAAATTATTGTTTCATAACCGTATATGGACAGCTTACGGGAGAAACACTGACTTTCAAAGTCGTCGAAAAATTGACGGGTAAAACAAGGACCGTGGATGAATATGCCTCGTTTGGTGAAAACCTGATAGGTAGTTTAGCCTCCCCACTGAGAATGAATATTGGTAGCGAGATCACCAATTTGGGTACCAAAGCCAACAACTTTATACTGTATCCAAATCCAGTCAAAGACCGCTTGTATATTTCCAGTAGCCAACCCGAGGTGAAAGAAATCCGGATTTACCAGTCTGATGGCAGGTTGCTCTTCCTTTATGACGGCAATGATTACCTGAAGGGTGTGGATGTGTCTTCCTTATCTGATGGATTATACATCATTACGCTATCGACTTCGAAAGGAATGTTTCATCAGCGGTTTGTGAAAAAAGGAGGGTTCTGAAATCTGCAAAAAAAAGCCGTCTCATTACTGAGGCGGCTTTTCTATGAAAGTCAATACGAAATATTAGCAGCAACCACAACCTTTTTTAGGCACTTGTGGGCCAGAAGGAATCAATGCCTTAGCAGCATCAGTGTCGCAATATTGTTCGAAGTTTTCAATGTACATACCAGCAAGCTTGATTGCTTTAGCTTCCCATTCTTTAACATCAGAATAGGTGCTGCGAGGATCAAGAATATCAGATACACCAGCCAATTTAACAGGAGCTGTTAAATTCATAATTGGAATAACCTGGTTTTCCGCTTTGTCGATAGAACCGTCGATGATGGCATCGATGATAGCGCGGGTATCTTTCAAAGAAATACGTTTGCCTGTACCGTTCCAACCTGTATTAACCAGGTAAGCTTTAGCATTGTTTTCTTGCATTTTCTTCACCAAAGTACTTGCGTAAACTGTTGGGTGCAAGGTAAGGAAAGCCTCACCGAAAGCAGGAGAAAAAGAAGGAACTGGTTCTGTAATACCGCGTTCTGTACCAGCCAATTTGGATGTAAATCCGCAAAGGAAGTGGTATTGAGCTTGGTTTTCATCCAGGATAGAAACTGGAGGCAATACACCGAAAGCATCAGCTGACAAGTAGATGATCTTCTTGGCATGACCTGCACGAGAAGGAGCTACAATCTTGTTGATGTGGTAGATAGGATAAGAAACACGCGTATTTTCAGTTGCTGATTGATCTTCGAAATCAATTACACCGTTGTCACTAACCGTTACATTTTCCAACAAAGCGTCACGTTTGATAGCACGCCAGATATCAGGTTCGTTTTCTTTGCTCAGGTTGATTACCTTAGCATAGCAACCACCTTCATAGTTGAAAACACCGTGAGCATCCCAGCCGTGTTCGTCGTCACCGATCAGGAAACGTTTTGGATCTGCAGACAAAGTAGTTTTACCTGTACCTGACAAACCGAAGAATACAGCAACATCACCGTCTTTACCAACGTTGGCAGAGCAATGCATAGAAGCGATTCCGCTTTGTGGCAAGTAGAAGTTCATCAGAGAGAAAATACCTTTCTTCATTTCACCGCCGTACCAGGTACCACCGATAATCTGCATTTTTTTGGTCAAATCGAACAAAACAAAGTTTTCAGAGTTCAAACCTTGTTCTTTCCAGTCAGGATTGGTTGTTTTTGAACCATTCAAACATACGAAATCAGGTTCACCGAAGTTAGCCAATTCGAAGTGAGAAGGACGGATGAACATGTTGGTTACGAAATGAGCCTGCCATGCTACTTCCATGATGAAACGCACTTTCATGCGGGTATCTTCGTTGGTACCACAGTAAGTGTCAACAACGTACAATTTCTTTGCAGTAGATAGTTGTTTGGTTACCAATCCTTTGCAGCTTTCGAACACTTCGCCGGTAGTTGGACGATTGATGGTACCATCCCACCACATGTTTGCATCGGTGATTGCATCTTTAACAAAGAATTTGTCCTTAGGAGAACGGCCGGTGAATTTACCTGTGAAAACAGCAGTAGCACCTGTGTCAGTCAACTTTGCTTTTTCGAAGCCCACATTAGCTGGGTTCATTTCGTCCTGGTACAAAACTTCGTAAGAAGGATTGTGTACGATCTCGATATTACCTGAGATGCCGTACTTGCTCAAATCTAAATTTGCCATTGTTTGTTTAATAAATTGATTTATAATAATTTAACTAATCTATTGAAAACCTTGTATTCCAATCACAAAGATAAAAATAAAATTTTATCGAAGAAGCTAATTAAAGAAATTTTTCTTTAATTATTTTTCTTAATGCTTTCACTCATTTTTTGGCAAATAATAATAGCAAAAAATAAGCCTTCCATCTTTTTTTTTACCTTTGTTCGAATTTACTTTTTCGTATTAAATGTGTTCAAAACGACTTAATTATATGTGTTATGAGGGTAATCAATCTGTCTGAGCAAAACAATACCTTGCTCAATCAATTTTTGCTTGAAATCAGAAGTGTTGATATTCAGGGTGATCGTATGCGTTTTCGCCGGAATGTAGAGCGAATTGGAGAAATAATGGCTTATGAAATGAGCAAGGATTTTTCCTACAGTACCAAAAATGTACAAACACCACTTGGCGTTGCTCCAGTTAATACCATTGACGATCAATTGGTTGTCTCTACCATTTTCAGGGCAGGACTGCCTTTTCATCATGGTTTCCTGAATTATTATGACAATGCTGAAAATGCTTTCGTTTCAGCCTACAGAAAATACAAAGACGCCTTGAAGTTTGAAATCAACATCGAATACATTGCTTCTCCCAACCTGGATGGTAAAACATTAATTATTACCGATCCTATGCTGGCATCAGGAAGTTCTCTTGAGATGGCTTACGGCGCCTTACTTACCAAAGGCAAGCCGGCTAAACTTCATATTGCAACTGTGATAGCCAGTCAAGCCGGTGTGGATTACGTGAAATCCTGCTTCCCCGATGATACCACCTTGTGGTGTGCAGCCATCGATCCCGAATTAAACAGCCATTCCTACATTGTACCGGGATTGGGCGATGCAGGAGATTTGGCATACGGTGAAAAAATGTAACAAGACCCCTTATCAGGTACATAGAATAAATGACCCTTAAATAACAAAAATGGTTGACTCAAAAAGATTTTTTGATTCAACCAAAATAAAAAAGGTTACAGCTTTGCTTGTAACCTTTTTTGCGTTGATTCCAGTTTTAAAAAAGGCTAACCTTACACTGCTTTTTTATTAGAATCCGGATTGGAATAGTTGCTTTATGTTTTTTTTAAATATGGATTGTTTTGACTTCTTGAACTAATTAACTTCTTTATCCAAATCTGATACACCCCATCCTTTTTATCTGTTTTGGCATAAATCAAATATTCTTTATTGTGGGAGAAAAAGGCCTCTTTATATCGACCGTATTTTTCAACAAGTACCCTTATCGGCTTTAATGAATTCCTGTCAATTTCAAAAATCTGTCCACCATATACGAGTGGAAAAGTATTACCAATAACTTTCCCATAATCTTCAAGGCTGATGCTGTCAAGTAAATCAAATCTAGAATAATCAATTTCATGATCATTCAGGTTTGTTGCACAATATTTATAATCCGAGATATTAAACAAAATCGAATCGCTATTTTTAGTCCAATAGGGGTTGCTGTAGCAAGTCCAGTCCTTTTTAAGGAATTTCTTTACCTTTCCATCCATCGACATTATACATAGATTTTGCCCTTCACCATTTCCGGTATTCATATACATGATTTGATTCCCAAGACTATCCAGCGTAGGCCACATTTCTGAACTTTGATAAAGGATCCATTGTTTATCTGGTGAAATCAGGAATTTATCGTATTGATTGGGGGTGCTTGTTATCCTTATTTGAGTATTTGAATGTATGTTCTTTTTATAAATGTGTTCAGAATCCTTAAAATAGGCAACCCACTCATCATTCAACCATTGTGGATAAAGGCAATCATGATCAATCTCCTTAAAGTCTGTACCATCTGTATTGATCATCCCAATTTTTTGTAATCCATATTGAAAAACAATTCGTTTATCATTATCCGAGAATACAGGATTTGATTCGCACTCGTTCAATTTGGTCAGCTTTCTGTCAAATACATACTTTGCTATTGGCAAAGAGTCAAAATCAATGTCGGTATTTACGATGGTTCTGTAAATTCTACCACCAATCATTGTTTGAGATACCATCCTTGCAAAATAGATATTCATTATAATCTTACCGGTAAGAGCATTTATTGCTTTAGTATCATACGTCCGATCTGGTACATCATCGCTAAGAAGACTACTTATCACCCATGTCGAATCACTTCGTAGTTCTGCACTGTATTCAGACAATCCCACTTTCAGTCCATAGTTTAAGGCTATTTCAATCGCACGACTTTTTGAAATCAAGGAACTCTTGCCTTGCAATTGATTTGCAAGAAGTAACAGAGCAATGAAAGTGACTAAAATTCTGCGGTTCATAGTTGTTGGTGTCTTAAATGAAAGGAACTATTTGGTCCTGTTGTTATACGTTATAGCATGCATCTTGTCGGGTGGCCCTAGCACGACCGCCAAAGGCGGACATATGGGAATTGTTGGTGGTAGCTGATTTTTACAAATCACATGCTCCCGCACAAAAAGCCGGTTTCGCATTTTTCGAATAGTCATAAAAGAAACCAACTTTCGTGTGCCTGTTCGCTTGATTTAATAAACCCATTGTAAAACTCCCACTTTCGCCACTTCGATTTGATTTAATACGACAACCAATCTCCTTTAAATAGCCTTTTTCATCGAAGCTCATGATGCTATAGTCTACTGTTATTCCTTTGGCTTTTAAATCCTTCTTGATAACGATTAAACTGTCCAAAGTAAGATGGTTTGAAAACCTTACATCGATGCGTTTAATTGATTTATCAACATTGTACTGGACAACAATACTTTGATAAGTATTGTTAGTTTCAGGCTGTGCTTGCACTTTTGAAATGAATACAAACATCGCTAATCCCATCATCAAAAAGGATGTTGTTAAAATTGAAATCTTTTTCATTGTTTTTGTTTTTAAGTTAAATAGATCTTTAAAATACCATTGTAAAGAGGGTTTATTCAAAGTTGAACTCAGACTTTCCTTTTTAGCATCATAACCGGTATTTGATGACTCAAAGAAATCCATCCCCAGAACATCGGAAATCATCTTAATTGTAAAAGCTCTTGGTTGAACAACACCTGATTCTATTCGCTGAATGGTACGTACTGTAACTTTGCATTTTTCAGCGACATCCTCTTGTGTTAATCCTTTAGCACTTCTGACCTCAATTAATTTTGTTCCAAAATCCAGGTTCCTCATTCCATTTGAAATTTAAAGCAAGATTATATGTAACTTAAAATATTTCCAAAATTTTGCCTGGTATTATACCCGACATTTACCCGACATTAACGCAAGCGGTTGACCCTATTCGGATTAGCCTTTTATAAGCACTTGGATAAGAGCTCGTCTATTTCTTCAATTGATTTATCTCTGCAAACTATTTTTCCTGAAGGGTCGACTAAAATAAGAGTTGGAAAACCTGATATTTTTAATTTGTCCACAAATTCGGCGTTTTTTTCGCTTTGAATTAATTGTATCCAGTTCATTTGTTTGTTTTCAATGATTTCTTTTACTTTTTCGATGTTTTCATCGAACGCCACGCTTACCATAACAAATCCTTTGGTCTTGTATTTAGTATTCAACTCCGTTATTCTGGGAATGAGCTTTATGCATGGAACACACCAACTGCCCCAAAAGTCAATTAATACGTATTTACCCCTGTATTCTTCAAAATCGAAATCTTTGGCATCGATCGTTTGTATTTTGGTTTTCGGTAGAACCTTTCCTGGTAAAAAGCCTTCCGGACTCTTATTTATTCCGAGATATTTTAAAGAAATGGTATCTCCCCAAAGTGAAACACGATCAAATTTGTATTGTAAGCTATCGAAAGAAATCAAATCACCAACAACGTAAGGAGTGACTCTTTTGGATTTCTTTTCAACGATCATCGTATCTGATTGTATGAGTAGCTGTGTATTTTTGGAGGTGTATTCCAGAGTGGTAAACGAGTTTGAAAGATTCAGAATGTATTTTTTGTTGTTAATGGTAACCGATTGGCTTTTATAACCAGGTATGCCTATGCTCAAAGTATTTTTATTTTCTAAAGAATCCGGGAAAGTGATGACTAAATGACCTTTATAGGGCTTAATTGACAGTGGTATAGAAACAGTTGATATTTTTGAGCCATCAAAATATTCAAATTTTGTCTTTACAACGGGATATTCGCTGGCCGTAATAGCAGCCTCTTCATCAGCATTCTTTTTTTTAGGTAGAATCAGTATTTTATCGTCCGAAAAAGAGAGGTTATTGTTTTCGTCTATAATTATAACATATTCATTTTGCTTATTTGTTCCAAACAATATATTGAGTTCATGTTTGTATTTGCTTCCAGTAACAAGTTTTTTATCAATACCCTGAGAAGTAAGGTAGCTTTCAAATCTATCCTTTGGAAACTGACCATTAATCACATATTGGTAACTTGAATTATAGGGTTGAATATCAAAACCTCTTATACTATAATCTACAATATCATCTGGAATATCTTTAAAGGTAGGTTTATCACTTGCTCTATATGGGCTAAGAAATATAAATCCTGGCGAAAACGGACCAAAACCATCCACATTTTTGAGATTCAACACGATGTCTGTCTGAGCACCTATAAATGTAGCAATGCAGAGTAACATAAACGAAAAAATGGTTGTCTTCATGAGTTTAAGTTTTATTGATTTATACTTAAAACTCATGTTGTGCCAAGTTATTATATCCTTGATGTTATATATATGAGTTAATCAACTGGGTAATTTTTGTGAGTGGGATATTAAAACTAATTGGGACATTACCAGAGAGCGAATTCTTAATTATTCCGCCTCCAATTGCAATAAATAATTTTTTATATCAATAGTACGAGCTTCAAATTTATCATCAAAGACAGCACCATTTTTATTCACCAGCATATAACTGGGAAGTCCGTTTATTTTATACTGGCTTGAAAGTATATTCCATTCATCTTGTGTAATCCGGTAATGCTCACCTTTAATATCTTTGATAAAATCATTATAGGGTTTAATTGGTGACTGATTGTCACTAGTGATATAGACTATTTTAATCTTCTTGTCGATAAATTTTTCGGGCAGATTCTTATTATCCTTCATCGCGACCCGACAAGGACCACATCCGGTACCCCAAAAATCAACCAACAAGATGTTGCCTTTGTATTTCCCAATGATGCTTTGCAACACCTGATCTGCTTTTGATAAAGGAGTTTTGGACTGAAGTGTTTTAAAATCTTGCAGGTTTTTTTTTGCAGTATTCACTCGTAAAAGTTCCTCACGCAGAAAAGGCGTTTGAAAGTATGTAAACAGGGAATCGAGATGTTGTTGCGTGTAAATAATATTCCCATTTTTTTTACTCAAGAAACGTAATGCGATGACTTCAATCATAAAGCCTGGAGAAAGATTCATTTTTTGTTGGATGATGGCTTTCGATTTGTCAAAACCTTTCATATTTGCAAGTAAGTCTATCGTATTTTTGTTCTTTTCATTAAATACGTTAAGAACTTCATAATACCTTTTTTGACGAACAGAATCAACTTTCAATGAATCAGTAGAGAGTTGCAATAAGGTATTCTCCTCACTTGTGACCGGAATATTCATTTCCTTCATCGCTGAAATAATAGTCGGATAGTTATACACACTCATAATTAATCCTGGGTTAATCTCAACAAAGTTAATCATGCTGGAAAGATCTTTATGTAATATGTTTAGGTCATCGAATTTACGGAATGTCAGTATTTCCGAATTTTCCAGCGAGTATATGTACATTCCGAATGAATATTTTGTAACAGGCAATATCGGGGCCATTTGAAATGAATGGTTTAAAAAATTATAATAGGAAACATCAGGTATAGTCATTTTTTCCGGGCTATCTTTTTTATCATTCAGTTGATGATTTCGTAGATAATACAAGATTGATCCATGCGAACTTGCTTCAGTTTCGATTTCTATAATTTGCAAGGCCTTTGGAGAATAGATACCACTATTTTTCAGGACAAGGATGGAGTCTAAATCTGTCAGCATCTCATTGAGTCTATTTTGCTTAAAAGTTTCTGGCGAAAGGCCATATTCACTCATATTTCTGGAAAAGTCATCGGATGAAATGTCCTGCAACGCAACTAAGTCTGCATTTTCACGGGCGTGATTGCCCATATAAACTATTGGATTACGATCCTGAAGGTCAACGTAAATCATTTGCTTATCGCCAGGCTCCGAATACAGGTCAATATTTTTGTTTTTCAGTTCTAATTTATATCTTTTAGGGTAAGATAAATTAAATGTGATCTCAAACATACCATTGGGTTGAATGGTAACAATTTCGTTGGATGTTTCACCGATCAGGTAATTCTCTAAAGAGATAGAACCTGTTTTAAAATCGGCATCCGGTGTATAACCGTCGAGAAAGCCTCGAATTGTGGTCTTCTTCCAGCCCAAAGGCAAGATAGTAAATGGTGCATCACCTTTGGCTTTGTAATCCGCACGATACGTTTTGGCTTGGCTGAACATTTGTACGGGTAGCTTACCCTCTGTGACAACCATTTTTCCATCGGCTGCCGGAATCAAAGTCAGTATGATGGATTGTTTCTTATTTTTCAAAATCACTTTGGTCACTTTTCCTTGAATAGCAACCGATCGATAACTCCAATAATCGTTTTTGTAAATGGCGAATTTTGGGTAAAAACCGATTGCCCAGTCATTGCTACCGTCAGTTTTCAGCCAGTTGCCCAGCAGTTTTTCAGAGATTATTTCAGTAACGGCTGTTTTGCTTTTTAGCGCTGCTGGTGTATTCGTGTTTTGTGCTGCACCCATTAAAGAATAAAGTGCAACTAACAATGTGATAAAAAGTTTTTTCATAGTTTAATTGAATCTAAGATCTCTCGATTCATGCAGAGTTCTTGTAAATGCTGTCGTTTCACTTCCTACCTTATGAAATTTTTTTGGGCAGGTTTTACCGTTGGCCATAACGGCGAACTATAAAGATCCCAGGTAGTTGGTGTGGTTTGAGTATTGTATTAATCCGTTTTTTATTCATGAACATCCTTCGACTGTCTGGCACGATAGACTTTTAAAATTACGACAAACGTTCGAAATTATATTATTAATAAAATAAGCAATATTTCAAAGATTATTATTGTATTGTTTTTTCAAATGCAAATATTCAGAAATACATACAGCAATTATTATAATAATTGCACACCCTAAGCCAGTAAGTAATACTTTTAACCACTCTGCTTTGCTTAACAATTCATTATATTTTAAATAATCGACACTTGACATTAATATCCATGAGAATATAAATATGAAAAATTTTATTTTATTTCGCTTTGCTTTAAACAATTCCATCGAAACTTTATTTCTAAATTCAGGAATACGTTGACTGTAATAAATCAATATTAGAGGACAATAAAAACAAAAGAATATGCTAATTCAATTATTTGTAGAATGTATATTGACTTGTGTCGTATTATGAGAAAATTTTAAAAAAGCGAAGAGGAAAAAATGATTAAAACAAAAGCGAATTTCAAATAAGAAAGAATATTTGTTTTCATGATCAATTTTTTAATAATTTGAATTAGATTATTATCTGCCAAAACAATTTGCACTATTTCGAAAAGCCCGTTTCATGGCGAAGCCATTTCTTAGAAATTCAATCCGAAATTAGCTGTAAACCATTAAAGAGGTCATACGTGTGAGAATTCGGTGTTTTCTGAACGTGAAGTTATCGGACGAATTATTTATATTTTTATCCACTGCTGTTCTATATCCGTATTTGACACAATCAATAGCAGAAACCAATTTTTAAGGCGTCTTTTACTTAGATGTTTATTTAAAAATTTCAACAGTTTGAATATATGCGTTTAAGAAAGGTTTTTAAAATTCGTCCAAAGAACCTCCAAATTCACTTCCAAAGTCTCCTTTATTTTTTTCGCTAAGATATACAATATATTCATTCATTATTACCTAACATATTATTAAAAACTCTGAAAATTTGTACTCCCGCAAATTGACAGTGGCCTGGGAGTGAATACTAAAACGAATCTTAACATTCCAATATTAATTCAGGACTTTATTTTCGTTGGTAAAACTCCGATTCTCCAGTTGGGTGAATATTGAAAAACCAGTGACACTATCACTTTTTTATAAACTTATATCTTGAAACATTTAATTTTATATCAGTGAATTCCATAAAATACAATCCAGAATTCAAATCTGAAACATCTATTACTTTACTTGTACTATATGTACGCAGAATTTGACCATTTGCATCTAGAATCCCCACTAGTTGAGAGTTATAACCATTTTTTAAGGTTATTGTCTGAGTTTTTTTATTGTAAAATACGGATTCATCTGAAATCAGTTTAATCTTATTAAGACTCATTGGTAAATTCCCATTTTTAATGATATTCGATTTTGAAGATTCTCCGGCTGGATTTGAATAGATAGCGGTGACCCAGACTTCGCCTATTATTCCTACTTTTTTATAAAAACTGGTATCTGTTAATGTTGAAAGAACAGTTATCGAGTCACTATGATTGTCGTAATAATACACTTTATAACCTTCAAGATGTGCTGTCGTTGTACTTGTGTCAGGACAGCTCCATTCAAAATACGAACAATAGGCCGGTCCGGTTATTTCTGGCGGAAATCCATTTTTCCAATCTCCACAATAAGAAATTTGCCCAATCATTATGTAGTCGTAAGCAAATCCAAAATTTTTAGGTTCAGGAAATTGAGCATAAACAGACAATGAAAGAAGTAATCCGAGTAAAATTGATTGGGTTTTCATTTTTCGTAGATTTAGTGAAAAATTTATTAAAAGGGCGGATTATGGATTTATAATTTTGATTGATGAGCGGGTGAGTCAGGACACTAAGTATGTCAAAAGTCGCATTTGATTATTATTAGCATCTTTTACAATGAATGATACGATATGCTTTATGGTGGAACTGTTCTCGCGATTTTCTAATTCATTTATATCTGTAGTGCCCTATAATCTTGAACATAAATAAACAATCCGAAAGAACTTGTCCTCCACCGATATTGTGTACAATCAAATGTCTGGAAGTCCCTTTAATTTTACGATTAACTACCAAACCAATATGAGTCACACCGCCCCCAAGATCCCAACAAACAATATCACCGGTATGATAATCTGAGGAATTCTCTGTCATTGGCTTCACTTCACCTTTTCGTGAAAAAAATACCATCAGATTTAGTACCCGTCTATGGTCGATATTGGTATCAGTATGTTTTAAGCCCCACTTTTTTGGATACCTCGAAAAATTCGCCACGATATCCTCATGAACCAGTTTTTGTAAATCAATCCCCAATTTTCGATAGGCACGAATAACAACATCGGTACAGACTCCTTTATCTTTCGGCACATCTCCATTCGGATAGGAAATCTTAAAATAGCTTGGATCATAGGTGACCACATCCTTCGTCAAATTCAAAGCCGCGTCCGACAAACGATTGTAGAATTCATCCTGACCGTAGGCCGAAAATGAAATCCCGAGTATTAGTAGTATGTAAAAGAAGCGTTTCATCAATTGCAATATTTCTTTATAAAGTCTTTGATTTCGACGGGCGTTAAATTTTTTGCCAAGATTATTCCATTTGAATCAAGAATAAAATTATAAGGGATACTCGATATTAGAAAATTCGATTTGGCCCACTCATTGTCAGATACTATAGCGTTTACCAATGGAATCTTTTCATTTTCAAGAGCTTGTTCCCATTTTGTTGGATCTTCGTCAACCGAAATTCCAATTATTTCAAAATCACTGCGTTTTGTTTGGGCGTATATGTCTTTTATTAATTTAAATTGTCTCCTGCAAGGACCGCACCAGCTAGCCCAAAAATCAATCATTAAAAGTTTGCTTTTAAATTGAGAACGGGTAACTTTTTGATGTTTTGAGTCAAATAAAGAAAAATCCATGAATTTTGGCTTTAATCACATACTTATCACTGACACGTTGGCAAGAACAAAATGCCATAAAAAGTACAAGAAATATGGCTGTAAAAATTCTGTTTAGTAGATAATTGCGTTGATGATTTTTCATGAGTAAGGGGTTACCTAATTCTGCTCAATTTTCACGTACGTAACCGTCCTTATTTTCTTTTCCAAGACTATTCCTTGTTCCTTTAAGATAGCAAGCCAAACATCAACCAGGTCTTCATTGTCATTGAAAATATTCAGCTTAAATTGATATTTGATATCTTGACCTGAGTCATTACATAAAACTGGAATTCCAAATCTCTCCTCCAATACTCTTGCTAAATCTTGCTCAGTTCCATATTCTGATTCAAGTTTAATATGTTGGTATTTGTTGGATGATTTTGTCTGATACGTATGAGTACCAGTTTGATTAGAACTATTTTTATTTACAAATTTTATTGTTGAATCATTGGGCGTAATGCTCATCAAAACAAGCACCATTGTATCGCGTTCAATTAAAGTGGAATGAAGATCAAAGATCAAATCAAGCTGTTTTTGGATTTTAAAATTTGAACAGGGCATGAGATTTGAAATAGAATATTCGAGATTAAATAAATTATTGGGTGTATATGAAGCTATCCATTTAATGGATTGTGGATAGATAAAATGATTTCTTGGTATGTTATTATAAGCTATTTGATATAATTCAATGGCATTCTTGCGACTTATTTTAATATTCTGAACAACTTCTATTGTGTCTCGGAAAGAATTCTCATTGCGACCATAGACAAATTGAACTCGCTTCCTTACTTCTTTTGATTCTACTTCTGAAAAATCATCCAATCCAGCGCGTTTGAAATTAAAAACAAGAAGACCATCTATATTCGCTTCGTTCTGGTCTGATAGGACAGAACTTTTTAGTGGTAAACTATTGATCTTATTGTTCAGAAGGTCTGTTATCACTTCTTCTGTTATAAAGCTTGGGGATGTTATGTTTTGAATGATGCCTTTCTTATCAATAATGATGGAATGTGGTATCATATTATGCGGAAAAAGTAAAGACAGTTCCTTTTGTTTTTCAAAAAGAAAATGAAATGGAAACTGATGGTCTTTTATAAAACTGACGGTTTTGTTATAATCCAGCTTTGACACTCCAATAACGACCAAATCGTTCTTGAATTTTTCTTGAAGAGTCTTTAAGTGAAAGAAACCGTCAATGCAGGGTCCGCAATAGGTTTCCCAAAATTCAATTATGACAATCTTATTTTTGGTAATTTGAGCAAGATTGACCTCCGTTAATTTTCCATTACTTATTTCCTGCACTTTTATGTCTGACAGTATTTTGCCAACTTTAAGTTCCTGGGAAAAGGTTGTAGTATAAACTAACACACAACTTAAAAGAGCCATAAATCTATTCATATGCACATTCATTTATTATTCATTCATAAGGATATTTCAGTTTCAATTCTAAGAAAAATGGGTTTATTTTTTAACCTATTTTGCGCTTGATTAAATCTTCATTTTAATGTTATCTGGATGAAAATAATTATCATCCAGCCTACTAAAATCAATGTCGAGTTAAGTGATAGTAGAGACTTCGATTTCGTAAGGTGTATTTTTATTCTTGCTAACGAGTGGTGTTAGTGGCCGTTTTTTTCGTTTTACTGTGTACCACCAGTTGAATGATACTAATTAATAGTATTAATGCTATCAAAAATACGCCCATAAATTCAAATGCCATTAACCCAAGTCCATCGTGTATACCTTCCTTTTTTAAGTGGCTACCAAGTGTCCAAACAATGTAAACAGTTGCCAGAATCTGACTGATAATGCTGATAAGGCAGACAGCCCAGAATTTCAACCGTACTTTTCTTCTAAGCGCCCTGAGTCCAAACGCTAATTGAAAAATGAATGGTGAAAAGAATACGATAAGTTCTACTATAATTATTGCCGATGCTGCTTTCATTAGTATTTTGTTTTAATTTAAAGTGTTTAAATATGTGCGTTCTAAAATAACCACGAACAGGCGGCCAGAGCGTGCCTGCCAAAGTCGGGTGTGTTGGCAGTTGTGCTTTATAGTATCCTATTCAATCAACAATAATGCAAACTTATTCATTACTGAAGGACTCGATGGAATCACATGAATTTCAAATCCGACAGATCTTACCGTTTGAAATACATCAACAGCAAAACTCTCTAGACTTGGTCTTGATTTCGATTTATCTTTGCAATTGATTCTATCGCCGGAACATTCTTTACATAAACTACAACAATTCTGATTTAGTAAGAATACTTTGTGATGACCCATTAAAAAGATGTCACGTTCTACTGTTAATAATTTATCAGTAATTTCCCGCGACCATGCTGATGGATAAGCATCCTTATCGGCAAACTTGCTAAATCTAATTATTAATCCTCTCTCATATTCCTTAAAAAAAGAATCACATTCATCCACAGATGGAGTGTTTGGTGGACATGTTCCTGATCCGTTATCAGCACATCCAAAAAGGCATTTGATTCGAACCCAATGTGCTACAATAATATCCTTGGGACTTATCCATTTATAATCCAGGAGTCCATTATCAATCAATATTGATTCGATTCTTTCATTACTTTCCATGTTGCAGATTGCTTTTTAAATTTTTGTATTTAACGGTACATGTATGAAAAGTTGCAGTTTGCGGAGCGGCTCCCTATCAAGATACAATAAACTTGATGCAAGAAACAACCTTTAAATAACCGTTTAACCGGCAATTTTTAATTCATGATGTTGTAAGCCTTTTATTCTATATCCAAATCATTACAATACTAATAATCATTAAACCAAATAAAACCAATCCTACTATGCGATTAGACTTTTCTGATTTTAATAATCTAGAAATCAAATCTCCAAATGAAATCCATGAAATCATACATGGAACACCAACTAACCCAAACATGATGGCAAATACAAATACACTTATATGAATATTATCAAGGTGTGGCAAAAAAGCACTTGCACCAGTAATCGCCATAATCCATGCTTTGGGGTTAACAAACTGCATGAAAAATCCTTGATAAAAGCCAATCTTTGAATTTGAATCTACTGAAATATCCGAACTGAGTTTACTTAAAACAATCGCCAAATAAAATAACCAAATTGAACTTATAATCTTTAAGACCAATCCAATGGTTGGATTTTTAGTTATAATTTCTGCGATACCATATCCAGACACATAAAGCAATACAAAAAATCCCAGAAAGATTCCAGTCATTAATTTACTGGAATTCTTAAATCCATAATTTTTACCATACGAAAAAAGTAAATAATTATTTGGTCCAGGTGTAATTGATGTTACAAAGGCGAAAATCAAATATCCAGTTATATTGAATCCTAGCATTGAAACGAATCTTTATATGTTATTTTTTCTTTTAAAATATCGTTGCACAGTTGCCAGCGCACTTTTTAAAAATGGCTTACCAGTGAGCCAGTCCGTGGCCACGAAGTGGGTTTGGAATGGCTATTGTTAGCGGTCGTTGTTTTTTCTGTTCAATTTGTCTGCTGTAATTATTCTGTTTGTATAGGAATTAATTGTCAGTCTAACATTTTTTTCTTTGTTTGTAATGTAAATATTTTTACCTGTTTTTTGAAATTCTGTTTTGTCTGTTTCCTTGATGATTTCAAAAATCATTTCTTCAATTTTGTCTTTTGAAAGTTCTAAGTTCAGTTTCTTGTTAATTCTTTCATAAACAAGGTCGGTGTAACAAATTTTGTTTAAAATTTCTTTTTTATAATTGTTCATACCTGCTTTTTCATTTGTTCGTGTTTAGAGGTAAATAGATATCAATTTCCGATGTAGATTTATTCCATTGAAACCGATAATCATATTTTTCAAAATGTATAAATCCCGTCTTCGTATGGTCTTCAATTTTCATTTTTGATTTTGGCAGAATGACTTTATAAATCTCAAAAATTGTTTGTTTTATATTTTCTATTTTTCCTTTGTGGGTAAATATTTCATATTCACCTTTTGGGATTTCAAAACTCACAAAATGGTCAGGAAATATCAAGTTGTTTACCGGTATTGCTGTCAAGTAAAAGTATTTTTCTCCTGTTTTAAATGTTATTCCATACTTTGTCCAATTACCGCCGTTCTGATTTAGTTTATTTTTTTTTAATTCTTCATTAAAAGCTATCCAATGTTTTTTTATGATTTCAAAATTGTCAGTTTGAGATTTTGTCATTTCTGTTATAAGTCCGCAAGTCTGTATATTTTGTTCTATCGGTGTCATTCAGGTTCGGTTTTTGGCTGCTACCGGGAGGCCAGGCCACGCCCACGAAGTGGGTGTGGCCTGGGTATTGTTAGACAGCGTATATTATTTTACTCCAAAAAGTTCTATGTGTCCAATAATTTCTTCTTTGTAGTTTGTAAAATCAAGCTCAACTTTATCTTTGGCTAATTTTGTAATATTCCACTTTGAATATTTAGTAATACCTAAATAATTAGTGAGTTCTGAAATAGGCTTTAAGTCATTAATGTCTATATTATATAATATTAAAGATGAGCCTTCAGTTTTAAAATAATAACTTTGAGTATCTTTCTTTAATATTATCTTTTTTTGATTTACTGTCTCATATATATATCCTATAGCGGTTAAAGTATCGTTTTCAAAATTGTATTTAATTGTGTCTATTGGCAAATCCGGGTAATTCCTGTGTACATATTCTTCATAGTTTCTGTTTTTAATTAATGAAGCATCAATTGATTTATCTTCACAAGAATAAAAGACAGTTCCAAATAGTATTGAAAGAATAAGGATTTTTTTCATAATTTAATAAAAAGTTTAGTAACGGTTATTTATATGTGGCATAACGGCGAGCCAGGCCGCGCCTGCCATAGGCAGGTGTGGTTTGGGTAATGTTAGGGGACGTAATTTTTTATTTTTCAGATACAGTCGTTTGAACCCCTTGTACTTTTGTCACTTTAAACGTATTAAACACTGAAAATCCAAATATTGACAAGAGTACAATTGCTGAAGTAAAAAATCCAACTTTCCAACGTTTCATTGAAAATTGATAGATAGTAGAATATACTAGAATCAATATTCCTATCATACATAAAACTAAACTTATTTTCAAAAAAATATTACTTTCAAATAATAAACTAATTACCAGAATGCCAATCGACAAAAGATAATAGATTATTGGTCTTTTCCAATCGTCGAAAAACCTTTTTGATCCATTATCTGCTGAGTTTATTTGATTATGTGCAATATTCTGCAAATCAATTATCTCTTCTGTCGTAACTTGAAGTGCAGTGGCCAATCGTGAAAGGGTATCTCCGCGTGGAGTATTATCTCCACTTTCAACTCGTTGGATTGTTCTCAAGCTCAATCCAGATATATCGGCAAGTTGATCTTGTGACATACCTCTTTTAATTCTTAATTCTTTAATTCTCTTGGAAAGTTCAGTGTTAGCCATTATTATAATTTATTAGAATCTAAAGCAAAAGTATGTTTTTCGATTCTATAATTAGACGTCTTTATTGCGTCAACTTTATGACAAGTTTTAAATACGCGCTTTTATTATGTACCCTAACATTCGTGCAAACGAACCTCCCAATTCGCCCTTTTTTCTTTCCGCTAAGATATAAAAAATATCCCTTCATTATTACCTAACAATTCCCTAAAAAACTTTTGAAAATTTGCACCCCCGCAGATTGGCCGTGGCCTTGGAGTCAGGTGGGGTGGTGGAGGGCGGCTTAGACGGACGGTGCAGTGAGCGCGCAGGTGACGGCGTACAATTTTGTGAAGGCTCGTAGAGACAAACAAATTGTGCCGAAAGCAAGCGCGAGCAATCCGGACTAGCGCCGCCCTCCACCACCCCACCTGACGAAAGACCACGGCCAATCGGGAGCAACCCAACATATAAAACCTATAACTACCAAAACTAAAGCAAAAAAAAAGGTTGCCCGGCACAAACCAGACAACCTTTCCTTAAAAAAATACGTATTCCTACCGAATGAAAATATAATTCAGCACAAACAACACAGCCAAAATATACATCGGAATAGAAACTTTCTTAAATTTCCCACTAATCATGTTCAAAAGAACAAAAGCAAGAAGACCCAAAGAAATACCTTCAGCAATACTATACATAAGAGGCATGGCAAGGATACAGATAAAAGCCGGAATGGATTCAGAATAGTCTTCCAGGTTAATATTTTTGATTGGTTCAAGCATCATCAAACCTACCAGAACCAAAACCGGTGCTGTAGCAGCTGCGGGGATAGATAGAAACAAAGGTGCAAAGAACAAAGCCAGACCAAAGCAAACGGCCGTTATTAACGCTGTCATACCTGTACGACCTCCCTCTGAAACACCAGAAGCGCTCTCCACATAAGTAGTTACTGCACTAGTTCCAAAAGTAGCACCAGATAAAGTTCCGATTGCATCTGCATAGAAAGCCTTCTTTACATTGGGTATCTGACCATTTGCATCCAGCATATTGGCTTTAGAACAAACACCAATCAGTGTACCAACCGTATCAAACACATCCACAAACAGGAAGGTGAAAACGACTATAAGCATATTGAACGTAAAAACCTGAGAAAAGTCAAATTTAAAGAACAATGGTGCCGGAGAAGGAGGTGAGTCCATGATGCCCGTGAAACTGGTGATACCCATAGGGATACCCACAACAGCTGTAGCAATAATACCGATAAGCAATGCTCCTTTTACTTTTTTAATCAAAAGGACAGAGGTGATCACAATACCGATCAAAGCCAACAGAGCTGTTCCTGAGGTAATATCACCCATTGCAACCATCGTAGCATCATTCTTAACAACGATGCCCGAATTCTGCAAACCGATGAAAGCGATAAACAAACCAATACCCACACTAATAGCATTTTTCAGAGTGGCCGGTATGGCATCTACAATAGCTGCACGAAGATTGAAAAAGTTCAATACCAGGAAGATAAGACCTTCAAGTAAAATAGCTGTCAGGGCAAACTGCCAGGAGAAACCCATTCCAAGACATACGGTGAAAGCAAAGAATGCATTCATACCCATACCTGGAGCCTGAGCAAAAGGCAATTTGGCCAAAAGGGCCATTGCCAGAGTCCCGACGATGGAAGCTACCGCTGTTGCAGTAAACAAGGCACCTTTATCCATTCCGGTCACGGAAAGGATGTTCGGATTCACAGCAAGAATATAGGCCATAGTCAGGAAGGTGGTGATACCGGCGAGGATTTCTGTCCGCATCGTGGTACCGTTGGCCTTCAGTTGAAAATATTTTTCAAACATAATGAATTAAATTAATTTTGGAGTGTATAAAAAATTAGAAATTCCATTTAACGGCAAGAGTAGGACATACCTTGACACCTTCTACACCACCAAAGTTTGAAGCGATTTCCACCTCACTACCTGCTGAAAAGTTTTGAGTGAAGTTGTACCAAAGTTGAGGTTCAGTCAAAAATGTTGTTGAGGTTTTGGTATCATCAGTTGGGTCGAGGAAGTTATTGGAATATGTATTGTCTTCCTTCCAGAAATCAGCAAAACCGGTAAAACTTATTTTACGATTCATAAAATGCAAACCCCAAACAGCTGTTAACTGATAAGATTCCTGTTTGCCAACAATGTGTTTGTATAAAGCTTTTAAATTCAGTGTTTTGGAGTAATCTGCGTTGTGCATGCCATAATCAATACCACCCAACCAGGCATTGTTAATTGCGTAAGATCCGCCTGAAACATTACTGTTACCACTGGCATAACCACCAATACCACCATTATATTCGACATGTGCACTAAAAGGCCCGCCCCAGAAGTTTACACAACGAGCGATTTCCATATAAGACAATGAAGGATGATTGTCGTTACCGTAGTTAAAATCATAATCCACAAAGAAGAACGTATTTCCCCACTTGTCCGGTTTGAACATTTCCAGAGTAGTCGTTACATATTCCCTGCCTTCTCCGAAATCATAATGTACCTGAAGATTAGTCTGAGCTTTTGCTGAAATAGCTGCCAATAACAAAATGCCTGTTACGATTTTTTTCATAAAATGTTAGTTAAGGGGTTTAGTTTCATTTTGTACAAAAGAAGTAAAAAAATGCAAACAAAATACAAAATTGTGCACCTATTTGTAATTATGTAGCGAAGTTTAAAACTTTGGTAACAGAAACTATAACTGAACAGAAATAAAAAAAGAGTACAATGATAATCATCGTACTCTTCCTCTAATCTTAGTTTTGGCTAAAAAACTATTTTATTTCCCATGTTTCCAGTGTATGCAAAAAGTCTTCCAATTTGCGGATTGGACGTTTTGCCTGAACTTCTTTTATTTGATCTTCTACAGCCTGATCGTATGTCGGTGCTTCCACATCTCTGATTACACCCAGAGCAACGGGAAGATCACCCGTCATGGTGCCCAGCTTAAAGTGTAAAGTTCTGTCAAAACATTTGGCATCGTGTACCAGAATGTCTTTTTCCGTGATACCGTTTTCACCGATAGTAACTGCTTTGAGGTTAAATCCATCAATCATAAGGCCTTTGTCACTGTTCTTGCCAAAAATCATAGGCTGGCCGTGTTTGAGCACGATGGTGCGATCTAAACGGTATTCCTTGTCAGCAATAGCGGCGTGAGTTCCATTGTTAAAGATGACGCAGTTTACCAATGCTTCAACAACAGATGTCCCCTTATGCTTTGCAGCCTGGATTAATACATCCTGTGTGGTTTTTAAATCAACATCCAGCGTTCTGGCAAAGAAATTACCACGGGCACCGAAAGTTAGCTCGGCTGGACGGAAAGGGTCTTCAACCGTACCGTAAGGAGAGGATTTTGAAACAAAACCTCGTTTGGACGTTGGTGAATACTGGCCTTTAGTCAGTCCGTATATTTCGTTGTTGAAAAGTACAATGTTAATATCAATGTTTCTCCGAAGCGAATGAATGAAATGGTTACCGCCAATTGCCAGACAGTCACCGTCACCGGTTACCTGCCATACGGTTAGTTTCGGATTGGCCGTTTTTACTCCGGTAGCAATGGCTGATGCACGTCCATGAATGGTATGCATACCATAGGTATTGACATAGTAGGGAAAGCGGCTCGAACAACCGATACCTGAAATTACGGCCGTATCTTTGGGCGCAATGCCTAGTTCAGCCATGGCTTTCTGAATGCTGTTTAATACAGCGTGGTCACCGCAGCCCGGACACCAGCGTACATCCTGGTCGCTTTTAAAATCTTTTGCAGTATAGGTATATGTATCCATCACTTTAAGCGTCTAAAAGAGTTTTGAAATATTCTACTAATTCCTGAACCATAAATGGTTGGCCTTCAATTTTATTGTACTGAAGAGGTACCAGGCCATCCACTTTGGTACGAAGATATCCTGCAAGTTGACCACTATTTAGTTCACAAACAACAACCTTCTTGTATTTATTAAGTATTTCTTCCGTATTTTTTGGAAGAGGACTAATGTAATGAAAATGAGCCAGTGCCACTTTATGGCCTGAAGCATTCATTTCTTCCACTGCAGAATATAGATGGCCAAAGGTTCCACCCCATCCTACCACCAGTAAGTCCGCATCCGGGTTACCCTGTACTTCCTGTTCTGGGATGACGTTGGCAATATTGTTTATTTTGGTTTGACGAAGCTGAGTCATCAATGCGTGATTTTTTGGATCTGTTGAAATGGCTCCTGTCGTGTTGTCTTTTTCCAGACCACCGATGCGGTGAGCAAAGCCTTCTGTACCAGGAACTGCCCAGTAACGTGAACCGTTTTCCGGATTGCGAAAATAAGGTTTCCAGTAGGGTTGCATGTCTGCGTGTACAAATGGAGGGATAATGACAGGATAGTCATCCATGCTTGGTATTCTCCAGGCAGATGAACCATTAGCGATAAAGGCATCTGTGAGCAGGATAGCAGGAGTCATATGTTCCACTGCCAGTTTTGAAGCCATAAATGCATAATCAAAACAGTTGGAAGGAGTACTCGCGGCGATTACAACGCATGGACTTTCCCCGTTTCGGCCGTACAATGCCTGCAATAAGTCTGTCTGTTCTGTTTTAGTGGGAAGACCGGTGGAAGGACCTCCACGCTGAACATCCACGATAACCAAAGGCAACTCTGCCATAATAGCGAGGTTGATGGCTTCACTCTTTAAAGCCAGACCTGGACCCGAAGTGGTCGTTACTGCCAGATTTCCTGCGAAACTGGCACCAATGGCCGTACAAACGCCGGCAATTTCGTCTTCTGCCTGCACTGTTTTAACACCCAGGTCTTTTCGTGCTGCCAGTTCTTGTAAAATTTCGGTAGCAGGTGTGATGGGATAACTTCCTAAGAATAAAGGTAAACCCGATTTTTCTGCTGCGGCAATTAATCCCCAGGCTGTTGCCTGATTTCCTTTTACATCGGTATAAGTGCCTTTGACTGTTTCGGTTGAATCTACGTGATACGTCGATACGCTGGCGTGTGTATTGCTTCCAAAATTAAAACCATCCACTAAAACCTTCATATTTGCATTCAGGATGGCCGGTTTTTTCTTGAATTTGTTTTTTAACAGGTGCATGGCATTGTCCACTGGTATATTGAACAACCAGCAAAGCAGACCCAGAGAAAACATATTCTTACATCGCAGGATGCTTTTATTGTCCATTTCGCTGTCAGCCAAACTGGCTTTAACCATGGTAGTGATGCTGGCACTGATAACTTGTGCAGCACCAAGGTTTAATTCTTCAAATGGATCTTCCGTTTTATATCCGGCTTTAGTTAGCCCATTTTTATCAAAAGTATCTGCATCAATGATGATGATGGCGTTTGATTTAATATGTTTCCTGTTCACTTTAAGAGCGGCAGGGTTCATGGCAATTAGAATATCTGCCAGGTCACCGGGAGTATAAATATTTTTACCTACATGAACCTGATAACCCGAAACGCCGCCCAATGTACCCTGTGGGGCACGAATTTCTGCTGGATAATCGGGGAAGGTTGAAATTTCGTTTCCGGAGATGGCCGAAAGGTTTGAAAAAAGACTACCGGTGAGCTGCATTCCATCTCCCGAATCGCCTGAAAAGCGAATGACTACTTTTTCTAATGAGGTCACTTTTGCTGTATCTGCCATAATAAATATAATAAAACAGGAAGGAGTAATAATTCAGGGCACAAAGGAACAAAAAAAACTACTAAAATGCAAGAAAATAAGATAAAAACGGCCCTTTGATGCATATAAATGCACTTTATGCATTTATTCTGCATAAGCTTATTCCAAATGGGAGCGCACTACTGCGTTGCAACTCGTTCGTAAATCCTCACGTACGAAAAGTACGCTCCGGTGTTACTCACAAGCTGCGCCTTGTATTGCATTTGTTTAATATATAACTTGCTTAATAGCCGCCTTCTGATTCTGAGGAGTTTTCTCCGCCGTTTGCAGCTTTTGGTTTTATTTTCGGTTTCATGTTACCGAAGTTCCAGGTCAGGTTGACGCGAAAGCTTCGTCCAAAGTAACGATCTGAACTTTCCTGGTAGAATCCGGGACCCCAGGACGAGCTGTCAAAATTATTGGAGTCAAGTACATTTCTGGCGTTGATTGATGCTTGAAGTTTATTTTCAAGAAAGCTTTTCCGTAAACCCAGATCCAGCGTATAGCTGTTTGCTGATTTACCCTGAGCGATGATTTTGGGAGCCGTATAAAATCCGGATATTTGGCCGGTAAGACCTTTTGCCAGTATCAAAGTTCCGTTTACGCGGGCATTCCAGGAAAAACCATTGGTTCCCTTGTAAAAATTATTCCTGTAATTGAATCCCTCCAATGTGCTGTAATACATATTGACCGTTGCTGTCGTTTCCAGGATTTTAGAAAGTTTATCCTTGGATACAAACTCAAATCCCGAGTTCGTGGCATTCGTGACATTGGAAGGCATTTGAAACATGGTGCCGTTCTCAATATACCGGATATCCTGCATCACATCATTCGTAATACGATGGTAAATGGAGGACGAAATGGTATGATTCTGCCACGTTTTAATATAATTCATTTCAAAAGAATGGGCATATTCTGGATTTAGATTCGGATTGCCTTTTCGGATATTCGTTGAATCTGAAATATCTACATACGGATTTAAGGAACGACCGCGAGGACGATTGATGCGTTTACTGTAATTCAGCTGAATCTCACTACCCTCTGATAAATTGTAATTGAAAAACAGAGTTGGAAACAGATCGAAGTAATTTTTCTTGATCGTCCCTGTCACCTCTGTTGAAACAAAAGAAATGATGGTTTTTTCGCCGCGTAAACCCAGTTGGTATCCAAATTTTGGACCTATTTTTCCGGTCAGGGTTGAGTAAATGGCGTGCTGCTGTTCGTTGTAATCAAACCCGTTCGAAGATTTCGGAGTGGGGGGGATGACCCAATTATTACCAGAGGGCACGCCATTAAATATTTCATTTAAACTATACCTGTGTTCCCATTCACTGTTAATACCTGCCTCCAGCTTCCAACGGTCTGAAAATTTGCGGGTATAATCAGCCTTAAATTCCAAATCCTCACCTTTAGAGGGTCCCTTTTGAATTTGATGGCTCGTATTTATGGTGTCGTGGGCTGGATTAAAATCGGACTGGTCGTAGGAATTGTCACTGGTAAAGTTGCGACTACCTCTGGATATATTGGCTTGAAGGCTATGATCATCTGCAATTTCCCATAAATAATCCATGGAAAGTTCTTGATTTTTGAATCCGGCATTGTTGACAGAACTACGCTCCAGTTGTTTGGTCGGTTGTAGATTGTTGTTGAGATAGTTGTAAGAAATGTCACTGTTGGAGTCGTGACTTCCGTCCATCGCAAACCCCGATAAACTGATGGTATGCTTGTCGTTGATGTGATAGTCAAAACCGGCTCTCATAAAGAGTCCGCCACCTCCTGAATTTCTGTCGCTGGTGCTATTCATATAACTGGTATCCACTACACCTGTAAGTTCATTGGTCGAGTACGTCTGACGTTTTGAGGATCCTTTTCCGTCGTGCATATCGTTTCTTAGACCAATATTAGCATAAGCATCAATTTTGGTGCTGCTGTAATTGATGTTGGCGCCCAAATTTTTTCCCCAAGGGTATTCTGCTCCTGCACTTAAACTGCCATAGTAACCCGCTTTTTTCTGTTTTTTAAGGATGATGTTGATGATGCCAGCTGAACCTTCAGGACTGTATTTAGCTGAAGGATTGGTCACCACTTCCACGCGGTCAATGTTTTCTGCAGGCATTTGTTGCAAGACCTGACCCCGGTTGTCGGAGGTTAATCCGGAAGGTTTGCCGTTAATCCAAACTGTTACACTTTCACTGCTTCGGAGCGAAACATTGCCTTCAGCGCTGACTTCAACAGAAGGAATATCCTTTAGAATGTCGCTTGCGCTTGCCCCTGCTGCAGCAATGCTTTGATCGACTGAATAGGTTTTTTTGTCAATTTCCAGTTTCATATTTGAACGGATGCCGGTCACTTCAACTGCATTCAGCAGTTTGGAATCGGTTTTCAGAAGAATATCTCCCAGATCTTTTAAGACATCAGAAGCAACGTCCAGATTTTTCTTATAAGAAACAAACCCAAGAAGTGATGTTTCAAGTTGGTAGGATCCTGGTGCCACGCCTGTAAAAGAAAAACTTCCGTCAGTACTTGTCACCTTAATTAAATAGGGTCTGACAGATCCTTTTTTATACAAAGTCACATTGACAAAATCGATGGCGTTTTTGGTTTCAATATCAAGGATTCTGCCGTTAACCGTACCCGTATTGTTTGTTTTTGCCTGAAGAGTATGACTACTGATGCAAAATGCAACAGCCAGTAAAATTAGATACCTGAAATTCATTTAAAAAATATTGATTGTGAAAAAAGAAAACCTATCTGAATGTTGAGATACCTTTTCTCCCAAAAGGTTTAAGGATGTATAGAAAGATTACGAATTATTTAGAAAGAACCTGTATAAATCAACAAAGACTGCATATTGTGCAGTCTTTGTTGATCTTATCCATTTAATTCATAGGTTTGATGTCGTTCCGGAATTTCAATATTCATAAATCCCTTTTTGGTTAGTCGTTCCTTGAAGGCATTTTGTGAGATTGGCTCTCCATGAACGATAAAAATAGTCTTTACTTCATCCGGTTCCTGAGAGGAAATGTAAAGACTTAAATCCCTGTAATCTGCGTGAGCAGACATGGATTCAATCGATCTTATATCGGCCCTTACTGGATATTCCTCACCGAAAATGGTCACTACACTGGGATTCTCTTTCAGGCGTGCTCCCAACGAACTCTTTTCACAGTAACCAACCATCAGAATAGTGGTGCTTGGGTCTGTGATATTATTGGCAATATGGTGTTTTACGCGACCTGCATCGGCCATTCCCGATGCGGAAATGATAACACAAGGCTCATCCGAGCCGTTCAGAGCCTGAGATTCGCGCTTGTCTTCTATAAAATGAAGTCCTGTAAAATCGAACGGATCTTTGTCAAATTTCATAATTTTCTGCAAGGAGCGATTAAAGCATTCGGGATGATTTTTAACAATAGCCGTAACTTTCGTTGAAAGGGGACTATCCACGTAATATTTAACATTAGGCAGACGGTTGTCCAGTTGCATTTCATTCAGTGTATAAAGCAACTCCTGTGTACGGCCTACACTGAATGCGGGGATGATGAGTTTGCCTCGTTTAGTAATACATGTATCAACGATGATGTCGTGAAAAATGTCAGCAGTTTCTTCCACTTTCGCGTGCAAACGGTTTCCATAGGTAGACTCTATAATCATATAATCCACTTGTGGTAAAACGGATGGAGGCATTAAAATAGGATCGATGTATCGTCCTACATCCCCGCTAAATCCAATTCGGGTCACTTTGCCATCTTCCTTTATTTTTAGAATGACGGTGGCGGCTCCTAAAATATGACCATTCACAAAAAACTCCAGTTCAATGTCTTCATTTATGTTAAAAGGCACTTCAAAGGCAACCGGTTCAAAAAAACGGATGGCATTTGCTGCGTCTTCAATGGTATAAAGTGCCTCGATGAATGGGCGGCCTTGTCTTTGTCTTCGTTTATTCAGGAATTTTATATCATTTTCCTGAATAAAAGCAGAATCTTTCAGTAAAACCTCAGTCAGATCAAGGGTGGCTTTCGTACCAAAAATACGACCGTGAAATCCGTCTTTTACCAGTTTTGGGATCAATCCCGAATGGTCTATGTGTGCATGGGAAAGCACCAGATAATCAACTTCGGAGGCCTTAAAACCCAGGTTTGAATTCAACTCCTGGGTCACTTTGCCCATACCCTGGAACATTCCGCAATCCAGCAGAATTTTTTTTCCATTTTTCAGCGTGATAAGGTGCTTAGAACCTGTAACAGTCTGTGTAGCACCGTGAAAAGTTATGTTCATGGTTGTCTTCGTTTACTAATGTCTCCAAATGTACACTTTAATTATAATCGCTTGATTATGGAAATGTTAAAAATGCAAAAACAAAAACGGTTCGGACGTTTCAGTAAAAATACTGAAGACATACGAACCGATTCCTGTTTTTTGTATAGTCGCTGTTACATTCTGTCAGGAACGCTGATGCCCAATAGGTTCATACCTGAACGGATCACTTTCCCGGTAGTCTCAGAAAGCATAATTCTAAAAGTACGGAGCGATTCATCTTCTTCCTTTAATATGGAAAAGTCGTGATAGAATTGGTTGTATTCCTTGGTCAAATCGTAAATGTAGTTGGCTATCAATGCCGGGCTAAAGCTTTCAGCAGCGTCATTTACGGTATTGGGGAATCCGGTGATTAATCGAATCAGGTACAGTTCTTTTTCGGATAATTTTAAACGGGAGTCAAAATTTCCAGAACGGGCATAACCAAGTTCGTCGGCTTTGCGAAGAATGGACTGGATTCGGGCGTGGGTGTATTGAATGAAGGGTCCTGTATTTCCGTTAAAATCGATCGATTCCTTGGGGTTGAAGGTCATGTTCTTTTTGGGATCCACTTTCAGCATAAAATACTTAAGGGCACCCAGGCCGACCATGTTGGCAATATCTTCAGCCTGTTTTTCAGTTAATCCGTCCAGCTTGCCCAATTCCTGGGAAGTTTCTCTGGCAGTACCCACCATTTCGTCCACTAAATCATCAGCGTCCACCACAGTGCCTTCCCTGGATTTCATCTTACCTTCTGGGAGTTCCACCATTCCGTAGGAGAAATGTACCAAACCTTTGCCCCAGGCAAAACCCAGTTTGTCCAGCAGGATGGAAAGTACCTGAAAATGGTAATTCTGTTCGTTTCCAACCACGTAAACCATTTTATCAATGGGGTATTCGCTGAAACGTAAGTTGGCAGTACCGATATCCTGAGTCATATAGACGGACGTTCCGTCCCCTCTGAGCAAAACCTTTTGATCCAATCCATCAGCCGTCAGATCCGCCCAGACAGAGCCATCTTCCTGACGGTAAAAAATTCCTTTTTCCAGTCCTTCCAGCACTTTGTCCTTGCCTAGAAGATATGTTTGAGATTCGTAATAAATTTTATCGAAGCCTACACCCAGTTTTTTGTAGGTTTCATCAAAACCTGCATACACCCAAGTATTCATAGTTTCCCAAAGTTCTCTGATCGCTTTATCACCAGCTTCCCAATTCAAAAGCATTTCACGGGCTTCAGCCATCAAAGTGGATGCTGCTTCCGATTCTTCCTTGGTCATGCCTTTTGCCTGAAGTTCGGCGAGTTCTTGTTTGTAGTGTTTGTCGAAAGCGACATAGTAATCGCCTACCAGGTGGTCTCCTTTTTTACCCGATGAGGCCGGTGTTTCTCCATTACCCCATTTTTTCCAGGCAAGCATGGATTTGCAGATATGGATACCTCTGTCGTTGACAATGTTGGTTTTTATGACCTTGTTTCCGTTGGCTTCCAGTATTTTACAAAGACTAAAGCCAAGCAGGTTGTTGCGCACATGACCCAGATGCAAAGGCTTGTTGGTGTTTGGGGAAGAATATTCAACCATCACCACGGGTGCATTTTCGTCGGCTTGTTTAATGCCATATTGTTTTTCTGCAAAAGCATTTAACAGGGCTTGAAGCCAGTATTCCTGTGAGACTACTAAGTTTAAAAAGCCCTTTATGACATTGAAGGAAGTCAGTTCCGGCGTATGTTCCACCAACCATTCACCCAAATCCTGCGCGGTATCTTCGGGCTTCTTTTTTGACATCCGTAAAAACGGAAAAACAACGATGGTGATATCCCCTACAAATTCTTTTCTGGTGGGTTGAAGTTGAATTTGAGTGGAGTCAATACTTTGTCCGTAAAGGGCATCAATAGCCTGAATCAGGTTTTTCTCAAGAAGTTGGTCTATAGTCATTTTGCGCATATTAATAAGAAGAGCGCAAAGTTAGCGCAAAATCACGATTGCTGCAAATCCCCTTTCTTCTCTTTCTTTCTTACCCACAACTCACGATTAGGATGTTTCATAGGGGAGATGCAATAAAAGGCGCAGCCTGTAAATTCATACCGGAGCGTACTTTGGTACGTGAGGATTGAATTTGCAGGCTGCAACGCCGTAGTGCGCTCCCATATGAAACATCGCTACAAAAAAAAGAGGATGTTGTTGGCATCCTCAGTAATAAGTTTTTTGAAATTTAAATCTGACCAGCCAATTCAGCTCCAGCTTTAAATTTAGCGACCTTTTTAGCTGCGATTTTAATCGGCATTTTGGTAGCAGGATTGATACCGGTACGAGCTGCTTTTTGAACAACGGAAAAAGTCCCGAAACCAACTAAAGCAATTTTGTCACCAGATTTTAACGTTTCAGTAACAGCGCCCAAAAATGAATCAAGGGCCTTCTTCGAATCTACTTTGCTCAAGCCGGATTTTTCGGCCATTGCACTGATAAGTTGTGCTTTGTTCATAGTAAAATGTGGTATATTAAAGTTAAAAAAAAGGGGTTAAAGCGATATTAGTTAGGGCAAAAGTATGTTTTAATTTCAGTAATGCAAGAAAAAATGAAAAAAAAAACAATATATATCACATTTTTTATTAAAAAGAGTCTGGCGATAGACAATAAGCTCGCTTTTTTGTACTTTTGTTCGGCTGAAAATACTTTTATGGCTTATTTTTAAACCATTACCTTTTTTAATATGAGTGACTTTCGTTCTTCTTCATCTGGTTTTATGTCTTCTGTACCAGTGGTGACAAAAAACCTTATAATTATTAATGTTCTTTTATGGGCAGCATCAACGGTGCTACCAAGATTGGGCATCGATATTCAATCGTTTCTTGGCTTACATTATATCGGATCTGAAATTTTTTTACCCAGTCAGCTGATAACCTATATGTTCATGCACGATCCACACAATATCGGACATGTATTTTTTAATATGTTTGGTGTTTATATGTTCGGTCGTGTTTTGGAGCAGGTATGGGGTCCGAAAAGGTTTCTGCTTTTTTATATGGTAACAGGTATAGGGGCTGGTCTGATTCAGGAGCTGGCATGGTATATTGATTTCAGACCATTTCTGGAAGCTATTAACAATTATACGCCTTCAAGTGATGTTTCTGCTATTGCTAAGTATTTGGATGTTCAGCAAGGTGTAGCATATACTGCAGGTGCATTATTCCAGGGCAAAGAAATGGTTCTGAATAGTCTGTTGACGGTTGGAGCTTCCGGTTCTGTTTTCGGTATCCTGCTTGGTTTTGGCATGCTTTTCCCAAATGCACCTTTATATCTGATGTTTATACCTGTCCCCATCAAGGCAAAATACATGGTGGCCGGTTATGGACTTATTGAACTTTTTTCTGGAGTATCCAATTTCACCGGCGACAACGTCGCTCATTTTGCCCACCTGGGAGGAATGCTTTTTGGCTTCTTTTTAATACGTTACTGGAAAAAGAAAGGAATTGGAAATGGGTTCTTTTTGGGATAGCCTGATACAAAAATACAAGCAAGGTTCTATTGTGACCAGGCTTATTTTCCTCAATGTGAGTGTCTTTTTGATACTTCGCCTGACCTTGGTTTTGATTAGTCTATTCAGGCTGGAAGGAGATGGATTTATGCGTTTCATCCAAATGCCTTCGGATTGGCCTACCCTATTAATGCGCCCCTGGACCGTTTTTACCTATATGTTTGTCCACCTTGACCTGATGCATATCTTGTTTAATATGCTTTGGCTTTATTTTTTCGGTGATCTTTTCATGCGATGGTTTAATGCCAGACAGTTGGGAGGTCTCTATATTCTTGGTGGATTATTCGGTGGTTTGTTTTATGCGTTGTTCTTCAACGTGCTTCCCATAGAAGAAGGCATTCAAAGTACTGTTTATCTGATGGGTGCTTCAGCGTCTGTCCTTGCCTTGGGAATTGCTGTCGCTTTTTACAAACCGGATGAACCTATCCGGCTTTTTTTACTTGGCACTCTAAAATTAAAATACTTAGCCATTATCATGATTGTAATGGATGTCCTGAGTCTGAACGGAGATAACGCAGGTGGTAGTCTGGCCCATTTGGGAGGAGCATTGATAGGACTTGCTTTTGGATTTTCATTGCGAAGAGGCATCGATCTGACGGCCTGGGTGAATCCGATGGTGGATTGGTTTGTCAGTGTTTTTCGCCCGCGTCCTAAAATGAAAGTCACCTATAAACGCGCAAATTACGAGCAAACAAATAAAACCACCAATGTAGATCAGGAATACCGCAATCGGAAAAAACAAGAAACAGCTGAAATGGATGCCATTTTAGACAAAATCAAGCAATCCGGATACGAGAGCCTATCTGTAAGCGAAAAGAAACGACTGTTTGATTTTAGTAAAAAGTAGTTTTTCTAAATCTTTTTTTGCCCGATATGATTAATTGACGACCTATGAACTCTTTTTTAAAATTTCTACATTCATTTATCCTGACCATTAATGTTGGTCTGGTGATTGTTTTGATCATATGCGGATATGCTTACAAAATCAAACCTGAATATTCCTTTTTGTCTGCATTTCTGGGTTATGGTTTTCCATTCCTGGCCTTACTCAACTTTTTTTTTATTATCTATTGGTTAATTCGCCTGAAAGGCTGGATTGTCATTTCCATCGTCGGTTTTGTTGCAACTTATAGTACACATGAAGCCTGGTTCCCGATCAATATTAAAACAGAAAAGACAACAGAGATGCCTCTGAAAGTTCTGTCTTTCAACGTCATGTACTTTTCTTTCAAAGTAAATCAAAATTCGGGAGAATTGCATCCGGTGCTCAGCTATATCCAAAAGTCAGATGCTGACATTGTTTGTTTGCAGGAAGTGGGGCCTGGTTTTATGGATAAAGTGCACAACGATAAAGCTACCCGAAAAGCCATGAAAGCCTATACTTACATACGTTCGGGAGCGCAGGAAAACAGATACTCGGTGGTTCTTCTGTCTAAATATCCCGTTATCCGTTTTCATAGGATCAAGTATGAAAGTCAGTCTAACTCTTCCTTTTACTACGACTTGAAAGTTGGCAAAGACACGATTCGAGTTATAAATAACCATTTGGAATCGAACAAATTGAACAGTGCCGAGAAAAACAAATACACCGATATGATCACAAACCGGGAATCGCAACAATTGAGCGAAGTAGCTGAAGTCTTGGGCAATAAAGTGGGGAATGCCTCTACTATCCGAGCCAATCAGGCAGATTCGGTTTCAAAGGTCGTCAAAGATTCCCCGTATAAAGTGATTCTCTGTGGTGATTTCAACGATGTTCCCGGATCTTATACCTATAGAACTGTTCGTAACGGGCTTTCCGATGCATGGGTTGAGTCTGGTAGCGGCTGGGGGAATACGTTTCATGAAAACTTATTCCTTTTCCGGATAGATTTTATCATGCATTCTTCATCGATTAAAACCACCAGGGTGAAAGTGGATAAAGTGAAATATTCTGATCATTACCCAATTTGGGCCAATCTGGAAATCTGATGAGCGCAGTAACTTCCTATGTGGATGTTTTGCTGCCTCTTCCTTTAAATCAATCGTACACGTATTCGGTTCCTGAGGATCTGGTTTCCACCCTGCAAATTGGATGTCGGGTCATTGTGCCCTTGGGTACCCGAAAGTTATATACCGGAATTGTGATGGAGCTTCACCAAAGAAAGCCGGTAGGTTATACCGTCAAACCCCTTTATTCCTTACCCGATGAAAATCCTATACTCATTGGGCCTCAAATGGAATTCTGGAAACGATTAGCTTCCTATTACATGTGCTCCGTTGGGGAAGTGATGAAAGCCGCCTTGCCTTCCGGGCTTAAGCTCGAAAGCGAAACGCTGGTGACCCTTTCCGATGAGTTCGAATCGGATGAAACTCTTAAAGAGCGCGAGATCAAGGTGCTCGATGCGCTCATATCCGGTAAACCCACCTCTTTGATGGACTTAAGCAAAAGCAGTGGTATTGCCAATGTGTTGCCAATCGTTCAGGATCTGATGCAAAAAGGGGCACTTCTCATCTCTGAAGGCCTTCGATCTTCCTTTAAAACGAAAACCAAAGCCTATGTCCGCCTGACAGAAACGTACACGAGCAATCACGAGTTGTTGAAAACCGTCATGGATGAGGCTTCCCGGGCAAAAAAGCAGGTAGAAGTTTTAATGGCCTGGTTGGAATTGTCCTCCTTTTTCAGGCAGCCTGAACCCCTGGAAGTAGGGAAGAAGGAATTATTGGATCGTTCAGGAGCTTCCCCAGCTATCTTGCAGGCTCTCTGCACTAAAAAAATCCTGGAAACGTATGTGAAAGAGGTCGATCGTTTAACATCATCGAAGGAAGAACAAGTAGTAATTTCCACCTTGAGTAAAATGCAAAAAGAAGCATTTTCTGCCATAAAGGAATCCTTTAAAGCACAGCCGGTCTGTCTTTTGCACGGATTGACCTCTTCGGGAAAAACTGAAATATACATCCATCTCATAGAAGAATGCTTTCGTTCGGGAAAGCAGGCACTGTATCTGGTTCCTGAAATAGCATTGACTACCCAGCTTTCTGATCGGTTAAAGCGCGTTTTTGGGAATAAACTGGGCGTTTATCATTCCAAATTTCCAGATGCAGAGCGTGTCGAATTGTGGAACAAACTGGTTAACACTCAGGAATATCAAGTGATTCTAGGGGTGAGGTCGTCCATTTTCCTTCCTTTCCACGATCTGGGATTGATCATTGTGGACGAAGAACACGAAAGTAGCTATAAACAACAGGATCCGGCACCAAGGTATCATGCCAGAAATGCAGCACTCATTCTTGCGGCCTTGCATGGGGCAAAAACTCTGCTAGGTACAGCCACACCCAGTTTAGAAACCTACCTCAATTGCCAGTCTGGAAAATTCGGTTTGGTGGAACTTTTCGCGCGGCATCATGAAATGGCCATGCCGGAAATCATAGCGGTAAATACCAAGGAACTCAGGCGTAAGAAAATCATGAAAACCCTGTTTTCGCCTCTATTGACAGAAAAAGTAGGGGAGGCTCTTGCCGCCAATGAACAAGTCATCCTTTTCCAGAACCGCAGGGGGTATGCCCCCATTTTGGAATGCAAAGCCTGCGGATGGGTTCCCAAGTGTGATCGTTGTGATGTTTCACTGACCCTTCACAAGTACCACAAGAAGCTGACATGTCATTATTGCGGCTTTGAACGTGATGTGCCACAGACTTGTCCTGCTTGTGGCACTCCCGGACTTTCGACCCATGGTTTTGGAACGGAACAAATTGAGGAAGAGGTTCGTGCACTTTTTCCGAAGGCACGCATAGCCCGAATGGATACGGATACCACCAAAAGCAGGCATTCCTACGAAAAGATCATTCACGATTTCGAGTCCGGTCAGACGGATATTCTGATTGGTACTCAGATGGTCACTAAAGGCCTTGATTTTGATCATGTGCGGATAGTCGGCATTCTGAATGCCGATCAAATGTTGAATCTACCCGATTTCAGGGCTTATGAACGTTCGTTTCAGTTGATGGCTCAGGTGAGTGGCCGATCCGGCCGAAAAGGGGAGCGCGGTAAGGTTATTATCCAAACTTCAGATCCCGAGCAGATTGTCATAAAAGATGTGATTGCCAACGATTTCAAATCTTTTTATAAGCGTGAAATGCTGATGAGAAAACAATTCTCGTATCCCCCTTACACCAGAATTGTCCAAATTCGTTTCAAGCACAAAGATCTTTCAACGGTTCGAACTGCTGCACAAGCTTATTCAAACCTGATACGGCCTGTCTTCGGACAACGTCTGCTGGGTCCGGATCAACCGCCTGTTTCCCGAGTAAATAATTTCTTTTTGCAACATTTGCTTTTAAAAGTGGAAACGGAAGCTTCCCCTTCCAAGGTAAAGGACATTCTCTACGACGCTTTGGCGACATTTAAACATGAATCCACTTTTCGAGCGGTTCAGGTCAGTTTTGATGTAGATCCGCTTTGATGATCTTTCCCCTCCGCTTTTCTGCTTTTAGCAGGTTGAGGTGTAATAATAATGTAAAAAATGTGTATAATTGCGACTAAAATGACCGTTGCGTGTGGTTTTTTTCTACATTTGCACGTTAAGACGATAATTGTATATTTTGATACTAATTCATAAAAAATGAGGCTTTTTACCAAAAACTTTCTTTTACCTGCTGTGGCTATTTTTTGCTTGTTGTTCAGCTCTTGTAAAGATGAAACATCAGTCACTGTCAAAACGTTTCCTGCTATCAATGCCGGTCCGGAATCCGGAATCATTCATGGTAAAATTACCGCTGTAAATACAGATATTATTGATGCAGGTGTCGTCTATTCTTCAACAGTAAGTTATCCAAAAATAAATACTTCCAGACGCGTTTCTGCAGATGTTGGTACATTTGATGATTATAAATGTGTCCTTAATCAATTAAGTTCAGACTCCATTTACAATTGTCGTGCGTATGCCCGAACAGCGGATTCCACTTATTACGGAACAATATGCAAATTCAAGCCAACAACGATTTATTTGAGTGTAGTGACTGTTGTCGGTGGAGCCTATAAAATGGGAGCTACCAGTGAGCAATCTGATTTTGCCCTTGCCAATGAAAAACCTGCTCATACTGTGAATGTAAGTACTTTCCAGATTGGGAAACAAGAAGTAACCAATGGTCAGTTTGCTATATTCCTGAATAGCCGTTTAGTAGCATCTGAAGGATATAGTATGTCAGAGGAAGGTGTTACTCAACCAATGCTCATTAAAAATCTGAAAGGGCTTTATTACGATAAGGATAGCTCCAGATGGTTAGTAAGGAATGAATATAAAGACCTCGCAGTTGTAAATGTAACCTGGTATGGTGCCAATGAATTTTGTCAATGGGCAGGTGGAAGGCTTCCTACCGAAGCAGAATGGGAATATGCAGCTCGTGGTGGTGCCCAAAGCAGTAACACCCTTTACAGTGGCAGTAATACACCTGAAGATGTTGCATGGTTCAAAATTTTGGCAAGCGATCAGCCTATCAGCCCTGTTCAACCCTCCAAGGGCAAGAATGCAAACGAACTTGGTATTTTTGATATGAGTGGAAATGTCTGGGAATGGGTAGCTGACTGGTACGATGCCTATTCCTTAAAATCACTGACAAACCCTGTAGGTATTACAGATGCAGAGGCTAAAGATGCCAAACTCCTTCAAAAAGTCAGACGTGGCGGTTGTTGGGCAGATACAACTCCATTGAAGCTTCGTGTATCGGCTCGTGCTTACAGTTCGCCTGAATTGCCTTCTGGTTCTACTGGATTTAGATTTGCCAAAGTTATATTTCTAGCGGATTAATTCAAGAATATATTCATAAAAAAATCCGCAGCTATTAACAGTTGCGGATTTTTTTATGGATATGATTTTCTTAAGCAAGATGCATGCGAATGTCTTCTGCCATTTTTGCCATTTCCTCAGGGCTCGGCTTCATTTTAGGATTGGAAAATAACATATCAGATTCCTTCTGAATGGGAATCAGATGAATGTGTGCATGAGGCACTTCCAATCCGATAACAGCAACTCCAATACGTTTACATGGAAGGGCTTTTTTAAGGGCTACAGCAATTTTCTTTGCAAAGATGTTGATGCCTGCAATCTCACCGTCCTCCAAATCAAAAAGATAATCTACCTCTTTTTTAGGAATGACCAGTGTGTGACCCAACGTTAATGGGCTAATGTCTAAAAAGGCGAAGAAATTTTCGTCTTCCGCAATCTTATAACAGGGTATTTCCCCTGAGACTATTTTGCTGAAAATACTTGCCATGTCCAACTTATTTTGCGAGTTCGATGTTCATAATCTGGAAAGTCAATACGCCTGCAGGAACAGGAATAGCAACGACATCGCCTTTTTTCTTACCAAGTAAACCCTTGGCAATCGGAGTGCTGATTGAAATCTTTTTTTCTTTCAGATTGGCTTCAGACTCAGAGACAATGGAGTAAACGAGCTCTTGTTTTGTTGCGGTATTCAGCAAAGTTACTGCTGTTAAAATCTGAACAGTGTCTGTATTTATTTTGCTTTCATCCAAAATACGGGCGTTGTTGAACATTTCTTTCAGTTGGGAAATTTTCATCTCCATCATACCCTGAGCTTCTTTTGCAGCATCGTATTCTGCATTCTCAGAAAGATCACCCTTATCCCGAGCGTCAGCTATTTGTTGCGAAACTTTTGGGCGTTCTATAGATTCGAAATGTTCGATTTCTCTTTCTAACTTTTTGTAACCGTCTTCGGTCATGTAATTTACTGCCATATCAGGTTCCTCCTATTTCGGAATTAATTTATCGTTTGGACATAAAAAATAAAAAGAATTCCGGCCATAACCGGAACTCTCATTCAATTAACTTTTACAAAGATATAAAACAAATACGTATTTGACAAGCGTTTGCCTCTGTTTTAAAACATGTATTATAAGAGCTTCATTATCTCTTTGTTAAGGTCTGTAATCATCGCATCCCGGGCAATCAGATTTCCGGATTTATCCAGTAAAAAGAATGTTGGTAAAGCCTGAATATTATAGACTGAAAGATAGTCTGAATTGACACTATTTTTATCGTGAACACAAATCCAGGGCAGGTTGGCAGCACCGGTTTTCCAAAAATTTTCGTCCGTATCAAAGGAAACCTGATAGATTTCAAAACCTTGTTGGGCATACTTTCTGTAAAGTTCTCTAAAGCTCAGATTTCGTGAGGGGGAAGTCTTCGTTTGGTAAGCTGAAAAGTCCAGTAAAACGACCTTACCTTTCAATGAAGACAGAAGTATATTTTTACCGTTAATGTTGGGGAGACTTATTTCAAAATAGGAAGATTTGTTTTTTTCATTGATGACAATTTCCTTTTTATTCCGGTCTTGTCTGATTGCCTTTATTCCCTGGAGTGTTAAAGTAACCAGATTCTTGCCTCTGATGGTATTTGGGAAATAGGTGCCCCAAGATGTAGCCACTGCAGAAAACATTTTGTTGTCGGATTTGTCGTAAGGGTCAAAGACCGGATAGTCGTGTACACTTTGAAAGAGTGCAAAGTAGGCAGCAGGTGAGCGGGGACTTTCCAGAATGGCTTTTTTGGCCAGATTACGATGTATATTAAGGCTGTATTGTGCTTTGTTCTGAAAGGTAGTATCAGACAATTGTTTGTTGTTGTACAGGGCGCGAAGCGAGTCAAAGCTTATCAGTGTTTTGGATTGTGATTCAGATAGAATCTGTATCAGTTCGCAGGCTCTGGAGCCAGTCACCGAGTAATCCCTTCCCAAATGGTTCCCGTCAGCTTCAATAATAACATCAGCAGATTCATCAGCTCCTAGTTGAATAAACTGGTCATTTATACGTAGTTTATAAAACTCGGGGGACCCGGGAAGTTTCGTTTTAAAACGAAAATCCCCTTTTTCGTCAAGTTTGACAGAATCGAGAATATCGGTTTTCGTTAATCCGGAAAGTTCGAAATACAACATTTTACCTTTGGCATGGCTAATATTGCCCTCAATTTTTAGTTTCGGGCTTCTAGTGCAAGCAGAAGAAAGTAATAAAAGGCAAATGCCAGCAAGGATGGTGCGAGTCTTCATTTATAATCTGATTTTGTAGGACAAACCTACTGAATATTGTCGATTTTGCCAAAAAATACTTCTTAAAGGACGATAAATGTTTTATAATTGGACATTTGTATCTCTTAAATTGACTGGATTTTTCGTTTCCAAGGTAAACTTATTCTTCCATAAGAGTGGATGATTTTGCATTTATTTTACTAACTTTGCGCGATTTTATAGTAAAAAAAGACAATTTTAAAAAAAGACGTTTTTTATGATTAACCCGATTGTCAAAACAATTGACCTTGGTGATGGAAGAACCATTACCATTGAAACTGGGAAATTAGCCAAACAAGCAGACGGATCCGTAATGGTTCGTATGGGTGACACGATGTTGCTCGCTACTGTTTGTGCCGATATCGATGCCACTCCCGGTACTGATTTTATGCCTTTGCAGGTAGAGTACAAAGAAAAATTCGCCTCTGTTGGCCGTTACCCTGGTGGCTTCACCAAACGTGAAGGTCGCGCAGGAGACTCTGAAATTTTAGTATCCCGTATGGTGGACCGTGTATTACGCCCACTTTTCCCGGATAATTACCACGCGAATGTTATCGTAAATGTAATTCTTTTCTCTGCTGATGGCAAAGATATGCCGGATGCATTAGCCGGTTTGGCTGCTTCTGCTGCTTTAGCCGTTTCAGATATACCTTTCAACGGACCGATATCTGAAGTTCGCGTTGCACGCATCGACGGAAAGTACGTAGTTAATCCTACCTTCCAGGAATTGGCTAAAGCCGATATGGACTTGATGGTTGGTGCCACCTACGAAAACATCATGATGGTGGAAGGTGAAATGAAAGAATTGCAGGAAGCCGATGTTCTTGAAGCGTTGAAAGTGGCTCACGATGCCATCAAGGTTCAATGCAAGGCTCAGATGGAATTGACAGAATTGGTTGGTAAAACTGAAAAACGTACCTACTGCCACGAAGTTAACGACGAAGATTTGAAAAAAGATGTTTGGGCTAAGACTTACGACAAAGCATACGTTGAAGCTACAGCTTGCAATCCTGACAAACATGCCCGTTCTGAAGGATTTAAAAGCATTATCAAAGAATATATCGCAGCTCTGGAACCAGAAGTTGCAGCTGAAAAAGCTGGTTTGGCTTCACGCTATTACCACGATGTAGAAAAAGAAGCCATGCGTCGTTCTATCCTGGATGAAGGAAAACGTTTGGATGGCCGTAAAACTACAGAAATCCGTCCCATCTGGAGTGAAGTTGATTACTTGCCAGGTTGTCACGGTTCAGCTATTTTCACCCGTGGTGAAACACAGTCGCTGACTACTGTCACACTGGGTACCAAAATGGATGAAAAAATGATTGACGATGTACAGGATCAGAGTAAATCCAGATTCTTACTTCATTATAACTTTGCTCCTTTCTGTACCGGAGAAGCCCGCGCTAGCCGTGGTATCGGTCGTCGCGAAATTGGCCATGGTAATTTGGCACACCGCGCACTCAAAGGCATGCTTCCTAAGGATTATCCTTATGTAGTACGTATTGTTTCCGATATTCTTGAATCTAACGGTTCTTCTTCCATGGCTACGGTTTGCGCCGGAACTTTGGCGCTGATGGATGCCGGTGTTCAAATTAAGAAACCGGTTTCAGGTATCGCTATGGGTTTGATCGCTGACAAAGATGGTGGCAAATACGCAGTACTTTCTGATATTTTAGGTGATGAAGATCATTTAGGCGATATGGACTTCAAGGTAACGGGTACCAAGGATGGTATTACAGCTACTCAGATGGACATCAAGGTAGATGGTTTGAGTTTCGAAATTTTGGAAAAAGCATTGTTACAGGCTCGTGAAGGTCGTTTGCACATTTTGGGCAAAATTACCGAAACTCTTGCTGAACCTCGTGCTGATTTGAAACCAAACGCTCCACGTATTGAAACACTTTGGATTCCGAAAGAATTCATCGGTGCCGTAATCGGACCGGGTGGAAAAATCATTCAGGGTATTCAGGAAGAAACAGGTGCTACCGTTACTATCGAAGAACTCGAAGGAAAAGGTCGCGTTGAAATTTCTGCCAACAATAAATCAGTGATTGATGCTGCCATGTTGAAGATTCGTGGTATTGTTGCCATCGCTGAACCAGGTGCTGTTTATCAGGGTAAGATTCGTTCGATTATGCCTTATGGCGCATTCGTTGAATTCATGCCAGGTAAAGACGGTTTATTGCACATCTCTGAATTTGACTGGAATCGTCTGGAAACAGTGGAAGAAGCCGGATTCAAGGAGGGTGACGAAATTGAAGTAAAACTACTCGATATAGATCCTAAGACAGGTAAATACAAACTTTCCCGTAAAGTTTTGATGCCTAAACCTGAAGGTTATGTAGAACGTCCTGAGCGTGAACGCACCGAACGTCCGAACCGTGACCGTGGTGATCGTCCTGAACGTCCTCGTCGCAGAGAAGAATAGTATTTAATTAAACTATACAAGCCCGGTAAGTCTTAGATTTTCCGGGCTTTTTTTGTTATTATTCCATGGTTTGTCTAAAAATATTTCAGATAGTTCGATGGGTTTCTAAGCGATCTCGTTAAAAATCACTAACTTTGCACACTCTTTGAGAAAAGAGGGTATCACACATTCGACTTTGTGAAAGGTCGGTTTATTTCTAATAATTAAAAGGTAAAAATGATTACAGTTAACAATCTTCAGGTTCAGTTTGGGAAACGTGTTTTGTTTCAGGATGTGAATCTCAAATTTACGCAGGGCAATTGCTATGGTATAATTGGTGCGAATGGTGCCGGGAAATCCACTTTACTGAGGGTTTTGAGCGGTGATATTGACCCCGTACGCGGTACCATCACTTTTGGACCGGGTGAACGTCTTTCTGTCTTGAAGCAAGACCACTTTGAATTTGATGCTATTACAGTTATGGATACCGTCCTGATGGGACACGATAAGCTATGGGCTGTCAAGAATGCCAAGGATGCCATTTATATGAAAGAAGATTTCACCGATGAAGACGGTATTCGTGCTTCGGAGCTTGAAGAAAAATTCGCTGAAATGGACGGCTGGAATGCCGAAAGCAGTGCTGCTTCTCTTCTAAGTGGGTTGGGTATCAAGGAAGACCTGCATTTCATGTTGATGGGCGATCTGGGAAACAAGGAAAAAGTGCGTGTCCTTTTAGCACGTGCCTTGTTCGGCAAACCAGACAATTTATTATTGGATGAGCCTACCAATGACCTGGACGTTGATACCGTGATGTGGTTGGAAAACTATTTGGCCAATTATGAAAATACCGTATTGGTTGTTTCTCACGACAGGCGTTTCCTCGACTCTGTCAGCACACACACCGTAGATATAGATTTCAATAAAATACAGCTTTTTGCCGGTAACTACAGTTTCTGGTACGAGTCTAGTCAACTGGCACTTCGTCAGCAACAAAATCAAAACAAGAAGGCCGACGAAAAGAAGAAGGAACTGGAAGAATTCATCCGTCGTTTTAGTGCGAATGTGGCCAAATCCCGTCAGGCTACCAGCCGTAAGAAAATGCTTGAAAAACTTAATATTGAAGACATTCAGGCTTCTTCCCGTCGTTACCCGGGAATTATTTTCACTCCCGATCGTGAACCAGGCAACTCCGTTTTGGAAGTTTCGGGTTTATCAGCAAGTGTTGATGGTGAACTTCTTTTTAAGGATGTTAATTTCAACGTGGAAAAAGGCGATAAGATTTGTTTTCTATCCCGCGATTCCAGAGCGATGACCGCTTTTTTTGAAATCATCGGCAACCATCATAAACCGGATGCAGGAACTTACACCTGGGGCATCACCATAACGCCAGCATATTTACCCGTAGATAATACGGAATTTTTTAATACAGACATGAATTTGGTAGACTGGTTGGGTCAATTCTCCGACGATACCAGCGAAAGTTACGTACGTGGTTATCTGGGAAAAATGCTTTTCTCCGGTGAGGAAATTTTTAAGAGAGTGTCTGTGCTATCGGGTGGTGAAAAAATGCGTTGCATGATTTCTCGCATGATGTTGAAGAATGCCAATGTTCTGGTACTTGATTCTCCGGCCAATCACCTGGATCTGGAATCCATCCAGGCTTTTAACAATACGCTGACTACTTTCAAAGGAAATGTACTCATGGCTTCCCATGACCGTGAGTTTATTCAGACAGTATGTAACCGCATTATTGAACTGACTCCAAGCGGAATCATTGATAAAATGACTGATTATGAATCTTATATTCTGGATCCAGTCGTGAAAGAACAACGGGAAAAGATGTACGGTAAAGCCTAAGCTTAGTCGTTGACGTCGTCCAGGTTGCTATCTTCCCAACCATCCTCTTCTTCGGCCGCGGAATTGATGATTTCCATCAGTTCTTCGGCTTTTTCTTTGTCCTTTTCAAAAATATGCAAAAGAACACCTCTGTCAGATAGGAGCGTTCCTACAAATGGATTGTTTTCATTGCTTAGAAAACAATGAATATTGTTGGATTCCAGTGCGCCCTTCACAATGGAAGCTTCTCCAAGTGTGTTGAAATTCATGAAAATAATAGTCTTATCAGTATCCATAGTCAGCAATTTTAATTCAAACAAATTTGATAACTGTTTTGTTCTGATTCAGAAAATGAAAATCTGAGAAATAGCCTTATCTCTTTTTGAAACCACGGCCTTTTCCTTTAAAACCTCCTTTGGAGTGGTTTTTTGCGGGATTGTATTCAGGGCCTTCGCCTACTTCTTCTGGAAGTGGAACCCGGTAGATGGTTTTGTCCAAAAATTTTTCAATGCGTTCAAACATGTCCTGTTCTTCTTCCGAAACAAAGGTGATAGCCAGTCCTTCTGCGCTTGCACGGGCTGTTCTGCCAATGCGGTGAACATAATCCTCTGCATCGTGTGGCACGTCGTAGTTAATGACCACGCTGATGTCTTCAATATCAATACCTCTGGAAACAATGTCTGTTGCAACAAGGATATTCACCTTGCCGTTTTTGAAATCATACATGGTACTGTCACGTTGTGTCTGATCCAGATCGGAATGCATTTCGGCAACCGAGAGTTTCATCGCACGCAGTGTTCGGGTCACTTCCTTTACTTTTATTTTTGACGAGGCGAAGATGATCACTTTGTCTGGAACGTTTTCTATAAAGAGTTGTTTGACAATGTAGGCCTTCTGTCTTTCGTAACAGATGTAAGCCGATTGCATAATTTTATCGTTGGGCTTGGAAACTGCCAGACGAATTTCTGCAGGGTTGTTTAGAATGGTTTTGGCCAGTTCACGGATTTTAGCAGGCATTGTTGCTGAAAAGAGCATGGTTTGACGACGTTTGGGCAATTCGTTTACCACTTGCATGATGTCATCGAAAAAACCCATATCCAACATGCGGTCAGCCTCATCCAGAATAAAGTATTGTACCCGGGAAATATCAATCAATCCGAGTTTCAGATAAGATAATAACCTGCCTGGAGTTGCAATCACCACATCTACGCCAGCCTGAAGTCCTTTTTTCTGCTGTTCCCAGACAATACCATCACTACCGCCATAAACGGCGACTGATGAAACCGGTAGATAATAGGCAAATCCGGCCACTTGCTGGTCAATTTGTTGAGCCAACTCGCGGGTAGGAACCATAATGATGGCGTTTATTGCATCTTCCGGATGATCTTCCTGAACAAGGTGGTTAAGAATAGGGAGCAGATAGGCTGCAGTTTTTCCTGTACCAGTCTGAGCGCTGGCAATTAAATCTCTTCCTGCCAGCAAAAGGGGTATTGCTTGTTCCTGAACTGGGGTGCATTCCTTAAAATTCATAGCCCAAAGGCCATCCAATACCTCTTCCTCTAAATCTAATTCGTCAAATGTCATAAAAATGATTGCGTCAGTTTTTCCACCGAACGTGTTGGTGGTGAATACAAAGTAACGAAAAAAAGACGGGATAAAAGTTTTGTTGGGAAGGTTTTTATATATGACAGCCTAAATAGACTTATCAGAAAATGAGCCAGCATTTATAAACTTGTATAAACGCCGGCTCAAAATGGATGATTGTTTTTTATTTGGAATCAAATTATTCCACTGGTATCCTCATTTTAAAGAAGGAACGCCATACATAAACCAGTGCAATAATCATGAAAGGAATGGCAATCCACATTGAATAATCATTCAAGGGATCACTTTTCATTTCAATGCTGATTTCTGTAGCCAAAAGACCGAATAACGAAGAAAATTTGATGATGGGGTTCAACGATACAGAAGCAGTATCTTTAAACGGATCTCCAACGGTATCACCTACGATGGCTGCTTCGTGCAACGGTGTGTTTTTTTCCTTCAAATCGACTTCTACCACTTTTTTGGCATTATCCCAGCTACCACCTGCATTTGCCATAAAAATAGCCTGGAACAAACCAAATACAGCGATTGAAATCAAATAAGCTACAAAGAAGTTGGGGTCCATAAAAGCAAAAGCCAGGGTGAGAGATATCAATGCAATAAAGATATTCAACATCCCTTTTTGTGCAAACTGTGTGCAAATTTTCACCACGGCAATGGAATCTTCGATGTCTGCTTCTTTCTTATCCATGTTGAACGTCTGCTTGATGAATTTAACAGCCCGATAGGCACCGGCTGTAACAGCCAGAATTGAAGCTCCACTGAACCAGTAAACGACAGCTCCACCGCAAATAAGTCCCAGAATAACTGGTGCATCCGTTAGTGAAAGATGAAGCAATCCAACTCTTTCAAGCAATAGGATAATGGAAAAAATCATGGTCGTAGCTCCACAAACAGCGGTTCCGATCAAAACGGGTTTTGCTGTAGCCTTGAACGTATTACCGGCAGCATCGTTTGCTTCCAGCAAGTGTTTGCCTTTTTCAAAATCAGGTTTAAAATGAAAGTCCCTTTCAATCGATTCGCTGATTCCAGGTATTTGCTCGATTTGTGAAAGCTCATAAACGGATTGGGCATTGTCGGTCACTGGTCCGTAACTATCTACTGCAATGGTTACAGGTCCCATGCATAATAGTCCGAAAGCAACCAGGCCAAAAGCAAAAATGGAAGCATGAGGCCCCAGTGTTGTATCCAATCCCATGCTAGCCATAAAATAGGCAATGGTCATTAAAGCTGCAATCAGCAAGCCTGTCCAGAAGGCGCTTAAATATCCGGTGGAAAGACCAGATAGAATGTTCAGGGATGCACCACCTTCGCGCGATGCGATCACAATTTCCTGTACGTGTTTCGATTTGGAGCTCGTAAAGATCTTTGTGAATTCAGGAATCAAAACGGCTGCCAGGATTCCACAACTGATGATGGTGGCCAGTTTCCACCAGGCTGTTGGATCGGCCAGGTTGGCTAAGAGTAAGTGACTCATAAAGAATGCAGACATCATACATAAGGAGGCTGCAATCCAGATTAAACGCATCAACGGTTTTTCAAAATCGAAATCGTCTTTGTTTTTATACAGTACATTTGAAATGCCCTGATTGATAAAGAAGGCACAACCGGAAAGAAAATCCATAAAGAAACGCATACCAAAAATCCATACGATCAAAACGGCCTGAATGTCAGGGTCTTTAACTGCCAGTGTGATGAATGTTATCAAAGCAACACCGGTTACACCGTAGGTTTCAAATCCATCGGCAGTCGGGCCAACACTGTCACCTGCATTGTCACCGGTACAGTCGGCAATTACACCTGGATTTCTGGGGTCGTCTTCCTTGACTTTGAAAATAACCTTCATCAGGTCGGAGCCAATATCGGCAATCTTGGTGAAAATACCACCTGCTATACGAAGTGCGCTTGCTCCTAAAGATTCACCAATGGCAAACCCCAAAAAGCAGATTCCTACAATTTCGCGTGGCACAAACAGCAAGATGGAAACCATCATAACCAATTCGAGGGAGATCAGGAAAAGACCTACGCTCATACCGGCTTTTAAAGGTATGTTGACTACTTCAAGCGGTTTGCCGCGTAAAGCAGCAAATGCTGTTCTGGCATTTGCATACGTATTTACTCGAATGCCAAACCAGGCTACGCTGTACGATCCCAGCATACCAACGATGGAGAAACCAAGCACCTGAAGAACCACTTCGACAGATTGGCCGACCAGTCCAAAAAAGTAAACGCAGAAAATGACAGTGATCATCCCAAAAAGCATCAGGAGGAATTTTCCCTGTTGGAGAAGATAGGTTTTACACGTGGCATAAATGGTCGCTGCTACTTTTAGCATGGAGTCATGTGCCTGCAATTTTTTGATCTGGTGAAACAGATATAAACTGAAAAATAAGGTACCCGCAATAATCATTGCACCATAAAAAAGGAAGTTCCATGCAGAGATGGAGCCTCCAAAAATTTCATACGTGCCGGCGTGCAAATCAGGAATGGCCAAGTCCGCCTCGTTGGCTTGCACATTCATACATATGCCGGATAATAGACCGATTAAAGAAATTAATTTTGTGTGTTTCATCATTAAATAAGAGATTTTAAGGTGTTATTCTTTTACGAAAAAAATTGTTCTAATGTACATAATATTTTTTCCAGGATTGCTTCATTAGGTTGGAGTTTTTTCTGTTATATAACAGGAAAAACTCCATTTTTTTAGAAAAACTGAAGCTTTTCGTGTGACTTTAGTTATAGATTTAAATTTATTTAAAAATGAACAGCATTACGATTGCTACGAACTGTTATCTTTGATGACCTGAATGGGGCCGATGCCCAAACCGGAAGAACACTTAAATCGATGGATTTCATGACTAAAGACATTGCCAAAATTGGGATTTTTTCCTTTATTTCCGGCTTTCTGACGGCCTATGCTCTCGATAATGTGCTTTTCTTACTTGCATGGGTGTGTTTAATCCCTTTGTTTATTGCTTTGCAACAAAACACCTTCAAACAATTTCTGATTATCAGTTTTCTTTTTGCGCTGGGATTTTCCCTGGAAAGTAACGGCTGGATGGTTTCCAGTGAAGCAACGTTCACGAAATCCGGTTTGGTTTATGGTTTGATGATCTTTCTGGTTTATGTGCTAGCCTCTGCAATGATTTGGTTTTTTTATTTTATAATCTTTACCCGAAGAAAATTTTTAGACCGCTTTTCGGTCTTTTTGCGAGGTTTGTTGCTGGCATCTGTGTGGACTTTATAGGATATCCTCAAGAATGCCTTTCTGCCTGGGCAACCCTGGTTCTGTTTTTATTTTGGAGGCTCCCTGGCCAATAATCTTTGGGCCATTCAACCTGCTGCCATTCTAGGAGCATCGGTACTTACCATTATCGTTGTTTTTGTAAATTATACGTACACTCTGTTTATTACCAAAAGGCAATGGAAAAACCTGCTGATTCCAATGGCGGTTGTAGCTGAAAATCTTCCACATGAAGTTAAGTGGAATCCGCAAAATGGAAACGAACAGGTTGCTAATGTATAGAAAATGAACCGGGAAGCTGTTAATTCGAAAGCTGAAATGGCCTTATGGTCGGAATCAGTTCTCCCATGGAACTATCGCCCCGACGATGTGCTTTTGCAGGAAATCCTGAAGATTTCCAAACCTATGGGGATGATCAACCTGATTGGAGTTAATAGCAACGTTCCCGGAAATGTCAAAACCATAATCAACTCGGTCTATTGTCTGTCATCCGACGGACGAGTACAAGGACGTTACGACAAGAGTGTTCTACTTGGTTTTCTGGAGAAACCGGCTTTTGGAATGGTCGTCCTATTTTTTGTGGATAATTTTTTGCTTTTAGAAGGAAATAATCCCAGACCTTTGAAAACGCCATTCGGCCAGGCAGGTGTTATAATCTGCAACGAATCTTTAGTATCCTCTGCTGCTTCGAATATGGCTGTAAAAGGGGCTGAATTTCTGGTGAATCCTTCCAACGATTCGTGGTACGTTAAATCAGATGTTGCCAGTTTTCATTTCTTTAACACCCGACTCCGGGCTGTCGAAACCCGTAAGGATGTGGTAATCAACTGCAATAAAGGCATTTCAGGTTTGGTCAAGGCTTCAGGTCGCATCGCCTCGTTTAGAAAGGGTGATCATTCGTTTGTATAGGTTGTAACTATAACACCGAATAACGAAAAATCAGTGTATGTTCGCTTTCCATATATTCTGACTGTGTTGTGTTTGGTTTTTCTAATTGGTTTTTTTCTGTTCGGAATAAAGTCTGTTCCCAGAATGAAAAAATAACTTTATATTTGCCACCTAAATGAGCGTTTTTGGTGGCTAAGAGTTGTTTGTCGTCAAATAATGCTAAATGCTTTTAATAAATTTAGATTTATGTTAAAAAAGTTTTCTACATCAGCATTTCTGGCTTTTCTTTCCGGAATATTAATGGTTTATGGCGTTCAAAATGCTATTTTCTGGCTTACATGGTTGTGTTTGACACCGCTATTTATTGCCATTAACAATAAAACACGTAAGCAGATGATACTTTTAAGTATCATTTTTGGTGCTTGCCTTCACTTGGGAGGGTGCAGCTGGATGATTACAGGAGCGGCTTCTTTTACAAAAGACGGTATGATATTCGGGATACTTGTACTTTTGGCCTATACCTTTGTGGCAACACTGATTTGGATGCTATTCTTCTTCATTCTATCCTGGGGAAAATTTCTGGATAAGTACTCTTTTGCAGTGAAAGGTCTGATTCTGGCATCGCTTTGGGTATTGGTGGATGTTATCAAGTTCCACGTTTTTGCCGGTCAACCCTGGTTCAATTTCTTTGTAGGTCTGGGTATCGCTAAAAACTTATGGGCCATACAACCGGCAGCTTATTTTGGGGTACACATTATTACGTTTGTAGTGGTTTATGTCAATTACCTTTTTGCCGCCTTATTCCTGGAAATGAAATGGAAAAAAGCAATTTTACCTTTGTCCATCATCGTTGGATACCTGGGCATTGGAGGACTCATGCTCTACATGTATGAGTCAAATCCTAAACCTTCTGGAAAACCCTTTAAACTGGCAATACTTGCAGAAAATATTCCACCTGAAGTGAAGTGGAGTGCAAATACAGGGGATGCACTAGTGGCTGATTTGCTTCAGATGAATAAAGTGGCAGTAAGCTTAAAATCGGATATGGCGTTGTGGTCTGAATCTTCCATTCCATGGCAATATAAGCCCGGGGATGACTTGATCGAAGAGATTCATCGTATTTCAGCTCCTATTGGTATGACCAATTTGATTGGAATAAATACGGCTTTCAGTAAAAAATCCATGTATAATTCCATCTATTGTTTTTTACCCGATGGAAAAATATCAGGCCGTTACGATAAAAGTATAGGTCTTGATTTTATTGAAGTGCCGATAGCAGGTTTAATTGTGCCTTTCTTTGTTGAGGAGGGCTATGTTGAAGTAGGGCATCATCCAAGACCCTTGAATACACCTTTGGGTAAAGTCGGTGTTATGATTTGCAACGAATCTTTTGTTTCTGAAAGTGCCTTAAATATGGTAAACAGAGGAGCTGAGTTTCTGGTAAATCCATCCAACGACGGTTGGTTCAGCAGGTTTGACATTGTTTATATGCATTTCTATAATTCCCGGCTTCGGGCAGTTGAAACCAGAAAGGATCTGGCTATTAACAGCAACAATGGCATTTCGGGTTTGGTGCAAGCCTCCGGACGTATTAATTTCTACAGGCAGGATACGCAATCTTTTATTAAACAAGTGACTATTACTCCCAATAAGCAGGCTACGTTATATTCCAGACAGCCGTATTTGTTCGTCTTTTTTTGCATAGCGTTTCTACTTGGATTTTTCTATTTCAGGTTTAATCCTTCTAAAAAAGATAGTTGAACTTTTTTGAATGCATCTAACGAATCAATATAAATATAAAAAACCTGCAGACCATAAGGAATGCAGGTTTTTTTATGTAGCCTTGCCGGGAATCGAACCCGAATCTAAAGTTTAGGAAACTTCTATTCTATCCATTGAACTACAAGGCCATCAGCGCAGAACCGACGTAATGCGGTTTTTGATAGCGTGTGCAAAAGTAGGTTTTTTATTTTAGACCAACAAGTGCCTAAATGAAACAGTCGAAGTGAGGTTAATTTCACTTCGACTGTTTGTATTTTCACAACCTGTTAATTAGGTTCGTTTTTACTTGATAATGAATTTACCCACAAAGCCATCCATGGCCTTGATTTTAAGAATGTAAGAACCACTGGTCAGTGCGCTGACATCAACAGATGATCCATATTCTTCCTTAATCAGAATACCTAATGTGTTGTAAATCATAATATTCGTATCATCTCTCAATCCGTTAACAAACAGCCTGTTTTCAGGATTCAGATAGAGGCAAATATCTGAGGATTCATCGGCAGAAGCCTTTTGCTCAATGGTGATACTTTTAGGAGCTTTAACACCATTTACTTGTATAAAACTCCATTGTTGGCTGGCTGCATTGGTAAAATCCCATTGTTGTACGTTTCCACCATTAATTAAGGAGTTATTGCTTACTTCCAGTGCCTTGCCACTGTTTCTGTTCAGCACTTTGTAATATCCGTTCCCGATGTAAGTAACGCTCCATTGTTGATTTGTCTGATTGTAATAATCCCATTGTTGTACGTTGCCGCCATTATCCAGAGAAGATCCATTCACTTCCAGAACCTTACCACTATTGGCCGATGAAACACGATAATAACCGTCACCTGTTGGATTGATGACCCATTGTTGGTGGGCTCCGTTTCCATACGACCATTGGTCAACATTTGTACCGTTGGCTGTTAAGCCGCTGTAAACATCCATAGCTAATCCACTGTTGCGGTTTATAATCCGGTATGTTTGACCGGGTATCAAAGCGCAGGGAGCTCCAAATAATTGGATTTCAGCCAGCTGAAGAATAGTTCCGCTGTTGTTGGTCATATTCAGCCTGTAGTACTGGTAGGCAACGGTATTTGTCATGGTGAACGTCCGTGTCTGTAACCTATTGGGAAAATCTTCTCCTGAACGTGTGTCGATTGTTGTCCATGCAGAACCATCGTTTGAACCTTGCAAGGTCCAGTTTAATGGATCTCTCGTTGGGTCGTCGTTGGCCGAGGTCATCGTATAACTACTCACTACATATCTGGCTGTTGCTGCAAATTGCACGTAAGCTGCGTTGTGAAAGGTCAGGAATTTGGTTGCAGAGTTGTTGTCAATCAGTTTAGTTGCTTCTTCACCTGCAGGAGAATCTGTATATTGAGAAGCAATAAGGCCTGGCAGATTGGTGATGTCACTGTTGGTTACTGTCTGAGCATACACCTGTAGTTCATAGATGGAATAACCAAACATCGTTGTACGAGCTGTTCCATAAATACGGAGGTATCTTCCGCTTCCTGTCAGACCCAAATGATCGTTCTGATAGGATGAATTATTGGTAATGGTTTTGATAGTGCTCCAGTTGGTTGCATCCGATGAAACCTGAATCAGGTAATTTTTTGCTGATGCATATTCCCAGACGACCCGTACACTTCCGATGTTGTACGTGGCACCAAGGTCAACATAAATCCATTGCGGGTCGCTGTTAGTACTTCCCCAGCGGGTTGAAGTATTGCCATCTACAGCTAAAGAACCTGTCATAGTGCCATCTACAGAGGAAGTAGTGGTCGCTTTATTCAGAGCGAGATTATCTCCAGCATTTGGAATACATTCCAGTTTACCAGTGGTGCCACCAACGCATGTACCACATGCATCCGTATAGGCACTTCCTCCGAAAACACCTGCGCAATCATTTACAGTATAGGGTGATAAAGCCCTGAGATTGGCTTTTGCATAATATGGTATATAGATGCCTTTGTCCGAAAGTTGTTGATCCCATCCACCTCCAAATGGATAAACAGAATAGGAAAGTGTAAACAAACCCTGATTTTTTCCGGTTCCGGCATTGATGTGGCCCATATATGCAAGCATTCCTTCTTCCTGAGGGATGGTATAAACGATGGCTTTATTGCCCCAGGGACCTACTGGTGATGTGGCAAACCAAACGCATAATTCGTTGCTCAAATGTGAAACACCGGACAAACAATAGTTGTTTTTGCCCAATTTAATAACAGAGCTGGCTTCGACTCCTGATATGATTCTTTTAGCCTGTGAAAAATCCCTGGACCAGGTGTTGCTGTTGCTGTAGAATTCCCAAAGTACGGAAGTATTTAAGGTTCCCTTTGGTACTCTGGCTACTCTGGAATAAATCTCAAAGGTGCCGGCTCTTTCAACGGTGTAAATGTAATTGTAATCATCGTCTTCCAGAATGGAATAAGGTATATCAGATCCTGTATAGGAAGTTGGGACAATATTATCGACCGTTAAACCGGGTAACGATAATGTTGCTACTGAAGCCTTGCTGGCATAATTTCCACCACTCCATTCCTGTAGCAAGATCTTGAGTTTGTTGTTTTCCACAATACCATCACAAATCCAGAACAAATTTCCACTCGTAGTTGGAAGAAATAAGGAGCTCGGTGAACTTTGTGTTCCTCCATAAATGGAACTTAGGGTTCCTCCGGTACTTTGAGTCACAATCAGGTTGTTGATCATGGCATTGAAGTTTAAAACATTAGAATGGCTGTTTGGAGTACCCATAAAGGAATCGTTGTAAAGCCATGCAATACGTCCATCCGGCAATTCAGTGGAAACATCGTTGTCTCCGGAAATCCATCCCCAGCCACTCAGGTTGTTTTGCCACAAATACTGCGTGGTTACATTGACCTTTGCATCCGTATCATCGATGATTTCAACATCATCCAGATAATAGGTGCCAACATTGTTGAAGTTTAATTCCAGCGTTGTAGGTGTTTCTGTTGTTTTGAAAGCATATTGGTACATTTGCCAGCCATTCCCATTGGTGTCCATCCGGTTCCAGATTTTAAACAGACATTGATTGCTGGTGGTGCTTCCCTTCAGGTTTACATTTATTTGATTGTCGCGTACACTTGAAAGTGCCCAGAAGCGTAACAAATAGGTGCGGGCGGTACTTGTTGTAAACGAGCTGTGTGTAAGCTTTACCGAGTTTGAAGCTGTTCCGGAGTTTGTTACCACAACGGTCAACGCTTTTGTTCCTGTATGCAGGAGACCTGTATTCGAAGTAATGGTAAAAGTGGCACTACTACCATTGATGGTACTCGTAGTCCAGTTAGTTAGGCTGGATTCGAATCCACTGTTGGATACGATTTGTGCATGTACGCAAAATTGCACAATAAATAATGCGATAAAAGAAAGAAGTGTTTTTCTCATTTTAGAGTGATTTAAGGTTAAATTGTAATTTTGGTGACTATTAAATTTAAAATATGTTACAAAAATAAGATATATAAGTGTAAAATTAACATCCTATAAGATTGGCTAGAATAAGGGTAAATAATACGCTAAAATGATTTAGCGTATTAAGACTGGGTTTTAACTGATAACAGGGCTTAAATAATTAATGAAAAAATAATACTAGACCAAAAAGAATATGTTTTTTTAAGTGGTTTTTCCCTGTTTTTTCTTTTTTCCCCACCTATCGTTTTATTTTTTTAAATTTGTATGTACAAACAAATGATAAAATGCTGAACCATTTTGGAGTAAGTGATGAAGATTTAAAGAAAGTTTTGGCTGCTGCTTTGGAAAAAGGTGGAGATTATGCAGACCTTTTTTTTGAACATACCTTTAATAATTCCATCGGATTAAGAGATAGAGAAGTCAATACTGCTTCTTCCAACATAGATTTCGGAATGGGTGTCCGGGTTTTGGCAGGAGATCAGACAGGCTATGCCTATGTGGAGAATACCACGCTAAAAGATATGCTTAAAGCTGCCCGTACAGCCGCCAGAATTGCCAATGTTTCAAATATTAAGCTTCCGTCCGAAATCGGACTTAAAATAGCCTCTCAAAATTATTACGCTGTAAGGCAATCCTGGGAGGATGTGAACGTGAAACAACGAATCCCTTTTGTTCAAAAACTAAACGACCGCATTTTTGAATTGGACCCGAGAATTAACAAAGTGATGGTGAATCTTTCCGACAGCTCTTCCCATATTCTGTTTGTAAATTCAGAAGGCGTGAAATATTCCGATTACCGTCCAATGGTCTCCCTGGTAGCTACTTGTGTGATGTTGGAAAACGGGGTCTATGAAAACGGGCATGCTTCGCGGTCCTTCCGCATGGGTTTTGAATTTTTGACCGAAGAATTGATTGAAGAAATAGCCAGGGATGCAGTCGAAGAAACGGCCATCATGTTTAAGGCCATTAAGCCAAAAGGAGGGGAAATGGCAGTTGTAATGGGGGCAGGCAGTTCAGGCATTTTCCTCCATGAGGCCATTGGCCATTCATTTGAAGCGGATTTCAACAGGAAGGGCACCTCTATTTTTTCCAATATGTTGCACAAAAAGATTTGCGGCGATTTCATCAATGTGGTAGATGATGGTACCATTCTTTTCAACCGTGGGGCTGTCAATATAGACGACGAGGGTGCGGATGGTCAGAAAACGTACATTGTCCGCGAAGGCGTTTTAAATTCGTATTTGCACGACAGGATCAGTGCCAATCATTACGGAATTCCTTCTACCGGAAACGGCAGACGTGAATCTTTCCGTCAGGCACCGCTTCCACGCATGCGGGCCACCTACATGGAAAATGGAAATGCGACCCAGGAAGATATGATTGCCTCTGTCAAAAAAGGCGTTTTTGTAAATTCCTTTACCAACGGGCAGGTTCAGATTGGAGCCGGTGATTTCACTTTTTTCGTAAAATCGGGCTATCTTATCGAAAATGGGAAACTCACTCAGCCCATCAAGGATATCAATATCATCGGAAACGGTCCTCAGGCATTGGCCGATATCACGATGGTCGCCAACAATTATAAAATGGACAACGGCACCTGGACCTGTGGAAAAGACGGTCAAAGTTGTCCAGTCACCTGCGGTATGCCATCTGCTTTGGTCAGCAAATTGACCGTTGGAGGTTTAAGCTAAAAAATTTATGATAACAGATAACTATAAAAAACTGGCCAAATGGGCCATGGATTTCAGCATCAAACAAGGATGTCAGGCGGCCAAAGTCTCCATTTATTCAGGTTCGGACACGGAATTTGAGATTCGCGACAAGCAGCTGGATAAACTTCAACAGTCTTCTGAAAACCAGATGATACTGAATTTGTACGTCGATGGGAGATATGGATCTTTTTCCACCAATCGAATGGAAAAGCACGAATTGAGCAAATTCATCACCAATGCTGTGGAGTCCGTTCGTTTTCTGGCTCCAGATACCTTTCGCCAACTGCCCGATCCAAACAGGTTTTACCAAGGAGGAAACCCCAATCTGGAACTTTTCGATTCAAAAATCAATAAACTTGAGCCGGATGAAAAACTTCAACTGGCCTACGATGGGGCTAACGAAATTCTGGGTACGGATGAGCGCATACTTTCCATTCAGTCATCCTACAGTGACGGCGAATCTTTTTCCTACATGATAACCAGCAATGGTTTTGAAGGTGAAAGTTCCCTGAGCTATTATTCCGTGATGGTGAGTGTTTCCCTTCAGGGTGAAGGGGAATCCAGACCGGAGTCCTACTGGTACGATCAGGCACTTTCTTACAAGGATCTAAAAAAGTCAGGCATTGGAAAAATAGCTTTGAGCCGTACGCTGCAAAAGCTTGGTCAGGAAAAAATAGAGTCTGGCAGCTACCCCATGCTGGTTGACAATATGAACAGCGGTCGTTTGCTCTCACCGTTTTTATCGGCAATGAGCGGATCTGCCTTGCAACAGAAAAATTCCTTTCTGCTCGATAAAAAAGGGCACCAAGTGATTTCAGACAAAGTGACCATTGTTGACGATCCTCACATTCCACACAGCTTTGGAGCCCGTTATTTTGACAACGAAGGAGTGGCTACCAGCAAACGCCATCTTTTCAACAAAGGTGTTTTGGAAACCTATTTCATTGACACCTATAATGCTTTGAAAATGGAGGTTGAGCCTACCATCAGCGGGCCTTCCCATCTGTCTTTTGAATTGGGCGAGCGTTCCATGGATGAAATCATTTCCACCCTGGAAAAAGGAATTCTGATCACCGGATTTAATGGCGGAAACAGCAACAGCACGTCGGGCGATTTCTCGTTTGGCATCGAAGGTTTTCTTATTGAACATGGGAAATTAACAAAACCGGTCTCCGGAATGAACATTACTGGCAATATGTTGTCTTTATGGAACGATCTGGAAGAAGTTGGAAACGATCCCCGTTTGAACAATGCCTACCAGATACCGTCCCTGCTTTTTAAGAATGTTGATTTTAGCGGATTATAAATGGTTAGACACACCGATATTCGCACCTACAGGTTTGCCGAAAGTTCGGACAATTCAGCCGGTTTCGCCCTGAAATCGCTGGAGGAAGTTTATACTGAAGCCTTTCGCGAATCTGAAAGCCCCCACCGGCACGAATATTACGCCATCGTCTTTGTCGAAAAGGGTCGTGGCATCCATTACATCGACTTCAACGAATATCAGGTGGAAGACCGTTCCATTTTTTTCATTCAACCCGGGCAAATGCATCAGCTTCTTTTTTTCAGCCCGCCCAAAGGAAAAATTGTACTTTTTACCGAGGAGTTTCTCATGGCAAATTCCATCCCCGATAAAATGATCAACGACATTTACCTGTTCAACGAATACGGCATCTCGCCACCTTTATCCATTGATGAGCATCAGATGCCCATATACCTGAACATCCTGAGTCAGATGGAGTACTTCACCCAGTCGTTGGAATACTACACGACAGAGGCTTTCGGCTCTCTGCTGAGGCTTTTCCTGATTCAAAGCAACAACAAATGTTCTTCTGAAAAAAACAGCAACACGCAATTGGTTGAAGGTGGCAACCATCTTTTAGGCCCTTTCAGACAGATGCTGGACAAACGTTTTGCCTCCGCCCATATGGTTTCCGATTATGCCGCTGAGCTTTCCATCACTGCCGACTACCTGAACAAGACGCTTAAAAGCCTCACGGGGGTTTCAGCCAAAGATCACATCCAGAAAAAACTGGTCATTGAAGCCAAGCGGGCTTTGCTTTTCAGCAATGTCAGCAACAAGGAGCTGGCTTTCGCACTTGGTTTTGAAGAATCCGCCCACTTCAACAACTTTTTTAAGAAAATGACAGGCATTACCCCGTCTGAATTTCGAACTTCTTCCCGTCAGTCCTGATTTTTGCAATCATTCGCCTGATTTCATTACTTTCCTTCGCTGTTTGTTGCCGTATTTTTGTCTCCTAAAATAAACGAGATGAAAACGATACTTCACAAATCAGATACACGGGGACATGCCAATCACGGTTGGCTGGATACCCACCATACGTTCAGTTTTGCCAATTACTACAATCCCGACCGCATCCATTTTGGTGCCCTTCGCGTATTGAACGATGACCGCATAACCGGAGGTGAAGGTTTTAGCATGCATCCGCACGATAATATGGAAATCATTTCCATACCTCTTTCCGGGGCAGTAGAACATAAGGACAGTATGGGCAATACCGCTGTCATTGAAGCAGGTGAGATACAGGTCATGAGTGCAGGTACCGGTATTTTTCACAGTGAATACAATAAAAACCCCCATCAGGATGCCCGGTTTTTACAAATATGGGTTTTCCCAAGTGAAAAAAACACGACGCCCCGATACAGTCAGATTTCCCTGTCAGATGTTGCAAAACCAGATACATTGTATCAGATTGTATCTCCAAATCCCGACGATGAGGGTGCGTGGATAGGTCAGAGGGCTTGGTTCCATTTGGGTGAGCTTTCTGAAGGCTGGAAAGGTTCCCACAAACTTAAAAGCAACAATTCGGGTGTTTATTTGTTTGTTTTGGAAGGGAGTATTCTTGCAGCAGGATATACACTAGACAGACGCGACGGACTTGGTGTTACCGACATAGATAGTCTGGACATCGAAGTAGTCAAAACAGCCAGAATTCTGGTTATAGAAGTACCAATGATATTTTAAACAATTAATATAAAGTAAATTATGAAAGCAATGAAAGCATTTTTCTCAACAGACGTTCATTCCTGGTCTTTATTGATAGCTCGATTGACATTGGGTGTAGTTATTCTACCCCACGGTTTGCAAAAAGTTTTCGGACTTTTTGGTGGTTACGGTTTTGCAGGCACTCTGGGTGGACTGGAATCAATGGGCCTACCCATGATTATCGCATTTTTAGTTATAATGGCAGAGTTTGCAGGTAGTATTGGGGTGATCCTCGGATTGGGAACCCGTTTCATGGCTTTATCCGTATTGCTGACCTTGTCAGGCGCCATGGTGATGGGTGGACATATCCAAAATGGATTTTTCATGAACTGGTTTGGAGCTCAAAAGGGTGAAGGAATGGAATATTTTATCCTGGTTATCGGGCTGGCGTTGGTTTTGATTATTGGTGGAGGCGGTAAATATGCCTTTGATAATCTGATCTCAAAGAAATTGAAATAAGGTAAGTTAAAGGTTTTTATAGGTTAAGTTAGGTTTTATCAGGTTAAACCGGAAGACAAACGATAGGTGGTTTGTGCTTCCGGTTTTTTATTTCGTAAAAAGATAATTGTTTGCATTTCGTTTAAATGGATATCTTCTGCGTGGCACAGGCAGTGGATCCTGGGTTCTTATTTCCCAACCTGCCAGCTCAAGCAGTAATTCCGATTTTTGAGCCAGGAATTTTTTGTTCTCAAAAAGATTATTTAGCTCGGAAGGATCGGTTTTAGTGTTGTACATCTGGCCTCTGGCGTAGTTGTCCACACCGATTTTCCAGTCCCCTTTGCGCAACATCCTTTGGGTTCCGCTTTGTGTCCAGGTGTTGAGTTCGTCCATATTGGCTATTCCTTTGTTGAGGCATCCTTCTTCCTCAAAGGTCAGCGTATCCTTTCGGGTAAAATCGGCACCGCCAAAACCCTGTTCCACCAGTATGGACTGGAATTCGCGTGACGGATATTTTTCACCACCAAGCATAGGCCAAAGACTGCGCCCCTGGACACCCAACGGCAGTTCAGCTCCGATTGCTGCACATAAGGTTGGGAATACATCTGCCAGTGAAACGTGCGCTGGCATTAGTCCTGAATGAGGTTTGATACCGTAGCCTGCCCAAACCATTGGAATCCGTGTGAGAAAGTCGCTCGTTCCTGCACCTTTACGCATCAAACCATATTCACCAAAGTAATCCCCGTGATCGGATAAAACAATAAAAATGGTATTTTCGTACAATCCCTGAGCTTTTAATCCTTCTATCAATCGCATAATCTGGCCGTCAATCAATCGGATCATACCCAGGTAATTTGCACGGAGTCGACCCAGGTTTTCCGGAGCATTTGTTTTTGATAGAGTTTCCAATTCGTTCAGGATCTCGTATTTTTCACCTTTGCTCTTCAGATCTTTGCTGGTTCCAAGACTAGCCGGAATCTTTTCGGGTGGAAACATGGAGTAGTAGGGCTCACAGACCTGGTAAGGGTTGTGAGGTTCCGCAAACGAAACCCAGGCAAAGAAAGGGGCCGATTTGTTTTCTTTTACCCATTCAAGCGTCTGATTAACAATTTGATATGGTAATTGATATTCAACCCCGAATGGGGAAGGACCCAGGTATTGTCCGCGCGCTTTTTGATTCAGAAACTGAGCGAATTCCTTACTTTGAGGCTGATCTTTATCCTCTTTTCCCCAATGCGAATACGAACTCCAGAAGTCCATATTTTCTGGTTTGAGATAGGTATGGTTTTTACCTATCAAAGCCGTTTTATATCCCTGTTCTTTTAAAACAGTGGGTAGGTCTTTTTCAAAATACGCATCCTCCACATTGTGATTTGTACGCACATGTGTGGCCTTTGGAAAACGTCCAGTTAACATGGATATTCTGGCTGGAACACTGGCAGGAGCCGTGGTGTATGCTCTGTTGAACCAGGCATTTTGTTTAGCCAGTTTATCAACATAGGGCGTTACATCGAGTGGATAACCTTCTCTACCACACAAGTCTGCCCTTTGTTGATCGGTCATAATCAGTACAATATTGGGTCGGTGAGCATTTTGCCCGTAGGCTGCACTTGCAAATGTGGCTGAAAAAACAAGGCTTTTCAGAGTCAATTGATGAAGTTTTTTCATGGTTTTTAGGGTTTGCTTACTTTCCACTCTTTGGGGGTAATAAATTCATCTTTGCCAAAATCGTAAGGTTGCTCTTTGATGGATGGTGTAATGGTGTCGTATTTCTGGATGAATTCTTTCAGGCGGATAGCCACTTTTTCGTTTCCCTGGATGCTGTTTTTTGATTCGTATTCATCTTTTGCATAATTGATCAGATAATCCCCGGTAATTTTCATTTTATTGTTCTGTCCGGGAAGAATCAACTTCCAGTTCTGATTGACTGCAGCGCCACATCCGAGGTAGAATTCTCTTTCAATAAAGGATTTTTCTCCTTTCAGGACAGAGTAGATACTGATTCCATCGTACGGTTTAGGGGGTTCGTTTGTGGCACCTGCTATCTGCGCGAGAGTAGGCACGATATCTACAAATCCGGTAACCTGATCGATGGTGCGACCCTGTTTAAATCCCTTTTCCCAGTAAAATATGGCCGGAACCCTGACTCCTCCGTCCCATTCCTGAAATTTGTGTCCCCTTAAAGGCAAACAGGAAGAGCCCGTTGGTATTTCTGCCACTCCACCATTGTCACTCATAAATAAGATGACGGTATTTTCCAATTCTCCTTTTTGTTTAAGTTTTGCAAGGATTTCACCGACACCTTTGTCCAATCGTTCTACCATGGCTTGATAAATGAAGCCGTTGCGTTCGCTTTTAGTAAGAGTCTTGAATTTTTCAGGACTGACCAGTTTGTTTACCTCTTCTTGTGGCGCCTGAAATGGGCTGTGAGGTGCATTGAATGCTACATAGACAAAGAAGGGGTCTTTACCTGAAAAACGATTAATGCAACCAATGGCTTCTTTGGTTATCAAATCGGTTGAATAGCCTTTATCCCAACAGGATTCCCAGTTTTTGTGCCAGTCCAGTTCCCCGTCTCTTTCGTGAGTAAAGTAGTCGATGGCACCGTTCAGACAGCCGTAAAAGTAGTTAAAACCTCTGTTGAGTGGATAATAGACCTTGCGGGCATGCCCTAAATGCCACTTCCCGAGTGCTGCACGATTGGTATATTCATTTTGCCCCATCATATCTGCCAGTGTTTGTTCACTTTCATCCAGACCATAATCCCGCCAGGGTGGAATAACCGTTTTCCGTATTCCAAACCGGCTGGGGTAACGGCCAGTCAATAGCCCGGCACGTGTGGGTGAACTGACCGGAGCGGTGTAAAACCGGGTCATATTAATCCCACTTTTTGCCAGTTTATCGATGTTTGGTGTGCGAATGTGACTTCCATGGAAACCGACATCTCCCCAGCCCAAATCGTCTGCAACAATAATCACCACATTTGGTTTTTCCGCAGCTGAAGTCAAACTTGCACTTAGGGTAAATACCCCAAAACATAGATTAAAGCGATTCATTGTTATTTTTTATTCGGGCGATTGTTCCACCATTGGATAACGATTTTTTGGAGATCTTTTACCAGTTTGGGATTATTTATGGCAATATTTGTGGTCTCCTGTGAGTCTTTGGACAGGTCGTACAATTCAATCGAAGTGCCGTCTGAATTTGCTAAAAGTTTCATATTTCCACGTCTGATAGCCAGATGGGGACTTTTTTGGTAGGGGATAGGCTGTGCAAAGGCTGTGTTTCGGCCAAACTCCCACATCAGATCTTTTTTTCGGGTTTGAGGCGTTCCGGTAAGAGCTATACTCCTGTCTTCGCCGCTAAAATTAAAGTCCGATGGTAATTTCGCTCCTGTCATTTTGCATAAGGATGGAAGTAAGTCCACGGCGCAGATAACACTTTGATTATCGACTTTTCCTGCCGGAATTTTCCCTGGCCAGCGAATAAGGAAGGGCATCAATATTCCTCCCTCGTACAGGCTACATTTTACACCGCGCAGATTATTCGTCCTTTTTTGCTGGAAACTCGGTGCAGGACCATTGTCACTGGTGAAAATGACGATGGTATTTTCTTCCAGTCCAAGATCTTTTAATCCCTGCAAAAGACGTCCTATCTGTACATCGTATTCGTTGAGCACTGCCGCGAAATTGGGAGGTGTTGACCAGCTTTTTTCCTTATCCTGAACACTGGGTCCCTGAACCCAGGGAGTGTGCATATCGTCTGGCCAAAAGTTCACAAAAGTAGGTTCCCCCTGATGTTTTTTCAGAAAAGCCAGGGTCTTATCCACAAAATAGGCGGATCTGTTCCATCTTTTAATGCTGTCGTTTTTGCTCCAGATCCAATCCGAATCTGTTATCAACGGATCGGGATCCGGGCTTTCCCAAGTCGAAGTATACTCATCAAAGCCGTATTGCGTTATCTGAGGCGCATGATCCACATCGCGGCCACCACCCATGTGCCATTTTCCAAAATGACCGGTAGCATAACCTGCACTTTTCATAGCGTCTGCCATGGTCGGCACCTGATCATCCAAAAAGTCGTTTTGCTCACATGTAGCATTTCCCTTGCGGCTTTGCAGATAGGTATTGATGCCCATCTGCAAGGGGAACATGCCGGTGGTTAAGCCGACTCTGGAAGGAGAACTCACCGGAGCAGCAGAATAGTACTTGTTGAATTTTAGACCTTGAGAAGCCAGTTTATCGATGTTCGGTGTTTTTGACCATCCGTTGTTGTAACACGACAAATCACCGATGCCCATATCGTCAGTATAGATAATCAGGATGTTCGGCTTTTGCTGTGCGTGGACGATTTTTGGTAAAAGTCCGATGCACGTGGCTGCAAGAACAGTCTGAGTCAGTAAGGTTTCCTTTCTCATCATACTCGTAAATGTACCCATATTTTCGTACTTTTAGACCAAATTTAAAGAAGATCACATCGTCTATGAACAAAAATCCTTTAATGCCCTTTGCCAGCCCGCTTTATGTGATGCTGAAACCCATTGGCGCTGTGTGCAATCTTTCCTGTGAGTATTGCTATTACCTGGAGAAATCCAATCTATATAAGGATAATCCCAAACACATCATGAGCGAATCCCTTCTGGAAAAGTTTACAGAAGAATACATCAATTCGCAGACCATGAATCAGGTTCTTTTTACCTGGCATGGAGGGGAAACTCTGATGCGGCCGCTTAGTTTTTATAAAAAAGCGATGGAATTTCAAAAGCTTTATGCCCATGGCCGAACGATAGAAAATTGCATTCAGACCAACGGAACCTTGCTGACCGACGAATGGTGTGAATTTTTTCACGACAACAACTGGCTGGTAGGTGTTTCGATTGACGGCCCTCAGGAATTTCACGACGAATACCGCCGCAACAAGCAGGGACTTCCCTCTTTTCAGAAAGTGATGAAGGGTATCAACCTGCTCAAAAAGCACCACGTTGAATGGAATGCCATGGCTGTGATCAATGATTTTAATGCCGATTATCCCAAAGAATTCTATCAATTTTTCAAGGATTTGGATTGTCATTACATACAGTTTGCACCTATTGTAGAACGCTTAAACCCACATTCCGACGGGAGAAATCTGGCTTCTCTCCAAGAAAGAACAGGTTGCGAAGTGGCTGATTTTTCCATCACTGCTGAGCAATGGGGGAAATTCCTTTGTGGTTTGTTTGATGAATGGATTAAAGAGGACGTGGGTAACTTTTACATTCAGATGTTTGACTCTACCCTAGCCAACTGGGTGGGAGAGCAGCCCGGTATCTGCACCATGGCCAAAAATTGCGGCCATGCCGGGGTGATGGAATTTAACGGAGATGTGTATTCCTGCGACCATTTCGTTTTTCCTGAGTATAAGTTGGGTAATATTTACAACGACCACCTCATGGAAATGCTTTACAGCGACCGTCAGCTCGCTTTTGGTCGTGCCAAGTCGCAGACGCTTCCTACCCAATGCAACGAATGTGACTATTTGTTTGCCTGCAACGGGGAATGCCCGAAAAACCGTTTCATAAACACTAAATCAGGCGAGCCGGGGTTAAATTATTTATGTCAGGGGTTCTACAAATTCTTTCAGCACGTAGCTCCCTTCATGGATTTTATGAAGGAAGAACTTCTGAATAAAAGATCACCATCCAATGTCATGGAATGGATCAAAACGTCTAAAAAGAGTTAGTCGTATAATTCTTGCAGCACATTCAGCGACTTGATTTCTGGAAAATCCGACAAATGAATCCGGTAGAAGTCCATCATTTGTCGCAAAATATGCACCCGTTGGTGCCGTTCAAACTGAAAGGCTTGCATGTTGTCAAAATTCATTCGCATCAATACCGCAAAGTTTGTTGATTCAGCCGGTGTGAGCCATGCGTTGTGAGAGGGTCTGGTTGGGGTAAAACAGCCACCCTGCAAATCAAAGTACCAATTTGGAGCCTGCCCCTCCACGTTGGGGTAAAAGCCCAGAAATCGCGTCAGTTTAATTAAAAAGACCAGGTGAAAGTTTGCCAATCCTTTTTCACAGAGATCCAGGTATTGGATGGAGCGAAACAGGTATTCAAAAAGGCTTGGATTTTTTTCAGTTTCACGCAAGGAACGATACAAAACTTCTGCCAAAAATAGAGACAGAACATTTTTTGTCGGATCGTAGGGGATGCCTGAAAAATTGTAAATAGAACGCACTTCTTTGATGCGCTGAAGATTCCGGCTTCCCTTATGGTCTGCTTCAATTTCAATCAAAGACAAAGGCATGAAAAAGGCACTTTTTAAATTGGATTTTTTGCTGCGGGATCTTGCTGCCAAATAGCTCATTCGCCCGAACTCTTCTGTGTACAGGTGAACGATGTTGGTGGTGTCGTTGTATGCCAGGCAATGTAAAACTATGGCCTTTATTTTTAACAGCATAGCAACTTTTTAGAATCAGAATTTAACAGAACCTCCTATCATTGCAGTAAAGCCATGATGTGCATAGGCATTCCAGACTTCATAACGCTGGTCTAGCAAATTGTTGATGTGAAGGAAAATGCCAACGTCTTTTGTAAGTTTGTAGTTAGCTCCTAAGCTCAGGTCGTTGATATCCTGTAGCTTTTCACAGAACGAGTTTGTGGTTGCAGCGTAACGTAAGCCCTCAACCTTGTAGTCAAAAAAGAAACTCAATTCCTCTAAAGGTGTGATGTCTGCTCTGAGGCGCATTACCAGCCCGGGTTTATACCATGCTTTGCGTCCGTTTGCTTTCAAAAGGTCGTCAATAGCATCCGTCTGACTAAAATTCATGTATTGATTGTAGTTGACCTCACCTTGTATGGTCAAGAGACTTCTATAGGAATAAAGTCCGTTCAATCCAAGTTTGAGACGGTTTGAGGTCATATATTTGACGTCAAAAAGAGTACCATAAGCTTTATCGATGCCACTCGTAACAAACGCATTAAAAAAGAAAGGCATATCCTTGGTGATGTCATATCCAACTACCGGACTAAGGCGAAGGCTGTTGCTAGGTCTGAAATCAATTTGACCGCTCAGGTCTATCACCTTCCAGGCCGATTTTAACCGGATAGCCGGATCCAGATAGGAATTCATTTCAAAGCCCTCCCGGTAAGACAGCGGTTGAACGCCACCGTCCAGCTTAACGATAAATGATGCTTTTTCGCTCAATGCGGTAGTGGCTGAGGCTATAATATTTGGTTTAACCCGCTCGGTCTCCAGTGTCGGTATGGATAATTTTAAACCAGCAGCTAAAATCCATTTTTTGTAGGTCATTCTGCCATAAGGAGCAAATTCAAACCAACGTCTGTCTACAAAACTTTCACCAACCTGACCCAGACTTACGGTGTTATTCATCGGTTGACTCACTGGTGAACGGTAGGTGAAGTTGCGCATTTTTGCATCAAGACCCAGGTGAAATAGCTCATTCAGGTCGTAGTTTATAGCAGCCTTCATACTGAATTCTTTTTCACGACCGCCTTTTTCATTGGAAACCCCAACGCCTTTGCCCAGTCTGAAAATGTGTCCGTCAACATTGATTGCATACGAAAAAGGTTGACCTGGATTTTTAGATTTAATGCCGAAACCAATCTTGCTGTCAGAAGACCATTGATTGCCAGCAATGCTAAAAGCATTTGGTGGAAGTGAATCTGTTCTCCAGGTGCCGTAATAGTTCCATGCCTGATAATTTTCAGCAACGTTGGCATCAATGATCGTGTTTTCCAGATGCAGTTTATAGGAGGCCACGAAGTTGTTTTTATTGATGTACGCTCTTTTTAACTCATTGGCCGAATTGGTTATATCTCCAAAAACAGACCGGTGTTGAAAGTTGAAATCCAGTGACTGATTGGTTTGACGAAGTAAATTGATCTGTGCATCTCCAATAAATGTACGGTGGCTTCCTACCCCGATACGGACATAGCCAAACTGATCGCTGGCAGGATAGGTCATCTGAATTCCTGCAGCAGGAAGTGGATTGTAATCTCCCTGGATAGTGGTTGGACTTTCCACAATGGAAAAAGCCAACGGTTGTTTATCGATAACTATCTTTTCCAAATCTGGCGAAACCTGAAGTTTCTCCGCAGGACCGACAGTAGGTTGGTATTCTTTTTCCATAATCAGATCCCTTTGAATTAAGGTATCCTTACTGGCTGTTTGTTTCTTTTTCGCTGTCTGAGCGTTTAAGGATGCTGTGAGCATGCACCCTGCAAGAGCAAGTATCGTATAGGTTTTCATAATTATCTGCTTCTTTTAGCGATGGCGCTCAGACGTATGGAAATCATTTCCTGAACGTCGTTGTCCTCCTTGTAATTTTCTTTTAAGCTCAATAGGTATTGCTTGGCCTGGAAATCATCCTTGCCCTGAATATGAATGTCTGCCAGTAAAATGAAAGATCTGGCTAGCCAATAGGACTGGGAGGTGCCTTCCTTGATAAAATTCTGGATGTTTTTTTCGGCTTCCTTGGAAGAATTTTTGCTGAAGTAATAATCTGCCAGTCTGTATCGGGCTTCAGCACCAAAGGCTGTTTGCGATTCTTTGGACAAAATCTCCAAATCGGTTTTGGCCTTGTCTTTCTGACCGTCAGCAAGCAAAGTCATGGCGCGGTAAAAACGGGCTTCCCTTAAAATGTCAGCACTTATATTGGGTTCAAGAGTCAGTTTGTTAGCAGCGTCAATTGTTTCCTTTTTTTCATTTTCAAAATATTCGCAACGAAGTATTCCTACTCTTGCATCGATGCGGGTGTTGCGATCGGAAGAAAGATTGTCCATCAACTTATAGCTGGAAAGTGCCTTCGTGTAGTTTTTATCTGCATAATACGTTTCAGCAGCCAGTTCTGCAGCTTCGGCCTGAAATTTATGACCTGTTTGCCCGGCTACAAAATCAAGATGTACCAGGGCTTCCTCTTTTGCAGTGTTCATCAGCAAATGCCCGAGGTGGTAATGACAGTCTGTCTTGAAAGCTCCCGAAGGAAAATTCGTCAGATAGGCTTGAAATCCTTGAATGGCAGCTTCATTTTTACCATTCATCAGCAAACCTTCTGCGGCCATGAAAGAAAGGGAATCTTGCTCCCCTGCCTGAATACCAGCCACATTACCAAGCCCTTTGGTGTAATCAATAAATTCACCAACGGCATTGTTGTTCACGTAAATCATTTTCAAATCGCTTAAAGCAACTTGAGCTTCTTCGCTGCCCGGATACTGCTCAATCACCTTTTTATATGCTGTGATGGCCTCCGATTTCTTTCCCTGATTGAAATATTGAAGGGCTATCTGTATACCGGCTTTGCGTGAAAGCGGGCTGCCTTCAAAGTTTTTCATCAAAAGGTTGAAAGCTGAAATGGCCTCATCCGGTTTTTGAAGCCTGATGTACGCCCGTCCTGTTTCAAAAAGGGCATCGTCTGCAAAATCTGAATTCGGGAAGCGGGTTCCAAAGTTTTTCAACAAATCAATTTTAACGTTGTATTGTTTACGGAGTCCTACACAGAAAGCTTTTTGGTAAATGGCGTAATCGTTGCCAGGGGTAGAGTTCAGATCGGCATCCTGATAGTATTTTTCCGCTTTGGTGTAATTTTTTACCTGAAAATAACAGTCACCAATTCGGTTCAGAGCATCGGGGTAGCCTTTTACGTCTTTGACTTTGGAAAGCGCAACATATTTTTCAAAACTGGTTCTGGCGTCTGTAAATTTTCCTTGATTGAAATAGCAGTAACCCAGGTTGTACATGGACAAGGGGTAGGCATTCATTGTTAACGCTCCAGGACTGCTGACAAATCGCTTATAATCCAGAATAGCGGCGTCTGTCAGGTCTAGCCTGTATCTGGCTTCTCCCCTCCAGAAATAAGTTTCTGTAGTTGAAATGGAAAGACCCTCGGCTAAATCGATGGATTTGGTGAATAAATCGGCAGCTTCCTTATAAAGAGCGTTGTTGTAACGTTCTACTCCCAATAGAAAGAGCAGCTTGCTTTTGGTTTGCAACAACTTCTTGCTGGGATTGGAAATTTTTTGAATAACGGCCAGCGAGTTCTCATATTCTTTGGAGGAAAGGAAAACTTCCACCAGATAACCATTCACCTGATCTGCAAACTCGGAGTGGGGAAATTCTGACAGAATGCGTTGGAAGGCTTTTACTTGTTCGTTAAAAGGAGAAAAGGACGTTTCGTAGCATAAAAGGGCGAAATTGTACAAGGCCTTTTCTTTGGTGCCTTTGTCGAAATCGGTCAGGGATGCTTGCTCAAAACTCATGCGAGCCATGTCGTTCTTGTTTTGTTTCAGGTAGCAAAGGCCCAGGTGATAGGTGGCACTTTGCGTCAGGGCATCGCTGGGTTCAGTCACTTTAGACAGGTAGCTGATGGCGACATCGTATTTCTTTTGAGTGTAATAATTGACACCAATCCGATAAAGGTCGGAACGAAGCATTTTGGGGTTAAGTGCCAGATACTCCAGATAATATTTTTGAGATTGCACATACTCTTTTTTATCAAACCAGGCGGCACCCTTCAGACGGGTAAGTTCTGTTTTCTGTTCCATGGTCGGCTTTTTTGTCATGAGCTGATCGGCCTGTTCCAGCATTTCATCAAAGCGACCCTCGATGTACAGCAATTGCAGGCTAAAGTATGGAACAGCATCCTTGTACTGAGCATGTTTTGCTATTTTTGTAAAACCGCTCATAGCTTCCTTCATCTTGCCTTCGGAGTAATCCATGTAAGCATTGAAATAAGTGGCGGACCCCACATACCGGCTATCTCCATTCATGAGCGTTCCAAACAATCTGCGGGCAGTCTCATAGTCGTTTAGCTGCAAGGATGCATATGCAAACCTAAACTGATAATCAACCAATTCTTTTTGATCGAGCTCATTTTCCGGACAATGGTAGAAAAATTCGATGGCGTCTTTGTATTCTCCTGCATTTAAAGCAGAGCAACCCAACATGTAGTAGGCTTTTGCAGCATGAGGTGATACCGGGTATTTATCCAGAAACTGAATTAACAGGATGCTGGTTTCTTTTTTGTTTAGTTCATACGCAGCAGATGCACGTAAAAAAGAGGCGCCCTCCTTAAAAATCGGATTCCCGGATTTTTCAAACCAGGTTTCAATGTTTCGATAACAGCTTGGGAACTCTTTTTCTTTGTATTGATCGGTTGCCAGGTAAAAAAGTTCGTCAGGATCTTCTCTTGCTTCTATTTTTTGTGAAAAGACAGATGTATACGAAAGGCTTATAAACAAGCCGGCTAAAACGAGTCGCTTCATTTGATTTCTTTTAAAAATGCAATGATACCTTTTTTTATTGAATTTAGGCCAAAATCCTCAGGTGAAATTGTGTTAATTGGCCTAAAAAAAGCCTCTGCAACATCATCCATTGCTTTCAGATTCTGAAAATTATCCACTTTGCAGCGAAATAAAAAATCCAGCGTGTGGATAATCATTCCCGAATACAGGTATTCATTGGGTATAGACTGAAAATAAGTGATATTCGTTACAGACAAATTGAGTTCTTCCATGATTTCACGGTGTACGGCATCTTCAATGGTTTCTTCCATATCCACAAAACCTCCGGGTAAATCCAAGGTCCCTTTCATGGGGTCTTTGGCACGGCGGCACACCAGTAAGTCACCGTCTTCATTCTGGATTAAAACAGCCACAGCTGCTGATGCGTTTGCATAGAAGGTGAATCCGCAATCTGTACATTGTTTTGATTTTTCGTTGTTGATTTCCCAAAGTGAGGAACCACAGGAGGGACAGAACCGGAATTTTTCTAATGGATGTTGCTTCATGGTCCAAATAGTTTAAATAACAGGGTTAAACCGGTGAAAAGTCGTTTTTCAAAAAAAGCCAGCATCTCTGCTAGCTTTTTCGCTCTTCAGGTAGGACTTGAACCTACGACCCTCTGATTAACAGTCAGATGCTCTAACCAACTGAGCTACTGAAGAATAAATATGTTTTAAAAAAGCTCTTCAGGTAGGACTTGAACCTACGACCCTCTGATTAACAGTCAGATGCTCTAACCAACTGAGCTACTGAAGAGTGTTGCATTCTTTTAACAAAAATGCGGTGCAAAAGTACAGGTATTTCTCGAATAATGCAATATCTTTGCATAAAAAAAAGACTATGATTCGACTTTTAGGCATGGGCAATGCCTTGACTGATGTATTAATGCCCATTGGATCAGACGATATATTGCTGGAACTTGGTTTGCCAAAAGGTAGCATGCAACTGATAAATTTGGAACAATTTAATCGGATTAGTGCCAGAGTAGCCGATTTGCCCAAACATTTGGTTTGTGGAGGTTCAGCAGCCAACACCATTACTGGTGCTTCAAAATTAGGGGTAAAATCCGTGTTCATTGGAAAGGTTTTTCACGATGAAGTGGGGCTGAACTATAAAGAGGATCTGAGTTTTTACGGCGTGGATTCATTTTTACTGGAAGGCCAACAGGCGTCGGGGCAATCTTTGGTCTTTGTCAGTTTGGACGGACAACGGACTTTTGCCACCTTTCTTGGTGCTGCAGCCGATCTTTTACCCGAAGATATCAAATCTGAATTTTTTCAGGATTCCAATCTTTTCTATATTGAAGGTTATTTGCTGCAAAATCATGAACTTATTCTCAAAGCTGTTAAAATGGCCAGAGAAGAAGGTTTGAAAGTCGCTTTGGATCTTGCCAGCTACAATGTGGTGGAAGATAATCTCGAGTTTCTGAAAGAATTAATAGCTTCCCACGTTGATATAGTTTTTGCCAATGAAGAAGAGGCTAAAGCGCTGACAGGGTTACAACCAGCTGAAGCACTTGAATCTATAGCAGCACTTGTTGAAATTGCAGTTGTCAAAATTGGCGATCAGGGTGCCATGGCCATTCGCGGAGAAGAAAGAGTCCTTGTGCCTGCAACGGAGGCAAATTGCATCGATACCACAGGTGCCGGAGACCTTTTTGCAGCCGGATTTATTTATGGGATGTCTATTGGGTTGAGTCTGGCTGATTGTACACGTTATGGGACGATAACAGCGGGGAAAGTCGTGGAGGTCATTGGACCAAAAATGACAAACGATCATTGGACGGCCATTCATGCCAATTTTTAAATAGTATCTTTATAGGTTTTAAAATTGAAAGCAATAAACTCTATGTTTAAACAAAAGTCGGTTTATTTTGTCGCAGTACTCCTGATTGGATTAAATGTTCCAATATATAGTATATCCACAGCGTCCAAAAAGGATTTCGAAATATCTAAAAATTACGACATTCTGCACTCGCTTTACAGAGAGTTGGATCAGTTCTACGTAGACAGCGTCAAGCCGGAGAAAGCACTGAAAAACAGCATAAATGGTTTAATGTCTTCGTTTGATCCCTATACGGATTATATGCCCGAATCTGAGACCGGAGATTTTAAGTTTATGACCACCGGGGAATATGGTGGTGTGGGAGCGATGATCGGTCAAAAAGAGGGTAAAGTAGTGATTCTTGATTTGTATTTTAATACCCCAGCACAAAAAAACGGTTTATTACCGGGCGATATTTTGCTTGAAATAAACGGGGTGAAAATGGAGAAACAGACCATCAGCCGTGCCAGTGAATTGCTTAAAGGGCAACCGGGAACAGAAGTTAAGTTGCTTATACAAAGGGAAGGAACATCCAAGCCTTTTTTAAAGAAGATTCTCAGAGAACTGGTCGTTGTAAATCAAGTGGCCTATCATGGGCTGGTGGCCGATCAGACTGGGTATATCAATTTAAGCGGATTTACCAGCAAAGCCAGTCAGGAAGTTCGTCAGGCTTTAATGGATCTAAAAAAACAAGATGCCACCAAATTAATTCTTGACTTACGTGGGAATGGCGGCGGTTTGCTGGATGAGGCGGTCTCTATCTGCAACCTTTTCGTAAATAAAGGCCAGGAGATTGTCAGCACCAGAGGGAGGGCGCACCAATGGGATCAAACCTACAAGACAAGCCGCGAACCAATTGATACGGTCATACCTATTATCGTTTTGGCAAACAGTGGCTCTGCCTCTTCTTCGGAGATTGTTTGCGGTGCCTTGCAGGATCTGGACAGGGCGGTAATACTGGGTACAAGGACTTTTGGAAAAGGATTGGTTCAAACCACCAGACCCATTCCGTTCAATGGTGTTTTAAAGGTTACTACCGCAAAATATTACATTCCAAGCGGGCGTTGCATTCAGGCCATCAATTATTCAAACCGCAACGAGGATGGCAGCGTCGGTCGTATACCAGATAGCCTCACCACAGAGTTCTCAACGCGTGCCGGACGAAAAGTCAGGGACGGCGGAGGCATAAAGCCCGATATTGCATGTGAGGACGAACTTGGATCCTCCATCAGTTATTATTTGATAGAGGGTATGTATTTCTTTAATTATGCCAATCTCTACTTTGAGAAACACGATAAAATAGTGCCAGTAGCCGACTTTAAATTGAGTGAAGAAGATTTTAAGGGCTTTCTGGAATATGTAAAAAGTAAAAACTTCACCTACGAGAGCCAAAGCAAGAAGGCTTTTAATAAACTTAAGGAAGTTTTAAAAGAGGAAAACTATACAGAAGATTCCAAAAATGAGGTGGCTGCACTTGAATTAAAATTGAATCGCGACCTGGATTCCGATTTTACAACCTTCCGCGAAGAGATCGAAATGTTGCTTAGTGCAGAGATTGTAAGTCGATATTACTATCAATCAGGTAAGATGCAGCAGTCACTTAAGTACGATCCGTGTCTCAAAAAGGCCATTGAGCTGTTTAATGATCCGGAATTGTATAAAAAAACACTGAAATAGAATTTTGTAAAACACTGAGAAATAGGCTCTAAAAAAGAAATAACAGAAAAAATGCTTAATTGGACTAATTTTTTTTCCAAAAAGGTTTGTCAAAAAGAAAAAGCATCCTATCTTTGCACCCGCTTTGAAGGTCAATGTCAACGGACATTTTATAAAGACTAAAGCAACAGGATGGCCCATTCGTCTATCGGTTAGGACGTAAGATTTTCATTCTTGAAAGAGGGGTTCGACTCCCCTATGGGCTACAAATATTCAACATTAATTAAAAAGATTAGTCGAAATGGCAAATCATAAATCATCCATCAAGAGAATTCGTCAAACGCTTACAAAGCGTCTGCACAACCGTTACTATGCAAAAACAACCCGTAATGCTGTTCGCGACCTGCGTTCAACTACAGAGAAAGAAGCTGCTTTAGCATTGCTTCCAACGGTAACTGCGATGTTGGATAAGTTGGCAAAAAAGAGTATTATTCACAAGAATAAAGCTGCCAATCTGAAATCTAAGTTAGCTAAGAGCGTTAACAAGCTTTAATCATACCCTATATACAAAGCAGGGCTGTATCGAAAGATACGGCCTTTTTTTGTTGGAGTCAACTAAAAAAAGGCAAGTGGGGATGATGCATTTATCATGAAGTTTCCCTATATTTGTTCGTTAGTTTCGTTTAGGCGTACGCCTGACAAACATCTTAAAAGACAATTGATTTTAATCAAAAATTTACAGATTATATGATGAGTGAAGAAGAAATATTGGACGCTGCTACTCTAGCTTATTCGGCTGATAGTATTCAGGTACTTGAAGGACTGGAAGCTGTGCGTAAGCGCCCTTCCATGTATATTGGCGATACAGGGCTGAAAGGCTTGCACCATTTGGTCTATGAGGTTGTTGACAATTCGATCGATGAGGCCATGGCAGGCTACTGTACCGATATACAGGTCATCATCAACGAGGACAATTCCATTACTGAAATTGACAACGGTCGTGGTATCCCGGTTGATTTTCATGAAAAGGAGCAACGTTCTGCACTGGAAGTTGTTTTGACCGTGCTTCATGCCGGTGGTAAATTTGATAAAGGATCCTATAAAGTATCAGGCGGTTTGCATGGTGTGGGTGTTTCCTGCGTAAATGCACTCTCCAAGGATTTACATGTGGAAGTACACCGCAACGGAAAGCTTTTCGAACAGGATTATAAACGCGGAAAACCTCAATACAGTGTCCGTGAAATTGGTACTGCTGAAAAATCAGGAACAACCATCACGTTCATGCCGGATGACGAAATTTTTTCTGTGCTTGAATACAAATACGATGTTTTAGCAGCCCGTTTACGCGAACTTGCTTACCTGAATACAGGGTTGAGTCTTACTTTGACCGATCGTCGTGCCGTTTTGGAAAACGGAGAATTTAAAAGTGAAACATTTTGTTCAACTGAAGGTTTAAAGGAATTTGTTCGTTTTCTGGATCAATCCCGCGAACCTCTCATTGAAGACGTCATCCATATTTCAACAGACAAATTTGGTACACCGGTGGAAGTCGCCATGATGTACAATCAATCCTACAATGAAAACATCTTTTCGTACGTAAATAATATCAACACCATTGAAGGAGGAACCCACCTTGCAGGTTTCCGTCGTGGTTTGACCCGTACGCTGAAAAAATACGCCGAAGACTCCAAAATGCTGGAGAAGGTGAAAATTGAAGTAACCGGTGATGATTTCCGTGAAGGTTTGACTGCCGTTATTTCCATCAAGGTGGCTGAACCACAGTTTGAAGGTCAGACCAAAACCAAACTTGGAAACAACGAGGTGATCGGATCTGTAGATATGGCTGTAAGCGAAGCTTTAGGCAATTATCTGGAAGAACATCCCAAGGAAGCCAAGATTATCGTAGACAAGGTTATATTGGCCGCTACAGCCCGCCATGCAGCCCGTCATGCCCGTGAATTGGTGCAACGTAAGAACCCGCTTTCAGGTGGAGGCTTACCCGGTAAACTGGCCGATTGCTCGGATAAAGATCCTACGATTTGCGAATTCTTCCTGGTCGAAGGGGATTCTGCAGGTGGTACGGCTAAACAGGGCCGTTCACGCAAATTTCAGGCCATCATGCCTTTGCGTGGTAAAATTCTGAATGTTGAAAAAGCCATGCAACACCGAATTCTTGAAAACGAAGAAATCCGTAATATTTATACAGCACTTGGTGTTTCCATTGGAACAGAGGAAGATACAAAGGCGTTGAATCTCACTAAGCTTCGTTACCATAAAATAATCATCATGACTGATGCTGACGTCGATGGTAGCCACATTGACACCCTGCTGATGACTTTCTTTTTCCGTCAGATGAAAGTTCTGATTGAAAATGGTTACTTATACATCGCTACTCCACCGCTCTATCTTTGCAAAAAAGGAAAAACGGAACAATATTGCTGGAACGAGGTTCAACGTCAACAGTTCATTGAAAAATACGGACAAGGAAACGAAAATGCCGTTCACACACAACGCTACAAAGGTTTGGGTGAAATGAACGCCGAACAACTCTGGCACACCACCATGGATCCTGAATTCCGCACCTTGCGTCAGGTAACGATTGAAAATGCGGCAGATGCTGATCACGTTTTCTCTATGTTGATGGGGGATGATGTTGCGCCAAGGCGTGAGTTTATCGAAGCGAATGCGACGTATGCGAATATTGATGCGTAAGGTATAGTGCGTTTTAAAAAATGGAAGGGGTTGTCTTTAAGGAGGCAGCCCCTTTGTGTTTTAAGAGTGCTGCCTGTGTGTTTTGAAAAGCGCTTCCATTGGAAAGCGGCATAACTGCCGGCTCCCTAGGCCTTGCTTGTCAACGCACCGACTCCGGCACAAAAATCTAGTCTCATTCGAGCCGTCGATATTTTGTACTGCCGGACTCGGCACGTTGACGGCGCGCAGCCGTCGAAGTCGCCGTCTGTCATGCCGCTTTCCACTGTACGCTTATCTGATTGTTGTAGAGATTGCTTTCTTTTGGATAGAAATTAATACAAAGGAGAATCAAAAGTGATTCTTCAAATAAAAAAAAATTAATTTAGCAAACAAGTCAAATGTTACTATATATTTAATAATTAACTTAAAAAAGATGTGATTACTGTCACTGAATGGGTTAAATATTTTGTTTTAGTGATTATTAATTTATATTTGCTTGCTGAAATTGAATTGGTTGGTACGGTTGTAGGTGCTTTGAGATCTGCTGAGATACCTGGGTCGATTGAAAATCCCGTAGCTAAATCTGAAGTAGTAATCTATCCGAACCCTGTCGTTGATGTCCTGAATTTGAGCGGCGTAAATGACGACGTGAATGTGGAACTTTACAACAGTGTTGGTGTGAAAGTGAAGATGGAAGTTGGAAAAGCAATCAATGATAGTGATCTGAAAGCCGGTGTGTATGTTGCCCGAGGAACGAACGACGGAAAAATGGTGAATAAGGTGATTGTCAAGAAATAGAGTTAACTAATAAATTAAGCGGTTTGCCCATAACATATGGTGTGGATGGGGGCAAACCACTTTTTTTAGGACTAAGTGTTACCACTTTATTTTACAAAAAGTATTGGAAGCATTTCCATTTGAATCTACCAGAGTTTCGTTGTATCCAGCTGTTGGGGATGAGTAGTTCTGGTATTCAAAATTTACACGCATTACGTTTGATACTTGTGCCTGTATGAGTGAGATCGGGATTTTGTATTCTATATCGTAGGCTGTTCCTGAATCGCTGGTCTTAGCCTCAATGGCGATGGACATTTCTACCCATTGGCCCTGCTTTCCTTCGTATACCTTCACTTTGCCGTTTCTGGAACACCAGATTTTAAAGATGCCTTTGTCGGGTGAATTCAGGCAGAAGTTTTCGCTGTCGATGTAGAAGTTCACTCCGTCCGAAGTTTCGTCGTTGGAAGAATCTACATACTTGTTTGAATCATTGACTTTTACACCTGCGTATAAAACGCCGTCAACCAGACTCAACGCTGCATTCAGGTTTGACATGGTTTTATTTCCAGAAAAATAGGGGTAAAATCCTCCATATTCCTCCTTGGAAACAGTTCCATCAAATTGGACAGTGGTTTTGGGTACACTCAGATCGTTGATCAGATGTCCGCAGACCATCCAGGCTGAGACATCGAGTCCATCCAAATTGCAGGCTCCGGATGCCACAATGGTATGGTCATCCCAAACGCCGAGTGAGTTCCATTTGCATTGGTATTTGACATCAATATTGAAGGGTCTGGATAGTCTTTTAAAATTGCGTCCGGTAGAATCACCGATGGCTACTTCCATATCTGAAAGCTCCCAGTTGCTTGTACGGGCATATTGTGTCTGATAGGAAAGTATAATTTCGCCGGAAGGCACTTTTACAATATAGGGTGCACCTCCATGCCTGGTTGCAGTCAAAGGGGCAGCCAGGCAGAAGTTCCTGAAGATTGAATTCTGATAGACCGGAGTTGACCAGTTATCGGCAATAGAAGTTCGAACTATCGCTGGTCGGAAATCGCCATCTGCGTTGTCTTCAATGGCAACCAAAATGGAATCGTCGGAAATCAATGGGACAGGCATTCCATCCCGGTGATCCGGACGAGAACAAACTATTTTCTTGGTTGAACTCCACGAATCACCTCTGTTTTTGGAGGTTAGGACAGAAATTTCCTGTTCAGAAGAGACCTGGTAGGGATTTTCATTGGCAAAATAGCATTGCAGGTCTCCATCAGGCAGTTGCAAAAAAGCAGGTTCCCAACAACCATCGGTAAACCGGGGTGCCGCTTCGTAAATGATTTGTGGGACTGTCCAAGTTAACCCCATGTCCTGGCTTTTGCATACAGCGATTGAGAAAGGTGCTATTTCTTCAGTGGCAGGACGGTAATTACATGCTGCAACAATAGAATGATCGTCCAATTCCAGAAATTCTGTATTGGCTATGCGAACAAGGGTTGAACCCAGATTGTTCGTGACGGTATGTTCAGAAAACATTTTTACAGGAGAGCTCCAATTTTTACCTCCATCGGTACTTCTTTGAAACACACCACCCTCCGGACTTTCATAAACAGCTGCGATTGAATGATCGTTCAATCTTTTTACACGTGGATAACCGCTATAGCCTGCATTTGTAGAAAGTTTTTGTCTGGAACTTCTATCCCAGGCTATACGCAATCCATCAACCGGATTAGCCTTCTGACGAATATAATTAACCTCATTTACTTCCTTGCTACAACCGTATATAGGAAAAAGCATCAAGGTATTTAAAAGGAAAATCAGTTGTTTTAATCGCATAGTTGGTTCTATTTAAGGGTGTATTTTAAATAGCTGAAGGTACTCATATTGGGTTTCATTTGAAAGAAATTATCGCTTTTCAGGATAAAATTGCATTGAACAAGTCCAGTAACACGAGGTGAAACCACCGTATTTGAGTTGTGCAGATGAAAGACGTAATAAAATTGATCGTTTTTATCCTTAAAGAAATCTCCGTGACCTGATCCGTTTCGACCTACAACATCTCTGGTCAGGATGGGGCTGTCGCTGGTTTTTTCCCAGGGGCCAAAAGGAGAAGTGGAAGTGGCATAACCTACTGCATAGTCAATGTTTCTAAAATCATTGGCCGAATAAAACAAATAGTATAAGTTGTTTTGTTTGAGGATGGTTGGCCCTTCAGTGACTGGCCAGGATGTGTTTTCAGTATTTTCCCAGGGCATGTCGGCCTGGATACAGAGAGTGACTTTGTCGGCCTCAATATCGGAGAGATCTTCTTTCATGGGTGAAACGTAGATATTGTTTCCTTCCAACAGACGGACATAATACAGGTATATTTTGCCATCGGTGTCAAAAAAGACATAGGGGTCTATTTGTTTGGTGTTTCCGGAAAGATAGGTCAGCGTTGTTTGTTTAAACGGACCTAATGGGCTGTCGCTGGAGGCTATGGCTATATGTTCATTGGCTGTGTAGGCCATGTATATTTTATCTTTATATTCGAAAACCTGTGGTGCCCAAAAACCAGTTGTGCCGTAGGAATCGCCCTTTTTTAAAGCGAATCCGCCGGATGCACCACAAGGGCCTGTCCAGGTTTTTAAATCATCGGATTTGTAAACCTGAAAGCCTTCATCGGAACTGGTTCCATATAAATAATAGCTGCCTTTGTAGTTGAAAATGGTGGGGTCTGCCAATTTCAACTGGGATGTTTTGACAGTGATAATTGTCGTATCTTTCTTTGGTAATTCTTCTTCGGGTGAAGTCGCTATTTTGCAGGAAATGGATGATAGAGCCAGGCAAAACAAAGCAATGGGTATCAAAAATAATGTTTTTTTCATCGAAATACAGTTAAAAATGAAATCCTCGCAGTAAAAGTAGTAATGTTTTTAAGAGGATTTCATTTTTTATGCTATTTTTTATTCTGCAGTTTCCCAAAATGAACTCTGAAAGAGCGATAGAGAAATTCCCTAAACTGACGGTTTCCATGGCTATGAGCCGTTCCAAACTGCAACGAAAAATCAAGGAACTATCTGGTTTGGCTCCAATAGATTACATCAGACTTCTACGATTAAAGAAGGCCGCCGTATTGCTGGCATCCGGAGAATACAAGATTAATGAGATTTGTTACATCGTCGGATTTAATACTCCATCGTATTTCTCAAAAGGTTTTGCGAAGCAATTCGGGTGTTTGCCTAAAGAGTTTCCGGTGCAGAGGGGAATGTGAATTGATTAAGGGGGGTGGCTCAAAAGGCTTTTATTTATTAAAATCAATAATATCATGTATCGTAATCAACCCCACAATCTCTGAACTATCCTTCGGCTCACAAACCGCAATCGATGTAATCTTACTGGCCGTCATCATTTCCAGCGCATCATTAATTTGAGCGTTTTTGGCGATTTTTTTGAAGCCCTTTGTCATGAAGTCGATGGCGCGTTTGCTCAGGACGTCGTCGTAGTTTTGGATGGCGCGGCGGATGTCTCCGTCGGTGACGATGCCTGTCATTTTGTTCTGGTCGTTGACTACCATGGTCATGCCACGGCGACGGTCGCTGATTACGTAAATAACATCTTTGAAGGAGTCGCTTTCGCGGACGATGGGGATTTCGGGGCTCATCAGGTCGGCAACACGTGTCAGTAAACGACGGCCCAGTGCACCACCGGGATGAAACATGGCATAATCGTCGATTTTAAAATTCCGGCGATCCATCAGGCAAACGGTGAGCGCATCGCCCATCACGAGTGTGGCGGTGGTTGAGGTGGTGGGTGCCAGTCCGAGTGGGCAAGCCTCCAGGGAAACGGCAATATTGAGTATGTAATCTGCTTCTTTAGCAAGTGGTGATTCCAGGTCGCCTGTCATGGCCACGATAGTTGCACCAATTTTACGCAAGGGAGAAAGAATGTTCATGATTTCAGAGGAGCTTCCACTGTTGGAGATGGCTATCACGATGTCTTCTTTACGAACCATGCCCAGATCGCCGTGAAGGGCGTCGGTTGAATTCATAAAAATGGCGAGAGTTCCAGTGGAAGCGAAGGAAGCTGCAATCTTTTTACCGATCAGGCCCGTTTTGCCGATACCGGTTACAACGACTTTGCCTTTGCAGTTGAAAATAAGTTCAACGACTTCGTTTATTTCGTGACCGATGTTGGCACTGACTTTTTGCAATTCGGAAATTTCCTGGTCAAATACCGCACGGCTTCTTTGAATAAAATCCATTACTTTCTTTTTATAATTGTATCAATCTCAATAGCTTTCAATAATATTTCGCGAATGCCATCCAAGCGAAGCTGGTTGGGGCCATCTGAAAAGGCGTGATCGGGGTCGGGGTGCACTTCGGCGAAAATGGCGTCAACGCCGATGGCCAGGGCTGCACGCATAAGCGGGGGAACCATTTCACGGTTGCCTCCGGTGGAAGCACCTTGACCTCCGGGTTTTTGAACGGAATGGGTGGCATCAAAAACGACTGGATACCCATAGGAACGCATTTCGACAAGGCCTGTCATATCGACCACCAGGTTGTTGTATCCGAATGAACTTCCGCGTTCGCAAACCATAATCTGGTCGTTTCCGGCTTCTTCCAGTTTTGTGATGACATTTTTCATATCCCAGGGGGCCATGAATTGTCCTTTTTTGACGTTGACAATTTTGCCTGTGTGAGCGGCAGCGACCAGCAAATCGGTCTGACGGGAAAGAAAGGCAGGGATCTGAATGATGTCGGCTACTTCACCGACGGGGGCACACTGCCAGCATTCGTGAACGTCTGTAACGACGGGTAAACCAAGCTCAGTTTGAACCTTTTGCAGGATTCTTAGACCCTCATCGATGCCAACTCCGCGTGGGGAGTTAATAGACGTACGGTTTGCTTTATCGTAGGAGGATTTAAAGATCAGATTCAGGCCGAGTTCTTCGCAAATTTTTTGAAGTTTTTCGGCCACCATCATCGTCATGGACTCGCTTTCGATGGCGCAAGGGCCTGCAAGAAGGGCGAAGCGTTCGTTTCCGCCAATATCAAAGCGTTGAGCAACACGTACGATTTTGTGGTTTTGCATAGTTGATCATTTTTTATCTGACGTTGTGCAGGTCAGTGTCCTTAAGTGGACTGTTTCGACTACAAAGATATCTTTTCTTCACGGAAAAATCCTACCTTTGTAGTCGTAAATTCCTTATATCCTTTTTATGCGACAAAATATTAAGAAAATCCTTACTGAACGAATCCTGGTTTTAGATGGTGCAACAGGTACCATGATTCAGACTTATGGCCTCACAGAAAGTGATTATCGGGGCTCCAGATTTGCGGATTCCAAACGAAACTTGCGCGGACATAACGATTTATTAAGTCTGACCAGGCCTGATTTGATTTCCGGTATTCATGAACAATACCTAAAGGCCGGAGCGGACATCATTGAAACCAATTCGTTCAATGCAAACGCTATTTCGCTGCTGGATTACGACATGACCGAACTGGTCTATGAACTAAATGTTGCTGCAGCAAAGTTGGCTCGTGAAGCGGCTGATAAACAGACTTTACTGACTCCTGAAAAGCCGCGCTTTGTGGCAGGTTCGATGGGTCCTACCAATAAAACGGCTTCCATGTCGGCCGAAGTATCCAATCCTGCTGCACGTGCAGTGACTTTTGATGACCTTGTTTCTGCTTACCGCGAACAGGTCAGGGGGCTTCGCGACGGTGGAGTTGATTTGCTTCTGGTGGAAACGGTTTTTGATACCTTGAATGCAAAAGCAGCGCTTTTCGCAATAAAAACGGAGGAAGAATTTTCAGGTGTAAGCCTTCCGGTTATGATTTCTGTAACGGTAGCCGATGCCAGCGGACGTACCCTTTCGGGACAAACGCTGATGGCTTTTCTGACATCTATTTCTCACGTCGATCTTTTAAGCTGTGGTTTGAATTGTGGTTTTGGTGCCAAGCAAATGAGGTCTTTCGTGGAAGAACTGGCCGCAAATGCTCCGTTTTTTGTCAGTGCTCACCCCAATGCAGGTTTGCCCAACCAATTTGGGGAATACGACGAATTGCCGGAAACGATGGCAAAAACCGTGGAGGAATACCTGCAGAATGGTTGGATCAATATAATAGGTGGATGTTGCGGAACAAATCCGGGTCATATTGCAGCCATCGCTGCTTTAACTTCCAACTATAAACCCAGGATCGTTCCTGAGTCCAGGCATGAAACTATTTTAAGTGGTCTGGAACCTTTGACCATCAGTCCCGAGAGTAATTTTATCAATATAGGAGAACGTACCAACGTGTCCGGATCCAAGAAATTTGCCCGTCTGATGCGGGAAGAAAAATACGAAGAGGCTTTGTCCGTTGCCCGCAATCAGGTGGAAAACGGTGCACAGATCATTGATGTCTGCATGGACGATGCGATGTTGGATGCCAAAACAGCCATGGTGCAGTTTTTGAATCTGATCGCCTCCGAACCTGAAATTTCCAAAGTGCCCCTGATGATCGATTCATCTACCTGGGACGTGATTGAAGCAGGTCTTAAATGTGTGCAGGGCAAATCGGTGGTCAATTCGATCAGTCTCAAAGAAGGGGAAGCCGAGTTTTTGCACAAGTCCCGCCTGGTTCACCGCTATGGTGCTGCTGTGGTGGTCATGCTTTTCGATGAAAAGGGACAAGCCGATACCTTTGAACGCAAAATTGCGGTCGCTAAACTTTCCTACGACCTGTTGGTCAACGACGGTTTTCCTGCCGAAGATATTATATTCGATCCCAATGTGTTGGCTATTGCTACCGGCATCAGCGAGCACGATAATTATGCCGTGCATTTCATCAATGCCTGTGCCTGGATTAAGGCCAATTTACCTTATGCCAAAATTAGCGGAGGTATCAGCAACCTGTCTTTTTCCTTTCGGGGAAACGATACGGTGCGCGAAGCCATTCATTCCGTATTTTTGTTTCACGCCATCAAGGCAGGACTGGATATGGGGATTGTTAATGCAGGTCAGCTGATGCCTTATTCTGAAATTGACCCGACTTTGCTGAAACTGACTGAGGATGTGGTGATGAATCGCCGCAGTGACGCTACGGAGGAAATGCTGACGTATGCTGAAACGCTGAAAGTCGATGATAAAAAAGATACTCAGGATCTGGAAAAAGATGCCTGGAGAAACCAATCGGTTGAGGAGCGCATTGAACATTCACTGGTCAGAGGTATTTCAGAATATTTGGACGAGGATCTGGCCGAATGTCTGCAGAAATATCCGGCTGCCATCGATATCATTGAGCAACCTTTGATGAATGGCATGAATAAAGTAGGTGACCTTTTTGGTGACGGAAAAATGTTTTTGCCTCAAGTGGTGAAAAGCGCCAGGGTGATGAAAGCCGCGGTTGCCATTCTGGAACCAACCATTACCGCTCAAAAGAAAGTTGGAGCCGCTAAACCGGTGAAAATTCTTTTAGCAACAGTGAAGGGAGACGTTCACGACATTGGTAAAAATATTGTCAGCGTGGTGCTTTCCTGCAATGGCTTTGAGATCATCGATCTTGGTGTGATGGTGCCCGGTGAAAAAATTATCAGTGAGGCAATAGCACAGAAGGTAGATGTTATTGGACTTAGCGGATTGATAACTCCTTCGCTGGAAGAAATGAAGCGGGTTTGTCAGGCCATGCAGCAACAGGGGGTTAATCTTCCCATCATGATTGGCGGAGCCACCACCAGCGAATTACACACAGCCATTAAACTGGATCCGGTGTACCCCGGTCATATTTATTATGTGCGGGATGCTTCCCGTGCGGCTTCTGTTTTACGGAACATCACTGACCCGCTGCAACGTGATGAATTTAGGCAAAAAACAGCTGCTCAGTACGAAAATTTGCGTATTCTACACGAACGTGCCAGTCAGAAAAATGAATACATCAGTCTGGAAGCTGCTCGTGAGAATGCATTAAAAATTGATTGGAAAAGTGAGAAAATTTCAGCTCCTGCCACCCAAGGTCTTATGGACTGGACGGATTTTCCCATTGAAGATATTATTCCTTATATAGACTGGACGTTCTTTTTCTATGCCTGGGATATGCGGGGAACGTATCCCGGTATCCTGACCCATCCACAAAAGGGTGTGGAAGCAACCAAACTTTTTGAAGATGCCAAGGTTATTTTAACTACTCTGGCCAAAAATAAACAGGTCAAAGCCAAAGCGGTGCTCGGTTTTTTCCCTGCCTATTCAGAAGGAGATGATATTTTCGTGGAAAAAGGGGATAAAATCATCAGGCTGCCACAGTTGCGCAATCAGCGAAAACAGGCTGAAGGTCAACCGAACTTGTGTCTGTCCGATTTTATCGCTCCAAAAGAATCTCAGGTGGATGATTATCTGGGTGCATTCGTGGTTTCTATTTCACAGGTGCCTTCCACGCTTTCCAGCGATTACCGTTCCAATGGGGATGATTATACCGCATTAATGATTGAAACGCTGACGGATCGTCTGGCAGAAGCCTTTACGGAGTTGCTTTATAAGGATGTACGTGTAAAATACTGGGGATTTACGCCCGATGACAATCTGAGTCTCGAAGATCTGTTGGCCTGCAATTATCGCGGTATTCGACCTGCCATTGGTTATCCTTCCTGTCCCGATCACAGCGAAAAGGAAAATGTGCTGGATTTGCTGGAAGCTGGTCAGCGTATAGGTACCAGACTCACAGAGAGCTTTATGATGTTGCCCGTTTCTTCGACTTGTGGATTTATGATGGCCAATGAGCATGCCAAATATTTTGAAGTTAACAAGATTACATCTGAGCAGGCTGAGGATTATTTTGCCCGAAAAGGGAAAGTGATCGATCAGCTCAATCACCTGATACATTAAATGAATGACGATATGAATATGATTAAATTAGGAACAGCACTCCAGCAAGGTGCAAAAAAAATACTTTTTCTGGGCAGTGGCGAATTGTGCAAGGAAATGGTGATTGAAGCCCAACGACTGGGTGTGGAAACTATTGCCGTTGATTCCTATGAAAACGCTCCTGCTATGCAAGTGGCTCACCGCAGTCATGTGATTGATATGAAAAACGGGAAAGCTTTACGTGCTGTCATTGAACGGGAAAAACCCGATTTGGTGGTGCCTGAAATTGAAGCCATCAACACCGATGCTTTGGTGGAAATGGAAAACGAGGGTTTGCATGTTATTCCAACGGCTAAGGCTGCCCAGCTCACTATGGATCGCGAGGGTATTCGCCGTTTGGCTGCTGAAACCTTGCAACTGCCTACGGCTAAGTATTTATTTGCCGAAACGCTGGAAGAATTCCGTGAAGCAGTGAAGCATACCGGTATCCCTTGTGTGACTAAACCCATCATGTCATCCTCCGGCAAAGGTCAAAGTACCATTAAGAGCGAGGAAGATATCGATAAAGCCTATTATTACGCCAAAGAATCTACCCGTGGCCTTGGCTCGCGCATCATTGTGGAGGAATTTGTCAAATTTGATTACGAAATAACCTTACTGACTGTTCGGTCTGCTTTCGGCACGAAGTTTTGTCAACCCATCGGTCATGTCCAGATTCATGGAGACTACCACGAAAGCTGGCAGCCTTGCGATATGACCCCCGAAGCTCAGAAACGGGCTGAAGATATGGCACTCAAAGTGACCGACGCGCTGGGTGGATTTGGCCTTTTTGGTGTGGAACTTTTTATTCGGGACAATCAGGTTATTTTCTCCGAAGTTTCTCCACGACCACACGATACTGGTATGGTGACGCTGGTCACACAAGTGATGTCGGAATTTGAACTGCACATCCGGGCTATTCTGGATTTACCTGTAGATACTCGTTTGCTGCAAACTGGAGCTACCCATGTTATTAAAGCAACGGAAGAAAAATGGAATCCGGTTTTTGATGTGACCCAGGCTGTTCAGGTACCGGACACGAAAATCAGGCTTTTCGGAAAGCCCCTTTGCAAGCCAGGACGTCGAATGGGTGTGGTACTTGCTACTGCTGCTACGACCGATGAGGCTCGTAAAATTGCAGAAGAGGCTGCGCATAAGGTTGTTATAGAATAAAATTCCATTTCAATATGGAAAAAGACTGCTTCGGACGAGGCGGTCTTTTCTGTTTTCGGGAATGGTCTAAGAATGAAAAATATTCTGAGTTTTTTACCTGTCCGAACGCTGGATGAATGCTTTCATCTTTTCATTAAATTCTTTCTCATTTAAAAGAGCCTCCAGGGTGAGGTGCATTCTGTAGTTCCATATCTGATTCGGATTGGCCGGATCATTGATGCGTTCTGCCTGTGCATCGGGCAGTCTGAGCATCCCATCCATAGATAACCAATCCTGCCAAAGGAAAACGACCCAAAGTGCAGGTGATTCCAGGTGAATACGAACGATTTGCTCAGCTATTTCAGGCGTACAATTTTCAGGGGCAATACCCTTTTTCCACAATACCTGCTGAAAATATTGCTGAGTTTTGGCTGAATCTTCCATCCACCATGCCCGGATGGGATTCATGTCGTGGGTGGAGGGGGTGCAGACCGATTGATAGGGGATGGTATTCAAGTTTTCAAAAAGTGTACCATACGTTTTAGGCATTCGCTGTATTTCAAGACTTAAAATTCCCAGATTTCGCATCACCTCGGGCACACAGGCCGGGGTCATGCCCAAGTTTTCCCCGCAAGCCAACATGTTTGTACATTCCACGAGCGAAGGAAGAATTTCCAGCGCATTGTCTCTCCAGAAAGCTCGATGATGGGTTTGAAAAAAATCCGAATATAGTCGATCAAATGGGCTTTTTTGATCGGAATTCAGCGATTTACAACAGTTTGTCAGATCCGTTAAAATTTGTGGATGAAACAAATTTGGCTTTTTGGGGTTTTCTACGAATAAGACTTCATTGCATAAATGAAACAATCCATCCTGTGAATGTGTGGGTATTTCCCATAGTTGAAAGAATCCAAGAATGTGATCGATGCGATAGACATCAAAATAATCGGCCATTTTTCGGAATCGGTTTTTCCACCACGATAAATTTTCAGCCTTCATTTGCTCCCAATTGTAGCTGGGAAAGCCCCAGTTTTGTCCTTTATCGGAGAAAACATCGGGTGGCGCACCAATCTGGACGTCTGTATTGAAAAGCTGAGGTTGAACCCAACAATCAACACTCAAAGGGTTTATTCCAATGGGAAGATCTCCTTTCAGAACAACGGAATGTGCGTGAGCGTAATCACGGGCTGCACTCAGTTGGAGATGCAGTTGAAACTGAATGTAATAGTGGATGGCCAGGTCTTTAAATCCGGCTTTTTCTGGCCGGCTTAGGTCGTAAATGTCTGAAATATTGAATTTTGCATAAATGCCCCAGGTGTGAAAATCAAACGAGGCTTTTTCTTTTCGAAGATAACAGAAAGCGGCATAAGGTACCAACCAAAAGCGGTTTTTTTCAAAGAAGGATTTATACGCTTCCGTTTCAAAAATACCCGTTCCTTCTTGCTTAAAAAGACAACGAAAGTATCTCCATTTCAGTTGATTCACTTGTTCGTAGTCTACCTGGGGTAAAGCATTTAAAACCAATCGTTCTAATTCGAACTTCTTTTTGAGAGACTTGTTTTTTAAAGGAGGTAATTCTTTGATGGATAGATACATCGGGTGCAGGGCGAAGGCTGAAACGGCATTGTAAGGAATGGAATCCTTGCTGGTTTCTGTTAGCGAAGTATCGTTGACGGGTAAAAGTTGAATGAGTTGCTGCCCCGTCAATGCTGCCCAATCGGTCATTTTTTTCAGATCAGCGAAATCCCCGCAGCCCCAACTGTCCTCTGACCGGAGCGAAAATACGGGAATGGCTACGCCAGCTCCTTTCCAGGGGGCTTCCTGAAAACGAAACACCATGCCTGAATGCATGAGCATTTGTCTGTCCATGCAGCGTGGAGTAAAGACGCTTCTCGGTTCGCCCCATTCAGAGCTGATTATTTTATTGGTAGCGTTGTCAAGTACTACAAATTTGTAATGGAAGGTTTCAGGTAAATTCTTGGCATTCAGTGAAATGCTCCATTCGGGAAATCGTTCCGATTGCATTTTCAACGCTTTCAGTTCGTTCCATTTGCCGAGCTGCTCTATGTCGCCGGAGATGCCCACACTTTGTCCTTTTCGCACAAAGGGAGCGTGAACTTTCAACAACACGCAATCGGGGGAATAATTTGTTTTTTGACCAGAATGATCTATGGCTAAAAGGCTTTTGGTAAAAGCTGACGTATAAAGAAAGCTCATATCAGACTCGGCCTGCCAATAGTCGTATAGGGTGCATAGATCAGTGTTTGCCGGTAGTCCCACCCGGTGATTTTCACCCCATTCCCTGCGTTTGGTTTGTCCGTTGAAGCGAACAAAATAACGGTAATCCAAAACAGTTGGGTTGTTGAATTTTACAGGTAAATGCCAGTAACCATCTCCACGATGCTGCATTTCAAGCGCCCCTTCATCCTGAAACCAACCAGTTTCAGGTGCAGAGCCGGTAATCATAATCACTTCACCCGGGTTTGGAATATAATGAATGTGAAAGTGTACAATCATAAGCTCTTGAAATTAAATTACAAAGAGACTTTGATACCTCCCATCACGATTAAACCCGGCATGGGGTAGTTGTTATTCATCTGATAGTCACTGCCTAGTAGGTTGTCAGCTTTGCAGAATACGCTCAGTTTTTTGGAAATTTGATATCCAATTTTTGCATCCAGAAGGGTGAAATTTTCTTTCACCGGGGCATTTGTAAGAGTCAGGTAGTAATTTTGAATCTGTTGCAGATTCATCCTCACGTTCAGTTTCCCCAAACTGTAATCTGCGCCCACATTAAATTGATGTTCAGGTGTAGCTAAAATGGGTTTTTCACAGTGGATGTAGCTGTAATTTGTATGAACGTTCAGGGAGAAAGGAAAGTTGTATTGCAGGGCAAGTTCCAATCCTTTGTTGTTGAAAGTGCCGGTGTTGAAATATTTAGGTATACCCCCATTCATGACTATTTGAATCATGTTTTCACCTTTGGAAATATAGGCTCCTGCTTCCCCTTTAAATTTTTTATCCGTTGAAAATTGGGTGTAAGAGACTTCGTAGTTCATCATGCTTTCGGATTTCAGATTCTCGTTGGCCAAATTGATGTACAACTCTCTCATGGTTGGGTTTCTAAAACCTTTTGCCGTTGAAATTTTGAGAATAGATGTCTCTACTGGTTTGTAGGACAAGCCGATTCTGGGCACCCATTCGTCGCCAAAAAGGCTGTTCAAGTTTAACCTCATGCCAGCATCAAAGGTCAGTTTGTCCTTCAATAGAGCCTGACGTGCTATCAGATAAATGGCTGTTTCGTTGATGGTTTTATCCAATGTAGGATTTGGATTACGGCTATCAATCCAGTTTGCTTTACCGCCATATAGTTTAAAATCAAGACCCAAGGTAAAAACAGAACCTTTCCAGGGCGCAATGGATTGATCAGCTACTAAACCAGCATTGATATCGTCCGATTTCCAGCCGTTGTAAATTTCATGATGACCAAAATCGTAGTATAATTTGACTCTCCCACTTGTTTTTTCAAACTTGTTGTCGAAATTTAGGGAAGCCATACCACGGGTAACATCAGCAGTCAAAGAATCACTGGTAGCAGGTTTGATAATAGGACCAGGGTCTGTTGACCTGTAATCGGATAAACTGAAATCGGCTGACGTTTTTAAATTTTCAGACAATTTATACCCTACTTTATAGTAGGCATTAAACAAATTAAAGGCCGAGTGGGCTCTGTGACCGTCTGTTCTGTCGTAGTTTGTAGAGAAAAATTGCGAAAGTCTGTCTTTTTTTGAGCTTAAGCTCAGCATGTATTTTTGCGTATTGAATGAACCGAACATGAAAGAACCATTGGCTTTAAATCCATCTGTTTTTTCCTCCCTGGTAATGATGTTGATGACACCACCCATGGCGTTAGACCCGTAAACGGTAGAGGCAGGTCCGCGAAGCACTTCGATGCTTTCTGCATTGTAGGAAACATAGGCATCAGGCAGGTCGTGTCCGTTTATTCCCATCGTTTGCGGATGGCCGTCAATGGCAATCAGCACTTCTGTTGTAGGTGCTCCGCCAATGCCGCGCAAGGAAATACCACCTCCTGAACCTGAAAAAATGCCGTAGCCTGTGGTGCTTCTTTCCGTAATAAACAGACCAGGAACAAGCCCTTTGAGCGAAGCCAGGACAGACGATGCTTCCGTTTTTTCAATTTCCGCTCTGGAAATGATGGTGACAGAACCAGGCAAATCACTGACTTTGGTTGGCAGCTGTATTCCAGTTGCTACTACCGGTTTGAGTCTGATGGTATCGTTTGTTAATCTGTCTTTTGCAAGAAGATTTGTTTGAAAAGCAAGAAAAAGGAAAGCAGGTATAACTAGTTTATGATACTTCATGAATTTTATGAGGGCGTTGATTTAAAAACCGAAATCGTCCAGTTTAACTTCCTTTTTTTCCGCTTCTTTAAAACGTTTAGCTTTTAAATGAACGGGATTTCCTTCCACATAAATGGCACGGAAAGGCCTGGCCGGGCAAATGTATTCACAACCGCCACAACCCACACAGATATCTGTATTGATGGATGGTATCGTTAAATCATTTTTATAAGGAATCATTTTGACTGCTTGGGTGGGGCAATGTTCGGAGCAAGCTCCACAGCTGGTTTCATCGGTATAAACCACACAATTATTCAAAACAAAAGTCACTTTGCCCATTTGAAGGGAATGCTTTTCGTCCATGGTCAGCTTTTTCAAAGCATTGTTTGGACAGACTTCAGAACATAACGTACAATCGTAGTTGCAGAATCCATGCTCAAAGTCCATTCTTGGCTGCATAATACCTCCCATGCCGTATTCTGTAAATGCGGGCTTAAGTATGTGCGAGGGACATTTGGCGACGCATAGGTGGCAAGCGGTGCAATGATGCAATAAATGTTCGGCACTTCCTGAACCGGGAGGGCTCAAGGGGTGTTTTTTCGTATAAGCTTTGTTGGATTTTATTTTTGCCAGACCTTTTGCGTATAGTGATCCAGGTACAATCAGTGCTGTTGCAGCGATGGTTGTTAAAAACATCCTCTTGGAACTATCAGGTGCAGTCGGTATTGCAACGACTTTTTTCCTGGGTGCAAAGTCAAAAGTCATTGCTTTCTGATTGCAAACTTTCAGGCAATCAAAGCAGTCTACGCAGCGACTGTAATCGATTTGACTGTTTTTACTGTCTATGCAGGATGCCTTGCAGGTTTTCTCACATTTTCCACAACTGTTGCAAGACTCCTCGTTGATTCTGATTTTTAATATGGAATACTTCGAAAGAAATCCCAGAATCGTTCCAACCGGACAAATGGTGTTGCAATAGGTTCGTCCATAACGCCAGGCCAGAAAGCCTACGATTAGAAACGTCAGCACTCCAACAATCAATGAAAAGGCACTCAGCGTGTAAATGTCAATTTGGTAAAACCGGTAGTTGTCAAAGTGATTGAAAATAACAGACAATAAGTTGTTTCCTGCGAAATAGACGGGTCTGAAAACATTGGTGACCATTCGTCCAAAGGCACTGTAAGGGTCTAGTAAACTCAAAAGTACAGTCCCTCCGGCAAAAAAGGAAACAAGCACAGCAAGCAAAATACTGTATCGAAGTATTTTCTTTTCTTTGCTGAATTTGTATTTTTTCTTTTTGGTGAAGCGTTTTGAAAACCAGGTTAGGATGTCCTGAAAAATACCCAACGGGCAAATGACAGAACAGTAGATTCGTCCCAATAGCAGGGTAAGCAAAAGGAGAACCACAACGACTATAAAAGATCCTGCCAGCAATGCCGGCACAAACTGTATTTGTGTCAGTATTTTAAAGTGGGCTGGAAGGATGTCGGCAAAATCCAGAAAGTAGAACGTAATCAGTGCGAAAAAGACTACCGCAAGCGCTATGCGGATTTTTTTCAAAGTCATGGGTTATATTTTTATTTTCTTTACTTTCAGTTTGCTGAGATCCATAGTTCCTAAATGAAGTTCTTCAGCATTGGCAATATGTTTAACCGATTCGAGCGGCATTTTTTCAATCTGATTGAAAAAATTGGTTGCTGCGGTATCCACGGCAACAATGTCGGTTGACATAAACAACGCTTTGGGATTTACCACATCGGCTAAAGATTTTCCTTGTGGTCCATTGGATTTCATCACTCGGTAAGCATCGACCACATGAAGGACTGCTGGTTTTTTGAGTGTGCAAATGTCGGCTATGCACTGTTGCAAATCATTTGCATGGAAATAGCCTCTGTCCCAAACAATTCCCATGTGATTTTTCATCGCTATGGTCATTTTTGCTCCACCGTGGTTTTTCAGAACAGGAACGTTGATCCAGACATCACAATCCAGTATGGCTGAGTGTAATTTTGCCGATTTAAGCCTTTTGGCTCTGGGTAAAGCTATTTCGCGGTAATACGATTCTTCGTTGCCTGGCATCATTTTTCCACCTGCCATTTCCGTTGCCTTTTCGATTCCGCTGTTGGCGTAACATTTTTTCCAGTCGTTGCAGGTGTGATCAAAAACGATAACCTCTTTGGCTCCGGCTTTCAGACATTGTTTTACTATTTCACCAATAAGTTCAGGATTGGTATTTCCAGCCATATCGGGAGATCTGTCCCAACCAATATTGGGTTTCACAGTTACTCTATAGCCTTTTTTCACAAATTTACCCATACCGCCAAATTCGGTTATGGCTTTGCGAAACATGGCTACAGGCTCTCCGCCCATAACGGCAACCAAATCACATTTTGAACCGGCTGCACTTGGTTTGGAAACGTTCTGAGCCATCAAATCCATTCCGTCGGTCAACTTTAGGGTTGATGCCAAGCCTGTTATGGCTGCTGCTTTTAAAAAATCCCTGCGCTTCATAGTGTATAGCTATTTTTTGTTATTTAATAATCCATGGAAACATAAAGCAGGTCTCGTCGTACAGGCAATAATCCGCCTTCCCGTTCACCGCAAATGTTTTGACTGTTTTTGCACCTGCATCTAAAAGTAATTGTTTGGCAAAATTCAGGGTATTTCCGGTTTTAACCCGGTCTTCCACCAATAGAATGGTTTTTCCCTGAACATCAAACTTTATTTCTTCCAGCAATTGAGGTTTTTCAAACAGCTGTTTTTGAGTTTTATCCCTGAGGTGAATTTTAAGTAGTTGTATTTCCAGATCTAATTTTTGATTGAGCATGGCTGCAGGTATAATTCCTCCATTGGCCACTGCCACAATCAGGTCAAACGTATCCTGAAAATCAATGGTTTCAAAACCAACTTTAACTTCCTCGAAATTTTTACTCATATTTTGCCATCAATCTTAAAATGCCCCAACCTGCAATCCACTGAATTAAAATGCCTGGAAATCCGAGGCGAAAGTCCTGAATGGCTGCATTATAATCAGCGGTGATGGCCCATTCAGCCAATCCACCCACCAACTGGTAGGAAAGTATAGTAGCGGCAATGAGTCCCAATGAAACAGATCTGCTTTTTTTGGCAAACCAGGAAGCGGCAACAGCCAGTAAAGTAGATTTTATTAAAATGACAGGAAGCATGGCAAGCATGGGCATTCCGAAAATCAAACTATTCATGATCGGTGAAAACAGAGCGGTAAGCAGTCCCACTTTCAATCCGAATTTGTAGGATGCAATCAGTGTAAAGAAATAAATGGGTAAAAGAATTTTACCACCGTCAGGAATAAAGTGACAAATCTGAGGCAAAATCAGATTACCGATCACAAAAAGGGCACTGAATAAGTACGTTTTGAAGTTTACCACCGAAAGGTTGAGTGGTCTGAATGGAGCTGATGCTATCATAACTTTAAACTTTAAGTTTTAAATAAATTTTAGACTAAATAAAAGATTAAGCGTTTAATTGGTTTGCGAATTTTATTTGTAGATGCAAACATATCCTGCTGGTTCACTGGCTTTCACTTTAAACTTTTTATCTTTTTCAACGATAAAAGTTTCACCGGTTTTATATATTTTCCAATTTTCACTACCAGGTAGAAGTACATCCAGTTCACCTGAAACAACGGTCATATATTCGATAGAGGCTGTTCCAAATTCATACTCACCAATGGAAATAACGCCAATTGTGCTTACTCCATCTTTGTTTTCCAAGGCTATTGACTTTACATTTCCGTCAAAATACTCATTTACTTTCAACATACTTTTTCAATTAGGATAATATAATTTAATTTACGGGTACTAAGATAAAGAATTTCTCCTAAAACATAGAATAAAAGCTCGAACGCAGGCTATTTTTTTACTGGAATGGGTGAACTTAACTTCTTTAATTTCAATATTTCCGGATTGTTTTTAATGAATTCAAGGGTGTCTTTATAGCCTTGTTGGTAGATTTTCTCATAGGCATCAAAGCGAAACTCGTTAAAATGTTTCAGAGCCTGGGGTTCGATCAGGTAATTGCAAAGTGCCCGACCCTCCATAGAATTGACGTGTTGCACCAAACGGATGGATTTTGTAATGGCATATATGGGCTTTTTAAGTTGCGTGGGGGCTTGATGGGGCAAGACGTCCACGCCTATAATGTTGCTGCATAGATTTTTTAGTGGCTGAGTTGGAAGGTTGTTGAGCAAGCCACCATCCAGATAATAAGAATTTTCAGATTTCTGTGCCTCGAACATTCCCGGAATACTGGCTGAAGCCGATACCCATACGTTCAGGTCGTTGCCGCTGCTCTTGATTTCCCATTGTGCCAGATTCATATTGGTGACACAAATGAACATCTTTTTCTGAAGCCCTTCAAAACTGTTGTGCGGTATGATTTCCTTAACCAATGAAATAACGGTGCTGTGATCAGACCATCCTGATTTCCAGAAGGCTGGGACAAAGGTCATCAGTTTGGTCAGGCGGTAAAGTCTGTCGTCTTTGATCAATTGCATCATTTCAGCAGGGGTGAAACCTGCAGCATAAAAAGTTCCAACGATGGCACCCATACTGGCACCCGAAATGATGTCCGGTTCTATTCCGTTTTCGAGCAAAGCCTGCAGCACTCCGATGTGTGCAAAACCCAATGCACCACCTCCACTTAAACAAAGACCAAGTTTAAGGTCAGCAGGTTTTTCGGTTACCTTTTTTTTCTCAAATATAGTTAACATAAAGGATTGGATGATTTGGATAGAATCAAGATTCAGAAGCTCAAATATACGAACAGGTTGTTTAAAAATGAGCACGTGTTTTTTTTAAACCATTTTTTTGTACCATTTAGTATCCCGTTAGTGACAAAAGTTGTTTATTTGCAGTCCGATTCAGGATTACCTTTAAACCTACTATTCTATTATGAAAATCCTAGTTTGTTCCGTCCTATCGCTTTTTTTTAGCTTTGCATCCATCCTTGAGGCAGCAACTTCCAAAACAATCGTCATCCACACTGCCAATACCAGCCTCATCTACAAAGTAGGCGACAAAAGTAAGGTCTATCAATGTTATTTTGGGAAGAAACTGGATACTGCCGACTGCGAACTAGTGCCTGTTTCGAACGATGAAGTGCTACTGACTTTCGGTACTTCCTATGTAAATCAGCCTGCTTTGCGGGTTGTTCATGCCGATGGAAATACGTCCACGGAACTCGTTTTTGAAAAATCGGAAGAAAAACGCTTAAACGATAATCAGGTGCAGACAGACATCTATTTGAAAGATACTTATTTCCCCTTTTACGCTAAAATATCCTTCAAAACCTACGAAAAAGAAAACTTGATAGAGCAGTGGGTGGAATATTCACACGGTGAAAAAAAGGATGTTGTGCTGAATGACTTTGCCTCTTCCTGTTTGACTTTTCAATCCACCAAGTACTTTATGACGCAGTTCTGGGGAAACTGGGCCAACGAAATGAACATGAGTGAAACGCTGCTGACACGTGGCGATAAAGTAGTGGATTCCAAATTGGGGGTACGAAGCAACGAATACGGACATGCTTGCTTTTTTGTTTCGCTGGAAAAACCAGCTGCCGAAGAAACAGGAGAAGTAATTGGGGGTACACTGGCATGGCCAGGCAGTTTCGCTTTTCATTTCAGTGTGGACAATCAGGACAAACTTCGGGTCATTTCCGGAATCAATTCCTTTGCCGGAGAATATTATTTGAAAAAAGGGGAGGTCTTTAAAACACCTGCTTTACTGTATACCTACAGCGATTCAGGCAAAGGCACTGTGTCCAGAAGATTTCACAAGTGGGCTCGTCAATACGGTGTATATAATGGCAATAAACCTCACATGACCCTGATGAACAACTGGGAAGCCACCTATTTTAATTTTAACGAAGAGATCCTGACCAAAATCATAGATGATGCATCCAACATGGGTTTTGATTTGTTCCTACTGGATGACGGATGGTTTGGTGCCAAATATCCCCGAAACAACGACGATGCAGGACTTGGTGACTGGATGACCAATACGAAAAAATTGCCCAATGGGCTGGGTTATCTGATCAAAGAATGCGACAAGCGAAAAATCAAGTTTGGCATCTGGCTCGAGCCAGAAATGGTGAATCCTAAAAGTGAACTGTATGAAAAACATCCGGATTGGGTCATCACTCAACCAAACCGCCCGTTGGATCTGAGCCGCAACCAGCTGATACTGGATATGTGCAACCCAAAAGTGCAGGATTATGTGTATTCCATCATCGATAAAACAATGTCTGAAAATCCGGGAATTTCGTACATCAAATGGGACTGCAACCGTTTTGTGACCAATTCCGGTTCGAGTTATCTGTCGGCAAACAGGCAATCGCATTTGTGGGTTGATTACACCAAAGGCTTATTGAATGTGTTTAAAAGGGTCCGTGAAAAATACACCGATATTGCAATGATGGACTGTTCCGGTGGGGCTGGCCGGTTGGATTACGGCACGCTTTCGTATTTTGATGAATTCTGGACGAGTGACAACGGAGATCCCCTGGCCCGCATCCAAATTCAATGGGGTACCAGTCAGTTTTTTCCGGCTATTTGCATGGCCAGTCATGTTTCATCCAGTCCAAATCATACCACGGGCAGGACAACGCCTCTGAAATTTCGTTTTGATGTAGCCACTTCTGCCAAACTGGGTATGGATTTGCAGCCCAGTACGATGACCGAAGATGAAAAGGTATTTTGCAAAATAGCCCTGAAGAATTACAACGAGATCAAAGAGGTAGTGCAGTTTGGAGACCTTTACCGTTTACTTTCTCCCTATGAAAGCAATCGGGTAGCCATCATGTATGCGTTGGAAGACCAGTCACGCGCCGTTGTTTATTCCTATCTGGTCAGAAAAGAAATCAGAGGCAATGCACAAATCGTTTATTTAAAGGGTCTGGACTCGAAAAGACACTATAAACTTCGGGAGCTGAATAAGGTTCCCGGTCGTTGGTCTCATTTTGATAACCTGGAGGGCAAATCCTTTTCCGGTACTTTCCTGATGAATCATGGTGTGGCTTTTAACATGAATGACGAATTTGAAAGTTTAGTCTTTGAAGCTGTGGCAGAATAAGTATTTCAAAAATGAAAAAAAGACTTTTTCTATTCGCCTTTTTTCTTTCAAGCCTTTCCATTTTTGCGGCTGATTTTCAAATTTCAAATGAAAACTGGACGCTAAATTACAAAGAGCGAACCAAGACAATGGATTTTCATTTCAAGGGAAAGATTATTCTTTTGAATGTATATCCACTGGTGAAATACAATGGGGCGGATGGAAAAGTATTGACGCTGAAGCCGGATTCCTTTACGTCACTTTCTATTAAAAAAGCACGTATAACCGATGCTTTCGGTACTGGAACCCAGTATACTTTTCTCTATACCCGAAAAGGGCTTCCATCAATCAGGCAGCTGTTTTATATGTACAATCATGTGCCCTGGTTTTTAACGGAAGTGGCGTTGGAAAGCAAGTACACGATTTATTCCAACTATTTATCTCCCATTACAAGCACGACTAGCTCGTCGTTTCTGACTAAAAGCACAAACAACCGAATGTTGATGGTGCCTTGGGATAACGATGGCTGGGTGCGTTTTGAATCGAATGCACTGACTAAATCAACCACTTCCTACGAAGTTCCTTCGGTTTACAGCGGGGATGATCGTTCAGGTTTGGTGGTGGGCTCTGTTGAACACGATACGTGGAAAAGTGGTATTCAAATGACTGCAAGCGAGGATCACAATTTGGATAGCATTCGTTGTTTTTCAGGTATTTCAAGCGAACTCACCCGGGACGTTTTGCCTCATGGAAAAATGAAAGGCAAGACCGTGAAATCTGCCAAAATGTTTGTTGGATTTTTTGATGACTGGCGCACAGGAATGGAGGTTTATGGCCTTGCAAATACCAAGGTGACTCCTTCCCGTACCTGGACAAAAGGAATACCGTTTGGCTGTAACAGTTGGGGTGTCATGGCAGATAAAGTGACTTATGAAGGATCAAAAAATGTCTCCGATTTCTACAAATATTCGCTGTACAACAAAGGTTTTCACAACGACAGCAATGTGGTGATCATTGATCTGGATTCCTTCTGGGACAATATGACGGAAAACCAGCTTAAGGATTTTGCCAGTCATTGTCGGGCAAGCGGACAAATTCCCGGTATTTACTGGGGACTTTTCTCCGATTGGGGAAGCGATGGAGAACGTTTTGTGGAAGGTACCAACAATCAGTATAAATATAAGGATTGTTATCTGTATATCAACGGGAAAGTACACTCCCAGGGCGGTCGTTGCCTGGATCCAACCCATCCGGCCACCAAAGCCCGCATCAAGTATCAAATAGAAAAATTTAAGGAATGGGGGTATCGCTATGTCAAACTGGATTTCATTACCAATGGAGCTGTGCAGGGGGATTCCTATTTTAATAAACAGGTGACTACTGGAACACAGGCTTACAACGAAGGTCTGCTCTATTTGACCGAAGTGGCAGGAAGCGATGTTTTTCTCGCCTTGTCCATTGCGCCCATATTCCCTTATCAGTATGGAAATTCACGCCGGATGTCCTGCGATTCCTGGGCAGGCATTGGAGATACTCAATATGTGATGAATGCTTTGTCTTTTGGCTGGTGGATGAATCAATTCTACCAGTACAACGATCCCGATCATCTGGTTTTGCAAAAAAGTGGTACTGAATCTATGGGAGTCAATAGAGCCAGAGTGACTACCGGTGCTATTTGTGGCATGTTTATGTTTGGGGATAACTTCAGCTTGTAAGGTCCGGAAGTGGGCTATCCTCTTAAATCCCGGGAACGTGCTTTATCGCTGATGACCAATCAGGATATCAACGATATAGCTAGGATTGGCAGGTCTTTTAAACCCGTGAAAGGGTATACCTCCAGCAACAATGGGGCGGAAAATTTGTTCATATATCAAACAGAACTGTATTTCTATCTGGCGTGCATCAATTATAGTTCAGACGTCCTTGATGGTACTATAACCTTGGAACGATTGGGTTTGACTGCAGATAAAATGGACTCAGTTAAAGAGCTTTGGACGCAGGCAGAGCTGAAATTTAAGAGTGAAGGAATCAATTATCAGGTGCCAGCTTAAGATGCCCGAATTTATAGGATTTCAAAAAAGATCGAAGAAAAATTAGTATATTTGACTGGTAAAAACCTAAGCATTCCACCAATTTCAATGAAAAAAACAATAATCCTTTTTATAGCATCATTTTTTTCAGTTTCCGCTTTATTCGCTCAAACCCTGACTGTGGCTACCTACAATATCCGCAATGAAAATCAAGGGGATGTTGCCAATGGAAATGGCTGGAAACAACGCTACCCTGTTATTACCCAACTAATCCGCTTCAACGACTTTGATATTTTTGGTTGTCAGGAAGTGCTCAACGGACAATTGAAAGATATGTTGAACCAAATGCCGGAATACAACTTCATCGGAGTAGGGCGTGACGATGGTCTTGAAAAAGGAGAATATTCCCCCATTTTTTATAAAAAGGACAAACTTTTGGTGTTGAAATCCGGAAATTTCTGGTTGGCTGAAATCACCGATAAACCCAATGTTGGCTGGGATGCTGCTTTGCCCAGAATTTGCTCCTGGGGTCAGTTTAAGATAATAAAGACCGGTCAAAGTTTCTGGTATTTCAATCTCCACATGGATCACATTGGAGTGAAAGCCAGATTGGAAAGCTCCAAATTAGTACTGGAAAAAATCAGAACCATGTGTGGTGGTAAACGCGTTATACTCACTGGGGACTTCAACGTGGATCAGACCAGCGATGGCTATAAATTGATTGTAAGTTCAGGCCTATTAATGGATTCATACGAAACTGCGATGTTTCGGTATGCCCTGAATGGAACCTTCAACGGTTTTGATCCAAACCTGAAAACGGATAGCAGGATCGACCACATTTTTATCAGTAAAGACTTTTGTGCAGTACGTTATGGGGTGCTGACCGATACCTATCGGGCTGAAGTCGGTACAGAAAGTGCCAAAGACATTAAATCGGCCAATTTCCCAAAAGAAGTTTCTCTACATCAATATGTTCCACGTCTGCCATCCGATCATTTTCCGGTCAAAGTGGAACTGCTTTTTGGAAAATAAGGAATTTACATTAAATACAAAGAATTATGAAGAAACATGTTTTGTTGGGCGTTTTGTTTTGCCTTTCCCTGATGGTTTCAGCTCAAAAGGACTGGGCAAATTTTGGCCGCTATTTGGAGGCCAATAAAGAAGTTAAAAAAACAGCCGATGCCGTCCTGATGGGGAATTCCATTACTGATGGCTGGTTTGCCAAAAATCCCGTTTTTTTTGAAACCAACAACCTGATAGGTCGGGGTATCAGTGGTCAGACCACGTGTGAAATGCTGGTTCGTTTCAGGACTGATGTTTTAAACCTTAAACCTAAATCGGTGGTTATCCTTGCCGGTACCAACGATATTGCTCAAAACATTGGGTTTATTTACATTGAAAATATTTTTGGGAACATCGTTTCCATGAGTGAACTTGCCAAAGCGCATAAAATCAAAGTGCTTTTGTGTTCTGTTTTGCCGGTATACCAATATCCCTGGAGAAAGGAAATCGTAAAACCCGCCGAGCAAATCAGGACATTGAATGCTCTTTTAAAAGATTATTGTACCAAAAATAATTGCACATACGTGGATTATTATTCTGCCATGGTGGATGAACGCGGTGGTCTGCCTGAAAAATTTTCCAACGATGGTGTTCATCCCAACGAAGGCGGTTATCAGGTGATGGAAGCTGTTTTATTGAATGATCTAAGCAAAGCCTTGAAGAAAAAGTAGTTGCTCCAGATGAGTTTTTTGGTTTACAACGAATTTTTGACTATTTTCGAAGTCTAATTAGTGTATTTTTAACACGAAAAAAGTAGGCCATACCCGATATCAGAACACATGAAACAATGCCTCATTTCCATAGCTATACTATTTATAGTCTGTGATTTATCTTTTTCTAAACCTGTCTTTAAAAGCAGTAAATATTTAATTGTCTGTCAGTATGATAATGCGAATGGATCGATAATTCCAAATGCAGGTGAATATAAGTTGATTTGTAATCCGGACATTACTATTGAGAATGCCCCAGACTCTGCTTATTGGATTATTAAAGAAGAAACGGAAGGTGTTTATTCAATTCAAAATATAGTTTCAAAAAAATACATCAAATATAATGCAGCAGCTTCGGCAGCAAATCGGGATCGTTGGGCCTTGGAATTTGTTACTAGCTTGCAAGCAGATCAATCGACTTTGTTTACATTTGAATTGCATCAATCAGGCAATTTAAGTTATTATTCCATCCGATCAGTTAGTACTACAGGAAAAATTTGGGAAAGAAGAACGCTGGCTCATATTGACAATACAACGAATGCAAATGTTTTTGCTGTAGGGGTAAGTAGTGGAGGTAGCGTTGACTATCGAAATTTTATCTTTTATAATTTAGAAGGAGAGGCGGTTAAAGATGTAGTGCCAGTTGCCTTACCAAAAGCAACCCCCTCTTTGGGTGTGTTCTCCAACTACATGGACTCCCTAAAATTTGAAGGAAAATGTCCGGCTGTTGATAAAAATAACAGAGGGTTTTATTTGTCGGTTCCAGAAGGTTCCATGGGGACGGATGTGACGATGACTATCTCCTATAAACCTAAAGTGTCAACTTACAGCCTTTATATTGGTGGTGTAAAAGTGAATAATGGTTCAAACTATACTTTTAGCAAAGTGTCAGGAACGGCAACCTATCCTATTGAAATTCGGGACGGTGCTAGCTATATAACGTCAGGTAAGATACTTTTCAGCTGCCTGCCTTTTGTTCAAATTTATTCCGATGTAACTATAGGTACAGATTATAATCCGGGTCGTTTAGTCGTTACTGAACCTGAAAATTTTACCCCATCCGAAGTGCTTCTTTCTGAATTTAAAATAAGAGGTAATTTTGCAGCGAATCAGATCAAGAAATCATATGGCGTAAAGCTAAAAGATACCGATGGTGTAACTACGGCTCACCGTTCGTTCTTTAATTTGCGCGACGATAATAATTGGGTACTTGATGCTATGTATAACGACGCGTCTCGAATGAGGAATCGTCTTTCTACAGACTTTTGGCTGGATTTTTCAACACCCGCTTATTTTGCCAGTCAGGAACCCAATATGGTTAATGGGACGAGGGGTCATTTTGTGGAGGTATTCCTGAATGATTCCTACAACGGATTGTATTGCATGACAGAAAAAATAGACCGTCAACAGTTGAATGTTAAGAAATTAGTTGCTGCAACAGCTACAACACCTGTTATTCAACGTGGTTCTATAGTTAAAGCTGATTCTTGGACTGATGCAACCTGGTTTGGACGGTTGGATCAAAGATCTCTTTCTACTCCGGCTGTTAATTCAGAGACATGGTATGAATTTTATGTGGAATATCCGGAAGTAACAGAAGGTGAACCTTTTAGCTGGAAAACCTTAATCGATGCTGTAAATGTTGTCACTTATAGCTCCTCTGCTTCCAATTTTGAAACCAAGGTGGCCGATTACTACGACATGCCTGTTTTCCTGGATTACTACTTGTTTATGGATTTGTTGTTGCTGACCGATAACCATGGTAAGAATTTTTTCGTTTCAGTCTATGACCAAACAGTTTCAACAAAAATGTCCTTAACTCCCTGGGATTTGGATTCTTCGTGGGGGCGTTTCTGGGAAGGGTCTGCTGGTGACAGAATGAAGCCAGATCAGTCCTTTGAATTATTTATTGATGCGTATGTGCCTAGGCAAAGTACTTTGTATACGCGTTTAATGAAAACCAATGTCTGGGGATTTAACGATAAACTGAAGACTCGATACAGAGAACTGCGAGGTACCTATTTTGATCATGATTTAATCATGGAACGATTCGTCAAGTACAACGCACTCTTTCTAAAAAGTGGAGCGGATGAACGCGAAATGAGCCGTTGGGATTTCACAGCAATGCCTTTTGGCACTGACATGAGCAGCGAATTGGATTATATATCAACCTGGATAAATAACAGATTTATCTTTCTTGACAAACAGTATTTGGGCGGCCCTTACGTGAAAGTGGATGTAGCTAATGTTACTGCTCCACAAATCAGTGTCTATCCCAATCCTGTTGTTAACATGCTGACTGTATCCAATATTCATTCCGGGGACTTGGTGCAGGTTCTTTCAATTCAGGGACAGGTAGTAGATCAGATTCAATCGACTGGTCAACGGGTGGAAGTGGATATGAGTAGGTTTTCAGCTGGTGTTTATGTAGTCAAAGTGGGTGGGACGGTTGTTAAGGTGCTTAAAAAGTAAAAAGGTTGTTTCCACAGTTTAAATAGAATCAAAAAAGTTGTCGTTTTATATTTTTGGTGATACTAATGAAATGGAGTCCTTGAAATTTATTAGTCTACAGAATCTTTCTTATAAAAAAGAAGGGATAGTAATTAAAAAATTTAAACAAAAATCAAAAGAAACCAACTTGACAACGTATTATTATTGGAGCGACACCTATGGTTTTTTAGCTTTTGAATCTTATAACTATTTTTAATTGACAATAAAAAACAGTCAAATTGATGATGAAAAAATGTCCTATCTATCAAACGTTATTATTACTATGATACATACTGAAAAATCATATACGTATTAACTGAAAAATGACTAAAGCCTAAATTTTTTAAAACTATCAAAGGTTTCTATTAATTGTTTATCTTCGTGAGCAGGCATTTTGTCCAATTTAACTAAGCCATCTCTTAAGCTGGTTCAATTGAAAATGTTTGCCTGATGTATAGCCTGATAGCCTTTGTATCCATTGAAAACACGTAGAAAACTAATACTACTTTTCCTTCTTTTTGTTGTTACCTGTGACGTTTCTGCTCAGGTACTTCAGGCAGTGAATCCAACTCTTGAAACCAAATTCAGAAAAAAACGCGATTTTACAGCTTACGTAGAATTAAACCACCTTTCAGACAACAACATCAACGGCATATTGCACGATGAAGATAACAACTTGTGGTTATCTACCAACAAGGGAATATCCAGACTAAATCCAAAATCACTGCAAGTTTCCAACTACGATGTAAACGACGGCTTGCAAAACATCGAATTTCTCCGTAATTCTTGTTTCAGATCGCAAACGGGACAGTTATTTTTTGGAGGAATAAACGGGTTTAGAAGACTTATTGTCTCGCTTCCTCCAATTTCTTTAACTCTAGTTTTGTTGCAGCATTCTCTTTTTCAGCCACCTTTACCCGGTTTAGTAATTCCTCGGTATCCCCTTTCATATAGGTCCTGGTAATGACGATTGGAGATGGTTCGGCAGAATATTCATACAAGCTGATGTTGCGAACATGTTTTTTGCTGCTGCATCCAATTTTGTACCGGAGACCTACCGTAAAAATCCATGCGTCACAATTTCCGGTTGCTGTAGCCGCGCTCATATTTCGGGAGTCGTATTGATTGCGTTGGCCTGCTAAACTGAGATTAAACAATTTATTTAATGTGATTTCGGCATTTAGTCCGAGTTTTCCCATCATTGCTTTTTTGCTTATTATAGCTTGATTGTCCAATGCATACTGATAGAATGCTACGCCTGCACCTATATCTCCGTAAATGTTCAATGTACGCCAGAAGCCTGTTCGAATTGGAACTAATGCATTGCTCAGATTGACAGAACCATAGAGAATTAAATCGTGTGTAAGACCTTTTAGTTCTCCATTAAACCCACCATAGGTATATGGGCGTGAATAATTGTTGTAATCATACTCAAGACCAAGTCCAAGAATTGGATTGATGGTATATTCAAGTACTCCTCCAATCATTTGTTTTAAACGATCAGATTCTTTAACTGCATTTGGTGGTATCAAAAAATCCGAGATTCCACCCTTAGCGCCCAAAGACCAGTGTGTGAGGGCTATCGGTGCACAAAGTTCTTGTATGGGAGCTACGGTATCTACTTCAAGTAATCTTTCCTGGGCTGAGACAATGCCTACCGTACCAACCATGAAGCATATATAAAATACTATTTTTTTCATAATATATCGACTATTAATTTCTTACTCAACCACTTTATTTTATTTCAAATTCTACACGGCGATTCTTCTGACGACCTTCTGGTGTATCATTTGTGGCGATTGGATCGCTTTCACCCCAACCTGAAGTTGCTATTTTTGAAGCAGGTACCCCTTTTGATGCCAGCTGTCTTTTAACGGAAAGAGCACGAGATTGAGACAGTTTTAGGTTGGACGCAACTGAGCCTATGTTGTCGGTGTGCCCGGAAATCATCAGTGTAGACCAGGCTTCAATACTTGTTAAAATTCCGGCGACTTGATTGAGAATATCATTGGATGCTGAAGTCAATTGGTTTGAACCGGATTTAAATTCAATATTATCAAGTGAAAGATTGACAACTCCTTCTTTTTGGGTGGAAAGCAGCTTTAAATCTTCTTCCATTTTTTGCAATTTCTGCTGAAGTGATAAATTTTCAGTTGTAAGTTTTTTTTCAACAGCAACCGTTTTTGCGTTTTCTGCCTTTTTTTGCAGTTGTTGAATCTTTTGTTTCATTGCTGAATTCTCTTCTACAACGTCCTTAAGGTGGTTTAAAGTTTCTTCAGTTTCACCTTTAACGTACGTATTTTTAATCATGGATGGAATAGGTTTCGGGGAATATTCGCACAAATTGATGTCACGTACATGCTTTAAAGACTTTCCACCTATTTTATAACGTAAGCCTACTGTCCAAATCCATGCATCACAATTTCTAATGGCTGTTGCATCGCTCATATTTCTGGAGTCGTATTGATTGTATTGGCCTGCCAAACTAAGGTTGAATGATTTATTTAATGTGAATTCGGCGTTTAACCCCAATTTACCCATTAATGTTTCTTTATTTTTTAGTTGAGCATTGTTTAATGCATACCGATAGAAAGCAACACCACCTCCACCATCTCCGTAGATGTTTAAAAAATGCCAGAAGCCCGATCTGTAAGGTGCAAAGGCGTTGCTTAAGTTGACAGAACCAACGAGTATTAAATCATTGGTCACACCATCCAAATTTCCTTTGATGTTATTGTACGTATAGGGTCGGGAATAATTGTTGTAATCATATTCAAGCCCAATTCCGATAAATGGATTGAATGTATAATCAAGGAATCCTCCAACCATCAGCTTGTCACGGTCGGATTCTTTAATTGCATTGGGTGGTATCCTAAAGTTTGATGCACCCGATTTAATGCCAATTGACCAGTGTGAGACAGGAATAGATAAATTTGTTTCCTGAATAGGATATTCTCCATCATCATTCAAAATACCTACCTGCGCTGTGACGAAATTCACAGTGCCAAGTATACACATTAAGAAAAAAAGTCTTTTCTTCATACAAATAGTAATGTTAGGTTTATATTTTGGAGTTTGATTTAAAATTAAAACAAAAAAAAGAGAATTTAGTTTTTTTTAAAAAATATATCCCAGGCTTATTTTGTTTTCTCTGACACTATGTTCTACATCTGGGTAATATTTGTAAATACTACTTCGGAAATAAAGACTGCTCTCAGTTTCTAGTATAAAATGCTTGCTGATAAAATAGCTAAATCCCAGACTAGCCACACTTAGGCTGGCGTTTCCTATGTCACCCTGTACGTTTGTACTGCTGTTTTCTGTATCGTTTGGGTCATAACCAACCCACGAATAGATACGGTAATCTTCTGAATGAAACCGAATTTTTAATTTGCTGTTAAAATTCAATTCCAAATTTAATTTTGAACTGAACCCACTTCCCATATTGTAGTCTCTTTCATCGAACCGGTAATGATCGGTTTGACTTCCTCCCAGAATAATAGAACTCAAATACGTTGAAATCGAGTAGCTGATGTGGTTTTTTAGTTTGACCTGGTAAAGTAACCCAGGCCCGACAGATGCTGCTTCAGATATTTTGTATGGGTTTATGTTTATGCTGTTAGTATCAGCCACTGATTGGTAGAAATTAAAATGTTGAAAGATGCCTAGGGTTAGTTGTCGATTTGTTTTTTTCAGTTTTATATTTTTAGAATAAAGCATCCCTAGTGCATTTACATGACTGAATGTAGGTTGTTGCGAAAATAAAGTGCCACCCACCTTCAGAAAAAAGAAATCATACGGTTTATCATTCTCCAGATCATACGGATTGCCGTAATTTAGTTTCAAATCAAAGCAAATCATTTCGTTGAAATCAAGTTTCTTTTTAATGTCCTCTGCCATTAAACGGTCACCAATGGATGCCTGAAAAGTCACTGGAGTGGCAGGTAGCGTGCTTCCTTTTATGTTCCTGTGTTTCCAGGCCTCTCCGCTTATCAGTCGGTTAAGCCCTCTGGTTGGCGAAATAAGGGTTAATAAAACCTCCCGCATTAATCGTTCGAAACCCAATGCACGGTCATCCTTAATCCTGTCGGAAAGCCTGAAGGTCATCTCACCCAGGCACATCCCCCCGATGGTGGTAGCCACAAAATCGTTGATGGATGGCGATTCGTTTTCCATACAAAATTCCCAAAGCAAACTGCCTCCAGCAGCAAAAGGGACAGATTGCCAATAATTAAAACCATTTGAACGCGCAGCATTGAAATACAATCCACCATGATACGGGTGCAGAAAAAGATTGGTAAGAAACATATCGTTGTCCCATACAAATCCGGTTTTAATATTTTGGTTGATGGTGTTCGCATCAATGTAAGTCCATGGACTACGAGTAATGTATCGATCGAAGGACCAGACACCCATATTTATGCCAACGGATATTCCAGCAGCATTTAGCCAATTTTTTGGCGTTGTCAATAAAGAATCGTGATATTCAATTTTCTTTATTTCATCAGGTTTGACCAGGAGTTGACTTTTTAAAGAAATGAATGGAAGAATAGGGTATAGACAAAAAAGTATCTTATGAAGACGCATTTTCTTGCTTATTTGTGTCAAAATAGAATATTAAATTTAGGTGTAGTCCTGAAAAGCAAATATATATTTTTTCAGGACAGTACACCTCCATTTTTCTAAGTTTTTTATGAAATATTCATCTTTGTTTCTTTCCAGATCTAGGAGTAGATTTCCTTACTGTTCCTGTGTGTGGTGCACTACCTGCAGCTTGTCTTTGAAGGTTAAAGCCTCCCCCGAATGGATTGTTTCTGGATAAACGGTCCACCATACCTTTTAATTTGGTTGTGACTTTTTCTTTTTTGGGGGTTTCACTTTGGAGGTGTGAAAGAATACTTGATTTGTCCATGATTGTATGAATTTAAAGGGTTCAGTTTATCTTTATCAAGTATTATATTAACAAATCATGCTTTGCAATGTTCGTTGAAATAGTGATAAAAAAATGAAATATATCAAACTTGTAATGCGTCTAAAGTGTTTTATTATTTTAGAAAGTATTGTAGCATATACCAAAAAATAGCATCTTATATAAATAAATTCTAGCGACTATGAAAAAGATTTTTTTACTGATCACCATGGTGTCAGTGCTGCATTTTGCATGCACAGAAGTGGATGATATTAAGTCGGTTATCGAGAGTCAAGGGCCAATTGTTCTTAATGCCGATCTTCAAAAACGAGTTGCTCAGGATAATGAATTTGCCCTCGATTTGCTCAAAAAGACGATTAATAGTGCTGATAAAAACAATGTTTTTATTTCGCCACTAAGCGTTAGTATTGCTTTGGGAATGGCTTGGAATGGTGCTGACGGGGAAACCCGTACGGAGATGGAGTCAGCACTTAAAATGAGTGGTATGTCCATTGAAAACATCAATGACTATTACAAAATCATGCTTCTGTCGTTGCCCACTGTAGACTCCAGCACAACGGTAAAAATTGCGAATTCTATTTGGTATAAAAGTGAATTCCAAATTAAGCAACCGTTTTTGGTGATGAATAAAATTTATTTTAATGCCGAAGTCAGGAGTCTGGATTTTTCTGCTACTTGGGCTGTAGATACTATTAACGGCTGGTGTGCCCAGAAAACAAACAACCTCATAAAGAATGTTCTAACAACAATTCCCGATTATGCTAGGATGTATTTAATCAATGCCATTTATTTCAAAGGTCTTTGGACGAATCCGTTTGATACAAAGTCTACGTATCCAACCAACTTTTCAAACGAGCTTGGACAAACGACTCAAATCAATATGATGAGTAAAATCGATACGTTCAGTTATTTCAGTGATTCGTATGCTCAATATCTGGATTTACCTTATGGAAATAAGGACTTTAGTATGACTGTGATACTTCCTGTGAATGGAAAAACCACTTCAGATGTGCTCAACTATCTGACCAATGATCGTTTATCCAATGCGCTTGAGAACCTTAAGCTTCAGCAAGTACTGGTAAATTTACCCAGATTTAAAGCTGAATGTCGATTTGAACTGAATGATCCACTCAAAGCTATGGGCATGAAAAAAGCCTTTGAGAATACAGCCGACTTTTCGAAAATCAGCGATGAAAGTCTTTGTATTTCGTCTGTCATTCATAAGACGTATGTGGAAGTAACTGAAGAGGGTACCAAGGCTGCTGCAGTAACTGTTATCGAATTTATTACCACCTCCATGCCTGACTATCAAACTTTTGTCGTTAATAAACCATTTCTTTTCCTGATTCGGGAAAAAGGGACAGGCGTTATTTTATTTGCAGGGAAAATGGGGGCTGTTGAAAAGTATTAACTTTATTGGGTTTTAAAGAGTCCAATACTCTGCAAGAAGATTTCAATGAAAGTAATAAAAAGCTTCTTTACCGACCATACAGGCACCGATTTGTTTTTATACCAATGGATCCCGGATAGCAAACCGATAGCTGTAGTCCAGATTGTTCACGGTATGGCTGAACATGCAGGCAGATACCAAAGGTTGGCAGAGTTTCTGACAAATCAAGGAATTGCTGTTTATGCCGACGATCATCAAGGGCATGGTTTTACTGTTCAGGACGGAAAATCCTGGGGGGTGCTGCCATATGGTTTCATCAGCATGGTCGAAAATGAAAAGGAACTAACCGAAAAAATTCGAAAGGATTACCCGGACACTCCGATTTTTCTGTTCGGTCACAGTATGGGCTCATTCATATCGAGGCATTACCTGGCCAAATACAAAAAAGCCGTGAATGGTGTGATACTTTCCGGAACAGGAAACCCAACGTATGTTGAATTATTGGGCGGTCTTTTTATCGCAACCCTTCAGTGTTTCCTTTTCGGGAAAAAAAGCCCTGCGAAATTTCTTGATAAGCTTGCTTTTGGCGGCTATAACCGAAAATTTGCCCCAAACCGTACCGCTTTCGATTGGCTTTCCCGAGATAAAATCGAGGTTGATACCTATGTTCAGGATCCCTTGTGTGGCACTGTTTTTCCAACAGGATTTTATCGCAGTTTTTTTAGGGCATTGTTGTTTTTAAAGACCAAAAAATCGGTCCGTCAGATTCCGACAGGCATTCAAGTGCTTTTTTTATCCGGCCAGGAAGATCCTGCAGGTGATTTTGGCAAAGGCGTGAAATCTGTTTATGAAACCTTCAAACAGCAAGACTTTAAGAACCTTGAACTCCGTTTATTTCCAGGTTGCCGGCATGAACTACTGAATGAAACCAATCGTGGTGAAGTGATGGAGGAACTTTGCCATTGGGTACGGAATAATCTATAAAACAGAATCTTACTCAAGCCAAATCGGGTTTTCTTCAATAAAGATGTTCCCCAAGAGCTTATTTTTGTTTCTGAAAAAAGACGGTGTATTCCACTCTTGTATTAAAAAGAACCAGTTTACTTTCAGAGTCGTTGGTACCCGGATGTAACTAAATGTTTCAAGGGTTTTATGTAAATGGAGAGAATTTCAATTCTTAAAAACCTTTCAAGTTGTTTAAGTGTTTAGTTCATGAATATGAATCCTTAATCTGATAAAACTAAACAAGTATGAAAGCTATTAAATTGATTCTTTCAGTTTGTGTTCTCGCACTGCTTATTGTAGGCTGTAGAAAAAAAGAGCAGCCATTTCCACTTGAAGGCACCTGGCAAATGGTTTATGGAAACTGGCAAGCCTCTGATGGAAGCACCTTTCCTGCTCAGATAAAGGGCAGTCAAGTTAAAACCTGGACGAAATTTAATTTCACTTTTGTAGGACAATTTTCATACAATGGACATACTGAAAATGCCTATGGTGCCGGAGATTATAGCTTAAATGGCAAACAGTATACCGAAAAGCTGTTGTACCATTTTCAACAATTCTATCTTAATGAAGGCGATGTCAGGCTATTGGTCGAATTTAAAAATGATACGCTTATTCAACGTTGGCCGGTCGATACAAATTGGAACCTGCCAAAAAATTATTGCATTGAAAAATATGTTAGATTGTATAAATGACACTTTGTTTTCGTGAGATTGTGTAAAAAGTCTACTTTTTGCAGCCTGTTTTTCATAAAAATTTACGTATTTGATCGAAATTTTTAGTTTTTAATCTCTTTTTCCATGTTTTGACCGATTTTTTTTTCACATTAATAATAATTTTTAGTAGAAAGTTTATTTTCCGAGGCTCAATCAGTTTAAAACTGGTTGAGCTTTTTTGTTTTTAATTATGAAGAAAAAAAATGATGAAAGACTCACTATACTATTAATATCTAATAGTCTTTACTAATGGACTTGCCGCCAAATATATCTGATAAATAGTTTAATTTTTAGATTTTATAAATTAACATATAAATATATGTGTATTAATAAATGTTAATACTAAGTATTGGTATTAAAAATTTAAAATAATGATATACAATTAATTATAAAATGTCGATTATGTTCTTATAAAATGTTCATAATGTAATGTAAAACCAATTTAGCAAGTGCAAAAAGATAGCAAAAGCGCCAGAAAAAAACCTTAAAAATCGGAAATTAACTTGTTTTAGTGATTATTTGATTAGTTTTGCAATTGAGTTCTGTAGAAAACATAGAATGCAGAATTCAAGGAAAATCAAATCAAAATGTTAATTTTATGAGAAGACTAAAATTGTTGTTGACTTGCCTGATTTTGGTAAGTATTGCTTTGGTTAACGCTCAGACAAAACCAACCACAGGAACAGTTGTTTCCATGGATGACGGGCAGCCAGTTATTGGTGCAATGGTAAAAGTAAAAGGTACAAAAACAGGTGCTGTTACCGGAGCGAATGGTGAATACAGGTTAAATGTACCTTCAGGAGCTTCCACACTGGTAATTACATACATTGGTATGGTTCCAAAGGAAGTAGAAGTAATGAGTAATCAAATTATCAGGTTGGAATCTAAATCTGAAGATATCAATGAAGTTGTAGTAACAGCTTTGGGTATCAGCCGGGATAAAAAATCGCTCGGTTATGCTGTCCAGGAAATTAAAGGCGACGAACTCAACAAATCCAGAGGTGGTGTTTCGAACCCTGTCAATGCTTTAGTAGGAAAAGTTGCAGGCCTACAAATTACAGGAGCGTCCGGTAATATGGGCGGATCCTCAAAAATATTACTTCGTGGTTCTAAATCAATAACCGGCAATAATCAGCCTTTATTTGTTATTGATGGTGTTCCAATTGAAGGCTCCGATTATAATTCAACCGATGCTGCCAGAGGAGCAGGTGGTTATGACTATGGTAATCTTATTCAAGATATAAACCTCGACGATATCGAATCTGTTTCTGTATTGAAAGGCCCGAATGCTTCTGCATTATATGGCTCCAGAGCATCAAATGGCGTGATCATGATTGTCACCAAAAAAGGTGCAAAAGGTAAAGGTCTGGGAGTAAGTTTCAGCACTGGAGTTGGTTTTGAGGTAGTCAATAAATTGCCTGTTATGCAAAATCAGTACGGTGGTGGTTACGGGCTTTATCCGGAAGAAATCAATGGAAATACTTACAATACCATCGATTACAACATCGATGAAAGTTGGGGTCCTGCTTACGACGGCACTACTCAATATCTGTCGTGGTTAGATTTGGCTAAATGGGAAAATAACGGTAAAGTAGGAAATCCTACTACCAGCACATGGCAAGCACCCAAAAACGATATTAAAAGTTTTTTTGATACCGGTGTAAGCTATACAAATAATGTAAGTATTTCCCAGGCAAGCGAAAATGCTTCCCTCCGGGTTTCTTATACAAATACCTCATTAAAAGGGTATATGCCTAACAGCAAGATGGAAAAGAATGTCTTCAATGTGAGTGGAACCGCAAAAGTGGCCAAAGCATATGAGGTCTTTTCAAACTTCACTTACCTCAATCAGGCTGCTACCGGCCGTCCTGAAACCGGTTACGGCGACAACAACGTGATGCAGAAATTTATTCAATGGGGACAACGTCAATTGGATATGAAGGAGCTAAAAGCAATGTACAAATACTCAGACGGTACACAAGCTGGATGGAACCGTAATGCTTTTGACGATCCTACGATGGCTTATTCAAACAATCCGTACTGGTCTCGTAACATGAACTATGAAAACGACACACGTAATCGTTTGTATGGTAATGCTGGCGTAAAAGCTACTATTCTTAAAAATCTTTCTGCACAATTTAAGACAAGTCTGGATTTTTACAGTGATAAGATTTATACCAGAAATGCTGTTTATTCACAGGAAGAATCTTCTTACGAAGAAACACAAAGACAACAATACGAAATCAATCATGAATTTTTGGCTCAGTACAACGATAAATTCAATGACTATACTTTGAATGTAAACGCTGGTGCCAACGTCATGTACAGAAATTATCAGTATTTGACGGGTTATTCCATGTCGGGTTTGGTAATTCCTGAGTTTTACAACCTTTCAAATTCAAAAGGTCAACCCAAATCGGAAAACTTATTGAGAGAGAAAGCTGTAAATAGCTTGTTTGCCAATGCAACACTTGGTAATAAATCTATTTTTTATCTGGACGGAACTTTCCGTGTTGACCAATCATCTACTCTTCCTAAAGGTAAAAATGTATTTTCCTACTATTCAGGAACAGGTAGCATCATCCTTTCTGAAATCGTAAAACAAGATTGGTTATCGTTTTCCAAAGCACGCCTTAGTTTTGCTAAAGTAGGTGGAGATACAGATCCATACCGTACTGTTGATACCTATTCCTTATATACCAGTTTCCATACTGATCACGCCTATCAATTGCCAGTGATTAAAAACAATGCAAACCTGGTACCGGAACAGACGTATTCGACTGAGCTTGGTTTAGAGTCCAGCCTTTTGAATAATCGCATCGGCTTTGACCTGACCTTGTATAAGAGTACAACCGTTGACCAGATTACCAATATATCCTTGTCCGGAGCCGCTGGTTATACCTCTCAGATAATGAATGCAGGAACGATGGAAAACAAGGGTATTGAACTAAAGTTATATGGTACTCCAGTTAAAACCAAAGATTTTGAATGGAATGTAACAGTAACGGCATCTAAAAACAAGAATACAGTGAAGGAACTTGTGGGTGACCTGAAGTATCTTAAAATTGCCAGTGCACCATTTAAAGTAGAAGTCGGGGCTTTCGTAGGCCAGGAATATGGTGTAATTATGGGTACAGATTATGTCTACGACGCCAGTGGAAATAAGGTGGTCGGTGATGATGGATTGTATGCATCAACAAGTGGAAACGTTCCTCTTGGAAGCGTAAACCCAACTATCACGGGTGGTATTCTGAACTCTTTCCGTTACAAAAACTTTGATTATAGCATCTTATTTGATGGTCAGGCAGGTGGTAAGTTCTTCTCCACCTCCTACATGTGGGGTATGTATTCCGGTATGTTGGATGAAACAGCTGGAGTGAATGAGCTTGGTATTCTGAAACGCAACGATCCTGCCGAAAACGGTGGTGTTCTTCTCGCTGGTGTCATGGCAGATGGTTCAGCTAATACAACACGTCTGGATGCAGAAACATGGGCAGGTGGTTATTATTCCGGACCTGCTGCGCAAGATATATTCAAAAGTGATTTTATCAAATTGCGCGAAATTACATTTGGTTACACAGTGCCACTTAAGAGTGGATTCATTACCAGTCTGAAAGTTTCAGTTTACGGACGTAACCTCGCATTGTGGGGACCTGATACGAAACATATTGACCCGGAATCAGCTACAACAAGCTCAGGGAATGTCCAGGGTATAGAAGGTGGAGCTCTTCCTTCAGTAGCTTCCTTCGGATTTAATTTTGGTCTTCAGTTTTAATTAGTAAGAACATACAGTTATGAGAACATATTATAAACTTTTGGTCGTATTTTTGGTAGGAGTGTCAGTCGCTTCGTGTCAAAAAATTGATGAGATAAATGTTGACCCGAACAATCCCACAGAGGTTACAACGGCCACCTTGCTGACCGGGTCAGAAAAGAAAATGATGGATTACGTCTACGACAACTGGTTCAGCGGACGTCAGGCCCTGCCTTACGCTCAATATTGGTGTCAGCGCAATTATACAGAAGAAGATCGTTACCAGATTCGTGAATCCGTCAACAACAACTATTTCAATTATTTTTATGTAGTTGCAGGTAACTACAATTTGATTGAAAAGTTAAACACGGATGAAGCAACCAAATCCATCGCAGTTCTTTCAGGCGATAACAACAATCAGATTGCAGTTGCTAAAATTCTGAAAGTATGGTTGATGCAAGTTATTGCCGATACCTGGGGAAACGTTCCATACAGCGAAGCATTTAAGCTGAATGATGGCATTAAATATCCTAAATACGACGACTTGACAGTGCTTTATCCATCTTTAATTGATGAGCTAAAAACGGCCATATCATTGATAAACGAAGATAATCTGGCCTTTTATTCAGGCGATGAGATTTATGGAGGCGATCCTGTACTTTGGAAAAAGTTTGCTTACAGTTTGAAAGCACGTTTGGCATTGCGTTTGTCCAAAGTGGATCCCAATTGGAAATCGTACATGGCTGACGTAATTGCTGATCCTTCTTTAGGTTTCGCAAGCAACGATGAAGAAGCGATGTTCAAGTATTCAACCGAAGCACCCAACGAATGTAGTTTCTACCGTGGATTTTTTGTGGATGCCAGAAATGACTTCTCCATTACCAAACCTTTTTGCGACTTGTTAAAAGGACAACGCGATACGTTGAACAACAAACAACACCCATGGGAAGGTGTTATTGATCCTCGGTTATCTATTTATACAACACCCAGAAGTGGTAATTACATTGGACTTCCATACGGTCTTCCAAGTGCCAGCATGAATTCCGCCATCAGAGGTGCAGCACCAACCTGGTATAGCACCAGCAATCATCCGGTTACGCTCGACAAGGATTTTTCCGCACCATTGATGACCTATGCTGAATATTGCTTCATCCTTTCTGAAGCCAAAGGATTCAGTTCAGCTGAATACGAAGAAGGAATCAGAGCATCCATAGCACATTGGGCTGGTTTGGCTGGTGTTGTTGTTTCTCCGACTGCTGTTGACAGTTATGTTGCTTCAGTAAGTGGAACTGTAAATGCAGAAACCGTTGCAACTCAGAAATACATCCATTTGTACATGCAAGGCACCGAAGCATGGGCTGAATACCGCAGAACAGGATATCCTAAAACTTTGCTTAAACCTGAGGAATATTCATACAGTAAAGCAGGTTCATTGATCAAGTTTTCTCCGATTTCTGAAACGAAAGGCGATCTGCCTGCCCGTGTGAAATATCCTACGAATGAAAGTACGTTGAATCCGGACGGATTTACTAAAGCCATCAGTCAGTTGACCGACGGTGTAAACAATTACTATTCGAAAATGTTCTGGGATGTACGGAGTTCAAGCAATCCGTATCCTGCCAATAAATAACGAATTATACTAATTTGAGAGAGGGCGTTTCTTCAGTAAATGAAGTGAACGCCCTCTTTTTTATTTTAAATAAGATGACTGATTCTAGAATTATTTTATCGTCTTGAATAAAATAGGGATGGTCATCTTCATGGAAATATTTTTGCCATTTTGCTTACCAGGAATCCAATCCGGCATGTTTTCAACAACACGCCTGGCTTCTTTGTCGAGCTCTGGATCCACTGATTTCACCACGATTACCTCAGTTACCTTTCCTTCTGTATTTAGGACACAGGAACAGACCACACGGCCTTCTTTGCCTTTTGCATGAATCGGATACTTTACATTTTGAGTGATATATTCCATCAAAGCCTTCTTTCCACCCGGATATTCGGGCATCTGTTCCACCATAATGTCTGTTTTTTCCTGCTCAGAAGATATAACATCCTTCCTTTCCGTGGCAGCGCCATAAGATACAACTACTGTTTCGTCTACCTCCAAACTCACTTCATCCATTTGAACTGTTATCGTATTTTTGACAGGACAATCTATGGTTTTGAAACCTACGCAGGAAAATCTCAGATTATTCTCATTGCTTTTTTTCTCCATTTCAAAAGTTCCGTCTTCTTTAGTAATCGCACCACCAACTACCTTCCCTTTAGGATTCAATAAAAGAACACTCACCGAAGAAAGCGGTTGCCTGGTCGCTGCATTGATTACTTTCCCACTCACATTAAATGTTGCAACTACAGGTGGTGTGAATTGAACCTGAGCTTTTTGACCCGATGATTTTGGTTTGTCATTGAGGGCAAGCAGTGTGCCAAAGTTCCGAAGCAATTGGTCTTCAGTTTTTTTAACTACCCCGGTGTTGTAATTTTCGGAGTTCTCATTAATTTTGTCTGCAGATTGATTTTCAGGCATAGCGTTTTTGGCCTGAGCCAATGCCACGAGGTCATTGACTTTTTCAACGGAATTTCTTTCCGCACTGGAGACTTCTGGACGGGCAAAGGCAAGCAAAGTTACACATGCCAGAGGAAGTACATATAAATACTTCACTCGCGCCCATGGATTGGATTTTTCTTTTAACATCATAGTGATACGTTTTTTAAGTGAACTGTGATTGAAGCTGTTGGCCATAGAGTAGAGCCTTGTGCCAACAGCTTTTTTAATTAGTAATAGTTGATATTGTTTTGCATCGATGCCTTGTTTGAGTACCACATCGTCCGCCTCGAACTCGTGGATACTTTGCAGTTCCTGCTTCATAAGCCAGGCTGCTGGATTAAACCATAGAAAGAAAATGCAGAAGTCTGCAAGCAATAGATCCCAGGAATGTTTCTTTTGAATATGCGCCAATTCGTGCGTAAGTATCTCTTTTCCATTATTATCCAGATCTTTTTCAGAAATGAGTATATACTTCATCCAGCTGAAAGGGGCAATATCTTTACTGTGAACCAAAATAGTGGCATCAAGCTCAGAGACTTCTTTTCTGCAGCTGCTCATCAGCCTAAACATTCTGAGCAGAGACCAGATCTGGCGTGAAAAGAAGAAAACAGTTCCTGCCAAATACGTCATTATTAGCACAAGGATCAGCAAATGTGATGATTCTGCTGGTGCGTTTGACCATGATGACTGATTGGTATTGACTGGTTCAGCTTGCTTGATTACCTCTTCCATTACGACCATCTGTTGCTCCAACTTTGAAGAGTTGCTAAAGCTGATATGCCCGAATGGAATGACGAAGGAAAATAACAATAGGCTGAGTAAGGCGATCCTGTTGAACCGATGAAAGGTATCTTTACTTAATAAAAGTTTGTAAAACAGATAAAAAACGATCAGGCATAGGGCCGATTTGATCATAAAGACAAAGAATGTTCCCATGGTTAAGAGGTATTTGTACTATTCTAAATCATTTAATTTTTTCCTTTTGGCTGATTTTGATGAGCTTTTTCCACCTCCGAAATCAGAAGCTTCAATTCGTCCAGTGAAATAGACTCTTCCTTTACCAAAGATGAAACTGCACCAAGGTATGAGTTGTCGAAATACTTTTTGATGACATTTTTGAGTGTGCCTTTGTGGAAATCTTCTTCACTAACCTGTGCAAAATATTGATAAGTATTCCCATAAGTGGCATGTGTCAGGAAGCCTTTTTCCTCCAGACCTCGTACGATGGTGGAGAGTGTGTTAAAATGAGGCTTTGGCTCCTCGTAGAAATCCAGGATTTGTTTCACGAAAAGAGGCCCTTTTTCCCAGAAAAAACCCATGATTTCTTCTTCCTTTGATGTAAGTAATTTCATAGTTCAAATTATTTGTCACAAATAAACTAAATAATATAGTTTGTAAACTAATTATTATAGTTAATAAACTATAAAGAGTAGTTTGTTCAATTGATCCTATTTGAAACAGAGATGTAGCCTCCTATTAGCAAAAATAAAGTACCGTTGTAATCGTTTCAAAATATAGCACCTCTACTTTTGACCTATAAGAAATTCATTTAATAGGTTACAATGAAAAGGTTTTTAGTAGGTTTGGTTTTGGTATTATTCGTGGTTAAATCTTTTGCAGTAGGTACTATTCAGGGCATAGTAAAAGATGCTGAAACAGGTGAAGCAATTATTGCGTGCAATGTACAGATTCAAGGTACATCACTTAGAACGGTCACCGGCTTGGATGGTGATTTTATCATTCAAAATATTCCTGAAGGCACTCAAAATCTAGTTTTATCTTTTTTGTCGTATGAAAAAACAATCAAGAGTGAACTAGTCACATCTGGAAGTCATTCCAATGTAGAACTTTTATTAAAACCAGCCTCTACTTCTTTAAAAAATGTCACCGTAACAGCTTATCGCAGAACGGATACCGACCTTTCACTTTTAAATGGTAATAAGTTAAGCCAATTGTCAGTAAGCGGTATTTCTTCCCAGCAAATTGCTAGATCACAAGATAAAGATGCTTCAGAAGTTATTCGTCGAATCCCAGGTGTAACTATACGAGATGGCAAATTTGTCATTGTAAGAGGTTTGACCGAACGGTATAATTCGGTATGGCTCAACGGTTCTTCTACTCCAAGCAGCGAAAGCGATGCCAGGGCCTTTTCTTTTGATATTATTCCCAGTGGACAAATTGATCATATCCTGATCTATAAATCACCGGCACCCGAATTACCAGCCGATTTTGCTGGAGCGATGATCAATATAAAATCACGTAGCATTGTTGAAAAAAACAGCCTCACCTTTTCGTATTCTTATGGTTTTCATAATGGAACCACCGGAAAAGATTTCTATACCTATAAAGGCGGTAAAACCGATTGGCTTGGATTTGATGACGATACTAGAGCCATTCCTTCAGGTACTCCTTCCACCGAAGATTATAAGAAACTTTTTGATCAAACCAATGCAGATAAAATTGCACAGATTAATACTGTCAGTAAAGCATTCAATACAATAATGACTCCGGTAAAAAAAATTGCAGCACCTGATGCTGATTTTCAATTTAGTTTAAACAGACGAATTCGAATAGGTAATTTTTCAGTCGGATCAATTACCTCTTTGGGCTATAATTCAACCAACACCACAGAGAATAGTTTTAAAGCCGGGTATGTTGTTTATCCCGATACCTCTTACCGCTACAATCAAAAAAGCTATATGTCGAAGGTCCGGGTTAGCGGCTTGTCTAACTGGGTGTTTCAGCTTGGCGAAAATCAAAAGATCGAATTCAGAAATTTGTTTAATAATGTCGGGATGAGTAAAACCGTACTAAAAGAAGGAGCCGATTTCTATTATGGTGCCAATGAACGATCCTATGAACTTTCGTACGAATCACGAACGACTTATTCAGGACAGTTGGCAGGCACTCATACTTTTAACAACGATAAAACAAAATTTGAATGGGTAGCCGGGTATTCGTATGCCAATAAAAATCAACCGGACATTCGTAAAGTAAAAAGCACCCTTGGTTTTGATAATGAACCTGGCTCTATGTATGCTGTAAATATTACCGGTCAAGTCGTTGTTGATGCTTTGGGTCGAATGTCTTTATACAACGCTGAAAATATTTGGAATGGTGGTTTAAATTTAAGTGAAAAATTTAGTGTTGGCAGCATGAAGCCTGAATTGAAAACCGGTCTGTACGTCGAAAAGAAAAGTAGAAATTTCAACTCGAGAGTATTTGGTTATATGCGTGGACCAAACAGCAGTTTGAACAATGTTTCCATAAAAAGTTACAACAACGGTTCCGCCTTTTCTGACGATATGTTTAGCTCCATCAATGATTTATTTCAAAACAAAATCGATTATAAAACAGGAACGGTACTGGCAGATGCTACCGATAAAGCAGATTCTTATACTGCTGAAAATAATTTGCTGGCAGGTTATTTAGGCTTGAATCTGCCTTTAACCAAGTGGTCCAATATATATTTTGGAGCTCGGGTTGAGAAAAATAAACAAACGATGAATAGTTTTAAGCGAGATGGCGCCAGTAGCAAACCGGTTAAAGTGAATAATGATACATTGAATATTTTTCCTTCCATCAATATGACTGCCAACCTGTCTGATAAAATTTTACTCCGGTTAGCCGGTGGACAGACTGTCAATCGTCCGGAATTCAGAGAAATTGCTCCATTTGTATTCTATAGCTTCGAAGACAATACCACCATTTATGGCAATCCTAAAGTGAAAAATTGCTATATCCTAAATGGAGATGCCCGTCTTGAATGGTATCCTACGATAGAAGAAATGGTTTCGTTGGGCGTTTTTTACAAAGACTTTCAAAACCCCATCGAATCGCGGGTGCTTTATACAGGGTCGGGGTGGAATTATACATTTGACAACGCCGAAAAGGCCAAATCTTATGGCGTGGAGATGGACATTCGCAAAAAAATGAATGAATTTAAAAATACCGGAATTTTCTCCTTTTTGAGCAATCTCACACTTATTGCAAACGCATCGCTGATCAAGTCGGAAATTGTAGTTGATTCACCCACTGAACGAACTGGCACCAGAGAATTGCAAGGGCAATCGCCTTATATAGTGAATTTTGGCGCTTTTTATCAGGATGATAAATCAAAACTAACGACAAGTATCATGTATAATGAAGTTGGTAAAAGACTCACTTTGGTGGGAGATAAAACCATTCCTCATGTGTATGAGATGCCTTTTCACTCCTTGGATTTTACGTTTGAAAAAGGTCTTGCCAGCTGGGTCAGTGTGAAGCTGGGAATTAAGAACTTATTGAATGATGAAATAGTATTTCAGCAATTGGATGAATTTACGAATCCTTTAACCTCTTTACCACAATCCAGAATAGAAGTAAAACAACGCTATAAACCCGGAATGCAAATTAAGATTGGTGTAAATATGTTATTTTAAATTTTAATGAAATTAATTTAAAAACAAAAAAAATGAAAAAGAATTTACTTGTAGGCAGTCTTTTGTTAGTCGCATCAACCATGATGGCAGTGAATACAATCGACAATGATTTTTTCGACAAGGTGAACTACCGCGGTGCATTTGGAACAACAGACTGGACAACAGGTTGGTCCAATTTTGATCCTCAAAACACAGCTTATGGTGCCACTACAGTAACTATTGCAGCAGGAGACATTTCGACCAACACCACATGGACAAAAAACAATGTGTATTTATTAAATGGTTGGGTCTATGTAAAAAGTGGTGCAACGCTGACAATCGAAGCTGGTACCTTGATTCGTGGTGACAAGACCAACAAAGCGGCTCTTATTGTTGAAAAAGGTGGTAAGCTAATTGCCAACGGCACCGCTTCAGAACCTATCGTATTTACCTCAAATCAACTAGCCGGAAGCCGTACATATGGCGATTGGGGTGGTTTGGTTATTTGTGGTCAGGCTCCTATTAATCCTACCGGTGGATCCGCAATTATTGAAGGTGGTGTAGGCTCTACTTATGGTGGAACTGATCCATTGGATAATTCAGGCAGTTTGAAATACGTTCGTCTGGAATTTGGTGGTATTGCTTTTGTTGTCAATAGCGAAATCAATGGTTTGACATTCGGTGGTGTTGGTTCAGGCACAACGGTTGATTATGTTCAGGTTTCGTATGCAGGTGATGATTCCTACGAATGGTTTGGTGGAACTGTAAATGCCAAACATTTAATCGCTTACCGTGGTTGGGACGATGATTTCGATACAGACTACGGATATTCAGGGATGGTACAATATGCTGTTTCTTTGCGTGACCCAGCAATAGCTGACCAAAGTAGTTCCAACAGTTTTGAATCTGATAATGATGCAACTGGTTCAACAAATGCTCCGTTTACATCTGCAGTATTCAGTAATGTAAGTTCATTTGGACCATTGGTCGCTCCAACTACAATCATTAACCCACTCTATAAGCGTGCCATGCATATCCGTAGAAACAGTAAATTGCAAATTTTCAATGCAATTTTTGCAGGATGGCCTACCGGTATGTATATTGACGGCAACGCTACTCAGGCAAATGCTGTAGCAAACGACCTGAAGCTTCGTAATTCAGCTCTTGCCGGCATGACAACCAATATCGTTGTCCCTGATGCCCAAACATGGGATAAAGCAGCAGCAACAGCATGGTATCAAACCACAGAATTTAAAAATGCTGAATATACATCAAATACCGATTTGGGCATTACAGACCCGTTTAATTTAGCTGCTCCAAAGTTTAATTTGACAACTGAGTCTGTTTTGAATACACTCTCCAATTGGTATACTCCTTCCAGTTTATTCAGTAACAAATCGAATAGTAAGAAGCTTTCAATTTATCCCAATCCAGCTCAATCAGATGTCAGCATTATCCTGCCTTTCGAAACGAATAGCAAAGCAAGTTTATCCGTGGTTGATGTTACAGGACGTGTCGTTTATAACAAACAAATAGTTTCATCCGAACTGGAAACCATCAATGTATCAGCTCTTTCCAGCGGCATTTATTTGGTCATAGTTAAAAAGGACAAAGAAACACTGACTCAAAAATTAAATGTAGTTAGATAATAGAATGCATTATGCAAACTTGGACATATCATTAAATGTCAATTAATGGAACACGCATAATGCCTTTTAGCTTTATGCGTGTTTTTTTATACCGGCAAATGTCTAAACAAAAATTCCATCATTGTATGCAATCAATTTCTGTTTTTCAACATAACCGAGCCATTCAGAAAATTGAAGCGTTGTGTCAAGTACTTGAATGTGCCGGACTTTCAACCGAGGAGCTCATTCAAAAACGCAATGAACTTCAGGAGCTTTTTGAAGCCCACCACCAATTGAAAGCAGAACTCAATAAAAGGGAAGAAGACTACTATCGTTACTCCAAAATTGTGCGACAGAACTATCGAATTTTAAGGAATAAGCTAAAGATAGAGCGTGTATAGAAAGCAAATTGAAAAGGGTATCACAAATCATTTGCTTTGTGATACCCTTTTCAATTAATAAGACAGAGGACTTTTTGATGGACTCTCCAACTATTTTTACATAGTTGCTAGCGCTATTGAATTTTCACTTAAGTTTTGAGTGAGTTCAAACAAAAAGACAGATTCAGAAGAATGAACCCAATGTTTGAATTTTGGATTTGGTTTAAAGTCCGGTACAAAACCGAGTAGTAAATCCAGGTTAAAATCACTGGCTGTTACTCCTGCCCTGGAAGCAAGGGCGTCTATTGCATTGCATTCTTGCTCGATATGTACAGGCACCATAAGTATTGGCTTCTGAAGGTACATAGCCTCGCAAACCGATTCAAAACCTGCTGTCGTGGCGTAGGCTTTACATCCGCTCATGTAGTTTAGGAAAGCACTATCACTCAATTTGTGCATGGTCAGCTGAGGTGTCAGTTTCGTGTCATCATCGACGTGTTTTCTGTCCCAGAAAAAGTGAAGCGGTTGTTGCTTATTTTTAGTACTCCATGCGACCAACTTATCAGCATAGCCGCTGTTCAGCATATATCCATGAATATATTCCCCTTGTTGGGGTTCCAGACTCTTCACCTCTTTACGTAAAAGGGGAGGTACAATAGATATTTTGCCGTAGGAGAGCGTTCTGTTGTATCTAAAAGAAAGCGCCAGTATTTTGGAAGCATTCCAGGCCGTTAGTCTCGAATAGAAATTCAGCAAACGGAATTGCCACTCATTATTTCCAGTATAGCAAAATTCAGGTGTCAGAAAATAATACTGATGAGCCACATTAATCATATGCGGTTTGGGTTTGAAAAAACCGTAGGTGAAACCACACATCAGCTCATAGAAATTGATCACCACGTCCGGTTGCATTTGTTTAATGGTTCGGTTTATGGTGAGCATACTGTTTAAGTAAACAGGCAAAAAATGAAGGTTATAGAGCACACTGAAAAGCAAAGGCACATTTTTTCCCTTGGGGGCAGGCAAGAAATTCGGACTTTGAAATTGAATAACCTCGAGGCCTATTTTTTGGGTGAAATATTCGGGTAAAATACATTTTCGACTTGACCCGGCCATCACCGCCACCACCTCATGCCCACTTTGTTCCAGCATAGTTTTTAAACTCAATGCCTGAGTTAAATGTCCACGGCCTTCACCTTGAACTACAAAAAGGTATCTCATGAAAAAGCTACTCTCAAATTTCCGACTTCAGGATTTAATATATTGATACCCGATTGTATAAATTCCTTGGGCTTTTCAATTTCTTCCTGATGCATATAAACTTCCCAGGTACCATCTTCGTGTTCGAGCAAAGCCGACATGGTTTCAACCCAGTCACCTGAATTCAGATAATGAATGCCATCAATCATTCTGTTGGCCGGTTGGTGAATATGACCGCAGATAATGCCGTCTACTTTACGGGTCTTTGCAAGTTCTACTAATTCATTTTCGTAGGAGGAAACATAGGAAATGGCAGATTTGACTTTTTGCTTAATTTTTTGAGATAAAGAAAAATAAGCCAACCCTTTTTTAGCGCGATAGATATTATAAATCCTATTGATCCACAGCAAAAGGGAATAACCAACATCGCCCAATTTTGCCAACCACACCATATTGGATGTAATGCTGTCAAAGATGTCTCCATGGGTCACATAATAACGTTTACCCTTATTTTCATACAGATAATCATTTACAATGGAAATGTTGGCAAACGAAAACGGTGCCAGGTGATCGATGAAATCATCGTGATTTCCACGAACATAAACGATGTGCGTGTTGTGATTTTCCATCATTTTCATAATGACTTTCAGAAAATCGGTATGTTCTTTTTTCCACTTTCCTTTGCCGCTTTTTTGCAGGTTCCATCCATCTATGATATCGCCATTCATGATGAGGGTATTGCAATTGACTGTTTTAAGGAAATCGGTCAGTTGACGGGTTTTGGAGTATTCTGTTCCGAGATGCACATCCGATATTACAATGGTTGGATAAAACTTCTGATTATACATACGCTGTTTTTTTTAAATACAAAGAAAGTTGCATCCTGTTACAGCATGAAGACAAAGCTGAGTATATGGTATTAAACAATAGGCTATAGTTTCAAATTCAGGCATTTATAATTGTTTTATCACATGATCTAAATTGATTTGTAATATGATAAGAGTTTTTTTACAGGATAAATAATCTTGTTAAGAATGAAAAAATCCCTTTCATTAATCCTCTTTTTTATGCTCCTATTAAATACTTCCCTAAAAGCTATTTTACCTTCAGATTCTAGTTTTCAACAGTCACAACCTTCGGAGTTAAAAATTTTAAGCTGGAACATTTACATGTTACCATACATCAGTTTATTTAACAACAACGATCAGCGAGCCAATAAAATAGCCGATAAACTGAATGAATCGGATTATCAGATTATTGTTTTTCAGGAAGCCTTTAGCAGTAAATGTCGATCTGTTTTAGCTAAAAAATTGTCGGATAAATATCCCTACCAATATGGGCCGGCCAATAAAAACGTATTGCCTTTCCGAACAAACAGCGGATTGTGGATTGTTAGTAAAATGCCGCTCACCAAGCTGGGTGAATTTCAGTTTAGCATTTGCAAAGGATTTGACGCGGTGGCACGCAAAGGAGCTGTTTTGCTTGAAGGCAATTTTAAGGGGATAAAGTTTCAATTGCTGGCAACGCATCTTCAGGCTGACCATTCTCATGCGTTAAGGGACAAGCAGTGTGCGGAGATTAAAGAACATCTGTTGAATCCTTACTTTCGGGAAGATACGCCACAATTTATTTGCGGAGACTTCAATATTGACATGGAAGATACCTTCAATTACAGTCGAATGCTACAAACGCTGGATGCAAAAAACGGCGAACTCAGTGGAAATATAAAAGTTACTTACGACGAATTAGACAACAATCTAGCTTATAATGCCAACGGAAAGAAAAGAATAATCGACTACGTATTGGTTAGAAACGAAGGCTTAATTGAAAAAATGGAGCGAAAAGTGCAAACGTTCTTTAGTAATATCGGTGAAAATGAATCAAATCTATCCGACCATTACGCGATGGAATTTAGTGTGAACTTTGCTGCATCAGACAGCAACCTTAACAGCCAGTTGATGTCTGTACGCTAATTCATTTTAAGGACATCCAGGAAGTATAATAATTCGGAATACGATTATTCAGTCGTTCATACAGATTCACTAATTTTTCCCTGATTCTACTTTTGTCAAATTGCAGAATGAGTTGTTTCGATATGGACAATCCATTTGCATAATAAGTCTGATCCGTTCTGAATTTTTTAGTCATCTCGATAAAATCTCCTGTAGATACCGCCTTCAGATAGTTGTGTTCATACAAGGATTTGTATTCATCAATATCTCTGAAAACCACAGGCATACCACAAGCCGCTGCCTCGATGGGTGCTAACGGACAGTTTTCCTGATACGAGGTGAAAAGCAGAAGATCGGCTGCAGCATAGATCATAGGCATATCGTCCAAATCCAACAAACCCGTAAACTGAATATTTCCGGAAGAGGATTCAATCCTGGCGTCGATTCTGGAAATACCTTCTGTCATAGATTTAAAAGGTCGTCCACCTGCCCAGACAAACTTAGCCTCCGGAATTTCTGTTGCCACATCGATAAAATCTTCCACCCCTTTGCGAGCCTGCAATTGTCCTACCCCAAGCACTACAAACTCATCGTCTTTCAATCCCAAAAATTCCCGGCCTTTTTTTCTGTTTTCAGCCGTTCTTTTCCATTTATCAATATGGACAGGGTTACATATTCTGACAATCTCCGTTTTGGCACCTGTTTTTTTAATGGCCTCTTCCACCATGGGCGAAATGGCTATGCAAACGTCGGCGTAGGTATAAACCTGCCTGAAATACAAGTTTACAAAAGGTTTGAACAACTGCCACATGGGGAGCGAACCTTTTATGGAATCTGGGATAACGTGTACCGTGTGAATGCGCCGGCCTTTATACCTCAAGCCTTTGAGAAAATAGTACGGACCATACGTATGGCAGTGGAATACATCGCCTCTGCCTGCATTATTTACCACTGTTTCCAGATCATTCCTGGAATTTAAGAGTTCAATATGATCGATAAATGCGGTATGTACCCCATTCCCTTTAATTAGAAACTGGGTTTCTGAAGCGATATGTATTTTCATATTGGGTTATTATTTACGAATCCATAAAGAAAAGAAGATGGTATTGCAGGGCTGTAACAAGGAGGTGTAAATAGAGTTAAGTCCGATGCTATTTTCAGTCTCATGATCTGTATAAAATTCAAAAGTCCTATCATTTATAAATTCAAAATGTGAAACATGTAACTTTTTCTCAAAGAAGTGTAAAGTTTTTAAAGGTGGGGAAAAGTACTTTTATAGGTAAATTAGGTCTATTTTAATCGGACATAAAGTTTAATTTATCCGCCAATAAAAATTTTTGATCATGGAATTTTATAAAGAAACGACAGAGGCAGTTTTAAAAGAATTTAATAGTTCTATTCAAGATGGGCTGGATGAAAGCAAAATTAAAATTGTCCTTCAAAAGTATGGCCGCAATATCCTGAAACCAACCAATACCGTTAGTAGCATTCAAATTCTTTTTCGCCAGTTTATTAGTCCGCTTGTTCTTATTTTAATCGTCGCTTCAGCCGTTTCGTTCTTTTTGGGGCAGTTTCGCGATGGATCGATACTTCTGTTTATTGTGATATTGAATGCCATGATTGGCTTTTACGAGGAGTGGAAATCTGAAAATATTCTGGCTTCTCTTAAAAGTCTGGTTGTCAATAAATGTCCTGTTATCAGAAATGGAAAAAGTGTTGAAATACTCTCAGAGGACCTAGTTCCGGGGGATATTGTAAAATTAAATGAAGGCGATGGCATTCCGGCTGACATTCGCCTGCTTGAATCAAATGGCTTTTCTGTCAATGAAGTCATACTCACCGGCGAATCCTTACCGGCCCACAAAGATTCCTTATTTCTAACAGATAAGAACCTGCCTTTATCAGAAATTCAGAATTGTGTTTACATGGGAACAACCGTAGCAGTAGGGCAGGCAACCGGTATCGTTTATGCAACAGGAGTTAATACGGAGATTGGAAAAATCAGCACATCCTCCGAAAAAATTAAAACGGCAGATGCACCCATTCAAGTTGAAATAAAGGATATATCCAAAAAATTGACTTTTATCACCATTCTTATTGCTCTTATTCTTTTTACTGTCCGATTGCTTATGCAAGATTCCTTGGCTTTAGCGCTGGTCTTTTCGGTCAGTATAGCGGCTGCCATGGTACCCGAAGGTTTGCCGGCTCAGATATCCATGGCGCTTGCACTGGCTGTAGGTAGATTGTCAAAAAGAAAGGCTATTGTCAAAAAAATAGCTTCAGCCCAGACTCTGGGATCTGCAACTATCGTAGCTACAGATAAAACAGGTACGATTACCAAAAACGAAATGACCATTACCGGTTGCTATTTCAATGGAAAATCCTATACGGTATCGGGATTGGGCTATAGCCCAACGGGTGAAATAAAAGACGATAAAGAAAACGTCCTGAAAAATGAATCCATGGGAGATCTAAAAATATTTTTTCTTTCCGGATTTCTTTCATCCATTGGAAAAATCAGTCCACCCGATAAATTTCATAAGTCATGGTATTCCATAGGTGATCCAACGGAGACTTCGTTCAGTACCCTTGCTATGAAAGCTGGCTATAAGCTGGAAGCTGTTGAAAAAGAGTACCCTTTGGTTAAATTATTTGCTTTTGATTCTTTTCGAAAAAAAGCAACAATAATCCGAACCCACAAAAAAAAGGTCATTTCCTTTGTAAAAGGCTCGATTGAGTCTATTCTGGAAGCTTCAACAAAATCGATAACCGATGGTAAAATAAGTAAATTGACCAGCGATCAAAAAAAGGAAATTCTTTTGATGTCAACAGCCTTTTCCGAAAAAGCATTGCGAGTAATTGCCATTGCCTATAAAGACCTTGAAAGTAAAAAAGAATATTCCATGGATGAAGCTGAAAAGGATTTGACTTTTGCCGGATTTGTGACCATGCTTGATCCTCCGCACAAAGAGGTTAAGGCCGCTATTGAATCGGTGTTCAAAGCACATCTGAAAGTCTTTATGATTACTGGCGACAATGAGGTAACAGCAAAGGCCATTTCTAAGAATATTGGATTGATGAATGAGGGCGATGAATATCCCATCGTCATAAAGGGTGCTGATTTACCTGCCATGACTGACACTCAACTAAAAGCCGTTTTTAAAAACAGGGCCCTGATTTTTTCAAGAGTTTCTCCCGATGATAAATTCCGCATTGTGGATTTATTGAAAAAGCTGGGTGAAATCGTTGCTGTTACAGGCGATGGAGTGAATGACACCCTGAGCCTGAAAAGAGCGGACATCGGTGTAGCGATGGGTAAGAATGGTTCTAAAGTAGCGCAGGAGGCTGCCAATATGATTCTGTTGGATGATAATTTTTCCACCATTGTTGTCGCAATAAAGGAAGGAAGAACCATTTTCAGAAATCTGGAAAAAACAATTAAAACAAATCTTTCATCCAATGTGGCCGAGCTGACTTGCGTGTTAATCGGGTTTGTTGGTGTTTTCTTAGGTGTGGCAACTCCAATCCTGGCGGTGCAGATTTTGCTCGTTGATATTGTTGGCGAAATGTTCCCCATTATTATGCTGACGTATGATCCACCTGAAAAAAGCATCATGGAAAACAATCCACGAAATCCGAAAGCTAAAATACTGACCAAAGAAACCATGTTGGGAATCGCTTTTTCAGGTATTGTTATGGGATTAATGGCCTATGGAGCCTTTCTGTATTCATTTTTCGTCCATCCTGACGTCGTCAATAATTACGAAAAAGCCATAACCATTACCTTTATTTCAATTATTTTCGGACAATATGCCAATTTGCTTTCCAGACGGACCTATGGCAATGCTTTGGGAAAATACTTATTTTCAAATGTTTATCTTTTGGCAGCTATTGCATTCTCTGTTTCCTGTATTTTACTCATTGTGTATCTGCCAGTTTTAAATCTTTATTTTCATACAGCGCCATTACATCTGGTTGATTGGCTTTTACCTTTGGCAGCCGGTGCAATTTGCCTTTCAATCTATGAAATCAAAAAAAAGTTAAGCAACCATAACAATCAAAATTAATATTCCCACAATATTCGGATGGAGTTAAATTTCCTATATTTGTAGAAAGCAATCACTTAAAAAAGCAATTTATGATCCGATTAAATGTATTTATTTCATTAGATGAAGCAAACCGTGCCAAGGTTCTGGAAGCAGCCAAAGAATTGACCGGCTTTTCGATACTTGAAGAAGGTTGCATCTCGTACGATATTTATGAAAGTGCAACCCGCCCCAATGTCCTGATGTTTTGCGAAACCTGGAAAGATAGTGAGTCGCTCTCCCTTCACGAAAAGAGTGCTCCTTTTGTGAAAAACATAGCGATACTTTCGGCTTTGGCGACCTTCAAAATAGAAAAATTTGAATTCTAACTATTGAAAGTAACCTCCTTTTGGGCTGCATACAGTCGTTTCGATGTGGCAAAAGTAGCTGCCTATACTGAATCCGACCGGGAACGTTTGCTCAACGATGCCGGAATTATCCGCAACCGGTTGAAAATTAATGCCGCCATTGAAAATGCCAAAACCATACTAAACCTGCAACTGGAGTATGGATCCTTTGAGAAATGGCTGGAACATCACCATCCAAATACCAAAGAAGAGTGGGTCAAACTATTTAAAAATCAACCTGATCTATTTCCCATGGATCCGAAAAATCGAACAGGCAACCATAAAAGGCTTCATCGGTTTGAAGTAAAACATTCAGGGCTTCTTCTTTCTTAAGTTCGATCAGTTTTTCGGAGGGTTCGGAGTTGCATCAAAATAGGATATGGCTCATATATGGGGTATTACGGGCATGTATAAAGAAGCGCTCGACATAATGCAAAATAGATAAAAATGCTGCTCCTGAGTTAAAGGTAAAATATTTTGATATTTATCGAACTGTGTTGGGCTATATGGAAGATTATGCTGTTGCACCGGAAAAAAGTAAGTATATCCATTTAATGCAAGCCTTTCGGGATTCGCTGTCGGTGTTGCGCAATCCTAAATCGAGCGGTTATTTTATAGATAAAACCTACGTACTCATTGACCAAAAACAAGACCAAATAGCCTTAAAACTTCTTTTGGCACATTTTAAAACCCTCCGCACCGAAATACGGGATAAAGCCTACGTTGCTTATAACATCTCTTCTCTGTACAAAAGAAAAGGTGACACACAAGGTGAAAAATATTAGCTGATTATTGCGGCAATTAACGATCTCCAGTCCATCAATAAGGAATATCTCTCATTAAGCAACCTTGCTTACATTCTTTACGAAGAGGGCGACATAAATCGGTCGTACAAATACATCAAACGCTCGTTAGAAGATGCTCTTTTTTGTAATTCGGGCATACGAACTTTTGGCATCTCAAAGATGTTACCCATTATTGATAAAGAGGAATACATCGGGGGATATGTCGATCAATGTTCCATTTATATCAACAAATTGGATGACTACAGGCGCTTGCTCAACAAAACGGCTCTGTTTCGGCATAAATTCACGCCTATTTTGTTCTAAAAAGGACTTTATGTTGAACATAAAGTCCTTTTTTTTATCTCAAATTTCTCAGTTTACAATCTCTTGCCTCTTATAATTTATTGAATATAAACCGAATAACTTTTAATCAACCTTGAATAATCTCATTTGTATGCACTACTAACTATTGCTCGAAATTCTTATCCTACATTTGCATGAAAGAGGTAAAAGTTTGCAAGTCCATATTTCATGTTTGCAGCTTTGAATATTTTCGCATTGCCATCTGATATCAAGCTGGATAAGTCTTCGCGAAAGCGGATATTATTTGATGAAACATACCATAAAATGGGTGCTAATGCAGCTATGTTTATGATCCATTCTCATACCCTCACATCGTTTGAAAAATGGAAAAAACTGACCGGCAAAACTTCATGGAATCGGTTTAAATTAGCCATAGTGAAATTATGGTGGTCAAGATTTACAACCGCCTATCATTTGCAGGATCCGTATAAACTTACCCTGTTTTATTGGCCATCCAGAATGATAATTTGACGGCATCAAAAGGTAGTTCAAACAAAAAAGCGTGGCAAGAGCTGATCGAAGAGCAAAAGGCACGTATAAAGGAAAAAGAATTGAATAATCAAAATTTGCTCTTTCGAAATTGGGAGGGGGCTTACTTTTGAAAAATCATGAAAAACAGGGCTGAAAGCCCCTATAATAAGGAACAAAAAATAAACAACCGGTTTTTCTGGACAACAATGATTAATAAATTACAAAAATCATGAATAACAAATTGCTTTTTCTATCATTCTTTTTTGTTTTCTTTTTAATGTTGGATTTAGTTGCTCAACCCAACACCCAAAAAGATAGAACTATGACAAATCCCTTGAATCTGAATTATCAGTTTTATACCGATGGGGTAAGTCACCGAACGTCTGCCGATCCGGTAATTCAATACTTTAATGGCAAGTATTACCTGTTTGGCTCTCATAACGAAGGTTATTACAGTTCTCCCGATTTAAAAACATGGACCTATATTCATAGTACTAATTTGCCTTTGGTAAAAGAATGGGCACCTGCAGTATTGATATATGAAGGTGCTATATATTATATGGCTTTTAATAATGCGACTATCTATAAAAGTACGAATCCCGATGCCGACCAATGGGAAAAAATAAATGCAAAATACAATTTGCCCATAGGCGATCCAGCTTTCTTTAAGGACGATGATGGGCGGGTTTATCTTGTTGCGGGGTGTTCTTCAGGCGGATCCATTCAGGGGGTAGAGTTAGACCCAAATGATGGGTTTAAAATGATTGGGAAGTTAGTTGATTTACTGCCACACAATGTGAAAAAGTATGGTTGGGAAGTGCCGGGTGATAATAATGAACGCACGGATAAAGATACCTGGAACGAAGGTCCTTGTTTGATAAAATCGGATGGCTTGTATTATTTGCAATATGCAACCCCCGGTACGGAATTTGCTTCTTATTCAACCGGAGTATATGTTTCTAAAAATCCACTGGGGCCTTATACTTGCTCGGTTAGTAATCCGTTTGCAACCAAATTAACAGGTTTTGTGGCGGGTGCCGGACATGGTTATACCTTCCAGGACAAATACGCTAATTATTGGTATGTCACATCCATGTTAATTGGGGTTAGAGAGCATTATGAGCGTCGGCTGGGTATTTTCCCCGTTTATTTCGATTCAAGTGATGGGTATATGCGTGCGCATACCGCATTTTCAGACTTCCCATTTGTTTTGCCCGATAAAAAGGTCGATTTTAAGAGCGAAAATATTTCTGCAGGTATGAATCTTCTATCATACAATAAAACGGTTACGGCCTCTTCCTCTAAAGTGGGTTTTGAACCTAAAAAAGCTACTGATGAATCAATAAAGACATGGTGGTCTGCAGTTACTGATAATGCCGGCGAATGGTTTCAAATGGATTTAGGTCGATCCATGACTATTTCGGCAATTCAAATGAATTTTTCCGATGAAGCATTTACCATTCATCGCGGAGATGCTGTTCCTATTTATAAATACATTGTTGAAACATCTGTGAATGGAACTGATTGGGTTAGGACGGTTGATCGGTCTCAAAATACGAATGATTATGTACACGAACTTATTGTATTGGATGCATCGGTTGATGCTCGTTTTATTCGGGTAACCAATCAAACAAAATTAGGTAACGGATGTTTTTCTCTCTATGATCTTCGTGTATTTGGAGATGCATCCGGTAACGCCCCTGCTAAAGTAACCGGATTCACCTGTAAACGACCAGGTGATTCTCGCAGAGTTAGTTTCACATGGGATCAGCAAGAAGCAAATACACGCTATGTTATTTATTGGGGAACCGATCCCAATCGTATTGATAATGCCGTAATGCTTACTGGTGGAACTGCCGATATCGGCCTTTTTCATGCCGATCATGAATATTATTTTACGATTGAAGCCTTTAATGAATCGGGTATTGGAACTAAAAGCGATACTATTCATTTAACTGGATCCAATTCTTGCGGTACACCAATAAAACCATATTTAAGAGTTAATAGTGGTAGCTGGGGTAATATTAATTATGCAATATTAAATGCGGGAGGCAGTGTCGAATTTGGACCTCAGGCAAATAGTGACAATGGTTGGAAATGGGTTGGTCCTAATGGATTTACAGCCTCAACAAGAAGTTTTACAATAAGTAATTTTAATGCTACTAAGGCTGGCTTTTATACGGCAACCTTCACCGATGCCTCAGGATCAAAAAGCACATTGAAATTTGCACTGGGTTTAAATGGATGTGTGCCTACCTCAATTACTCCTACAATAACCGTAAGTGGTATCTCTTGGGCTAAAACAGATTCCATAATATTAAGTTCTGGTAGTACTTCAACAATTAAAGTGCCTATTGATCTTTCGAATGGTTTATTAGCTTGGACAGGTCCATTTGGCTTTGCATCGAGTTCATCGGAAATTACCTTTAGTAACCTTCTGAATTGGGAAGAAGGAAAATATGAGGTGATCTATATTAATTCAGAAGGATGTGGAAGTACCCATTCCATTGATATTGTTGTAAGTGGAGATGATAACTGTGGTACGGCAATAACTCCTTATGCACAAGTAAATGGTGGCTCTTGGAATCAAGTAAGTTCTGCAGTATTAAATGCTGGAAGCACCATAATACTTGGCCCTCAAGCAAGTAGTAATAATAGCTGGAACTGGACTGGTCCTAATAATTTTACTTCCACTAACAGGGAAATTACCTTAAATAAGATAACTTTAGCACAAGCGGGTGTATATAATCTACAACATTCAAATGCCAATGGGTGTTGGAGTTTTAGTAAGTTTATTATTAAAGTTAATTCTACCGTCAGTGGCATTGCTTTAACAGACGAAAGCATTGCGATAAATGTTTTTCCAAGCCCGGTAACTGATAAAGTAACATTAACCAATATTCCTGCCAACACGCTAGTTTCCGTTATTAATTTATATGGGCAAACATTGTTGAATACAACTTCGGGGAACAAAATAGGGGAGTTGAAAATAGATATAAGCAGCTTAAATACCGGGACATATTTAATTAAAGCGGGAGTTGAAAGTCCGCAAACATTTAAAATTATTAAGAAATAACAGACGCGAATCAAGCTGTCTAAAAAGTGTCTAAAATTAGTGGCTTATCCCTTATTCTCTTTAAGGGATAAGCCACTGTCTTCGTTGGCTAGCGTTTCATAAGAGTGTCACCTGCGGTAATTATACTGAGACTCCATAATGTTAGTTGAAGACATGCCGCAGAACTTAAAATAATTGTATTTATTTGAATATAGTTAAAGTGGTATATGTGGCGGAGTTCAAGTAATGGTAGATTTTCAAAAAAGTTACAGGTGATGTAATATCGCCAATCGCAAAACTTCCTTCTTAAATAATCGGGAAGCTCCGTGAAATTGAATGGCACAAGGGCTTACCCGATTATTTTTCACTTATCTAGCCCTGGTGCTTGCGTTATTTTCCTTTATACCTAACCTGGACAAGCCAGTTATGCTCAGAACAAGAGAAGAAATGAGCTTGTACGTTTTTGAATATATTGAGTCTTGGTATAACCATAAAAGAAGGTTCTCAGCACTAGGTCAACTGACGATTGATGAATTCTGGAAACAGTATTGGATTAAAAACGAATCTAATATGAATGTAGCCTAACTTTATGTCCGGTAAAAGTTTGCATGTCCACCTATCGGCAGAAATGATACGTCCGAAACGCTGAATAATACGTACAGGATTCCAATGAATATCGTAATTGATCAGATAGTTGCAATCTTGCAGGTTTTGCCCCTCTGAGATACAATCGGTAGCTATCAGAATATCTATTCTAGTCGGGTTATTTGGCATCAAAAGTTCTTTGTCTTTTGAAATCGGAGAAAAGCAAGTCAGTACAGTATTCAGGTCACTCCCTAGTTTTGGGACGGTAGTCCTCCTCTTCTGTCACGTAAGTCAGTAACTTGACTGTTCCTCTTTTGTTAGAAGTAGTTATTTGCCTTTCTCCATTCATCTCTTATGAAACTTTGAATTCAATAAATTCTTTCTTGTATAGATAATGGAAGTTAAGTCTTATCCTATTCTAATTGGGGCGCAACTTTTATACATTAAGATTCAATATGCTGTAATTTCCGAAATTGTAGCTTTAATAAACAATGGTGTGCAAACCAAAAGAAAAAGCACCTACGAAATCCATCGTAAGTGCTTACTAGTCTTGGGGTGGCCCCAACAGGGCTTGAATCTGTGACCCCCTGATTATGAGAAATACATTTATGTTTTATAACATACGTTTTGAATTTGTTTGTTTAAACGATTAAGCTTAATTTTGAAAAATGAATATTAAGCGTTGTTTAATAATGCTTAATTAAAAGATACTAATAAAATGACCAAGAGAACGTCTTTAAAAGATATAGCAGAAAAAGTCGGAGTTTCAACCGCACTTGTTTCGTATGTGATCAATGGTCAGGAGAAAGAAAAACGAGTTGGCAAAGAGGTGGTTAAGAAGATCAGGGCTGCAGCGGTTGAATTGAATTATCAGCCAAACCAGATAGCACGAAGTTTAAGACAAGGATCTACAAAAACTATTGGGCTAATCGTTGCTGATATTGCCAATCCCTTCTTTGGAAACCTGGCAAGAGTGATTGAAGATGAAGCCAGCAAACAGGGATATACCGTAATTTTTGGTAGTTCTGATGAGGACAGCGGTAAAATGGGGGCACTTGTTAATATATTGATTAACAGACAGGTAGATGGCTTTATTATTGTGCCGGCTGAAGGAACCGATTTGCAAATAAAAGCCCTGCAGGAAAAGAAAATTCCTCTTGTACTGACGGACAGATATTTCAGGGATGTGACAACGAATTACGTAGTGTTGGATAATTTCGGGGCTACTTATGATGCAATTTCCTATCTGATTGAAAGAGGGTACAAAAAAATTGGTATGATTTCCTATAAATCAAACTTAATCCATATGCAGGAAAGAGTCCGGGGGTATATGGAAGCAATGAATGCCAATACCTTGGGCAATGAAATCCGGATTGAAGAAATACGTTACAATCATGGACGAATGGATGTTGAGATAGCCATGAACAAATTAGTTTCCGGGGATAAGAAGATTAATGCCATATTGTTTGCAACCAATGCATTGACTATTTCTGGTTTGTATTCTGTTCAAAAACTTGGCCTTAAAATACCCGAAGAACTTGCGATTATCGGTTTTGATGGCAATGAGGCTTTCGATTTTTTCTATACTCCGCTGACTTACATAGAACAGCCTATTGAAGAAATGGGAAAGGAAGCTGTAAGGGCTTTGATTGAACAGATTAATGGTTCCACTAAAATTGTCCATACAAAATTACGGCCCACACTAATTAAGCGAGAGTCAAGTTTATAATTTAAATTTTTTCCTATATGCTTAATCGATTAAGTAATACTTTTTTTTAATTTTATCACGAAATGAAGAGAACACTAATTTACTTAGTTATCAGTATTGTGACGATATGGAACGCTTCAGCACAATCCGCTTTCGACGGGTTAAATATGAATTTGGGAAACCTCAGTAAATTATCCGATGCAAAAACCCGTTCCATCAGCCCTGAAAATTTTACGGGAGAAAAAGGGAAAGGTGGAATGGCACAATTGAGCGACAGCATATACAATCATAAAGCTTTGGCTGCTCGTCAGGCACGAGAATTGGGGCAAGGCTGGAAATTAAATCCTTGTGTTAAAATAGCCCCAGGCGAAATATTTACTTTAGCAGAAATTAAAAGCTCTGGTGCCATTCAGCATATATGGATGACTCCAAGTGACAACTGGAGACTTGCTATTTTGCGTTTTTACTGGGATAATGAAAAGGAACCATCCGTTGAATGTCCTCTTGGTGATTTTTTTGCAATGGGTCTTAACAAATTTGCACAGATCAATTCGTTACCTGTAAATGTAAATCCCGGCAATGGTTTTAATAGTTTCTGGCCAATGCCATTTCGAAAAAAGTGTAAGATTACTGTTGAGAATTTAAATCAAGGGGATTTTTATCTTTTTTATCAGGTAGATTATACACTGACAAAAGTAGGTAAGGATGAGGGCTATTTTCATGGGCAGTTCCGTAAAACGCCACCAGATCATAAAGGTTATAATTCAGACTATACCATGGTTGATGGTATTAAAGGTAAAGGACAATATGTCGGCACTTATATGACATGGGAGCAACCTAACTGGCTGTGGTGGGGAGAAGGTGAAATTAAATTTTTTATGGATGGCGATACTAAATTTCCAACCATTTGTGGCACAGGTACTGAAGATTATTTTTTAGGTTCTTATGGTTTTGAGGTAAACGGTAAAACTGGAATTTATACTGCTCCTTATGTTGGCTTGCCTCAAGTCATACCACCCGATAGTATTAATAAAATGGAATACCCAAAATTTGCCTTGTATCGCTGGCATATAATGGATCCTATCCGATTTGAAAAAGGTTTAAAAATTACGATGCAAGATCTTGGATGGAAAGATATTGGACAAACTTATCTGGCTCAGAAATCAGATATAACATCAGTTGTATTCTGGTATCAAACAGAACCGCATAACTCATTTCCAAAACTTCCTTCAAAAGAAGAATTAATAGAAAGCAATAAATAGCACAGCCTGAAGCTGATCATAAGGTTTGTCATTTGAATTCTTTTTAATAAAATAATTTATATGAAGTATCAATCAAATTTTCTTTGTAGTGCAGTTTGCATTTCCATGATCGTACTTAATGCCTTTACGGCTGCAAGTAAAAGCACCCATGAAAAAAAAATAAAGACAAATACCGATATTGAAAATCTTAAATTTTCAGTAGAAGAAGCTCCGGAGTGGACAGCATTGTTTAACAGGACCTCCGGTTGGTTTGGCGGTGATGGTATATTTGCCATTCCACTTAATGGAAAAGAGAATGAAACAGCAAAATCCACAACAAAAACGATGCTGATATTCAGTGATACAATGATCGGCGAAATTTTGGATAGCATATTACAACCAGGCTCTTCTATGGTTCATCAATCGGTAGCTTATCTGGATGGTTATGAGCCAAAAAAAGATAAAATTAGCTTTCAATGGGATAAGAATAAAGAAAATAAACCAGAATCGTTGTTCATTCCTAATACTCCATCTGCAGAAAAGACCGATTATTACTGGTTGGGTGATGGCTTTGTGAATACAGCACTCAAAAACACTACCTATATTTTTGCCTATAGAATGAGAAATCTCGATAATAGTGATGACTGGTCATTTAAAAAGATGGGTACTAATCTGATAGCATTGCCCTCAGGAAGTTTGCCTCCGTTTAAAGATCAACGTCAAATAGAGATTCCCAATTACTTAGATAAGGGTGAATTTGGGGCTGGCATTTTTGTAAATACAAAAAAAGCGGGTGCCGTTAATTCCGATGGATACGTTTATATATATGGTAATAATCAGAAAAATTTAACGGTTGCAAGGGTAAAGCCTGAAGATTTTGAAAATTTCAGTGCCTGGAGGTTTTGGGATGGCAAAGGATGGAATGAAGATATAGAAAAGATAGCTTTTGTTGCACCAGATGTTTCTAATGAATTGAGTGTTTCTGTTCTTCCGGACGGCAGGTATGCGCTTGTTTTTACTTTTGGTGGATTAAGTCCAACAGTAGGCCTATGCTTAGGGAAAACTCCTTATGGACCATTTGGTCCTGTAATAAAAGTATGGGAAGCCAAAGAAATACAACATAAGAATTATATTACATACAATGCCAAAGCACATCCTAGTTTATCTGCCACGGGTGAGCTCCTTATATCCTACAATGTGAATGCCTTCGACTTTATGAAGGAGCTTAAGGGGAATCCAAACCTTTATCGTCCTCGTTTTATAAAATTGAAATTTCAATAATAAACTGAATAATGAAATTATATATCTGGCTTTCCGTTCTTCTTATCAGTGTAAACACCTTACAAGCAAATGTTAAACTGCCGTTACTATTTCAAAGTAACATGGTGTTGCAAAGGGATAAAAATTGCACAATTTGGGGTACTGCTGATGCAAAGGAAAAAATTACACTTCAACTCAAAAATGAAAGGTATAAAACGACTGCAGATAAAAATGGCCATTGGAAAATTATAGTGCCCCCTCAATCTATAGGAGATCCTTTTCAACTGGTTATTTCCGGAAAAAATACCATTACACTTAATAATGTTTTGTTTGGTGATGTTTGGATCTGCGGAGGTCAAAGCAATATGCAATTTAATGTGAGTGAGCTAACGTATAAAGCAGACTCCACACTTTATAATAATTCAAATATTCGTATTTTCACAGCTGGACTTGCTTTAAATTATGTCCCCCAGGATACACTTACAGGTGGAGAATGGAAAGTTTCTTCCATAGAAAACATTCAAAAATTTTCAGCGGTTGCTTTTTTCTTTGGTCGTTATTTGCAGGATAAACTCAGTGTCCCGATTGGTTTGATCAGTGATAATCTTGGTGCTACTTCTATAGAAACATGGATGAGTCCGGAAGCAATACATCAGTTTTCGCAGTTTGATAACTATTACAATGAATACCTGGCGCCCAAAAAGAGTTTTAAAGAATTGACAGATGAGTTTGAAAAGATAAAACCTGATTGGAAAAAAAATCAGTATTTAAAAGATGATCCGGGCTTAGAACAACACTGGTACCAACCTTCAACGAATACAACTGATTGGAAAACCATGGAAATACCGGCCTACTGGGAAGATAAAGGTTTACCCGATTATGATGGTTCAGTTTGGTTCAGAAAGGAATTTGATTTACCAAAGGATACTAAAACTGGTTATTTTAATATAAATCTTGGCCAGATTAATGATTACAACATTGCATGGGTAAATGGTCATAAAATCGGAGAAACTTATGGTAATTTAAACTACAGCAATTATTTTGTACCTGATTCAATCTTAAAACCAAAAACCAATGTCCTGGTAGTAAGGATTTTTGATGCCGCTGGTAAGGGAGGTATGTATAGTCAATTCTGGGATACTCGATGGGGTGGTCTATGGAAATATAAACCGGGTAGAAAAATAGATGCATCAAAATTTGTACAACCAAAAATAGTAAATACCGATTTATTTTCTTCTCCATCCATCTTATTTAATGGTTGTATTGCGCCTATTACTTCACTATCCATAAAAGGTGCTATTTGGTACCAAGGAGAAAGCAATGCCTCCAGGGCAGAAGAATACAAACAACTATTTCCGGCGTTTATAAATGACTGGCGTAAACAATTTAACCAGCCGGATTTACCTTTTTTGTTTGTTCAATTGGCTAATTTTTATCCCGAAGTTGCAAAACCAGAACCAAGTGAATGGGCTGAACTTCGCGAAGCACAAACTGCGGCGCTTGCATTGCCTAATACCGGAATGGCAGTTACAATTGATATTGGTGAATCAAATAATATTCATCCAAAAAATAAAATGGATGTTGGTAAACGATTGGGCATTGCGGCGCTAAAAGCCGCTTACCACAATGATACAGTTCACCTCAGCCCCCAATACGACCATTCACAAATAATGGTCGATAGTATTGCTATTTATTTTAAAGTGAATTCTGGCGATCTCGTAACAAAAGATAAATATGGATATGCCAGGGGCTTCTGTATTGCTGGAAAGGACAGCTTATTTCATTGGGCAAAGGCTTACCTAAAAAATAATACTGTTGTTGTATATAGTGACAAAGTAAGTCACCCTATCGCGGTGCGTTACGCATGGTCCAACAATCCGGGACCTTTGGATTTGTACAATAAAGAGGGACTTCCGGTAGCTCCTTTTAGAACGGACAATTGGAAAGGAACAACGACAGGGAGAAAATTTTCTTTCATCCAATAGATATAAAGAAGCAACTGTGAAAAAATGAAACTGACATGAGACTCAAATAACACATTTTTGAAAACTAAAAAAAAATTCAACAAAATGAAAAGAACACTAATTTACTTAGTAATCAGTATTGTAACAATTCTGAACGCTTCTTCACAATCTGCTTTTAACGGACTGGAAATGAACATGGGTAATTTATACCGAATGTCCGACGCAAAAACCCGTTCGATCAGTCCTGAAAACTTTTCGGGAGCCAAAGGTAAAGGGGGAATGGCCAAGCTGGAAGATAATAATGTCCGCAATATGGCCAATTCCAGTAACGCAGCCCGGGATTTAGGGCAGGGCTGGAAAGTGAATCCTTATGTTACTATTCAACCAGGAGAGACCTTTAAAGTCGCCGAAATTGAAGGGATGGGTGCCATTCAGCATATCTGGATGACTCCAACAGGAAACTGGCGGTTTTCTATTCTGCGTATTTACTGGGATGACGAAACTGAACCATCTGTCGAATGTCCTGTAGGTGATTTCTTTGGTATGGGCTGGAACAAGTATGCTCCACTGAACTCATTGGCCGTTTGTGTAAATCCCGGAAGTGCATTTAACTGCTACTGGGCAATGCCTTTCCGGAAAAAATGCAGGATTACGATGGAAAATATCAGTGACAAGGATGCCATGAACCTGTATTATCAGGTTGATTATACCCTGACCAACGTTCCATCAGACGCGGCATATTTTCATGCTCAGTTCCGAAGGGTGAATCCGAATGCAACTTCTGATTATACCATTGTTGACAACATCAAAGGGAAAGGTCAGTATGTTGGAGTGTATATGGCTTGGGGCGTAAATAATAATGGCTGGTGGGGAGAAGGCGAAATCAAATTTTTTATCGATGGTGACACTAAGTTTCCAACAATTTGCGGAACCGGCACCGAAGATTATTTCTGTGGATCCTATGATTTTGATACAAGAAAGAAAAATGCAGCCGGTGTTGAAGAAACTAATTATACCGAATTTTGCACACCTTATGCAGGTCTGCACCAGGTTATCCGAGGTGATGGACACTATGATGTAATGCAACGATTTGGTCTTTATCGTTGGCATATCCTGGATCCGGTACGTTTCGAAAAAGACCTGAAAATAACAATTCAGGATTTGGGTTGGAGACAAGGTGGAAGGTATCTACAGCAACAATCTAACATTGCATCGACATGTTTCTGGTACCAGGCAGAACCTCATACGAATTTTCCAAAGTTACCTTCATGGCAACAACTTGAAGTGAATTAAGTTATTACTATAAAATATAATTATATGACAAACAGACTGATAGGACGCCTCCCCAAGGTTGGGATACGTCCGGTTATTGACGGAAGAGAACGAGGCGTACGCCAGGCTCTTGAAGTACAAACCATGAACATGGCTTTGGCTGCTGCAAAACTGATTGAGGAAAACCTCCGTTTTCCTGGTGGAGAAAAAGTGGAATGCGTCATTGCCGATACCACCATTGGCGGTGTTGCAGATGCTGCTTTTTGTGCCGACAAGTTCGAAAAAGAAGGTGTGGGTGTTTCGTTAACCGTTTCACCTTGTTGGTGTTACGGGACCGAAGTGATGGATAGTAACCCACTGTTGCCAAAAGCTGTCTGGGGATTTAACGGGACAGAACGTCCGGGAGCAGTTTACCTGGCTGCCGCTCTGGCTGGCTACACACAGAAAGGAATTCCGGCATTTGGCATTTATGGTCGCGATGTACAGGATTCAGACGATACCAGCATACCGGAAGATGTGAAGGAAAAAATTCTGAGATTTGTAAAAGGCGGACTGGCAGTAGCGCAGATGAAAGGGAAATCCTACCTTGCGATTGGCAGCACCTCGATGGGTATTGCCGGTTCGGTGGTTAATCCCGATTTCTTTCAGGATTACCTGGGAATGCGCAATGAATCGGTTGATATGACCGAAATTCTTCGCCGCATTGAAGAAAAAATTTATGATCAGGAAGAATTCAAAAAAGCATTGGCATGGACTAAAACGAACTGTCCTGAAGGAGATGATTTGAATGATCCAAAAGAGCAATCAACGCGTGAGCGTAAAGATTGGGAATGGGAATTTGTCGTAAAAATGACCCTTATTTGCCGCGATTTGATGATAGGAAACCCTGTTCTGAAAAAACTTGGTTTCGGTGAAGAAGCCAGGGGTCGCAACGCTTTAATGGCGGGTTTCCAGGGACAGCGCCATTGGAGTGATCATTTTCCAAATGCCGACTTTACTGAAGCCCTGCTCAATTCATCGTTTGACTGGAACGGTATCCGCGAGGCATTTGTATTCGCCACCGAAAACGACAGTTTGAATGGAGTTTCCATGTTATTCGGTCATTTAGTGTCCAATTCTGCACAAATTTTCTCGGATGTTCGAACCTACTGGAGTCCGGATGCCGTGAAACGTGTCACTGGCAAAGCATTAACCGGAATAGCGGAAAATGGTATCATTCACCTGATTAATTCGGGTTCTACCACTCTTGATGCCACTGCAGTGCAACGTGATAAAGACGGTAAACCTACTATGAAACCATTCTGGGATGTTACCGAAAAGGAAGTTGCAAAAAGTTTGGAAAGCACCAATTGGTGCCCTGCCAGTAAAGGCTATTTCCGTGGCGGAGGTTATTCTTCCCATTTTAAAACAGTGGGTACCATGCCGGTAACTATGTCTCGCCTGAACCTGGTAAAAGGTTTGGGGCCGGTGTTGCAGATTGCCGAAGGCTGGACGGTTGAATTGCCTGAAGACATTCACGACGTTCTGGATAAACGTACCGACCCGACATGGCCAACTACATGGTTTGTTCCCCGTTTAAATGGCACTGAACAGTTTAAAGATGTTTACAGTGTAATGGCCAACTGGGGTGCCAATCACGGGGCAATTTCGTACGGACACATTGGTGCCGACCTGATTACACTGGCTTCTATGTTGCGCATACCCGTTTGTATGCACAATGTTGCTCCTGAAAAAATATTCAGGCCAAGCGCATGGGCATCGATGGGAAGCGAAAAAGAAGCTGCCGATTACAAGGCCTGCGAGATTTATGGACCACTATATTCATAAATAACAAAGTATAAACGCATGAAAAAAAATTTATTTAATAATTGTTGCCGGGGCATATACATAGTACCACTTGTATTACTGGTTGCCTGTGGCTCTCCGACAAATAAAAAATCAAGTATGGCAAACCAGAAAACTAATTTTGTAAAGGGATCATACGGTTATGATGTCGCTTTTTTTGAAGATAAAAAAATTCAAACCGTTGAATTGAAAGACGAACAGTCGAAAGCCAGCCTTCTGCTTGTACCCGGTTACCAGGGACGTGTAATGACAAGCTCTGCAGGTGGAAATGAAGGACAAAGTTTTGGATGGATCAATTACAAACTGATTGAATCGGGCGAAGTAAGTACCCAGTTTAATCCATACGGGGGTGAAGAACGCTTGTGGTTAGGCCCCGAAGGAGGACCATTCTCCATCTACTTTCCTAAAGGTAAAGAACAGGTTTATGCCAATTGGTTGGTTCCCAAAGAAATTGATACAAAACCCTTTGAAGTGATTGCCCAGACTTCTGGTAGTGTAAGTTTCCGGAAAGATTTCACATTAACCAATGCATCGGGAACAAACATGGAAATTGGATTGGAGCGGACAGTAAAACTGCTTACAAGCACAGAAGCCGAAAAAGCATTGCAGCTAACGGTTGATACATCGTTGAATTATGTGGCTTACGAATCGGAAAACGTACTGACCAATAAAGGCAAATCAGCATGGACTGAAAAAACCGGGTTTTTATCAATCTGGCTGTTAGCGATGTTTAACCCGTCTGAAAAAGGGGTTGTTTTTATCCCTTTCAAAGAAGGAAGTGAAGCCGATCTGGGAAAAATCGTAACAGACGATTATTTTGGGAAAGTGCCTTCTGATAGGTTGGTGGTGAAGAATGGCGTACTGTTTTTCAAAACTGACGGAAAATATCGCAGTAAAATAGGGCTCTCTCCACAAAGGGCTTTACCCTATTGTGGCAGTTATGATCCTATTAAAAAGGTGCTTACATTACTTTGGTATTCAAAACCGGAAAAACCCGAAAAATATGTAAACTCCAAGTGGGACAATCAGGATAATCTGCTAAGTGGTGATGCTGTTAATTCTTATAACGACGGACCTGTAGAAGATGGATCGATAATGGGGCCATTCTATGAAATTGAAAGTTCATCACCTGCTGCCTTACTTGCTCCCGGTGAAAAGATAACTCACAAACAACGGATTTTTCATATCTCAGGCGATGAAACTAAATTAAGTTTAATTACTGAGAAGTTGTTCAACCTACCCATTTCTGAAATCAAAAAGGCTTTCAAATAATTGTAAAATCATTGAAAATGAAAAAAAACAAAGTTTCGCTTATTAAAAGTCCTAATGGTACATCCTATTTGATTCCTTTCATATTGATTACAAGCTTGTTTTTGCTTTGGGGATTTGCACATGGTCTTTTGGATGTACTAAACAAACATTTTCAGAATATTCTGAATGTATCAAAAGCCCAATCTGGATTTGTTCAGTTTTCGCTTTACATAGGCTACTTTGCGATGGCTATTCCGGCTGGTCTTATCATGAAAAGATTTGGGTATAAGAAGGGGATCATACTCGGACTGCTTCTTTTTGCAACGGGTGCATTTTTATTTTACCCGGCGACAAAATTTGAGTCGTTCTGGCCTTTTTTGCTTGCACTTTTCGTTATTGCCTGCGGCCTGACTTGTCTCGAAACGGCAGCTAACCCTTATACAACGGTACTGGGACCGAAAGAAACGGCATCGCAGCGCATCAATTTTTCGCAATCGTTTAACGGATTGGGCTGGATTCTTGGCCCTTTGATCGGAGGGTTGCTCATTTTTGGAGCGAACGATACCGGTGCAGGTAAATTTGATTCGCTCCTGACCCCTTACATGTTGATTGGTAGTATTGTATTGGTTGTTGCAGTCGCATTTATTTTTACATCACTGCCTGAAATCAAAGAAGAGGCCAATCAAGAACAGGAAGAAAACCCTCCGATGCGCATGCTGCTCAAACACCCCTTTTTTATTCTTGCAGTGGTTGCACAATTTACCTATGTCGCCGCTCAAACAGGTATTAACTCCTTTTTTATCAATTATGTGACCGAGGAGTTACCCAATGTTCAGAATCCGATCATGCTCCTGATGCAAAACCTGGGGACTTTTGGCGAAATTTTTATGCCAAGGAATCCTGAACAGGCAGCATCTCTGATTCTCGCTTTCGGTGGAATGGGGCTCTTTTGGGTCGGACGATTAACCGGATCCTGGTTGCTTGGATTTGTTTCACCGGGCAAATTGCTCACGATGTATGGCTTTATCAATGTCGTACTGATGCTTTTGGTCGTGTTAGGGCTGGGTACTGTTTCGGTCATAGCCTTGTTTAGTTGTTATTTCTTTATGTCGGTGATGTTTCCAACTATTTTTGCTCTTGGGATCAGCGATTTGGGTACACTTACCAAAAAAGGTTCTTCCTTCCTGGTCATGGCAGTGGCAGGAGGTGCTTTTTGTCCTCCACTGATGGGATACATCGCTGATAATTTTAGTATGGCAGTCGGATTCCTGCTCCCTTTGGCTTGCTTTATATTTATTTGCTACTTCGGAACTGTATCTGTTAGAAAATCCATCAAAAGCAAAAAAGATAAATTAAATCCACAGGTTTTGTAAAAAAGAAGATCGCCAGCCCAAACCCATTATTGGAGCTGGCGATATTCACTTGTGCAGGAATGCCAGAGCCAGACACCAACCTTTTTTTGAGTAGAAACAGATAAACAAATATGCATCAAATGAAAATTTTATTCTCTAAAATTGGATTTATCATTTTTTTCATCAGTCGGACATTTATTTGTTCAGCCGACTATAAAGATGAAATTCTAAAGCTCGCCCGGATTGATCTTTTACCTCAGTTTCAGGCAGATGTTGCTGCCAGGCAGATTTCGAGCTATGATACAACAGGCGGTAATGATGATGGTTTTTCAGGTAAATTTTCATATTTGCGAAAAGAAAATGACCATTTAATTATTGCCGATCTTAAAGGATCCGGAGTAATTCAGCGAATCTGGACACCGACGCCATCAAACGATACCATTCAGTTTTTCTTTGACGGAGAAAAAATTCCCCGCATCGAATTAAAGTTTATTGACCTTTTTTCAGGAAAAAAATACCCATTCTTAAAACCCATTGTCGGCAATGAGGTGGGCGGATATTACTGTTATTTACCGATTCCTTATAAAACCTCGTGCAAAATTGTATTTAAAGGTAAAGGGATGCAGTTTTTTCAAATCCAGTATAAAGAAGAAAAAATAAAAGGCGATGCAATTTCCTCATTCCCTCAAAAATTATCCAAAGAGGAGGATCAGGCGTTACTGTCAGTCATCAATGTTTGGAAAAACAGCGGAGAAAATATCAGGAAACTTTTACCTTCTCTACTGGATAAGGTTAAAACAATAACCAAAAGTGTTGTGCTGAAACCCGGCGATATTAAGACAATTTTCAACTCAACTATCGGAGGACGGGTGGTTGGCATTGAGATTACACCGCAATTATTATTAAACAGTGAGTTTAAAGATTTGATTTTCCGTGCGTGTTGGGATGATGAATCGGTTGATGCAATCAACTGCCCACTTTCTGATTTCTTTGGTTACGCTTTTGGGAAACCATCTATGCAGTCGATGCTGGTTGGTGTGAAGGATGGTGCACATTATTGCTACCTTCCAATGCCTTTTGACAAAAAAGCGAACATTGAACTGGAGTTTTTAAAGAATTCGCTAAATAAATCGACCGAAATTCCGGTGAATGTAACGGTTTATTATACAGATACAAAACGTTCTACCAACGAAGGGAAATTCTATGCTGAGTGGAAAAGAGAGAAAAACGCGGAAATGGGCAAACCCTATTCTATACTGAATAAAACCGGGCGTGGGCATTATGTGGGTACCTCTTTGCAGGCACAAGGTCTTAATTCAGGTATGACAATTTTTTTTGAAGGTGACGATGTATGTACTGTCGATGGCGAGATAAGGTTACATGGAACGGGTTCTGAAGATTATTTCAACGGTGGGTGGTACGCGCTCGCTGACCGTTGGGATCAGGCGTTCAGTCTTCCGGTACATGGTTGTCTTGCCTATTCTATTCCGTTGGCACACACAGGTGGCTATCGTTTTTTGCTGACCGATAAAATTTCTTTTGAACGTGAAATAAAATTGTCGATTGAACATGGCCCGGAAAACAACAATATTCCGGTTGATTATACTTCTGTTGCCTATTACTATTGCGACAAACCTCCGGTTTCAAACAATTTACCTTCCACTGAATTGTTAGAAAGAATAAATACCCCGAAAACGCTGGAATATTGGATCGCTTTGCTCCCTGTTAAAGCATTAAGTTACGGGGCCAGCATTACGTATGAAGAATGCAAAGATAAAAATAGCGGTCAAAACTATCAAGTTTTAAAACTTGAAGCAGGCGATAATGGGTTTGCCAAGTTTGAACTTGAAGTTCCGTCAAACGGAGAATACAACTTGTATATGTCTTATTTAAAAGGTCCAAAGTGTAGTTTGTTTGAGATAAACCAACGTCAGGTTCCGGTAAGTACTACCTTGAAAGGATACGCCAATGAAAACACTTTTATCGAAAAAGAATTCATTGGGACACTTTTTATCAAAGAAGGAACTAATACCATAACGATTGTATTAAAGGATAGTCCGGAGAAATCAGGAAACAACATGTTTTTACTGCATAGAATATACCTCGAAAAATCAATAAGCAATTGATTGAATATGAAAAATAATTAAATATGAAAAATAAAAATAGTTTGGAAATTAGTAATTTGGTAATTGGAGTTGATTATGGCACTGATTCAGTGCGAGCATTGCTTGTAGATACCAATACAGGACAAGAACTTGCTACATCGGTCTTTGATTATCCACGGTGGAAAAATGGATTGTATTGCAATTCGGAGAAAAACCAGTTTCGTCAACACCCCCTCGATTATATAGAGGGAATGGAATTTACAATTCGGGACATACTGAAAAAAGTACCGGAAGCTGCTAATAAAGTATGTGCTATCTCTATTGACACAACCGGCTCAACACCTGTTGCTGTAAATGAAAATGGTACTCCATTGTCCTTGCTTCCAGAATTTGAAGGAAATCCCGATGCTATGTTTATTTTATGGAAAGACCATACTGCCATACAAGAAGCTGATAAAATTAATTCTTTATGCAAAACATGGGAAACAGATTACTCTAAATATTCCGGAGGTATCTATTCTTCAGAATGGTTCTTTTCAAAGGTATTACACATAATAAACAAAAATGAAGACGTAGCTAAATCAGCATTCTCATGGGTAGAGCATTGTGATTGGATGCCTGCACTTCTTACCGGCAATACCAATCCACTTAAATTGAAACGTAGCCGGTGTGCTGCAGGGCACAAAGCGATGTGGCATAGCGAGTGGGGAGGTTTACCTTCCAATGAGTTTTTAAGTGTACTCAATCCTGCCATGAATCACTTAAAGGACCGTTTATATTCTGAAACTTATACCAGTGATTCTATAGCGGGCACTTTATCCTCTGAATGGGCAGTCCGATTAGGTTTGAATGAAACCGTCATTGTCGGTGTCGGTGGATTTGATGCACACTTTGGGGCTGTGGGCGGAGAAATAGTACCCTATTATCTGAGCAAAGTCATTGGAACTTCTACTTGTGACATGCTGGTAGCTCCTTCAAAGGATATAGGTGAAAAACTAATTCATGGCATTTGTGGGCAAGTGGATGGATCAATTATTCCAGGAATGTTGGGAATGGAAGCTGGTCAATCGGCTTTTGGAGATATTTATGCATGGTTTCGGGATCTTTTATTGTGGCCATTGAGCAACAGTCTGAAAAAAAGTCCGGAAAATGATTTGATTTTATCAAACATAAAATCAAATCTTATTCAGGATTTAAGCAATGCCGCAAACAAGATTCCTGCCGGAAGTTTTGAAATACTCGCAATGGACTGGCATAATGGCAGGAGAACACCTGATGCCAATCAATATCTGAAAGGTGCAATCACCGGTTTAACATTAAGCACAGATGCCCCCAAGATTTTCAAAGCATTGGTTGAATCTACAGCCTTTGGAGCTAAAAGAATTATCGAACGGTTCCAAGAAGAAGGAGTTCCGGTGAAAGGGGTAATTGCTCTGGGTGGAGTGGCAAAAAAATCTCCATTTGTCATGCAAACATTAACAGATGTATTAAATATACCCATAAAAGTGTCGCGTTCTGAAAATGCTTGTGCACTTGGTGCTTCCATGTTTGCAGCCATAGCGGCAGGCATTTACAAAAATGTGCAGGACGCACAAAGCAAAATGGGATCCGGATTTGAATCAAATTATAACCCTATACCTGAGAACGTACGAATTTACGAGATGCTCTATCAGAAGTATTTAAAATTAGGGGACTTTATTGAAAAGCAATAGGTTACGAAAAAGTTTATTTGCAGATATTAAGAGAATAAAGCGGTTTTAAAATTGTTTTTAGCAAGAGGTTTGTATTGCTTTTGTCGAAATTATCGTTGACTGACCTTGAAGTTGTAATGGAAAAAATTCTACAAAATACAATTATAATAGAAAATATTCCACAATAATAGTATTTTACTGGATGAAATTCTTCCATTTTTATTGGCAAAGTCAGTAGACTCGCAGAGAAAAGGTAAAAAGGTCCGTCTTTCCCTTTTTCAATTAGTGCTGTTGTTTTCATCGCTTTTTCCTTTTTTCAGCAGATAGGATTAAAACCCTATCTGCTTTTTTAGTTTGTGAAATAATCCTGTATTAACTTCTTCCGAATTATGCCGGCAAATCTCACTCTGAAAATCTTTGTCTGGATGCGTATATAAATCGTACCGGCTGCCATGCCTGACAATTTACCAACCTTTTTGTTCGGCCTTTCTTCTTAGTTCACTCCATTTCATGTTCTGTTTCTTTAATTAGACAGTACTAACATATAGCATATATGTAATATGTCTAAGTTTTTTCAGAAATTTTTTTTACTTCTGAATCAAAAGCCATCTGAAGTCTATTCCAGATGTTCTACGACGGGGTTTGAAAACGAAACCAACATCCAACATGGCAGCGTACAGGTCATTTTTAGAAAGATCCGCTCCGGGATTCAGCGACTTGATGGCATCGAATATCTCATCGGTTGACTGTTGTGATTTGCTTTCAGAATTGTATCTTTGATCGATTGATAACAGCGATGAAGACCTATTTTATCCCTTTGAATTCGTTGTGATTTGCTTTCTTCAATTGTTAGATATGAATTTAGTACGAAATGGAAGCGTAATTTTATTTGGCAAAGACCCTCTAACGTTTATTTCTCAATGCCAAATACGGATTAATGTAATGCCTTATGGTAAAACAGGTAGTAAATTCGATGATACCCTGCTAATTGAAGACAATTTATTTACAGCGTTTAATCGGGTTCAGGAGTATTTTGTGCGCAATCTACCAATAATTAGTGAATTTAAACATGATCAATGGAGCAGAACAAGCAGGACTAAATATCCTATTGATGAATTAGACGAGGCTATATTAAATGCCGTGTTATGTAAAAGTTTACATAATACAAGGCTTTACATAAGCTGTTGCACACAAGGATTATACGGGTCCTTATCCGATACAAATCAGTGTCTATGAAAACAAGATTATGATCTGGAATTATGGAAACTTCCCGAAAATTGGACTGTTGAAGATTTGCTCGACAAACATTCTTCACAACCACGTAATCCGGATATTGCAACCACTTTCTTCCGCAGCGGTTATGTGTAATCGTGGGGGCGAGGAATGGATAAAATGAGGAATTTATGTCTTGAAGCCAAAATCCCATTACCTCAACTTTCGTGCAAAGGCAATGATTTCTGGACAGTTTTCCGAAAAGATATTTACAATAAGGAAGATTTGAGTAAGTTAGGTCTGAGTGATAGGCAGATAAAAGCCGTGTTGTATGTGAAAGAACACGGACGCATTACGAACAAAGAGTATCAGGCAATAGACAAAGCTTCCGAAAGAACTGCTTCTCGTGAATTATCTGAACTTATCAAAGCTAACATTTTGGAGCAGGGTGGTTCTTTTGGAGCAGGTAGCTTTTATAAATTAAAGACGCCATAATAACGCCAATGCACAAATTAAACTGTGATTGCACAATAATTGCACAAATGGAATAAATATCGAAACAATCGGTTTTAAATTTCCCCATATCCCAACTCCCTACAAGCGGGGATATTGGGGATTTAGAGGAAAAAGAGGAAAAAGCAGATACTCAAAATATCCAGTTTCCCCAGTTTCCGAAATGACAATACCTCCCAATATATCAAATTCTAAAGCACATACATTTAACTCTACAAAACTAACTCACCAACTGAAAACCGCCATTCAAGGATAGAAATTAGTGATTCAATCTACTTTTTTTGTTATTTATTTTAATTCAATATATTTTTGCATAAACATTAAGGAAATAAACTGAAATGGCTGAACTTAAGAATACAGGGTTTAAATATTTTACGATTGAGGGAAAGGAAAAATTTTATAGAACGTTGATTGAAAGTTCTATGGATGCTATTTCGTTGAATCTGGATGGAAAGTTTCTGTTGGTAAACGAAGCTTTTCTGAAATTATTCGGATATACCAGCGATGAAATTTATGCCATGAATCCAACTGATTTTATTGCTCCCGAAGACCGTGAACGGGTTATGAATTTTCACTATAAAAGGATGCAGGGTGAAGTTGAAAAACAAAATTGTACTGCCAGTTTCCTTCATAAATCGGGCAAAAGAGTATTGACTGAGTTGAATGCAACTACCATTCAGGTGAATGGCAAAAATGCTTCATACATTACCCTCCGTGATATCACTGAACAAAATGCTATGGAAATTGCCTTACGTGAGAGCGAAGCAAAATACAAAACACTGGTTGAAAACTCACAGGATGGGATTATGATAGTGCGTGATAATCGCATTCTTTTTGCCAACAACACTATATGTAAACTGATTGGGTACTGTATTGAAGATTTGATGCTTTTTCCATTTGTAAATATAATTCATCCTGATGACCATTACAAAGTTATAGCAATTGGAGAAAGACGAAGAAACCAGGATTTTACGACCATACATGAAACCTTCAGAATGATAGATAAAAATGGCGGAATAAAAGAATGTGATACCACTTCTACGTTGATTGAATTTGGAGGCCAGTTGGCCAGTTTCTTTACAATTCACGATGTAACAGAAAGTAAACGTCTGGAAGTGGAATTAAAAGAAAATGAAGAAAAATACCGGCTATTGTTTACCTCCAAATCGGATGCCATTTTTATGATTGATACTGAAACCGGACAAATTCTGGATGCAAATCTGGCAACAACTACCATTTATGGATATTCACACGATGAATTATTGCAAATGAAAAATACGGATATCTCTGCTAAACCGCAACGAACTTCCGAAGCTATGCAAACTCACCAAAAAATGATTAATCACCGGCTTCATAAACGTAAGGATGGAACGATAATTCATGTGGAATTAAGTGCAGGATTCACAAAATTCAAAAACAAAGAAATCCAGATTGTTACCTCGAGGGATATTTCCAGCCGTATTCAAATGGAGAATTCACTACGCGAAAGCGAATCGAAATACAAAACCCTGATTGAAAAAGCAACTGATGGCATAGTAATAACACAGGATGGGAAATTGAAATTTATGAATAAAACCATGTGTGATATGGTTCAGTACAAGCAAGAAGAAATTCTTGAAACTTCTTTTTTCGATATGGTGGTGGAAGAAGATCATAAGGTTATGATAGATTATCACAAACGGCGCATGGCGGGTGAAAAATTTACGTCCTTATACCGAAGTCGTTTTATCAGAAAAGATGGAAAAATTATTACCGTGGAGTTAAATGCCCGAACATCGGATTACGATGGAAAACCGGCAGCATTCATTATTATCAGGGATATATCGGATAGGATTAAAATTGAAAAAGAACTGGAAAAAACAAAAAACAACCTCGAAAAATTGAATAACGAACTGGAACAACGCGTGAAAGAAAGTTCCGAAAGCCTTACCGAAGCGCGAACACAACTTATTAATTTACAGAAAGAAAACCTGCAATCGCAGTTTGATGTATTAAAGCAACAAGTAAATCCACATTTTCTTTTCAACAGTTTGAACGTGCTGACTTCGCTTATAAAATTAGAACCCGATTTGGCAGAGAAATTCTCAGAGCAGCTTTCTAAGGTTTATCGGTATGTGCTTGAGAATAAAGATAATGAACTGGTTGACTTGCATACAGAACTCAATTTTTTGGATGCATACATTTTTTTACTGAATCTCCGGTTTGTGGATAAATTGAAAGTGAATATCGACATTCCAGCGCATCGCCGTAGTGACCAGATTATTCCGCTGGCCATGCAATTGCTGATTGAAAATGCAATCAAGCACAATACCATGTCGAAAAGCGAACCTTTGACGATTGATATTTTTATTGATTCCGACAATTTTCTGAATATTGTAAATAATTTACAGGAACGTCCATCTCAACTGGTTTCAACAGGTGTTGGACTGAAAAATATTCAAAATCGCTATTTGTTGCTGAATAATACCGAACCGGTTTTCGAAAAAACAAACACTCATTTTATTGCCAAAGTGCCATTGGTGATAGTAGAATAGTAATATCTTGTTTTTATAAAACAATAATTATTAAACATATAAAAAATGAAGTCAATTAATAAAACAACGCTCTTTTTAATACTAACATTTTTGATTAGTTTCTCGCTTGCAGGAATCTATAAATTGTTTGCTGGTAGTTATAGCGATAGAATTGGATTCACAATTTTGGGAGCCATCTATATGTTTGTACCTGCAATTTCTGTTATCATCGTTCAGAAATTTATTCATCATGAAAAATTAAAATCCGATTTGATGATTTCTTTCAAAATCAACAAATGGTTCTTTGTAGCCTGGTTACTGATGCCTATTATTATTTTTTCCACCATCGGAATTAGTCTTTTATTTCCCAATGTCACGTTCAATCATGATATGACCGGATTTCTTTCGAGATTCCAATCTTTTTTAACGCCGGAACAAATTGAACAAGCTAAAATGTCACTTTCAACATCACCAATTAATCCGGTTTCATTAATTTTAATACAAGGTTTAATTGCTGGCGTAACTATCAATGCTTTTGCTGCATTTGGTGAAGAACTTGGGTGGAGAGGATTTCTACTACGCGCCTTTAAAGAAATGAGTTTTATTAAAGCGAGTATGGTAATTGGGTTTATTTGGGGCATTTGGCACGCACCACTAATTCTGATGGGACATAATTACCCGCAACATCCACAAGTTGGAGTATTGATGATGATAATTTTATGTATTTTATTAACACCCCTTTTAATCTATGTTACTCTTAAATCAAAGTCTGTGATAGCAGCAGCCATAATGCATGGTACGATGAATGCTGTAGGAGGTATTTCTATTATGGTGCTAAATGGCGGAAATGATTTGACCGTTGGAATAGCAGGAATAGCCGGATTTATTACATTGATAATATTTCTTTTTATACTATTTATTTATGATTACTTTATTAGTAAAGATAAAATTCTTATCAAAAAAATAAGTGAAAATCTATAACTATTTTGCCGGAAAATCTTTAAAGGGAAATTTATTAAAACGTATAAAAATAACAAAGATGAAAATTGTAATTATTGAGGATGAGTCATTTGCTGCACGACGATTAGAGAATATGGTAAAGGAATTTAATCCCGCCATTGAAATTGTGGCCAAACTGGAATCGGTGAAAGAATCAATAGCGTGGTTTAAAAACAATCCGCAACCTGACCTGATTTTTCTTGATATTCATTTGGACGACGATTTGAGTTTTGCCATTTTCAAAGAAGTGGAAATCTGTTGCTCCATCGTTTTTACAACAGCAACAGACGAATTGGCTGCACGTGCATTTCATCTGAAAGGAATTGATTATTTATTAAAACCAATTATTCAAAACGATTTGAATGCAATGCTGGAAAAATACAAGCATTTTCCAAAATACCAATGTCCGGTAAATCCGGCTTTTTTTAACGAAATTATTAACCCTATACAACCATGAGAACAATCATCATTGAAGACGAAGAATTCGCAGCCCGCAGGTTGGAAAACATGATTCGTGCATGCGATCCTTCCATCGAAATTGTAGCTAAAATACAATCGGTAAAAGAGTCGGTTAATTGGTTCAGAAAAAACGAACAGCCTGATTTAATTTTCCTTGATATTCAACTCGAAGATGACTTAAGTTTTGCAATTTTCGAACAGGTGCATGTGCAGTCAAAAATTATTTTTACCACCGCATTCGACGAATATGCCATCAAAGCATTCAAGCACAACAGTATCGATTATTTGTTGAAACCGATCAACAAAGACGAGTTGTGCAATGCCATTGAAAAATATAAAAACTGGGATAAAGCCGGCAGCAAAGTGATTGATGCTGAAGAACTCCGCAAGTTACTCAATCCACAACAAACTTACCGCGAACGCTTTATGGTTTCGGTGGGCGACAAGTTGAAATCTATTCATGTGGCTGATATTGCGTATTTCTTTTCAACGGCGGGAATCACTTTCGTAGTTATGACCAATAAAAGCCAGTATTCGGTCGATTTTAGTTTGGATGCATTAAAAGAAATGCTCAATCCGCAGGAGTTTTTCCGGGTGAATCGTCAATTTCTTGTTCGGCTCAATGCTATCGAAAAAGTGGTGATGTACCCAAAAAGCAAACTGAAAATCGTTCTAAATCCACCAACTGATTCTGATTTATTTGTAACTATTGAAAAGGTTTCGGAGTTTAAAAGTTGGATGAACGGCGAAAAAGGATTTATTATTTAATTATTTACGATTGAAATGGATAATATTATCAAACTACGAACTATCAAACTAATCCACTCATTGATTTGGATTTTTATGGTGGCAATTATTTTTTATATTTTGTATTGCGGAATTGTTGACCAAATAAACCTGCTGACGTGGATAGCTGTAGGAATAATTCTGATGGAAGGTGTTGTTTTACTGACATTTAAAATGTCCTGCCCACTTACAATTGTAGCACGAAAATATTCCGATTCAACCAAACACAACTTTGATATTTATTTGCCAAACTGGTTAGCACGGTATAATAAACAGATTTTTACAGCTATCTATCTTGTTGGAATTTTCATCCTAATGTATCGATTAATCTAAGTTCACATAAAATCATGGAACTTATCACCAAACAACAAATCGATCATTTTCTCAAACTCCGGAATTGTACCATGCCTATATAGGTGTAGCTCAAATATCGAATCAACTCAAGTCCGAAAAAATGGCCTACGATTACATGTTTGACCAATTAAAAGCAAAGGTTAACAAGCAGATAATTCGAAAACTCGAGGTGGCTCCGGTTTCAATGACCGATGGTATTTCGGACATCTATCTCAAATTACGCGATGACTCCATGTAAAGCCTAGGGATTGGCACTACGCATTATATGAATTCGATTATCACAGATGTTTTCTTTCCTTCGCTGGCATGTCGCGAATATACCCTAGGAGAAAAAATCAATTTTTGGCGAGGAAAATCGGCATCGGGCGTCAGTACATTATGGAATAAAATGATTACTACGGATTTAGCGAATGAAATTACAGAACTAAAAATTCCGGTCTACTTTTTCGAAGGAATATATGATTATACAGTTTCGTATTATCTGGCCAAGGAATATTTCGGACAATTACAAGCGCCCTTATTTTAGTCATAATTAGGTCGATAAAATTGCCAATGATTTGAAAATAATTAAAAACATAGAATATGGAAACAAGTATTAGAGAACATTCACTTTTGAAATCAATTGTGCTTCATCTTCTTCCTGGTATACTTATAGGAATTGCATATTTTACATTAGTTCCGGTTGTTAATGAGCATGGATTTCCGTCGATTATGGCCTTAACTTTGGCCGGGATATTTGTATTAGTTCCCTTTGAATTAGGTTTTTTATTGCTCCAGCGACGCTTAACCAGCGAAAAATTGTTTAATGGTGTTATAAAATACGTTCAACGTATTCCTGTTTGGCAATACATTGTTTTAGTCCCAGTAATTTTCATTGCATCAGGTCTGATTTTTACTGCTTTAAAGTTTTCTGCGGACTATTTCATGCCGTTTTTCAGTTGGATACCAACAGACATGATCTTAAATTCGGAGTTAACTAAAGAATTTACAAAAGAAAAACTTATAATTACTTATGTAGGTGTCTTACTTTTTGTTGTATTAATTTTACCAATAATAGAAGAATTCTATTTTAGAGGATACCTTTTGCCACGTATGCCTTCAAAATTAAAAGGCTGGGCAATAATAATTCATAGCGGTCTTTTTGCCCTGTATCATACTTGGTCCCCATGGCAGTTTGTAATCAGATCATTGGGATTATTGCCATTAATTTATATTGTAAAATGAAAAGAAAATATTTTTTTAGGGATCATTGCTCATTGTTTATTAAATTCTATTGATTTTATAATTGGGTTGGTTTTTATTTTAAATTATTGATTTAAATGGAGAGTTGTATCACAATTTTTTGAAATTTTTCTGATAGAGTATTTTGTAGTTATTAAATTGTTTAAGAGTGCGAAGTTTAAAGATTTTGCACTCTTTTTTTATTCTTTCATCCGTGGATAAATTTAAATTTATAAATCTTTTCCTCAAACATAAAAACCATTCAACTCCACTTTTTAGTCATTCATTTGCTGTTATGACTAACTCAATATGTTTTAGTTGTGAATGATAATCCGCTGAATTACTTTTGTTTATAAATCTGAAATGAAAGTTCAGAAATATAAATTCAAAAAATAATAATTTGTAAATCAAATTCAAAATGAAAAAAAGATTAGTTAGCTCACTTGTTATGTTATTTTTAATTGTAGGTATTAGTTTTTCTCAGGATGCTGTTTCTATCAGAAATTCTTCACCGGTTTATTACAGTTTTATTGTAAACAATGTTCCGGATGAATTTAATGCCCCACTAATAGGGATAGTAAACAACGCAAATGGAAACCACAAAAGTGTTCAAATTGGCGTGGTAAATTCCACGGTGGGAACTTTCAAAGGGTTTCAGGCGGCAGTTGTCAACAGTATTGGTAATGATTTTTACGGTCTTCAACAAGGTTGGTTTAATACTATAGGCCGAAATGCATACGGAGTAGAATGTGGTTTTATCAATACTGTAGGAAATGAGACTTATGGAGCTCAGTTTGGTTTTGTCAATTCGACAAACAGCCTGAAAGGTGTTCAGGATGGATTTATTAATACTGTAGGGAGTAATGCTGTAGGTATGCAAAATGGTTTTGTCAATACAGTTGGTGAAGAATTGAAAGGTTTACAAACCGGTTTCGTTAATAGTGCAATGTCTATTTTAGGAGTTCAGAGCGGCTTTATTAACTCTACAAAAAAGCTAAACGGCCTTCAATTGGGGTTTATTAATAGTGTTGACACCCTCCAAAGTGGAGTTGCAGTTGGTTTTTTATCGTTTGTGAAACATGGAGGTTTTCATGCCATCGAACTTAGTGCGAACGAAAATTATCTACTGAATTTATCGTATAAAATTGGTACAAAAGGATTTTACACTTTTCCTTTTTTGTCATACAACCCACATTTATCTGACAGATGCGCCATTGGATTTGGGTTTGGCTCAAACCTACAGCTTGCCAACCGGGTATTTCTTAATCCTGAATTGTCTTCATCCTTTGCCATTTCGGATAATTATCGCGAAATTACTTCATTTAATTTTAGTGTTGGTTACTCATTAAGCAATCATCTTGATATTTTAGCCGGACCTACTTCTACATGGACAAGATCTATCACAGGTACTCAAATCAACAATGATGTGAGTTGGATGTTTGGTCATAATTTGAATTTCATAAATGATTTTGCATTGGGATTTAAGTGTGCTGTGAGATATGGTTTCTAACAATAAGAAGTACTGTCTTATGAATAGATTATTTGGAATATTGTTTATCCTTACCGGATTGTTTGCTATAATTGGTGGATTTTATAGCTGGGGAGATGGAAGTATATTTAATCAGAAAGAGTTGTCGAAAGTGCTCATTCCGTGGGCTGATATTATACTTACAGGTCCATTATCCATTATTTGCAGCTATGGAATTATTAAGAATCGATTTTGGGGGCAACTTCTTGGACTAACAGTAAGTGGCATTTATATTTTTGGTTCAGTATTGGTTTTTATAAGTATAATTTGGAATAATGATTATACAATGTGCCTAATTATCCCTGCATTTTCAGGATTACTTATTGGACTGGGATATATTGGAGTAGAACTTAAAAGCAAAGGAATAATTACAAAATTTAAACTGCAATATAACCTAGACTATCAAAGCTAAAATGAGTTACAATTTTTATCACACAAAATTCCTAAATGATATGAGTATTGAAAGACTAATAAAAATGAGCATGTTCATACTGATTATTACAATAAGTTCATGCACAAGCACTTCTGAATTACCTTCCAATAAACGCATGAAATTTTCAGTTCAGGGAGGTGTAAACATAGGCGGAATAGTTGAAAACACGGATATGAGCCTTGTTCCAAACGTAGTAGTGCCTCCCGAAGCAAGCGTTGATGCTTTTACCGGTGCTACGCGCACAGGTGCTAATATAGGTTTGCGCGTAAATCAGCCATTGCGTAGAAATGAACTTGAAACAGGAATCGATTTTATGTTCAACTCACAGGAATTCAATTATATCGATGCCGGAAATCATTATATCGGTGTTCGTCAGTTGAATGTTTCGCAGTTTATGATTCCGCTCACTTATAATTTTATATTGTACCGTAAAGCTGATGTTGAATTAAAATTAGGATATGTGGGGCAAATGAATTTTGTAACGTCGAAAGCAGTAGGAATTTTACCGGAATATTCAATTAACAAGTGGTCGGGCGGACCGACAATTGGAATCTCGGCCTGTCCAGTGATTTTTGCCAATGGAAGTAAGCTGGGAATCTATTTCGATCTTTATCGCGGGAGCCGCATTTATTCCGATTTCTACAATCAGGCCTCTTTCGAAATGCCGGGATCATCTTTTATGAAATTTGGAATAAAGTATCAATTAAAATAACGTGAGTTCGATATAAGGAAACTACTAATAGTCAAGTAAAATAATTTATTAGAATTCTAAATGGATTCAATGTAATTAGCTGCGGATATAATCCATGGATAATTAGAAAATAACAAAAAAGTCTATAAAACACTCATTAACAATTATTTATATATCGTAAAATTATGAATAGCAAGGTTCGCTTTCCTTTCCGGTTTTTAGTTATAACATTTATTTGGTCATGGGTTGTTTGGACGCCTCTGGTTCTGAATAGCTACAAGATCATACATATTTCTGATAAATATCTTTCAATCGTATTATATACTCTTACTATACTGGGTGCTTTTGGCCCACTTGTAGGTGCACTTTTTGCTTTAAAGCATGACCAATATAAAGGTTCAATTAAAAAATTTCTGAAAACTTTTCTCGATTTCAGGTTGGGTTGGAAAGCTTATATTTTTCCTATATTGATGCTGGGTTGCAGCACATTTATTGCATGGCTTTTGCCCGAATTTTTTGGTGAAAACCGATTACCAATGTTATTACCCTCTGTATGGGTTTTTATTCCATATTTACTAATCATGATTTTTCTGGGCGGAGGACAGGAAGAATTTGGGTGGCGGGGATATGCCCTTCCGATACTTGAAAGTAAATACGGAATAGTCGTGGCGAACTTTATTTTAGGCTCTTTATGGGCTTGTTGGCACCTCCCTTTGTGGTTTATAACAGGTACGAGTCAAACTTATATGAATTTTGGAGGTTTCATATTACTCACTTTGGGTTATTCCCTTATTTTTTCATGGGTACGGGAAATTTCTGGATACAAACCTTTTTCAGGACTTTACATACACGGACTTGTCAATGCATTTATACCGCTTATGCCAACACTTATAATGCAAAAAGACGTACCACAACCACGTTTTTGGATTTGGACTATCATTACATTCTTAATCGGTATTTTAGTTACTCTTTTACGTAAAAAAAATCCTGCGATTTTAACTGGAACAATTCATAAGGCTGTTGTAAAAAAATAGATTGTTGTACTGCTAGTGTTTAAAAAATAACCAACTATATGAAAAAAAGTCAAACACGAATTCTAATTTATGGTGCTGGAGTAATTGATTTCCAACCTTTCATTCGCCAAAAACAGTCATTCATTAATTCAATTATCTGGTTTACTTTCAATTGGCTGTGTGTTTTATCGAGTAGAAATACCTTTGTTTCGAAAATCAATTCAACTGATTTAAATAGTCAATATAAAAATAACTCAAAAATTTAAATTATTATGAAATACATTCTGGCATTTATTATTTTCTTACATGGTGCTATCCATTTATTAGGCTTTTTAAAAGCTTTTGATATAATGGAATTAGAACAATTAACGTTGCCTATTTCTAAAACAGCAGGTGTTTTTTGGTTTATTGCATTTCTGCTTTTTATGGCTACCGGCATTTCATTTATTGTTGGTTTGGACTGGTGGTCTTATCTTGCTATTACGGCAATAATTCTCTCAACAATTCTAATCATTCCTGTATGGTCTGACGCTAAATTTGGTTCCATTGCAAACGGAATCGTATTTATTTACGCCATGATTTTCTTGTTTGGTTTGACTGGTTGCAAATCGGTTGAAGGTAAATATATTTCAAAAGTAAAAACAGAATTCCAACATCAACCACTCGCTCCTGAAGAAATCCTGAATGAATCAGACATGGCTCACTTGCCTTTGCCAGTTCAGAAATATATAAAATACACGGGTGCAATAGGCAAAAGTAAACCACAAAATATGTGTATTGAGTTTGATGCCCAAATGTTCAAGAAGCCCGGGGCTAAACCAATGAAAGCTGTATCGAAACAATATAATTTCTTTGGTAATTATTCGAGGTTATTTTTAATGAAAGGAAGTATGTTTTTCGTTCCCTTTCGGGCATATCATGTATATAAAAACCAAGAAGCTACATTCAAAGTTCGGGTTGCCAATCTTTTTAATATTGTGGATGTTTCTGGGCAACAATTGACAACTGCCGAAACCGTTACCTTACTGAATGATTTGTGCATTTTTGCACCAGCTGTTTTAATCGACAAGAGGATTAAATGGCAGGAAATTGATTCACTTTCTACAAAAGTATCCATAGAAAATGGGTCATTCAACGTTTCAGCCATTCTGTATTTCAATGCAAAAGGTGAACTCATCAACTTTGTATCTGATGACAGATCTGCTTTGCAAGATGATGGAACATTGAGAAAAGCTCGTTGGTCGACTCCAATAAAAGATTACAGGGAAATTGATGGCAGAAAAATCCCTACCTACGGTGAAACAACTTATAATTATCCTGAAGGTGATTTTACTTACGGAATATTCAGACTTAAAAGTATTCAGTACAATTGCAAGGAAGTGAAGTGATCGTATTCTAAAACGCATTTACAAACCTCAAAATAAACAAAAAATGATTTTCAAAGAATTTGGCAATATTAAAAATCCTGTCATTATTTTACTTCATGGCGGCGGTTTATCGTGGTGGATGTGGAAACATCAAATTGAAGTTTTATCTAAAGATTATTTTGTTGTTACTCCAATCCTCGACGGTCATGGAGATGACTTTGAAACTGATTTTGATAGTATTGAAAACTCAGCTCAAAAGGTCATTGATTATATCAAATACAGGGAGAGTGGAAGAGTTTATGCTATTGGAGGACTTTCAATCGGAGCTCAAATGGTAGTTGAAATATTATCCCGCGAACCCGAAATAACAGATTTTGCAGTAGTAGAAAGCGCATTGGTTTATCCAATTAAAATGATTACCGCATTTAAAGTGCCTATGTTCAATCTATTTTATGGATTAATAAAAATGAAATGGTACGCACGATTACAGGCCAAAACACTCAATGTTCCTTCTGAATTGTTCGACTCCTATTATAAAGATAGTTCAAGGATGTCAAAAAAGTCATTGATAAACATGACCATCAGCAATGGAAATTATACTATGCCTCAAAAGCTAATAAATTCTAAGGCAAAAACCTTGATAATGGTTGGCGGAAAAGAATTATCCATTATGAAAGCATTCATTATTTGTATGCTCACTTTAATGGCGGTAGGGCTATTCAAAACAGCAGACAGCATGGCTATACCTTGCTCAGTAAAAACATAAGGTGCTCTTCTCAGTCCCATTTTTATCTTCATTGGACATCACTGTTTGTGATTTCCAATTTTCAAACTCGCTATTATTGAGTTGAAATCTATAATAATCTGGGAATCTGTCGATATTTCGTTTTACGGCTTGGTTGATAGATCTAGTTTCAACTTGATATATTTCTGCCAAGTCACGGTCTGTCATTACTTGTACTTCACGAAATACATGTATTTTATTTGCAATATACTTGTCAGTTAACACTGTTTGGGTTGTTACTATTTTTGTCATAGAAAGGTTGTTTGAAAGTCTATTTGTTTTTTTGGTAAAATAATGATTATTATCAATTAAACAATACTTAATTATTAAATTCACTCTAACTTGGGGAGCAATTTGCTTTTTTTCCGTTTCCAATCTATTTATATCCTGTACCAGCTCAAACTTTTTCCTCGGCTGCTTATCAGCTCATGCCTGCCTTTGCAATTGCTTTGTGTGGTAAACCGATAACTTCGCCTTTTCGTTATATGCCAGCACAAACAACATCTTCTGGTTTATCAACCTTAAAAGGAGAGTGATGTTTCTTTCATCAAAGACCTCCTGCTTCATAGTAACAAGCAATACAAAAAACGCATTTACCGTTTCGCCTTTAAATATTGTTGTCGTTACGGATGATACCTCATGAACGATCGCAATCTTGCTTATGTCTGCGTCAAAATTTTCTTTTACGTTGTCGAAGAATTTCATATATGCTAATAACTAATTAATTATTTATCTGGATTGCTTCTTCTGCTATCTGTTCCATCTCTTCCTGAGTTGTCGGGCGACACTTCAGTATATTCGATAAGGTTTTAACTTCCTGTTTAGTCAGGTTAAACATATTGGTTTTAGTTTAAATCATTAAACCAACGTCTATTTTTCTTGAGAAGACGTAGGGCTTCTAGTACCTTTCGGGTTTTCTTCAGTGCATCTATGGAAGCTAAGTCTTATCCTATTTTAATTGGGATGCAACTTTTATACTTAAGGATTCACTATATCGTAACATCTGAAAATACAGCTATAGTAAACAGTTGTGTGCAAATGGGAATAAAAAAGCACCTACAAAAATGAATTTGTAAGTGCTTACTAATCTTGGGGTGGGCCCAACAGGGCTTGAACCTGTGACCCCCTGATTATGAGTCAGGTGCTACTAACCAACTGAGCTATAGGCCCGGTTCGAGGGTTATCTCGAAATCGGGTGCAATATTACGATAATTTTGCGAAACTGCCAAGAGGTACTGTCTAATTCTTCGTATATTTGCAACAGTTTTCAAGAAATAGGTATCGTAAACAAAAGGCTTTCAGCATGGTTCATTTAAAAGGCATAAAGAATATTATTTTTGATTTTGGTGGAGTTTTGATTGATTTGAATCAACAGGCTTGCATCGATGCTTTTGCCGCATTGGGTGTCCCTGAGGTGGGAGACTACCTGACGAACTATGGACATATTGGTCCATTTGGAGATTTTGAAAATGGATCCATTCATACAGAGGAGTTCAGAAAAGAAATTCGCAAGATTTCCAAAGTAACGCTAACCGATGAACAGATTGATACTGCCTGGAAGACCTTTCTAATTCATACGCCGGTAAATAAAATGCACATGGTGCATGAGTTGGCTAAAAAATACCGGGTCCTTTTACTCAGCAATACCAATCCAATTCACATAACAAAACTGAAGGAATTTGATGAGGCTGGTTATCCAGTCAAAGAATGTTTTGAAAAGTTGTATTTGTCCTATCAGATTGGTGCCTGCAAGCCTGAGCGGTCTGTTTTTGAGCATGTGATCAAAGATGCAGGACTTATTCCCGAAGAAACCCTTTTGGTGGACGACGCCCCCGCCAATTGCAGAACAGCTGCTGAAATGGGTATGAGAACGTTTCAACCCCTGCCTTTTGAAGATTTTACCGGTGATTTGTTGCAACCCGAAGCGTGTGTTGCAACCCTGGGCTTTTTTGACGGCGTGCACAAAGGACATCAGTTTTTGATAAATGAAACAAAAAGTATCGCTCAAATAAAAGGTTTACCATCCATGGTCATAAGCTTTTGGCCCCATCCTCGCACCGTACTTCATACCAATTTCTGTCCACAATTACTGACTGACCAATCTGAAAAAGAAGAGCATCTTCGCAAAACAGGAGTCGATTATGTTCGAACTCTAACTTTCAACGAGGAGTTGTCATATTTGTCAGCCAAAGAGTTTATGGATGAAATCCTAAAACAGGAACTGCATGTTACAACCCTGGTTATAGGCTTTGATCATCGTTTTGGTAACAACAGGGCTGAAGGGTTTGAAGACTATCAGAAGTATGGTAAAGAATTGGGTATTGAAGTTGTTCAATCTAAACCATTTACGTATAAAAGCGCACAAACATCCCAGAAGCTGACAGTTAGCTCTTCTTTGATCAGACGTTGTTTGCTTGCTGGTCAGATTGAGGAGGCGAATGCTTCCCTGGGCTATAATTACAGCCTTACAGGGAAGGTTGTAAGTGGACAGCAGATAGGTCGTACCATGGGCTTCCCGACAGCAAATATTGCTCCAAACGATCCAAACAAATTGGTTCCCTCCATTGGGGTTTATGCTACATGGGTGAATGTAGGAGATAAGCGCTACAAAGGGATGTTGGATATAGGTAAACGTCCCACCCTTCATTCCGATTCTGATATCAGAATTGAGGTGCACCTGCTACATTTCGAAGGAGATCTCTATGGTAAAGAGCTGAGCGTTGAGTTTGTCAAACTTTTCAGACACGAAAAAACCTTCCCCGATTTGGACGCTTTAGTCGTTCAATTGGAGAAGGATAGAGATTTTGTGGAAGAGTTTCTTACAAAGTAATGGGTATATACCTTTTGATGCTTTGTTCCAGTGAAATGAGTGTTTCAGTAGCAGTTACACCAGGTATTTCCTGAATCTTTCTATTCAGCAGTTCCATTAGATGTTCGTTGTCCCGGCAATGGAGTTTCACCAGAACCGTATAGGGTCCCGTCGTGAAATGACATTCGATGATTTCGGGTATTCTTTCCAGGTAAGGAATGATTTCCTTATACATGGAGCCTCTTTCGAGTTTCACCCCAATGTATGTACATGTTTGATACCCCAGCGTTTTCGGATTGATGGTGTAGCCTGAGCCGGTTATAACACCCAGGTCAATCAGTCTTTGTACACGTTGGTGTATTGCTGCACGTGAAACACCACATTCTGCTGCGACATCCTTAAATGGTACGCGGGCGTTTTTTGTAATGATTTCCAGAATCTGTCGATCCAGCGTATCAATTTTTTCTGATGGATAAGGTGTGTTCATAATAAAATGAATTTATGCTTGCAAAGAAAGTTATTTTTATTCAATTTGGCCAATTTTGGTAGAAAAAAGAATATAAAAGGCCTTTATTTTGTACGTTATGTCACAAAAAAAGCGGTTGACCCGCGAAATGGAGTCAACCGCCTTATTATATTAGATTGAATATCTTATTTTGTAGGCATTGCAGCAGGCATTGCAGCGGCAGCAGCTTTAGGATCTACAATTTTCAATAATTCAACTTCGAAAATCAACATTGCACCTGGTTTGATTTTGCCACCGGCACCGTTTTCACCATATGCCAATTCTGAAGGAATCCAGAATTTGTATTTGGAACCAACAGCCATCAATTTGATACCTTCAGACCAACCTGGGATAACTTGATTCAATGGAAATTCAGCAGGAGTTTTGCGTTCTACAGAGCTGTCAAATACAGTTCCATCCAACAATGTTCCGTGATAATGTACACTAACCATAGAAGAATCATTTGGTTTTACACCATTTCCTTCTTTGATAACCTGATATTGTAAACCAGAAGCAGTTGTTACAACGCCTTCCTTTTTACCATTCTTTTCAAAAAAGGCTTTTGCTTCAGCTTTGGTTGCAACTGCAGCTTCAGCTTGTGCGGTAGCCATACATTTCTGGAAAACAGTAATAGCATCAGCAGGTGAAATTGCTAATTTTGCGGTATCACCTTTCAATGCTTTTTCAAAAACGCTCAGGAAAAGGTCCACATTCAGTTTTGCAGGAAATTGTTCCAACTGAGAAGCAAGATTTACACCCATACCTACACCATATGCATAGCTTAAGCTATCAACAGCTGTTTTCATTTTGCTACCAGATGTTTTGCTGCAAGAAGCGAAACTCATGCTGATAACCAGCATAGCAACGGTAAAAAGAATACTAATTTTTTTCATTTCTTAAAATGTTTTGTTTTTTTGGTTTTATAAGTTACAGAATTACAAAAGTGAGGCAAAAGTAATAGAAATATTAGAGATTTAATCTTATTTTACATTAAAAATCCTTACAAAGTTCTCATTGACTGTGAATATTCCTTTTTTTACATAAAATCATTCGTTGAAAGGAGGTTTATATGCTCGGAAAAATATAAAAAATAGTAAATTAGAGCCTTGAAATGATTAAAAAACCGATTATGGGGAAATCAATACGAGTCTTTTGCAAAAACACCGGTGAGTATGAACTCTTTCCGATGGGCACTAGTGTGAAGGACGTTTATGATTACATGGCACTCGATGTTTTACCGAACGCCATTGCTGCAAGAGTGAACAATAAAACGGTGAGCCTGAGCTATGAGCTTTATAACCCGAAACAAATAGAGTTTATAAATATTCACACCAGCTCAGGAATGCGTGCATACGTTAGAACCCTGACGTTCCTGCTTTCAGCTGCGGTCACTGAACTGTATCCTGGAGCTGTTTTTCTTCTGGAACACTCCGTTTCAAAAGGGTACTTCTGTGAATTGCATTTGGGAAGACTTGTTGAACTCAAGGATCTGATTGCTGTTAAAGAACGCATGCAAGAACTGATACTGGCCAACAATCCCATTGAATATATTGAAGAAGAAACAACGACCGTCATCGAAATGTTTCATGAGCGAGGGCGGCAGGATATCGTAGACCTCCTCACTACAAGAGGCTCTATTTACAGTGGATACTGGAAAATGGGCTGGCATATAGATTACTACTACGGTGCACTTGCACTATCTTCGGGTGCCATTTCCATTTTTGACATAGCGCCTTATTTTGATGGCTTTCTGCTTCAGATCCCAAACCGTGAGAATCCGACGGAATTGCAAAAAATTATTCCCCAGGAAAAATTGCTTGGAGTATTCAAGGAATATTTAAACTGGAATAAAATTATGGCTTTGTCCAACGTGGGCAACTTGAATAAGGCTTGTCTCCGGGGTGAATCCACCAATCTGATTAACATATCCGAATCACTTCAGGAAAAAAAGATGGCACATATTGCCGATGCCATTCAACAGAAAGAAAAGGTGAAAATGGTTTTAATTTCAGGCCCATCCTCCTCTGGAAAGACAACTTTTGCAAAAAGGCTCACTATTCAGCTGATGGTTCTTGGAATGAAACCATTATCCATCTCACTGGACAATTATTTTGTGGATCGAGAGCTTACACCTTTGGACGCTTTTGGCAATTACGATTACGAATCCCTTTATGCCCTTGATCTGAATTTGTTCAACGCACATTTGAAGGCTCTCTTAAATGGGGAAGAAGTGGAAATGCCCAGATTTAATTTCAGTACTGGTAAAAAGGAATATTTTGGTGATAAATTGATCATCAATGATCAGACGGTGCTCATTTTGGAAGGTATTCATGCGCTGAATCCAAATCTTTTACCCGATATTCCGGAAGATGTTACTTATAAGGTGTATGTTTCCGCTTTAACTTCCATGGCTTTGGATGACCACAATTGGATACCAACGGCCGATAACCGTCTACTCAGGCGAATTATCAGGGACTACCGGTACCGTGGCTATTCAGCAAGGGATACCATCTCTCGCTGGGATAGTGTAAGGGATGGTGAAGAGAAATGGATATTCCCTTACCAGGAAAATGCGGAAGCAATGTTCAATTCTGCCCTTATTTTTGAATTTTCTGTGCTAAGGAGTTATGCAGAACCGATATTAAGACTGGTTCCGCAAAATTGTCCCGAATATGCTGAGGCTCACCGTTTACTGAGATTTGTTGAGTATTTTATCCCGATTTCAGACCCTGAAATTCCACCAACTTCTTTGTTGAGAGAATTTCTTGGTGGCAGTAGTTTTCGTTATTAAGCAAAAGCCTCGTGGGATTTTTGTATTTTTGTCCCTATAAGAAATTAAAAGATGCTACGTCAGTCGTTACAACAAAAAATGCAGCAAAAGTTGTCTCCCCAACAAATTCAGTTGGTGAAGCTTTTGGAAGTTCCTGCTTTGGAGATGGATGAGCGTATCATTCAGGAGGTTGATGAAAATCCGGCGTTGGAAATTGGAGAAGATCCTCAGGAAAAAGGGGAGGATGATTTTTCAATCGATGACTCCGGTGAAGGAAGCAACGATGATTTTTCGTTGGACGATTATGCTGCTGACGATGATATTCCTGATTTTCGTTCGCAAATGCCTGGCAATGGGCAATTGGAGGAACGTAAAGAACGAGTCCTTGTCTCTGCCAATATGTCTTTGCATGATTTCATTCAGGAGCAACTGGACTTGAAAAATCTGAAACCCACTGAAAAGCAAATTGCAGACTTTATTGCCGGAAGTGTTGATGATGATGGTTATTTAAGAAGAGAACCGGAATCACTTTCAGACGATATTGCCATTCACCTCGGTTTTGAGGTTTCTGTGGGTAAAATTAAGGAAATAACCGGTGTCATTCAAGAGTTTGATCCTCCCGGAGTTGGTGCATTTGATTTGCAGGAATGTCTTTTGCTTCAATTGAAACGGAAGTCTCAGACTGAATTGATTAAAAAGACCATCCGATTGATTGATCATTATTTTGAGGAATTCACCAAAAAGCATTACGATACGATTGTCAAGCGTATGGATTGCTGTATGGAGGATCTGAAGGATATGATTCAGGAGATAGTGAAGCTTAATCCAAAGCCTGGAAGCGTCTATGGGTCGTCCATGGAGGCATCGATGGAAGAGGTGACCCCAGACTTTATTCTGGAAAATAATGAAGGTCAATTGCATTTGACCATGAACAACAGTTCCTTTCCAGAGCTTCATATAAGTCCGGGTTATATAAATATGGTGAAGGATTACCATTCAAATGTGAAGAATCAGACCAGGGAAGCCAGAGAAGCTATTCAGTTTGCCAAACAGAAAGTGGATTCTGCGCGGTGGTTCATCGATGCGGTTCGTCAGCGTCAGGAAACCTTGACCCGTACCATGCAAGCCATCGTAAACTATCAGTACAATTACTTTCTGGACGGAGATGAAAAAAATCTCAGACCCATGATTCTGAAGGATATTGCCCAAAAGACCGGATACGATATATCTACTATATCAAGAGTGAGCAGCAGTAAATACATTCAAACGAATTTTGGCATTTTTCCGCTGAAATATTTTTTTACGGAATCTATGCAGACTGATAGTGGCGATGAAGTTTCTGCACTTGAGATTAAAAATATACTGCGTGAAAGCGTAAATTCTGAAGATAAAAACAAACCTTTGACAGATGAACAACTTTGTGATATTTTAGCCTCTAAAAAATATGTAATTGCCCGCAGAACTGTGGCGAAATACAGAGACCAGTTAGAAATACCGGTTGCTCGTTTGCGACGTCAAATATAAATATAAGACCTACTCTATATGCGAATATTTAATCAACTTGTTTCTGCCATTTTGAGCCCGCTGTTGTTGCCCTTTTATGGTGCCCTGCTGCTTTTTTCCGTAGGTCCATTTAGCGAACTTCCACTAAACTACCGTTTGTATATAGAGGGTATTGTTTTTTTGAATTTTGGTTTTGTACCCGGACTGGGGGTTTTGCTACTCAAAAAAGCAGGTCAAGTAAGCGATTATGATGTCTCAATACGTTCAGAGCGTATATTCCCCTATCTGATTACATTGATTTCATACACAACCGGATGCTATCTTTTGTACAAATATCAAATGCCATGGTGGATCATCAAGCTTTTTCTGGGTTCAGTTTTGTCTACCTTGATCGCCTTTTTTATTACTTTTAAATGGAAGATTAGTGCACATACCATGTCATCGGGCTGCGTCGTTACGTCCATTTTTTTATTTTGTCTGAATTCGGCCATTTATCCTTTACCATTTCTGATTGGCCTGCTTCTTTTGGCTGGACTACAGGCATCAAGCAGGCTCTATCTAAAGGCTCATACGCTGGAACAGGTTTGTGGTGGTTTTTGTCTTGGGGCAATCTGTGTAAGTTGTGTTTTTTACTTTTTATAAAACTTAGTGTTCAATAATAATAATACTTTATTTATGAATGTTCCTGCAAATTTAAAATTTACCAAAGACCACGAATGGGTCAAAGTAGAAGGCTCTGAAGCCCTCATTGGTATTACAGATTATGCTCAGTCTGAGCTTGGAGAAATTGTTTTTGTTGAATTGCCAGCTGTTGGCGAATCCAGAGTTTTGGGCACTGTTTTTGGTACAGTGGAAGCTGTCAAGGCAGTCTCTGATCTGTTTATGCCAATATCGGGAGAGGTCCTTTCCATCAACGAAGCTTTGGAAGACAAACCTGAATTGGTCAACGAATCTCCTTACGAAGAGGGCTGGATGATTCGTGTCGCTTTGAAAGATCTTTCAGAATTGGATACGTTGTTGACTGCTGAACAATATACCGAATTTATTAAATAAGACATATGATCCCTGTAGTAAGTATCATCATGGGCAGCACCTCCGATTTGAAGGTGATGGAAAAAGCTGCTGAATTACTCAATGATTTCAAAATTCCTTTTGAAATAAATGCGTTATCAGCTCATCGTACGCCAGAAGAAGTGGAAGATTTTTCCAAGAATGCAGCTGAAAGAGGTATTCGCGTCATTATTGCAGCGGCTGGTATGGCTGCACATCTTCCAGGTGTAATCGCTGCTTCCACGACTCTGCCTGTTATTGGTGTGCCCATCAGTGCCAGTCTAAGCGGTATGGATGCTCTGCTTGCCATTGTGCAAATGCCTCCCGGTATTCCAGTAGCAACAGTGGGTATAAATGGGGCGCTGAATGCAGCGATACTTGCTGTTCAATTTTTGGCGCAGGCAGACGAGGATCTGCAACAGAAACTGGTAGAATATAAGGAAAGTCTGAAGAAAAAAATTGTTCTTGCCAACGAAGAGCTGAAAGCAGTCCAGTACGACTATAAAACCAATTAAATGAATTATTGTTCCGATTTGTTTCATTACTCCAGAAGGAAAAGCTCGACCGTTCAGATAGGCAACACGCCACTAGGCGGATCAAATCCTATTCGTATCCAATCCATGACCAATACGTCTACGATGGATACGACGGCCAGTGTGGAGCAATGCAAACGAATTATAAATGCGGGAGCCGATTATGTACGACTTACAGCCCAAGGGGTCAGGGAGGCTGAAAACCTCGCTCTGATCCGTACTGAACTTCGTGCTCAGGGCTATCAGACTCCTTTGGTTGCCGATATCCATTTCAATCCAAAAGCTGCCGATGCTGCTGCCCTGAATGTAGAGAAAGTGCGTATAAACCCGGGCAATTACGTGGATCCCGTCAAGACTTTCAAACATTTTGAATATTCGGATGAAGAATATAATCACGAATTGCAGAAAATCAGAGATCGCTTTGTTCCATTTCTCACTATTTGCAAGATCCATCACACTGCTGTACGGATTGGGGTAAATCACGGCTCTCTTTCAGACAGGATCATGAGCCGATATGGTGATACACCTGCCGGTATGGTAGAATCCTGCCTGGAATTTCTTCGTATTTGTGTGGAAGAACATTTCTTAAACGTTGCCATTTCCATCAAAGCGTCCAATACACTGGTCATGGTGCAAACCGTTCGGTTGCTGGTGACTCGCATGGATGCAGAAAATATGCATTTTCCCTTGCATCTGGGTGTAACAGAAGCAGGAGACGGTGAAGACGGTCGTATAAAATCGGCTGTAGGAATTGGCACGTTGATGATTGATGGCATTGGTGACACCATCCGGGTTTCTCTCAGTGAGGATCCTGAAGTGGAAATACCTGTGGCCAAACAAATTGTCCGCCTTATTGAAGAGCGAAGTCAGGATACACCCATTCCCGGAAAAGTGTTTTCAGGCTTTGATGTCTTTTCTTTTCACCGAAGGAAAACCATTGCAGTAGGTCCTTTTGGGGGTGGACAAGTTCCGGTAGTTGTTGCGGATGGTCGTTTTTCAAACGTTGATTTCAACGACTCTGTTTTAAAACCGGATTATATCTATTGTGGAGACCTTTTTTTGAATCGTGCAGATGGCATTCCTCAACTTTGTGATGTTTCGGCTTATTCGGGTCAAAAGGATGTATATCCTGTTTTTTGTATTTCACAACTTCCCTTATTGGAAAAATCAAAATCTTTGGTCAATTTCCTCCATCTGAGTTTGGATGAATTGTCGGAGTCTTTGGTTCATACATTGAATCAATATTCAAATGTTGTTTTGATTTTAAACAGCCATCGCATAAACAAGGTTGCTGAGCAAAGAGCGGCTTTTCATTTTTTGTTGAGTCAACACTGTAATCATCCAGTTGTCATTGCCCAACCCGCAGTTGCTAAAAGTCTGGAAGAAGAACAAATCCTGGCAGGTCTGGATTTCGGGCCGCTTTTGCTGGATGGTTTTGGTGACGGAGTGTTCCTCTTGGCAACGGCCGATAATAGCTTAACAGCGAGTACTCCTTTTTCCATGGTTTCTGTTATGTTTGGTGTTTTACAAGCCAGTCGTCTTAGAATGAGCAAGACGGAATATATTTCCTGTCCCAGTTGTGGCCGGACACTTTTTAATTTGCAAAAAGCGATAGCTAAAATCAAATTGCGTACATCTCATTTGATTGGGCTTAAAATTGGTATCATGGGATGCATTGTTAATGGACCCGGTGAAATGGCTGATGCAGATTACGGTTACGTGGGTGCAGGAAGGGGCCAGGTGTCGCTGTATAAAGGTCAGGAATGTGTGGAGCGAGCCATTCGTGAAGAGGAAGCGGTGGACAAACTCATTGAACTGATTCGTGAAAACGGTGACTGGAAGGAGCCTGTTTAGGTTTTTAAAAAATAGCGACTAAAAGTGGCATTATACAAATTACAAATTACAAAACAAAAACCGAAAGCTGTCTGACGTCTATCTGGAGGTCGGTCTTAAGAATCTGTCGAATTTTTCGAATGCCTATAAAAAGCAATTCGGAGCTTCCCCCAGTAAGTAATTACTACCTGTTTGCCAAAACATTTTCGGTGCCCCAGATTTCCAGTTCACGAATCACGGGCGAAAGACTGATGCCCAATTCGGTCAGTGAGTATTCTACACGTGGCGGAATTTCCTTGTATTGTTCCCGCGCAATCAGTCCATCTTTTACCAGTTCTTTGAGTTGCTCGGTGAGTACCTTACGGGAAATATCGGGTATACGGACGGCTATTTCACCAAAGCGCTTTGTCCCTGGCGACAGGCTGTATAAAATGATGGTTTTCCACCTGCCACCTATTAGCTGAAGAGTTGCCGTTACCGGACATTGGGTTTTTTCCTTGAGTTTGGTCATATTGGTTACCTTTAGGTTACTACAATTTTCACGGTTACTAAAAAGTAACCTGTTTCAATTATGAACTATTATTAGTTACTTTGCGTAACAAATGTAGGTAAAATTTCAATAGGTTGTATTTATTTCAACAAAATGGTACACAGATTGTTTTAATTCTAGTTTGGAGAATACACAAATTTAAAAAACATAAAATGAAAATCGGAGTAACAGGTGCGACTGGTCAATTGGGTCGCTTCGTGGTAGAGAAATTGAAACAAAAAGTAGCTGAAGAAACCATCGTAGCTTTGGTACGTAATCCTGAAAAAGCTGCAGATCTGGATGTAGAAGCCCGCGCGTTTGATTACAATAAACCGGAAAGTCTGGTTGCATCGCTTGAAGGTGTTGATAAATTGTTGCTGATATCAAGCAACGAAATCGGTCAGCGTTTTTCGCAACATGAGGCTGTTATTGAATCTGCGAAAAAAGCAGGAGTTAAACACGTATTCTACACCAGTATTTTACATGCAGAAACATCTCCCCTTGGTTTGGCAGGAGAGCACTTGGCCACGGAAGTTGCCTTAAAAGCATCCGGATTGGTGTATACTATTTTAAGAAATGGTTGGTATACAGAGAATTATACCGGCTCAGCTAAGGGAGCCGTTGGTGCCGGAGCTTTTATCGGATGTGCAGGTGCCGGTAAAATATCCTCAGCTGCCCGGGTTGATTTTGCGGAAGTAGCAGCTGTGGTGTTGGCCGGAGAAGCTCATGAAAATAAAATTTATGAATTGGCAGGAGATGAAGCTTATACTTTGACAGAGCTGGCAGCTGAAATTTCACTTCAAACAGGGAAAACAATTCCATACAACAACCTGACCGAAGCACAATATGCCGATATTTTGAAAAGTTTTGGTTTGCCCGAAGGTTTAGCTGTGATGTTAGCCGATTCTGACACCGGAGCTTCTAAAGGTGGATTGTTTGACGATACGAAGCAAATTTCTTCTTTGATTGGTCGTCCGACTACCCCTTTGGCTAAAGTGTTGGCAGATGCGTTGAAATAAATCATTGAGCTTGTAAGCAAAAATATTTAAGCCGCAGAGAAAATTTCTTTGCGGCTTTTACATGTAATTGACAATGCGCTTTGAAGCTAAACTGGTGAGATTTCAAATGTATTGAGCCGATTCAGTGATAAATGGTCATTATTGATCTTGTGCACACTTGACGCTAGTGGAACCATTCGCTATAAAAAGTTGAATGAAGCAATACCAAAAATCTCGCAGAAAGTCTTATCCGGTACTCTTAAACGACTTGAAGAAGTTAAGCTGATTGCCAGGAAAGCATATGCGGAAGTTCCTCCACGGGTTGAATATTCCCTCACAGAAATGGGTAAGGGCATTATGCCTGCTGTTCAGATGATAATTAGTTGGGCACAAGAACATTTTGAGGAAATTGTTAGCGATTAGCTTATTTTTCAACCATCGAGATCCGGCGATTGTGAAGTGGTTGGATAGTCGAATTTAATAATTAAGAAGAACTCTATGATAAAAAAGAAATGATCGCACTGATGCGCAAAGCGGTAGATAGCGGTGTCAACTTCTTTGATACAGCCCAAATCTATGGACCCTTCACCAACGAGGAATTAGTTGGAGAAGCATTGGCTTGATTGCTTATGCAGAAACCCTGGATTGTTCCTATTCCAGGAACTACAAAGATAGAACGATTTGTTGAGAATATCGGCTCAGTGTCAGTAGAGTTTACTGCATCAGATCTTCAACTAATAGAAGAGACATCCTCAAAAATTTCCTTACGTGGGGATCGATATCAGGCTGCTGCACAAAAAATGATTAACCGGTAATTATGAACCACTCCAATAAGTAGTATTTTACCGATCCAGTGCCATTGGTGCTAGGTCCGAGCAGAACCTAAAAAAAGCGGGAAGCTCCACAATCGGAGCTTCCCGCTTTTTAATATATTGATTGAAGATTAGTTCAATAAACCTGCAACAGTAGCGTCTGTGATGTATTTGGAGAATTCCAGATCCTTAGTGGCTTTCTTAGCATAGCTCTTATCTAAGCTGATGGCAGATTTAAGACCACTAATAACCAAGTCCTTATTGTTGGTTCTAGCGCCGATGATGGCTTTCAGATAACTTGTCTGAGCGTTTGGAGCAGGAACGGCGTCCAAGGTAGATTTAGCCTTGCTGTAGTCTTTTGCCAACAATTGTGCCAAACCGGCATTGTTAGATTTGATGCTTCCAAAAGCGTCTACAGCTTTTGCGTATTGACCTTTCTTGATGTATTGAATACCAAGGGCTTCATTTACGCCTGATGCGCCTGCAGCAGCACCCAGGTAGGAATCAACGCTAGAAGCAGGTGCACCTGTTGCCATTGAATAAAGGGCTAAATTGCTGCTTACGTCTGCGGTTTTGCTTAATGAATAAGCTTTGTCAAGGTTTGATTTAGCTTTGTCAAGATTTCCTGCCTGCAATGCGATACCGCCTAAATTGTTGTATGCACGGTAATCATTGGGGTATAATTCTGTAGCTTTAGTATAGATTTTTTCTTTTTCAGCTACCGTGTTAAATAAAGTAGCAGAATAAAGAAGTTCTTCAACGTTTAGTTTGGAAGGATCGTTTACTGCAAGATCCTTGATTTGTTCGTCTGTTTTACCAATAAGGTCAACAGTCAGGATCATTTTAGAACGTCTCAGTTTAGGAAGAATGTCTTCGGCAAGATTTTGATAAACTGCTGACAAGTTTTTGATTTCCTGTTCGCGTTTTTCTGGATCTGAATACATGGATAATACGCGAAGTATCAATTCTTTATCCTGAATATTGGAGCTTCCAACCAAGTCTTTGAAACCATCCCAGTCTTCAGCTGTAAATTTAGCGTCGATAGTGCCGGTTGCTTTTGCTTTTTTCAATTCTTTTTCTAGATATCCAACGGTATTTTTTTCACGGTTAGAGGCAAGGTTTTCATTCAAGCTGGTAGCTCCATCAGGAGAAGCATAGGATGAAACGTTGATAGCAGAAATCTTTTTGTTTGCATCTTTGGTTGTAGCAGCGAATTGTTCGCTTAATGCAGCAACAGCATCCGAATTTAGTTCTGTTTTACGAAGAGAAGCTTGTTGAATAAGGAACATAATACTTGCTTCATGAGCTTCTTTGATGATGCGTTGGAACTTATCCTCAGAAAGAGAAGGAGTTGCGGTCGTTGCATCGGCCAAAGTTTCTGTTGCTATAACTCCGTCTGCAACCTTGATTTCAGGTATTTCAATAACCTTCTTGCCAATAGTTGTTGTGAAGCGAAGTACCAGTTCAGACTTGCTCATGGCAGGAATGTAATCAAAAACAGAACTTACACTGAATGAACCACCTGCTTTGTTGATGACTTTGTTGTTTCCTTTTACTTTTTCACCTTGAAGTGTAATAGGAGTTCCTAATGCTTCACCACCTTCATACTTCAATACTGGAGTAATAGTGACAATGCCTTTTGTAGGAAATGCTTTTGCAGGGAATGTACCGTCAACTGTAGCCGGAACTTTACCACCTTGTGCTACCAATACTTGTGGAGTAACCGTAAAAAAGTCACTTGTAGGGGCGAACTTACCTGCACAGGAAGTTAGCAACAACATGCTTGTCAAAATAATTGACAGGGAAAATTTCTTGTTCATGTGTGTTTGATTTTATAGAGTTAATATTGAGTTCTAACCACAAAAATACTTATTATTTACAAATATAAAAGGGAAAAGTTCATTTTCAAATACCTAAAATCAAATAATTTAATGATAGTTAAGTTTTTAAATGCTAAGATGTACGTTTATTAACAAGACTATTGTCCTGTAAAGATCTTCGTCATGTATACCTGTTTTTTGTTTTTTAATTGTAAAAGGAAGAATCTTCCATGGTTTGCAGGAAGGTTAACTGTTCCAAAGGGTGTGGAAATAGTGGTAGCCCTTACTCTTTGACCGGTAAAGTCAATAATTTCAACTTCTGTCGTACCTGCCCATTTATCTGGTAAAGCGATATAAAATAGAGATTCATTCTTTGAGTAAGCGATGATGGGGTTTTCGCTGGCCAGAGAATCAATCACATTTTCATTGTCGGAATGAATTGATTTTAACGTGTCGCCAGAGACCACCGGCTCTATCCACAAGGAGGTATAAAGAGGCTTTTTGGGATGTTTGGAATAAGGATACCAGGCATTATTTTGCATGAAATAAGCCGTATTGGATGATTGTTCTCTAATTGCGGCATACAGGTAAAAGGTGTCGATTGGGCTGCTGGCTGGATATTGGATTTCATAGCCCACATAAAAATCGATACCAACAGAAATGGGAGTATCAAGCCGCATATAATTTTCTCTGTTGGAAAAAATAGAGTCTGTTTTTTCTAAAAATGTTCCATTTGAATAGACTAAATAATTGGGGTTTAGAATGGCCTCACCAAGCATAGAACCAGGTTTGCTTCCTCCTTTATAAACGCGGACAGTTACAGGATATTTACTGTTGTTATGTCCTTTAGCTGCAATCAGGTATACCCCATGAATCATGCTGGAATCAGTCGTCGTGAAGTGCTCTGCAAATTGAGTGTCCCCTAAACTATTGTGTCCGAAAAGAGATCCCCATCCAGGTGCTGCCATGCTTATATTACCCATGACGTCTGCAGGCATCAGATTGTTAATGCGTTTGGCCGGATTTTCAGCGTACGGATCAAGGCCGTTCATTTGTATCGGATCTGGGCTGTTGTTTTGTGTTGATGGATTCAGCCAATGCTTCAATTGTTTTGTACTATCTGGAAATTGATTCCAGGCTCTGTCGAACCGATAATAATAATCACCCAATACATACTCTCCACAATCAGAATTTCCACCGGTAAGTCCTCCTCTGAAACGGTTGTCCTTATCAAAAAGTGGGGAGCCGGACGAGCCAGCCCAGGTAAAACCAACATCCCATTTAAGAACATTCCAATGATTTCCAGGAGTAATTCCATAACCGGAGTTCCAGTTAATTTTGGTAATGGAATCTTTCTCTACACTGTATTTTTTTAATCCACCGTCCGGATGATGAATGCACGTAAATGGCAGCCCGGTTGATGTAATTGTGTCTAAAGACCAACCCGCCAAATAGGGACGATAATCCGAAGGTGGAATCTCAGTCAGTTCAAGCAGTGCAAAATCAATATCCTTGGATATGGCTCGGTTTATACTACCGGATACGGAGAATTCCTGAGAACCTCTGATTCTTTTATCACATCGAGGGCATCCGTAGTTTAGAAAAGCAACGACTCTTTTACCCCATTCTTCCCTGGTTTCCAGAGTATTATTATTCCCACTACCACCAAAACAATGAGATGCTGTGATAAGGTAGGGTTTTCCGTCTTTTGCCGTATTGTTGATCAATGAGCCTGTGCAATAGGTATTTCCGTTGATGATGAGTAAACAAACACTGCGGCCAATTGTGTCGTATTGGCTGTTGCAGCTTAAATCCGGGCTGCAGGGTGGGTCGTAAGGTCTGGGGTTGGTTCCTGCACGAAAAAGACCACGATAGTCGTGATTGACCTCTGTAATCTGGATTTTGCCTGAAAAAGCCGCATTTGCAGGTTCGTGATATTCAATCGTCAGTTCATCCCCATCTACAGGTGCAACGGAAAATTCTCCACCATCAGGTCTGTTTTCATTGGTAAAAGATCCCAGAACAGTCGATTGATCTGCATTGTACAAAAAAATCTGAGCACCTTCAGGCAATGTAAACTCATTAAAAAGGACATTCAGGGTGTATGCTCCTGATGACCGTATGCCTACTTTCCATACTTTGGTCCCATCTTCTGTGTGAAAGACAATCCCAGAATTTTCAGGAGTGAGGTCTACAAAAAATGTGTGTGCAAATTTTAAACCGCCTATACGATTTCCGGATAAATCATCAATGACCAGTACAGAGTCCAGGTCAAAGGGGGCCATTTCTACAAAGTAATCAACAGCGGTGCGTAACCCCGAAAATTTTTCAGATCCTTGAGAAAGTGGTTTTCCACCATGAGGAATTTGTGCATAGATTTTCTGAATTGGAATCAGGAGTATCCAAAGCAGCATAAACAACATCCATTTTCCGAAATTCATTTTCATCGGGAATTAATTACATTTACTCTTTTCCCGTTTTATTGAAGTATGCCTTGACTGGCCACCAGGTAGATGGAATACTCACAATCAAAACAGTCACAAAGACCAGAACAACATCTTTAAACATAAGTCGAACCGGATATGCATCAACGATGTAATTACCGCCACCACCTAATTTTAGTAAGCCAAAATGCTGTTGCAGAAGACATAGTATCGTTCCAATCAGGAGACCAAGTACCGCTCCCGAAAAGGCAATCATTCTACCTTCGTATAAAAATATTTTACGTATGGTTTTTGAATCCGCCCCCAGTTCACTCAGGGTCAGCGCGTCTTTTTTCTTTTCCAGAATTAGCATGGATAAGGATCCGATTACATTGAAAAGGGCGATGAGTAAAATGAAAGAAAGTATGAGGTAAGTCATCCATTTCTCAATCCGGTTGATCCGGTAAAAATCAGCCTTTTGTTCCATAATGTCCTGAACGGTAAAGGTGTTTCCCAGAATTTTTGAAAAATGGTTTTTAGTGGATGTAAGGTTTGCCTTCTTTTTAAGTTTGATTTCTACAGAGGAGACTTCCTTGTTTGTGTATTCAAACAGTTCCCTGGCAAAAGCAATGGGCACCAGAATCAGGCTGTTGTCGTAATCGGGCTGATTGATTCCAAAAGTGCCGCATAAAAGTATCTGCGCTGTCTTAAAGGATGCCGCCGGGTTGGATAAATTGATGGTCCCAAGTCGTTTGGGCGCATTGATGATAATCGGGTCAATAAACGAGTTTCCAGTACCCAGAATGCCAGCCAGTCCTACACCAATGGTGGCATAATTGAAATCGTATTCATTCAGAACAAACCGTCCGGAGTAAAGCATTTTTTTCATATCGGTCAGTTTACCGAAATTGTCAGAAACGCCCTTGATGGTTGCACTCGTTTGGGCTTCTTTGTATTGTACCAGTGCGTTGTCTTCCAGTGTTTCACAGAAAACATCCACATTTTTGTCGTTTCTGATGGTTTTAAAAGCGGCGTTGTCTGTAGTAAATGTTTTTCCCTCTACCACCTTGATTTTTAATTGAGGGTCAAAGTTGCTGTACATGCCTCCCAAAAGTTGCTGAAAACCGTTGTAAACGGACATGGTGCAAATAAGTGCAGCAACAGCTACGGCTACGCCAAAAACCGATACCATGGAAATGATATTGATGGAGTTGTGTGTTTTCCTGGAAAACAGGTATCGTCTGGCTATGTGTAACGGTAGGTTCACCGGCCCTCTATTTTCTTAATAATGCCTCAATATTCTCAGCATAATCCAGAGAATCATCCAGAAAGAAAGTCAAATCCGGCATTTTTCGAAGTTGAAAGCGTACCCGGCCAGCTATTTCGTGGCGAATGGATTTGGAATTGGCCTTGATGTTTTTGATTAGTTCCTCTCCTTTGTCGGAGGGGAAAATGCTAAGGTATGCACGAGCAACACTCAGGTCTGGACTTACGCGAACCTGGCTAACAGAAACCATGACACCATGCATGCCTTTTGTCTGATTTAAAAAAGTGTCGCTCAATTCCTTTTGGAGCAGGCGATTTATTTTATTTTGTCTGGTAGTTTCCATTTGTTTATTTTTTGTAAATGATCGTTAATCCGTCCCTGATGGGCAGTAAAATTTTTTCTATCCTGGAATCGTTCGCAATGTAGTCGTTAAATTTGGATACAGCAAGACTTTGAGCGTCGTTTGGAGCTATCTTCCTGAGTACTTTTCCATTCCATAGAGTGTTGTCAGCGAGGATAAAACCACCTGATTTCACTTTGGGAAAAACGGCTTCGTAATACTCCAGGTATTGTCTTTTATCTGCATCAATAAAAACCAAATCGAACAAACCATCCATCTGAGGAATCAGCTCCAGCGCATCTCCTATGTGGAGATTAATTCTGGAGCCATACTCAGACTGAGAAAACCATTTTCTGGCTATATCTTCCAATTCATCGTTGTGTTCAATGGTGTGAAGCTCAGCATCGGGATCCATACCTTCAGCAAAACATAACGCTGAATAACCGGTGAATGTTCCCAGTTCCAAAACTCTTTTGGGGCGGATCATGCGACAAAGCATCACCATCAAACGACCCTGATAATGTCCGGATACCATTCTGCCATTCAGTAAATTGACTTGAGTATCCCTGTTGAGCTGTTGGAGCATTTCCGGCTCCGGATCTATATGAGAGGAAAGATATTTCTCCAAAAGCTCATTCATTATTCAGGTCTATTTTTCAGCCGGGAAATTGGGAAGCAGGAAGTGGTCAGCATTGTTGACGATGGTGTCAACTTGATTAACTTCCAAAAAGGTGGTTCCACCTGCTACACCGAAGCTGCTGCTTAGATAGATAACCAAATCCTCTCCCTTTAATAAGGCTTTTTTCTTCAACATCTTGAGTGCTGAAACCAAGTACACGCGGGTTGTTTTTCTAATTTCCTGATAAATGGGGAAAACTCCGTATGATAATGCCAACTGACGAACGGTACGTTCTTTGTAACAAATAGCATAAACGGGATTCTTACCGCGGTATGCAGCGATTATTCTTGCTGTGGTTCCTGTATAAGAGTCTGTTATAATTGCTTCTGCACCCAAAAGATTCGTGCCTCTGACAGCTTGTTGAGCCAGGAATGAAGTTATATCCATATTTGATTCAGGTATCAGAACCTGAATATCGTTGATGGTTTGTTTGGTTTTTTCAGCCTCTTCTGCAATTTTAGCCATGGTCTTTACAGCTTCTACAGGATATTTTCCATAAGCTGTTTCGCCACTAAGCATTAAAGCATCGGTGCGATAATAAATGGCGTTGGCAACATCTGTCACTTCTGCACGGGTAGGGCGTGGGTTTTGAATCATGGTATGAAGCATTTGAGTAGCCACAATAACAGGCTTTTTAGCTTCAACACACTTACGGATAAGCATACGCTGTATTCCGGGAATCTTTTCCTGAGGAACTTCGATACCCAAGTCACCGCGGGCGACCATTACACCATAAGCAACTTCCAGAATTTCATCGATGTTGTCTACACCTTCCTGATTCTCGATTTTTGCGATAATCTTGATGGGGCTGACATTGTCATCGAGGATTTCCTGAATGGAAAGTATATCCTGCTTATTGCGCACAAAAGAGTGAGCGATGAAGTCCACATCGTAATCGATAGCAAGCAATATGTTCTTTTTGTCTTTTTCGGTCAGTGAAGGCAAGTTGATGCGAACGCCTGGAAGGTTAACGCTCTTGCGGCTTCCGAGTTTTCCATCATTTTCAGCATCGCAAAGCAAATAATCCACTCCCTTTTCAACAACGAGCAAATCAATTTCTCCATCGTCAATCAATATGTTGGATCCAACTGAAAGGTCTTTGACAATACTGGCGTACGAGCAATAAATGCAGTCAGAAGTAGTGATGCCATTAGGGTCACCGATGATACGTATTTTGTCACCTGTCTTAATTTGAATGGTTTCGTCATCTTTGATGGCAGTTGTACGGATTTCCGGACCTTTTGTGTCCATCAATATACCTATTTCCGATGAAACAGCTCTTACATTGGATATGATTTTTTGAAATCCATCTTCATTCAGGTGGGCTGAGTTCATACGAACAACGTTCATTCCGGCATCAAAAAGTTCCTGAATAAAATCGATCTCACAACGTCTGTCGGAAATGGTTGCTACAATCTTGGTGTGTTTTGACATAAAATTCTTATTATATTTGATAATTACTTAGCAATTTTTGGTGGCACGCATACGCACCTGGTGTGTTTTTCAGTAAGTATTATCAGGAAATCAGTGCCAGAATGGCATCTACTCCTCTTCGGTACGAGTCCATTCCGAATCCGGCGAACGTTTCTTTGCAGGCATCCTTAATCATGGATATCTGACGAAAATTTTCACGTTTGCTTAAATCAGAGATATGAACTTCAACTACAGGTGTGGTAACCGCTTTTATACAGTCACCTAAAGCGATGGAAGTATGGGTGTAACCTCCGGCATTGAGCAAGATACCATCGTATTCAAATCCGATTTCCTGGATTTTGTCGATTAGAGATCCCTCATGGTTGGATTGAAAATATAAAAATTCAACCTGTGGAAATTTTTCTTTTAACAGCTCATAATAATTTTCAAAGGACTGATTTCCGTATATACCTGGCTCTCGTTTACCGAGCAAATTCAGGTTGGGTCCATTGATTATGGCAATTTTAATCATGTTTTGCCGATTTTTTTTGTATTTTCGTCCATGTAATTTTTCTGTGAAAAAACTCGTGAACATAGGCTTTTACCCTGTTTAAAAATTCTCAGCCAAATTACACTGCAAAGGTAGAAAAAATATTTTTATTCACATGCCGGAGAATGGAAACAACACAACAATGGTTTAAAAAATATAATGCTTTCCTTAAACTGGAGAAATCTCTATCACCCAATTCAGTATCGGCCTATTTGAGTGATTTGCAAAAACTAACTGATTATGTTGGTGATAGTAAGGATCTTATATCTCTTAAAACGTCAGATCTGGAAGATTTTATTTGCCAGCTAAGGGATGTTGGGATTCATCCTCGTTCCCAGGCTAGAATTCTTTCAGGCATCAAATCTTTTTACAAGTTTCTGATCATGGAAGATTATATACAAACCGACCCGACAGAGTTGGTCGATTCTCCCAGACTAGGGACTCATTTGCCCGAAGTGCTTACACTCAAAGAGATTGACGCTATTTTAAGTGGCATTGATCTTTCAGTAAAAGAAGGTCAGCGAAACAAAGCCATGCTTGAAACGCTCTACAGTTGTGGGTTGCGTGTGTCTGAGCTGACAGGGCTTAAACTTTCACGCTGTTATTTTGAAGAAGAATACATAATGGTGGAAGGAAAGGGAAGCAAACAGCGTCTGGTCCCGATATCTCACAAAGCCATTCGTGAAATTCAATGGTGGATGATTGACAGAAATAAACTTACAGTACAAAAGGGTAGTGAAGATCATGTTTTTCTGAATCGTCGCGGCGCAGGACTATCACGTTCCATGGTTTTTCGAATTATTAAGTATCAGGCAGCATTGGCCGGTGTTCAAAAAGCGATCAGCCCCCATACCTTTCGTCATTCTTTTGCTACTCACCTTTTGGAAGGTGGTGCCAATTTACGGGTTATTCAGCAGATGCTTGGACACGAAAGCATTCAAACCACTGAAATATATGCCCACATGGATAAAACCTATTTGCGTGAACAGATTTTAAGCTTTCATCCAAGAAATCAAAAATAAGGCTAAAAAGCAAATAAAGAATCTTACATTTACCCTCGGATATCTTTTTATTTTAGACTTGAATTTAATAATTTTAATAATCATTGCTATATGAATCAATTAGTTAGATTTTTATTAATTGTCTTGTTCAGTATAACAACGAATGTTGTTTTCGGACAAAACTGGACTATGAAAACTGCCAATTTAATGACCCCGTTTGCCTCTACCATCGATACTTCCAATGTTTTGGGGGAATATCCAAGGCCTCAAATGGTACGTGAAGCATGGATGAATCTAAATGGTATCTGGCAATTTCAAGCAGGCACCAGCGTCACGCAAGCCATTCCTGTCGGTAAGCTATCTAGAAAAATTTTGGTTCCATTTCCAGTTGAATCAGCCATTTCAGGTGTTATGATGCCTTACGACAAGCTTTGGTATCGTCGGACATTTACTGTTCCTGCAGAATGGGCGGGGCAACGTATTCTCCTGCATTTTGGTGCCGTGGATTATGAATCCCAGGTCTATATAAACGGTGTAAGTCTTGGAATCCACAATGGAGGTTACGATCCCTTCACCTACGACATCACTTCAAACCTGACAGGCTCCGGGCCACAGGAACTCACCGTCAGAGTTTACGACCCAACAAGTAAAGGCGGACAACCTCGTGGTAAACAAGCCTTAAATCCCAGTGGCATCATGTACACCTGTTCATCAGGTATCTGGCAGACTGTTTGGCTGGAACCGGTGCCTCAGACTTCAATTTCTGAACTGAAAATGGTGCCAGACATTGACCAGTCTGTTCTCAATCTGAAAGTCTCTACCGAAGGTGGTGCAACCAATCAAACCGTAACTGTCCTAGTTAAAGATGGAGCGAATATCGTTACTACTTTTAACGGTCTTGCCAACTCAAATCTGGTGATTCCTGTGCCAAACCAAAAACTTTGGTCCCCGGATTCCCCTTTTTTATACGATATATCCATCAACCTAAAAAGTGAAAGTCAATCCATTGATTCCCTCACCAGCTATTTTGGTATGCGTAAAATCTCCGTCAGTACGGTGGATGGTTATCAAAAAATGATGCTCAACAACCAGTTTGTATTTCAAATGGGCCCCCTTGATCAGGGTTTTTGGCCGGATGGACTCTATACTGCTCCTACGGATTCTGCCATCCGGTTTGATATTCACAAATTGAAGGAATTTGGTTTTAACATGGTTCGCAAGCACATCAAAGTTGAACCTGCCAGATGGTATTATTGGACAGACAAACTGGGACTGATGGTTTGGCAGGACATGCCTTCCGCAAACTCCTATACCGAAGTGACAGTTGATGTGGACAGAGTGGCTTTTCACAATGAACTCGTTAAAATGGTGAGAACACACTGGAACAGTCCAAGCATCGTTATGTGGGTTATTTTCAATGAAAGTCAGGGTCAGCATAATACAACGACTTTAGTGCCTGAAGTGGCAGCCTTGGATTCCACCAGATTGATCAATCAGGCTAGTGGAGGTACTTACAGAGGAGTAGGCGATGTCTTGGATATACATCCTTATCCGGCACCCGGATGTCCATACAGTTTAACCCAAACGTTGGCTTGTGGTGAATATGGCGGTATAGGCTATAGTCTTGCCGATCATCTCTGGAATCCGAATGCCAGTTTAGGTTATGTTTGGGTATATAGTGCAGACGATCTAGCCGGACTTTACAATACCTATGCCAATAGTCTGGTAAATTTCAAAACAAATAATGGTTTAAGCGCAGCCGTATATACTGAACTCACCGATGTGGAAATTGAACTAAACGGTTTGATGACTTATGACAGGAAAGTAATTAAAACGGATGCCCAAAAAATCAAGGTATCAAATACTAATGTGATTAAAAGTAATTTTAATTTGACTGTAGTATTGCCTTCTGCTACTGTTGAATCTCAAACATGGAAATATACTTTCGATCAGCCCTTCCTGGACTGGACTAAAAAATCTTTTGATGATTCCGGATGGTTAACCGGACAGTCTGGATTTGGAACGGTAGATACACCGGGAGCCATTGTAAATACGATATGGAATTCCAGCGACATCTGGATCAGAAAGGAGTTTTATATTGGGGATCTTTCACCTGAACTTTTAGATAGTTTAGTCCTTTTTATTCATCACGATGAAGATTGTGAAGTGTATTTAAATAACACAATCGCTTCCGTACTTGCAGGATATACGTCAAATTATGCTTTTGAACCCATTTCAGGATCTGCCAAGGAAGCTTTGGTTGCAAATTCCTTAAATACAATAGCCATTCATTGCAATCAAACATTAGGCGGTCAATATCTTGATGCAGGAATCTATTTAGCGACGAATGGAAAAATACCTCCTATGAGTGTAGAAAATGTAAATGTTGACGGTATTACCCTTTTTCCCAATCCGGTCGTTGACAAGATACATTTTAATGGAGTTGAGAATCTCGAAAACTCAGCCACCATTTATAATACACTGGGTGCATTGGTGTTGCAAAAAAATGATTGCGGCAATTCCATGGATGTTTCTACTTTATCGGAGGGCTTTTACATCCTCAGGATAAAGAACAGCAACAAATCTTACAGTTTTAAATTTTTTAAAGAAAAATAGAAGGTACATGTTTGGTTTTGTACAAAAAAGAGTATCATTTAAAAAGGATCCGATGAAAAAAAATACACTGTTTATAGTCTTGCTCCTAGTCACTTCTAACCTTTTTGGACAGTCTGTAGAGGGTCAATGGAATGGATTACTGAAAGTACAGGGTAATCAATTAAGGCTGATTATTCATGTAAGCAAAACGGATTCAGGGTATGTCGCAACAATGGATAGTCCTGATCAGGGGGCAAAGGGAATTCCGGTATCAAACATTTCTTTCGAAAAGGACGTTTTAAAGATTGAAATTGCCTCGATTGGAATGAAATACGAAGGTGCTCTGACTCAGGACAATCAAATCGTTGGAGAATTCAGGCAATTAACTTTTTCTACACCCTTGACGTTGACAAGAGCTGTTCCGGTTAAAGAGAAAATAGTACGACCTCAGGAACCTGTTGAACCCTATCCCTATTACACCGAAGAAGTGACTTTTACAAATCCCAAGGATCATGCAGTACTGGCTGGAACATTGTCACTTCCCAACAAAGAGGGTAAATTTCCGGTTGTTGTTCTGATAACGGGAAGTGGTGCCCAAAACAGAAACGAAGAATTAATGGGCCATAAACCTTTTTTGGTTTTGGCAGATCATTTTACCAGAAATGGCATTGCCGTATTAAGATACGACGACAGAGGTACAGCTAAATCAACCGGTGATTTTTCAAAAGCGACCACACCTATTCTGGCTACTGATGTAGAAGCTGCAATCAGCTACTTATTGACCAGAAAAGAAATTGACAAGAAGAAAATAGGACTTTTGGGTCACAGCGAAGGCGGAATCATTGCTCCAATGGTTGCTGCTGAAAGTAAGGATGTCCATTTTATCGTATTGCTGGCTGGAACAGGTATCCGGGGTAAGGAGCTTTTACTGTTACAACAAGAGCTTATAGGAAGGGCAAGCGGGGTATCAGAAGACAAACTGGCCAAAACCCGCTCAAACAATTCGGTTGATTTTGACATTATTATAAATTCTACGGATGAAGCCACTATGAAAATCAAGTTGGAGGAAAGTATCTTATCGCAACTGAGAGAGTCTCCGGCTGATGAAAAACCGGCTGAAGTCAGTGATGAAAATACGGCAAAGTATTCGGTGAACATACTTACCACTCCCTGGTTTCAATATTTTCTAAAATACGACCCTACCTTAATTCTCAAAAAGGTGAAATGCCCGGTTTTGGCTATGAATGGTTCGAAAGACTTACAGGTTCCACCAAGAGAAAATCTGTCAGCGATAAAAAGTAATCTGGAAAAAGGTGGAAATGATCAGGTTACGGTCAGAGAATACCCCAATTTAAACCATTTGTTTCAGGAATGCAAAACGGGTTTGCCTGCCGAATACGGTGAGATTGAGCAAACCATTTCTCCACAGGTTTTGACAGACATTTCTTCCTGGATACGCAGACAAACAAAATAAGTCCTTCCCAAAGATTTTTCAATTGGGAGTTAAATACAAGGCGCTTCTTTTTAGTCCTACCGGAGCGTACTTTTCGTACGTGAGGATTGGCTACAAAGTAAGCAACGCAGTAGTTAGCTCCCTATTGGAAAATCAATTCGCAGGATGTAGTCGTTCATATAATACCCCCTGCCAATATCAAAATCACCCTCGTCGCTGATATGCATTCCCATTTTTTGGTAGAATGTAAGTGCTTTATTTTTGCGGTTTACGTTCAGTTCTAAAGCACAAATGCCACCTTCAGCATTTTTTTTGGCAAAGTCAAATGCTTTATGAATCAGAATCCGGCCAATACCCAGACCCTGGCTTTCAGGAAGAGTATAGAGTTTATGAAGGTGAAAGAGGTTTCCAGTTTGTTTTTCGATCGAGACAAACCCAAGCGGTCTTTTATTTATACTGGCTATAAAAAATACATGGTTTAAAACGGAGATCTGCTGCTCAAGGGATTCAATCGAATACATCCAGTCAAACATATAATGCATTTGTTCAGAAGATAATATGTCACGATAGGTGACAAACCATGTTTTTGCAGCGATATCGCGAAGGATACCTATGTCTTCTGTGGTTGCCTGATAAAGAGTAATCATTTAAAGTTCAGGTTATTTCAAATCTGAACGACCAGATTTTTAAATTCCGGATGCCTTTCAATATAGGTTGCGACATAGGAGCAGGAGGGCATTACGAGAAGGTTGTTTTTCCGTACGTATTCAAGTCCGAACTGAACCAGGACTGCCGCAATACCTTTTCCTTCAAAGCCTGAAGGTACAAAGGTATGCGTAAAATTCAACCCAATATTGATTTCGTCGTATTCCAGAAAGGCGAACTGACCGTTATCCAAAAGAATCTCAAACCTTTTGGATTTAAGGTGATGAATCACTGTATATTCCATAGCTGTTTATTTATTTGTGTAATCTTGATTCTTTCTGGCAAATCTCAGGTAATAGATACAACCTGTCAAAAGGAAAATGGAGATGAGGCACAACCACCACGTTTCATTCAGACCCAACTGATCCGGATCCTTAGAAATCAGGCCTTTATTTTCCGAAAAGGTGGCTATGGTTGAAAAAGAATTGTTTGTAAAATGAGCCAATATAGGTACCCAAATGGAACCAGACCACCATAATAAATAGCCAAACCAGGCTCCCAGCAACAACCTTGGGAAAAACCCGTAAAACTGCATATGGATGACACTGAATAATAAAGCAACCAGCCAGATAGTTGCATGCATTACCCAATCCGGTTTTTTGTCAAGCCTGCTGCCTTGTCCAATTTCCTTGGCAAACAAACTTTGCAATAATCCCCTGAATAAAAGCTCCTCACCAACTCCGGCAAGAACTCCCACTATAAACAAGTTAATAATCAGGTCGTACCATGCTGTACCTTTCAGCATCAGTTTTGTTACTTTTTCCGCAGCATCTTCAGAAGCCCGCATCCAGGTTTCCACTTCCTGTAAAAATGCCGGCAAGTGCAGTCCTGCATTCCAGTCTACCAGGACATTGATTAATGGAATCATAAACAGAATGCTTACCATTCCAATAAGAGCAGTTTTAACATCCGGTTTTCGCAAATGAAGGAAAATGTTCGGGTTTTCCCTGAAAAGATTTGCAAGTATAAAAGGTGGAATAATAAAAACAAAAATAGATTGCAGAATCTGCATCACACGCAAGGAAAAGATATCCGTCATAAACCCGGTCATCTGACTATTAAACACCGCTATATTGAAACCACTTTGTAAAAGTATCACAAACGTGAAAGCCAGATAAGTGAGAATAAGGCCAGTGATAATTACAATCAGAAACAGGAATATTCGGTATAGAAATGAAGTCTCCTTTGAGTTTATTCGCTTCATAAATCGGTTTTTTTGTACAAATATAATCGGAAACTTAGTAAAACGGACAATGCACGAAATAATCTTTCATTGAGTTAACAAAGCGTATCCATCCACCTGATCCTATCTATCTGTAAGTGAAAGAGGAACAAGGCATCAGAAAAACAATCAGATATTCATCAAACAGTTCAATAAATGTTTTGTCAATTCAAAGAATAAAAGTAATTTTGCGGCTCAAAAAATTTCATCAAAATGAATGTAGATAAACAAGTTATTGATTCGGTCAATGCCGTTGTGAAGATTCAGCTACTGAAAGCTGATTATCAGGAAAAGGTTGAAAATACGCTCAAAACCTATCGCAAAAAAGCCAACGTACCAGGATTTCGTCCAGGTAATGTTCCCGCAGGTTTGGTAAAAAAAATGTACGGAAAAGCCGTTTTGGCAGATGAAGTTCAAAACGCCGTATCGGAAGCTTTATACAATTACATCAAAGAAAACAAACTTAGCATACTTGGCGAACCTCTCCCCAGCGAATCTCAGGAAGATGTAGACTTTGACACCCAGGAAGATTTTGAATTTAGTTTTGATATTGCCTTGTCTCCTGAAATAAGTTTCACCATTACTAAAAAAGACACCGTACCATTCTACAACGTTCAGGTAACGGATGAAATGGTCGGTGAACAAATTAAGAACATGGCTTCCCGTAGTGGTACCTACATTAAAGTAGAAAAATCTGAAGCAGGCGATGTAATCAAAGGAATGCTCATCGAAATTCAGGCTGACGGAACCATAGACGCTAATGGCGTTTCAGTTGAAGATGCTGTGATGATGCCTTCTTACTTCAAGAGCGATGAGGAAATGGTGAAAATGGTAGGCTTAGGCATCGGGGATACTGTTGTCGTTAATCCTGCCAAGGCATATGATCATTCGGAAGGTGAATTGGCTTCCTTGCTTCGCATCCCTAAAGAAGTGGCTAAAACCGTTACCTCGGACTTTACTTTCGAAGTAAAGGAAATTACCCGATATCAGGAAGGCGATTTGAATCAGGATCTTTTTGATCAGATTTATGGTAAAGACGTTGTGACCAGCGAAGAGGAATTTCGTGCTAAAGTAAAAGAAAATCTTGAAACGCAACTTGCACCTGAAATCGATTACCGCTTTATGGTGGATGCAGAAAAAGTATTGGTTAAAAAACTGGACGATGTTGCTTTCCCTACCGAATTCCTGAAACGTTGGATGCTTGTTACAGAAAAGAAGCACAATGCAGAAGATGTTGATAAAGAAATGCCCAAAATGATCGAAGATCTGAAATGGCATATGATCAAAGAACAGATAGTCAATGAAAATTCCTTGACAGTTTCAGAAGAAGAATTGATGGAAACGGCTAAAAAAATTGCCCGTGCACAATTTGCTCAATATGGCATGATGACCATTCCGGATGATGTTTTGATCAATTATGCCGGAGACATGCTTAAAAAAGAAGATACAAAACGCAACATTATCGATCAGGCTATGTCAACAGTTGTTGCAGCCTATCTTAAAAGTGTTGTTAAGCTAAGCGAAAAACAAATCAGCATTGAAGATTTCAATAAACTTTATGCCTGATTGCTTCAATCGAAAGATTGAAAAAAATGTTTTTTGCCTATAAAACTTGTAAAATATGGCTGTGAAAATAGTTCACGGCCATATTTTTTTGCTCAAATTATAAATTTATTTATACATTTGTTGTACGGCTTAGGTAGCCTCAATAAATTTAAAGGAATAGGTATATGAAGGATTTTCGAAAATTTGCCACCGGTCATTTAAACATGAGCGGCAGGGCTTTGGACGATTATATGAAGATTACAAGTAGCTACATCTCTCCGACCATCATCGAGGAACGTCAGATGAATGTTGCACAAATGGATGTCTTTTCCCGTTTGATGATGGATCGAATCATCTTTTTAGGCACACAAGTGGATGATTATACAGCCAATGTTGTTCAGGCACAATTGCTTTATCTGGATTCATCAGATCCCGGTAAGGATATATCCTTGTATCTGAATTCACCAGGTGGATCCGTTTATGATGGTCTGGGCATTTATGACACCATGCAGTTTATTACCAGCGATGTCTCCACTATTTGCACAGGTATGGCCGCATCCATGGCATCTGTTTTACTGGTTGCCGGAGCAAAAGGCAAACGTTTTGCCTTAAAACATTCCAGAGTAATGATTCATCAACCTATGGGTGGTGCACAGGGACAAGCTTCAGACATTGAAATTACTGCCCGTGAGATTCAAAAATTAAAGAGAGAATTGTACGAAATAATAGCTGATCACTCAGGCAAATCTTACGAACAAGTAGAGAAAGATTCTGATCGTGATTATTGGATGACTGCCAGCGAAGCCAAAGAATATGGCATGATTGATGAAGTAATGATCCGAAATAAATAGAATGGCTAAAACAGTAGATAAATGTAGTTTTTGCGGTCGCAGTCGTGACGAGGTCAGTTTGTTAATATCCGGATCCACTGGAAACATCTGTTCAGAATGTTCAGAACGTGCCTATGAAATGGTGCGTGAAGTCGATAAAAAAGACAGTAAAGCAGCAAACAATGCTTTTTCATTAAGCAAATCAGAATTACCAAAGCCGAAAGAAATCAAGCACTTTCTGGACGAATACGTTATTGGACAGGATGAGGCAAAGAAATTCCTCTCCGTTTCGGTTTATAATCATTATAAAAGACTCTTACAAAAAGACACTGGTGATGAGGTTGAGATTGAAAAATCCAATATCATCATGGTGGGTTCTACCGGTACAGGTAAAACCCTTTTAGCCAGAACCATTGCTAAAAGGTTGCATGTCCCTTTCACCATTGTCGATGCCACCGTGCTGACCGAAGCCGGTTATGTAGGCGAAGATATAGAAAGCATTCTCACCAGGCTGCTTCAAGTGGCCGATTACGATGTGGCAAAAGCAGAAGTTGGAATTGTCTTTATTGATGAAATTGATAAAATAGCTCGTAAAGGCGACAATCCTTCCATTACCCGCGATGTGAGTGGTGAAGGTGTTCAACAGGGGCTTCTGAAATTGTTGGAAGGTGCCGTTGTCAATGTTCCACCTCAAGGTGGCAGGAAACATCCGGATCAAAAAATGATACCCGTAAATACCAAAAATATTTTGTTTATTTGTGGAGGAGCGTTTGACGGTATTGAAAAAAAGATTGCAGCACGTCTCAATACAAAAGTCGTTGGATACAGTGCCAATTTAGATATTCATAAAATTGACAGGACAAATTTTTTACAGTATATTGCACCACAAGATCTGAAATCTTTTGGGTTGATACCAGAAATTATTGGACGTTTACCAGTACTGACTTATTTGAATCCACTGGATAAGAATGCCCTCCGTGCCATTCTTACAGAACCAAAGAATTCAATTATCAAGCAGTATGTCAAGCTGTTCGAAATGGATGATATCGCCTTGAGTTTTGAACCTGAGGTTTTTGATTATATTGTAGATAAAGCCATTGAATACAAGTTGGGAGCTCGTGGTTTAAGAGCCATCGCAGAAACCATCGTCATGGATTCAATGTTTGAAATGCCATCCGGTTCACAGGATAAATTGTGCATAACGTTTGACTATGCGCGTTCAAAAGTGGAAGCAATGACTCATTCTCGTTTGATAAGCGCTTAGAGAAACAAAATATTTATGGGGAAATCGGATGAAATGACACAATGTTTAAAAACCTATTTTGGTTTTGATGCATTCAAAGGAAGTCAGGAAGAAATTATCCACAACGTTATGTCGGGTAAAGATACTTTCGTTCTGATGCCAACCGGTGGTGGTAAATCATTATGCTACCAATTACCGGCACTTCTGATGAATGGAACAGCGGTCATTATTTCTCCCTTGATTGCTTTGATGAAAAATCAGGTGGATGCCATGCGCAATTTCAGCGATGAAGATGGTGTTGCTCATTTTATCAATTCATCCCTCAATAAAGCGGCCATTGATCAGGTTAAAACGGATATACTTTCCGGAAAGACCAAACTGCTTTATGTTGCCCCGGAATCTCTGACAAAAGAAGAAAACGTAGAGTTTTTAAAACAGATACCCATTTCGTTGTTTGCGGTGGACGAAGCTCATTGTATTTCTGAATGGGGACATGATTTTCGTCCGGAATACAGGCGCATAAGGCCATTAATCAATGAGATAGGCCGCGCACCGATAATAGCACTGACAGCAACAGCAACGCCCAAGGTGCAGCACGATATCCAGAAAAATCTGGGTATGAGTGAAGCAACCGTCTTTAAGTCTTCTTTCAACCGGGCAAATTTGTATTATGAGGTTCGCACCAAGACAACAAATATTGACCGCGATATAATCAGATACATTAAAGGTAATCTCGGGAAATCCGGTATTATTTATTGTCTGAGCCGCAAAAAGGTGGAAGAACTGGCTGAAACATTGCAAGTTAACGGCATCAATGCCAGAGCATATCATGCAGGTATGGAGTCGGGCACGCGCACAGACAATCAGGATGCGTTTCTGATGGAAAAGATCGATGTGATCGTTGCTACCATTGCTTTTGGTATGGGCATCGATAAACCGGATGTTCGATTTGTCATCCATTATGACATTCCTAAAAGTCTGGAAGGCTACTATCAGGAAACTGGCAGAGCCGGTAGAGATGATGGTGAAGGTCATTGTATTACCTTTTATTCCAATAAGGATTTGCAAAAATTGGAAAAATTCATGCAGGGTAAACCTGTTGCCGAACAGGAAATCGGAAAAGAGCTTTTACTGGAAACCGCAGCTTATGCTGAATCATCGGTTTGCCGGCGAAAATTGCTCCTGCATTATTTCGGAGAAATATACACGCAAGATAATTGCGGAAGCTGTGATAATTGTTCAAACCCTAAGAAACAGGTGGAAGCAAAAGAATTATTAAGTACTGTTCTTGAAACAGTCCTTGCATTAAAAGAGAAATTTAAAACAGATCACGTCATTGATGTTCTGCTGGGAAAAGAAACCTCAGAAGTGACATCCTATCAGCACGACGATCTGGACGTATTTGGTTGTGGAACGGACGAAGACGAAAAAACCTGGAATTCAGTGATTCGGCAGGCTCTGATAAGTCGTTATCTGGATAAAGATATCGAAAATTATGGCTTGCTTCGGGTTACACCGGCCGGCAGAGAATTCATCAAGAATCCTGTCAGTTTTAAGGTCGTTGAAGATTCCGATTTTGAGGATTCAGAAGAAGAAGTGCCCGTACGTGGTGGAGCCGCCTGTGCTGTAGATCCAGGCTTGTATTCCATGCTGAAAGATTTGCGTAAACGCATTTCCAAGAAATTAAATCTGCCACCTTACGTTATTTTTCAAGATCCTTCTCTGGAGGCTATGGCTACCACTTATCCGGTCACAATGGATGAGCTGCAGAATGTTCCAGGAGTTGGAGCTGGCAAGGCCAAGCGATATGGCGAAGAATTTCTTTCTTTGATCAAGAAACATTGCGTCGAAAATGAGATAGAACGTCCGGAAGATTTACGGGTGCGCACTGTTGCCAATAAATCAAAGATGAAAGTATCCATCATTCAGGCCATTGATCGAAAAATAGCCTTAGACGATATGGCCGTAACCAAAGGTTTGGACTTTAGTGAATTGCTGGATGAAATTGAAGCGATCGTCTATTCAGGAACAAAAATCAACATTGACTATTTCCTGAATGAGATTATGGATTCAGACCATATTGAGGAAATTATTGATTATTACAGAGAATCCTCAACGGACAGCATACAGGAAGCTCTTGATGAGTTGGGCAATGATTTTACAGAAGAAGAAATTCGTTTGGTCCGGATTAAGTTTATTTCAGAAATGGGTAATTAATCTGATTTAAAATGTATTTTTACGCGCAATAATTTAAATACATACCCTTATGTCTTTTGTTGCAGATCGAATATTGTTTGATGGATTTACATTTGACGATGTCTTGTTGATCCCTGCTTATTCTGAAATACTGCCAAAAACCGTAAATCTGTCTACGCATTTTACACGCAACATTGAATTAAACATTCCATTTGTATCTGCAGCGATGGACACTGTTACGGAATCCAACCTTGCGATAGCAATTGCAAGAGAGGGTGGTATTGGCGTCATTCATAAGAATATGACCATATCAGAGCAGGCAAAGCAGGTACAAATAGTAAAACGTGCTGAAAATGCCATCATTTATGACCCTATTACCTTATTGACAGGATCCACCGTGCGCCAATGCCTGAAACTTATGGCCGATAATCACATCGGTGGTATCCCTGTAGTGGATACAGATAAAAAGTTGAAAGGCATTGTCACTAACCGGGATTTACGTTTCGAGCGTGACCTTAACAAGCTGGTGGATGAAATTATGACCAAAGACCGCCTGATCACTGCCGGCCAATCGACCAATCTGGAACAGGCTGCTAAAATTCTTCAACAGTATAAGATTGAAAAATTACCGGTGATTGACGAGCTTGGATGCCTGGTAGGTTTGATAACCTACAAGGACATCACAAAAGCCAAAGATAAGCCCAATGCCAGCAAGGATACTAAAGGCCGTTTGCGGGTTGCTGCCGCTATAGGAGTCACCAATGATGTCTTTCAGCGCATTAAAGCGTTGATGGATGCCCATGTTGATGCTCTGGTTATCGATACAGCTCATGGTCATTCCAGCTTTGTGGTCGAAATGGTGACCGAGATAAAAAAACGTTACCCCAATTTAGATCTTGTTGTAGGCAATATTGCAACTGGCCAGGCAGCTATAAAACTTGTTGAAGCTGGTGCTGATGCCGTCAAAGTAGGAGTAGGTCCTGGATCTATCTGTACAACCCGTATCATTGCTGGCGTAGGTGTACCGCAATTATCGGCGATTTATGATGTTGCACTCGCTTTGAAAGGAACAAATATCCCCGTCATCGCAGATGGCGGACTTCGATATTCAGGTGATATTGTTAAAGCTCTGGCTGCAGGTGCTCATTCTGTCATGATGGGCAGCATGCTTGCCGGTGTAGAAGAATCCCCGGGAGAAACAATCATTTTTAACGGTCGTAAATTTAAGTCCTATCGCGGAATGGGCTCTCTGGAAGCTATGGAAAAAGGGTCAAAAGATCGATATTTTCAGGATGGAGAGTCTGACTCCAAAAAAATAGTTCCCGAAGGCATTTCAGCTCGAGTACCTTTCAAAGGAAGTCTTTTCGAGGTCGTCTTTCAGATGGAAGGTGGTTTGCGTGCGGGTATGGGCTATTGCGGAGCTGAAACGATTGAAAATCTGCATCTTGCTAAGTTTACCCGCATCACAAATGCAGGTATTGCCGAGAGTCATCCACACGATGTTTCCATTACCAATGAAGCGCCCAATTACAGTCCTTCAGACTAGTTTTTTACAAACACAATTAAAATGGATTTTCGACGTTATCATTTATGGCTCGTGGCAATACACAAGCCCTTTTAATGCTTATACTACTAAATTTTATAAATCATGAAGAAAATTGCTTTGTTATTATGCTTTTCAGCTTGCCTATTGGCCTCTTTTGCTCAAATAAAGGATCCCATCATTATGAGTATCGGAGGGCAGGATGTTTCAAAATCAGAATTTGAATATATTTGGAACAAGAACAACACCAACAACACAACCGATAAAAAATCACTGGACGAATATGTAGATTTATTTATCAACTTCAAGTTGAAAGTAGCAGAGGCTAAGGCCCAGGGAATTGATACGACCAAATCTTTTGTAAATGAATTGAATGGATACCGTCGTCAACTTACAGCTCCATATCTGGTAGACAAAACACAACAGGATGCGATGTTTAAACAAGCCTATGACAGGGGTAAGGAATATATTGAAGCCAGTCACATTCTACTTATGGTGAAAGCTGATGTAGCCCCCGATGATACTCTGAAAGTGTATCAGAATGCAATGAAATTATACAACAGACTTCTTAAAGGCGAAGACTTTGCTAAATTGGCTAAAGAAAACTCCGAAGATGGAAGCAAGATGGAAGGCGGATATTTGGGTTTTGCTACAGGTCTTCGTTATGTTTATCCCTTTGAAAATGTACTATTCGACACCCCTATCGGCAAATTCAGCAAACCTTTCAGATCACAATACGGATATCACATTGTAAAAGTACATAGCAGACGTCCAGCATTAGGTCAATATCGTTCAGCACATATTATGAAATTGATTAAACCAGATGCAACTCCAGAAGTAAAACAAGCTACAAAAGATTCCATATTCAAGATTTACAATGCCATAAAAAATGGTGGAGATTTCCAGTTATATGCGACCAAACATTCTGATGACCAGACTGCTGCAGCTCGTAATGGTGAATATGGAATGATGTTATGTGGTTCATTACCCATTGAATATGAAGATGCTGTGTTTAAAACAAAAGTGGGGGACTTTTCAGAACCTTTTCAGTCAAAATATGGCTGGCACATCGTAAAAGCGCTGGAATTTAAACCTTACCCTGCCCTTGAAGATAAGGAATCTCAGGATTTTATTTCCAAAGCAATCAAAAGAAGCGACAGAGCTCAGGTTTTAAACGAAATGTTGGTTGATAAATTAAAAAAAGAATACAACTATTCGTTTGATGCCAATGCACTGGAACAATTTAACAAAGCTTTTAATGCCATTAAAAATGCTCAAGACTCCACATTGCTAAAAACGTTGTCTGCATCTGATGCTACACTGTTTACATTAAGTGGAATTACCTATACTCAGAAACAATTTGCAAAATCATTAAATAACAAAGACATTAAGACTATCAGCCTGAAGAGTTCTTTTGACGGTTTTGTTCAACAAGTAGTGATGAACTTTGAAGACCGTAATTTAGAAAATAAATATCCTGAATTCGGACATTTGATGCAGGAATATAAAGACGGAATATTACTTTTCGAAGTAAGCAACCGTGAAGTTTGGGAAAAAGCATCTTTGGATACTGTAGGTCTTCAGACCTATTTTGAAGCCAACAAATCTAAATATGCCTGGGAAAAACCACATTACAAAGGTTTTATCATTCAGTGTGCCAATGCTGAGGTAGCTAAAAAAGCTGAAAAAATGATCAAGAAAATGCCTTTGGATTCCATAGCGGTAACCTTGAAAAGAACCTTCAACACAGACTCAACAACCTTGATTAAAACCGAACGAGGATTGTATGCTCAGGGAGATAATGCAAATGTTGATTTCCTTGCTTACAAAATCGGCAAATTGGCCACAAAAGCAGAATTGCCAGTCTCATTCTTAAAAGGTTATTCCTTGAAAAAAGGCCCTGAATCGTATTTAGATGTTCGCGGATTGGTTATTTCTGACTACCAGAATTACCTGGAAGAAAGATGGATTGCGTCGTTGAAGGCTAAATTTAAGGTGATTGTCTATAAAGATGTTGTAAATACGGTTAATAAAAATTAAGCCGGATTTCATTTGCTTCTTTTTCCTTACCTTTACATTTCAAAAGGAAAATTATACCTATGAAGGTCCTATTCGGTTTATTGATGCTCATACCCCTTTTGCTAAAGACCTGTGTAAATTCCGAAACGGAAAAAGACAGGGTTCTTTTGGCAAAAGTCGGTGATGAGGTCGTCTATCTGGATGAAGCACTACAGGGTATGCCTCAGGGTCTGTCAGGTAAAGACAGCACGCTGTTTGTCCGACAATTTTTGAGGAGCCGTGTAAAAGATTTGTTGCTTTATGAAAAAGCCGTCAAGAACATTCCACAGAGTCAGGAAATGGAAGAGTTAGTGGAGAACTATCGTCGGTCGCTTATCATTTATGAATATCAACAGCAGGTCCTCAATGAAAAAATGCAGACAGAGATATCTGAGTCGGAAATGTTGGATTTCTATAAGGCCAACAGCCGGCGTTTTGTTGCTGAGCACAATCTGGTGAAAGGAATATTTATAAAGATTTCCAAGAATGCGCTTGATTTAGAGAAGTTAAAGCAGGTGTACAAAAGTTCATCAACCGAATCTATTGAGAAAGTGGAGAAGTATTGCGTTCAGAATGCAGGACAAGTAGAATTCTTTTACGATAAATGGATTAGCTTTGACGATATCATGGATAATATCCCGTATTCAATAAGCTATAGGTCTGATTTTTTAAAAACACGTACTACCCTGGATGTTGTTGAAAACGATTTCTGTTACTTGCTCTATATTGATGAATATGTTATTTCAGGCAATACCGCTCCGTATGAATATGTACGTGACAACGTGAGAAATGTCATGATCAATTCAAAAAAGAGCGATTTTATAAACCAGTTTGAGCAGAATCTTCTCAAGGAAGCTGAAAGCAAAAAGAAGATAAAATACTATAAATAAAAGTGATGAAAAAATTTTTAACTCTGTTCCCTTTTTTAGTGCTTGGCATACTTGCAGTCTTTGCCCAGGATAATGTGATTGATGAAATCGTATGGGTGGTAGGAGATCAGCCAATTCTACGTTCAGAAGTTGAAAATCAACGTATTCAAGCACAATATGAAGGTGTCAAATTTAGCGGTGATCCCTTTTGTCTCATTCCCGAACAGCTGGCAGTGCAAAAATTATTCTTGCATCAGGCTGACCTGGATAGTGTGATAGTCAATGAAAGTGATGTTATTTCAGATGTGGATAACAGCATTAACCGGATTATGTCACAACTTGGTTCTAAGGAAAAAATGGAAGAATATTTTGGAATGACAATGGCAAAAATTCGTGAAAATCGTCGCGAACTGGCTCGTAATCAGGAAACAGTTAGAAGAGTACAACGAACTATTGTTGGAAATGTTTCGGTTACACCATCTGAAGTTCGTCAATATTTTAAGGACCTGCCAGCAGACAGTATACCAGTAACACCGGCAGAAACGGAAGTTGAAATTATCACCGTTGATCCTCAGTACTCTCCGGAAGAGATTAACGCCATAAAAGATCGTTTGAGAGATTTCACAGAACGAGTAAACAAGGGTGACAATTTTTCTACATTGGCTGTGATGTACTCCGATGATAAGAATTCTGCCAAAGTAGGTGGAGAATTGGGCTTTATGGGAAAAGGAGAATTAATCCCGGAATTTGCCAACGTTGCGTTCAATTTAAATGACCCAAAGAAAGTCTCCAAAATGGTAGAGACTGAATTTGGATACCATATTATTCAACTCATTGAGAAAAGGGGCGATCGTATCAATGTTCGACACATTCTACTTAAACCCAAAATCTCGGCATCAGAACGAAATAATGCGTTGTTAAGACTTGACAGTATTGCTGAATTAATTCGAACCGATAAAATCAAGTTTGAAGTTGCAGCTCAATATTACTCCTACGACAAAGACACCAAAAATAATGGTGGTTTAATGTCTTACTTTGATCCGAATACACGTACTACTTATTCTCGTTTCCAAATGGAACAATTGCCCCAGGAAATAGGAAAACTTGTTTACACGATGAACATTGGTGAGGTTTCAAAACCATTCTCCATGATCAATTCCAAAGGAAAAGAGGTTTGTGCCATTATACGTGTTAAATCTAAAAGCAAAGCTCACAGAGCAAGTATTACCGAGGATTTTCAATTGCTAAAACAAGTTGTTCAAGCAAAGAAGAGCGATAAAATTTTGGAAGACTGGATTCTGGAGAAACAAAAAAATACCTATGTAAGGATTAAAGATGGCTGGCAAAATTGCGAGTTTAAATATCCTGGATGGATTAAAAAATAAAATGATAAAATTCAAATTATCAATAGAATACAGGCGTAAAGTGCAAATGTTTTGCATTTTATGCCTGTTTCCTGTTTTTTTAAATGCTCAATCTTCAAAGTTAGATGCTTCTCCAAAAAGACCGGCATCAACTGTGGTCAAGACTACTAAAAAAGTAGTGAAGAAAACGAACGTTGCCACTAAGCAGACAAACCAACAAAGGATGCCGCTCATCGCTCCTCCAGTTATTGCCTTGCCAAAAGCTAAGAAACATTCCTCGGGAAAACAGCTTAATTTGGAGCATTCTGAAACACTATCTCACGATGATTTTTTAAATCCCGACTATCAGGTTTTGACTGGAAATGTTCGTTTTCGTCACGAAGGCGCTTATCTTTATTGTGACTCTGCTCACTATTTCCAGAAAACCAACTCCTTGTATGCTTATGGAAATGTACATATGGAGCAGGGTGATACCTTATTTCTCTATGGGGCCTGGCTTTTTTACGACGGGAATTCTAAACTGGTCATGGTTCGTGAAAAGGTTCGTCTGGAAAACCGAAAGGTTACACTTTTTACAGATAGTCTCAATTACGATCGGGTTTCAAACATTGGGTATTTCTTTGACGGTGGTCTGCTGGTTAACGAAGACAAAGGTGTCACCAACGAGCTGACTTCAGAATACGGACAATATAGTCCTGAGACGAAGATAGCCGATTTTAAACACGATGTCAAGTTGAAGCATCCAAAATTTGTCATGACCAATCAGGAGCTTACTTACAACACTACTTCCGGGGTGGCAAATATTTTTTGCCCGACGGAAATTGTTGCTGATAGCGGGTATATCTATTCGGAAAATGGATGGTATGACACCAAAAATGACAAAAGTGTGTTGTATAAAAGATCCTATATTCTCAACAATCACAGACGTTTAACAGGTGATACCATTCATTACGATAAAAAGAATGGCATCGGAGAAGCTTTTGGGAAAGTAGAACTGATCGATTCAACCCAGCAAATGACCTTCAAGGGAGATTACGGGTATAGTGTTGAAAAAACGGAATATGCCTTGATTTCCAAAAAAGCTCTGATGATTGAACATTCCACCAAAGACACCCTTTATTTGCATGCTGATTCCCTCATTACTCAGCCTGATTCAACATTCAAATCAGTCATGGCCTATCATGGGGTTCGATTTTTTCGTTCAGATATTCAGGGTCTCTGCGATTCCCTGACGTATACGACCAGAGATTCCCTTCTGAATTTCTATCACAAACCCATACTTTGGTCAGAGCAACAACAAATGACAGGTGAGTTTATGCAACTTTTCACCAAGAACAGTAAGCCAGACCGACTTTTCATTCAGAAAGATGCCATGGCTATTTCTATGGAAACAGATTCGCTCTACAATCAATTATCCGGTAGAGATTTGATAGCCTATTTTGATTCCAGCAAAGTGGTACGCGTAGAAATTAAAGGTAATGCGGAAACTATTTTTCTTCCCCGTGATGGCAAGACGAATGAGATTATTGGAATGAATAGGTTGGAAAGTAGTTCATTAACCATTTTTCTGGAAAATGAAAAAATGAAAAAAATTATATTTTGGCCACAACCTAAAGGGAAGTTTTATCCCCTTCTTTTAATTCCGGGAGATGTACGATATTTGGCTAACTTTGCCTGGCATGATGATGTTCGTCCATCTTCTCCAGAGGACGTTTTCAGGAAAATAAAGGTGGTTGAAAAAGTTGAAGACTCATCGAAAGGACGTCAAACAATGGATTCTTCCATCGTTGGAAAAGAAATTATTGATCCGGCAAAAAGAACGAACTCTCAAAATAAGGCTGCTCAAGTTTTGACTGAAAAGAAAAGGAGTTTTGGTGTTAAAAAACAACGAACTAAATAATGGAAAACCTGATACGCGTGTTACCCGATTCTGTTGCAAATCAAATTGCAGCGGGTGAAGTGATCCAACGACCTGCGTCGGTCGTTAAAGAACTTATGGAGAATGCGATAGATGCAGGTTCGACCCAGATAGATGTTGTTTTGAAGGATGCAGGAAGAAGCTTGATCATGGTTCTGGATAACGGCAAAGGCATGTCTCCAGCAGATGCCCACCTTGCTTTTGAAAGGCATGCTACCTCCAAATTACGCCAGGCTTCCGATTTATTTCAACTTCACACCATGGGATTTCGAGGTGAAGCATTGGCTTCCATCGCTTCTGTTGCTCAGGTGGATCTGGTTACGCGGCGACCCGAAGATGAACTGGCCTGGAAAGTCGAAATTGAAGGGTCTGCCATCATCAATGAAGAGCCTACACTTGCAGCCCAGGGAAGCCGGTTTACCGTCCGTAATTTATTTTACAACATTCCCGCCAGACGCAAATTTTTGGGTGAGAACACCAAAGAAATGCGTTTTATCCGCGATGAGTTTATTCAGATTGCATTGGTTTACCCCAATTTATCATTGACATTAACTCACAACGACGATCTTATCTATAAACTGCAGCCTAGCCCTCTGCGTCAGCGAATCATTCATATTTTTGGTAAACGTTCTGGTGGACAGCTTAATAGGCAATTATATCCTGTTGATGTAAATACCCAACTGGTTAAGATTACCGGTTTTATTGGTGATCCTGCTGCAGCTTGTCATCGGGATCAAATGCAGTATTTTTTCGTAAATGGACGTTTTATTCGTCATAAGCTTTTCAGAAGTGCCATTATGAAAGCGTATGAAACCCTGATACCGGCGGGTCAGCAACCTACTTTTTTTCTGTATTTTGAAGTAGATACCGAGGCTTTGGATGTAAACATTCATCCTACTAAAACCGAAGTGAAATTCGAGCATGAGCAAGCTATATGGCCTATTGTTCATGCTGCAATCCGCGAAGCACTCGGAAAGTTTGATGCTGTTCCCTCCATTGATTTCGATAGAGACGATGCACCTGAAATCCGGGTTTTCACCGGGGATCGAATGGTAAATGCGCCCAGTGTCAGGTTTGATCCAACATACAATCCATTTCAATCGTCCATTAAAAAGGCGGTACCTAATTGGGATTCGCTGTATGAGGGTTTTCAGAAAGGTGCCGACAAAGATAGTTCGTTGGAGAACTTTACAAAACTGAAAGAGCCTGAGGTCCTTTTTCAAGGTATAGCTGACAAAAGTTATATTGTTTCAGATTTGCCCTACGATATTATGGATACGGATGAACTTTTTGCCGATGTTACCAATAAAATTGATGTAAATTGTGCGAAATTTCAGCTTTTTGGATCGTATGTTGTGCTTTATGGATTGCAGTCTTTAATTTTGATTGACCAACACAGAGCTCATGTCAGGGTCTTGTATGAACGTTATCTGGAACTATTAAAAAATGGCAAAGCGCCTTCACAGATGCTTTTGTTTCCGGAAAAGCTTAAACTGGATAAAATACAAAGAAATGAGTTGCTTGAGATGCTTGATGATTTACAAGACTTGGGTTTCAAGGTCAATTGTGTTGAAAATGATTTTTTTGTTGCCGCTGTACCTGTAGACTTGGTTGATATAGACCCAAGTTTTCTGATATTGGATATTATGGAATCTATGCACAACCCGTCCATCGATTTCAAAGGTGACAGACGTGACCGTTTGGCTTTGCGACTGGCTAATTCTGCCGCTTTACCAAACGGGCAGGTTTTGGGAGATGCGGAAATGAACAATCTGGTTCAGAAACTATTTGAAACATCCGAACAAAAATATACGCCCGATGGAAAGAAAATCTTGCTTCAGATTACTTCCAGTGAGCTTTTAAAGAAATTTTGAGAAGAAAAGCAAACAAGGGTTATAAAACAAGGCCACAATGAAAACCGGAATTTGTACTTTACCCCTCATTCCTCTCCGCTCAGATCCTTCTGAACGTTCTGAAATGATAAGCCAAATACTTTTTGGTGAGCTGGTTGAAGTGATCGAAGAGAATGACTCCTGGATTCGTGTTCGGATTTTATCGGACAACTATTGTGGATGGTGTACTAAAAAAATGGTTCAGTTACTGCCGGAATCTATTTTAAGCACCTTTCTAAATGCTCCACCCACTTTAACAGTTGCAGCTTTATCCATTTGTACTAAACAAGGCGACATCCATCAGAACCTTTTTTTACCTGCAGGTAGTAAATTGTATTTTCTGGATCCGGTAAAGGGTACTTTCCCTGTTTTTAGGTCAACTAAAAAAGGCATTGCTGAGCCTGAACAAGAGGTCTGGTCCATTAATTGCATTTCCTGTCCCAACCATTCTGGTCAGAAAGATGGGGATGAAGTTACCAAACTAGCCTCAATTTTTATGAATGCACCCTATTTATGGGGTGGAAAAAGCATTCTTGGTATTGATTGCTCGGGTTTGGTTCAAGTCGTTTTCTCTATTTTAGGCATAGCTTTACCTAGAGACGCAAGTGATCAGGCATTGCTAGGCGAACCCATCATTGATTTATCAAAATCTCTGGCTGGTGATCTGGCTTTTTTCTCGAATGCCGAGGGTAAGGTGGTACATGTTGGTCTATTGATGGGAGATGGCACCATTATTCATTCCTCTGGCTGTGTACATATTGATTGTATTGATCCAACCGGTATATACAGTAACTCTTTGGACAAATATACCCATCATCTTTATTTTATTAAACGAATTTTTTCTGCGTCTAACCATAGATAGTTGTATCTAAACCCAAATTACATTCTTATTTATTCAATTAGTTGCATTTAATGAAATAAACATTCGTTTAGGTGAATGTTTATGAATTTAAAAGAATTGTGCTTTCTCCGTTTGCAAGCTATTTTCGTTGAAAATAAATACAAGCGAAAATGACATGTAAGTCTGTAAATGCTGAATTGAATAAAAAAATCGGTATTAAATTATTGAGGGTTCGCCAAAGAGCCGGATTGTCTCAACAAAATGTGGCCGATGAGCTTGATTTTTCTCCAACCACGTATTCTAAGCTGGAAAATGGGAAGGTAGATTTTACGTCAACCCGTCTGGATCAGTTGGCTCGGTATTTTGAAGTCAATATCAGCGATTTTTTAGATTTGGAAATAGAAACACCACGCATGCTAAAAGATCTGAAATCACCATCAGATTATAGAGTGGTGAAAGCCGAACGCGACCTTTTACGTGAGTTGGTTAAGGACTTGCAGAAAAGGCCTTAAAAGCCTCTGAATCCCATTATTTCGCGAACAGGGATAAGGGTTTTCAATGCACTGGCACGTGCTTTCTCAGCTCCTTCTGTCACCACTTTGTGCAGATAAGCCTCGTCGTTGCTGATTTCCAGATACCGTTCACGAATAGGAGCTGTTACTTTGATGATATCGGCTGCCAGTTGTTTTTTCAAATCTCCGTAACGGATACCGCAACTGTTCCATTTATCATTGAAGTAGTCAAAGGTATCAGGAGTAGAAACGACTTTTAGAATGGTGAATAAGTTTTCAATGCATTCAGGTTTTACCGAATTCATTTGAGTTGGACCACTATCGGTCAATGCTTTCATCACTTTTTTCTCAATGACTTTGGGCTCATCGCACAAATAAACGCAGTTTCCTTCAGATTTCCCCATTTTCCCACTACCGTCAAGTCCAGGAATTTTAACCAGTTCCTGACCAAAATTATAGGCCTGAGGTTCCCTGAAAAAATCCACACCGTAAAAATTATTGAAGCGGCGGGCAAATTTGCGGGTCATTTCGAGGTGTTGCTCCTGGTCTTTTCCAACGGGCACTTTGTCTGCATTGTGAAGTAAAATATCGGCAGCCATTAATGTAGGATAAGTCAGTAATCCTGCATTTACATTTTCCGGTTGTTTTCTGGCCTTTTCCTTGAAAGAAACGGTTTTGGCCAATTCACCCAGATAAGCGTGCATATTGAGCATCAGATAAAGTTCAATAACTTCCTTGACATCGCTTTGAACGTAAATAGTTGCCACATTTGGGTCTATACCTGCTGCCAAATACTCGCAAAGTACATCTTTAACATTGGCATGCAGCTGTTTTGGGTCTGGATGGGTCGTAAGGGAATGGTAATCTGCAATAAAGAAAAAGCAATTATTCTCATGTTGCATGCGAATGAAGTTACGCAAAGCACCATAATAATTTCCTAGATGTAAATTTCCGGTTGAACGGATTCCACTCAATACTGTATCCATAGTCGTTTTTTATTCTGAAATCCCCGAAAACAGTACGAGGAAAATGCGGGGGCAAAGTTAATTCTTTTTTGTGTGAAAGGCAAACTGGCCTATCTGGCTTTTAGGCTTAAAGACGACGACTTTAGATCCTTGCCTGAAACCAGAAGAACAATGTCACCCGCTTTTTCTTTCGATTGAACAAGGACAATTAGTTTACCTGAGAATAGTTTCATGACAGGCAAATGAAACTGCTGCAACGATGTAGCATCACCATTACAGGCGGCACGATAGTCTCCTGCTCCTTTCACCTTAAAATTTAGCTGATTGGTTGCATCCGGACATTCGTTACCATCTTTGTCCACTACGCTGACTGTCACAAATGCCAGATCTTTGCCATCGGCCTTAAGTTCTGAATGGTCCGTTTTTAAAGTAATTCCGACAGGTTTTCCCGAAGTTCTGATTTCTTTTTCAGCAACGGTTCTTCCAATGCTGTCGTAAGCAATGACTTTCAGTTTGCCCGGTTCGTATTTGACATTGTTCCACATCAATCTATAACGTTCCAGACCGGACGTACTTTTTTTAAGTCTACCCTGACTTTTTCCATTGATGAAAATTTCAGCTTCGGGGTAACTGGTATAGACAAAAACAGGAGTCACTTCCCCTTCGCGACCTTTCCAGTTCCAATGGGGAAGAACGTGCAAGGTAGGCTCTGTCGTATTCCAACGACTGCGGTATAAGTAATAGCGATCTTTAGGCAAACCTGCCAAATCACAGATGCCAAAATAGGAAGATCTGGATGGCCACATTCCATCATAGGGAGTAGGTTCACCTAAATAGTCAAAGCCTGTCCAGACAAACTCGCCGATAACCCAGTCCTTGTCATCTTGCCACATCCAGTCTTCGTCAGGCAGATTGGACCACCCGCAGGCTCCCAAATCGTAGGAGGAACATTGGTGATCCGGATACGTCAAATCCTTTCCTTCCTTGACAGGAAATTCATAGATTCCCCTGGAGCTGATAGTTGAAGCTGTTTCAGAGCCAAGCAGAAATCCTTGAGGAAGTTGTTCGTAGGTATTCTGATACCTGTTTAGATGGTAGTTCACTCCCGGAACATCAAGGGTTGCGGCAAATTGGTTTTTGATGGCATTGTCTATATTGTCCATTCCGCTTGTCACCGGACGTGTCGGATCTTCGCGGTGAATAATGTCTTTCAGGAAACAGGCGGTTTTACTACCGTCCTGATACCCTTGTTCTGGAAGCTCATTACCGATACTCCACAGGACGATGCAAGGGTGGTTACGGTCTCTGCGAACAAAGTTCACCAAATCCTTTTCAGCCCATTCATCGAAAGATAGATTATAACCGTTCTTACATTTTGGCTTTTTCCATTCGTCAAAAGCTTCGTCCATGACCATGAATCCCATCTCATCACACAAATCAAGCAATTCGGGTGAAGGCATGTTGTGACTCGTTCGGATGGCATCACAACCCATATCCTTTAATATGGACAGTTGTCGACGGATAGCCGCAACATTGACCGCCGAACCGAGAGGCCCCAGATCGTGGTGCAGGCAGACTCCCTTAAATTTGCGGGTTATACCGTTGAGCTGGAAACCTTTGCCTGAGGTAAAACTGATTGAACGAATACCAAATCGGGTTGTATAGGTGTCAATAACTTTTTCACCCAGTTTGAGCTTTGATTCTGCCGTGTAGAGCGTAGGAGTCTCCGGCGACCAACGTTTTGGATTCTTTACAGCTATGAGTTGTTCAAATTCGTTGCTAATAAGTTGAATGGTAGAAGTCGATGCGATAATTTTTCCATCATTATCTCTGATTGTAGTTTCAAGACTTAATCCTTCAGTTAGATTAGCAATGCGAGTCTGTAAGCGGATTTTGGTCAATTCAGGAGTGACAATGGGTGTTGTCAGTTGTGTTCCCCAGGTTTCAATATGCGTATTCGGGGTCATTATCACGTGTACGTTCCGATACAGACCTGCACCCGGATACCATCTGGAGGATTCATTCAGGTTTTCCATACGAACGGCCAGATTGACAGGCATTCCTGGTTTAAGATAGGGCGTAATGTCAAAATAGAAGGAATTGTAACCGTTTTCCCAATTACCAACTTTTGAACCATTCACATAAATGGTCGGGTGACTCATTGCTCCGTCGAAAAGAATGGTCACTTTACCACCTGCTTTGAAGTCAGGAATGTCAAAACGATTGCGATACCATCCTACTCCAATGTATGGAAGGGCACCTGTCCGTCCTGTTTTTTCGGATACGGACTTTTCTCCGTTTTGTTCAATCTGGACTATTTGTTTGTCTATCTCCTTATCAAAAGGGCCATAAATGGCCCAGTCATGAGGAACAGTGACATTTTCCCAGTTTGTATCTTTAAAATCCGCATTCATTGCACCAGAAGGATCTCCTTTAATGAATTTCCAACCTTTTTCAAGGGTTATTGTCGTACGTGCAGTAATTGGCAAAACGAATAGTGCAAATAGAAGTGCTGTCAGTATTTTTTTCATGAAAAAAAACGATATCGGTTAATAGTTAGAAAATGATGCAGAAGGTTTATAAGTTTTTTTTCTTCGTTTGATCCAAGAGTAATTTCTTGGGTTAGATCAATATATAGTGGCATGTCGTTGGATAAAGAGTTCACTCATACAAAGATGCGAATATTTTTGGATTGAATTTCGGCTCTTGATATAATTGCAAAATAATTCTTAAGATAAACCTTTAATTATTCTATTCACATAATTCAAAAAGAATAACTACCTTTGCATAAAACACCCAACTATGGCAAAACCAATTAACCCATTTATAGTTACAGGCAAGATAGAGCCAGATTATTTTTGCGACAGAGTAAGCGAATCTGCCCGATTGATTAAATCGTTGGTGAATGGTAACAATATGGTTGTCATTTCACCCCGCAGAATGGGTAAAACAGGGCTTATCCAGTACTGTTATGAAAAGCCTGAAATCAAAGATTCGTATGATACTTTTTTCATAGACATCCTTCATACTTCAAGTCTTAAAGAGTTCACCTATATACTTGGTAAAGAGATATTTGAATCGTTAGCTCCCCGTAGCAAATCGATGTCCAACTTATTTCTCCAAACATTAAAATCCATTAGCGGAAAATTTGGGTTCGATCCTTTTACCAATCTACCGACTTTTAATGTGGAGCTTGGGGATATTCAACGTCCCGAATATACACTGGAGGAGATATTCACTTATTTGGCTGCGGCAGATAAACCTTGCATTGTTGCGATTGATGAATTCCAGCAAATTGCCAAATATCCGGAAAAAAATATGGAAGCACTACTTCGCACACATATCCAAAAAATAAGAAACAGTCACTTTATTTTTGCGGGAAGTGAGCGGCACATGATGCAGGAAATGTTTACGTCATCGGCTCGCCCATTCTATCAGAGTGCCGATATTCTGGAACTCAACGCCATAGATGAACCCATTTATGTGAAATTCATCATGGAACTGTTTGAATTAAGGGACCGTACTATTTCAAAGGAAGTGGTCGAGCGTGTCTATCACTTGTTTAAAGGGCACACCTATTACATTCAGAAAACGTTCAACGAAGCTTTCTCGGATACTTTGCCCGGGGAGGAATGCACACTCGAAACACTAAATCAAACCATTGACAACCTGATTGCCGGAAATGCAACCATTTTTCGCGAAATACTCTCGAATATACCTGAAAAACAGAAAGAACTGCTCTATGCCATTGCACGGGACGGTGAAGCAGAACGTATCACTTCTTCCGAGTTCCTAAAAAAGCATAATCTTTCTTCTGCAAGCTCTATTCAGTCTGCCATCAAAAAATTACTGGAGAAAGATCTTGTTACCGAACTGAACAAAAAATACTCCGTCACGGATAAAATTTTTGCTATGTGGATCAATACCATATACGGGAAAAAGTTCAATCTATAGTTGGATTCGAAGTAAAGCTAACGACAAGTATTATATTCGAAATTGATCAGGTAAACTCCTCCCATAGATTGTAGTGAACAAAAAATAGCCCTGGTTTCAATAAAGAAGCCAGGGCTAATAATTGTCTTTATTGCAATCCCTCCAGAATTCTCTTAATCACCGTCTGCGCCGAAATCTCCCGATTCGCAGCCTCTGGTATCACAATACTTCGCGGCCCTTCAATAACATCGTCCGTCACAATCATGTTTCGACGAACCGGTAAACAATGCATGAAACGGGCATCGTTCGTAACAGCCATCTGACGGTCACTAACGGTCCAGTCCAAATCTTTGCTCAGGATTTTTCCATAGTTTGGATCCTGAAAAGCCGACCAGTTTTTGGCATAGATAAAATCCGCACCTTCGAATGCTTTCATCTGATCGTATTCTACTCTGGCTCCTCTGGCAAAATCAGCACAAAGTTCATAGCCTTTTGGGTGAGTAATGACAAAGTCAACGTTGGCCTCGTTCATAAAGTCTGCAAAACTGTTGGGTACAGCCTGAGGCAATGCCTTGGGATGCGGTGCCCAGGTCAGAACGACTTTTGGACGTGCGGTCTCTTTGTATTCCTCGATGGTGATTAAATCTGCAAAAGCCTGCAACGGGTGACAGGTAGCCGATTCCATGCTAAAGACTGGTCTTCCTGAATATTTGATAAACTGATTGATGATGGTTTCTTCGTAATCAAATTTTTTGCTTTCAAAATTGGCAAAAGAGCGGACACCTATAATGTCGCAGTAACTGCCCATTACCGGGATAGCTTCCAGAAGATGTTCCGATTTGTCGCCGTCCATGATGACTCCGCGCTCGGTTTCCAGTTTCCAGGCACCTTGATTTACATCCAGAACCATGGTATTCATACCCAGGTTCATGCCGGCTTTTTGTGTGCTCAGACGGGTACGCAGGCTGGAGTTGAAGAAGACCATGAGTATTGTTTTGTTTTCACCCAGGTTTTTAAATCCAAACCTGTTTTTTTTAATTTCAAGAGCCTCTTTAACAGCTTCTTCTAAATTGCCTAAGTCTTTGACGCTGGTGTAATTTCTCATATCTTTTATTTTTCTATAATTTCTTTAATCAGGACAAAAGCTGCCAGTGTTGATCTGTCTATATTGAAAAGACGCAGCGATCCAAATTGAAATCTGCGGCTTATTGTTTCCTTTTTAGTGCTAACACTTATCCAGACTGTTCCGACTGGCTTTTCTTCGGTACCACCGTCAGGGCCGGCTATACCAGAAATAGACACGGCAATGTCTGCCTTAAATTTTACGAGTACGCCTTTTGCCATTTCTTCCACCACTTCCTGACTTACGGCTCCAAATTCTTCCAGTGTTGAGGGAGAAACATCCAGCAAATTTTGTTTCACTTCGTTGCTGTAAGCTATAACCCCACCTTTGAAATAGGAAGAGCTGCCTGCAACAGATGTTATCATATGGGCGATGTTTCCGCCGGTGCAACTTTCTGCGGTGGCCAGCATCAAATGCTTTTCCTTTAACAGATTGCCAATCAGGACTTCTACCGGTATATCTTCTTCTGCCAGAATGGCTGATTCAAGAACCAGACGTAATTTTACCAATTGCTCACCGATGGCATTTACCAGTTCATTTCTGTCCGGAAGAAAACCGGTCATGCGCAACTTGACCAATCCGGGTGAGGGTAGGTAGGCCAGCTTAATAAAGGTCGGCAATTCATTTTCCCAGTCTGTCAGTTTGATGGCCAGGGAGGATTCGGGTATGCCATAGACCAAAACTGTTTTGTGTAACAGGGAAGGTGTATGGAAGCGTTCTTTCAGGCGAGGCATGATTTCGTTACTCATGATCCACTTCATTTCGTAGGGGACACCAGGCATGGAAACAAGTACTTTTTCACCTTTATCAAACCAGGTTACCGGAGCAGTGCCTCGCTTGTTTTGTATGATGGTAGCCCCTTCAGGCACATTTGCCTGACCGTAGGTTAGTTCGTTTAAGACATTGGGTCTGTTTACAAAGAGTTCATTGATGGTGTCAATAACGCCTTGATTGAAAACCAATTTTGACTGAAAGTATTTGCAGAGTGTTTGTTTGGTGATGTCATCTTTTGTTGGACCCAGGCCACCTGTTATAAGAACAATGTCCGCTCTGTTAAAAGCCAGATCAACTGCTTCCAAAATCTGTTTCTCGTCGTCTGGAACAGTCGTTATCTGAAAAATCCGAAAACCTTCTTTGTTTAACTCCTGACCCATCCAGGCAGAATTCGTATCTACAATCTGACCAATCAGAATTTCATCGCCAATGGTGATGATTTCAACCAATGTCCCTTCACTGTTTTTTGCTTTTTTCATACTCTGATTTGTCCGTTTCCATCAATCAACCACTTATAGGTTGTTAATTCCTCCAAAGCCATAGGACCTCTGGCATGTAATTTCTGTGTACTGATGCCAATTTCTGCACCCAGCCCAAATTGTGCCCCATCCGTGAAAGCCGTGGATACATTGGCATACACACAAGCGGCATCTACAGCCTGCTGAAAATAGTTGAGCGTTTCTGCATTTTCACTCACGATGCTTTCGCTGTGCTTGGAACCAAATTGAGAAATGTGATTTAAGGCTGTGTCCAAATCAGGCACTGTTTTGATGGCCATTTTATAGTCCAGAAATTCTGTGCCGAAACTTTCTTCTGTTGCTTTCTGTAGCAATTCCGACGGGTATTGTCCCTGTAAAAAGGAGTATGCTTTTGGGTCTGCATAGATAATGACCTTACTTTCTGATAGTTTGCAGCAGAGGGCAGGTAAATCTTTCAGCCTGTTTTCGTGAATGATAAGACAGTCCATCGAATTGCAAACACTGACCCTGCGGGTCTTGGCATTGTTGATGATGGCTGCTCCTTTAGTTAAGTCCCCATCTACATCAAAATACGTATGGCAAATGCCTGCTCCAGTTTCAATGACAGGAATTCTGGCATTTTCACGAACAAAATTGATCAGATTGGAGCTGCCTCTAGGAATGATTAAGTCGACAAAACCCCTGGCATTCAATAGCTCGGTTGTTGCTTCCCGGTCAGCGGGTAGTAAAGTGCAGATGGCAGGATCAATGTCATAGCTTTTCAGCACCTCATGAATCACCGATACAATGGCGACATTGGACTGATGTGCATCGTGGCTACCTTTAAGCAAACAGGCATTTCCCGATTTCAGGCAAAGAGAAAATACGTCAAAGCTTACGTTTGGCCTGGATTCATAGATGATTCCAATAACGCCAAAAGCAACACTGACTTTTTTGATTTTCATCCCGTTTGGGCGGGTGTTTTCCATCAATATGCGGCCTAAAGGAGAGGGTAGACCTGCCACCGAACGTATATCTGCTGCTATTCCGGCAATCCGGTCTTCGGTAAGTTTGAGGCGGTCGTATTTTGGGTTGGAAATATCCATCAATGCCAGATCTTTTTGATTTTCTGCCAGGATATACGATGATTTTGCCACAGCTGCATCAGCCACAGACAAAAGGATATCATGTATTGTTTTTTCGGTGACGAAGGCTAAACTTCTGCTTGCCTTTCGTACAGATTCAAATGTAGCGTTCAGTGTCATACTCTTTTGAGGTTAGTCCAAATACAAATAATCGTAGTGTATCAAAGGTTTTTCACCTTTTTTCCCGATCAGGTCACGGGCACTTTCACTTCCGTATTGTGCCTTACCAACACCAATTTGATGGTCGGTGTGGTCGAAGATCCGAACAATGTCGCCTTTTTCAAAAAGGCCTTCTATGCTGGTTATACCAACTGGTAGCAGACTCGTGGCGTCACTTTTCAGCAAAGCCTCCATACAACCTTGATTGATGTGCACTTCGCCTTTTGCAAAACCTTCGGAATGTGCAATCCATTTTTTAACGGCTGAAGCTTTTTTATTGGCCACAAAGGTGGTGCAAATAATGTCTTTGGAAACATCCAGTAAATCCGGAAGGATGTTGTCCTTTTCGCCGTTGGCTATGTAAACGGTAATTCCTTCCACTGCTACTTTTCTGGCGATGTTTGATTTGGTCAGCATACCACCTCGTCCAAAAGACGATTTGCTGGAAGATATATAATGCTTTAAGTCTGTATCGGGTAAAATTTTACGGATCACTTCTGCCTGCGGGTCATTGGGGTTCCCATTGTAAATACCGTCAATGTTGCTCAGAATGATCAGTGCTTCTACATCCATCATCGTTGCAATGAGTCCGGAAAGTTCATCGTTATCTGTAAACATAAGTTCCGTCACAGAAATGGTATCGTTTTCATTGACAATGGGAATAACACCGTTTTCAAGCATCACCGTCATGCAGTTCTTTTGATTCAGGTAATGACCGCGGCTGCTAAAACTTTCTTTAGTCGTTAAAACCTGACCACAAATTAGCCCGTTTTTGCGAAAGAAATCACAATAATAGTTGATTAAAATGGCCTGACCTACGGCAGAATACAGTTGTCTTTGATCGACGGAATCCAGTTTCCGGGTTGTTTTTAGTTCGCTGCGACCTGCAGCAACAGCTCCCGATGAAACAAGGATGACTTCCACACCTGCCTTTTGCAGATCAGAAACCTGATTGACCAGTGATGACATCCGTTTGAGATCCAGCGTTCCGTCTTTTTGCGTGAGTACGTTGCTGCCAATTTTTACGGCAATTCTCTTATATCGGTAATGTGTCATTCCTCGATGCGTTTATTTCCCAGGCGGTTGTATGTTTTTTTACTGGGGTGAATTTTGTGTGTTGCTATCCAGCCTGGGTTCAGCGTTTGTTGAATTTCACGGTCGGCATTTTTGATTGCCTTGATGTAATCTTCCACTGTCACTTTTCTGGAAATCAGTTTTTTCCGCTTTTTCATTGTTTAAAACCAAATTCTTCTCGAATCAGTGCGTTTCGTTATTTGATTAAACTTGCTTTTAATCCCCGTATGATGGAAGAAGAAAATCCGGCATTTTCCATTTCATTCAAACCTTTGATAGTGATACCTCCTGGGGTAGTCACTTTGTCAATCTCCACTTCTGGATGTGTTCCGTTGGCTTCCAATAAGGCTACGGCTCCTTTTAGTGTTTGGATAACAACCTCTTTAGCCATATTGGGATAAATACCCATTTCTACACCACCTTCAGTGGCGGCACGAATGTAGCGGAAAGCATAAGCTATTCCGCAAGAAGACAGGGACATATAAGCATTCAATTGGTTTTCAGAAACGAGGATGGCTTTACCCAATTCGCTGAAAACTTTAACAAGCAGGTCTTCCTGGTCAGCTGTTGCATTGTAAGAGGTGATGCAGGAAAAGCTCTCCATCACGTCAATGGCAGTATTTGGAATCATCCGAAATAAGGTTGGTACCAAGCCATTTTTAGCTGGGAAAAAGGCTCTCAGATTTTCGAGGCTTACTCCGGCAGCAATGGAAAGGATGATTTGATTGTTGTAATCCAACGTATCCAGAATTTCTGCAGCGATGGATTCTACCAGCCAGGGCTTTACGGCAAGTACCACAATGTCAGCATTTTCAATGCTCTCACGGTTTGACGTACTATAATGTATATTCGCATTAAAGTTTTTGATGTTTTTCAAATTCTCCTCATTGATATCACTTACATAAATATCACTGTCTTTGAAATGACTTCCTTTAGATAAACCCCTGGCAATGGCTCCACCCATGTTGCCTGCTCCAATAATGCTGATTTTCATAATTGTATGTATATAAAAGTAGACATTCTACCTATTTTTCGGATGTCATAAGACATTCGTTTTCCTTAGTTTAAAACTTCGTCAAAAGCCTTTAAAAATTGTTTAGCCTCCTCCATACTCAGACAAAGCGGGGGAAGCAGACGAATGATGTTTGCTCCGCTTACACCAGTGAATATATGTTTTTCAAAGAGTAGCTGATGTCTGATTTCCTTGATCGGATTTTCAAATTCCAGGCCAATCATCAGGCCGAGACCGCGTACTTCTTTGATTTTAGGATTCTTTTTAAGTTCACTGATCAGAAAATTCCCTACGTTCAACGCGTTTTCAACCAGATTCTCTTTTTCCATGATTTCCAAAACGGCTATACCTGCTGCACATGCCAGATGACTTCCACCGAAAGTAGTTCCCAACATGCCATATACCGCCTTGAACATTGGGCTTATCATCAACCCACCCATGGGAAAACCGTTTCCGATACCTTTGGCTAAGGTAATCAAATCGGGACGAATGTCAGAATATTGGTGAGCGAAAAATTTTCCGCTTCGACCGTAACCCGATTGGATTTCATCCAGAATCAGAATAGTGCCTGTTTCGGTGCAAACCTGTCTCAACTCTTGCATAAATTTGGTGTCTGGCACATGTATTCCTCCAATACCAATGATGCCTTCGATAATGACAGCACAGACATCTTCAGCCGAAAGTGCTATTCTCACAGCATCAATGTCGTTCAGTGGCAGAAAAGTCACATCAACTCCTTCGTTGATGGGTGCAATAATTTTTGGATTGTCCGTTACCCGAACAGCAGCCGAAGTACGACCATGAAAGGACTTTTTAAAGGAAACGACCTTTTTTCTCCCAGTATGAAAGGAAGCAAGTTTCAACGCATTTTCATTGGCTTCTGCTCCAGAATTGATCAGAAACAAACTGTAATCTTCGTAACCGGACTGCTTGCCCAGTTTCTCGGCAAATTCTGTTTGCAGAGTATTAACCACGGAGTTTGAATAAAACCCCATTTTAGCAAGCTGTTCAGAAATTTTCTGCACATAGTGCGGATGAGCGTGCCCCACTGAGATAACAGCATGACCTCCGTAGAGATCCAGGTATTCTGTTCCTTTATCATCGTACGTATGGCAACCTTTGCCTTGTACAATATTGATGTCAAATAGGGGATATACGTCAAAAAGTTTCATTGTTGTATTTTTTAAAGCGTTGCTTTGATTGTTAAAAAGCGACTGGTTTAAGGCTCAGGCCAGTTTTCTCATCCAGGCCAAACATCAGGTTCATATTATGGACAGCTTGCCCGGAAGCACCTTTCAGTAAATTGTCAATGACAGAAAGTATTAAAAGTTTCTTTCCATGTTTTTCCAGATGAAGCAGACACTTATTGGTGTTGATCACTTGTTTCAAGTCAATGTTTTTGCCAGTCACAAAAGTGAAAGCTGCCTCTTGGTAGAATGCCTTGTATAGCGTCTCTGCATCCTCCAGACTTCCTTCAAAGTCTGTGTAAACACTGGCAAAAATACCCCGTGCGAAATCGCCTCTGACAGGAATGAAATTGATGTCCTGATTAAAACCCTCCTGTAAAAAACGCATGGACTGGCCAATTTCCTGCAGGTGTTGGTGGTCAAAAGCTTTATAAACTGAAATATTGTCGTTGCGCCAGCTGAAATGAGACGTTGAAGAAGGTTTAACTCCTGCGCCCGTGGAACCAGTGATGGCAGTTACATGGACTTCCGATTTCAGCAGACCGTTTGCTGCAAGTGGCAGTAAGGCCAATTGAATACAGGTCGCAAAACAACCCGGATTGGCAACTCGTTGGGCATTTTGGATGCTCTCTTTCTTCATTTCAGGTAAACCGTAAACGAAATTATGATCATCTCTGGTTTCGCGGTAGTCTGTAGAAAGGTCGATCATTTTTAAACCGGAAGGCACCTTCGTGGCCTCCAGGAACTTTTTACTGTCCCCGTGGGCTGAACATAGAAACAAGACGTCAACCTCGTTCAAAGGCAAAGCGTCGGTAAAAACCGAATCGCATTCACCAATCAATCCGCTGTGAATATCGGTCACCTTGTTTCCCGCATTGCTGCTGCTATTGATAAAAACAATTTCAGCCTGTGGGTGATTCAGCAAAATCCGTAGCAGTTCGCCTGCTGTATAGCCTGCTCCGCCAATTATTCCAATTTTAATCATTCAGGTTCTATTCTTTACCGTTTTTCTTTTGTACTGCATGAAAAATTTTGGTTGAATTCCCCAAAATTTTTGTAAATCCTTTGGCGTCTTCTGCTGTAAAAGCCGTTTGAGTTTCGCCGTATTCACCAAATTCAGATTTCATCAGATCGAAAGGGCTGTCAATACCAACCAATACATAGCTGTAAGGGCGAAGTTTCACATAAACCGATCCGGTGACATTGTCCTGAGAACTTAAAAGGAAAGCTTCGCAGTCGCGCATTACAGGTTCCAGATACTGCGCTTCGTGCAGAAACATGCCGTACCAATTGCCAATTTGATCTTTCCAGTATTGTTGCCATTTGGTCAGCGTATGTTTTTCCAGCATCTTGTGCGCATTGATGATAACCATAGGGCCGGCAGCTTCAAAACCTACACGGCCTTTGATTCCGATAATGGTATCACCAACGTGCATATCGCGGCCAATAGCATAACACGATGCTATTTCTTCCACTTTCTGGATGGCTTTTACTTTGTCGGTAAAAACTTCTCCGTTTACAGCAGAAATTTCTCCTTTCTCAAAACCAATGGTCAACATTTCTTCGCCTGTAGCTGTAAGCTGGGAAGGATATGCTTCTTCTGGCAGTGTCTGGTCTGATTTCAACGTTTCTTTCCCACCGATGGATGTTCCCCACAAACCCTTGTTTATGGAATATTCCATTTTCTTAAAGTCGGCTTCGAAACCGTGTTTTTTCAGATAATTGATTTCATATTCCCGGGTAAGGATCATATCCCGGGTGGGAGTCAGGATCTTTATATTTGGAGCAAGAACATTGAATGTCAGGTCGAAACGAATCTGATCGTTGCCTGCACCTGTCGATCCGTGTGCAACATATTCTGCACCAATTTCCTTAGCGTATTCAATGATGGCAATGGCTTGAAAAATTCGTTCTGAACTTACTGAAATGGGATAAGTTCCATTGCGCAGTACGTTTCCGAACACCATATATTTAATGCTCTTTTCGTAGTATTCATCCGTTACATCAAGGGCAACGTGTTTAACTGCGCCCAGTTTGTACGCATTTTCTTCAATCTTCTTCAAGTTTTCAGGAGAAAAACCACCAGTATTTGCTACTGCTGTGTAAACATCATACCCTTTTTCTTCCGATAAATACTTTGCACAAAACGAGGTATCCAAACCTCCGCTAAATGCTAATACAACTTTTTCCTTCATATTGATTTTGTTTCTTCTTAGCCATGAGGCCTATGGTTATTTTTTTTCTTCTTCATGTTCTTTGGGGTCATACAGCATAGCTGTACACATGCAGAACCTTTTGTCTTGTCTTTGAAGTATATCAAAGTTGACACAACTCTGGCAGCCTTTCCAAAAAGACTCGTCATCGGTCAGTTCAGCATACGTTACCGGTCTGTAACCCAATGCATAATTTATTTTCATTACTGCTGCACCAGTTGTCAAACCGAATAATTTAGCTTCCGGAAATCTGCTTCTGGAAAGTTCAAAGGCTTTTAGTTTAATCTTTTTAGCCAAGCCATGACCCCTAAATTTTTCAACAACTATTAAGCCTGAATTTGCAACAAATTGCTTGTTGCCCCAGGATTCAATGTAACAGAATCCCGCAAATTCGCCATCAGCCAAAGCAATGATGGCTTTGCCCTCCAGGATTTTTTGTGATACATATTCCGGATTTCGTTTAGCAATACCGGTACCTCTGACCTTTGCTGCATTTGAAATTGTTTCAAGGATGGTATCGACGTATTTTACGTGTGATTCGTTTGCAATCAATACCTCAATTTGAGTGTCCATTTTATACGATAAATTTCTTTTTTTTTACATTGTCAAATCGCCCCGAAGATGAACAGGGGTGTTAGGCGTGAATAAACTCAGTTTTATTTTATTAAACAGGTAGAATTTCCGACAAGATTCGGGTCAGTTCTGCCCGGGAAATATGTTCTTTCGGAATTATTAGAATGGTATCGTCTCCTGCTATTGTCCCAAGAATGTCGGAAGACGCTTTTTGGTCAATGTCTGCTGCAATACCACCAGAATAACCGGGCTTTGTTTTTACAACCGCAAAAACGCCACAGAAGTCAATGGAAAGGAAGCCGTTTGCTATATAGGAAGCTTCTGGCACTTTTGACCAGGATGTTTTTAGTAAATTGGTTCCTTCTGGCAATACATAAACATAACCTCCTTCATAATCAGGCATTTTCGCAACTTTCAGTTGTTTTAAATCCCGTGATAAAGTGGCTTGTGTCAAATCAAAATTGCTTTTTTGCAAAAGAGAAAGTAATTCTTCCTGACTTCCAATTTTATTGCTTTTGATTATTTCCTTGATTAAAAGTAGTCTGTTCGATTTGTCTTTCATTGGATGACTAATTGTCTGTTTCTTGAATAAAAATACAAATTTTTTACAAAAGTAGACATCCTGCATGTTTTTGCAAAACATTTTGTGTATTTTTTTTCAATAAAAGCGTATTTATGCAAAAATGAGGCCTTTATGCCCCACTTTAAATGCAAAATTATGCAAAAATAGTATTATTTGCTACCTAGTCAGATATTTGGTTCCAACCCTGAGCAATCAGATCAAATTCATTCCCATCTCTGGAAATGAGTCTGGTCCCTTTATCTTTCGAACAAATATAGCCAATCAAACGGATGCCTTCTATCGCAGCAATCTCGTCGTTCATGCTTAAAGGTACTGTAAACAACAATTCATAATCTTCTCCGCCATTCAATGCTGTAGTACTCAGATTCATGTTCATTTCTTCAGCTTGAGCTGCCGTCTGGTAGTCAATCGGAATTTTATCCTCATAAATACGACAACCACAATCACTGTTTTTGCAGATATGCATCAATTCGGAAGAAAGACCGTCCGAAATGTCAATCATGGAAGTCGGAACAATATTCTTACTGGCCAAAAGTTCGATGATGTCCTTGCGGGCTTCTGGTCTGAGCTGACGTTCCAGAAGATATTCCTTACCAATGAAGTCCGGTTCCGCTTCTGTAGATTTGTCCAGGACTTGTTTTTCTCTTTCCAGAAGTTGTAAGCCCATATATGCTGCGCCCAGATCTCCAGTAACGCAGATCAGATCGTTTTCCTTTGCACCACTGCGAAGTACTGCTTTGCCTTTCTCCACTTCACCTACGCAAGTAATGCTAATCATTAATCCTGTCAGTGATGCCGAAGTATCTCCACCCACCAGGTCAACTCCATATTTTTCACAGGCAGTCTGTAATCCAGCATAGAAATCCTCCATATCTTCCACGGAGAATCGTTTGGAAATCCCGATGGAAACGATGAGTTGTTTAGGCCTGCCGTTCATGGCATAAATATCTGAAAAATTCACTACGGCCGCTTTATAACCCAAATGCAAAAATGGGGTATAGGTCAAATCAAAATGGATGCCTTCCAGCAACAAGTCGTTTGTAATCAGAATTTCCTTATCCTGGTAATCCAATACGGCGGCATCATCTCCAACACCCAATATACTGGATGAATTCACTAATTTTATATTTTCAGTAAGATGCTTAATTAGGCCAAATTCGCCCAATTCGCTAATTTCTGTTCGTTTTTTTTCCATTGTTTTATTAAGAGCGATTAATCAATTCACGCATGATTTGCGTCATTTTTGGTTGTGCAGCCAATGCGGCTTTTTGGACATCTTCGTGAGAACATTCCACAATTTTACCTTCCAGTCCAATATCGGTAATCACCGAAATGGCAAATACTTCAAGACCTGCGTGACGGGCAACGATGACTTCCGGCACCGTAGACATTCCCACCGCATCCCCACCGATGATCTTGAAAAATTTATATTCTGCAGGAGTTTCAAAAGTTGGTCCCGATGTTCCAACATAAATACCCTGATGCAATTTAATAACCAATTCTGTGGCAATTTCAAGTGCCTTTTTTTGCAGGCGGGAAGAATAAGCATCACTCATATCCGGAAAACGCGGACCAAGTTCTTCGTAATTTTTACCACGAAGCGGATGCTCTGGAAAGTGGTTGATGTGATCGGTAATCATCATCAGGTCGCCTATTTCAAAATCACCACGCATTCCACCGGCTGCATTCGAAACAAACAAAGTCTTAATTCCAATCGCTTTCATAATACGAACCGGAAAAGTGACCTGCTTCATATCATACCCTTCGTAATAATGAAAGCGGCCTTGCATAGCCAGGATATCCTTGTCCCCCAGTTTGCCAAAAATCAGTTTTCCGCTATGTCCCTCAACGGTCGAAACCGGAAAATGAGGTATATCTGTATATGGTATTTCCAGACTGATTGTTATCTCTTTTACGAGCTCACCCAAACCTGTTCCTAATATGATGGCTGTTTCAGGATTGTTGGGCATTCTACTCTTTAACCAGTCCGCGGTTTCTTTTATTAATTCTAACATAGTCCAGTATTTTGTGATCAAATGAAACGCCCTCTTCTTCTAAAAAATGAACCAGCAGATCGGGGTAATATATATAAGGTGTAAAACTTTCCATAAAAGGATTGTTTTGAATGCGCATCACATCTTTTTCTGTTGAAATGATAATACCTCCCAATGCTTTGATTTTTTCAAAAGCCTGACCTATTTTTTTAGCCTCCTTCTTACCAAATTCATGGTGATCCGAAAAAATAATCGATTCAACATTTGGGGAATATTCACCTACATAGGCAATCAGGCTGTCTGGATTTGCAATCCCTGCAAGTACAAGTACCGGTTTCTGATCGGTTCTGATCAGTTCCATGGTCAGCGCATTGCTTACAAGATCTGATTTCACGCTTTCGGTATCCCCGGTGTTCTCTTTTGGAGACTCTTGTTTACTTGTTTTAGCCAGATATGGATGCATCGCTTTTAATTCCCCATATTTCATGGTTGTATAGTAGAGAGTCTGATGTGGCTGCAATTTAATTTTCATGGTCAGCACCCGAATTTCAATGGGTTTCAACGTGTCGGGACATTTACTGACAATGACAATGTCTGCCCGTTTCATTTGCCCGCCCGATTCTCTTAAACTTCCAACCGGTAGCAGATAATCATCACTTAGCATTCGGTTATAATCAATAAGCAAGATGGAAATGCTTGGATTTACATACCGGTGCTGGAAAGCATCATCAAGCAAAATGACATCGATAAAAGGTTTCGTAGTTGCATCCATCAACTGGTGGATACCTCTTCTTCTGTTTTCATCTACTGCCACCACCAATTCCGCAAATTTACTTTTCATCTGAAGTGGCTCGTCGCCTAAATCTGCCAACTTTGAGTGAGCATCAGCCATTAAAAAACCTTTGCTTTTACGTTTGTACCCACGGCTTAAAACGGCCAATTGGTAGTTTTTGCTCAAAAGCCTGATCAGATATTCAGTGTGTGGAGTCTTACCGGTACCCCCAACAGTGATGTTCCCGATTGAAATAACCGGCATGTCAAAATTTTCAGAGGGAAGCAATTCGATATTAAAAAACAAATTGCGAAACCCAACAATTATCCCATAAATCCATGAAAATGGAAGTAAGATAAAGCGCGGTTTAGATTGTGACACTATTTTTTGTTTTTAAGAGAATTTAGCGAATATCTACATCATCCATACGGGCCAATATGCCAGTTTGGATTTTAGCTTTTTTCAGCATAAGGAGTGGAGCATACTCTTCTCCAAAATAGGAGAGCGCCAAACGCATTTTTGTTTTACCCTCCATCTCTTCTATCATTTGAGTCAGGAAGTTTTTCTTTTCCGGATAATAAACCATTTGAAAATCCTTTATTTTTCCAAGTTTGGCTGCGACTTCAATCGCACGATTTAAACTACCCACTTCATCGGCAAGACCTATTTCAACGGCTTTTTTACCTGTCCAGACACGCCCCTCAGCTATCTCACGAAGTCTTTTGTCTGCGATGTGACGCCCTTCTGAGCAACGTTTAACAAAAAGGTTATATCCTCTTTCAACAAAAGTTTGTATCTGAAACCTTTCAATATTGGTCATTGGGCGTGTTATATTACCAAGGTCGGAAAGCTCATTGGTTTTTACAACGTCAAAACTTAAACCAACTTTTTCTGCCAGCTTGTCGAAGGTGAAAAATGTACCAAAAATACCAATCGATCCTGTAAGTGTGTTGGGTGAAGCGATTATCTTGTTCGCGTTGCAGGAAATGTAATATCCACCTGAGGCTGCATAATCACCCATAGAAACCACAACTGGCTTCACGGCTTTCAAGTCTGAAATAGCCTTCCATATTTGTTCAGAGGCATAAGCACTTCCACCCGGTGAATTCACTCTAAAAACTACAGCTTTTATATTTTCGTCATTTTTTATTTTCTCAATTTCTTCAATAAACGGGTCTCTGACAATACCTTCATTACCTGCATCATAAATTTCTCCTTCAGCATATAAGATGGCAATCTTTTCCTTTATATACTTTACATCTTTCTCTGGAACAATTAAAAAGTCATTGACAGAAACCAATTTCAAGTCGTCCACTTTTTTCAAGCCAACTTTTTTTGCTAAATACAACCTCATTTCTGATTCATAAACCAAGCTGTCAACAAGTTTACCTTTGACCAACTCTTCAGCAGACTGAAACAACATATTCCTGTTGGCCAAGGCATTTAAGCCATCAACGGATATTTTTCTTGAAGTGGCTATACCTTCCAATAAATGCCCCCAGATTCCCCCCATATATTCTTTGGTCTGAAGTCGGTTTGCATCACTCATCTTCGTATTCATATAGGGTTCTACAGCTGATTTAAAAGAGCCAACCTTGAAAATTTCCGCCTTCACGCCAATTTTATCCAGTGTTCCTTTATAATAAACAGGATTCGCTGAAAGTCCGCAAAAATTCATCATACCTTGAGGATTAATAAAAATTCTGTCAGCGATTGAACAGATATAATATTCGCGTTGATCGTAGATATCACCGTAAGCGTATACAAACTTCTTTGATTTTTTAAAATCGATCAAAGCATTTCGGATTTCTTCACTGCTTGCGAACCCGGTTTTAAGCATTTTAACTTCCAGGTAAATGCCACGGATACTCTCATTCTTCTTTGCTCTTTTAATAGCCAATAAAATGTCATCCAGCCCCTGGTTCTCTATTTTAGTATCCATTGGCAAACCAGGAATTGAAAAGTCGAACGGATTTTCAACAGCTTGTTCCTTTAGATCTCCGCTTAAAGAAATCTTGAGTATACTATTGTCCGCTAAGTTGAATTGCTTTTCCGAAGACGTCAGAGCCCCAATTGTTGCAATAAGAATAAGAAAGATAAAAGAAAAGGCAATGATGAATCCGACAAAAGATGCTAGTGTGAATTTTAGAAACTGCTTCATGTTATTGCTAATTAGATGAATGGGAAAATAGGGACAGTTCTGGAAAGTGAAGACAAATATGCTTCAAAATTCCCATATTAACAAGAGATTATTATCCCTAAAAATGATTCAGAATGAAGAATCCATTTCTGAATATCATAGAGTATTGTTTGAACCATTCAAACTTCTGCGGAAGATGTACGCTGGCATATAGTAATGCCTAAACTAAAACGAACCTTTTAAAATCTACACTGCTCTTTTAAAAAGACCTTCGTCTATATCTTTATAAGTTATAATTTCAGGACATATCCCCAGCATAGACACTTAGACTCTATAATAAATGTCTGGAAAAGAAAAAAATATTGCCCTGTAAAACCCATCCTGATAGGTCTTTGATGAATACCTCGAAAAAACTTTGCATTTTTGTTGCCAAAATATTTGGAGTGTAAGGTAAATCCTACTACTTTTGCACCCGCTTTCCAAGAGAAGCAAACCCATAGCGATGCGGGTTGAGAAGGAAGGGAAAAGCGACCAACCACGTTCTTTGAAAAAATTTAGATAGTAGTACAAAATTAAGATTTTACAGGGTAAAATCGAACCGTCAATGAAAATTTGAAGGATATGCATCCTAGCTGAGAGATACAAACAA